>BNJT01000377.1_pt1:542500-951776 | contig 951776 bp, 1188 predicted proteins | sample 8540491 | NCBI WGS metagenome assembly BNJT01 (sample SAMD00202455, study PRJDB9452) | human saliva metagenome | host: Homo sapiens | reverse complement strand
TTATCAGTTAAAAAAATACCAGTAAATACAAGGTTTATTGTCTAATCGTCAATAAATCCGTCAAAAAAATTCTAGCCGAAAAATTTTAGACACACTATCATGTGCCTTTAATCTCATTTCATCGGTATAGTGAATGTATGTGTTGATGACTGTATCGACAGTATCACCTAATAAGGATGCTACTGTTTTTATATCAACACCATTTGCTAATAACCTTGTAGCATAGGTATGTCTTAAATCATGGATAGAAGTGTTTGGTAAATATCGTTTTATCATCACTGATACTGCACCAGTACCGCCAGTTGGATTGTTGAATAGATATAATCCGCTGGTGGTATTTTTATATTCAAGTAATATATCAATCAGTATGGGTGGTATTGGTATTTTTCTGTAACTGTTTTTTGTCTTTAGATTACGGATCGCATATGTACTTTCGCCACTATATGCGAATTGTTTATTCACATCAATAATAGCGTTATCTAAATCTATATCATTCCATGTAAGACCTAAGATTTCACCATACCTCATACCTGTATAGGCGGCAATTGAACACACAATATAGTATTTGTAATTGTGGCCTTTTAACGATGCTAATAGGTGTGTTACATCATCTTCACTTATAGCATTGATTTTAGCCTTTTGTGGCTTGTGTAGTCGCTTAATATTTTTGCACGGACTACTATTGATAATCCTGTATGGCGATACTGCATAAGCGAATACCTTTGTTATAATCGTTATGCACATATTCTTGCTGGCTATTGATTGTTGTAAGTCATTAATTACTTTTCCGAATTTGTATTTCAGAAATATCTTTTACTTTTATATTGAATAGCGTGTTGAATTTCTGAAATGCATTGTCATATGCTTTGAATGTAGAATATACATTTGCTTTGTTTTCATCTGTATATATCTTGTAAAACTCAATAAGTGTTATATCTTTTAGACTATCATCAAGTGGACTGGTGATAGTCTTTTTTAGATTGTCTACTATTTCTTGGCCGTAAAGTTTAGCATCTCTTTGTGTGGCAAAACCCTGTTTAGATTTCTGTTTCCACTTATAGCCATCCTTATAGCTAACTATAATCTGATAGCCTTTATCCTTTCTCCGAATTGTTGTATTGAATTGCATAATTCACCTCATATGATGTGAGTGTAAAAGTTAATACCCTCTACATCGTCAAATTGCCTTGCATGGGCCATGCGTTCCAATAAATCAATGTGTGCTTGACTGTACATATCATCGTTTAATATATGACCTATCTCATGTAATATACCTTTACGTTGTACATCAATAGGTTTATCACTATTAACGAGAATGGTGTAAGTACCATCATCGTTTAGTTTTAATACCGCAGTTTGTGTTTTTCCGTAGCTTTATATATATCAAATTGATGTTCATACTATCATCCCCTTTGTAGGGTTATTGTATATTATTCAACATGGAATTTTTACACATCACTAAATTGTTTGTAGTGGTCTAGAATATTTATGTAAAAAAATATTTTACAGCTAAATCTTTATCGTGAAATAATTCTAAATATACTACGAATATTAAATCTGTATTTATGTTGTTTGCAATAATTTTTTTGATACCAAATCTTTTTTTCTTCATTTGTTAACAATGTTGATTTTTTTCCACTAAGGTTGCATAAAAATCTTCACTTATATTTGTTACATAGCTATGTAACTTATTAAATTTGTTATGATCTCTACCACATAAATCAAGCATGTAATAATGATAAAAAAATCTTTTCTAGTTAATTCGTGCTTATCGTTTATATAGTCTAAAGTGCCTGCATCGTAAAGGTTTTTAATGATTAAATCTTTTATGAAAAACTAGATCGGATAAAAATGTTACTTGTTTGTAGAATCTCTAATTTTTGTTGGTTTGGATTTGTCTTTTTTTGTTAATGTATTCACGATAGAATATATACACAATAACTAGAATTATCAATGCTACGATAATAAACGAAAAACATTTTTATTATCCTTTCTTTTTTTAATATGTTGATTGCGTGAATAACAAAAATCAATATCATCTTTCGACATATCTTTGCTTGCATCGAATAATAGACGTAAATCAGGATTTTGTCTAACCATTTCAGCGTATTCTGAAACATAAGGATCATCATAATACTTCAAACCCATTAATTCTTCTGGTGATACATTTAAAGCCTTGGCAAATGCAAATATTTTTTTGATTGTGATAAATCAACTTTTCCACTCTCTATTTTTTGCGATACTGGTTCTATCTTTATAACCAACTTTAGTTGCTAATTCATCTTGAGACATTTTTCAAAGACTCTCTTAACGCTTTTTATGTTTTTCGTAAAGTGTCATGTTATCACCTCATTATATATACTACTATCTACCTTTAATATAATATGAGTGTGAAAAAAATCAACTTTTTGTAAGAAAGTGTTGACACATATTCACACCGATGTTATATTATGAGTGTGAATTAAATTCACAAAAACAAAAAGCAAAGGGGGTGTAGAATGAACACATTAAAACAAATCATTGATGACAAAGGGTATAAGTTATCCTATGTGGCAAGTGAACTAAGCCTTACTAGAGAAGCGCTATATAAGAAGTTGAGAGGTGATACAGAGTTTAAAAGCTTCAGAAATTGCAAAATTGGTTGAACTGTTAAAGCTCACAAGTAAAGAAACAAAGAATATTTTTAAATAATATAGTGAATTAAATTCACATACAGAGGTGATTAGATGCTAGTACAAAAATCAAACGGATCTAAAAACTAGCCAACAAACGATACGGACAAACACACACAAGATTTGGATGGGCGGGCCGTAACGATGAGTATGGGCAATACTGGCGAAAACTCATCAAAGCTAAATGGCCTAAACGTAACCAATCAAGATGGAATAAGAAAGTCATTCTATCTTGGGTAAAACTGGCACGTAAGGCAGATATTCACTCAAGGAATGAAAGGAGATACAAAAATGTTTATCAACAATAAGTTTAAAGAAGCCATTGCTTGCGCTGGTATGAAAAATCAGAGAAGATCACTATGACTACATCGAAACAATATTTGATGAAATTACACCTTATGGGTGGGAATGTCATTGTGAAGATGCTCAACGAATGGAATGTGAAAACACATCTGAGGTGTTAAAGCGAAGATTTGGGCAACCTAATAATCATAGAGCATATGGTTTTTGTTTTAACCCAACATTGTAATGAGGTGATGTATGGAAAGCCTTGTATACACGGCTAACCAAGTAGCTGAATTGTTTCAAATTTCGATTTCAGCAGTATACGACCTAAGAAACAAAGGCAAGTTAAAACAACTCCCAAATATGAGTGGAGTTAGATTTAACAAAAAAAGAGGTCGAGGCGCTAGCAGGAGTTGAAAGTGAATACTCGGCTATTGGTTACAGAAAAATTAAAAAACGAGGTGGAACGATTGGAAAAAGAAAACAATCGTTTAAAAAGTGAAATTAAAAAAATCACCAGCCAAATGCTAGTGATTGTAGGTAATGAATTATGAAATTGATTTGGATGGTAAGAACAATAGCGTTCCTAATGATAATAGGAACAGTAGGTTCTGTAGAAATCGATAGAATTGATTTTTACACAGCATTTTTACAAATATCATTGGGGTTGACCCTACTCGTCCTTTCAAATTTCTGGGTGAGAGAAATAAAAAAAGCACGCTAGACCGACCAAAAGCCATAAGCGTGCATGTAGAGTGATTTTTGCTATTACTCTACTTGTATTTTAACACAAGGAGAAATAAATGGAAATTAATTTAACACCAGTTGTTAGTCAAAAAGAACAAGTATTCAAATGGAACAAAGACGAAATCAAAAAACATATTTTTGAAGCGCAACTAGAAAAGTATAAAGGACTTGTAGTAACCGAAGAAAACTACAAGGACATGGTAAGTGCTAAAAATGAAATCGTTAAGTATAGAACAACGCTTGATAAATTCTGTAAAGAGAAAAAACGAGAACTCAAAAGACCGATTGAACTGTTTGAGGAAGAAGTAAATGAAGTATTGAAAGTTGTTTATGATGCAGAAAAGCCACTCGCAGAACAAATTAAATACTTTGACGAAAAAAAGAAGTACAAGCAAAAAAACAGAAACCATCAACAAGTTTATCGAAAAGATGGTTGAAAAGTATAACGTTCGTGCAGAATATGCGGAACAACTACAACGTGATAAACGCTGGTTAAATAAAACTGCAAAGATGAAAGATATCGAAATCTCTATTGAGGGAATGATGATTGAGATTTCAAAAAGACAACAATCAGATGATGATTATAAACAAATCTTAGCAGAGAAAAAAAGGAATGATTGAATTTGTTGTTGATACTTGCAACCAACAATACGAACTAGCGACACCAATCACATTTAATGAATGTTGGGATGCAGTAAAAGATATGCCACTAGATCAAGCTAGAGAATTTATCAATGCAAAAATTTGCTGAACGTAATGAAATGGAAGAGGCTGCACGAGCAAGTATCACAAATGAAACAGTTGAAACAATCGAAGTTGTAGAAACTAAAACTGGTTTTTGCAGTAACTGTTTATGACTTAACGGAAGATGATGTAAAAGATTTGACTGATTTCTTAGAAATGCGTGGTTACAAGTACAAAGAGGTATAGATGGATAGTAGATATAGTGCGGTAAAAACTGTACCGCAATCAGCGTTAAAGGTAATTGACTTTGGGAAGCTTAAAGGCAAGTATGATATTTCCCTCAATGGCGATGGGAAGTATTAACCGAAACATATGGTATGTGTGGAATTGGTTGGAAGTTTGAAGTTGTTAGTACTCAACAAGTACCAGTCGAGGAAACCAAAGAAACCATGTTGTATGTATTGGTAAATCTATACATCAAAGATGGTGATGAATGGAGTGAACCAATTCCTGGATATGGTGGCGATTTCTTAATCTACAAAGATAAAAATGGTTTTCATGGCAACGATGAAGCCTTTAAGATGGCCGTTACTGATGCACTAGGTACTGCAGCAAAAATGATTGGTGTAGGTGCTGATGTATATAGAGGATTGCAAGATACAAAAAATAAATGCAGCAGCAGAAAAAGAACGAAAAAGAAAAAAAGAATTTAATCCACACAATGCATATGAAATTGTTTTTGAAAAATGGCAAGTGAACATGGGGTGAGTGCAGAACAAGTAGCACAACAAGCGACTAAAATGTTTGGAATGTGTGTTATCGATAACATTACGAGAGACCAAATGTCTATGCTTTATGACTGGGTAAAAGGTTATGAAGTGGACAACAAATAACATCGAATTATTAAGAAGTCCGTTAGGTGTAATGGTAGTAATACCAGCACCACATGACAATGACTTATCAAAGATTACTACTGACAAAGAATACACAGTAGAAATCAAACGCAAAACTAAATCAAGAAGTCTAAATGCTAATTCTTACTGTTGGCTTGTAGCACAGAAGATTGCAGTCGAATTAAGCAAAAATAGCTACACAACAAAAGAGGATGTGTACAAAAAGGCTATTAAGGATTGTGGACACTTTACATATGTTCCAGTCCGAGAAGATGCGGTTGAACGCTATATAACGATATGGCAAGCACACGGAATAGGGTGGATAGCCGAAGATGCAGGCGAATGCAAAAGCCTACAAGGTTATCACAATATTATGTGCTACCACGGCTCATCAGTATATACAGTTGCAGAAATGCAGCGGTTGATAGATTGCCTAGTCGATGAATGTCATCAACTAGGGATACAACTTGATGATAGCGACTACATACAATCGCTAGTTAAGGAGTGGGGGAATGAACAAGAGAAAAAGACTTGATGATAAACTCTACAAAAAAACGAGGCCACAAGCCGTAGAAAGGGATAGTATAGACGGCTATCCATGTTGCGTAATATGTGGCGCACCTGCAACGGAAGTACACCACATATTGCCTAGGGGGTAGAGGCGGTACAAGCGAATTAAACAACCTAGCGTGTTTGTGCAGATATTGCCACGAAAAATTTAGCACATGGAGTATTTGCAAAAGAAACAAAACGGAAGCTAGAAGCGATCATCAAAGAAAGGACAGAACAATATGAAGGGAATTAATGTAGTTGAATTATATGTATTTAAACGCATCGAAAAAAACTAGAACGAGAAAAATGGCAGTTATAAATTACATGAAAAAAAGAAATTGCGGAACTAAAAGATGTACTGGATGTAATACATCACGTTAATCACGCTAAACAAAAAAACAAGATGCCAATAAAATTGATGCATTTGTTTGTAGCCTAAAGCAAACTTAATGAATATTTTTGCAGGTACGGAAGAAGATTAGCCTATGGCAGAACGCAGAATGATGTCAAAAGAAAAATTATTGACACGGATAAGTTTTTAGATATGCCACAAAGCACACAAAAACTTATACTTTCACTTGCTATTGAGGGCTGATGATGACGGCTTTATTCAAAGCCCTAAAAAGCGTAATGCGTATCACAGGGTGTAAGGATGATGACTTAAAAGCTTTTAATTGCTAAAGAATTTCTAATCAGATTTGATACTGGTGTTATCGTTATAAAAACATTGGAGAATACACAATTATCTACGTGTTGATAGGTACAACAAGTCAGAACTACCAGAAGTAAAAACAGGTTCAACTTGTAGATAAAGTATATGAATTAACAGGTGGTACTACCATTGGTACTACCATTGGTATACCAATGGTTACCGAAATGGATACACAGATAAGAATAGATAAGAATAGATTAGAAGAGAATAGAGAAGAAGATATATATAGTCCTGCAAAACAGGACAATACACCAAAAAGAAGTGTATGAAATCATTGATTATCTCAATCTCAAAAACAGGTAAATCATATAAACATACAACAAAGAAAACAAAATCATTGATTAAAAGCAAGACTGAATGAACACTTTACTGTTGATGATTTTAAGAAAGTCATAGATAACATGTGTGCTAAATGGATAGGCACTAAATGGGAAGAATTTCTAAGACCTAATACGTTATTTGCTGGTAAGTTTGATGATTACTTGAACCAAACACCGACTAAATCAGAAACAAGGGAACGTATAGACAATGTAAATGCATTGTTGAAACAGTATGAGGAAGAGGAAAGGAGAACGAATGAGCAAGGCTGATACATTAAAAGCCATTAGACCGATAACAGTCATGTATAGAGATACGCTTGATGCTGAAAAACTAGAGGGATATGTAATGATGCTTGGAGATTATCCACCTGCAATATTACATAAAGCAGTCATCAAGACGATACAAGAAAGCGAATTTCTACCAACAGTTGCAGCAATTAGAAAAAAATGCTGATAAGTTAAACCGATTTGTCAAAGCAGAAAAAGACGAATTGACGGCACAGGAAGCATGGGAATTAGTCAGAAGAAAAAGCTAGTAGCGTTGGTTATGAAAGAGGATTGAATGAATTACAAGGTAACGTATTGACCGCTGCTAAAACAATTTGGAGTAGCTTTGACCCTCAAAATGGAAAAAGACTATAACGAAACATCGTGTAGATCACAATTCATTAAATGCTACGAGCAACTAACAGAAAGAAAAGCAAAAAACGATGAACTTGCTTATCTCATCAAAGATGATGGTTTGTTGCTTGCAGAAAAAATGAAAAACGAGGAAGAGCGAAAAACAAATAGAAGCAGGTAATGCACAAATCAAAAATGTTACCGAATGGACATTTAATTGAAACAGTCAAAGAGGAGCGTAAGCCTGTAGATTTAAACGAAATACTAAACAATGCTGATATTTCTGAAAGTGGAAAAGCATTATTACGGCAAGCAATAGGGAGATAGTACATGGAATACATGGGAAGTATAAAAGTGGAATTTAGTATTAGCACCAATATCAATGCAGAAACAGAGGGGCAAGCGTGGCACAAACTGCATCAAATCATCGATTATTTGAATGACAATGTAACAATCGATTGCAAGTTAGGTAGTGAATACGATGTAAGCGTTGATGAGTGCAACGTAGAACCAAATTATATAAGTGAGTACTAGTAATGAAGAAAAAACACAAGATGGCAATCCTAATCGAAATACCACTCAATGTGGAAACTGAGCAGGAAGCAACAGAACAAATGTCAATGTTAATGAAAGCGAACGCAAAAGAATTTGAATGTATGCATGACATGATAAGAACATACAAAGGCAAGATTAATATTGAAAGGAAGTTAATTTAATGAATAGTGTACAAATTCTAGGCAATCTAGCACGTGATCCAGAATTACGTTTTACAAAAACAGGTAGAGCTGTAGCAACTTTCACAGTCGCAGCGACTAATACATATATTGATAGTGCAACCAACGAAACAAAAGAACAAACTGCTTTTATCAATTGTGTAGCATGGGGCAAGACAGGCGAAGTTGTTGGCAATTGCAAGAAAGGAGAGCGATTGCTCGTGAATGGCCGTATTCAAACACGTTCCTATGATACGCAAGATGGGCAGAAACGCTATGTAACAGAAGTGGTAGCTAACTTTGTAGGAACATCGTTAACAAATGATGATGCTGCATCTAGTAACTTTGACAGCTTTGAACAACCGCAAAACGAAAAATATTCCATTCTAAGAGGTGAAAATATGGTTAAGATTAAAGTGTTTATGAGTGGTGGAACAAGAATATATGCAACGGAAAAATACAAAACACTAAATGATTATTACCTTGATTTAAGCCTCGTTGCTGATGGAAAGACAAAGTGCATATTATTCCAAGATATATATGGAACTCTTGTATCTATATCTCCGATTAATTGTGTTATCGAGTGTGAAGATTGCAAGGAGTGAGTAAATGCAATTAGTACAAAAGAAACGAAAACAACAATACATCAAAGCATATTGCCTAATGTATCCGTGGTATCTGTACGAAGCACATTGCGAATGGGTTGAGGCTGTATCATATGGGCCTGCTGGTGCAAGACCTAAAGCGGATGGGTTAAAGCATGGTAGACATTGCTTAAAGTGGCTATTGGAATATGATGCACAATCAATGAGTGGCGAAACGGAGATATGGGGCATAGTAAAAGATAGATGGTGAGTATATAGGAGATGCACATATGGGGATTATTTGATGATGGCAATGGGTGTTATCGTCAAGCGGTAGATGAATATAACGTGAATACGGGGGGGCAACACACAATCACATCAATAGGAATTGGTGATGCGTGCATCAATCAAGACTTAGCGATTAATACATTGCATCAACCTAACGCCCTATGGGAGCGGTTGGACAATCTAGATAGACCAGATGTTATTCTAGCTAGTCCACCTTGCGAAAGCTGGAGCGTAGCAAGTGCGATGAAAGGTGGTAATGCGTGTTGGAAACAAGAAAAGGATATGACTATCAATCTGTTTGGTGAGTACGAACAAGGAAGTAAATTCACAATCAGAAATTACGTTGATTATGAAAACTACCAATTCAAATATGATAAGTCATTCCTAACACGCATTAATGGTGAGATGTGTATCTACAACACGTTGAAAATCATTGAGCGTTACCAACCTAAGGTATTTGTGATTGAAAACCCAGCATATGGGCGGATATGGGAATATATAGCAAATGTAATAGGGTTCGATATTCCATATAAAAACCTAACTTATTATAACAACTATGATTACCCAATTAAGAAGCCTACAAAGTTTGGTAGCAATATCGATTTGAAGTTATTAAAAGATAACATTAGAAACACTATTGAGTTTGAAAGAATGAATATCAAAGGTGTTAAACGATACAATGCAAGGTCGCATATTCCGTTGGAATTAGTAAAAGATATTTTAAAACGATGTGAACAATATATAGAGAGGTGATACATATTGCCAATGGAAAAGAAGAAAAAGAAAGTAAATAGCAAGCAAAAGGGAGCAAGAGGTGAACGAATGTGGCGTGATGTGTGTAGAGCCAATGGGTTCGACAAGGTAAGGCGAACAGTCCAATATTGTGGAAACACAGGCGATGCATCTGACTGCATTGGACTACCTAACATACATCAAGAAGTAAAGTTTGTGGAAAAACCCTAAATGTGCGTAAAGCATATGAGCAAGCGGAACACGATGCAATTCAAGCAGACAATGGCAATATACCAATCGTTGCATGGAAGAAAAGTAATAAAAAGTGGCTTGTAATCATGAGTGCAGATGATTTTTCAAATCTATAAAGATAGTGAATGGAGTGAGGAACTTGGCAGTTAATACATCGGTATATGGCATTCCGTATAATTGCAAAAATTGGTTAGCACTAGCATCGGTTGTATGGGGAAACCTTGATACAAGTGAAGCAATCAAGATTGTAGGCGGTAAAGGTTGCGGACTACCTAAGAAAGTAAGCATACAAGATGAATTTAAACTAATCGATAAAGTTATTGAATGTTGCAAGAATGGTTTAACAAATCGGCAAATAATGGCTGAGTTGAATATATCGAGCAATCGAGTTGTTAGAGCGAAGAATTGGGGAGAATGGAATAATGTTAGTGAAACTATTAAATGAATACGCACAACTACCGACTAGAGGTAGTAAGGATGCAGCTGGATTAGATTTATATTGCCCTTTTCAAATTAAAGTACCTGCTGATAGTCAAAAGAAAATACCATTAGGGATAGCAGTAGAAATACCTAAAGGACATATGGGGTTATTAGTCCCAAGAAGCAGTATGAGCAAAACACCTCTAAGATGTGCAAATAGCGTAGGAATTATCGATGCAGATTATAGAGGAGAATTAAGCATTGCATATGAAAACATATCTTGTAGTGATTACATGATATTTAGAGGTGATCGCATCGCACAATTAATCATCGTACCAATCGCAGTGGTAGATGTAGAAGAAGCACAAACACTCAGCGAAACAGAACGTGGCGATGGCGGATATGGTAGTACTGGCAAATAAAAAAGACAGTAGAAAGACAGAAAAAGACAGTAGAAAGACAGTAAAAGGAGAAAATAAACATGAATAAATTAGTATTAGCAACAATGATTATGGGTACAATTGGCGGTAATGTATTAGCAAGCGGTGTTGTAACAGGGCCAGTAGAGCCTAACACACAAGCACCAGTAGTAAGCGGTTACAATTCTGTAGCCGTAGGTGCAAATACAGTAGTTACAGGCACAAATACAATTGCAATTGGCCGTGATAATAAAGTAACAGGAAATGATAGCGTTGTAATCGGTGGTGGCAACGGAACAATTGAAGCCGACCAAGCAAGCGTGATTGGGTACAACAATTACGTAGGCAACAACAAAGAACAAACTGTATTAGGTGCTAACAATACAGTAGATAATCAAGGGGCTGTAGTAGTTGGTACACACAGCGTAGTGCGTGGTATCGATGCGGTAGTCATCGGTAACAATGCATCAGCGCCTGTTCAGAATAGCGTAGCGATTGGTACGAACAGCCAAACGGATAACCCTGTAGGTGTTCGACAAGTTGTATTAAATGGGGTAACTCACGTGTTCGCAGGGTGAAAGTCCTAATAGCGTAGTATCCTTTGGTAGTAAGAAAAAGCGATACATACAGTGGAATTAGTAACTACAACCGACAACTGCACAATGTAAGTGCGGGCCGTGTAGACCCTAGCAGTTTAGATGCAGTGAATGGCAGTCAGTTATTCGCAGCGTATGACGAGATTGAAACAAATGGAACACACATTGCAAAACTTCAAAAAGATGTGAACTGTTTAGATAAACGAGTAACACGCAATACCACAAATATCTCTAATTTGACCTCTAAGGTGGATAATGGATTTACAACGATTAATAACACTCTAACCGCTACAAACGAGCGTGTAGGGCAAAATAGCCAAGCCATTTTGAATAATACGGATAGAATTAATAACCACGAAACACGCATTACGGATTTAGAACGTAATACAGTAGGTCAAATCTCAAACGTGATGCATGAAGTAGCAAAAGCTGGTGCATCTAATGCAGCACTAAGTGCGTTGCATTACCTAGGCTACAATTCTGATGATAAATTAACATTTGCGGTAGGATACGGCCACTACAAAAAAACGCAAATGATGTAGCACTTGGTATGTTCTATGCACCAACAGAGCATGTAATGTTTAGCTTGGGTGCTACATTGGCCAACAAAATGATTAACGCAGGTGTATCCTTTAGACTTGGTAAAGGTAGTGAATACGAAACTAACCATAAAGGTAAAATCAAACAACTTGAAGAGTTGGTAAATCAATTAGTAGCGGAAGTTGAAGAATTGAAAGCTGGTAAATAAATGTGTACACCAATAGGGAAATATACAGGTGATGTAGATAAGCTACAAACAAAAAAACAAAAGATTTCAAGGTAATGGCTAATATGAATGCAGAAAATAATAGAAAGGCAATCCAATTTGCACAAGAGTTATTTTTTTAATGCGATCATGGGTGTATCGATAGTAGTTTTGATATTTGGGTTTGTGATTTTGATTAAAGTATTGGTTGGATAGGTATAGGCGGTGAAATATCCGCCTTATCATAAGAGGTAACTATGATTGACTTTGAACTATTATCAAGTGCATTAACAATAGTGCATGGGAACGATATATATAAGCCTATTATAAGAAGAAGACCAGATGGTATTTTCGCTGAATATTGTATAGGTGGTGCAAACATTGCAGTAATGATAAGTATGTTCGATTTGAGAGAAGGACGAATGTCATTAGAAGAATATACAAGGTCAGTACGGAAAAGAGCATTATTTGAATATATGAATTTTGTTGAAAATGAGCGTGATAAAGAATGGAGCAATGCGTATATGCAATGGAAAAAAGAGCAAGAGGACAACAAATGCTAGGTTATAGCGGATATACAGAACATTCAGATTATTACATAGCACCGCATGACACATGGGAGAGTGCGTTTGAATTTCTAAAGCAACTGGCTTGTGAAAGTGGCGATGATGAATTTTGTATCGGTGAGCTACATAAAGGAGCAGTATTAAAGTTGAAACAAGTTGAATGGTACAAATGGAATGAAGATAAAGGGGAGTGGGTAGAGTATGATTAAGCGTTATAAAAAGAAACCAGTTGTGATTGAAGCAATACAGTATACGCGAAAAAATTGGGAAGAGTGTGTGAAATTTTTGTGGAAAAAGACTTTATATGCTTTTATTGAAAACAAACTTCTCATTAACACATTAGAGGGGCAATATAGAGCGTCGTTAGGGTGATTACATTATTAAAGGTGTTAAAGGTGAGATTTATCCGTGTAAGCCTGATATATTTGAAATGACATATGAAGAGGTATAACTATGAACGATAAACAATTTACAGATGAACTATTTAGACGCATGTATGATCTAGGGTATCGAAAAGCGGAAATTGAAGATGATACACTATTTTTTTCTTTGTCGGCGAAAGAGATTATCTATGCCCGTTTTCGCCACGTGTTCCAGTGAAATCTACATGCTTCGAAGAGAAAGACCAACTAATCGATATTGGCGAGTATCTAGGCCTTGTTGATTGGTCGAAAGTAGAAGTTGATACACCGATTTTTGTAAGAAATAGTATTGAAGAAGTATGGAAGTGTAGATATTTTGCAATGTATGAAAATGGAGAAGTATATGCGTGGCAACTTGGAAGAACATCTTGGAGTAATGTAATAAAAAAATTCTCCGATTGCATGGAAATATGCAAAAACTAGCAGAGGTATAAACATATGATATGGTTTATGTTCTTTTTGCTTGGTATTTGCTATGGGTAATGTAAACAATGGTTATGCAAATGCAATTATATTTGTAGCATGGAGCGTGTTGGTTTATATGTTAGTCATTAATGGTACATTTAAGGATTGAGGTGATTTGTATTTGAATGAACCAACAAAAAGTGAAAAAAGATTAATTAGTAGTGCTAGAAAATACCTTGAGCCTGTAAAGACAGTTGATGAACAAATAAAGTCGATTGCAAAAGAGATAGAGCAACTACGATGTAACATCACATCGATTAGTGCAATAGATTATTCCAAGGATAGAGTGAGCGGTGGCGGTGTTCCATGTGGGTTAGAAAATAGCGTAGCAAGGTTTATTGATACGGAAAAAGAACAACGCAGACGGATTGATGAATTGAGCGAGTACAAGTGCGATGTAATCAACACGATCAATAGTCTAAGTGAAGAAATAGGCGGTACAATGTTACGTTATGAATACCTGCTTGGAATGTCAGCCAAACAAGCGCATTCTGTTTTTGAGAACCAATTCAACGAAAGACAGGCTATGAGGTATAAAGAAAAAAAGCGTTAATTGAAATAGGCAGGTTGAAATGTCAGTAAATGTCATGAAATGTCAGTAAATGTCAGTATAAACACCTAAAAAACATATAGTAGAATATAAGGTGTAAGAGTTGCCAATGAGCAATTCTAAAAAAACTAAATAACAATTGAGGGTGCGGTTTTATATTTTTGTATTTGAAAAATCAACGAGTATTGTTTCTAAGTCATTACAATCTATATTATTTTCTAACTGTACCGCACCTCTTATATTGCATTTTGTAAACTAATACCGCACATATAATCCGTTCCAATATTGCAATAACAACCAACTATACGTTTCATGAGATAAAAACCTTAAGCGAAAAAAATGTTACATACTACAAACAACTGGCGGTATTAGTTTAGAGAGTGCAATTGCATATTGAAAACTAAAAGCTATATATGTTCCATTAAGAACCGAGTGTTATGCGTGAGTTAGATAGAGGGAACTAACCATGATTACAATTCATATACTCGTGTTGGTGAATAGCTAACTATATAACTTTGGTTTTGAGTATGCAATAAAAAAATGAATAAAATTATCACATAATGAGGTATATCCACGGCGATATATCTCATTTTTTGCATAAAGTTATCAAAAGGGGAGAAATGATGACTGACATATTGTGTTGTAAGAGTAAATGCTTGAACAACAAGAAAGGAAAATGCACGGCTAATGTCATTGAATATGACGGCTTGTGTCAAACATACATCACACAGGGGAACGCAAGAAAAAGTACATGCGGTTTGTGTGTTAGATCTAATGGGAAGCTAAAACGGAAAGGTGGTGAAGTACTAAAAATGATTAAAAGCGATTAAACAATTCATTAAAAGATAGAGCGTTATTCAAAAAAGCTGCACAAGATTTAGACAATAAAGACCTACAAGCGAAAGCAAAATATGCATTTGAACATCGTGAAGATAACGTGTTAAGCATTATTGATTGCCTAGCTATTGTGTGCGGTGTATTGATTATAGTTGGTATTGTGTGGTGCTTAATGTGAATTATCAACCAACGATAAAGAAACTGCTTAAAGCATTACAAATGAACGGCAGGCGGTATGTAGTCGATGTAAGGCAATCATGGAGTAAATACGATAAGCCTTGTAAGGTATATATCGTTAATCGAATGTACACAGAGGAAGAATACAAACTGACATTCCCTCATAAGTACAAGAAAGGGAAAACGTTCAAACAAGGACAACTATATAAAAAGAAAGTGAGTATAGCAGTACTAAGCAACATGAAGTACTGCTATTTTTAGTTAGAACATATAAAGGTGGTGATTGATATATGGCAGATGCTAACACCTTAACAGAGAAAGAACGGATATTTGCGGATGAGTATATCAAGACTACCAACGCAACACAGAGTGCTATTAAGGCTGGATATGCAGAGAAAAAGTGCATCAAGCAAAGGAAGTCAACTGTTAAGAAAAAGTAAAGGTGCGTAAATACATAGATGGTGTAATGGAAAAGCGTAGTAAAAAAACACAATCGCAACTGCTGATGAAGTATTGGAGTACCTAACTAAGGTTATGAATGGCGAAGAAAAAGATGCATTTGGTTTGGATACATCAATTGCAGATAGAACTAAAAGCAGCTGAGTTGTTGGGCAAACGGCACATGCTATTTACCGATAAGGTAAAAACTAGATGCAGAAATAGAGATTGATATATCCGACCGCATGAAACAAGCAAGGGTGAAATCTGATGAAGTACAACAAAGGCACAACTGATTGATGCGTTGGGTTCGTTCACTCATGATCCATTAGGATTTGCGTACTTTTCTTTTCCTTGGGGTGAAAAAAAGGAACACCGCTTGAAAACTTTGACGGGCCTGATGAATGGCAAGTTGACACCTTTAAGAAAATAGGTGAAGAACTACGCAAGGGCAAATCGTTGGCGAAAGCAATTCAAATTGCAGTAGCATCTGGTCATGGTATTGGTAAGTCAGCGTTTTCATCGATTTTAATTCTATTTGCTATTGCCACGCATGAGAATACAAGAGGAGTGGTTACTGCTAATACTGATACACAGTTAAAGTCTAAGACTTGGGCTGAGTTAAACAAGTGGTACAACCTATTTATAGGTAAGGAACTATTTACTTATACGGCTACCGCATTGTTTAGTGCTGATAAGCAGTACGAAAAGACATGGCGGATAGATGCTATTCCATGGAGTGAAAGTAATCCAGAAGCATTCGCAGGCTTGCACAATCAAGGGAACAGAATACTTATCATATTTGATGAAGCATCCGCTATTTCCGATAAGATATGGGAAGTAACAGAGGGTGCATTAACAGATAAGGAAACCGAGATTATATGGTGCGTGTTTGGAAACCCTACACGTAATAGTGGTAGGTTTAGAGAATGTTTCAGAAAACATCGTGCATATTGGACTACATACCAAATAGATAGCCGTACTGTTAAAATCTCGAACAAAGCGAAGTTGCAAGAATGGGTTGATATTCATGGTGAGGATAGCGACTTTGTAAAAGTGCGTGTACGAGGGATATTCCCTAGTGCATCGGATACACAATTCATATCCGCATCAATCGTTGATGAAGCACAAAAGCGAATGTACAGAGTTGGTGAGTTTAACAACCTACCTGTAATCATCGGTGTAGACCCTGCATGGACTGGTGGCGATACATTGGAAATCGTAATGCGTAATGGCTATTCCATGAAATGCTTGGCAACGATTGAGAAGAATGACGATGATATGCGTATGGCTAACCTCATAGCACAGTTTGAAGATGAATATAAAGCTGATGCAGTATTTATCGACCAAGGGTACGGCACAGGTATTTATAGTATCGGTAAGTCAATGGGTAGAAAATGGCGGTTAGTTGCCTTTGGCGGTGCATCGCCTAACAATATGTACCTCAATATGCGAGCGTACATGTGGGGCGAGATGAAAGAATGGCTAAAAGAGGGCGGTTCAATTCCTAATGAACAAGGATTGTATGATGACCTAGTAGGGCCAGAAGCGATCATTGATAAGAACGGCCGAATACAACTTGAAAGCAAAAAAAGATATGAAAGAGCGTGGCTTACCATCACCAAATAAAGGCGATGCATTAGCCTTGACCTTTGCATTTAGGGTCACTAAAAAAGTAAATGGCAATCACAGAAGAGTAGCGAATACAGAGTACAAACCATTTGGGTAAAGGGGGAATGTGAATGTGTATGAAAGCTAAAACACCAAGTGTTACTACACCAGCACCTGCACCAGTCGCACAGACTAATGACATGACGCAAAAGAAAGATGAACAATGGTTCACTGATAAAAAGCGTAAGAAAACTGGTTATGATAGTACAATCTTGGCTAGTGCTTTAAATCAAGCCACAGGCAAAAACAACATTAGGCGGTTAATATGAGTACTATCTTATCAAGCCTAGCAAGGCAACCTACAGAAAAGCCTGTAACTAAACCAAAAGACTACAAGAAAATAAAAGCTAAATTCAATCAGATGTTCACCAATCGTCAAAAGTACGTTGAGAAATGGAAGATGATTAGAGATTATCAGTTGCCATTCCTTGGGGTATTCGATGGCGAACAAGACCAATCAAAAGTTGTATACCGATAAAAATCCTTACTGGTATTGCATGGGAAAGTTGCCAAATATTTGCTAGTGGTGTAATGAGTGGAATGACACCGCCTAGCCGTAAATGGTTTAAGCTAACCATGGAAAATACGGACATGGCAGCAAATAGCGATGTAGCGAAAGTATTAGATGAACGTGAAGAAATATTGTATGCAGTATTTGCAAAATCCAATTTCTACAATGTGGTTCACCAAGTCTATATGGAGTTACCATTCGGACAAGCACCGATGTCAATCATGCCTGATGGTAAAGTTGGTGTACGTTTCACATCGTATCCAATCGGTACTTACGCATTAGAATGTAATGCTAATGGTGAGGTTAACACGTTTGGGCGGAAGTACAACATGACTTGCGACCAACTTGTGGAAGAGTTTGGATATGATAACTGTACCGAAAAGATTAAAAATGCATACGATGACGGCAAGGGTAATGCATCTACATATACTGTTTGTTGGCTAGTGTGCGAGAACAAAGACCGCAACGGAAAATTGGGTAACAGGAATATGCCTTACTCCTCTATTTACTGGGTTGAGGGGAGTAGAGATGATGAAATCTTGCGACATAGTGGTTATGAAGAATGGCCTATTCCGATTGCACGGCACACTACACATGACCTCAATGGTTATGGAAAAGGTAGTGCATGGTTTGCACAATCTGATGCAATGATGTTGCAGAAGTTGGAACTAGACCGATTAACCGCTATTGAGTTAGGGGTAAAACCACCAATGGCCGTTACATCCGATGTGATTGGTAGTGTATCACTATTTCCTGGAGGTATAACCGAAGTCGATACAGGCGGTAAGGTTGAGCCTATCTTTAATGTAGGTATCAATCTTGATTGGATTATGCAACAAATCATTGAAGTTAAAGACAGTATCAAGCGTGCATACAGTGCTGACTTATTCCTTATGCTCGATAACATGGACAATGGACAAATGACGGCAAGGGAAGTCATGGAACGCACGCAAGAGAAGTTACAACAACTAGGGCCTGTAGTGGAACGGCTATTATCTGAATTCCTTAATCCGATTATCGAACGTACCTATGCGATATTAGATCGTGCAGGTGTGTTTCCGCCAATCGATGAAGCATTAGCGGAAGAGTTAAACGGCCAAGATGTGAAGATAGAGTACATTTCACCATTGGCACAGGCACAGAAAGTATCTTCATTAACTTCTATAGAGCAGTATTTCGCATTCTTAATGTCATTAGCACAGGGCAATCCTAATATTCTACAAAAATTCAATTTTGAAGAAGCAGCGGATTATTATGGTGTAAACCTCGGTGTACCTGCAAAAGTTATTGTATCGAATGATGAATATCAAGCTAAGATGGAAGAACAACAACAGGCACAACAAGAACAAGAGGAACAAGCACAAATGATGCAAGCGGCACAATTAGCACCTCAAATGGCTAGTGCAGCAAAACAAGCAACCGATGCAGCAAATGATGGAAACCCTGTAATGCAACAGTTAATGGGAATGGGGTACTAGATGAAACAAAAAAAGAGATTATATGCGTGAGCGTGATATTGAATCGCTAAACCACGTACTGAGTGATGAACTCGGTAGGTGGTTTTTATCGCATTCTTGACCGAGCAAAACTGAATAGCCAATCATTCACAGGCAATAGTACAACATTCTTCAACGAGGGAATGAGGGCTGTTGCTATTTTTGTTACAAAAACGATTTAGGGAAGATTGGCGATGGTGTAGAGGGTGTTAAGAAATACCACCTAGCACAAATAGAAAATATTCAGATGCAGAAATATTTTAAAAACACTTGAAGAGAATGAATTAAAGAAAGGTGAATAACCATGGATGAAAAATTTAGAACAAGGCACAAACAATAACACGGATAGTGCAAATGGTGGTACACCACAGGACACGAACACACAAGACCAACAAAGTACGATTTTAGGCGGTGGCGGTGATACTAACACCGACCAACCTGCAGAACCTACTGTATATGATTTCTCAACTGCATTTGAGGGTGGTGAAGTTGACCAAACCATCGCAGATGAGTTTTCAAAAATGCTTAATGGTGTAGGTGCAACGCAAGAGCAAGCATTACAGATGGCTAAGTTTGGCAATCAATATGCAACCAATCTTGTAACGGCTTACGAAAATCAAAAAGCAAGAGGCACTAAAAAGCACAATACGATGGGTATGCAGAAAAACGCTAAAAAGGTATTAGGTAACAAATTCGATACTACTGTTAACCAAGCGGCCGCAGGTGTTGAAGCAGTAGAAAAAGACAATTCCTAATATCCGTGAAATCCTAGCTGAAAATGGCTTGGGTAATCGTGTAGAAGTAATTCAACTATTCGCACATATTGCTGGTATGGCAAGTGAAGATAGTAACGCAGGAAACAACAGACCTGCAAATAATCAATCGGATGAAGCTATTAGACGAAATATGTATCCGTCTATGTTTAAAGACTAAAGGAGATTAATTAATGGCTACAATTGGAACTAACAATCCTACATTATTGGATTTACAAACTCGTATGGATCCAAATGGTAAAATTGCACAAATCATTGAGCAATTGAACCAAACAAACGAAATTATTCAAGACATGACAATGATTGAATGTAATGATGGTACATCTAACAAAAACAACTGTACGTACTGGATTACCATCCACAACATGGCGCATGTTGTATGGCGGTGTACAACCATCTAAATCCACTACCAAACAAATCACTGATACTTGTGGTATGTTGGAAGCATATTCCGAAGTGGATAAAGACTTGGTTAAACTTTCTAATGACCCTGTAGCGTTCCGTGCAACAGAAGATAGTGCGTTTGTTGAAAGCATGGGCCAAGAAATCGCACGCACACTTTTCTATGGCGATGAAACTACACCAGAAAAAAATTCATTGGCTTATCCGCACGTTTCAATACATTGGATATTAAAAAAAGCTGATTGTGCTAAAAAAACATTATTGATGCAGGCGGTACTGCTAACCTTGCCTCTATGTGGCTTGTAGGTTGGGGCCCTCTTACTGTACATGGTATTTATCCACGTGGCAGTCAAGGCGGTTTAGAACAAGAAGATTTAGGCGAAGTAACAGTTACTAAAGCTGATGGTTCTATGTTCCAAGCTTATCGAACTCATTTCAAAGAAAACATCGGTTTATCCGTGCGTGATTGGAGATATGTAGTACGTATCGCTAATATCGATATGAAATCTATCAAAGAAGATATTTCCGCAGGCCCTAACTTGATTAACTTGATGATCCGTGCAGAAGAAAAAATGCAATCTCTCACAGGATGCCGTCCTGTATGGTACATGAACCAAGAATTGCGTACATTCTTACGCTTGCAAAAGAATAAAGTACATGGTTCTACTATCACAGAAGATATGGAAATGGGTAAAATGGTTACTCGTGCGAATGGTATTCCTGTTCGTAAAATTGATGCATTGCTTTCCACCGAAGCACGTGTTACTGCATAGTAGAGAGGAGAAAAATACATGATTATCGATACTTTAAATACATTCCATTGGAAACGTGAATTATCTGGCAATGTCAGCTCCGATGTTATGGTTACTAGCGGTGATGCTGACCCTAACTTGTGGTTAGTTGTTCGTGTAGACAAAGCATTAACAGGTACTGCATTAATCAACGTATATACATCTGATACAGAAAACATTGCTAACCCTGTATTGTTGCATGGTATTACATTACCAGCCAATGCACCAGCTGGGTACGAATATAAAGTGCGCTTGGCGAATGGTGTTAAACGTTATACACGTGCTAATGTCAACAATGCAACGGCTGGCACAATTTCTGTATTCTTAACTAGCGGTATCACTAGCAAATAGGGGGTAACATGGAATACATTGCAAAAAGTAACTTTGTATCACAATACAAAGGGTTTAATTAAAGAAGGACAAACAGTAGAACTTACAAAAAGAAGAAGTAGCTGAATACGATAAAGATTACTTCAATGATTTGTTTTGAAGCTGTAGGCGCAGAAGAAACCGAAGAAACCGAAGATGGCGAAGAAAAAGCCAAAGACTAAATCTAAAGGCAAGAAATCGGAAGAAACTGCAGAATAACAGAATGAGGGGTGCTTATGCATCCCTCTTTTTCACTATAAAAAGGGGGCAATATGACACCTACTGATATTTGCAACATGGCTTTGTCATTAATCAATGGCGGTAGGATATACGGCCTTGATGAAGAAACAGAAACGGCTAGACAATGCAGATTACATTATGATGCGACACGCAAGATGCTACTTTCACAATATGAATGGAATTTTGCACGAAAGCGTGAAGAGTGCGTACTATCTGAGCATAATCTAGCTGGCTATGAATTTGTTTATGCATATCCCGAAAAGTGCATCCGTATCCTTGGAGTTATTCCTAAAGGGGAACGATTTAGAGCGGATAGCCAAAAGGAATATGATGTGTTTACTTTTGACGATAACACAAAGTACATAGTAAGCGATGTACCGCTTGCGTACATTGATTATGTGTACGATGTGAAAGATATAGATATATTTAGTCCTGTATTTGTACAGGCTTTGAAATCTAAAATAGGGGCAGAACTAGCCATGCCATTAACTGGTAATAGTGGTTTATTCGACCAATGCTATAAACTCTATCAAGCAGCAACGCAAGAAGCTAAATCGTTGAGTGCAAAAGAACGTAGGCAAGATATGCCATATATTTCTAACTATGTAAAAGCAAGGAGTTGGTAATCATGAAACCGATGTACATTCCACAACTTGCATTTACAACTGGTGAGATTTCGCCCGATGTATCTAGGCGGTTTGACTTAGATCAGTTTAAAAGTGCATTGCTATTAGCAGAAAATGCAGTCATTCGTCCTTATGGTGCAGTGGCTAGACGGCAAGGTTCAGAATATATAGGACAGGTTAAAAACAAGAATAAGTCTACACGGCTTTTTGAATTTACGGCCGAGAAGAATAAATCATTCTTACTCGAAATCGGCGAACAGTACATCCGAGTGTGGCGGAATGGTATCTATACAGGTATTGAACTAGAAACACCATTGAAAGCGATGTAGTCGATAAATTGAACTGCATCCAAAGTGGCGATGTAATGTTTATTTGTAGTGGCAAATATCCAGTTAAAACGCTATCACGATATAGCGATACAGACTGGCGGTTTGATACATATAAGTTATCAGAACAACCATATGGCGAAGTCAACATCGACAAAGAAAGCACTGTAATCTTGAATGGTGATACACTAACTGCTACAAAGGATGTATTCAATGCTGATATGGTTGGTTCTGTAATGCAGATTGAACACTTTGTTAAATCAGTAACAACCAGTAAAACTGGCGAAGTAATACAACGTACTGAGTATGTTTCACGAGATAGACACGGCGGATATAGCAGACCAGTCGGCGAAGATTACAACAACATCAACTACGATGTAGAACAATTCAGTAGTGATGAGGATTTATCATGGAAATTCACATCGCATGGCACATGGAATGGTACTGTTAAAATTCAGATCAGTAATGACAATGGCACAACGTGGAAAGATTACAGGGTATATACATCTACTAATGACTATAACGTAACAGATACAGGCAAGGTATCGCCTAATGCAAAGTTAAAGGTGGTATCTGATTTAAAAGGCGGTAGCGTTAATGTAGACCTATCATTCTTGCCACATTCTAATTATGGTGTAATTGAAATTAAAGAATTTGTTGATAGTAAGCACGTTAAAGTAAATGTATTGAATAGTGTTGTAGAAAATGAAGCCACATCTAAATTTAGATTTGGACAATGGGGCAAAGGCCTTGGGTATCCTCGTGTATGTACGTTTTACCAAGATAGGTTTATCCTAGCATCTACATCTCAATACCCTAACTACATATGGTTAGTCGAACAGGCGATTATTCAAACTTTGGTGTAGAAAAGGTAGGCGGTACGATTACAGATGATAGTGCAATCACACTACCTGTAATTAATCGCAAAATGTATGACATTAGACATTTGATACCTGCTAATGACTTATTGATTTTAACCAGTGGTAACGAATGGATAATTGATGGTTCAAAAACAATCACACCGACTAATTGTAATCTACGGACACAAACCCAACGTGGTGCATCTGAATGTGAGCCACAATACATAGGGAATAGATGCGTGTACGTACAGGCTAGAGGGTGTGTAGTGCGTGATTTAGGATATTCCTACGAAAGCGATAACTACACAGGGGCTGACCTAACTCTATTCGTTAAGCATTTAACCAAGTATCGTAACTTTATCACAAGTGCTTATGCACAAGACCCTGACAGTATTGTGTATTACGTAGCAGATAATGGCACAATCAACTGCTTAACATACATTCCAGAACAAAAGGTGTATGCGTGGTCGCACTTCACCACGAAAGGCAAATATAAATATGCTGAAAGCGTAGCAGAGGGAGAGCAAGATAGTTTGTACGTAATCGTTGAGCGTGATTTCAAAAGCGGTACAGTGATGTGCATAGAACGATTTGAGCCAATGTATAACGCTGATAATAACAACGTGTACATGGATTGCTACATCCGACAAACTAGCACAGATAATATCAGTACTATCACAGTACCTCATCTAATTGGTGAGGATGTGCAAATCGTAGTTGATGGTAGGGAACGGCCTATTAAGGAAGTACCACCTACGGCGATCATTAACATTGACGGAAAAGCACAAAGCGTAGCCGTTGGTATCAACTACACTACACGATTACGTATTCCTAGCATTGAAATGCAAATACAAGATGGTACATTGCAAGGTAGATTATTAACGATGAGTAGACTATCAATGAATTTATTAAATTCGTTTGGTGGTAAAGTCGGAAGAAACTTCAATCATATGGATGACATTTCGCTACCGCCACTCAAATTATATAGCGGTGATAAGGTATGCATATTGCCAAAATTCGATGGAGTGTACTCAACCGATGCATCTGTATGTATATTGCACGAAAAACCTTATCCATTTAACCTTTTAAGCGTTACAAGAGAGGTAGAAATAGGTGGAGGATTCCCAAATGTTACAGGACTTTGAGATTTGCCCTGTAAGGCACACTTCATTAATTCATGACTTATATATCAACTTACGAGCCGTAGACACCTTAGAGGTCAATATAGCGAACCAAAATTTTCCGAATTATGGAAAAAATGATTTTGTGAGAGATATATGCAGTGATGATTATGAAAAAACCATATTGTAATTGAGAATGATGTACCAATAGCCGTATATGGTATTTCAAAAAAGCCAATCAACGGAATGTATTGTATTTATTTCTTGGGAAACAAGATACTAGATACTAATTTGAAATTACAAAAGGAATTTTTAAAGAGGAGTAACGCAATCATAAAAGAGTGGTTATCCACTCATGAATGTTTATTCAATTTCATACATAAGAAAAATAACCGCTCGAAGCGATGGCTTACATCACTAGGGGCGGTTATTCATTCTGATATAACACACAACGGAATGGAACTATTTACATTGAGAAAGGGGGATGCGAATGTGTAATCCTATTGCATTGATGGCAGGTCAATTGGTTACTACATTATGGGGTCAACATCAACAGACAAAAGCACAAACTGCAATGTATAACGCTCAAGCACAAGCAGCGGAAGCTAATGCACGTATATCTGACAGGAAACAACAGGATATTGCCAATCAAGCACTACAAGAGCGTGATAAGATGGACAATAAAATGCGATTGATTGCAGGTCAGAATACGGCAGAAGCAGGCGCTACAGGGTTATCCATGAGTGGTACACCATTACAATTAATGGCTAGTAGCTATGATGAATACAACAAGGATATTAACAATTGGGAAACTAACAAGAATAACAGTATCTACAACGAATATCTTAATGGGGTTAATTATCGCAATGAAGCTAGTAGTGCAAGAGCAGCTGCATCTAATGCAAAAACGCAAGGGCGATTGCAAATGCTCGGTACTATCTTGAGTGGTGCATCTAGTATATATGGGATGAAACAACAATATGCAGGTGGTAAATACACAACTCAATATGGCGGTGATGTAAATGGTGTAACAGAAAGACCAGTTAAAACAGTTAAGAAAGTTTGGACTTTTAACGGCAGGTAACTATGAAATTAGTTAATTATGAACAAAATGAAAGGTTGAATACAGTTAATGGTGAGTTTAGACCAACAATCAATGCGGAAGCATATGGTGTTAATCAAAACGGAATTAACACATTTGCAAAAGCATTGGATGATGCATCTAAAACTTGGCTTGAAATCGACAAACAGAAAGATTATATCAATGCTACAAATGCTATTAACGAATTTAATCAAAAAGTAACTGAATTAAAATTTGATAAAGATAAAGGGTTAATGTACCAAAAAGGTATGAATGCGCAAGGGATACTACCTACATACCTTGAAAGTACACAAAAATTCCAAAGCGAACTTGCTGCTAAATATAACTTACGTACAACTGATGCGGTAAATGCTTTCAATAAAAGCGGTTGAAACATCAAAAAAACAAACGATTTAGATGGTATATCTAGGTACATGAGAGGTCAGTACGAGGATGCACTAAGCACCGCTACACAAAAATCAAATCAATAACTTGAATAACAATCTGTTACAAACGGATGATGTTAATCAACAAATGAAAACATTAACATTAACAGGCGATTTAATAGAAGCAACAGGTAAACAATTAGGGCTTGATGATGAACAAATAGCATCTAAAAAACAACAAAACTATGATCTTAATGCTAAAAACCTTATTAGATAAAAACTGTTGCTGATAATAATTCAGAAACATTAGATAAGCAGTTGACTGCATTAACAGGGCTTGCTAGTGAGAATGTAATAACACCATACAGAAAAAAATGTACCAACAAATGGGTATAAACAAAATCGCTAACAATGAAAAACGATTTCGGCGCAATCCGATTGGCTGCAGGCGATGATATAAATCGTGGTATGGACATTATGGGTTCACGCATACGTTCGCAAATGGAAGCTAAGAATAAGGAAGCTATGCAGTCAGGTGTTGGTGCTAATCAACATTTATGGAAATTAGCGCAATATGCACATAATAAGTATGGTATCAATACAGAAATTGCATATAGGCAGTTGTATGCAGAGGGTACAGATGGTGGCAAACTTAGTAGACTAGCAAGAGAAAAATCATAACTACGCAGGGCTAACTCAATCAGAGCCTAATGGAGAAGAGAACAAACAACCACCCTGAAGATGGAACGAATTATTACAAAATGTATAATTCCGATGAAGAGTTTGTAGATGATTGGATTGAACACTACATAAAAACCAAATGGTGCAGTCAACGCACAGAGCATAGATGAATATGCTGATAAGCTAAAAAGCAGGTGGATATTATGGCGCAGGTGCAGAACATTATAAAAGCATTAATGCGCAATGCACCTATGACTAAAGGCGGTCAACCTATTTATTCAGAAGATCAGATTGAAAAAGGCTGTTAAACAAGGCCGTGAAAAATTATAAAGGCTGGTTGACAATGCAAATGAACATCGAAGCCAAGCAAGCTAAAGATAGAATTACTGCAGCTAAAATTGTATATAACCAATTAATAGCAAAAAGGCGATTATGTAGGGTGCATCATCTTACGCACACGCACAAGCAGCAGGCGCACAGACCGATATGGAAAAGGAAGCGTGGAGCGGTACAGAAGCATCAATGCGACCTAAACTTGATTCTATGTATGAAAAAGGCCTTAAACTTAATGCAAAACAAAAGTTTGAGTTAAAAAAATATGCTGAAACTCACACATACGAAGAAACACTAGCACACGCACAGAGAATGTACCCTGATAAAGTTATTGATGATAGTTTCGATGGAGTGTTACTCGAAGCGAACGATAACCGATTAAAGGCTAACAAAATTGATTTAACACCTTATGATAGCGAAATACAAAAGTGCGTTGCCTGCTGACAAATCATTGCGTTCAAGTTTTGAGTATGGTGTTAAACAAGAGATGTTAAGCCGTAAAGCTGACTTTGAAAGCAAACACGGCAGAGCGCCTACAGAAGCAGAAATGCATGATATATTTGAGGGCGCATTGACAACACAAACATTACGAAGTACAGAAAAACCATATTTCGGTGATGGTGATGATTATAGCGCACCTATTAGCGCAGCAAGCAATAGAGCGATGGGTATTGTGCATGTTGAACCTGTTGGCAACCATTATGTGCGTGTAACATATCAAGATGGCTCAACAAGAGATATTTACGAAAGCGTGTATAACAACATGCAAAGAAGATATAACGATAACGGAGATTAAAAATGGCTAAACAAACACTTGAACAAGAACGGCAAGAAGCACTAGCTGTACAGAATGGCTATGTTAAAACATCACCATCTTTTAGTGCTAGTGCTGGTGTTCAGTCTAAACCTACTGGCGGTTTTACTGAGGTGGGTAATGCAATAGGTGCAGGGATAGATACAACGGCACAAGTAGTTGATAATGCTATTAATGCAATTAAGGCTATTGCAAATACACCACGCACAATGGAAGAAACTAATGCTGATGGTACAACTACATATTATCCGTTTGGTAAAGCTGACAATCCGTACCAAGGTTTAGAACCACTAGGACAGGCATTACAAAAGGTACTTCCTACAAGTGTTGTTAGTAATACGGATAGATTGTTTCTATACAATAACGATACCCTACGTTATAACGAAGCAATTAGAATGGGGAAAGTATTAGATATTGACCCTGATGTAATTATGCGTGGTGATGATAAAGCATTTGAACGTGCTGATTACTTATCAAGACGAGTTGAACGTGGCGCAGTATTACAAGATATATACGATGAATTCCCTGAACTATATAAAGTAAAATATGGTTCACAAGCGGAACAATTACAAGCAATCAACAATCTACAATCAATTCGTGCTACGAAATCTACGTTCGATGCAATTCAACAAGGTATTTGGTCTATGAACGATCAGATGAAGTTAGGCGATGTTGGATTTGAATTGGCACATACAAAAGACCCTGAACGTATTAACGAATTAACATCAGAAATGGAACGCTTGCAAAATAACTTGCGCAACTACCGAACACCTGACGGAACTAATCCATTACAAGAAGTATTTGGACAAACAGCAGCACAAGCATACATGATGGGCAAACAAGGCGGTAGAGGTGCAATCATAGGCGGTGCAATCGGTGCGGTAATTGGTGGTTTAACTACCGATGGTGTAGGTATAGGCGCAGGTGCAGCCACTGGTGCTAAAATGGGGTGGCGGTGCTGACATGGCCTATGAAATGTACAAAATGTCATTTGGTAATAAATACCTAGAACTCATTAATAAACGTGATGCAAATGGTAATAAAGTATACTCTAATGATGAAGCCTATAAATACGCTATGACATATGCTGCAGTTGATACAGGTATTGAAATGGCATCTACACGTTTTATGGTTAAAGGCATAGGTAAAGTAGCACCTAAAGCGGTTATGTCAAAAGTATTACGAGGTGCTACCAGTGATACACTAGCAACATTTAATAGGGGCATTGGCACTACTGTTGCACAAATGGCGAAAAGCATCTGTTAAGGCTGGCGGTTCTGAATTGGTTGAAGAGGGATTGCAAGACATTAACGAGAAATTCCAACACAACCTATACCGCAACGATAATGACCCAGAGGGAGTATATTCCATAGGTGATATGGCAGTAGGCGCAGGCGGTGCAATGTTACAAGCACTACCAGCCGTTATTGGTTTAGGCGCAATTGGTGGCGGTATTAGTGGTATCCACACTATGAAAGCATTCCATGAATTTCAAAAAGTTAACACCAGAAGAGCAACAACAAGCCGTGATGGCAGAACAAAATAGAAATGGTAACGCTATCATGCAAGCGTTGAAGCAAGATGCATCGTCAAATAAAATGGCAAAAGAAAAACCCTGAGTTGTACGGAAAAAAATCGTACAAGCACAGGGGCGATAATGTAGGTGTATCCACTGCATATGTGAATGTCAATGAAATGGCGGAAACCGAAGAGGGGCAACAAGCTATTAAGAATATGATTGATAGTGGTTTGGTAACGCAAGAGGAAGTATCGAAAAAGCATTGAAGCTAATGCAGATATTCCTGTACCAATCGGAAAGTATGCACAATTAAGCGGTGGCTTGACGGAAGAAACTGTAAAGGCACTAGAAGAAAGCACATACTTTACTCGTGGTGGTATGAGCATGAAAAACCCTTGAACGTGCAAAAAGCGGAAGTAGAAGCCTTTAACAACAACCTAGTTGATGCAACAGAAAAAGAAAGCAGCACGAGTTAAAGAAAGCATTATCCGTGATGAATTTGAAGATGCAAGCGATATAGATCGTGAAGTACTAGACCAAGTATTCTCTAATCCTACACAGGTTAAGCAAGCATACAATAACTTGTACAAAAAAACCTAGTGCAAGAGTATCGTGAAAACTACGCAAGCGACTTTGACAACATGGACAATGATATTAAAGAAGCTACGGCAAGTGGTGTAGAGCCACAATGGTTGACTGATTATAAATCTAACAATGGCGGTAAAGCACCACGCACGAATGCAGAACGTAGACGAGCAGCGTACCATTCAAGCGTAGCAAAAGCACAAACTGCATTCGCTGATAACATGGATGCACTCAACCAAAGCAATATCCATCATGCTGATATGGAACATACTCTACAACAAATTGAAAGCCTTGAACGCTTGCATGATAAGATTTTTACATTAGCCGATAACGATATAGCACTACGGATGCAATTATCCAAGAGTGGCTATGATGTGTACAACAAAAGTAGTTAAAGCAATTGGTGAAAGTACCGATAGAAAACAACGTGAAACGGCAAAAGCTAATGCGTTGTTGATGGCACAACATGCTGATGTAATGGCACAATATATGCGACAAATGGGTGAAGGCGGTTATACCGCTATGGATTATTTCCGTGATAGTGTGCGTATCAACATGAATGCGGTTTTAGAAAACCAAAAAGGGTATAATCAAAATACAAAAGCAGTATGGGAAAGCAAACTTGATAAAGTATTAAGTGATTGGGCTAACAATGTAGATAATGCTAATAATATAGGAAGTAAAAAAACAATAGATATAATGGATTCACCATTAGTCTTTAAGTTGATTAATCTTGACTTAAAAAAAATCAAAATTACAGGCGGTGTTTTGCATAAAATATTGCGTTCACCTGTATTTGATTCTAACGGTAAAAGAATTTTATCTGGACATAATGATACAGTTTCCATTGATATGTTGAAACAGTTACCTAACACTATTGCAAATCCATCTGCAATATTTAGTGCAGATAATGGCAAAAAATTATCATTATAACTGAAGTAATTGGTTTTAAACGGAAAGCCTATAATGATGCCAATATTATTGAACAAATACAATGATAGAGGTGATTATCATGTTGTACAATCTTATTATGCTAGAAATACCAATATAGCGTATTATGATTTGTTATTGGGTGGGGATTTAATATATATAAACAAAGAACGACTTAGTAATAATCCAAAAAACCAGCCACCATGGCTTGGGGGGATTAAACTAAGTCGTTCATTTATTAATAGTATACCAAACGAAAATGATTTAGACAATCTCCGAAAACAACATAATTATCAATATTATCAATCCGCATGGCATGGTTCACCACATGACTTTGATGAATTTGATTTAGGTGCTATTGGTACTGGTGAGGGTAATCAAGCACATGGTTGGGGCTTGTATTTTGCTAAGAAAAAAATCAGTATCTAGGAATTATCAAAAGGAATTGGCTAAACGATTAGGAACTACAGATTCCAAATTATTCAAGGTTGAAATCCCAGATCAAAAAACAATGCTTGATGAAGATAAATATTTCAAAGAGCAAAATAAAGATGTTATTGATAAAATAGTACTAGCTACTAACAATTTAGATATTGATAAACGGAAAGCCTTGTTAGAATACTATAAAGAACATCAATCATATACTACTAACAGAGAATATGAAAAAAATATTAGGTAAAAATACAAGAGATAAAGCGTGGACAAGAATATTTAGCTGATGCATTACTTAACGACGTACACAAAATAAAAGAAAAAATTGCTAGAGAAACGGCTGCAGAGTACGGATATAACTTTGATGAGTTAAAAGCAGATAGCACTTTGGAAATGGCTAAAAAGTTATTTGGTGAAATGAATGAAAAACTATCAGTACTAGAAAAAGAAAAAGAAACTGAGTGGGCTAAAGAAAAAGCAAGACAAGATAAGATTTTGGAAAATATAGGTGATACATTTACCAAAACACCATATACTGGACGAGATGTTTATCTTGCATTATCAAAAGCATTTGGTGGAGATAAAGGTGCATCTGAATTTTTAAATTCTATTGGTGTTAGTGGCATTACATATGATGGATATACGGATGGCAGATGTTATGTAGTATTTGATGATAAAGCCATTAATATTATCGAAAAGTACAACCAATCCGTTAATGGTATGACCGAAATCATGAAAGATGGCGAACGCATCATCAGCATTTTCAAGACAGCAGATAGAAGTACATTCTTACACGAAATGGGGCATGTATTCTTTGACGATATCCAAAAGCTAGCGTCTATGGACAATGCACCTAAACAATTACTCGATGATTGGAACACACTCAAAGAGTGGAGCGGTTGGGTTGATGGTGAAAACTGTAGATAACACCAAAGCACACGAGAAATTCGCAAGAGGCTGGGAGAGCTACTTACGAAGTGGCGAAGCACCAACAAAAGGACTACAACGAGTATTCCGTCAATTCTCTAAATGGCTAACTCGTATTTATCGCAGTGTTCAACGATTAGGCGGTGAAGTACCATCTGACATTAAAGATATAATGGCACGCATGATAGCTACGCAAGATGACATTGAAAACTACGCACATGAGCAAGCATTAGAGCAATTTGAAAATACAAAATTGTATCAACAATTGAGCGAAACCGAACAGGCACGAGTGCAAGGATACATCGCTGACATTAAAGAAAAAAAGCTAAAGAACGTGTAATGCGTAAGTACATGAAAGAGTTAGACAATCGACCTATTAAAGAATGGGAAGATGTGAAAGACGATGTGCAGGTTGCAATCGAAAAGCGTTTAATCGAAGAATATCCTATCTATAAAGAACATCAACGATACATGGCATTGGGTGATGGTGCATTGGATAATACTCAATATCGAACTATTGAGGGATTAGAAAAGGCGGAACGTGAGGAAGCTGGCAGTACTTACGATGAAGCAGTAGCACAGGAAATGGAAAACGCTAGAAATGAGTTTGTTAATGATCCGAACGCAGGCAAATCTAACCAAGAAATAGCTGAAGAAATGCTACTATCCAATCAAGGACAAATGGAACTTACTCAAGAGGAAGCACGCTTGATTAAGGCACATACCAATAAGGAACTAGCGAAAAAAACTGGGAACTACTAAGCAAATTGCAAAAGCTAGACCCTAACAGTGAAAACCTTAACGAGGAATTAAAACCAATCGAGAAAGAACTTACAAACGATGGGGTGAAAGTATCAAAAGAGTTAGCAAGTACTGCTAAAGAACTAGATACTGCACAAGATAAGATTGAAAGTCTAAAAGCACAATTACAAGAACGCATTGATGCGGTGCGTGCAATTCGTGATGGTGGATTTGGCACTATTCCGAAATATATGGAACGTGCTAAAAGAGAATTAGGCGATTTAACTCTATCTCAAGCTAGTCAATATAAGAAATACCAAAATCAAGCCGTTAGAGATGGTAAAAAAGCGGATAGTGCATTGGCTGTTGGTAAAGTTGATGAAGCATTATATGCTAAACAATCTCAAATGCTTAATCAAGCAAGAGCAAGAGTAGCGTTTGAAAATTCAAAGGCTATTAAGAAACTACGCATTAAACTATTAGACCAATTAGGCAGAATGACACGCAGTCAAAATCCTATCATGATTGAACCTAATATGCGTTATTTCTATACACATATGGCATATCAAATGGGATTGACTAAGTATGATGGCTTAAAACCTGTTGATGGCTTTGACATGATGGCCGTAATTAAAGCATTAGATGCAGATGCTGACATCATGGGTGATAAGGAAGCGACTGTACAACTCGAACCATGGATATATGAAATGTTCGATGCTAAATCACCTAGAATGTTTAGCACGCTAAAAAAATGAGTGAACTCGAACAGTTAGAGGAACTCATGACAGGTATGTACAAGAGCGGTAGAACTCAATATGAGGGAAGTACATTAGTCGATGAAAAAAAGGAAATAATGTTACATTTGATGAAGCTATATTCCAAATCATTGATAAGGCAGCCGAAACATTTGGTAGAGATAATGGGAATGTATTCAATGAGTTAAACAACCGCAGCCGTGCAGATGCATTGTCTAACACATTGAATAACTTTAACTTATCATTATTGAAAGCCGAAACATTCTTACGCAGATTGGATGGTGGAAAGAATGGCCCTGCAGTTAGATATATTTACGAGCCAATTAATAAAGCTACTCAGAAATTTAACGAGTACAAAGAAAAAAATCTATGTATAGATTGGCCAGAGATGTAAAAAGCGGTATATTCCAAAAAAACAACTATTTGATGTTCGTAATGATCGTCTTTATAGCGTAGGCGAATTACGCAACGTTACCAAAGAGCAAATTATCATGCTTGCTTTAAACTGGGGCACAGAAAAGAATAGACAACGTGCATTAGAAACTATTCAAAGTAATGAAGTAGAAATGGAGAGAGCGTTCCAAGAATACATGACGGATAAGGACTGGGAATTTGTCATCCGTACATGGGAACATATCAATTCATTCTATGAAGAACGTAGCAAGGTACAAGAGGAATTGTATGGTAACCCTTTGAAGAAAGAAAAGGGGATTACATTCACAATTGGTGGTAGAGAAATTCAAGGCCAATATTTCCCTATTGTGTACAATCCTAAAGTTAGTGCTAAAGTATCTGACTTTGAAACAGAGGATATTGCTAAAACGATGATTGCTAGTAATGCAATCTTTGGTACAGGTATGGGTGCTACTAAATCACGTTTGGATGTAGTCAAAGGCAAGTCCTTGATGCTTGATTTTGATGTTATCCCTAATGCGATTACAGAGGCTATTAATCACGTTACAATGCGAAAAGCAGTAACGGATGTAAATAAGCTAGTAGGTAATAGCCGTTTCCAAGAATATATCGTTGATAAATTCGGAATGGAAACCTATCAATTCTTGCGAACTTGGGTTCGTGATAACTGGAAAGATGAAGCATCACAAGTGAGTACTATCGGTAGATTGCTTATGACACTGAAGAAACGCACCACTGAGGCAGTTATGATTGGTCGTGTATCAGTCGCATTACAAAAATGCGTTAAATATTCCTGTTGCTATGTATCGTATTGGTGTAGGGAATACACTCAAAGCAATTAGTGATGCAGGTGTTGGGTTCTATGGTGTAGGTACGGACAAGTATAACGCAACACGTGATTTCGTTTTATCTCAATCTATATTTATGAGGGAACGTGTTCAAACACTAGATAAGGATTTGAAACAAGGACTATCTATTGAGGGTAAAGGCTTACGCATTGGTGATACAAATGTTGGTGGTTATAAAGCTGAACAATTAGCTAATATCCGTGATGATATTAACCAAATGGGATTTAGATTGTTAACAGAAACTGATTTTGCATTATCTATTCCTGTATGGAAGTTTGCATACGATAACAAAGTACTAGAATTACAAAGTGTTGAGGGAGTAACGGCAGAATTTGTAGAACAGGAAGCTATTAGTGCTGGTGATAGAGCCGTAAGAGATATATTCGGTAGCGGTGATACAAAAGACAGTGCAGGCATTCAGCGTTCTAGGGATACATGGGTTCAATTGTTTGTACCTTTTTATTCCTATGCGAATACTTTGTATAACATTCTTGCTGAGGGGTATTATGGATTAAAAGACCAAAGAAACTACGGACAATTTGTACGCATGCTATGGGGTACAATTGTTATACCAGCATTAGGTATGATGGCATATAAGGCTATGACAAATGGAGATGATGATAGTCCAGAGGATTTAGTCAAATCGTTTATTGAAGAGTTAGCATCTCAATCTATTATGGGTGTACCACTTGTACGTGATGTTGCTAATATGACAATGCGTAACATATTAGGTGAAAAGTCATTTGGTAAAACTAATTCTGTTATAGCTACTTCTATTGTGGATAAGTTACAAGATATGTACACTGCTATAACTTCTAAAAATAAAGATGCAACAGATGTAGGTAGAAGCCTATCACAAGTATCAAACCGCATCATAGGTTTTAGTGATACCATTACCGATGGATTGTGGACATTATCTAAATTCGCATTAACCGATACAGATGCAAAACTAGAGGATGTTATCATGTCTATCATTTTAGATAAAAAGCTAAAAGATAAAAAATCCAAGAAGAAAGACAAACATTAATAAATAAGGACTACTCAATTATGGGTAGTCCTGTTTAATTAGAAAGGGGAACAAATATGATACCAGAGGTCAATAAACCTAGTGTAGTTTATCAATGTGATGGAGTTAACAAAAAATGGATATGGCCATATGACTTTTACATGATTGAAGATATAGCTTTAATCATGGTGGATGCAGACGGCACAGAAAGCGTACAAACAGGCAATATCGATTATGATAAAGAAAACAAAACTTTAACATATCCTGCTGATGGTGATCCATTAGACAATACGCACAAGATTATTCTTGAACGTAGAACACCAATCAATCAAGGTACAGATTTACCTGATGAATACCCATACCAAAACATTGAACGAATGGCTGACAAACTAACCCTTATCATGCAAGAAATGCAAGAGAAAATGAATAGGGCTTTATTAATCCGTGTTGGTAGTGATGAAGATGCAGCAACAGTTGCACGTAAGATTGTAGATACATCGACAAAGGCAGCAAATGATGCTATAGATGCGTATACAAAAATCAAAGCCGAAAGTGATGCTATCAATGCTAATGCAGAAACGATAAAGACATTAGGCGGTGAAATCACAGAATTAAGCCGTACAGTTGATGATAAACTAGCGACTAGCAATACCGCACTTGATACTTCTAGTGCTAATGTAACGAAAGCAGAAAAGCTAGTGGCAGATGCAAAAGCGTATGCAGGACAAACCACAGTTGATAAGCGTGATATTAATGAGTTGGTGAGCCAAGCACGCACATTAAAAACTGACATTGACAATAAACAAACATCAATCGCAAGTAACGCAATTAAAGCAACAGATGCGGCTAAACGTGCAGAAGTCGCAGCCAATAAAGCGGAACAAATCGCCTTGCCTAATGGCGGTGGTTTGATTACCAAGACCGAAGCCGATACAAAGTTTGTACCTAAAGATAGCCTATATGGCATCGTATCTGTTAAAGACTTTGGGGCGGTTGGTGATGGTGTAGCTGATGATACCGCAGCATTCAAACGTGCTAATGACAATCTTAAAAAAATAAGATACTGTTAATTCCTAATGGCATTTACAAAGTGAATGAACATGTTTCGTTTGATACTGTTGATAGTGTTATGGATATGGGTACATATAACAATATCAAACCATTCTATCCTACTGAAACACCAATGTTAAAGGGTGCATCCAACATCGCCTTTGTTAAAAACATCCAATATGGTGATGAGGTTAACCAATGTCAAGGATTTACATATAACGATAAAAAGAATGTGTTTGTGTTAGCATGCATCAATAGCGATGGCACGAAACAAAACTTGTATGAACTCAATCCAGATACATTTGAAATCGTAGGCACTTATAAGTTTAGCGACCCTGACAAAATGGGGCATTGTAACACTATGTGCTATAACAAATACACGAATAAGATATACCTTGCCAACGGATTAAAGAATGGTAATAACCTATCTGTATTTAATGCTGACACCATGACATTTGAAAAGACCATCACATTGAATGAACGTGTATTTAATATCGGATATGACCCTATCACACGAACTTATGTGAGCATCGTACCTATTAGCGGTCAACAACGATTGCGTGAAGTCAACTTGTACAATGATGATTTCAAAAAAATGAAAACATATCAAATTGACTACCAATATGATGATTTCAACAACAATGGTGCATTAATGCTTAATGGGTGCATCATGAGTGCAACGCTCGGTAGTTTGGTAGAATGTACACCATTCGGAACTGTTAAACAAATCATTGAGATTAACAGAACTACTGAAATCGAAGATATTGCATATTGCAACGGCAAATTCTATTTTGCGGTTTTGACAGAGAAACCTAACAAGCGACATCAAGTTGATATTTATGTAGGCGACCCAAACCGAGATTATCAAAATTCCATCAATACTGCACGATTGGCAAGCCTAGACTACTTGAAACTCACAGGCGGTAATGTAACAGGTTCAATCGTACTCAATAACAATACATTGTTAGAGGGCAAGAAAACAGATGGACATGGTGTGCGTATTGGTAAAGTATCTACATCTGATGCGGTGGAATTGGGAGACCCTAGCGTACCTTTATACTTAACTGGTACTACCTTGAAACACTATGACGGCACAGATAGTAGCACAGTGTTAACTACCAAACATTATGACAAGGCTATTTATAGCAAGTCGAAAGCCGATGAAACGTTTGTTAAAAAAGATGATGCAGGTTCATTTGGTTTTCCTTATTCTAAATTAGACACTGCAACAGATTGGAATACACTCAAAACGCAAGGGTGCTATGAAATCAATTTTGATGGCGGTGCTAATAATCCGCCACGTAGCCACAAGCAAGGCATGCTGATTGTATTTAACTTTGGAGATGGTAAATTAATAGACCATACACTACACACATTAAATGGTGAAACCTATCATCGTACTTTCATTGGTGATAAATGGGGTTCTTGGGGGAGAGTACAAACATCGTTAAATAGTCGTGTTCAATTGTGGAGTAACAAAGGTACGATTGAGGTGGGTGTAAATGGCTAATATTACAATAAGTGGTGCTAGCACAGGTTCATTTAATATGACCGATGAGATCCGTGATATAGGGAATAGTAAATATTTAAAAGTTGCAATGAGTGATAAGTCTTATTACGCTAGGTTATCTACAGAAAAAGCCATCTGATAATAATATGTTCGTAATTATTGATAATACCAAGTATTTTGTACAAGCCAATCCTATATTATTTGAGCCAATACATTATGAACATGGTTACGACAACTTTGAACAACGTTTTACTGTATGGCTACCAAAAGGGAGATATATAGTTGAATATAATACAACAAGCACAACAACTGATACTTTTACAATACCAAGCGGCGTAGATGCAACAATTGTACATAGCTACAAAAAAGGATTTAACGTTAGCTTATCAATAACAAGTGAGGGTTGGAGAATATTTAATAAAGTTAGAGAAGCAGGGAGAAGTCGAACTTGGTTTACATTATCAAGACAGGGAGATTAGTATGATAGAAATCTTTATTCCAATATTTAACGAGGTGTTTAATGTGAGTGAGGCAGTACGAATTTCATTAGCTATATTCACAACAGTTATTCTTGTGTTTATAGATACAGTTTTACGAGTGCTGGTTGAAGCTAGAAATTACAACCTAGCAACAAAGAGAGAAGTTACAATCAAAAACACTATACTAGCTATCCTATGGAGAGGTTGGGCGGTAGTAAAGGTCGATGGAAAGCCTAAGCGATTTTTGGTGAGTGGTAAGCTACGAGCGGATATGACTAAGAAATTAGTCAAATCCTATCCGTGGCTTTTTTTGTTAGCGTTTATTCTATTAACATTGCCTGATGTAGTAGTACCTGTATTGGGCCGTGTTGATGTATTCCTATGCACATTGTTGTATTTGATACCTATATTTATCGAATTAGCATCGTGCGTAGAGAACATGATAGAACTCGAATTGGTAGAAACGAGGTGGTTTAAACGTGCGATAGGACTATTTAAACAAGTGATTGATTTCGTTAAATCGGTAAAGGAAGCGATTAAATGATTGAAAAAAATAAGTATACGAGAAGTACTGACAATCATCATATTAGGAACTGTAAATATAATGGCTATCCTATATGGTTACAACGAGTTGGCGATGAGCATATCGTCAGGCTTGGTTGGATACCTAGGCGGACGTGAAAGTAATAGAAAGGAGCAACAAAAATGGAATTAGGCAGATTAAGTGCGGTATATGAAAGTAATGGAGACCCTGCTTGTGTATCAAGTGGGGTTAATGATGCAGGTGGTATTTCTTATGGAACATATCAATTAGCTAGTAATTGTGGTAGCGTTGATGAATTTCTGGGTTGGGGATTACGGCAAGGCGGATTTTATACAGACTACGCAAGAGCATTGGTAGATAGTGGCGAAATCAATAGTGATGAGTTTATCGACCAATGGAAAGAACTCGGAACGATTGATAGACAAGGGTTTGCACAGATGCAACATGACTACATCAAGGCTAAATATTATGATGTAGCGTGTAAATTGTTACAAGATAACCTGTTCCATGTAGATAAACACTCCGACACATTGAAAGATGTGATATGGAGTAGAACAGTACAATATGGTGTAGGCAATATCATTGACATGTTCAACGATGCATTGAAGTTAATGGAAAAGGCCTTGAATTTAGAATTGCCTAACCTATCCTACGTAGATGATAAACGCTTTGACTATGACATCATCGCTTGTATCTATGATGTATGTATGAGTACAGAATGGAACAACAGTGCATTACGTGATAACTTAAATGAACGTTTCGCCGATGAAAAATTTAGAGCGTTGGAAATGCTACAAAATGAATTAAACGAGGTATAAGCTATGTTAATTAGTAAGTTGGTACAAACTATCAAGGAACACTACAAAATAGCCGTAGCGATTGTCCTATGCGTTTTTATCGCTATTGTAGGTGTGCTGATATATCATTACAAACAAAAAGAATTAGAAAAAGCCTGTTGTAATCACACAAGAGCAAGCGAAATCACCTCAAGAATTGTCAAAAGCAATTCATGTTACCGAACAGGAAGCACATGAAGTAATTTCTAAAAAAGAAAGAACTCAACCTATAGCGACATACTACACGCAAGCACCGACAGTTGAAGTTGCAGCAGAACAGGTGAAACAGGATATTTCACATAGCAACCCTAATGTACCTAAAGCTGTTACTGAAAAAAATCTGATAGAACCGCAGTAGTTGCTAACACCGATGAACAGAAAGTCGATGTGTACAAAAATCAATCTAAACAAAGTACATAAGATAAAAGCTGGTGTTACTTTGATAGATAAACGAGCCTATGAAACTATAGGCTATCAAGCAGGTAAATTTGAAGTGTTAACACATTTCAATGGACAACATTTAGAGGGCGCTAGCGCACTTTACACAGTAAAGGAATGGTGATCTAAATATCTCCGAGTTGCACGGGTTGTAACAATCAACTGTTAATTGACAGTTGAAAAGCATTACTTTATAACTGAAAGGAATAATACAATGGCACAAGTATTTACATTTGAAGGAAAAAAACACATCAATTCGCAGAAGATATTCAACCAAACAAAGAGGGGTTATATATGGCCACTCTAAAAGATGGCGATAACGTAACGTGCGAAATGTGGTTTGTTAATGGCGAACTACACCGATTAATTGAATTAGACTAAACGTATTAGAGGGTAGCGTAATTGCTACCCTCTTTTTTTTATTTCGTCAAATATTCGTCAAATTCTAATTGTAAAAATGTGGTAAAATATGAGAAGTAATATTTACCGCAACTAATATTAATTGCAAGTATAATAATAATTGTGAAATAATTGATAATCCATAGTGAATTGGAGTATAATATATTGATATGTTATGACCATGGAGGAGAACGACATGAAACGGGTTTTAGTATCCGTAAAAAGTGTACAACGAGACATAGATGGACAGGATACCGTGGTGGAATTGATTTCTCCCGGTACTTCGCAAGAAAAGAATGGAATTCAATATATTCGTTATGAGGAATCTAGTGTGACAGGTCTTGAAGGTGTTAAAACAACAATCAAGATTTATGAGGATTCTATTGTGCTCTTGCGTACTGGTGCCGTTAATATGAGACACCAATATATTCGTGGGGAAGAACGCGAGTCAACCTATGAAACGCCATTAGGGGATTTTCACATGGCCGTAAAGACACATGAATTAACAGTAGATTTTCACGATGGAACAGGCCGTGTCCATTTAGGATACGATATTTCCATTGAAGGTGAATGGCAATTTTATAATCAGTTAGAAATAGACGTGCGGGAGGATACAGAGCATGGAAATGAAGGAAATCCTGAAATCGGGGATTGAACAGGCATTACAAGATACGATTAACAGCGGTGGTTTACCAGCTGGGGAATATCCAGAAATCGTTCTCGAAGTGCCACCTCAAAAAGAATTCGGTGATTTTTCTACAAATATCGCTATGCAATCCGCTCGTGTAGCTCGTCAAAACCCTCGTGCTATTGCAGAGGCTTTGATTAGCCATATGAATTTTGATTGGCTCGAACGTGCTGAGGTTGCTGGTGCTGGTTTCATCAACTTCTTCTTGAAATCTGATATGGTATACGATACGTTGAAAGCCATTTTGAATGCTGGCGAAGAGTATGGTGTGCAACCATTGCGCGCACGCGATACCATTCAAGTTGAATATGTAAGTGCGAATCCAACAGGTCCGTTGCATGTAGGTCATGGCCGTGGTGCTGCTTACGGTAGTGCTCTTGTAAATTTGTTGCGGGCAGCGGGTTACAATGTACAATCTGAGTATTACATCAATGATGCGGGGAACCAAATCGACAATATGGCTATCTCCATTGAGTACCGATTCCAAGAGTTGCAAGGTGCTACATTAGTGTTCCCACCTAAACGCAACGAAGACGGTTCAATGCCTGAATTCGATATTCCAGAAGGGGCTCTCGTATTCCCTGAAAATGGCTATCGTGGTCCAGATATTATTGAGACTGCAAAGGCAATTGCAGAACGCGAAGGCTTTGATACATTAAATGCAATGGACGAAGTTGATCGTATTGCATTATTCAAAGAGGAAGGTCTTAAAGAAACTAGCTCGACTAGAAGAAACATTGAGAAACTTCCGTGTTACTTTCGATAATTGGTTCTCTGAACGTACTGTTCATGAAACTGAAGAAATTCATCACTCCGTAGAGGCGTTAAAGGCTCTTGGTAAAGTGTATGAAAAAGACGGTGCATTGTGGTTGAAATCTACTGACTATGGTGATGATAAAGACCGCGTTGTTATCCGAGATAATGGGGTTCCTACTTATTTAGCTGCGGATATCGCATATCACCGCAATAAATATGACCGTGGTTTCAAAGAAATGATTGATATTTGGGGCGCTGACCATCATGGCTATGTATGTCGTGTAAAAGCTGCTATGGCTGCTTTGGTTATGACCCAGACCAATTAACGGTATTATTATTACAAATGGTAGCATTGTTCCGCGATGGGGAACTTGTTAAATTGTCTAAACGTAGCGGCGATAGTGTTACATTAGATGAATTGATTGAAGAAGTTGGCGTGGATGCATCTCGTTACTTCTTCTTGATGCGTTCTCTAGATAGCCAACTTGATTTCGATATTAACTTGGCTAAATCTCGTAGCAATGATAACCCAGTGTATTATATCCAATATGCTTATGCTCGTATTCATAGTATTTACAACCAAGTACGTGAAGCAGGCATTGCATTTTGGTGATTATAGTCAAACTGATTTCACAACTCTTACAAGTGAAATGGAATTAGAATTAATTAAGAAATTAGCTGAATATCCAGAAGAGATAGTTCATGCTGCCGAACATCGTGCCCCTCATCGTATTGCTCGTTACTTATACGATTTGGCAAGCATGTTCCACTCCTTCTACCGTCAAGGTCGTATCATTGGCGTAGATCCAGCATTGCAACAAGCTCGTCTTGGTTTAATCACAGCGATTGCCCTCGTACTTCGTCAAGGTTTGGGCATTTTAGGTATTTCCGCTCCGGAAAAAATGTAATAAGTGGGAGGCATCATGGCAACTAAGTATATTTTCGTAACTGGCGGCGTTGTTTCTTCTCTTGGGAAAGGGATTACAGCAGCATCCTTGGGGCGTTTGCTCAAAAACCGCGGTTTCAATGTAACGATTCAAAAATTTGACCCATACATTAATATCGACCCTGGTACGATGAGTCCTTACCAACATGGCGAAGTATTTGTAACCGATGATGGTGCTGAAACAGACTTGGACTTGGGGCACTATGAACGCTTTATCGATATTAATCTTAGTAAGCGTTCTAATATTACTGCTGGTAAGGTATATTGGTCTGTTATCAATAAAGAACGTAAGGGTGACTATTTAGGTAGCACTGTGCAAGTTATTCCTCACGTTACAAATGAAATTAAACAAAATGTATACCGTGTAGGTAAAGAAGATAATGCAGATGTAGTTATCACTGAAATCGGTGGTACTGTCGGCGATATTGAAAGCTTGCCATTCATGGAAGCTATCCGCCAAGTGAAAAAAAGATGTAGGTCGTAATGACGTGCTTTATATTCACGTTACATTAGTGCCATACATCAATGCAGCAGGCGAATTGAAAAACAAAAACCAACACAACACAGCGTAAAAAGAATTGCGCAGCATCGGTATTCAACCAGATATCTTGGTATGCCGTAGCGAAAAACACATTTCTGACGAAATGAAAGAAAAACTTGCTTTATTCTGCGACGTAGAACCAGAAGCAGTTATTGAAAACCAAACTTGCAGCTCCATTTATGAAGTGCCATTGATGATGCAAGACCAAGGTCTTGATGATATCGTTATTAAAAAAAGCTAGGTCTTGAAGAACGTCCTTGTGACATGACTGCATGGAAAGAAATGGTTCATAAAATCTTGAATCCTAGTAAAGATATTACAGTTGCCCTTGTTGGTAAATATGTAGCATTGCATGATGCGTATCTTTCTGTAGCAGAAGCATTGAGTCATGCTGGTATTGAAACTGATACTAAAGTTAACCTTCGTTGGATTGACTCTGAAGAACTTGATGATCTTTCTGTAGATCCTAAAGAGGTATACGAAGGTATTGATGGGATTGTAGTTCCTGGTGGCTTTGGCTCTCGAGGTGTAGAAGGTAAAATTCGTACTATCCAATATGCTCGTGAAAATAATATCCCATTCTTAGGCTTGTGCCTTGGTATGCAATCTGCAGTAATGGAATTTGCTCGCAACGTATGCGGTATGGAAGGTGCAACTTCTAGCGAATTTGACGAAAATGCAAAATACAAAGTAATCGATTTGATGAGTGATCAAGTTGATATAGATAAAAAAGGTGGTACAATGCGCCTTGGCATCTATCCTTGTAAACTAGAAGCTGGTACAAAAGCTCGTGAAGTATATGGTGAAGATCTTGTATACGAACGTCATCGTCATCGTTACGAATTTAACAATGAATATCGTCAACAATTGAGCGATGCAGGACTTGTTATCTCCGGTACATCTCCAGATGGTCGTCTTGTTGAAAGTATCGAAGTTAAAAACCATCCATTCTTCGTGGGTACACAAGCGCATCCAGAATTAAAATCTCGTCCGAATAATGCACATCCATTATTCCGTGGTTTTGTAGATGCGATTTTAGAACTAAAAAAATAGATAAAAAATGGGTTCTATTTTATCTATTATAGGTTTATTTATATTAGCTGTACTCAAACTAGAGCAGTTCGTATATGGTAAATCGGGGAAACAACAATCTACAACTGGCCATATGGCACGGCGTGGGCTCGCTAATTTAGCGGGATTAATCGCGTTTGATCGTTCTACTGTGAATAGTAAGTCTGTTGTGGTACGTAAAAGAAGGAAGATACTCAGAAATGAGTATCTTCCTTCTTTTTCTGTATCGAAAAAAACTTGCAAAAAAATATATCGATATATTTAAAAAAATAACACTTGCTATTTTAAATGATTAGTGTTATTATATAGACAAAGATAGATATAGATTTGATGTAAGTATATCAAAAAGCATATAATAATCGTTAATAAAGAAAATACAAGGAGGACACAATGTCTATTATTGGTAAAAAACTTCCTGAATTTACACTTGATGCTTTCAAAAAACCTGAATTGGTAAAGGTAAGCACTGCAGACGTTTTGGGTAAATGGTCTGTATTCGTATTCTATCCGGCAGACTTTACATTTGTTTGCCCTACAGAATTAGAAGACGTACAAAACTCCTATGCTGAATTAAAAGAATTGGGTTGCGAAGTTTACTCTGTATCCTGCGATTCCGAATTTGTTCATAAAGCATGGTCTGATGCTTCTCCAAGCATTAACAAAATCGAGTACTACATGTTAGCTGATAAAAAACATGAATTGGCTGATTTCTTCGATGTATTCCAAGAAGAATCTGCTATGGCTTACCGTGGTACATTCGTAGTAGATCCTGAAGGTATCGTACGTACTGCTGAAATCCATGATATGGGTATTGGCCGTTCCGCTGAAGAACTTGTTCGTAAAGTACAAGCTGCTCAATTCGTAGCTAAACATGGTGACCAAGTGTGCCCTGCACGTTGGAAACCAGGTAAAGATACATTAAAACCAGGTCTTGACCTAGTAGGTAAAAATCTAATATTTAGATTTACTAAACATCTCCTCAAATGACAAACTATGGGCACGGATCGTATCTCCAACGATACCGGTAAGCCCCATTACATGGTGAAATACTCTCCAATTCACCGATGTAAACCTCATATAACAAACTACAAACTATACGCAAAAAGACCAGCCTTTTGGGCTGGTCTTTTTGTCGTTAATAGTGCACAGTAAATATGACATCTTATAATATTTCATAAAGCCCTTTAACTAAGTAGGAAATAAGGTCTTGCATTTTTACATTTTGTATTCTATAATAATATTAATTCCTAGTAATGTACAAGGTTTTATGTGAAAAGCATAGGACATGTATTGTTAATACGTTCAAGAGACGTTAGCTTTTTACAAAGAAAGGCAAGATACATGAGAATTTCTACAAAAAGGGAGATATGCATTGATGGTTCTCATCGACTTAGCAGAACAAGGTCTTGAAAAAAACCTGTTTCATTGCGTTCTGTAGCAGAGAGACAAGGCATATCTGAAAAATATTTAGAAGGTATTGTAGCTCGTTTAGGTACAGCTAAATTAGTAGATAGTATTCGCGGTAAGTACGGTGGATATAGATTATCTAAGAAACCTAGTGAATATACAATTATTGAAATTTTGATGGCTACCGAAGAATCGATGGCGATTATATCTTCATTAGATGAAGGTGTATCTACAGATGATGTCATCAATGAACGTACTGTTGGTTTTTGGGCTGGGTTGCAGAACTATATTCATGATTATCTTGCAGGCGTTACATTGCAAGATGTGATTGATGGTACGTATGCAAAGCTAGATACAAAATATGACAATTGGGATGGTTCTATTTAAATAATTTAGTTAAATTTATTTCATATTATGCATAATATCCATATAAGGAGTGTTGATTATGTCTAAAATTGCAAAAATCTTTCGTTGAATTAATTGGTAAAAACACCATTGTTAGCAGCTACTCGTTTTTGGTGAAAGTGTAGGTGCTGAGGCTAATATTCTTACTAAACTTGAATATTTTTAATCCAGGCGGTTCTGTAAAAGATCGTATTGCAGCTGCAATCATTCAATCTGCTATAGCTTCTGGTGAATTGCAACCTGGTGGTACGATTGTAGAGGCTACATCTGGTAATACAGGTATTGGTTTATCTGCAGTAGGCGCTGCACTTGGTTACAAGGTTGTCATCGTAATGCCGGAAACAATGTCTATTGAACGTCGTAAATTGATGCTTGGCTATGGTGCTCAACTCGTATTAACTGATGGCGCTCTCGGCATGAAGGGTGCTATTGCGAAAGCAAAAAGAAATCGTCACAGCTACAGCTGGTGCGGTAGAGGCTGGACAATTTGTAAATCAAGCAAATCCAGCTATTCACTATAAAACAACTGGCCCTGAAATCTGGGGTGATACTGATGGTGCAGTAGATATCTTTGTAGCCGGTATTGGTACTGGTGGTACATTAACTGGTACAGGTCGTTATTTAAAAAGAACAAAAATCCAGATGTAAAGGTTGTTGCGGTAGAACCAAAAGATTCTGCTGTATTATCCAATGGTAAACCAGGTCCTCATAAAATCCAAGGCTTAGGTGCAGGTTTTATTCCTGAAACATTGGATACTAATATTTATGATGAAGTCATTTCAGTTGCTAATGATGATGCATTTAAAACATCTCAAGAATTTGGTCATACACAAGGTATTCTTGTTGGTATTTCCTCTGGTGCTGCTTTATGGGCTGCTGCTGAATTGGCGAAACGTCCTGAAAATAAAGGTAAGAACATCGTTGTTATCCTTCCTGATACAGGGGAACGCTACTTGTCCACTGCTTTATTCCCAGAAGAATAATTAAATACACTAGTATAGAATATATGAGGCGTCCTATGAGGGCGCCTCTTGTATTATTCAAGAGGTAAAAAAGGAACTGCCGCAGCAGCTCCTTTTTGTGTTATGGTATGTATTCAATTATGATTATCTACCGTATTTAACGATAGTATCCATCCAGTTAAACAGATCTTCTAAATCATAGTCACCAGAATGGTCTACATTAAATGGTGTAGACATGTCTACTGTATAGCCTAAATTTTGAGCACGTGTGCCTACAATCAATGGAATTGCAATCGATGTATTACTATCGGCAGTACCGTAACGGATACGATAGAATTGTGCATTTGTCGCTGCTGGAGAACCAAGATAGTTCATGGGATTCATCATAGTAACGACCTTAGCATTTTCTACATATACATCTTGGTTTGATGTTGTATCATGTAATGCCGCAGTGATTGTAAAGTGGTTATTATCTGTCGTGCTTGTGCCAAACAGACTATTTTCACCAGAGTCGTTTGTACGAGAGTCGAATGCACCAGGTGCTTTGGAACGGCTTACAAATTGATTATATACATCCCAGTTGATATCTTTGATGGCACCTGTTTTATTATCCCGTACTAAATATGTATGTCTAGATAAATCAGTACCTTGCGCTTGTGCTTTATTAGCTGCATCGATGATGAAAGTTTTCACATAGGACTTAAATGTACCATTACCATTCTTATCTAGTTTTAAGATACGTCCCATAGAGTCATGTAATTGTAAATTGTTTACATAATCAGGGAAACGTTCCTTAAGTAAATTAGAGTAAGCAAGATCGTCAGCATTCAAGTTTACACGTTGCATTGTGCGTTTTGGTGGAACAGCGGTACCACCTACATTAGCTTGTGGCAATTCTCCTTGTCCCATAGATACTTTATTGAAGGATGTAATACCACTATAACTCCATTCGTACGCCATATCTGCGGCATCAAGATTTGTGATAGGAGCATATGCAGAAACTGCATACACATTGGTTGGTGCTGTAGCAGCACCTAATGCTTGTAAATATGGTTGGAAGTCAGAGCTATTACCAGTAGCACCTTGTAATAAGGATAGAGCACCACCAGCACTTGTACCATTTGTAATTATACGATTTGCATTACCTGGAATAGCCGCATTATTGGCGTGTAAGTATGCTGTTGCAGCTTGTAAGTCAACGATAACTGCCGGTGCTTTACCTATAAAGTTGCCATCAGAGGCTTTGTTTGTACGGCCTCGAGTCGCAGGAGAGGCTACTACATAACCTCGAGATAATGCGTAAAGAACACTATTAGGTTTACCATTTTCTACTTTTGGTGCCATAGCTTGACTTGGCATATAACCGCCCACTGCATTTGGCATGAAGATAGGTGCTGTTTGTGTATTGTAACCATTAACTGTACCGTTGTTGAAGTATTCTTCTGGTACATAAATATTCATGTATTGTCGATCGATGTCGATTGGATTAGCCACATAAGGGATATATTCAAAAGCACGATACTTAATTTCCTTGTTATCTATAGTAGAAGACCTGGATTCGTAATTTTTTACGTCGAAGTCAAGGCTAATCTTTGCAGATGTATCTGCTTGTAAAGGAGGCTCCATTGGTTGAGATAAAATATTTTTTTCATCCATTGCACTAGATCCTTTCGTGGATGCTTGATTACGAGCATCTACATAAGATTGTGGTAACTTAGGCTCCTGTGCTTGCTTAGCTTCATCCTCGGCCTTTGCTTTTGCTTCAGCAGCTTCTTTTTGCCTGAGCAGCAGCTTCTGCCTCAGCTTTGGCTTTAGCCTCCGCTTCAGCTTGTGCCTGAGCAGCGGCTTCTGCCTCGGCCTTAGCTTTAGCCTCCGCTTCTGCTTGTGCCTTAGCAGCGGCTTCTGCCTCGGCCTTAGCTTTAGCCTCCGCTTCAGCTTGTGCCTTAGCAGCGGCTTCTGCCTCAGCTTTAGCTTTAGCTTCTGCTTCTGCTTGTGCCTTAGCAGCGGCTTCTGCTTCTGCCTCGGCCTTAGCTTTAGCCTCCGCTTCTGCTTTGGCTCTAGCAGCAGCTTCTGATCCCAGCTTTCGCAGCAGCTTCTTCAGCTTCTAGGCGAGCTCTTTCTGCATCTGCTTCAGCTTGCTCTGCAGCAATACGCTCTTGTTCCGCACGAATAGCGGCCTGACGTTCTTGTTCTGCTTTAATAGCCGCTTGGCGTTGAGCCTCAGCTTGTTCAGCCGCGATGCGTTCTTGTTCCGCACGAATAGCGGCCTGACGTTCTTGTTCGCCTTTAATAGCCGCTTGGCGTTGAGCCTCAGCTTGTTCAGCCGCGATGCGTTCTTGCTCCGCACGAATAGCGGCCTGACGTTCTTGTTCGGCTTTAATAGCCGCTTGGCGTTGAGCCTCAGCTTGTTCAGCCGCGATGCGTTCTTGCTCCGCACGAATAGCGGCCTGACGTTCTTGTTCGGCTTTAATAGCCGCTTGGCGTTGAGCCTCAGCTTGTTCAGCGGCGATGCGTTCTTGCTCTGCACGAATAGCGGCCTGACGTTCTTGTTCAGCCTTAATAGCCGCTTGGCGTTGAGCCTCAGCTTGTTCAGCGGCGATGCGCTCTTGTTCCGCACGAATAGCGGCCTGACGTTCTTGTTCAGCCTTAATAGCCGCTTGGCGTTGAGCCTCAGCTTGTTCAGCCGCGATGCGTTCTTGCTCCGCACGAATAGCGGCCTGACGTTCTTGTTCAGCCTTAATAGCCGCTTGGCGTTGAGCCTCAGCTTGCTCTGCAGCAATACGCTCTTGTTCCGCACGAATAGCGGTCTGACGTTCTTGTTCAGCCTTAATAGCCGCTTGGCGTTGAGCCTCAGCTTGTTCAGCTTGGATTGCCATTTGTCGTTGTTGTTCTGCTAGAATAGCCGCTTGGCGTTGCGCCTCTGCTTGTTTTTCCGCAACAATGCGATGATCAACTTGATCTACAACTGCTTCACTTTCTTTTTGTGCTGCTTCTTCCGCTGCAAGTTGTGCTAGTCTTTCCCGTTCAGCACGTTGAATATCGCGAATTGTTAAGTTTCGCTTTGCTACTACTGATTTAGTAGTTGTTGTATTAGCAACTACTAATGGCGTAGTAGACTGTTCTTGTACAACTACCGGTGTGCGTTGTACCTGTGTAGTTTGTATTTGTTGTTTACCATCTACTTGTTTTTCTACAACAACTGGTTCAGTTTTACGCTGTACATTGATTAGGCTGTGCATTGCCAAAGTTGGCTCCATCACAGTTTTTGTTTCTTTGTTAACCACGTATTGCGGTTGTGATACAGCCATATGTTGTGCAGATAAAGCTTTTGCTGTATCTGGTACTGGAATTGGACGCACACGAGGGATTAGTGGCGTAACCTTTGGTACAGATGGTGTAGTTTGTAGGGCTGATTGAGTAGCCAGTGGTTTTGCGACTGGTACCGCTACACTTGTAGAGGCTTGTGTCGTTGATTCAGTGGTAGTACTCGAACCTACTAAATCATTCATGTTGAGGATAGGGGCTGCATAGGCAACACCACCCAAAGCTGCTGCTGCTAAAAAGGCGGCAGTAACTTTACATTTCCTAGATGATTTCATGAATTAATTCTCCGAACTAGATTTCAAAAAAATAGTTTATAATTTTTAAAGTTTATTTATCTTTATATAGTCTAACATAAATCGAAGTAATTGTATACTTATTGAGTTCTAGCAAATATGGGGATGAAAAATAATTCCTAGATACTTACAAAAAAATATAAAAACAATTTAAAGTAAAACTATATAATTAATAATTATAGTGAGATATATGAAAAAAAGTCCCTATGTACTTTTTATGACATAGGGACTTAGAAGTTTTACTATAAGTTTCTTATTATATTTATGGCTTTCACTATATAAATAAGAATTTATATAGTACTATATTATTTATTTAATCTTGGTTTTACAATAGCCAAGATAATGCAAGCTATGATGGAGCCAATTGCAATAGATGCAAGGTACATCAATGGGTTGCCAATCGTTGGCACTACAAAGATGCCACCGTGAGGTGCGCGTAATGTGCATTCAAAGAACATGGATAAAGCGCCTGCTGTACCAGCACCGATGATGCAAGATGGTAATACGCGGATAGGATCTGCTGCTGCAAATGGGATAGCGCCTTCTGTAATGAAAGAAAGCCCCATAATGTAGTTAGTGATACCAGATTTACGTTCTGCTTCTGTGAAACGATTAGGGAAGAATGTAGTACAAAGAGCGATTGCCAAAGGAGGAACCATACCGCCGGCCATAACTGCTGCCATGATACCATATTCACCAGTTGCTAAGGCACCGGTACCGATTACATAAGCGGCTTTGTTTACAGGGCCACCCATATCAACAGACATCATAGCGCCGAAGATAAGACCTAACAATACACGGCTAGTAGTACCCATTGTTTGTAAGGAGTTCATAAGCCATTCGTTCAAGGCAGATACAGGTGGGTTAATGATAAATGTAATGGCAATACCGATAAATAATACACCAAGTACAGGATAGAAGAGAACTGGTTTAGTACCTTCTAAGGATTGAGGTAAGCCAGAAACGAGTTTTTTCACAAGTAATACTAAATAACCTGCTGCAAAACCTGCAATTAAAGCACCTAGGAAACCAGAGCCTCCTTGGTTAGCTAATAAGCCACCCACAAAACCGGCTACTAGACCAGGACGATCGGCAATACTCATAGCAATGTAGCCTGCTAAAACTGGTAACATAAAGCCAAAGGATGCACCGCCGATTTTCATTAGGAATGCAGATAATGGTGTGCCAGAGCCGAAGCCAGAAGGGTTCGTTGGATTAAATGTATCGAATAAGAAGGCTAAAGCGATTAAGATACCGCCACCAATAACGAATGGAAGCATATGGGATACACCATTCATCAAATGTTTGTAGATTTGGCGACCAAAGCTGTCTGACGCATCCACAGTAGATGCTGCATTATCTTTGTCAGCTTGAGACATATGATATATTGGTGCTGTGTTGGACATAGCTTCACGCAATAATTCTTCTGATTTATTAATACCGTTTGCCACCTTAGTTTGAATCATAGGTTTGCCATCAAAACGAGCCATTTCAACTTGGCGGTCAGAAGCGACGATGATGCATTTAGCATGATCGATTTCTTCAGCTGTAAGTGCGTCTTTAATGCCAGAGGCACCATTTTTTTTTTTCAACCTTTAGAGAAATCCCCATCTCTTTTGCTTTACGTTCTAAGGATTCAGCTGCCATATATGTGTGTGCAATACCTGTAGGACAACCGGTAACAGCTAATACATCGAAATGCGGATTATCTACAGATACCTTAGGAACAACCTTTTCGATAGCCTCTGTAGCTTTTGCTTCGATAGCATCGGTAATGCTTGGTGCTTTTTCATCTTCCGTCTTGATATAGCCTTCTACAGATGGATCAAAGTTGCCTTCTTCTTTGGCAGTGATAAGTTCTAAGAATCTGTCAACCGTAGCTGATTGAATGAGGGCGTTTTTAAAGTCTGGATCGATTACCATAGTTGCTAATTTGCTCAATACCTCTACATGGGTATCAGCCGCACCTTCTGGAGCTGCAATCATAAAGAACAAGCGCGATGGTTGTCCATCAAGGGCATCGAAATCAACACCGTTTGGTACTACCATAGCGGCTAAACCTGCCTCTTTTACGCCATTGGATTTAGCATGAGGTGTGGCAATACCATCACCAAGACCAGTGGAACCAGCTTCCTCACGAGCAAAGACTGCTTTAAGTATTCTGCCTTGTCAGATAAGTTGCCGCTCTTATTCATTAAATCACCAAGAGTGTAAATGGCGTCTGCTTTGTCAGTGGGCGCTGCATTTAGCAGGATTGATTGTGGTTTTAATAAATCTGTGATTTTCATGTGTGTACTCCTTACTGTACATATAAATATTACTTAGTGATTGTATCGAGCAAAGCTAATACTTCGTTTTTAGTCGCTAGATTTTCTGAATAGGCTGAAGCAGATCCTGTAGCAATACCCCAATAAAGAGCTTGTTGTAAATCTTGCGTGTTAATATAACCTGTCATAAAACCAGCCACCATGGAATCACCAGCGCCAACAGAGTTGATGAGTGTTCCTTTTGGCGCAGGGCCGATATATACTGTACCATCAGCTGCTACGAGAATAGCCCCATCACCAGCCATAGAGATGAGAACGTGTTGTGCCCCTTGGGTTTGTAATTCTTTTGCAGCAGTAATCAAGTCTTCTTTAGTGGATAAGGTACGTCCAAAGATTTCGCTTAATTCATGATTATTTGGTTTGATTAAAAATGGTTTATATGGCAAAACACGCGTTAATAAATCCTTAGTTGCATCTACAACGATACGAATGTGTTTATGGGCTAAGCGCTCCATAATGATTTCGTACATATCGCTTGGAAGGCTAGATGGGATGCTGCCAGCTAAGATTAATGTATCTTGATCTGTTAATGTGTCCAGTTGTGTATATAATGCTTGTAGTTCATCGTCTGAGATAGTAGGCCCACGACCATTAATTTCAGTTTCTTCGTCAGATGCTTTTACTTTAACATTGATACGTGTTAGACCTTCCTTGAGGCGAATAAAGCTTTCACGTACACCAAATTATTGAGTTGACGTACGATTTCATCCCCCGTAAAGCCTGCGATAAAGCCGAGGGCTGTTGTATTCATACCTAAATTGTTAAGTACGATTGATACATTAATACCCTTGCCACCGCCGAGTACATATTCTTGTTCGGTTCGATTGATAGTGCCTGGTGTTAGATGATCTAAGCGGACGATATAATCCAATGCAGGATTGAAAGTAATCGTATAAATCATAAGTGTTCCCCTATGTTTCTTATAAAATACAAAATGTATTATTGAATTTGTTGTTCTCTACGTTGCAAACGATACCAATAGATGATGGGTGCTAAGTATAAGAAAAATGCGAATGGTATATATCCTGCAGGAGATACATCCATCATTATAACTGGTACAAGGGCCGCAATATTCCATGGCTGTAAAGCTGCAATAAGTATGCCGCTATTTTCAAAGTCTAGCATAACATCTTCGTCATGAATGCGTTCTTTTGCATAGGTGGTACGCATAATCGAATGGGTCATGATTACCGCAATTGCTTGACTACAACCTAGAGCACCTGTAATAAATGCAATTAGTACATTCGATGCAAAGAGTTTGGCGCGACCTGATACGTGTTGTAAAAGGCTGCGAATATCATTCCAGAATCCAACGCCTTCTAGCATGCCAGAAATGGAGCAAGCCATGAAAATAGATAGGCTTGGTATCCACATCGTTTGTAGGCCTCCGCCGTGGATGATGTTGGCCAGTGGATTATAATCAGGAAGCTTAAAACCTGTTACACTAAACTGTAGAATTTCTAGTGCTGTGTAATTTTGGTGTATTACTGCAAGTATAGCTGCAGACAAAGCACTAATGCCTATAGGCCAACGTATAGATAGTCTTGTAGGCAATAGCCCAATTACAATGAATACAGGAATCCATAATGTCCAATGAATATTGAAGGTGAGATGGATTGTATCTGGTAAGTAATTGTTGGTATAGTCTAGTGGAAACCATAAGGATAAGAGTAGATACAATATACAGCTGATGATAAGAGCAGGTAAGCTATCTTTCAACATGATTGGTATATTGCTATTTACTTTGGTGTGTGTTAGAGCAGCTACGAGAGAGGCGCTAGAGGATAGAGGTGAGTTTCTGTCTCCTAAATAGGCGCCTGCCATAATGGCACCTGCTACAATATCAATAGGCAGATTACCAGCTTTGGCAATTGTAATTAGTACAATACCGATGGTGCCCACTGTTCCGAACGATGTACCAAGTAACATACTCACGCAGGATGTAATTAAAAATGCGCAGATTATGAAAAGATTTGGATTAATCAATTCAATACCAGACGCAATAATCATGGGAATAATCCCCGATGCTTGCCACATGGCTATGAGCCAGCCGATGAGCAAAGATTTGCATAACCACGATTGAGGTTTTGGCACTCGTCCAGGACATGCGGAGTAAGTCTTTTGGATTATATCCTTGTCGATATAGAGCGTAAGCGAGGCACAACCATACGAGGACTAATGCATAGCCGATGGGGACACTAAACATGACAGATGCTAGAATAATGATGATAGAAACGAATAATGCTATGACTAATCCTATGTTGGTAGGTATCAGGGCACGTCCCTGTTTATACTTTATGTATGCTTGTAATAGTAATTGTAACCATTTCATATTATTCGATAGGAAGTTTTGTTTCGAATACTTCCTCAGCCGGACCTGTCATAAGAACCGTGCCATCCTCTAAATAACTGATATGCAATGTACCAAGATATAATTCTACATCTACTTCACGACCTGTAAGACCTTTTTCGTGAGCCATGACCGCAGATGCACAAGAACCAGTACCGCATGCCAGTGTAGCACCAGCACCGCGCTCCCAAGTGCGAACTTTGATGTGATGGTCGTTGACCACCTCGATGTAGTTTACATTCGTATTGGCTGGAAATACATCGTGTTTTTCAAGGATAGGACCCTGTGTTGTTACTGGTGCTTTAGTAATATCGTCAATGAAAACCTCGGTATGAGGTACACCGAGAAGAACGGAACTAACAGTAACTGTTTCACCATTTACATCGAGGTCCACATCGATTACTTTGTCCATTTCTACATTAATCGGAATATCGTGGCTATTAAAGAATGGGTTCCCCATGTCTACAGTTACTTGGGTAACCACACCATTATCAACGGTCAGTGTAGGTTTCATGACACCTGCTAAGGTTTCGATGGTGAAAGTTTCTTTTGTAGTTTCACCGTGCTCATAGGCATATTTGGCAAAGCAACGAATGGCATTACCGCACATTTCGGCTTCGCTACCATCAGAGTTAATGATACGCATACGCACATCACATGTGTCGGATGGAACTAGGATAGCAAGACCATCAGCACCGATACCGGTGCGGCGGTCGCATAGGCGAATGGCGAGGTCTGTGTAATCCTTAGTTTTTCCCTGTGGATCAGAAAAGAGGATAAAATCATTTCCGAGACCATGCATCTTTGTTAATTTCATAAATTCTCCTATTCACAGTCGCATTTCAATTAGCGACATTTTCCTTAGAATAGAGTAGACTTTCACTATGGTGCTCGTGAAAGTCTACGGTTAAATATATAATATAACATTATATCACAGAATATATTATATAATAGTAGTTCTCTTTATTGTTCCATGTAAAAATGTTAAAATATAATGTAATGTAGTTTATCAGTATAGAAAGAGGATCACACATGCGAATTCAAGGGATTTCTGGATCTCGAGGTGTTGCCGTTGGCAATGTGTACAAATATATACAAGAAGAAATAGTTATACCTGATTATGAGGTAGCGGAAGACCAAGTAGAGGCCGAGATTGCTAAGTTTGCTACTGCTATGGCGGCTACACTCAAGCAATTGGATACCATTCGACAAAAAGCATTAGTTGATATGGGGGATGATGAGGCCGCTATTTTTGAAGCGCATATGCAAATCGCTCAAGATCCGTCTTTATCAGATGGTATTAAAGCCCTAGTAGAATCATCAAAGATGAATGTTGTAGCTGCTACAGCACAAACCATTGAAACGTTTGCGGCTATTTTTATAGGTATGGATGATCCATATATGCGTGAACGCGGTGCAGACATCAAAGATATTGGTGACCGCTTGATGCGAAATATGCTCGGTATGAACCCTCGTGGTTTATCTCATATCTCTGGCGAGGTTATCATTGTCGCTCAAGACTTAGCTCCGTCTGATACAGCATCACTCGATAAATCCGTGGTAAAAGGGATTGTCACAGCGGCTGGTGGCCCTACATCTCATGCGGCTATCATGGCTCGCACCTTGGAGATTCCTGCTGTTATGGGCGTTGGTGATATTGAAGGATTTGCTGACGATGTGCGTGCTGTTGTGCTTGGCACTGATGGTGAAGTGATTACGGAACCATCTGATGAGGAATGGGACCACTATACAAAAGAAGCAGCGTTATTCCAAGAGGAATTGAAACGTCTAAAAGACTCTGCAAATTTAGAAGCTGTTACAAAAGACGGCCATCATGTTGATTTATTTGGCAATATCGGCAAATCTAAGGATGCAGACCATGCATTGACGATGGGGGCTCAAGGTATTGGTTTATATCGTACCGAATTCCTCTATATGGAAAACGATGAATTGCCTACAGAAGATGTGCAGTTCGAGGAATATAAAAAAGTAGCTGAGGCGATGCATGGCAATCCTGTTATCATCCGCACCATGGATATTGGTGGCGATAAGGAATTGAAATGTCTTGATTTACCAGAGGAAATGAATCCATTCCTCGGCTATCGTGCGATTCGTATTTCCCTAAATCGCCCCGACATATTCAAGGTTCAATTACGTGCACTTCTTCGCGCTAGTGCTTTTGGGGATATTCACATCATGTATCCTATGATTGCCTCTGTAGAAGAGGTGAAAGCAGCCAACGAGATGCTTGACGAATGTAAAGAAGAATTGATTGCTGAAGGTGTAGCTTTCAATACAGATATTAAAGTAGGTATCATGATTGAGGTTCCTGCAGCAGCGGTGATTTCCCCAATCTTGGCTAAATACGTTGACTTCTTTAGTATTGGTACCAATGACCTTTGTCAATATACCTTGGCCGTAGACCGTATGAATGAAGCAATTGGTAATTTATACCAACCATTGCATCCTGCTGTATTGCGTCTCATCAAACATGTTATCGATGCGAGCCATGATCAAGGTAAATTTACCGGTATGTGTGGTGAGTTAGCTGGCGATCCAGTAGCTACAATGATTTTATTGGGCTTAGGACTTGATGAATTCTCAATGACTGCTTCGTCTATTCCGTTGATTAAAAGTATTTTGCGCTCTGTTACAAAGGCAGAATGTGAAGAACTCGCTCAAAAAAAGCATTGTCCATGGATACAGCGGAAGAAATAACAGCTTATGCAAAAATCGGTACTCGCTGAAAAAAAGGATTAGCATAATCGGTAGCTTTCATAAAAAAACAAACTTGAATTTAATATGTATAAATTGATACAATACCTATATTAATAAGCAAAGGTATAAGGCGTGCTAGCACGCTGAGTAGAAAGAGGTAACTCATGAAAGAAGTAACAGTAGAAATTACAAACGAATCTGGTTTACATGCTCGCCCTGCGACGGCATTCACACAATTGGCTGCTAAATTCGCATCCAAATTGACAATCGCAGCTAATGGCAAAACTGCAGATGCTAAATCCATTTTGACTGTATTGACATTGGGCGCTACAAAAGGTACATCCGTAGTATTAACTGCTGATGGCGCAGATGAAGATGACGCGTTGGCAGCACTTAGTGAGTTCTTAACAACAAACCACGACTAATACAAACGAAAGAGGCAATATCCAGAATTTAGGATATTGCCTCTTTTTATTTTCCCATGTTAGCGAAACGCTCCACGGCGAGTGTAAAATCATTTATTGTTTTATCTACATCACCATGTTGAATGCCATCACGTACACAGTGATTGATATGTCCTTCAAGAACCACTTGGCCAACCTTATGCAATGCAGACTTTGCAGCATTGATTTGGGATAGCACGTCTTCACAAGGAATGTCTTCTTCAATCATTCGATCAATAGCTTGCACTTGACCTAAAATTTTTCGCAATCGACGATGTAGATTGTCTGAATCCATACACTGTTTCATAATACTCCTCCAATTGGGCATGTTTTATCATCCTATTCATTATACGCTATTATATACATTAATTACAATATATAACCATGCATAAAATAGATGACTTGTGATACAATACAATCAATATATAATGAGTTGTATTATAGACATTTTATTTGTGAAAGTATATATAATCAGAAATCTGTTATGACACAGATATGGGTGAATGTATGTTTATATTTCGACTGTTACGCCGTTTGGTTCTTATAATCTGCATAATCTTGGGTGCTATATACGCATATGATGCGTATCAAAGCTATCAAGGTACAAATCGTGTCAGTAAGGCGCACACAACTGTAGAACAGACGATTGAAAAAAAATGAAGATACCTTAAGCCGTTGGGAACGTATATATCGCATGCTTACCTTTAAAGAAAAGGTTGAAATTGCACTGTATCAACGAGTTTCAAAGGATACATGGGTAAAATCGGATGTTATTCCAGATAATGCAAAACGGGCACTCATCGCTATAGAGGACAAGCGCTATTACAAACATGGTGCTATCGATGTACTCGGTGTATCCCGTGCTCTCTATGTAAACGCTGTGGCTGGAGAAACAGTTGAGGGGGGCAGCACGATAACTCAACAATTAGTAAAAAATTTGTTCTTGTCTTCTAAAAGAACTATGACCCGCAAAGCAGAGGAGGCCATTCTTGCTATTGAGATGGAACATTACTATAGTAAGGATGAAATTTTGACGATGTATTTGAATACGGTTTATTATGGTCATAATTATTATGGTATAAAAGAAGCTGCTGAAGGATATTTTGGAACAAGCCCTAGCCGTTTGACATTAGGTCAATGTGCTATGCTGGCAGCCTTACCTAATGCACCATCCTATTTAGACCCTTATACAAACTATAAAGGGGCGAAGGCTCGCCAAAAGCTGGTGCTCGAACAAATGGTAGACCAAGGCATGATTACACAAGCTGAGGCTGATTATGCGTATACACAAGATTTAGGTTTAGACAATTAAATATAAAAACGGTGGACTTTCAAAGAATCTATAAAGTTAAATGGCTGTGTGCTTATTAGATTTCAATTAGATATGGATTCTAGGAGAGTCTTTTCGGTTTCGAAATATATAATTAAAATGAATAAAATTTCTACTTGCATTTATAAATATACAATGATATACTAACACCTGTAGTCGATAAGACATGAGGAATTCATAATGAATTCGTAGTATAATAATAGTAATTGGTATAATTCATACCTAGTATAATTTAGTTTATGAGGTGTTATCATGGGCAAAGCAAATAAAGTTGTACTCGCATATTCTGGCGGTTTGGACACATCTGTTATCATTCCTTGGTTAAAAGAAAACTATGGCGCTGAAGTTATCGCTGTTTGCGTAGATTTAGGTCAACCAGAAGATTATGATGCAGTTGAGAAAAAAGCAATTAAATCTGGTGCATCTAAAGCGTACATCGTTGATGCTAAAGAGGAATTCGTTAAAGATTATGTATGGCCTACAGTAAAAGCAGGTGCAATTTATGAAGGTAAATATTTATTAGGTACTTCCTTCGCTAGACCTTTGATTGGTAAAATCCTTGTAGATATTGCTGAGAAAGAAGGCGCTGATGCCATCGCTCATGGTGCGACTGGTAAAGGTAATGACCAAGTTCGTTTTGAGTTAGCTATCAAAGCATTAGCTCCGAATATGAAAATCATCGCTCCTTGGAGAGAATGGGATTTGAAATCTAGAACAGACTGCATGGAATATGCAGCTAAACATGATATTCCAGTTGTAGCTACGAAATCCCATCCATATTCCATGGACCAAAACGTATGGCATTTATCCCATGAAGGCGGGGACTTAGAAAATCCAGCAAATGCTCCTAAAGATGATGTATATTTGGTAACACACACACCTGAACAAGCTCCTGATGAAGCTGGTTATGTAACTGTAACTTTCAAAGACGGCGTACCTGTAGCTGTTGATGGTCAAGAAGGTACTCCTCTACAATTGTTAGAAAAACTCAACGAAATCGGTGCACACTATGGCGTAGGCGTTGTAGATATCGTTGAAAAATAGATTGGTTGGCATGAAATCCCGTGGCGTGTATGAAAAACCCAGGTGGATCCATCATCATGTATGCTCACAGAGAACTTGAATACCTCTGCCTCGATAGAGCTACATTCCACTATAAAGAGCTCATTGCTAACAAATATGCTGAACTTGTATACGATGGCATGTGGTTCGCACCATTGATGTATGCGTTGCAAGCATTCGTCGATGAAACTCAAAAAACTGTAACTGGTGATGTAAAACTTAAATTATACAAAGGTAACATTATCTCTGCTGGTGCTACATCTCCATACTCCTTGTACAGCGAAGATTTTGTAACATTCGAAGAAGATGATGTATATAACCAAGCTGATGCGGCTGGTTTTTATCAACTTGTTTGGTTTACCTCTTAAAAATTAATGCATTAATGAAAGAAAAAGGCAGGTAAATAATGGCTAAATTGTGGGGCGGGCGTTTCACAAAAAGGCACAGATAAAGCGGTAGAGGATTTTTACATCCTCTATCGCTTTTTGATGCTAGAATGTACGCCGAAGATATTGCGGGCAGTAAAGCGCATGCTAAGATGTTAGCAAAACAAAATATTATCTCTCAAGAGGATTGCGATGCTATTGTGGCTGGCTTAACAAAGATTAAGGGGCAAATCGACAAAGGTGAATTCCCATTCTCTGTAGCTCTTGAAGATATTCATATGAATATTGAAAAACATTTAACCGATGATATCGGTGAGGCTGGTGGCCGTCTACATACAGGCCGTAGCCGTAATGACCAATGTGCGGTAGATTTACATATGTATGTACGTAAGGCCGTTATCGAAATGGGTGAGCTTATTGTAGATATGCAAAAGGCTTTAATTGAAACTGCTGAAAAATACAGTGATGTTATCATGCCTGGCTATACTCATTTACAACGGGCGCAACCTGTACTCTTTGGTCATCATATGATGGCCTATTTCTCTATGTTAGAACGCGATTTTGATCGTTTGCTAATGGTTTTTAAGCATGCAGACATTATGCCACTTGGGGCAGGTGCATTAGCTGGCTCTACGTATGGTATCGATCAAACGTATACACAAGAATTGTTAGGATTCTCTCGTATTTACGAAAATAGTATGGATGCTGTATCCGATCGTGATTATGTAGTAGAATTCTTATCCTTTGCATCTATAGTGATGATGCATTTAAGTCGCCTTAGTGAAGAGTTAATTTTGTGGTCCTCTAATGAGTTTAATTTTATTGAGCTTGATGATGCTCACTGTACGGGTTCTAGCATCATGCCACAAAAGAAAAACCCTGATGTATGTGAACTGGTACGTGGTAAAACAGGTCGTACCTATGGACATTTATTAGGTTTATTAACTACATTAAAAGGCTTGCCACTTACTTACAACAAAGATATGCAAGAGGATAAAGAGGGCATTTTTGATGCTATTGATACAGTACACTTTGCATTATCCATTAATGCGGCTATGGTCCGTGGTATGAAGGTCAATGGGGCGCATATGAAAGCTGTCCTCGATGATGATTTTTCTAATGCTACAGATATGGCCGATTACCTTGCGAAAAAAGGCGTTCCATTCCGTGAAGCGCACGAAATTGTAGGCAATGCCGTACATCATTGTATCGAAAAAGGTTGTGTATTGCTTGATCTATCTGTTGAGGACTTCAAAGCTATCTCTAATCACTTTGATGCGGATATTCTAGATGCCATTTCTATCGAAGCTTGTGTAGCAGGTCGTAACAATTACTCCGGCACAGCTCCAGAATGTGTTGAAAGACAACGTAATAATGGCAAGCAAGTTATTGCTAATGAAGAAGTACAGATTGATAGTTGGAAAGCTATTGTGAACTCTGTACAGGAGTAACAGTTCCATTTAAAATCAACTTAACCTTATATACGATATATCATTTGGCTCCACCATTTGGTGGGGCCAAATTTTTTGTATTTCTCATTTAAAATTTGTCCTTATTGAGTGGACTGATGCTGGATAATGGTCTTGTAGTACGAAACTATAATTTGAATAGATAGTGGTTTTCTATATAATTAATTGATTAAACTGAAAGAAAATGATAGTCATACCGTTTTCATACCGTTTATTACCATAATAAATATGTTATTACTATAATTTTATTCAATTCGTGTAATATGCTTTGTCCACTAATAAAGTACTTTTCATTTAACTCTTATGGTGTTATTATTAATTCGAAATAAAAATAAAAACGGTACTTTCACATTCCCGCCCATTACAGCAGGAACTGAATGTACTTAGCGGTTTAATATATATTACAAGTGAATTATGGACGAGAAAAAATTCACCTTACGAAAGGGGATTGATACATGAAAACCACCGCTAAAAAAATGTCTGTATTCCAGCTAACCACAATGGTAGCAGCCAATATGCTAGGAGCTGGAATCATTATGTTACCAACTAATTTGGCTCAAGTTGGTACTATTTCAGTTTTATCTTGGCTCGTGACAGCTGTGGGTGCGCTTTTATTAGCGTATATTTTTGCTCAAGCGGGTATGTTCTCCCAAATTAAGGGCGGCATGGGCGGTTATGCAGAACATCGCTTCGGTAAAACTGGACATTTTATGGCGAGCTATGCTTACAGCATATCTCTCATCATTGCTAATATAGCTATTGCAGTTTCCGCAGTTGGCTATGGCTCAGAATTCTTTGGTGTTGATCTAAATGCAACGCAAACAAGTCAAGTAACAATCGTTTTGTTATGGTTTGCAGCGATTTTGAATTTTAGAGGAAATCGCTTTACAGGTCAGCTCAGCAATATTACGATTTGGGGTTGTGTTGTGCCGGTTCTTCTAATCGGTACAATTGGTTGGTTCTGGTTTAACCCAGATACGTACTTGGCGGCATGGAATCCAAACGACTTGCCGTTCTTTGAAGCAATTAAACAATCTATTGCTTTAACATTGTGGGGCTTCCTAGGGTTTGAATCAGCAGCAGCAAATGCAGACGCTGTAGAGAATCCAAAGAAAAACGTGCCAATTGCAACATTTGCAGGCACATTAGCAGTGGCGGTGATTTACATCTTGTCCACAAACGTTATGGCTGGTATTGTGCCTAACGCTGAATTACTAAATTCTAATGCACCATTTGGTCTAACATTCGCATATATGTTCAATGATACAATTGCAAATGTTATTATGGCGCTTATGATTGTTTCCTGTTGTGGTGCTTTACTTTGTTGGCAATTCACATTGTCTCGCGTATTTAAAAATGCTGCAGAAGCAGGCTACTTCCCTAAAGTATTTGCTCGTGTAAACAGCAAGGATGCTCCTGTTCGTGGCGTATTCATCTTACTTGCTATCGAAACAATTCTTACATTGTTCACAGCAAATGACTCCTTACGCGGTCAATTTGAAACATTGGTAAACCTTGCGGTTGTAACTAATGTTGTACCTTATATTCTCTGTATTCTTGCAGTACCAACTATGATGCAAATGTCTGGCGTTGCGGAACGCCGCATTGAACGTTTCTACATCGTTGCTGGTATCGGCGTAGTATACTGTGCTTATGCAGTATATGCGTGTGGTGTTGAAGCGATGGTTGGCAGTACTGTTGCGGTAGTTATTGGTATGTGCATCTATGTAGTGCGTAAAGGCTGGTTAGCATATCGTGCTCAACGATTACAACAAAGTATCGATTAATTGAATATTTCTCTCGTCTAATAGAGGCTATTACTTCGGTAATAGTCTCTTTTTGTTTTGATGACTGTTTGACATACTTAAAGTTATGAATATATTAAAAATAACTTAGAAATATAGGCTAATTCTTAAAAACTTATGAAGAAAAATATATTCTATAAGTTTGGTATGCATATGCATAGATACTTATATATATTTGAAGATATGTATTCTTAATATAATATATAGTGATGTTTCATACAGAATTGTAATGTGAAATGCGACTTTGTATTTTTTTGCGCGTATAATTATGAGAATATTTTCTATTTATTATTTATTACCATAGGGGGTATATGTATTGTTGGCGAGTTATAAATATAGTATATTTATAATTAATAAAAGTGAATAAACTGAGTGTCGGTTTTACCGAGCGTAAAAGAGGAAAATGGGTGTAAATCCTATACTATGAAAGTAGCTGTAATGAGGAGCAATATTTCATTTTTAGTGTCACTGGGAAACTGGGAAGGCAGAGATGTTGTGATGAATCAATAGTCAGAAAGCCTGCTCAATCTAATAGAATAGTATACATTTGTGTGCTATCTTTTGTTTAGGTTAGTCAGGTAGGCTAATCTTTTTTTCGCTATTTTCTTATATGGCACCATAATGTTATTGTTGGCTTTTATGTGTGTTTATGTTTATTCACTATTATGTGTTTTTATTTGAAAAGGGTATAGGAGGTGCCTATGGGCAAACGCTTTGTCAAGCAATTGGGGCAATTTATTGTCACTCTGTTTGGCATCACATTTTTGACATTTTGTCTCACCTATTTAGCTCCAGGGGATCCGGTTACCATGCTATTGGAAACGGCAGATACTATCGTATCTCAAGAACTGATTGATGAAACCCGTGCTCAATTAGGGTTAGACAAGCCGTTTATTGTACAGTATGCAAACTGGGTGGTCAATGCAGCTCAAGGTGATTTAGGGATGAGTTATTCTGCTAAAAAACCTGTAGTAGACCGTATGCTAGAATCATTACCTGGCACACTTGCGTTAGCAGGTACTGCATTGGTATTTACCATTATCTATGCTTTGCCAGCAGGGATACTGAGCGCGTACAATCGAAATAAATGGATAGATTATGTGCTGAGAAGTCTTTCCTTTGTAGGTGTATCTATGCCGACATTCTGGTTAGGACTCGTATTAATCTACATTTTCGGTTTAAAACTAGGTTTGGTGCCAATTGCATCATCTCGTGTAACAGCGACAGGCGTTATTTTGCCAGCCGTTACATTGGCGATTGTTGTAGGCTCTAAATATATGCGCCAGGTTCGCCTCGTTATCCTTGAAGAAATGCAAAAGGATTATGTTATTGGTGCAAGGGCACGTGGCGTGAGTGAAATGAAGATTTTATTCGGTCATATATTACCTAATGCTGTATTGCCATTGATTACTATCTTAGGTGTTCTCATTGGTTGGTTATTGGGTGGTGTAGCGGTAGTTGAAATGGTATTCTCTTGGCCGGGTCTAGGAAACATGGCGATCTATGCCATCACCATGCGTGACTATCCGTTGATCGAAGGGTTTGTGTTATGGGTTGCCTTAGCATACATGTGTATCAATGCACTTGTTGATGCATCATATGTTCTATTAGACCCTAGATTAAAAAGGGAGAGAGCATAATGAAAAAATTTATTCAAAAAAATAGATTGTTCTCTTTCTATACAATTCTGATGCTTATTATTGTATTCATCGCCATATTTGCACCATGGCTTGCACCAGGTGATGCGTTCACCTCCAATATGAGTCAAGCATTGCAAGCGCCAAGTAGTCAACATTGGTTTGGTACTGATAAATTGGGTCGTGACGTATTATCTCGTATCATTTATGGCACTCAATTATCCTTGTTTATGGGCGTATCCATTGTAGTGATTATGGTGTCTATTGGTACTGTTATTGGTGCCGTAGCGGGCTATTTTGGCGGTAAGGTTGAGATGGTTCTTATGCGCTTGGCGGATATTATGTTATCCTTCCCAGGTGTTGTGCTCGCCATTGCTATTGCTGGTATCTTAGGTGGTAGTATTGTGAATACCATTCTTGCACTATCTGTTGTAGGTTGGGCGAAATATGCTCGTCTCGTACGTTCCATGACATTGAAAGTACGCGGTGAAGAATATGTAACAGCAGCTGTTATGATGGGCGCATCCACATCGACTATTTTACGTCGCCATATTATTCCTAATATTATGCCACTCGTTGTTACAACAGGGGCCCTCGATATTGGGGCGATTATGATTGAAGTAGCAGGTCTTTCCTTCCTTGGTTTTGGTGCACAGCCACCTACACCGGAATGGGGCCTCATGCTTAATGAAGGTCGTCAATATTTACAAACGAGCCCTTGGCTTATGGCTTTCCCTGGTATGTCTATTTTAATCGTAGTATCTATTTTCAATCTTTGGTCTGATTCCTTGCGTGACGTAGTGGATCCTAAGAACCAAGGATAGTTTCTCGTATTTTGGAATCTTTGTTATGTGGTTAACATAACGATGATATATAAGCTTTGTATATTGTGTTAACAAGGAGATTTTAAATGAAAAAATCTTGGAAAAAAGCTCTTTTAGCAGGTCTTAGTGTTGTGATGATGGGTTCCTTCATCGCAGGTTGTGGTTCCAATAATAATGGTGCTGCTAATAAGGATGTTTTAAAAGTTGGTGTAACAAACTTTGCATCTACATTAGAACCTACAGAAAACTTCTTTGCATGGGTTGTTATGCGTTATGGCGTAGGTGAAACATTGGCTAAATTTGATGAGCAAATGAAACCTCAACCATGGATTGCTTCTAAATGGGAAGTATCTCCAGATCATAAAACGTGGACTTTCACAATCAATGATAAGGTAAAATTCTCCAACGGTAAAAAAGTAGATGCTGCAGCTGTTAAAGCATCTATCGAACGGGCTTTTGAAAAATCAAATCGTGCAAAAACATTCTTCGAATATGATTCCATCGAAGCAAATGGCCAACAATTGGTAATTCATACGACGAAAGAATATCCTAATATGCCTGGTCTTTTAGCTGACCCATTGTTCCTAATTGTTGATGTACAAGCTGAAAAAGATGGCCGTAACTTTGCTAAAGAAGGTCCTATCGGTACAGGCCCATACGTAGTTAAATCTTTCACAAAAGAACGTGCTGATATGGCAGCCAACGAAAACTACTGGGATGGCACAGTACCTTTCAAAACTGTAGAAATTCCTTCCATCGACGATCCTAATACGCGTGCTATGAGCTTACAATCTGGCGACATCGATATGGCTGTTAACATCGGGCCTGGCGAAATTGGTTTGTTCCAAAAGAACGACAAGTTCAAGGTTGATGAAATTGCATCCCTTCGTGTTGTATTAGCTCGTATCAACCAAAATGGTGTTCTTGGTGACGACAAAGTACGCGCAGCTGTAATTTCTGCTACAGATCGCAAAAATTATGCAGATGTATTGTTAAAAGGTACATTCATTCCTGGCTCCGCTCCAATTCCACCATCCATGGACTATGGTTTCAAAGATTTGAAAGATCCTAATGCATATAGTCCAGATCGTGCTAAACAATTATTAGCTGAAGATGGTTGGAAAGATACTGATGGTGATGGCATCCTTGATAAAGATGGTAAACCATTAACATTCAACTTCGTAGTATATAACTCTCGTGCAGAATTACCACTTTATGCAGAAGCTGTTCAAGCGGACCTCAAAAAAAGTTGGTATCGATATGAAAAATTAAAACTGTTGACTATAACTTGATTGATAAAATGGGTCAAGACGGCGACTATGATATGCTTATCTCCAATATCGTAACAGCTAATACAGGTGACCCAATCTGGTTCTTGGCTAACTATTGGCATACTAATATCGATGGTTCCAACCCACAAAAATGGTTCTGGTTACTCTAATCCTCAAGTTGACCAATTGTTAGATGCAGCTGAAACAGAATTCGATCCTGCTAAACGCCGTGAATATGCAATTCAAATTCAACAATTATTGATGAATGATGGCGCTGCTTTTATTCTTAGGTTACCCTAAAACTAATATCGTTACTGGTTCTTACTTGAAAAGGTGCAGTCATGTACCCAAGTGATTACTACTGGATTACAAACAAAAATTTCTAAATAATAAGGAGCTATAATGGCAGAAAACGTACTCACAGTAGAAAACCTTAGTATCGCGTATCAAGGCGTGCCTGCTGTTATGGATGTGAATTTTACCTTGGAACGCGGCAAGGTATTGACTATCGTAGGGGAATCCGGATCCGGTAAAACCACTGTAATCCGGGCCCTTATGGGGTTATTACCAGTCGGTGGTGAGGTGACAGAAGGAAAACTATTATTTAATGGTCAGGACTTGCGTAACCTTTCTAAAGATGAATGGCGTTCTATTCGTGGCAAAGATATGGCCATGATTTTCCAAGATAGTGGTAGTGCACTAGATCCAATTGTACGCATTGGTAAACAGTTCAGAGAATTATATAAGTCTCACATAGAAATCGATAATGACGAATGTGATCGTCGTGCTATTGAGTTATTAGAATCTGTTTCCCTTCCTAATGGTGCGGATATTCTTTGTCGTTACCCCCATGAGTTATCTGGTGGTCAACGCCAACGTGTCGGTATTGCCATGGCGTTAGCCTTGGACCCAGCATTGCTCATTGGTGATGAACCAACATCAGCACTAGATGTAACGACTCAATCTCAAGTTGTTATGCAAATGTTAGAATTGTCTAGAGAACATAACTCAGCTATCGTTATGGTAACGCATAATCTTGGTGTAGCTGCCTATATGTCTGATTACATCATCGTTATGAAAAAGGGCCGTGTTGTTGATGCAGGTGCTCCAAAGGATATCTTAGAAAATCCTTCTAACGAATATACGAAACAGTTGAAAGACGCTGTGCCGACATTGGGAGGAGGTCGTTACATTGACTAAATACGCTGTAGAAATTAAAAATGTATACAAACGATTCCCTCTTCCGACTGGCGGAGAGCTAGAAGCATGTAAAGATATCAACATTACCCTTGAAAAAGGGCAGTCTCTTGGTATTGTAGGTGAATCCGGTTCTGGTAAAACAACTCTAGTTCGTATGATTATGAAGATGTTACCTATTACAGAAGGTGAAATCTACGTTGATGGTGTTGAGATTCAACACATGAATACAGAACAAACTAGAGAATACCGTCAAAAAATTCAAATGGTATTCCAAGATCCATCAGCAGCTTTTAATCCGCGTATGAAGGTTAAGGATATTATTCTTGAACCACTATATAATTTTGGGCTTCTTGAAAAGGGAAAAGAAGAACAAATCGCTGGGGATTACCTTGAAATGGTAGATTTACCGCGTGAGTTTATGCATCGATTCCCACATGAAATGTCTGGTGGTCAACGTCAACGTGTAGCCATTGCTCGTGCTATCGTATTAGAACCTGAAATCCTAGTATTAGATGAAGCAACAAGTGCTCTTGACGTATCCGTACAGGATTCCATAGCGTACCTATTGGCTCGCTTACAAAAAAAGAAAAATTTAACATACCTATTTATTGCTCATGATATTGCTTTCATTCGTACAATGTGCCACAAAGTGGTTGTTATGTACAAAGGTGCTATCGTTGAAGAATTAGATGCATCCCATTTAGCTGATGCGAAGCATCCTTATACAAAGGTTCTATTGAGTTCTATCTTTGAAATTGGTCAAGATCATAAACCACTTACATTAGAAGAAGCTGCATTAGAAGCATAATAGTATATGCATGAGGCTCACTTTAAAATGAATTAAAGTGTATAGGTTAAGTAAAATAGCAGTTAGTTGAGAGGCTAACTGCTATTTTTTCAGGCTCTATAATAAATGTGGTTCTTAAACAATATTGGGGCACAGGCGTTGAATATAATGGTTCTGGTTTCTCCAGTCCGCGCTTTGATGAATTGATAGCTCTTGGTGAAAGCGGGGCCAATCCAGTTATACGACGTAATGCCGTTATTAATGCGCAACAACTTATGCTAGATGAATCTGTAGCATTGTTCCTTGGATATCCTAAAATTAATATCGTAGGCAATAAACACATCGATGGTATTAAGATGACACCATCCGAATACTATATGATTACTAAAGATTTAAAACGAAAATAATCGCATCTGTAACAAATTATTCATCCCAGTTATAATTATATAAATAGTTCTCATTTGCTTGACTAAATACTTTAGATTATAGTGTTTTTATATTGATATAATAATTTATTTATATCGATAATTATTGAAAAAAAGTTAAATGTATAGTAGGAGGTTAACATGGGGCTTAAAAAGTATTCATTGTTTGGTGCTTTCATATTATTAGTGGGAGCTTTAATCTTTTCAGGATGTGGAAAAGATACGAATAAAGATACATTAAAAGTAGGTGCTATGTCCTATGCAGAGACTTTAGAGCCTACGGAGAATTACTTTAGTTGGGGAATTGTTCGTTATGGAATTGGAGAGAATCTCGTTAAATTTGATGATTCTATGAAACCACAACCATGGATTGCGTCTTCGTGGTCAGTCGGAGATGATTACAAGACTTGGACTTTTTCTATCAATGATAAGGTAAATTTCTCTAATGGTCGTAAGGTTACGGCACAAGCTGTTAAGGAAGCCTTAGAGCGTACATTTGAAAAAAGTAAACGGGCAAAATCCTTTTTTGCCTATGACTCCATGGAAGCAAATGGACAGACTTTAACCATTCACACCGATAAGGTGTATCCTAATCTACCCGGACTACTAGGGGATCCTTTATTTTTAATTGTAGATGTTCAATCAGAACGAGATGGCCGTGATTTTAGTAAAGAAGGCCCTATTGCTACGGGCCCTTATGTGCCTATATCTTTTACTAAAGAACGCATTGAGTTAGATAAGAACGAAAATTATTGGGATGGTGATGTGGGATTTAAACATGTAGTGGTAGATTCTATTAATGATGTAAATTCTCGTGCTATGGCGTTGCAAGCAGGGGATATTGATATGGCTGTTAATATCGCCGCTGGTGAGTATGGATTATTTAAAGATAATAAGGATTATATTATTGAAGAAACCCCATCATTGCGTGTTGTTATGGTTCGAATGAATCATAATGGATATTTGAACGATATTAATGTAAGACGTGCTTTAGTGGCAGGAGCAGATCGTGAGAATTATGCAAAAAAACTATTTAAAGATACTTTTGTAGCGGGGAGAACTCCGTTGCCACCAAGTTTAAATTATGGATATAACGACATTAAAATTCCTGAAACGTATAATGTAGAACGTGCAAAAGCTTTATTGGCACAGTCTGGATGGGTAGATACTGATGGAGATGGTTATGTAGATAAGGATGGCAAGAAATTACGCCTTAATTTCTATACCTACACAGCTAGACCTGAGGTTATCTTATATGCAGAAGCATTGCAGGTTGATTATAAAAAAATTGGTATAGATGTTAATGTAGAGATTGTTGATTCTAGTGTAGTGGATAAGGTGACACGTTCTGGTGATTATGACTTGGCAATAACCAGTGTTTCAACTGCTAGCACTGGTAGTCCTGTATGGTTCTTAAAACAATATTGGGGGAGCAACATAGATGGCTCAAATCCGACCAATGTGTCTGGTTTTAGTAATCCTAAATATGATGAATTACTAGCTTTGGCTGAAACTACTGTTGATGATACACAACGATATAATGCCATTGTTGAGGCACAAAAGATTTTGTTAGACGATAGTGCATCCTTGTTCTTAGGTTATCCTAAGATTAATATGATTTGTAAAAGCTATATAAAAGGGCTTAAGATTTCACCTAGTGAATATTACATCATTACAAAAGACTTGAAAAAAGAATAAGGTTTACTATTTATAATGCAATAAAAGGACTAGTCTTTGGACTAGTCCTTTGTGCTGTGCAAATATTATTTTTTACTATCTACCGCATCAAGATCATTCATATCAACCTCGTTGGCACGACTAATCATACGATTATATTTTACATATAATTGTGTATATGCTTCGCCGTAGGAGGAGTTAATAATGATGTAATTTCTTGCTTCTGCAATAAATTCCTTTACTGCATCTTGGTATAGTTTAACAGCAGTTTGCGTTTCAGGTTTAGTACCTGGTTGTAATGCGTTTATGCGTTTAGTAATATCTTGTAGATTTGTTTCTACCTTTTGTGTATCTGTATTACCATCAGGATCGATGATATCTACTGTTTGAGATAATAGGATATTGAGCTCAATGAAGTTAACTGCATTGACACGATTTTCTTTAGCAAATTCTTTCATACGCTCAGAGTACAATTCATTATTACGATTTTCAAGGGTTAAATCAAAGGCGTTATAAGCTGCATTGAATTGGTCTGCAAGTGGAACATATTGATTTGCTAAATTATCACTACCCACATAATTGTCCTTTTCAAAGGTACGGTCTGTATAGTAATTTTGGATTTGCTCGGATACAGGAATTAATTGTGTTAAAATAGCAAGCAATTCATCGGTCGCTTTATTAACATCCTCATAAGGTGTGGAGCTTTCTTGTTTTGCTGCTTCGAGTTGAGATTTTAACTCTTTGTAATTAGGTAATGTTACAGTCGTATTGTGCGAATGATTACGTAATTCTTCAAGGGTTGGTTGTAATTGATATGTATAGGCAACACTATTCATATTAAACGTATCGGCTGCCTCAATATAAGGTCGTAAGGCATTAATTTTATCCTCGATAGTAGAACGATATAATATTGTCGTTGATTTATTAGAGAGGAAGTGATATGCACAATAAATCCCGCCACTAATTACAGCAATCCCTAGAATTATGGCTAAGATTAATTTAATATAACCCTTTTTCAATTGCCTATACTCCTTGTAAAATCCGTTTATGTAAGTATTTTTGTAAATATATCTATATTTTATATATTCTATATACTCGATAGTACCTTTATTATAGCATAGAATCAGGGGGCAAAAAAGATACATATAAATGATAAATTATTAAATAAATATAAATTAAGGATGCTGTTTAGCAATGTTGGATGTGAAAGTATTTATTGATATGCAGTACAATGTAAGTTTATTTCATATTCGTATATTGGTATAATCAAATTAATAAATGGGAGGTGGTCAGCATGGAGTTTGAACGTCATTATAATTCTATTGAAGAAGTATTAGAGGTTGCAAAATCTGCAGAGGGGAAACTTGTTAAAGAATTTGATGTAAACAATCGACTAGAAAGTAAAAAGAATAAGGGTGGCATAGGCCAAATTATTGAAGAAGGTCTTTTTCAGAGAGCTGTTAATAGTCGTGCTGAAGCAGATTTTGCAAATTTAGATCTTGAATTGAAGGTAACTGGTTTAAAAAGTAATGCAAAGCAAACTTCTTTTTCTGCAAAAGAGCGCCTTGTACTTAATATAATTGATTATATGGAAGAGTATAAGCATATCTTTGAAGAGTCTTCTTTATGGCATAAGAATAAAAATATTCTTATCATGTTTTATCAATGGATTGATGAGATAAGTAAAGGAGATTTTCCTATACTTAAATCAGTGATTCATCAGTTTACAGACGCAGATTTAGCTGTTGTTAAGCAAGATTGGCAAATTATCATAGACAAGATCAAAGCGGGTAAGGCTCATGAGATTTCAGAGAGCGATACGATGTATCTTGCTGCTTGTACTAAGGGCGCTAATGCAAAGTCTATGCGTCAACAACCTTTTTCAGATATACCAGCAAAACAGAGAGCCTATTCTTTAAAAAGTTCATATATGACTGCTTATGCACGGCGAATTCTTATGGATGAGGATGTTATACCTATTTTCAAACCAGAGGAATTACAATCTAAATCAGTTGAAGCCTTATTACAAGAACGATTTGCACCTTATATAGGTCGCACTATATATGAATTAAAGAAATATATTAACTTTGCAGAAAATAAGAATAAAGCAATGTATGCAAATCTCGTTAGTGACTTGCTTGGGATAAAGGGAACCAACTTAGATGATACAGAAGAGTTTGCTAAGGCCAATATAAAATTTAAGACAATTCGACTAGAACCTAATGGTATTCCTCGTGAACATATGTCATTTGAACAGATTGATTTTAATAAATGGCTTGATGTACCATGGGAAGAATCTCAAGTATATGAAACATTTGAAAATACTAAATTTTTATTTGTTGTTTTTCAATTTACTGAGACAGAACGAGAGAATCCTAATCGAGCACCTTATTTAAAAGGTATTAAATTGTGGAATATGCCAGAGCAAATTATTGAAACAAAATTAAAAGAATTGTGGCAAACTGTACATGATATATTAGAGGTTGGGGTTGAACTAACACAAACACTAAGAGGTATAAAAAACAATCTTCCAGGATCTAAATTTAATGGAGTGTGTCATATTAGACCAAAAGCGGCTAATGCTGCTGATAAAGTTCAGCTGCCTAATGGGCAAATGATTACAAAACAAACATATTGGTTGAATCGAGAATATATTGCAGAGATAGTGAGAGAGTTATAATTTATGAATTTTAATAAGAAAGATAGATTTAATTTTACAGATGATCTATTGGGTGAACAGGCTGTAAATAAATTTTTGGTAGATTTTTTTTATGAAAAACTCAAAGAAAAAGGCGATATTATTGATTTTGAGGTTTCGAGAGAGTTAAATAAACAACATGCAGGTAGTGATGTTATTCTTACTCTTAAGAGTGGAAAAAGTCTTGTTGTAGATGAAAAAGCAGCTATCCATTATGCTAAGACTAATTTAAAAGAAAAAGCTATGCCTACATTTGCCTTTGAAGTATCGTATATGCATAATGGTCAATTAAAAGAGGGCTGGTTGACTAACTCTAAATATAGTTCAACACAAAGATATTTATTGTGTTGGTTATGGGTTCAGGATGGCACGAATAAATGGCGTATAAAGTATGATGACATTGTTCAAATTGAAGCTATGTTTTTTGAAAAGGCTGATATTCAAAACTATATTATGGAAATAGTCACTGCTGATACAGATATCGTAAAGTTTCATGCTGTAGTTTCTGATAAAAGAGTAAGTTTAGAAGAAAAAATCTTGCAAAAAGCACTTGATAAAATTTCTGAACCTGTAGGGGAAGAGACATATCCAAAGTGGTATTTAACTGGCGGGAATATATTATCAGAGCAACCTTTAAATATACTTCTTTATAAGAATCAATTAGAAAAATTAGCCAAATCGCATTGGTTAGTAACGAGAAAAGGACCCATAAGATTAGATAAATAATAGAAATAGATCTTGATCTTATCTCTAAAATCTGATATAATATGTTCGAGTAATTTATTGATAAGGGGTTATGATGAAGATATTTTCTATGTTTGATGGCGTTGGTGGGTTTATAGTCGGTCTAGAAAACTCAAGTAAAGAGATTTTTAAAACACTATATTCTAATCAGTATGAACCATCAAGAAAGATACAAGATGCTTACGAAGTAGGCCTATATAGATTTCCTAATATGGAACATATCGGTACCGATGTTGCACTAATTTCAAATGAAAAATTTGAAGAGATGGGCAAAAATGGTGTAGATATGATTGTAGGTGGATTTCCATGCCAGGATTATTCTGTTGCGCGAAGTAAAAAGAATGAACTTGGCATTGAAGGAAAAAAGGGGGTCCTTTTTTGGGAGATTGTCCGTGCGACCGAGGTTATTAAGCCTAAATATTTAATCCTCGAAAATGTAGACCGATTATTAAAGGCTCCCTCTAGTCAGCGCGGTAGAGATTTTGCTGTTATGTTAGCCGCATTTAATGAGTTGGGATATTCTGTTGAGTGGCGTGTTATTAATGCAGCTGATTATGGGCGTGCACAAAGACGTCGTCGGGTTTTCTTCTTTGTATTTAGAAATGATACAAAATGGGGAAAACGATTACATAAGACATATGAGTCTAATCTACCTAAAAAAGCAACTACAGAAGAACGCTTAGCACAATATCAGAATTATATTTTTGCAGATGGTTTATTTGGACGCCAGTTTCCAGTAAAGGAGATGGCTGTTAAAAAACGTATTAACGCTAATCACTTAATAGGCGATATTGCAGAGGTTTCTGAAACATTTAAGGATGGTAAGTTTTGGAATTCCGGACTTATGACAAATGGATATTATTATACTATTGAAACAGATCCAATTGTTGAAAATCCAATTACAATGGGGGATATAGTAGTTCCAGAAGATACAGTTGATGCGAAATATTATATTACAGGTGAAAAGCTTGAAAAGTTCAAATATCTTCGAGGCCCCAAAAAAATAACGCGAACTTCTGCGGATGGTCATGAATATACTTATGCTGAAGGTGGCATGAGTGAATATGACTCATTGGAATTACCTGGAAGAACCATGCTCACATCGGAAGGTAGTGTCAATCGCTCGACTCATCTATTAAATCAATGGAAATTATCGTTTGATTACACCAATTGAAGCTGAACGATTACAAGATTTTCCTGATGACTGGACCAAGTTCAAACTTAATGCTAAGGGTGAAGTTGAAGAAGTATCAGATCGAATGAGAATGTTCTTTATGGGAAATGCACTAGTAACCGGTATTGTTAAACGCATTGGCGATGAATTACAGAAAATAGATAAGATGTAGTATTAAAGAGGCTTTTATAGCCTCTTTTTTACGTAATAATCGTTGCAGATTGTATTCTATACTCCCCTCGTATATAATGGTATTAACAGATTTGTATTTTTCGATATAATCATTGGAAAGGAGTTTTTATGTCCAATTTTATCACTCCTAATGAATTGTTACCTATCATGGATGAGGTTATCATCCTCGATGCAAGAGGCTTTCAAGATTATGAACGAGGGCATATTACGGGTTCTTTCCCCGTGGATATAACTAGAGATTTAACGGGGCCTATCGGTGAGCATGGTGGTCGCCATCCATTGCCAGATATGGACCAGTTGGCTAGAACCTTAGAAACATTTGGCGTTAATGAGCATGCTAAGGTTGTTGTGTATGATTCTTGGCTATTCTTGGCTGGCCGTCTTTGGTGGACCTTACGTTATCTAGGGCTTACAGATGTACGCGTTTTATCCGGTGGTATTGAAAGATGGGTTAAGGAAGGTCATCTGCTAACTAAAGATCCTACGCCATTGCCTGTGGAAACGACAACTTTCAACTATACATTGCAAACACATATGACTATGAGTCGTGACGAGGTGTTGGCGGCGAGCCAATCCGGTTCTCATGTTATTATCGATGCTCGTGCGCCTGAACGCTATGATGGATCTGTAATAGATGTAATGGACGGCATGACCGGACATATACCAGGTGCTATTAATCATTTTTATGAAAGTGGTTATACCGCTGAAGGACCACGACCTATTAAGGATTTAGAAATTGAATTCGAGAAGGAACTTCATCAGCAAAAGCCTATAGTTAGCTATTGTGGTTCTGGTGTTACCGCTTGTAACACTTTGCTCGTTATGAGTGAGGTTGGTCTTGCGTCTGCCTTATATGTGGGTAGTTCCAGTGATTGGGTAACCTACGATGATTTCCCAATTCAAACGGGGGTTGAAACGCTATGAGAATGTTAAACCATATATTATCTGTCATTGCTTTTGCGTATTTATGTTACCATCTGTACACCTATGGCCCCGGATTGTTTAATGTAACCGTTATGGTTATTTTCCTGCTATCCGTTGTGGCGAATTATTTTAGATATCGCAAGGAAAATGAGCTGAAAGCCAATGAAGCGGCTCGCCAAGCCCGTGCCCAAGCTAAGCATGATCGAAAACATAAACGTGCTCGTGAAAGCTAACTTTCACAAAAATAATAGTGTTTATATACCTAACAAGGAGTATTTATGAAATTAATATCTTGGAATGTAAATGGATTACGTGCAGCCGTAACAAAAGGCTTTATGGACTCCTTTAATGAATTAGATGCAGATATTTTCTGCTTGCAAGAAACTAAATTACAACCTCATCAAATCGAATTAGAATTACCGGGCTATGAACAATTTTGGAATAGTGCCGTAAAAAAAGGCTATAGTGGAACGGCTGTGTTCACGCGTGTTAAACCAATTTCTGTAACGAATGGTATTGGCATTGAAGAGCATGATCAAGAGGGCCGCGTTATTACTGCTGAATACGATAATTTCTATCTCGTTTGCTGCTATACGCCTAATAGCCAACGTGAATTAGCGCGTCTTGAGTATCGTATGTCCTGGGAAGATGCTTTCCGCGAATATCTATTAGAATTAGATAAAAAGAAACCTGTTATTCTTTGCGGTGACCTCAACGTAGCACATAATGAAATCGACTTGAAGAACCCTAAAACAAATCGGAAAAACGCTGGTTTCTCCGATGAAGAACGGGCTAAGATGACAGAATTATTAGAGTCTGGTTTTACCGACACATTCCGCTATCTCTATCCTGATGCGGTTGATGAATATAGCTGGTGGTCCTACATGGGAAAAGCCCGCGATAGAAACGTAGGATGGAGAATTGACTACTTTATTACATCTAAACGCTTAGATGATAAGATTAAAGAGGCTAAAATCCATCAACAAGTATTTGGCAGCGATCACTGTCCAGTAGAACTCGATATTGAATTATAATATGTGATATGGTGAAAGTATAATTTCATAGATGTCTAAATTAACTAACAAAGCCTCATCTGCGGATGAGGCTTTCATAAGGAGGAACGATGGCACAAAAGCAAAAAGCCGTTGTATTATTTAGCGGCGGCGTAGATAGCACAACATGTTTGGCGCTCGCCATTGAGCGATTTGGCAAAGAGAATGTGGTGCCCTTATCCATACAATACGGCCAAAAACATAGCAAGGAATTAGAGGCTGCAGCCAACGTATTATCATACTACGGTATAGAAGGCAAAACGATGGATGTAACAAAACTATTCGCCTTTAGTAACTCGTCTTTGTTAACGCAGTCTACAGAAGACGTTCCTACAGGCTCGTATAAAGAACAACAAGACGAACTCGGCGAAGGGCCTGTTAGCACCTATGTGCCCTTTAGAAACGGGCTATTCCTATCTGCAGCAGCATCCTTAGCCTTATCCCTTGATTGTGGCTATATCTACTATGGCGCCCATGCCGATGATGCAGCTGGCAATGCATACCCAGACTGCACAGAAACATTCTACACATCTATGGGTAATGCCATCTTTGAAGGCTCCGGCAAAGAATGCTCCCTAGAGGCTCCATTTATTAACCGCAACAAAGCCGACATAGTCTGCGAAGGCCTTCGTCTAGGCGTGCCATACCAACTTACCTGGTCCTGCTACGAAGGCGGCGACCACCCCTGTGGCCACTGCGGCACCTGCATCGACCGGTTAGAAGCCTTCCGCGCAAACGGAATAGAAGATCCTGTAAATTAGTAGGTTATGGCCTTCTTCTACTAGAAATTGCTAGCGTTGTAGTTTGTAGCCTTTCGAGTACGTGGATAGAAAATCATAGATTATGATTGCTATACGTATAGAGTGAGGTCGACTAGGTCTTTCCCAAAACGACTTTGGCCCTGCGAAGGCCGTAGGCCGAAGTCAGACCCGGCCGGTGGAGGCTTTGGGGAGGACCTAGTCGGCCCCTACTTTATTGTGATAGCAGTAAATATATGATATTATAGACGTGTTGCCGAAAGGCCAAAAACTACATAAGACAGTTTGAAACCATCCTGTCTCTAAACAAAACTACGGAAAACATAAGCACATTCGAGCATGGTAGTTTTGCCATGCTCTTTTTTTATTGAAAAGGAGGTGAGTGCATGATTTCTACACGAAAGTTAACGATTTCTGCTATGGTAGTAGCATTGTATATTGTTCTTATTTATATTACTCAAGGTATTTCCTTTGGGGCGTACCAAATTCGTATAGCCACATCTTTATATGCACTTGCTTATGCCTTTCCGTTCTTAATCGTTCCTATGGGCATAGGTAACCTCATTTCTAACTTTTTATTCGGCGGACTTGGCATCCTTGATATGGTAGGCGGCTTTGGTGTCGGTATATTGACGACGGGAATCATCGTATTGATGCGTCGCGCTGGACTTAGCGCATGGTGGGCGATGATTCCAATCATCTTGGTACCGGCTCTATGCGTACCATTATGGCTTAGCCCACTTATTGGTGTGCCGTATTGGGCATTGGTAATCAATTTATTAATTGGTCAAACGATTCCTGGCGTAGTAGGGGCCACTTTTGTGAAAGCTCTCGTATCTCGTCGCACAATGGTTGCTTTGATAGGCTCTATTAAATAATTACATAATATGTAACTGAAAAGGACTGACTTTCAAATGAAAGCCAGTCCTTTTCGTTATATGAAGTTTTGGGAGAAAAACCTTAGCAATTGTAGCCGCGAAGTGTTGTTTCGATGACAAGTCGTTCAAGGGCTACCATATATGCAGCTAGGCGAGGCGCAACATTGTATTTTTGTTGCATTTGCCATACTGCTTCAAAGCTGTTTTGCATATTCTTAGTGAGGCGTTCATTAACCTCTTCAAGGGACCAGTAGAATCCTGCCTTGTTTTGTACCCATTCATAGTAGGATACAACTACACCACCGCCATTGGCAAGTACGTCAGGAATGATATCGATGCCTTTTTCGAAGAAGTATTTGTCTGCATCATTTGTCGTAGGGCCATTAGCACCTTCTAAGATAATCTTAGCTCGTACATTTTCCATGTTGTCCTTGTTGAGTTGGTTTTCAAGAGCTGCAAGATAGAGGATATCTACATCTTGTGCCAATAATTCTTGACCAGAAATAGTTGTCATACCTGGTTCGGAGTAACCTACTAAGGAACGACCATGAGAGTTAGCGTATTCATATGCTTTTTCTACATCAAGACCATTCGGATTGTAAAGGTTAACAGCTACGTCACCAATTGCGACAACCTTAGCACCTGCTTCTGCGATAAGACGAGCACCTACGGAGCCTACATTACCGAAACCTTGAACCGCAACTGTCATATTTTTAATATCTAAGCCTTTTTTAGCTAAGTAGCATTGCAATGCGATGAGGCAACCACGACCAGTTGCTTCGTTGCGACCTAGGGAGCCACCTACTTCGATAGGTTTACCTGTAACGATGCCAGGGCTCCATTCACCTTTTAATGTGCTGTATTCATCAGCAATCCAGCTCATGATTTGCGCATTAGTATTTACATCTGGTGCAGGAACGTCTGTATTAACGCCGATGATAGGCGCAATGCGACGAACGAAGTTACGTGTTAAGCGTTCTAATTCGCGAGGGTTCAATGTTTTAGGATCAACCTTGATACCGCCTTTTCCACCACCATAAGGGATATTGGCAATAGCATTTTTGATTGTCATCCAAGCAGCTAATGCACGTACTTCGTTTTCATCAGAATCTGGATGGAAACGAAGACCGCCTTTCGCACTACCACGCAATGTGGAGTGCTGGCAACGATAACCTTCATATACGCGAACCTCGCCATTGTCTAATTGTAATGGAACAGCCACCTTGAGTTCCCTCTCTGGATGGCGCAATACTTCGTAATCATTTCTTGTGTAGCCAAGTCTTTCAGCAGCTACATCAAGTGTGTTTAACATGTTTTCGTATGGATTATAATTTTGCATATAAGTTCCTCCTGAGATTTCAGAATTGAATTGATGGTTTAAAAGTCTTGCTACTTACTATATTCGACATTGGCTATCGAATAACCTACATGAAATAAGAACTATATTCTATAGTTAAATGGTTTCAAAATAAAAGAGGACGATGAAAAACGTTTTCATCATCCTCATGAAATCAATAGATTTTATTTTTCTACTGTATCTTCTACAGGTGTAGCCGGTACAGAGGAGTCTGTAGTTTGACCGTCACCCCACCATACAATACCATAGGTATGATTTAGGACAGAACGGTTGAACACTGGTGTTTCGATACCAGCTTTACGTTGCTTGATGTAATCGTCGAGTGCAAGACCTGCTGTGCGGCCCATGCGTACGATGGAGCTAACATTTGTGAGCACTAAGAATGCCATGAACAAATCGGCTAGTTCCACACGAGGTCGAGGGATGCGATAGAGCCAACAAATGTCATAAGAATTACGCCAATACGGAATAAATGGAGATAATATTTTTTGTCAGTTAAGTGGCTAATATTGATTTCCCCATAATAATAGTTACCGATAAGGGAACTAAAGGAGAACATAACGATGAAAATAGCTACTGCTGCAGGCGCCCAAGAGCCTAATTGTTGTGCTAGGTTATGTTGTACAAGGGCTACACCTTTAAGGCCCGTTGTGCTATAGTCGCCTACTATGAGAACGATAAAAGCAGACGCAGTACAGATGATAAATGTATCAAGGAATACACCAAAGGCTTGAACAAGGCCTTGTTCAACTGGGTGATTAACAGCTGCTGTGGCTGCTGCATTTGGTACAGAACCTTCACCGGCTTCGTTGGAGAAGAGGCCACGTTTGATACCATTCATGATGGTTGCACCCAAGAGACCACCGCCTGCTGCAGTTGGATCAAAGGCAGATGTAATGATTGTATAGATTACATGTGGGAAGTGCTCAATGTTCATGATGACTACAAATAATGCGGTAGCAATATAAAGCACAGCCATGATTGGAACGATAACCTCAGATGCTTTAGCAACGCGATGGATACCACCAAAGATAATAATACCTACAAGAGCAGCTACAACGGCACCTGTGTAGGATACATCAAAATTAAAGATTTGAAGAGACGCAGCTAATGTATTAGCTTGTACAGAGTTGTAAATCCAGCCATATGTAATACTAATCAAAAATAGCAAATAAAAACAGCTAACGATTTGTTGTTAAGACCGTAGCGGATGTAGTACGCAGGGCCGCCATAGAAACCGCCTTTAGCAACTGGTTCCTTGTAGATTTGAGCTAGTGTACTTTCAATAAAACCAGTAGCGGAACCGATGAAGGCAATCACCCACATCCAAAAGATAGCGCCAGGGCCGCCAAGTACAACGGCAATAGCGATACCTGCGATATTACCTACACCTACGCGGGATGCGGTACTAACACAGAATGCTTGGAAGGAAGAAACGTGGTTCTTTTCTGTTTTTGAACCTGCACCCGATGCAACGAGGCGCACCATTTCCTTGAACATACGGACTTGTACGGCACCAGTAGTCATGGTAAAGAATAGACCTGCACCGATGAGAATGAAGATGATTAAGTAGTTCCACAGATAGGTATTGACCGTGGAGACTGCATCATTAAGTAGGGTTTCCATAAAACTCACCTTTCGCTAAATAAAATCATAAAATGTGTATCTATTGTATCAGAAAATGAGGGAAAGTTCTATAGAATATAATAAAACCGCATATATGGTAGAAAATTAGCACCATGAATGCGGTTTATATATTAATCTATTCGTATGTATTGGAATAGGTTATAGATCAGTGTTGAAGGATTCAGCATTCTCCATACCTTGTAATAGGGTTTGCTCGGAATGTTCCATATGAATTTGTGCGAGTTTACGGGCTTGCACTGCATTATGAGCTGCAATCGCTTCTACTAATTGACGATGTTCCTCCCAAGTTTTACGCAAGCGTCCTGGTTGATTCATGGAAAAACTGCGGAAGCGATAGGTTTGTTCACGTAAATTATGGACGATATCTGCTAGACGTTCGTTACGGGACGCTTTGTAGAGCACTTCATGGAATGCCACATCAGCGGCCACTACGCTTTCCATATCTTTGTTTTCCATGTAATCGCCAATTTCTACAAGCATGCGCTCCAAAGTTTCAATTTCTTCGCTCGTAATGCGCTCTGCCGCAAGACCTGCTGCTAATTCTTCAAGGGCTGAACGAATTTCAAATACTTGAGTAATATCTTTTAATGAAATATTGGCTACATAGGTACCACGTCGTGGAACCATAACGACAAATCCCTCCAACTCGAGCTTGCGAATAGCTTCGCGAATCGGTGTACGACTAACACCGAGTTCTTCGGCAAGGGGGATTTCCATCAAACGCTCACCAGGTTTGAGGGTACCATCTTGAATGGCTTGGCGTAGTGTTTCGCTTACCACTTCGCTCAATGGCTTATATGCATCTAAGCGTATAGGTTGTAATCGTTTTGTCATTGAACATCCTCCTGTGTGCATGTTTTGGTGATGAGTGAAAGCCAATTATGGCCGGCGTTTTTAATTTCCTCTTGTAAGGTTAATGCTTGAGTTGCCTTATCTAATAAAACGACCATAGTTGGACCGCTGCCGGTCATGATAGTAGGATACCCACGACTTGTGAAGAATTCTTTACATGAAATGAGTTCTTCGTGATCAGGGAATAGCAACTCTTCGAAGGTATTGGCACTACTCGTAAAAGCAGCATATAAATCATTATTTTTTAAGTGTGATAATACAGTTGTAATTGTGTCAGACGATGCTTTTGATTGTCCCTTATAATGTCCATAGGCGGCCGCGGTAGATACGGATACTTCTGGCTTAACAAGTAATAACCAATGAGGTTCTGGGGATGAATGATACATAAGTTTTTCGCCGCGCCCTGTGCCGCGAGCAGTACCACCTTTTAATAGAAATGGTACATCTGAACCTAGTTTAGCACCTAGTGTCATCAATTCATCTGTTGTAAGGCGTAAATCCCAAAATTTGTTGAGCCCTAATAACATAGCTGCTGCATCGGCACTGCCACCGCCAAGACCTGCTGCGGCAGGTACGCGCTTTAGCAAATGGATGGCGGCACCAGCCTTACATCCTGTATAGGCTTGAAGCTCACGCAATGCCTTTAGTGCCAAGTTGCGTTCGTCATAGGGAATGAGGTCTTGAATGTATTGTGGTAGCTCAGGTGCTATACCGGAGAATACGACGGAATGATGTTTTGCAAAATAGATGGAATCCGCGAGTCGGATGGACTGGAAAATACTGTCGATATTGTGATAGCCATCATCGCGTTTGCCTGTAATAGCAAGGCCGATATTGATTTTGCTAAAACCCAGTTGTTCGATACTTTTTGACATAAAATCCTCGATGTTTTACATGATATTGTACGAATCTATGTAGAGGTCGTACATATGATGAAAAGTGATTGAAAATATACATTAAGTAGTTTATGATGAAATTGTATATGTATGTAAATATACCGCGTTTTTGCTGTATATCTAATTAGTTAATTATAAAATATTTATAGTGAAATAGCAATTTAGGGAGGCCTATATGTGGTCTAAATATAAAGATACTCTATACCAATGTGTAATGGTTGCTGTTGGCTGTGCTATCTTTGGTGCCGGTCTTGATGCTTTTGTGCTACCTCATAAATTGGTTAGTACTGGTATTAGTGGGATTGGACTTATCCTTTATTATCTTACCGGTTTATCCGTTGGTACGTGGAACGTAGTTTTGAACATACCGATTTTTGGGCCGCTTGGCATTGGCTAGGTAAGAAGGTCATTATCAATACATTGTATGGCACGGTTATGTTGTCCTGGATGGTCGATGCCTTTGACTTTCTTCAATATAATATGGTCATATCTGATCCTTTACTGAGTTCTATGATGGCTGGTGTTACTACTGGGGTTGGCCTTGGAATTGTTTATCGCGTTGGCGGTAATACGGGGGGGCTTGATCCAATAGCCCTTATTGTACGAAAATATTACGGCCTTCAAATGGGGTCTATCAATAGTGCTATTAATGGTATCATTTTAGCTGCCGCTATTTGGGTTGTTGGTTTTGAAGCTGTAGCGGTAACACTGGTATCGCTTTATGTGTATACGATTATTACTAATAAGGTCGTTATTGGCTTTAATCAACGAAAGGTAGCTTTCATCATTACTTACAGAACTTATGACGTATGTAATGCAGTTATCAGTAAGGTGGGTCGCGGCGCTACGATTATTAATGGCATTGGTGCGTATACAAGAACGCCGAAGCAAATCGTTATGGTAGCTGTTAATTTACTACAGGTTAATAAATTGAAAGAAGCTATCGAAGAGGTTGATAATGAGGCTTTCATTCTCATCACAGATGCGCAAGAGGTTATTGGCAAAGGGTTTACTACACCGATAGTACCGACGTCTATAGAAAATCTTGTTAAAGAATGTGAAGAGAATGCTAATTATATAGAAGGAAAAGATAAGAATTAATCTAAGGAGGCTAGTATGGCTCATGCATTAGCAGGAACTCCTGTTCGTGAACAAGATATTATAGATATTCAAACGATTGTAGATGCCTATTTTGACAATGTTCCAGATATGACAAATCCCACACAGTTAGTGTCCTTTGGTACGTCTGGGCACCGTGGTACATCCGTGGATGGTACATTTACAGATCTTCATGTGGCGGCTATAACACAAGCTATTTGCGATGGCCGTAAGCAATTTGGTGCTACGGGGCCTGTGTTTGTAGGACAAGATACACATGCTTTGTCGCAACCCGCGCTTGTAACCGTGCTTGAGGTGTTAGCGGGTAATGGTGTGACAGCTATGGTTGATTGTGACATGGATTTTGTACCTACACCATCGGTGTCGCGCGCTATTATTCGCTATAATATACAACATGATGTTAAGGCCGATGGCATTATTATTACACCATCTCATAATCCTCCCGATAATGGGGGCATCAAATATAACACGATTATCGGCGGACCTGCTGATACGGTGGTTACAAAATGGATTGAAATGCGTGCGAATGAGTATTTGACGGCTTATTGTGAAAGTGAAATTTCAAGCGCATTAGCGTAGATAATATTGAACCTACGGCTCAAGTTCCGTATGACTATAAAGGTCTTTATATAGAGGAATTGAGCGAAGTCATTAATATGGAGGCCATTAAAGCGGCTGGTCCTAAGACCTTAGTTGATACATTAGGCGGTAGTGGGGCTTCGTATTGGAAGGCCATTAAGGAACGATATAGTCTTGATTTAACGATTATTCATGACGAATATGATCCAACCTTTAGTTTTATGACCTATGACCATGATGGTAAGGTGCGGATGGATTGCTCTTCTCCATATGTAATGGAGTCGGTTATTAATAGAATTGGCGATTTTGATTTAGCCGTTGGGAATGATCCGGACTATGATCGCTATGGCATTGTTGTATCTAGTGGTTTAGTCTCCGCTAATTCATTTCTCACAATGGCAGCACGCTATTTATTTACGACGCGGGGATGGAAAAATAAAGGTATTGGTAAAACTGTTGTATGTACTACGATGATAGACAAATGGGCTGCAAGTGTTGAAATTCCGGTTTTTGAAGTGCCTGTAGGCTTTAAATATTTCTCACAACTTTTATTTGATGGTGTCATTGGTATTGGTGGAGAAGAAAGTGCAGGGGCCTCTTTCTTGAAGAAGGATGGAACTGTATGGACCACTGATAAGGATGGTATCATTATGGCTTTGCTCAGCATGGAAATCATGGCTGTTATGGGGAAATCTGCATTGAAAATGGCAGATGATTTTGCTGAGAACTATGGGGAACCACGCTTCGGTCGTATCGATGCACCGTGTAAAAAAGAGCAAAAGCAAATTTTAAAACAATTGAGTGCAGAATTGATTACTGCCACATCGGTTGATGGAGACCCTATTACTGGTATTCGTACCACATCAATGTATAATAATATGCCAATTGATGGTGTCCGGGTTGAAACCGATAAAGGCTGGTTTGTGGCAAGACCTTCAGGTACGGAAGATTTATACAAAATTTATGGTGAAAGCTATAAAGGCGATTTAGGTCTCGTTGCGTTGCTAACAGCTGGAGAAGAAATCGTTAATGCAGCCCTGAATGGAAAGATAGACGCTGAGTAAGTATTCTCATAAACTTTTCACGCTGTTATTGTGATATATATGATATAATATATTAATATAGTTTATAGAATGAATGGATTTCCATGTGCTTAGTTTGCATGGATTTACATTTGCATAGCTTGTAGTGAGTCAGAAAAGGTGATTTTATGAAATTAGTAGTTACCGTAGTTGGTGTAGACCGCGTAGGTATTATCGCAGGTGTTAGCACTATATTAGCCGAACATAAAGTTAATATTTTATCTATTAATCAAACCATTCTAGACGGTTTATTTAATATGATTATGATGTGTGAGACTGAAACAGAAGAAGCGAAGGACTTAACATCAATTCAGGATGCTTTAACTCAACTAGGTAATACATTAGGCGTAGAAATTCGTGCACAACATGCTGATATCTTCCTTAGCATGCATCGCGTAGGATAAGGAGGCGCCCATGTTATCTATCGACAATATTCTTGAAACGAATCAGATGATTCACGACAACAAGCTTGATGTGCGGACCATTACAATGGGGATTAGCTTGTTAGAATGTGCATCTAGCTCTGGCAAAGAACTATGTGACCGTATTTATGATCGCATTACTAAAGAGGCAGAGCACTTGGTAAGGACCGGTGAAGATATTGAACGTGAGTTCGGTGTACCTATCATTAATAAACGTATTTCCGTTACACCAATTTCCTTGGTGGCCGGTGGTAGTGATTTGACATCTTATGTGCCAATCGCTGAGGCACTTGATCGTGCGGCTAAAACCGTAGGTGTTAACTTTATTGGTGGTTTTTCTGCTCTCGTTACAAAAGGTGCTACAAAGGCTGATCGCATTCTTATCGACTCTATTCCAGAAGCATTGGCAACTACAGATATCGTATGTAGTTCTGTAGGTGTTGGTTCCACTAAAACGGGCATCAATATGGATGCGGTTCGTGAAATGGGTATCATTGTTAAAAGAACGGCAGAATTGACAAAGGATAATGATGCGTTAGGTTGTGCTAAACTCGTTATTTTCTGTAATCCAGTAGAAGATAATCCGTTCATGGCCGGGGCTTTCTTTGGCGTAACAGAAGGTGATAGTGCTATTTCTGTTGGCGTATCTGGTCCTGGCGTAGTCAAACATGCTCTTGAAGCTGTTCGTGGCGAACCATTTGATGTAGTAGCGGAAACGATTAAACGTACTGCTTTTAAAATTACTCGTGTTGGTCAATTGGTGGCACAAGAGGCTTCTCGTCGCCTTGGTAAACCATTTGGCATTATCGACTTGTCCTTGGCACCGACTCCTGCAGTAGGTGACTCCGTAGCTCATGTACTTGAAGAAATGGGGTTATCCTCTTGTGGTTGCCATGGTACTACGGCTGCATTAGCTCTTTTGAATGATGCGGTTAAAAAAGGCGGCCTTATGGCGTCTTCTCACGTAGGTGGTTTGAGTGGTGCTTTCATTCCTGTATCTGAAGATGCGGGTATGATTGATGCAGTAGCTTGTGGTAGTTTATCGCTTGATAAACTCGAGGCTATGACTTGTGTTTGTTCTGTAGGTTTAGATATGATTGCTATTCCTGGTGATACAACAGCAGATACAATTTCTGCAATCATCGCTGATGAATCTGCAATTGGTATGATTAATAATAAAACGACAGCTGTACGTGTTATTCCAGTTCCTGGTAAAACTGTGGGCGAAGTTGTTGAATTTGGCGGTCTTTTAGGTTATGCGCCAATCATTGAAGTAAGCCCTTATAGTGCAGCTGAATTTATTGCTCGTGGTGGTCGTATCCCAGCACCTATTCGCAGCTTAACAAACTAAGTTGAAACCTCGAATTTAGTGAATTCGAGTTGTTGGAGGTGTACTTATGAGTGAGTATGTGCCTGATTATGTGTGGGCCTTTGTGTTGGCTCTCGTCATAACTTATGCACTTACCCCTTTGGTGAAACGCTTGCGGTTGCCGTAGGGGCCATTGATAAACCTGATGCTCGTAAAGTGCATCATGGTGCTATTCCCCGTCTTGGTGGATTGGCTATTTTCCTTGGTTATATAGGATCTGTGTTATTTAATAATAGTATTCCTCATGACCATAAATTATTCGGCTTCGTATTGGGTACTGTTATTCTAGTACTTGTTGGTATTTGGGATGATATCCGACAAATCGAGCCGAAGACGAAATTGATGGGGCAAATTATTGCTGCCGCCATTCTTGTGGCCTATGATATTCGCGTAGATTTTATCAATTTACCATGGGGTGGCGTTGTATATTTGAAATACTGGGCTATTCCATTGACCATATTCTGGATTGTAGGATTTACCAATATTGTCAATCTAATCGATGGGCTTGATGGCTTGGCAGCAGGGATTTCTTTCATCGCTTGTATTGCCGTATGTGCGATGACATTACAATTAGGTCAAATTGATTTAGCTTGTATCGCATTGGCTCTTGCAGGTGCTACGGTAGGTTTCTTGCGGTACAATTTTAATCCCGCCAAGATATTCATGGGGGATACCGGTTCGATGCTCCTCGGCTATACCTTAGCAGCCATATCTGTTATGGGGGCCGTGAAAACGGCAGCTACCATTGCTTTAGTTGTTCCAGCTATTGTTCTTGGTTTACCTATACTAGATACATTGTTTGCTATCGTACGTCGTAAGATTAGTGGACGACCTATCTTTAAACCAGATAAAGGTCATGTACACCATCGTTTATTGGCACAAGGCTTATCTCAAAAACAAGCAGTATTGATGATGTATGCCGTTACCGCTCTCTTCGGTGGTGTTTCGGTTATCGTTGCAGAGGTTAATGCTTGGATTGGTTGCGTACTAGTCTTAGCCATTTTCCTATGTAGTATCTATGTGGCTCGTCGCTTGGGTGTTATTACACATAGTGATGCGGCGGGACATCCCTTACCACGCCCTACAATTGAACGTAGCGATTTAGATGAAACGATTTCCTTTGATCGCGAAGAATTGGCGAAAGTATTAGAACATTCAGAGGATGATTCTAAAAAAGAGTAACCACTGTAGGGGCGCTTAGCGCCCCTTTTTTATTAGACTCCGTGGAGGATGAGTAAATGTTAAAAGTAATGACAATCTTTGGTACTAGACCAGAGGCAATCAAAATGGCTCCTCTTGTAAAGGCCTTAGAGGCAGCACCTGATATGGAACCGATTGTAACTGTAACAGCACAACATCGGGATATGCTCGATCAAGTGTTGCGCTTATTTGATATTACACCTGATTATGATTTGAATATCATGAGTCAAGGTCAAACTCTTTATGATGTAACCAATCGTGCATTGATGGGGTTGAAATCTGTTTTAGAAGAGGCTAAACCCGATGTAGTACTCGTTCATGGTGATACGACGACTACTTTCGCTGGTGCATTAGCATCTTTTTATCAAGAGATTCCTGTAGGTCATGTTGAAGCTGGTCTTCGTACAGGTGATATTTACTCTCCATTCCCAGAAGAAATGAACCGCAAGTTGACCGGTTCTTTGGCAACCTATCATTTTGCACCTACTGATAGTTCTGAAGCGAATTTGAAACGAGAAAATATTAATACTGATCACCTTTATGTTACTGGTAATACTGTAATTGATGCACTAGATACAACGGTAAAAGATAATTATGTCTTTGATGATGCGGCTATTAATGCACTCGATCCAAATAAGCGTACAGTTCTTGTTACCACACATCGTCGTGAAAACCTTGGGGAACCTATGCGTCACGTATATCAAGCTATTCGCGATTTACTAAATGATTTTGTTGATATTCAAGTGGTATTTCCTGTGCATAAGAACCCTAAGGTACGTCAAGTGGTACAAGAGGAGCTAGGTGATGTTGATCGTGTAACATTAATTGATCCTTTAGACTATGAACCATTTGCAAATTTAATGGCTAAGTCTTACTTGATTTTAACTGATTCCGGTGGCATTCAAGAGGAAGCGCCTGCTCTTGGCAAACCAGTTCTCGTATTGCGTGATACTACAGAGCGCCCAGAAGCTGTTGATGCGGGCACAGTTCGTCTTGTGGGGACTAATAAAGATGCCGTGTATAAGGCTGCATATGAGCTGTTACATGACGAAGAGGCATATAAAACGATGTCTAATTCCGTCAATCCATATGGTGATGGCAAGGCATCTGAACGGATTTTACAAGCTTTGCGTCATGAATTCTTGAGCGATGCTAATCGACCAGATCGATTTGGTAAATAATATGGACAAGGATATGGTGAAAGCTCTGGCGATGGCTACATCGGCAGGCTGACCCTTCTATTTTGTATCGGTGGATTTATCTGGATAGGATATAAACTGGATACATGGATGGATACCATGCCATTATGCATGGTTATTTTTGGTTTAATCGGTGCTGTAACAGGTTTTTATATGTTATATAAACAGGTTAAATAGTGAGGTATTTATGAATCAATACATTAAATTCATACGTCATGTACTATGGGCCTGTTTTTTTGTTACCTTTTTAGGCCTACTTATCCAATATGTAGTTGGATGGAATCAGTACGTGCTCGGTTGGTTATGGGGCATGTTGACCATGATGGTTTATTTAGTACTGTTAGGTCTACATAATAAAGGGCTAGCATATGGCAATCCACACCAGGCTGTAGCTAAGCACGACGTCAAATGATGTGGCGATTGGCTCTGATTGGCGCCTTCGTAGTTATAGGATTGCAAATACCTGGTGTACGAGCTGAAAGTTTATTGATTTCAGTTGTACTTATACAGCCTGTATTGTATATCGTGTTTTGGCGATTAAGTAAGTAATAAAATTTATTGCATTGGGCGATAGGACTAAATCGCATGAAATAAGGATTAATTACATTCCTATTATGAATTTTAAATGCATAAAATGCATTTTTAGTATGTAATTTATGAATTGTTTACTCTAGAAGTGTTGATTATATAACTATAAAGAGGTATGATAATACATAGATATATATTATAGGGATATATATAAAATTTATATTGCTACGTGAGAAAGGGGTTGAGTCTGTGGAACTGCATGCAGGTCACCATCAAGTAGTACAGTGGTTGGGGTTATCGTTTAATATCGATACATTAATTGCCACATGGATTACGATGGCGATCGTCATCATCATTTCCATGCTTGCTACGCGAAATCGAGTATTAGTGCCTTCGGGTGTTCAAAATGTAGTGGAGACTATATTGGAAGCATTAGAAGGTCAATTATCGCCAACGCTTGGTAAACACTGGCCGATGGTGAGTTCATTGTTATTCACATTCTTTTTATTTATCTTTGTTGGTAATGAGCTTGGGTTATTGCCAACGCTACATGCTGTTACTTCGCCTACGGCGGATATTAATACAACAGCAGCACTCGCATTGTGTAGTAGCTTTATAGTCTGGGGAATGGGAATTAAAATTAAGGGCCTATCTTATTTTAATCATTTTTTACAGCCTTATAAGGCTATGCTAGTTCTAAATATTTTTGAAGAAATAGCAAAACCTATCACATTAGCTTTCCGTCTATTTGGTAATATTGTGGCCGGCGAAATTTATTGGAAATTCTTTATAATTTGCCTTGGTTCGTACCGGTACCATGGATTTGGATTGCTTTTAGTTTGTTTATTGGTATTATTCAAGCTTTTATTTTTACAGTTCTAACAGCCAACTATTTAGGCATGGCATTAAGTGAAGAACATTAATTTTAATGGAGGATTTATTATGGAAGTTCAAGGTTTATTCGCATTAGCTGCGGCAATTGCAGTAGGTTGTGGTGCTATCGCGGCAGGTATTGGTGACGGCATGGTAGCTAGTAAAGTTATTGAAGGTATTACACGTCAACCTGAATTGCGCGGTCAATTAATGTCCACAATGTTCGTAGCTATCGGCTTAATCGAAGCTATGCCTATCATCGGCGTAGTAGTTGCTTTCATTTTATTGTTCAGATAATAGCGAGGAGGAACGACCTTGGTAGATTTAACGCTAGGGACAATTCTTGCTCAAATGCTAAACTTTTTTATATTAGTTTGGATTTTAGCACGCTTTGCATATAAACCATTGGTTTCTATGATGCAAGAGCGCAAAGAACGCATTGCTAAGGATTTAGCAGATGCTCAAGCTGCTCGAACTGAAGCGGAACAATTCAAAGCTGATTATGCTGCGCAAATTGCAAATGCTCGCCAAGAGGCTCAACAAATCGTTGAAAAGGCGGTGCAACAAGCAGAAGCGACTACGCGTGAACAATTGGCAGCGGCTCGTGAACAAATTGAACGTGAAAAAGAACGAGCTCGTCAAGATATCGTAAACGAACGTGATCGTGCTATGAATAATTTGCGTAACGAAGTTATTTCCTTATCTGTTGCAATGGCGACTAAGGTTGTGGCAAAAGATATGGACAGCGAAACTAATACAAAATTAATTGAAGACGCTATTGCGAAACTTGATAGTAAAACGATAGGGTTGTGATATTATGAGCACAGAAATTGTAGCAGATAAATACAGTTCAGCTATGTTAGAGCTAGCTCAAGAACAAGGTAATTTAGTAACTACAGAAGAAAATCTTTTATATGTGGCCTCTGTTCTTAATGAACAACCAGAATTGGTAGGGTTTATTAATAATCCTATTGTGGAAGCAGATGCAAAGATTTCTCTACTTGGAAAGGTCTTTGGCACTGCTGTAGAAAAGACAGTACTTCATTTCATGTATGTCATGGTTAAACGTGGCAGATATCGTTATTTGCAAGATACAATTAGAGCTTTCATAAAAAAATCTCGCGAAGCACGTGGCATTTTGGAAGCTATTGTTACTGTAGCAGAACCATTAACTGATACATTGCGTGATGATGTACAAGCTAAATTACAAGCGATGACTGGCAAAGATGTCATTATATCGATGCGTCAAGATCCTACAATCATGGGTGGTATTATCATTCAAATTGGTGATAAACGCATTGATGGCTCGATTGCACGTCGCTTAGACGAATTGAAAAAAAACGTTAGTACGAACTGACTCTATTAGATTGGGGTGAATGGGTATATATGAAAATGAAGCCTGAAGAAATCACTGCTATAATCAAACAGCAGATTCAGGACTATGATGTTGACCTTAATGTCGATGACGTGGGTACTGTCCTTGACGTGGGGGATGGCATCGCCCATATTTATGGTCTTGAAAGAGCCATGGCCGGTGAATTATTAGAATTGCCACACGGCGTATATGGCTTGGTTTTGAACTTGGAATTAGATAATGTTGGTGCCGTACTACTTGGTGACGACTTCTTGATTAAAGAAGGCGACGAAGTACGTCGTACTGGCAAAATTATGGATGTACCAGTAGGGGATGCCCTCATTGGTCGTGTTGTTAACCCATTGGGTCAACCTATTGATGGCAAGGGTGCTATTCAAGCTACAGAACGTCGTCCTGTAGAACATCCAGCGCCTGGTATTGCGGATCGTCAATCTGTTAATGAACCATTACAAACTGGTTTGAAAGCAATTGACTCCATGGTACCGATTGGCCGTGGCCAACGTGAGCTTATCATCGGTGACCGTGGCACAGGTAAAACAGCAATCGCTCTCGATACAATCATCAACCAAAAGGGTAAAGATGTTATTTGTATCTATGTAGCTATTGGTCAAAAAGAATCTACCGTAGCTCGTGTAGTACAAAAATTAGAAGAAACTGGTGCATTAGACTATACAATCGTAGTTTCTGCTAGTGCTTCTACAGGTGCACCATTACAATATATCGCTCCGTATGCAGGTGTTGCGATGGGCGAATATTTTATGTACAAAGGTAAACATGTACTTTGTGTATATGATGACTTAACTAAACAAGCGGCTGCATACCGCGCTATGTCCCTATTATTACGCCGTCCACCAGGGCGCGAAGCGTATCCAGGCGACGTATTCTACTTACACAGCCGTCTATTAGAACGTGCTGCTAAGTTATCACCTGAACTAGGTGGTGGTTCAATTACGGCGTTGCCTATCATTGAAACACAAGCGGGTGACGTATCTGCGTATATTCCAACAAACGTAATTTCCATCACTGATGGTCAAATTTTCTTGGGCACAGATATGTTCTATTCTGGTATTCGTCCAGCTGTTGACGTTGGTTTGTCCGTATCCCGTGTAGGTGGTAGTGCGCAAACTAAAGCGATGAAACAAGTTGCAGGCCAATTGCGTTTGGACCTTGCACAATATCGTGAATTGGCTGCTTTTGCTCAGTTCGGCTCCGATCTTGATGCAGCTACAAAAGCACAGTTAGACCGTGGTGAACGATTGACTGAAATGTTAAAACAAGGTCAATACGAACCAATGAGTGTGGCTGAAATGGTTATTAATTTGTATGCTGGTACAAAAGGGTACTTAGCCAATATTCAAGTTGCTGATGTATTAGCTTTTGAATCTGAATTATTACGCTTTATTCGTGCTAATTATCCTGAAATCATCAGTAATATTGAAACTACAAATAAACTTGATGAAGCAACTGAAAACTTGTTGAAACAAGCTATTCCAGAATGTGTAGAAGCCTTTGGTGCTACACATACATTAGTTTCCCGTAAGGAGGCGTAATGTATGGCTAGTGCACAAGATTTGCGAAAGCGCATAAAGAGTGTTACCAATACGCAACAAATTACAAAAGCGATGAAGATGGTAGCTTCTGCTCGTCTTCGTAGGGCTCAAGCGAAAGCTGATGCAACGCGGCCGTACGCAGAAAAAATAGGGCAAATCTTGCGTCATATCTCCAGTAGTGATTTACAAGATTACGTAAGTCCTCTCCTTGAAACTAGACCTGTAAAACGCACTTGTTATATTGTTATCGGTGCTGATAAAGGTTTGGCCGGGGCTTACTCGTCCAATGTGTTAAAAATGGCAATAGAACAAATCGGACAAAAAACGCCTGATGAATATTGCATTATTACAACTGGACGAAAACCAAAGGATAGCTTGAAATCACGTCACTATCATATTGATAAATCGTACAGTGGTTTTTCCGATAAACCGAGTTACGAACATTCGCGAACTATCATGGAACATGCACTTTCAATGTACGAAAGTCATGAAGTTGACGAAGTTATCATGATTTATACGCGTTTTGTAAATTCTATGACGCAAATTGCACAGGCAGAGCGCATTCTACCGTTAGAGCAACCAGATGATGAGGTTAAGGGTGAAGAATATGAATTCATGCCAGATCCTGCATCAGTTTTGGATGCACTATTGCCAAAAATATTTAGAAATTACTTTATATAATGGATTATTACAAGCGGCGGCTAGTGAATTAGGTGCTCGTATGACAGCTATGACATCTGCTACCGATAACGCTGGGGAACTTATTAGCTCCTTAGGTCTTGAATACAACAAGTTACGTCAATCCAGTATTACTAATGAAATTTCTGAAATTGTTGGTGGTGCAAATGCCTTGCAATAGATAAGGAGAGACCTCTTAATGAGTAATAATATTGGGAAAGTGGTGCAGGTCATTGGCCCAGTTGTAGACGTGCGTTTTTGAAGCTGGTCATTTGCCAGCCATCTATAATGCCATCCACATCTACCATGACCATAAAAGCTCACGATAGACAAAAAAATTGTAGTAGAAGTTATGCAACATTTAGGGCGACGATATGGTTCGCTGTGTTGCCATGAGTTCTACTGACGGTATGACCCGTGGTATGGAAGCAGAAGATATGGGTGCTGCAATTTCCATTCCAGTTGGTGAAGGTGTATTGGGTCGTATCTTTAATGTGTTGGGGAAACTGTTGACCATGATCCAGCTCCAGTTGTGGCTGATGAAAAAAATGGCCTATCCATCGTCCAGCACCTAAATTTGATGATCTTTCACCAGATACACAAATCCTTGAAACTGGTATCAAAGTCGTAGACTTGATTGCACCATATGTAAAAGGTGGTAAAATTGGTTTGTTCGGCGGTGCCGGCGTAGGTAAAACCGTATTGATTATGGAATTGATTCACAATGTTGCCACAGAACATGGTGGCTATTCCGTATTCTCCGGTGTAGGTGAACGTACACGTGAAGGTAATGACCTTTGGAACGAAATGAAGGAATCCGGCGTTATCAATAAAACAGCTCTCGTATATGGTCAAATGAATGAACCACCTGGGGCTCGTATGCGCGTTGGTTTGACTGGCCTTACAATGGCTGAATATTTCCGTGATGTAAAAAAACAAGACGTGCTTTTGTTCATCGATAACATCTTCCGTTTCATTCAAGCTGGTTCTGAAGTATCTGCCCTCTTAGGTCGTATGCCATCTGCCGTAGGTTACCAACCTACATTGGCTAATGACGTAGGTGCATTACAAGAACGTATTACATCTACAAAAGAAGGTTCCATTACTTCTGTACAAGCTGTATACGTACCTGCCGATGACTTGACTGACCCTGCACCAGCAGCTACATTTGCTCACTTGGATGCGACAACTGTATTGTCTCGTTCTATCGCTGAACTTGGTATTTATCCAGCGGTGGATCCACTTGACTCTACTAGCCGTATTTTGGATCCTCATGTACTAGGGGAAGAACATTATAATGTTGCTCGTGGCGTTCAAGAAGTGTTGCAAAAATATCGCGATTTACAAGATATTATCGCAATCCTTGGTATGGAAGAATTATCTGATGAAGATAAACTGACTGTATCTCGAGCTCGTAAAATCCAACGTTTCTTGAGTCAACCATTCTTCGTAGCAGAGGTATTTACTGGTTCTCCTGGTAAGTATGTACCGTTACAAGAAACATTGCGTGGCTTTAAAGAAATCCTTGATGGTAAACATGATGATTTACCAGAAGGCGCATTCTATATGGTTGGTACCATTGATGAAGCCGTTGCAAAAGCAAAGGAAATGCAAGAGAAGGGGGAATAATCCATGGCGGAACCTATGACCCTAACGATAATTACACCTGATGCGGTTGTATATGATGGTAAAGCTAATTTTTTCGTGGGACGTGCTATTGATGGTGAATTTGGTGTTTTACCAAATCATGCACCTATGATTATCGCCCTCGATGTGGCGCCATTACGCATTGATGACCCTGAAGGGAAAAAGCAAACATTCGCTGTTTTTGGTGGATTTGTTGAGATTGAAAACAATAAGGTAAGTATCATTACACCAAATTGTGAAAGTCCTGAAGCCATCGATATAGATCGTGCGGAACGTGCAAAAGAACGTGCAGAAGGTCGTTTGTCGAATCCGACACCGGATATTGATGTAGAACGTGCTGAACATGCGTTAGCTCGAGCTTTGCTTCGCTTAAAAGTAACAAAACGCATATAATTATGCAATTACAAATAAAAGCAGATATAGCATGCCTAACAGGCATGCTATATCTGCTTTTTCGTTTTTATTATAATACGCTAACGCCTTTTAAGGAATAAGCGGTATTTTTAGGTTGTTCAACTTGGAATTCATAGTCTGGTACAACAGGCATTTCTGCGTTGATACCAGGAGATTGATAACGGTCACGGTCTGTAGGAACACGTTTGTATGGTAGTTTATCGAGTAGATCCTTGATAACCTTATTCCATACAGATTTATGGGTAGGCATAGTGAGAGAATCATCTACTTGATTAAAACCGCTGCGAATGGTATGCACAATACCCTCGTTAGTATCGTAGTAATAAATCATAGCATTTACTTTTGCTTGGATGTGAATATCATCACTATCATCGCGGTGGTATTGGCTTAGATATGTTACAGGTAATTGAACATAAATATCTTGCATAGGAACCGGCATGATTACGATTTCAGATTGTTGCGTAGCTGCAATTTCAGCTAAATCAACAGCTGTAATTTGGCTGAGAGGGGTGTTTGTACTAACTACAATCGTATCATAATAAGGGTAGCGTAATACACTTGCTACAGAATCAGATAAATATTTCCCAAAAGCAGCTGTGCTTTCATTACGTAGTGTAGTAGGTACTACAAGTGTTGCTTTGCGGGATGGAAAATTATCTAGATGACCATCATAATTGGCTTTACCAATTGTTGAAGGTGTATTAGATGTTGTAGATGTAATTTGAATAGATGAAGTACCAATTGTACTAGGCGCGGGAATAATTTTTACTGGTGCAATAGGAATAGAACGAGTATTTTTAGATTGTGTGTCATTTTGTGCAGCGTTAGCAATTGTAAAAGTAGAAACAAAAGCTAGTGCTAGACAGAGACCGACACGCGTTGTGACTTCTCTTAATTTCATGTCAAACTCTCCTTGAGATGAATAAATCTTTAACTATATGTAACAGTATACCATAGTTATAATAAAAAAGAAGCAAGCCTCAGCTTGCTTCTTAATGTGGTGGACGATGACAGGATCGAACTGCCGACATCCTGCTTGTAAGGCAGGCGCTCTCCCAGCTGAGCTAATCGTCCATGTGGTGACCCGTCCGGGAATCGAACCCGGGATACCGCCGTGAAAGGGCGGTGTCTTAACCGCTTGACCAACGGGCCAATATTGGCTCCCCGAGTAGGGACTCGAACCTACGACCGATCGGTTAACAGCCGATTGCTCTACCGACTGAGCTATCGAGGAATAATATAGTGATTATTATAAATGAACCTTACAAGAATAGCAAGAGGAAATGATATAAAAAGTTAAAAATTTTTAGCATATGCTATAACTAAAACACATAACACAATGAGTTTTTTTAACGTGATAAATAAAAATTGATGAGTTAGCAATAAAAATATGATAAACGTATTGTATAACCATAAATTCAGTGTTTAAGCATGTTCCTGGCTTTTTTTATACTGTTGGAATAGAGGTGAGTTAGTAAATAAATTGTATTGAGCATAGATGTTATATGCACTCATAATCAAAAATCTTTTCTCTTTAAATTGATAGCTAATCTCATTAATTGATGAAATATAGTTCATAGATAAGGTATCTAATGATTGTTAACGAATCATATACAAGTATAATATGTGATATTAGTTACAGATATAACGCGTTAAACAGGCTTTTAAAGGGTCCCGAGATAGTTATTAAAGTGCATAAATTTGGTATAATTAATCAGTGAAAATAATTATCAAATCGATAAATTTCATTGTGAAAAGTGTATAGGTAAAGCGTTGAAAAGCCTTTCAGTAGTGTGCTAGTATGGAGGCATAGAGTTAATCTTAGCTTAACGCTTTGAGAAAAATGTATCTCATGGTATTAGAGTTAATATCCAATTATTTTCCTGAGGAGGGATTATCTTGCGCGAGATTAATGTATCTGAAATCACAAAAACAATCCGTCAATTATGTATGGATGCAGCTTACCACTTGCCAAAAGACATTTATGAAGGCTTGAAAAAAAGGCCGCGAAACAGAAGAGTCTCCAGTAGGTCGTATTGTTCTTGATCAACTTATCGAAAAATGCAGAAATTGCTGATAAAGAAGATCGTCCATACTGCCAAGATACTGGTATGACAATGGTATTCCTAAAAAGTAGGTCAAGATGTACATTTCGTTGGTGGCGATCTTACTGAAGCTATCAATGCTGGTGTTGCAGCTGGTTACATCGAAGGTTACCTTCGTAAATCCGTTGTAGGGTGAACCATTGTTCAACCGTAAAAACACACAAGACAATACACCTGCTATCATCTACACAGACATCGTTCCTGGCGATAAAGTAGATATCCAAGTAGAACTTAAAGGTTTCGGTTCCGAAAACAAATCTGGCGTAGCTATGCTTGTTCCAGCTGACGGCGTTGCAGGCGTTAAAAATGCGGTTCTTGAAATCGTTAAAAAAGCTGGCCCTAACCCATGCCCTCCAATCGTACTTGGCGTAGGTATCGGTGGTACTATGGACCAAGCTGCTGTATTGTCCAAAAAAGCTTTGCTTCGCGACATTAGCACACCTCACAAAGATGCAGACTATGCAAAATTGGAAGAAGAAATTTTGGAAATGGTTAACAAAACTGGTATCGGACCACAATTGGGCGGTACTACAACTTGCCTTGGTGTAAACATCGAATGGGGCCCAACTCATATCGCAGGTCTTCCTGTTGCAGTTACTATTATGTGTCATGCTGCTCGTCATGCTCACGTAGAACTTTAATCGATAGGAGGTAAATAATATGTCTGAAACAATTCGCATTAATACTGAAGAATATAATGAAGAGTTTTCCCGTAAATTAAAAGTTGGTGATAGCGTTCTTATCACTGGCAAAATTTACTCCGCTCGTGACGCTGCTCATAAAGTTATGACTGAAGCTTTGGCACGTGGTGAAAAATTACCAATCGATTGGACTAATAAATTCGTTTACTATCTTGGCCCAACACCTGCAAAACCTGGTGATCCAATTGGTTCCGCTGGTCCTACAACTTCCGGTCGTATGGATGCTTACACACCAACAATGCTTGACCAAGGTATCAAAGGCATGATTGGTAAAGGTTCCCGTAAACCAGAAGTAGTTGAATCCATGAAGAAAAATGGTTGCACATACTTCGCAGCAGTTGGTGGCGCTGCAGCATTGATTGCAAAAATCCATCAAAAAAATACGAAGTACTTGCATATGGTGAACTTGGTCCAGAAGCTTTGGCTGAATTGACAGTTGAAGACTTCCCATGCATCGTAGTTGGTGATACTGAAGGTAACAACTTCTACGAAGAAGGTCAAAAAACCTTACAGAAGAATCTAATATTCGCCATTGAGCGATTAAAAGAGGCTTGCTTTCGCGAGCCTCTTTTTGTTGTTTTCATATAAAAACCGTATAGTTACAGGATATATTAGGTTTATTAAAGGAATTTCACACAGTTACAACATAGTTTGGTCTATAAAAGACATATTTTTTTATGATAATATATTTATATATTTGAATATTAAAAAAGGGGCGATATAATGCATTCTATTGAATCAATTAGACAAGAGGTGCATGCTGCTATAGATGAACTATTAACAGTAGCAAAGGTACGTGAAGGACAATTATTTGTAGTTGGTTGTTCGACTAGTGAAGTGTGTGGTAAAAAGATTGGCACAGATTCACATGAGGATGTAGCTGCTGTATTATTTGATGAAATATACAAGCTTGTAACAGATAAAGGGTTACACTTAGCTGTTCAATGTTGTGAACATTTGAATCGTGCGCTAGTAATGGAACGAGACGCGCTAACTTGGGAAGAAGAATGTAATGTAGTACCTCAAATTCATGCAGGTGGTGCTATGGCAATGACGGCATATAATCGCTTTAAAAGACCCTGTTGTTGTTGAATTTGTACAAGCTGATGCTGGTATTGATATTGGGGATACTTTCATAGGTATGCATATGAAACATGTAGCAGTTCCTGTGCGTTTAGACATTAAGAAAAATTGGGGAAGCTCATGTGACAGCTTGTCGCGTTCGACCTAAGAGTATTGGCGGTAGTCGCGCCGTTTATAATGACGCGTTATTGTAAGAGGAGAAGATAATGTCTGGGCTTATTCCATATGTTGTATTAGCTGTTGTGATACTCGGTTTCTTTGCTGTGTGTTATGCAGTTTTTAATAAGAGTGAAAGTGATAATGAAACAAATCTAGAAAAAGATGTTTCACACAAAAGATGTGCGTGAGCAAAATGTATATGAAGAAGAAACAATACATGTAACGCAAAAAAACAACCCCATGATGACGTTGACGTATATGCTGTTGAGGATGAAATTATTACAGAGCAAACATTGGAAATTCCTGTAGTCGATAGTTCTACAGAGGATACGATTGCCTTAGGTGAATCTCCAGATATGATGTCTGCTACCAGTCAATTTGAAGCGGATGCAACGCAAATGTTTGGCAATGAGTCTAGCGAGGTTGCACAACCACAAGGTCCATCTGCTTTTAGAAGAAACAAGAATGTTTAATGCTGATGAAATCAATGAACATTTGGGTAATATAGAAGAAGAGGTAGAGCCAGAGGTGAGTGGCCCATGGGCTCAAATTGCGCAAGAGGATAAACGTGTCGCTATGGCGGTCGAGCCTTTTGTTCATGCTTTTGGTGTTGTTCAAAATGATACGATGCATGTTGTTAGTGAGATTACACGAGATGCTTTAATTGCATTAGGAATCACTAAAGGCAGTGAAGTTAATTTACTATTGCAAAATATTGTAATTCAAGAAGCATTAATGTCGATGCAAAAAGCCTATGCGGGTACTCCAACTCCATGGATGAAGACTGCTGCCCTAGAGGCTTTTTTAGATGTAGTACAATCGCCTAAGTCTAGCACGCCGTATTTGGTGGCCTTTGATGCATTGCGTGTTTTTGCCACATCTTACACTTGGCCACTTCCAAGTCATGGCATTGACTTTGCTGTTGCAGTACTCTAGAAACTCTAACAATTATGGTCGTATTCATTTCCAACATTATGTAGAGAAATATATTGAGCCATTTATTTCTGATTTGCCTTATGATCAATCGTTCTATCGTCAACTTGATTACTTGCGTTGTACACAGCAAGAACGCGAACCGGTGTCCTTGACGCAACTGTTGGGAAATTCGTATCCATTCGTATTTAACTATCGTGGTTTTACGAAGGAAGAATTATTCCGTGCTACTGATGGTCGCGGTGTAGATCCACGATTTGTGGTACGTAGCTTAAATTCTAATCTGTATAAACTCGCTGTCGTTGATGAATCATTAGCACCGCGCTTCTTTAGAGAAGCACGTATATCTGATGCGATGATACAACGTGATCTCCTAGCTTTGATGAAGAGTAAGCCTACTGCGTTTTAGAGGTGAAGAGGCGCGTCAAATCATGGATGATATTAGTCCGGTTCTTTCTGATTTAGCTAGCGTCTATGATGCGAGTCCTATGTGCTCTATTTCACTTACCTTGCTAGGCCTCTATTTAGGTCGAGCTCATGTGAAAAGCTACCATTGGAGAAGAATTTGATTTATCTCATTGGTTCTAATTACATTTATATAAAAACAAACCGCCCAGGTAAGCCTTGGACGGTTTTGTGTTATGTAAAACTTATTGTTTAATTATTAAAGCCGAATTCTATAATTTCTTGTGGATCCAATAATGTAACATGGCGTCCGCTTATTTCGATGATACCTTCGTCACGTAGTCGGCCAAGTTCACGACTTAATGCTGTACGAGATACATTAAGGGCTTCTGCCATTTGTTCTCGGTTATGTGGTAGAAGGAGTTTTTCCGTATGTTGCATCGTATAAATATCAGTAAGGTAAGCGTAAATCTTTTCTCGCATCCCTTTTAATGTTAAATAGTGAACCTTCTTGGTGAGGAGTATTGCTTTTTCAGATAAATCTTCTAATAAATTTGAAAGGATTTTTGTTTGGCATTGGTGGCAATCTGGCAATGTTTCAATGAATGTTTCTAGTGGGATGAACATGATTTTGGTAGACTTCATTGCTTTTATAGTAGCAGGCCAGAGAGGTCGTTTACTAAATAGAAGCGCTTCCCCAAAGAGGGACGATGCTTCTAGATTTGCCATAATAACACGCTGTCCGAGAACATTTTCACGAGTTAGCATGGCACTACCTTCTAATATAATGCCGATGCCTTCCATAGGGTCTCCAGATATGGCGATAAAGTCATTCTTTTTATAGTTATTTATAATGACCTTTGCATTGTGTAAGTAGCTTGTTAATTCCGGAGTCCCTAATGTATTGAATAGAGGACATGCTGTTAAAACAGGTAGATATTGTTTGATGATATCATCTGATAAAACTTGCTTGATCATATATACCTCCTAGATAGCATAGTATTTCATCCTTGGATTGTGATGATTGTTATAGGTAAATTATAATGATTATTGTATAATAATATAGCTTAAATGAGCATTTAATCCAATATAAATGTTGGATTAAAGCAAAAAAAATGAAAAAGTTTAATTGTTGCTCAAGCTACAGAAATTGTATCACCTTTACGTTATACTTTCAAATGTAATCAATCAGACACCTGATAATTCATCAGTGTAATGTATAGGTTTTATATTATCTAGCTTGAATGCGAGAAAGTCTCGCAAAGGAGGATTTAAATGAGCATGTTCTGTTATCAATGCGAACAATCTGCAGCTCCAGGCGGCTGTACTGTACAAGGTGTATGTGGTAAAACTGCACCAGTTGCTAATTTACAAGACGAATTAACTGCTGCTTTAGTTGGTTTAGCACGCGCTTTAGACGTAAAAGGCCAAACTAAAGAAGGCGTTGACTATTTAATGCGCGGTTTGTTCATGTGTGTAACAAACGTAAACTTCTCTGAAGACCGCGTTCAAGAATTCATCGACGAAGTAAACGCTTATCATGCAAAAATCGATAGCGCAGCTCAAAACTTCGATTGGGAACAATTGTGGAAAGGTGAAGAAGATATCGTATCCCTTCGTTCCACATTATTGTTAGGTATGCGTGGTATGGCTGCATACGCATGGCATGCTGCACGCCTTGGTTTCCATGATCCTGACGTTGACGCTTGGTTCATCAAAGGCATGGTAGAATTCGCTAAAGACCACAGTGCTGAAGAATGGTTGAACTTGTTGATGGAATTCGGTCAAATCAACTTGAAATGCATGGCTATTCTTGATAAAGCTAACACTGAAACATATGGTACTCCAGTACCAACTACAGTACCTTTGACTGTAGAACCAGGTCCTTTCATCGTTGTAACTGGTCATGACCTTCACGACTTGAATCAATTGTTGGAACAAACTGATGGTAAAGGTGTAAACATCTATACTCATGGTGAAATGTTACCTTGTCACGCTTACCCTGAATTGAAAAAACATCCTCAATTGAAAGGTAACTTCGGTACTGCATGGCAAAATCAACAAAGAATTCGTTGACGTTCCTGGCGCATTCTTGTTCACTACAAACTGCATTATGCCACCAAAAGAAAACTACAGAGCAAATATCTTCACTACAGATATGGTAGGTTTTGACGGCTGTGCACATGTAGAAGAAAAAGCTGATGGCACTAAAGACTTCTCCGCTGTTATTGAACGCGCCATCGAATTGGGTGGTTACAAAGAAGCCCAAGAATTCACTGGCATCAATGGTGGTCACGAAGTAACTACTGGTTTCGGTCACGGTACAGTATTGGGTATTGCTGATAAAGTAATCGACGCTGTAAAAGCTGGTGCAATCAAACACTTCTTCTTAGTTGGTGGTTGTGACGGTGCTAAAGTAGGCCGTAACTACTACACAGAATTCGTAAAAACAAACTCCAGATGATACTGTAGTATTGACATTGGCTTGCGGTAAATTCCGCTTCAACGACCTTAACATCGGTGAAATCGGTGGTATCCCTCGTATCCTTGATATGGGTCAATGTAATGATGCTTACTCCGCTATTCAAGTAGCAGTAGCTTTGGCTGGTGCATTTGAATGTGATGTAAACGACTTGCCATTAACCTTGGTATTGTCCTGGTACGAACAAAAAAAGCAGTATGTATCTTGTTAACATTGTTGGCATTGGGTATCCGCAACATCTACATCGGTCCATCCTTGCCTAAATTCTTCTCCAGCAATGTATTGAACATTTTTGGTAGAAAAAAATTCCAATTACATCCAATTACAACTCCAGAAGCTGATATGAAAGCTATCTTGGGCTAATCGGATTAAATCTTGATAACAGCGGCCCTAATCCCCTCTCTCTTATATGATTCGGGTTGTTGCTATATAAATTAGGCTATGCCATCTTTTGATGGTATAGCCTTTTTTGTCTTAATCATATTAAATTGTATATAAAGGTTTTAATGGAGAGGGTGAACAAATATGTTTTCCAACAGTGGACAAACATACCTCTATTGTGTATATAGACATCTATGAATATTGATTGCTATACTATAGATAAGAAGTGAATTATTTCTTTATTTATGTATGTATAGAGGTTCAATATGAACAGTATTTTTGATATTATCGGCCCCGTTATGATTGGTCCGTCTAGCTCGCACACCGCTGGTGCAGCACGGCTTGGCAAGATGGCTCGTTGTATATTTGGTAATACGCCGAAGAAGGTTGAAATGACCTTGTATGGGTCGTTTGCAAAAACATATAAAGGGCATGGTACAGATCGTGCCTTATTAGGTGGTTTATTAGGCTTTAAAGAGGATGATAAACGCATCCGCAATGCGAAGGAACTCGCTGATGAAGCTAGTTTAGATTATACTTTCATCGAATCACCACTCGATATAGGTCATCCTAATGTAGTGAAGTTTGATTTGTATGGTGCAAAAGAGCGTCATATGTCTGTAGTAGGACGTTCCATCGGTGGTGGTCAAATTATGATTACCGAAGTAGACGGCAATGATATGTCTATTACAGGCGATGAATTTACACTTGTTGTATTTCATGAGGACAAGCCTGGTGCCATTTCGCTCATTAGTCAGGCTTTAAGTGAATCTGACATCAATATTGCGTCTATGCGTGTTTTTAGAAAGGGTAAATATAAAGATGCGGTTATGGTTATTACCACCGATTCTGTTGTTAACCCTATTACTGTACAGTTTATGCGTGAGTGTCCAGGCATTCAAGATGTAATGACTTTTGAGGCTTTGTAGGAGGATATGATGAGTTACGCTTATGAAACGATAGCTGATATTATCCGACTTAGCGAAGAGCATAACCTGTCTTTGGAGATGTGGTTATGCGCACTGAATTGGAACAGTATGATCGTAATGAAAAGGAGATTACTAAAGAAATCAAACATTGCTTAGATATTTTTTTAAAGGCTTCTATCAAGGATGGGTTACGTAATTTGAAACGAACCCAATCCAATATGTCCGGTGGTGAGGCCGCTCGTTTAATTGCAAGAAAACCACTATTCATGAGTGATATTTCGTATAAAAGCTATGTCGTATGCTATTGCAGTCAATGAAGCTAATGCGAAGATGTTTAAGGTCGTAGCCTGTCCTACGGCTGGTTCTTGTGGTGTCATGCCAGGTGCGGTTCAGGCTGTAGCGGAGCATTATGAACTAGATACACCTACATTGGTGAAAGGTTTTCTTGCTGCAGCAGGCGTAGGTAATGTGGTGTCCAATCGAGCTTGTGTAGCAGGTGCGGTCGGTGGCTGCCAAGCCGAAATTGGTACTGCAGCTTGTATGGCTGCCGCTGCTATAGTAGAAATGATGGGTGGGACTGCTCGTCAGGTTGGTCATGCTGTTGCACTTTGTATGAAAAATTTATTAGGCCTTGCATGTGATCCAGTGGCAGGGCTCGTCGAGGTGCCTTGCGTTAAACGGAATGGTGTCTATGCTGTTCATGCCATTACAGCGGCTGAGCTTGCATTGGCTGGTATTGAAAGTCAAATTCCACCGGATGAAGTTATTGAGGCCATGAATAATATTGGGCGTGCAATGCCAGCAGCTCTTCGTGAAACTAGTGATGGAGGATTGGCCGTTACTGAAACTGGCTTAGCAATAGCTGAAAAGGTGCGTTCTTTATAAAAGCTAGTATAAACTACTATATAATATATAGGTTCACATAGTTTGGGTAAGATAAAAACTGTCTTACATAGACCATGTGAACCTTTTTTCGTTATCGTATTTGTAGTACAATAAAAAGATGAATAGAAGGGAGGGTGGATGTATGGAACAGGCTATCCGTTTGCTGACAATTTTAGAAGAAGCGGGCTTTGAGGCTTTCATTATCGGCGGTGCAGTACGAGATATGCTCATGCATGTGGAGCCTCACGATTTTGACATCGTTACATCTGCCCGACCAGAACAAGTTATGTCTGTTTTAGCTAATGCTGGTATTGAGACAAAGGGGCTTATAGGGAAACCTTCGGTGTAGTAGTGGCTACTGTGGGGGCTAAACATTATGAAGTTGCTACGTATCGTAGTGAATGTTATGGAGTGGATAGTCATCGTCCAGAGAAGATCGTCTATGCAGATACACTCGAAGAAGATGTGAAGCGTCGTGATTTCACTGTTAATGGTATGGCTATGAATCGCTATAAGGAGATTATAGACCTTGTTGGCGGACGTCATGATATTAAACATAAGGTGCTACGCACTATCGGTAATCCTGAGGAACGTTTTCAAGAGGATGCGTTGCGTTTGTTTAGAGCTTGTCGTTTTATCGCAAAACTAGATTTTATGCCTGATAAAGCATTATTAAAGGCAATGCCAACAGCATTTCATCGCGTATCGGGACTTTCACTAGAACGCGTGCGAAGTGAAATAGATCGTCTATTATTAGAACCTGCAGTGGCAAAGGGCTTAGATGTATTCGTACAATCTCGTTTGGCTGAATGTACCTGTCGCATGGTGGAAAATGGGGAAAGTAGAGAAATTCCTATTTTACCTGAGTTATATCATCTAGTGGGTTTGCCACAAGAAAAGGCATTTCATGAGTTTGATGGATGGTATCATACATTAGCAGTCGTATCTGAAACAGAACCTGATTTGACACTCCGTTGGGGTGCTTTGTTGCATGATGTAGCAAAGGGGATGCCTAGTATTAGACAAGTTATTAATGGACGTTATACGGACCGTGGACATGATAATCTAGGATCTCAGATGGCTTATGACATATTGATTCGCCTTGGGTATAATAAAAAATTTGCCAGTCGTGTATCTTGGATTGTTAAGAATCATATGCGTTTTTCATTTCTTTGTTCAAAAATGAAGATGCAGATGAGAAAAAAATGGATTCGCAAGGAAGCTCGTAGCGGTGAGTTTAGGGATAGTCAAGGCATGCGTGAAGCGTGGCAACAGTTGGCTAAGGTGTGTGCAGCCGATGTTCTCGGTTGTGGGAAACCGTATTCCGTTACAGATGGTACTTTGGCCTTTGGAGAATGTATGGCGGATTTGAGCTTGGAGATGCCTGTTCATACAAAGGATTTACGATATGATAAGCGCGTTCTTGCAGCGTGTGGTGAAAAATATAGCGCAATGTCTACAGTATTTGATGCAACAAGTACAAAAATGGCGTTGTTAAAAAAATGAACCTGATGATTTGTATGATGCAATTATTCATAAGTTGCAACGCACATCATATTAATACTTTTTAGTGGGAGACCATAATGAATATTTCAGGGAATGATAATAAGCGAATTGAATATACGGTGCGCGTACTCTTATGTATTGCCGTTGTTTTGGTAGGGCGCTTATTCTTTTTACAAATTATAGATAAGTCTGATTTGCAGGCTAAGAATTTGAGCCAAGTACAGGTGGATAGAAAATTACAATCTCCTCGCGGTACGATTTATGACCGTAATGGCCGACCATTAGCGATGAGCGTTGTTACAAAATCCTTGTATGCAGATCCGAAGATGATTGATAGACCCATCGATGAAATTGCTGATCTTATTGAGCCTTATGTAACGATGGCAAAAGGGGATATTGTGAAATCCTTACAAGAGGATACAGCCTTTGTGTGGATTGACCGTATGATGGAACCAGAAAAATCGAAGGCTATAGCTCAGTTGATTAAGGAGAAAAAGCTAAAAGGTCTTAATTTCGTAGAGGAATCAAAGCGATATTATCCAAATGGTAATTTAGCAGCTCAAGTATTAGGCTTTGTTGGAACCGATGATAAAGGTCTTGATGGTCTTGAGATGGTACTTGATGATGAATTAAAGGGCGGTATTCAAAAGGAACTCGTTGCGACCGATAGAAACGGGAATGCTATTTTTGGCTCCGTATTGTCCAAATATTTGCCTGATAAAGGTAAAAGTGTGACCTTAACTATCGATGCAAGTATTCAATTTATTGCAGAGCGAGCTCTGGATAAAGCGATGGAGGATACGGGGGCTAAACATGCGAGTGTTATCGTTATGGACCCTAAGTCAGGGGAGATTTTAGCGATGGCCAATCGCCCTACATATGACCCTAATCATTATAGTCAAAGTTCTGACGAAGCGTTTAAGAATATTGCGGTAACTAATTTGTATGAACCAGGTTCCACATTTAAGCCTCTTATTGCCTCTGCCGCATTAGCATCTGGCAAATGGAAACTAGATCAAGTGTATAACGATAAGGGCGCCTTTGTAGCCAATGGACATGTGATGCAAAACTGGAATGGTGAAGGCTATGGCCCTGTTAAATTGATCGATATTTTGAAGTTCTCCATCAATACCGGTATGGCTGAAATCGGTACGACTACTGGTGCAGATATATTGTCTAAATATGTTCGTGATTATGGATTTGGTTCTACAACAGGTATTGAATTGCCTGGTGAGGGTGCAGGTATCTTATACGAACCAGAAGACATGAGTAAGCTTGATGTAGCTACTATGTCTATTGGACAAGGGATTGCGGTTACTCCGTTACAAATGGTACGTGCTTTTGGAGCTGTAGCTAATGGTGGTAAGATGATGCGGCCTCACATTATTAAATCCTATAGTAATGTTAAGGGAGATATTACGAGTACTACTGATCCGGAAGTAGTGGGGCAACCGATACCAGAGGAAACGGCAAAAATAATTGCGGATATTCTTGAAAAAGAAGTGTCTGAGGGGGGCGGCTCAAAAGCTTTGGTAGAAGGCTATCACTTTGGAGGTAAAACAGGTACTGCCGAAAAGCTCGATACTAAACGAGGCGGCTATTTAGCAGGCCATTATATAGCATCCTTTATTGGATTTGGTCCAGTAGAAGATCCTAAGTTTGTAGTTCTTGTTGCTATTGATGACCCTCAAAAAGGTTCTATCTATGGTAGTCAAATTGCGGCCCCAGTATTTAAAAATATCATGTCTCAATTGGTTAGATACTATCAAATGTCGCCATCTGTTAAAGATGGTGCTACAGTTGTAGCCTCGCCAGTAGCAAAACTTCCGTCAGTAAAACCAAATAGTGATGGTGATGTAGTATTGCCAGACTTTAGAGGATATACATTTGGGGCGGTACGCGATTGGTTGCATACGGCAGGCTTGTACTTTAAACCTGATGGTACAGGGACTGCGGTTTCACAAGAGCAACCACCAGGAACAGTGGTGTCTCCCGGTACCGCTATTGTCGTCCAATTTAGTCATTGATGACTTATATAGTATAGGAATTTAAACTACAACTATAGACAAAGCGTTATATAATAGAATAAGAGATTACTAAAGGTGCCTCTATAGGCACCTTTTTATATAAGAATTCTGTATAGCGTATAATGGAATGGAGATAACTATGATTGAATTACGTGGTAAAGCTGTAGCTGATGCACATAAAGCTGTTTTACAAGAAAAATGACAAACCTTGAAGCGGGTACTATTACAATGGCGGTATTACTTGTTGGTGATGATCATGGTGCAAACATGTATGCTGATTTTATGGAAAAAACAGCCAAGAATTTTGGCTATGGATTTGTGCGCACTCAACTACCTAGTACAGCAAGTCACGAAGAGGTATATGGAGCATTGATGTCATTAAATAACGATGATGCAGTACATGGTATTTTGCCACTTATGCCGATGCCAAAGGATATCGATACGGAGCAATTAATTGATGCTTTAAGTCCTAAAAAAGATATCGATGGTCTTACAACCTATAATATTGGTCTCGTAACAGCTGGTAAAGGTGGTTTGCACCTTGTACAGCTAAGGCTTGTTTAGCTATATTAGATCATTATGGGATTTCTTTAGAAGGAAAACATGTAGTTGTTGTGGGTCGCAGTCAAGTTATTGGTAAACCAGTAGCGTTGATGGCTCTTGAACGTCATGCTACAGTATCCATCTGTCATTCGCGTACGACTGATTTGGCGTGTCATGTTAAAGAGGCGGACATCGTAATCGCTGCAGCTGGCCGTGCACATATGATTACAGCAGACATGGTAAAGGCTGGTGCCGTTGTTATTGATGTAGGTATCAATGAGCTAGATGGTAAAACAGTAGGCGATGTTGATTATGATGCGGTGAGTAGTATTGCATCTGCTATGACACCGGTTCCTGGTGGCGTTGGTTCCGTTACAACGACGATGATGTTGGAAGCAGTTTATGAGGCGTATCATGCACGAAATGTCAATCGCTGAGGGGATTTTAGATATCGCTTTAGAAACAATGAGAAATAATGATGCATCTATCATTCATTCCGTACAACTTGATTTAGGTTTAATGAGTGGCGTAGAACCTGATGCATTGTCCTTTTTGCTGGGATGCGGTAACAAAAAGGTACTCCGGCAGAAACATCTAAAAATCGACATTCACACCATCCCTATTACAGGACAATGTTTAGACTGTGATACTATTTTTTTTGATGTGCAAGACTATAAATTTATCTGTCCTCATTGTGAAAGTCGTCTTGTGAACACTATAGGTGGTCGAGAACTACAAGTGACATCTATTGATATAGATTGAGGTATATATGCAAGTAGAAGTAAAAAAACAAATGTATTGGCAAAAAAATGATGCCATTGCATCATCGTTGCAACAAATATTTAAAGAAAAAAACATATCTTTGTATTTAATTTAATGGGCTCTCCAGGTGCGGGTAAGACGTCGTTATTAGAAGCAACATTACAAGATTTAGCAAAAAGATTATAATGTGGCTGTTATTGAAAGGCGATTTATTTACCTCTAAAGATGCTGAGCGCATTCATGCTCTTGGGGTACCTGTCATTCAAATCAATACGGTAGGTGGCTGTCATTTAGATGCTAATATGATTCAAGATGCTATATCTGATTTAGATCTTGATGCATTAGATATGATAATTATAGAAAATGTTGGGAATTTAGTATGCCCTGCAGAATTCGATATAGGTGAGGCTGTGAAAGTCACAGTGTTGTCTGTTACAGAAGGTGAAGATAAGCCCTTAAAATATCCACTTATCTTTAAAGAATCAAAGGCTATATTGCTCAATAAGATTGATCTTTTACCATATGTACCATTCGATAAGGAAAAGGCAATCAAAGATATTCGTAATTTAAATCCTCAAGGCCAAGTGTTTGAAATCAGTTGTACCGTTAAAGATGGTCTGGTACCATGGTTAACATGGCTTAGAAAACAAATGGAGAGTCGATAATGAAAAAAATCTTATCTCATGCAGCATTGACTATAGCCGTGCTAAGTGCAATGGGAACTGTATCGGTAGGGGCTGTTGATGCGGAAACAACGGTGCCAGAAATCAAGAATACTATAGTTGTTGTGAAAGAACCTGCTGCAGATAGTCGCTCAAAAAGTGGATGGCTAGCTGAACAATTAGCAGTTACTGCTTTTGGTGAGTCTTTACAATATTGGCAGGCTGCTAGCGAAAATGATGGTGTTATGCCACAGGATTCAAAAAATAATTTATCTGATATAGGACATTCGTATACATCTAATAATTTACCAGCTCTTGGTGTAGAAGATGACTACAGTTTAGCTTTGAAATCGGACGAGGATACTGCGAGTGTAGGTCCTGTATATCGCGTTGGTGATGTATATAAGCCTAGTGCTACTACTAAAAAGACCGTGAAAGGTGTATTTACAACGTATCATGAAAAAGATATGGATATAACGGTGTATACTGGACCGGATAAATCACGTCTAGAAGGGAATCAGTTGCGTGGACAAGGTGCTACGTACTTATTTCCTGTAGGTACTATTACTAATTTACATACTACAGAAAAAGGCTTGGTTACTGTTCGTGATATTGGTGTAGGTAGTTCCCGCATGGAGATGATTTTCTCTTATGGTAGTCCTAATGCGATGTGGCGGAACCAATCCGATGAATCATATATCTTTTTATATGAAGGTCATGCGGAAAATTCATGGACAGAAAAAAAGGAATTTACTTCTCTCGTAGCGAATACAAATAATAATAGCCAATCTCCAGATTCTATTCAAAACGGAAAAATCCTATGTGGCTTTCACCGTTAAAAAAATAATGTGATAGAGGCTGTTGATATTTTTGGATGGACAGGTTTGGCCCCTGTTTCGGATTGCCAAAGGCTCCGATGTATCATTTCCATGCTGGGCAATTGAGTGACGATGATTTTGTGTTGCGTGGTTTACGATTGAATCAACATTTTGTGAATGATGCAGATGCAGAGTGGAGAACTCAAGGAATGCTATTTGGTGCTACATTCATTGGCTATAATGAGTATGGCGTTAGCGTAGATGATAAGTCGCTTATTAATCGTGTGTTGTTAAACGTCTATACACCGACACGTCGTGGTATTGCCATGGGCGATACAAAATATCTATTGCTATTCGTATATGGTATGCCGACGCGTATAGTGGAGTCTGCAACAAATACAGGCACTGCAACGGTGTATGAGTATAAAAATCCAAGGTCGAGTAATTCTTATTTACAGTTCGCCTTAGATGATAAAAATCAATATATCAAATCAGTGATGTTATCTGACCGACCTGTTAAGTAGGGTCATCTTAAGTGAGGAGGCAAGGATATGGTTACTGTACAAGATGTGAAAAGAACGGTGGGAACAAATTCAAAAATGGTGATGAGCGTATATTGTTCATCGTTGGTGGCCCTGGTTCTGGTAAAAAGTTTGTTAATTCGTGAGTTATCAGAGCAAAAAAAGGGTGGAAATATTTAGAAGCAAAAACAACTTATTGAAGAAGAATTTTTTTGTTGGTTCCTCGTGATGAACGTCCAAAACTTGCAGAAGATGTTATTCGCCGTGCATTAAGTCGTAGTGATACGGAAGTACTTCTTTTTAGATGGTATTAATGTATTATTTGCTCCTATTTTAAACTTAAATCCTCTTGAACTATTAAAGACCATTAGTAAAACATATCCGATTGTTGTAGGTTGGCGTGGTCATCTTGAAGGTGATCAATTGTACTTAGAACACAATAATGATTCAAAACATGCAGTGGTTACTATTACAAAACCTGAGCGTGTCATGGTTATTGACTAATTACAGCTATATTGATTGATGAGGGCATTATATATTGCCATGAGTTATGACCGCATATAAAAAGGTGGGTGGATATCATGGATTAATATATAATTGCCCTTATTTTAGGTGTTGTAGAAGGTATAACAGAGTGTATTCCTGTGGTACCTTAACCGTTCGTCTTTATCTACTTTTGGATATTATAGAATTATAGTGACTATATTAGCGATTATGTACCTGTATTTATGATTTCCTATGAGGAAAAAATGAAATTGAAGAAAATTCAAAAAAATACTTGCATCGAAAAAACTTTCATGATATATTGATATAGCACTAAGGGACACCGCAATGAACGAAAAAAACTTCAAAAAAAGTTTTTTTAAAAAAAGTTCTTGACACTTAGTGAGGCGGATGTTACAATACATTTTGTCGTAATGATGCTGGCGTAGCTCAATAGGTAGAGCAGCTGACTTGTAATCAGCAGGTTGTGGGTTCAATTCCTATCGCCAGCTCCATTTTATTTCTGGAGGGATTCCCGAGCGGCCAAAGGGAGCAGACTGTAAATCTGCCGTCTTCGACTTCGAAGGTTCGAATCCTTCTCCCTCCACCATCTATAGCGGGGTGGAGCAGTTGGTAGCTCGTCGGGCTCATAACCCGAAGGTCGCAGGTTCAAGTCCTGTCCCCGCAACCACAAATATTCGCAGTGAAGTGAACGTTCATTGTGCTGGTGTAGCTCAGTCGGCAGAGCGTATCCTTGGTAAGGATAAGGTCACCGGTTCAATCCCGGTCACTAGCTCCATACATGGCGGCATAGCTCAGTTGGCTAGAGCAATCGGTTCATACCCGGTGTGTCCGCGGTTCAAATCCGTGTGCCGCCACCATTAAACCTCACGTTGGTGAGGCTTTTTTTATATCTATATTTAAATAATGAATCATATCTAACTACACACATTTGTAACTTAGATATGATTTTTTGTTTATTGATCTTTATAGATTATGATATAATATTCTGTAGGAATGTATATTCCGTTGATTAAATTAGGTTATTATATTATAGTATTACTATAAAAGTATTTTGTTTTTGTGAAGGAGGATTATTTCCTAATGGCAAAAGAAAAATTTGAACGTACGAAACCGCATGTTAACATTGGTACTATCGGTCACGTTGACCATGGTAAAACTACTTTGACTGCTGCAATCACAAAAAGTATTGGCTGAAAAAAAGGCCAAGCTGACTTCCAAGATTACAGCATGATCGATAAAAGCTCCAGAAGAACGTGAACGCGGTATCACAATCAACACTGCACACGTTGAGTACGAAACTGCTAACCGTCACTATGCACACGTTGACTGCCCAGGCCATGCTGACTATGTTAAAAACATGATCACTGGTGCGGCTCAAATGGACGGCGCTATCTTGGTATGTTCCGCAGCTGACGGCCCTATGCCACAAACTCGCGAACACATCTTGTTGGCTCGCCAAGTTGGTGTTCCTGCAATCGTAGTATTCTTGAACAAAGCCGATATGGTTGACGATGAAGAATTAATCGAATTGGTAGAAATGGAAGTTCGTGAACTTCTTTCTTCCTACGAATTCCCTGGCGACGAAGTACCTATCGTTGTAGGTTCTGCGTTGAAAGCTTTGGAAGGCGACGCTCAATATGTAGCTAAAATCGACGAATTGATGGACGCTGTAGACTCCTACATCCCAACACCAGTTCGTGATACTGACAAACCTTTCTTGATGCCTGTGGAAGACGTTTTCACAATCACTGGTCGTGGTACAGTAGCAACTGGCCGTGTTGAACGTGGTCAAGTAAACGTAGGTGACACTGTAGAAGTAGTAGGCTTGAAAGAAAAAGCTGACTCCTACGTAGTAACTGGTCTTGAAATGTTCCGTAAAACTTTGGATTCTGCAGTAGCAGGTGACAACGTTGGTGCATTGCTTCGTGGTGTTGACCGTAAAGACATCGAACGTGGTCAAGTATTGGCTAAACCAGGTTCCATCAAACCACACACTAAGTTCAAAGCAGAAGTATACGTTTTGACTAAAGAAGAAGGTGGCCGTCATACTCCATTCTTCTCCAACTACCGTCCACAATTCTACTTCCGTACAACAGACGTAACAGGTGTTGTAAACCTTCCTGAAGGTGTAGAAATGTGTATGCCTGGCGATAACGTAACAATGGATATCGAATTGATCACTCCAATCGCTATCGAAGAAGGTCTTCGTTTCGCGATTCGCGAAGGTGGCCACACTGTAGGCGCTGGCGTAGTAACAGCAATCGAAGGTTAATCTTCATAATTGAATCATAGATTCTAAAAAGGGACCCTGTGGGGTCTCTTTTTTATGCATAATAAAAATGAAGAAAAGGCATGGACTTCTTTCTAGACAAAAAATATCATTCTTTGTTATACTATCCATGTCAGGCAGATGTGCCTGGCTTTTTTGAGTTGCTTAAAATCTTGACATCGCTTGCTACGTATGATATAGTTTTTTAGTATGTAGTCGAGTGTTTTCGAGTACAAGAGACAAGTTAGTAAATATAAAGCGAGGTGTGTCCGGATGCGTAATGCCATTACTTTAGCTTGCACAGATTGCAAACAACGTAACTACCAAACGAACAAGAATAAGAAAAACAATCCTGATCGTATTGAAATGATGAAATATTGCAAATTCTGCGGTAAACATACATTACACCGTGAAACAAAATAATCTTATCATTCATTACCTGTTGATTTGAGGATGTGAACAAATGGCAAAGTCTAACTCAGCAGTTCAACAACGTGGCGGTTTTGGTAAATTCTTCCGCGGTGTTAAGGCTGAACTGAAAAAAGTAGTCTGGCCAACAAGAAAAGAGCTCATCAATTACACAATTGTAGTATTTTTGGTAACAATCTTTATTGCCTTACTCATCTATGTGTTTGATGCGATTTTTGCTCAACTAATTAATATGTTGTTGCGGATTGTTGGATAGGGGGCCATTACATGGAAGCAGATAAGAAGTGGTATGTAATTCATACCTATTCAGGCTACGAAAATAAAGTTAAAACCACTCTAGAACTTAAGGTTCAATCTATGGGTTTGCAGGATGTAATTAGTAGAATACTAGTACCTCTTGAAGATGAAATAGATGAAAAAGATGGGGTTAAAAAAGTAGTAAAACGTAAAATTTTTCCTGGGTACGTATTGGTTGAGATGGAAGTTAACGACCGCTCTTGGTATGTTGTGCGCAACACACCAGGTGTAACGGGTTTCGTTGGTTCCGCTACAAAACCAGTTCCACTTTCTGATTCCGAAGTAGAACATATACTTAAGTCTCAGGGCTTGGATAAGAAACCAACAATCAATGTCGATGTAGAGGTTGGTGAAACGGTTCGCATTACATCCGGTGCCTTTGAAGATAGACTAGGTGTTATTACCGAAATTAACCCTGAAAAAGGAACATTGAAACTTAATGTAGAAATGTTCAATCGAGATACAGAGGTAGAGGTAGAGTTTTCTCAAGTTGAAAAAGCTCTTTAATATATAAATATAACTCTAAAAGAGCAATCGATTTTGGTTGCCAGTGGGAGGATGTTTATCCGTTACCACCACAGTATAAGCATAGGAGGTTTAATTACCCATGGCTAAGAAATTAGTTAAACAAGTAAAACTACAAATTGAAGCCGCTAAAGCTACTCCAGCACCACCAGTTGGTCCTGCACTAGGTCAAGCAGGCGTTAATATCGTTGCTTTCACAAAAGAATTCAACGAACGTACTGCTAAACAAGCTGGCTTGATTATTCCAGTAGTTATTAATGTATATGAAGATCGTAGCTTCGACTTCATCACTAAGACTCCACCAGCTGCAGTATTATTGAAAAAAGCTGCAGGTATCCCAAAAGGATCTGGTGTACCTAACCGTGATAAAGTAGCAAAAGTAGGTCGCGATAAAGTTCGTGAAATTGCTGAATTGAAAATGCCTGACTTGAATGCTAACACCGTAGAACAAGGTATGCGCATGGTAGAAGGTACTGCTCGCAGCATGGGCATTGAAATCGTTGACTAATAAGCGTACGACTTGCGCATAAGGCGCAAATCGGTGGGAGGGAATTCCCGTTTGACCACATAAGGAGGATATTATAATGGCAAAAGTAGGTAAGAAATACGCTGAAGCAGTAAAACTTATTGAAGCTGGTAAGTTCTACGAACCAGTAGAAGCAATTGAGTTAGTTAAGAAAACTGCAACTGCAAATTTCGATGAAACAGTTGAAATCGCTTTCAACTTGAATGTCGACCCTAAATACGCTGATCAACAAGTTCGTGGTGCAGTAGTATTGCCTCATGGTACTGGCAAAACTAAACGCGTTCTTGTGTTCGCTAAAGGCGACAACATTAAATTGGCTGAAGAAGCTGGCGCAGATTTTGTAGGTTCTGAAGAGTTAGTAGCTAAAATCCAAGGTGGTTGGAGCGACTTTGACGTAGTAGTTGCTACACCAGACATGATGGGTCAAGTTGGCCGTCTTGGTAAAATCTTGGGTCCTAAAGGCTTGATGCCAAACCCTAAAGTTGGTACAGTAACTCCAGATGTTGCTCGTGCAGTAAACGAAATCAAAGCTGGTAAAATCGAATACCGTACTGATAAAGCAGGTATCATTTCTTGCTCTATCGGTAAAGCGTCTTTCGATGATGAAAAATTACTTGACAATTACCGTACAATCGTTGATACTATTATCAAGGCTAAACCTGTAGCAGCTAAAGGTCAATACATTAAATCTGTAACCTTGTCCGCTACAATGGGCCCTGGTGTGCCTTTGAACGTGTTCAAATTGAGCAACGTTACAAAAGAGCAATAATCACATATGTCTCTTAGCTGTAGACGGCTGGTATGTATAATGGATGAAAATCCGCCCGCTGAGGCTGACACTAGAACAACCTAGGACTAGTTCGACCTCATCGCGTGCGATGGGGTCGTTTTTTACGCTAAGATAGTACATAGAGCACCACAAAATCTATAAGGAGGTAATCTAATGGCTGTCACTGAATCAAAAAAAGCAATCGTTGCTCAAATGAAAGAAACTCTTTCTGAAGCAAAAGGTGCTGTATTGATTGGTTACTCTGGTTTGACTGTTGCGCAAGCAACTGATCTTCGTCGCAAAATGTTGGCTGAAGGTGTTGAATACAAAGTAATCAAAAATACTTGACTCGTATCGCTGCAAACGAATTGAATCTTGAAGGTTTCTCTGAGCATTTAGAAGGTCCAACTGCGTTGGCTACTTCTAAAGAAGATGCTGTTGCACCTGCTCGTGTAATCGAACAATTCATCAAAGCTACAGACAAAGAAGTTGTAACTGTAAAAGCTGGTATCGTTGAAGGCGAAGTTATGGATGCAGCTGGCATCAAAGCAATTGCAAATCTTCCAAATCGCGAAGGTATGCTTTCCATGTTGCTTTCCGTATTGCAAGCTCCTGTTCGCAACGTTGCATACGCTGTCAAAGCTGTTGCAGAAGCTCAACCAGCAGAAGCTGCAGAATAATATCTGCGAATTATCCATTGGTCGCTTAGGACTGATACAATAAACTATTTTATGGAGGAAATCTAAAATGGCATTGAACATTGAAAACATCGTTGCTGAATTGAAAGAAGCAACTATTCTTGAACTTAATGATCTTGTAAAAGCAATTGAAGAAGAATTTGGCGTAACTGCAGCAGCTCCTGTAGCAGTAGCAGCAGCTGGCGACGCTGGTGCTGGCGCAGCTAAAGATTCTTTCGACGTAATCTTGAAAGATGCTGGCGCATCCAAAATCAACGTAATCAAAGTTGTTCGTGAAGCAACTGGTCTTGGCTTGAAAGAAGCTAAAGCTATCGTTGACGGCGCTCCTGCACCTGTAAAAGAAGGCGTAGCTACTGAAGCAGCTGAAGCTTTGAAAGCTCAATTGGAAGAAGCTGGCGCAACTGTAGAATTGAAATAATTCTAGCCATATTAAAGGCGTACCTAAGGGTACGCCTTTTTTGCTTTCTTTTGCGTTCAAAAGGCATATCTGGCTATAAACATGTAAATAGCGTGCCCAAGAGGGCACGCTATTTAAAATGTAATAGTTTCTTTTAATTGATAAATTTTTGTATTTTCAGTTTTACCGATTTCTTTAGTGTAAAGCGAAGCTGGTGATGCTTCAAATTCTTTTTTGTATCGGTTTGGTACGATAATAATTCCTTGTTGTGTATTGGTAAGTGCTTCAAGGAATTCTGATTCTGTAATGGATGGCATTAATGTTTTGCCCTTTGTCCAGCGAGGATCGTCTGTGGTCTTTACGAATACTTGTGTTGGGGTAATGTCTGTGTAATATACAATGGATGTATAGTATGTTCCATATATGTAAATAGGTTGATTGCTATGTTCTATATATGGTTTAAATTGTAAGCCTGATTGGGCCATTAAGACAGGGGGTACTGTCACTGTAATTGCTGCATACAAGATGACTAGTGCTAGAGAGTATAAAACGGTCAAGTTTACTCTTGTTTTGGTGATAGACCGATTCATAATAAATACTACAGCTAAGAGCAACAATCCAATTACTATCGGCGTTGCTGAAAGTGTTGGCATATATAGACTAGCACCAGTAAAAAGAATGAAAAATATAATAACTGGGATGATGATTATTTTTTTTAAACGATTAGATCCATTAGTCAATATATCCACGGCAGCAGTGCCACCCCAAATTACACATGGAATTATGGCAGGGAATGTATAGGTTAAATATTTTGTAGCTACCAACGAATAGAATAGGATGATGATGGTAAACCATATGATGCTCAATAAGTCTAAATCATCTTTCCAGTTAATCTGTTTTAATCTATAGAATACTGCTGGTGTCCATGGTAATAGTGAAAGTGGAACGATAATTAGGTAGTAATACCATACATTGAATTTTGGATGCTCCGATACAAGTGCTCGATCCACATTGTGAAGTCCGAAGAAACCATTAATAAATTCAGAACCATGGATGGCATACATGGCCAAGTACCAAGGTAAAGCAATCACTGTAAATAGGAGAATACCCCATGGATTAAAAAGTAATTTAATATCCTTTGCTAATGTAGAATCTGTCGTACTTTTGTGTTTAAACCATCGTGCTAGAACAAATAGTATGAGTATAAATCCTGGTAATATTAAACCGATAGGACCTTTAGCCAAAACGGCAAATGCAGCAGCTATATAGGCTTTCAGAATTGAACGTTTGTCATTATTGGCAAATGCTAAATAGGAATATCCAAAGATAGTAAGACTAAAGAAAAATAGAAATCCATCAGTGACTACTGCATGTGATATGTACCAAATTGTAATGTGGTCATTAATAGTAGCGCGCTAGCAATGGCAACGGAGATAGATTGTTTTATTTTGTATACTAGATGATATATAAAGGATACACTAGCCGCAGCAATTACTGTACTTGGGATTCGTGATACAAAATCGGAAACGCCGAATACTTTATAACAGATCATGAGTGCCCAATAGGTGAGCGGTGGTTTATCATACCATACTTGATCATATATCATGGGAGATATCCATGAATTATGTTTTAACATGGTTATGGCTGATAGCACATAATTTGACTCTACCGGATCTGTAATTGAAAGATAGGCATTAAAAAATCCATAGCTTATCATTGTTATGAAGAATAGTGCTATAATTCTTGTTGTATGATTGAATGTTATTATAATCAACTCCTTTTAGTAATATATCTTATTGTACTATAATTTATATTCATATAATAGAATAATAGCATCATAGAGCTGTTTTGTTACATTATATAGAATATTGTTTTATAGGAATAGTTTATATGACTTTTGTGTATACAAAATACATGATATAATGAAGTCAATAAGAGACCATTTTATACAATGTATTTTGTCTATTAAAGAATAAATGAAAGAAGGATTGTTATGAGAAAAGAACATGATTTCCTAGGCGAATTAGAAGTTGCTGATGAGCTATATTATGGTGTGCAAACAATTCGTGCATTAGAAAACTTTCACATTACAGGTAAACATTTAGACCATGACTTTATCATCGCATTGGCAATGGTGAAAAAAGCCTCTGCATTGGCTAATATGAAAACAGGTCGACTCAATGTATCTGTTGGCAAGGCCATTGTTCAAGCTGCTGATGAAGTGATTGCAGGCCAATTTGCGGATCAATTCCCAGTAGATCCAATCCAAGGTGGTGCTGGTACTTCTGTAAATATGAATATGAACGAAGTATTGGCTAATCGGGCTTGTGAAATTTTGGGTCATCCAAAGGGAAGCTATGATATCGTAAGTCCTAACAACCATTGTAATATGGCGCAATCTACAAATGATGCGTTCCCAACAGCTATCAAGGTTTGTGCAATTTTAAAATCTAAACCTTTACTTGCTGCATTGCAACGCCTCGTTGATGAGCTTGAAAAAAAGGCTGATGAATACAGTGAAATTTTGAAAATGGGTCGTACGCACTTACAAGATGCAGTGCCAATCACATTGGGGCAAGAAATGGGTGCTTATGCATCTGGTATCCGTCGTGGTATTAAACGTATTAAATCTGCCGTTGAAGGTGCGCATGTAATTAACATGGGGGCTACTGCAGTTGGTACAGGTATCAATGCTGAACCTAATTATATTCAAGATGTTGCGTATGAACTTAGCGAAGTAGTAGGTGAACCATTCTACACTGCTGAAAACCTAATCGATGCTACTAACAATACAGACGTATTTGCTGATATTTCTAGCGGATTGAAAGTAACGGCTCTTGTATTAATTAAAATGGCCAATGATTTCCGCTTGATGGCGTCTGGTCCTCGTTGTGGTATTGGGGAATTAAAATTGCCTGCTCGCCAACCTGGATCCTCCATCATGCCTGGTAAAGTAAATCCAGTTATTGCCGAAGTATTAAACCAAGTATGTTACCAAGTTATCGGTAATGACCTTACTATTACATTGGCTGTAGAAAATGGTCAGTTTGAATTGAACGTAATGGAACCTGTATTGGCGTACAATTTGTTCAATAATCTTTGCTACCTCAAAAATGGTGTAAATACATTTGTTGATAAATTGTTGGTGGATCTTGAAGTTGATCGTGAACAATGTGAATACTGGTTGAATCGTTCTGTTGGTATCGTAACAGCATTATTACCACATCTTGGTTATGAAACTGCGTCTGCATTGGCTAAAGAAGCTTATACATCTGGTCGTGCTATTCGCGATATTATCTTGGATCAAGGTTTATTGACTGAAGATGAAATCAATCATATTCTTTCTCCTAAGGAAATGACTCGCCCTGGTATTGCAGGGGCAAAGTTGTTAAAAAATAAAGGCAATTAATCTGATTCATTATTTTATAATACGTCATGAATAAATTATGAAAATATAGAAGCTGTCAACCCTTTTGTTGACAGCTTTTTTATATGATGATAAAATTATAAATTGCAAAAGTAGCATTTTCTACTTTTCCATGTAGAAGCTATAACTTACGTATTAAGGGTTTTCTTCCAAGGTTGTGCTTGGATAATGAACGGAGCAAGGTTATTTTTTTAATCTAAAAAGGGCCTTGCTTATTTGGCGTTATTAAAGCAGGAAAACTGAGACCTGTAAGATGTCTTTTCTATGCCGTTATAGAAATATGGTGGACCAGTGTATTTGAAGGAGGGAAAGCAAATATGTTCAAACCTGAACAGGTAGGCAAACGGACTCGTTATACATATGCAAAAATTAACGAAGTTATTAAGATGCCGCATTTGTTGGACATTCAACGTAAATCGTACGAATGGTTCTTGGAGAGCGGTTTACAAAATATTTTCAACGATATTTCTCCGATTAAAGACAATTCAGGTAATTTAGTACTTTCTTTTGAAGGTTTCAGCTTAGGTGAACCTAAGTATGATATTAATGAGTGTAAAAATCGTGATGCTACATACGCAGCACCACTTCGTGTAAATATCCGTTTAGTTAATAATGATCCTGAAATATGGACATTAAAGAACAAGAAGTATTCATGGGTGATTTCCCATTGATGACGGATACAGGTACTTTCATTATCAATGGTGCAGAACGTGTTATCGTATCTCAATTGGTACGTTCCCCTGGCGTGTACTATGGTAAAGAAATCGATACAATGGGTAACCGTTTATATGAATCCACAGTTATCCCAAATCGTGGTGCTTGGATCGAATTAGAAACGGATGCCAGCGAAATCGTTGCTGTTCGTATCGACCGCAACCGTAAATTGCCAGCTACTGTACTTGTTCGTGCATTAGGTTGGAATACTAATGAAAGTATCCTCGATTTGTTCTGGAACGGTCAAACTGACGAAGATGGTTTACCAGTATATGATGAACGTATCGTTCGCACATTAGAAAAGGATACTACTCAATCTTCTGATGAAGCATTGGTAGAAATCTATAAAAAATTACGTCCAGGCGAGCCACCTACTGTAGAATCTGCTCGTAATTTATTCGATAATTTATTCTTCGACGCTCGTCGCTATGATTTGGCTCGCGTAGGTCGTTATAAATTAAATAAAAAATTGGGTTGGCGCCAACGTATGTTGGGTCAAACATTGGCACAACCAATTATTGATACTGAAACTGGGGAAATCATCCTTGATGCAGGTGTACAAGTTGGGGAAGAACAACTTGATATCGTTGCTAATAGTGGTGTATTCAGTGGTGAAGGTTTTGCTGAATTCTATATTACTAACTCTGATGGCGTTGTGTCTAAAATCATTTGTAACAACTGCAATTTAGACTTTAATCATCGTACAGTTACAAGAGAAGATATGATCGCAAACATCTCTTATCTCTTGAACTTGATGGATGGTGCTGGTCATACAGATGATATCGACCATTTGGGTAACCGTCGTCTTCGTTGTGTAGGCGAATTGTTACAAAACCAATTCCGTATTGGCTTAACTCGTATGGAACGCGTTGTTCGTGAACGTATGACGATTCAAGAAATTGAATCTATCACGCCACAAGCGTTGATTAATATTCGTCCAGTAGTGGCAGCCATCAAAGAATTCTTTGGTTCTTCCCAGTTGTCTCAGTTCATGGACCAAACAAATCCATTAGCAGAATTGACTCACAAACGTCGTCTATCTGCCCTTGGTCCTGGCGGTTTGTCTCGTGAGCGTGCAGGCTTCGAAGTTCGTGACGTGCATCACTCTCACTATGGCCGTATGTGTCCAATCGAAACACCAGAAGGTCCTAACATCGGTTTGATCAACTCCTTATCTAATTATGCGAAGGTAAATGAGTTTGGCTTTATCGAAGCTCCATATCGTAAGGTTGAAAAAATCTATGGCGAAGGTGCAGATGCAGATAAAGTTGTTAAAGTGCGCGTATCTGAAAGCGTTGCTTACATGACTGCCGATGAAGAAGAAGGCATGACTATTGCCCAAGCGAACTCCCCACTCGATGCAGAGGGCTGTTTTGCTACTGAGCATGTAGCTTGTCGTCGTGGTCATGACGTATTAGAAGTTACACCTGACAAGGTTGACTATATGGACGTTAGTCCAAAAGAAGTTGTATCTATCGGTACAGCTATGATTCCATTCCTTGAAAATGACGATGCTAACCGTGCCTTGATGGGTGCGAACATGCAACGTCAGGCGGTACCACTTTTGCGCGCGCAAGCTCCACTTGTTGGTACAGGTATGGAATATACAGCAGCTACTGACTCCGGCGTTTGCGTGTTAGCGCGTGAAGCAGGTAAAGTTGTACGTTGCTGGGGTAATGAAATTCACGTTCTTCGTGATAGCGATGGTCGTGTTGATACATACCGTTTAAACAAATTCCTTCGCTCTAACCAATCCACATGCTTTAACCAAAAACCAATCGTTAATCGTGGCGATCATGTTGTAAAAGGTCAAGTTTTGGCTGATGGTCCAGCTACTGATGGCGGCGAATTGGCACTGGGTTATAACGTTCTTGTAGCGTTCATGCCGTGGGAAGGTTACAACTACGAAGATGCAATCTTACTTAGTGAAGAACTTTGCAAAGAAGATATCTATACATCCATTCATATTGAAGAATACGAATGTGATGCGCGAGACACTAAATTAGGTGCTGAAGAAATTACTCGTGAATTGCCTAATACTGGTGATGACACACTTAAAAACTTGGATGAAGAAGGTATCATCTGCATCGGTGCAGAAGTACATCCTGGCGACATTTTAGTTGGTAAAGCAACACCAAAAGGTGAAACTGAACTTACTCCTGAAGAACGTTTATTACGTGCTATCTTTGGTGATAAAGAACGCGAAGTTCGCGATACATCCTTGCGTGTGCCTCATGGCGAATGTGGTAAAGTTGTTGACGTTAAGGTGTTTACTCGTGAAAATGGCGATGATTTACAACCAGGTGTAAATAAACTTGTTCGTGTATATATCGCTCAAAAACGTAAAATTCACGAAGGCGATAAAATGGCGGGGCGTCATGGTAACAAAGGTGTCGTTTCTCGCGTTATGAGAAAGAAGATATGCCATTCCTTCCTGATGGTACTCCAGTACAAATTGTATTGAACCCATTGGGCGTACCTTCTCGTATGAATATCGGTCAGGTTCTTGAAACTCACTTAGGTTGGGCTGTTCAAGGCTTGGGTATGAAAATCAAAGCTACAGACCTTCATATTCAAAACGTGTTGAAAGAGGCTCGTACAGATGCATCTTATTGGGAAGAAATTGATTCAATTCGCAATCTATATGCAGAAATTCAAGAGTTAGAAGCGAAAATTGCTGAAGATGTGACTACATCTCATTTCGAAATTGACGAAAAAATCATTAGCTTGAAAACTCAAATTCTTGAACATGTAGAAGAAGCGGCGAAGAAGAAATTTGCTGCTCTAGGTGGCGAAGAACGCTATGCGGAATTAAAAGCTATTGAAACTAAATACCATGATCTTCATATGGAATATTTCGGTACTGAAGAAGAAACACCTGAAATGGATCCTGTATTAGTAGAAGAATTAGAAGGTATTAATAAAGTAAAAGCTACATTAAACCACATTGAAGAAGCTCGTGCTAAACGTGTTGAAATCCGTGCAGATTTAGAAAAACTCGGTTACGATTACGATACATATGGCATGCCAAAACCTGATGTAGCAGGTATTCATATCGCTACACCTGTATTTGACGGCGCGCACGAAAAAGATGTTTTCGAAACATTGGCAATTGCTGGTCGTTCCGATGACGGCAAAACAGTATTGTACGATGGTCGTACTGGTGAACCAATGGATAACCGTGTAACTGTTGGTTACGTTTACATGTTGAAACTTCACCATTTGGTTGATGATAAAATCCATGCTCGTTCCACTGGTCCGTACTCCCTTGTTACACAACAACCATTGGGCGGTAAAGCTCAGTTCGGTGGTCAACGTTTCGGGGAAATGGAAGTGTGGGCTCTCGAAGCATATGGCGCAGCTTATACTCTTCAAGAGCTGTTAACTGTTAAGTCTGACGACGTTGTTGGTCGTGTGAAAGCTTACGAAAAAATCGTTAAAGGCGAAAATATCCCTGAACCAGGTGTACCTGAGTCCTTTAAAGTATTGCTCAAAGAACTTCAAAGTATCGGTCTTGATGTAAAAATCTTGAACGAAGATCAAGAAGAAGTTGTTATGAAAGAACTTGATGACGAAGATGAAGTGGTAGAAACTGGTATTGAAGATGTTATGGACGGCAGTGCTGTTGAAACAGATGAAGTAACAGTAGTAGACCCAGAAGCAGAGGAAGAAATCGAGGTTTCTAACGGCGGAGATGATGATATTCTTAGCCAATTAGCATTCCCAATTAGTGAACCCTCTCATAATGAAGACTGACACTGAATATAAGGAAGGGAGCGATAGTAGTGCTAGACGTAAATGAATTTGATTCCATGCGAATCGGTTTAGCCTCTCCAGAGCAAATCTTAGAATGGTCTCATGGGGAAGTTAAAAAACCTGAAACAATTAACTACCGTACGTTAAAGCCAGAACGTGATGGTCTATTTTGCGAACGCATTTTTGGACCAACAAAGGACTGGGAATGTCACTGCGGTAAATATAAACGCATTCGCCATAAAGGCGTAGTCTGTGATAAATGTGGCGTAGAAGTAACTCGTGCAAAGTACGTCGTGAACGTATGGGCCATATTGAATTGGCTACACCTGTATCCCATATCTGGTATTTCAAGGGTATCCCATCTCGTATGGGTCTCATCCTTGATGTATCCCCACGTTCCTTGGAACGTGTATTGTATTTTGCTTCCTACATCGTAGTTGATCCTGCAGGTAGCCCATTGGCAAAACGTCAATTGTTATCTGAACAAGAATACCGTGAATACGAAGCTCAATTCAATGAAGATGGATATTCCATTGGTGGTAAATCTGTAGTTATTGAAACTGTGGCACAACGTAATGAACGTTTGGCTATCGTTCGTGAAGCACAACGTAAAGAACGTTATAACGCAGCACTTCGTGAAGATGCTACAATTCCAGAAGCAGATAAAGAATATGAAGAGTTAACTCGTGAAGAACGTTACGAATTAGGTGCTACAGAAGAAATCTTATTCGTATGTATCGACATGGGTGCAGAAGCGGTAAAAGCATTATTGGCTGAACTTGATTTGGAACAATTAAATGCTGAATTGCGCGAAGAGTTGAACACTGCTAGTGGTCAACGTAAAATTCGTGCGGTTCGTCGCTTAGAAGTAGTAGAAGCATTCCGTCAATCTGGCAACCGTCCAGAATGGATGATTATGGACATCGTTCCTGTCATCCCACCTGAATTGCGCCCAATGGTTCAATTAGATGGTGGTCGTTTCGCTACATCTGATCTTAATGATTTATACCGTCGTGTTATCAACCGTAACAATCGCTTGAAACGTTTGTTAGACTTAGGTGCACCTGATATTATCGTGCGCAATGAAAAACGTATGCTTCAAGAAGCTGTTGACGCATTGATCGATAACGGTCGTCGTGGTCGCCCTGTAACAGGTCCTGGTAACCGTCCATTGAAATCCTTATCCGATATGCTAAAAGGTAAACAAGGTCGGTTCCGTCAAAACTTGCTCGGTAAACGTGTTGACTATTCCGGTCGTTCCGTTATCGTAGTAGGTCCTGAACTTAAAATGCACCAATGTGGTTTGCCAAAAGAAATGGCATTGGAATTGTTCAAGCCATTCGTTATGAAACGTTTGGTAGAACGCGGTCAAGCGTCCAACATCAAGGCTGCTAAACGCCAAGTTGAGAGAATCGGCCCTGGCGTATGGGAATCTTGGAAGAGGTAATCAAAGAACATCCAGTTCTCTTGAACCGTGCCCCTACATTGCACAGACTTGGTATCCAAGCCTTCGAACCAATCCTTTGGGAAGGCCGTGCTATCAAATTGCATCCATTAGTATGTACAGCCTTCAACGCCGACTTTGATGGTGACCAAATGGCGTGTCACTTACCATTGTCCGTAGAGGCTCAAGCAGAAGCTCGTACATTGATGCTTTCCAGCCATAATATTTTGTCTACAAAAGACGGTAAACCAGTAGCGGTACCTTCTCAAGATATGATTTTGGGTACATACTACTTAACAGTTGTACGTGAAGATACTCGCGAAAAGGCAAAAACATTTGCTACTTATGACGAAGTTATGCTTGCTTATGAAGCAGGTATCATCGGCTTGCAAGATATTCTTTATATCCGTATGCCTGAATATGGCCGCGTAGAAACTACTGCAGGTCGTCTGATTTTCAACAATGCACTATTTCCAGAATTGTGGCAATATGCACAAAAAGAAGATGGCACTTACTCCTTGGGTAAGGTTATGGATAAGAAAACAGTTGGTAAATTAGTTGACCAATGTTTCCAATTATTTGGCAATGAAAAGACAGCTGAACTTTTAGATAGAATTAAATCTCTTGGTTATTCCTTTGCACGTCGTGCGGGTATGACCGTAGCGATTGCTGATATTAAAGTACCAGAAGTTAAATTTGAATTACTTGATACAGCAGAACAAGAGGTAGAAAAAAAGTATCCCGTATGTACCGCCGTGGTTTGATTACGGAAGAAGAACGCTACCGCAAAACCATCCAATTATGGACAAAAGCAACAGAAGATGTTACTGAGGCTATGATGGATAATATGGCGCGCGATAAAGATGGCTTCAACCCAGTTTATATGATGGCTATCTCTGGTGCCCGTGGTAATAAACAACAGATTCGTCAGCTTGCTGGTATGCGTGGTTTGATGGCCGATCCATCTGGTCGTATCATCGACTTGCCGATCAAAGCTAACTTTAAAGAAGGTTTGACTGTATTGGATTACTTTACGTCTTCCCATGGTGCTCGTAAAGGTTTGGCCGATACAGCACTTCGTACAGCTGACTCCGGTTACTTGACTCGTCGCCTCGTTGATGTATCTCAAGATGTTATCGTTCGTGAGGACGATTGCGACGTAGTTGGTATCGACTTGGTTCGTGAACGTGCTCGTTTGGCGACTTCTCCACGCCAAGCTCTTGAAATGTTGAAAGACAAATTGATTGGTCGCGTTCTCGACAAAGATGTAGTGAATGCTGAAACTGGTGAATTAGCGGTTCCTGCAGAAACTATTCTTGATGAACAAAGCTTGTCTGATATCGCAGATGCTGGTGTAACTGCAATTTCCTTGCGCGGTGCACATTTAGGCTCCGATAGCGATATTAACCATACTAATTTGGTTCAAAAAATTCTTCTTGGTGAAAGTGATGACAGCATCCGTGCAACATTGAAAGAAACTATGGTTCAAAATATGTTAAATAAGGATACTGTACATGCTATTGTGGATAGCCATGGTGTAGAAATCTACCCTGCTGACACACGCCTTACAGAAGAGGGAATAGAAGCTATTCTTAACTCCGATGTAAAGAAGTGCAAGTACGCAATAATGAAATCAACGGTATCGAAGTTGAAGCTATTGTTGAAGGTACTGGTATTATCGAGCCATTAAAAGATCGTATCGTAGGTCGTATTGCAGCTGAAGAATTAGTTAACAAGGAAACTGGTGAAGTTATCGTTCCATTGAATGGCGAAATCACAGAAGACCTTGCTGACGAAGTTGTAAAACATTACGATATCGTTAAGATTCGTTCCGTATTGACATGTCGCAGCCCTTATGGCGTATGCCGTAAGTGTTATGGTCGTGATCTTGGTACAGGCAACCAAGTCCAAGTTGGTGAAGCTGTTGGTATCATTGCAGCTCAATCCATCGGTGAACCTGGTACACAGTTAACAATGCGTACATTCCATACAGGTGGTGTCGCAGGTGATGATATTACTCAAGGTTTGCCTCGTGTCGAAGAATTGTTCGAAGCTCGGAAACCAAAACGTAATGCTATCATCGCGGAAAATGAAGGTGTGGTTCGCGTTGTACCTAACGAAGGTAAAAAAGGTACAAACACTATCTTTATCACTGGTGAAGACGGTATTGAACTCGACTACCTCATCCCTTATGGTTCCCGCATTATCGTTAAAGACGGTGATGTAGTATCCTTGGGTGCGCGTTTAACAGAAGGCTCTATTAACCCTCATGACATCATGCGTGTAATGGGTACACAAGCTACACAACGTTACCTTGTATACGAAGTACAAAAAGTATATAAATCTCAAGGTGTAGAAATTAACGATAAACACATCGAGGTTATTGTTCGTCAAATGCTTCATAAAGTAAAAATTGAAACAGCTGGCGATGCTGATATGCTTCCAGGTGATATGATTGACATCAATACATTTGATGAAGAAAACCGTCGTCTCACATTAAATGGCAAAGAAAATGCTACAGGTAAGCGCACATTGTTGGGTATTACTAAAGCTGCTTTGGCTACAGATTCCTTCTTGTCTGCTGCATCTTTCCAAGAAACTACACGTGTTCTTACTGATGCTGCTATTAAAGGAAAAATCGATCCATTATTGGGTCTTAAGGAAAATGTTATCATTGGTAAGTTGATTCCTGCTGGTACCGGTATGAGCCGTTACCGCAAAATTGAAGTAGTTAAGAAGGCTCCTGAAATTTTAGAATTAACTGATGATGGTGAAATCATAGGAGAATAAGCTTATATATTGCTTAGCAATGTATAGCTAACTCAAAAGAGATATTCTTAGGTCATTATTTGATCTAGGAATATCTCTTTTTCTATTATATCAATTTCGCATAATAAAACTGCATTAATTGAATTGGATATGTATAAAACGTATAAAAATAAGTGAATTAATCGATAATTGCATAAAAAAACGTATAGACTACATGTAATTCTTTAAAATGATACACACGGATAAGTGTACATATTAAATACAGTGAAATAGCGGCTTTGAGTGTGAAAAAACCTTTGACATGCGTTTTAGTAATTGATATACTTACATAGTGCTTAGAGGGCAAGTGCGCCCTGAGCATAGTTTCGTAAGGAGAAGATGTAACTATGGACATTGCCCATTTAGCATCGGCGAACAAGACAATAGGGGCTAAGCAAACAATAAAAGCGATTGCAAAAGACTCTGTTAAGTTTGTGTTTCTCGGCTGCGATAGTGATAACTACGTAGTAGATCCTGTACGGATGGCTTGCGTGGAACATAATATACCGTTCGACGAAAAGCATACGATGGATGACCTTGGTCGTGCGTGTCGCATTAAGGTGCGGGCCACAGCGGTAGGTATCCTACGTTAATCTTGGTAATATCCGATGTAACACTTTGTTATGACGGATCAATTATAAATCTCAAATTTGGAAAGGAGGTGCCCAAATGCCAACAATTAATCAGCTAGTACGCAAAGGTCGCATGAGCTTGACTAAAAAATCTACAGCTCCAGCACTTCAAGAATCTCCACAAACGTGGTGTATGTACTCGTGTGTACACAGCTACTCCAAAGAAACCAAACTCCGCGCTTCGTAAAGTTGCCCGTGTACGTTTGACAAACGCTATTGAAGTAACTGCTTACATCCCAGGCATTGGTCACAATTTACAAGAACACAGTGTTGTACTTATCAGAGGCGGTCGTGTAAAAGACCTTCCAGGTGTGCGTTATCACATCGTTCGTGGTGCATTGGATACAGCTGGCGTACAAAATCGTATGCAAAGTCGTTCCAAATACGGCGCGAAAAAAGCTAAAAAATAATTTTAGCCATTAAACGAAACAATTAACACACATCATTATAAAGGAGGAATTGAACATGCCAAGAAAAGGCCCTGTTCCGAAACGTGATGTACTTCCAGATCCGGTGTACAACAGCAAATTAGTAACACGTTTCATTAACAAAGTTATGTACGATGGCAAAAAAGGCATTGCTGAAACTATCGTATATGATGCATTCGAAATTATTCGTTCCAAAATGGGTCAAGACCCAATGGAAGTTTTTGATCAAGCATTGAAAAATGTTATGCCTGTACTTGAAGTACGTGCTCGCCGTATCGGTGGTGCGAACTACCAAGTGCCAGTTGAAGTTCGTGCTGATCGCCGTCAAACACTCGGTATTCGCTGGGTTGTAAACTATGCTCGTCTTCGTGGTGAACGCACTATGAAAGAACGCTTAGCAGGCGAATTGATGGACGCTTTCAACAATGCAGGCGCTGCAATCAAGAAAAAAGAAGATACTCATAAAATGGCAGAGGCTAATAAAGCATTTGCTCATTATCGTTGGTAATAAGAGGTGACAACTGTGGCAAGAGAGTTTTCCTTAGCAAACTCGTAATATCGGTATCATGGCCCACATCGATGCTGGTAAGACAACAACTACAGAACGTATCCTTTACTATACAGGTATCGTTCACAAGATCGGCGAAGTACATGAAGGCGCTGCTACGATGGACTGGATGGAGCAAGAACAAGAACGTGGTATCACAATCACTTCTGCTGCGACAACTTGTCAATGGAAAGAACATCGTATCAACATCATCGATACTCCTGGTCACGTTGACTTTACTGTAGAAGTAGAACGTTCTTTACGTGTACTTGACGGTTCTGTTGCGGTATTCAGTGCTAAAGGCGGCGTTGAACCACAATCCGAAACAGTATGGCGTCAAGCTTCTAACTACGGTGTGCCTCGTATCGCTTATGTAAATAAGATGGATACTGTAGGTGCTGACTTCTTCAACGTAGTTGACATGATGAAAGCTCGTCTAGGTGCAAATTCCGTAGCTATTCAAGTCCCAATCGGTTCTGAAGATACTTTCAAAGGTATCATCGACTTGATGACAATGAAAGCGGAAATTTACTTATCCGATGACGGTAAAGAATTTGAAATCACTGAAATCCCAGCTGAATATCAAGAAGTAGCAGAAGCTCGTCGTGAAATGATGATCGATGCTATTGCTGAAACAGATGACGATATCATGATGAAATACTTGGAAGGCGAAGAAATTTCTGTTGAAGAGTTGAAAGCAGCATTGCGTAAAGCAGTTATTGCTAACCAATTGTTCCCAGTTCTTTGTGGTTCTTCCTACAAAAACAAAGGTGTACAAATGTTATTGGACGCTGTAATCGATTACATGCCAGCTCCAATTGACATCCCAGCTATTAAAGGTGTAATTCCTGGTTCTGAAGAAGAAACAACTCGTCCTTCTTCCGATGAAGAGCCATTCTCTGCATTGGCATTCAAAATCATGGCTGACCCTTATGTTGGTAAATTAGCGTTCTTCCGTGTGTACTCCGGTACATTGGAATCCGGTTCTTACGTTTTCAACTCCACTAAAGGTAAAAAAGAACGTATCGGCCGTATTCTTCAAATGCACGCTAACTCCCGTAAAGAAATCGAACGCGTATACTCTGGTGACATCGCTGCGGCGGTTGGCTTGAAGGATACTACTACAGGCGATACATTATGTGATGAAAAATCTCCTGTAATCCTTGAATCCATGGAATTCCCTGAACCAGTTATCTCCGTTGCTGTTGAACCTAAAACAAAAGCTGACCAAGAAAAATGGGTACAGCTCTTGCACGTTTGGCAGAAGAAGATCCTACTTTCAAAGTTCGTACTGATGAAGAAACAGGTCAAACTATTATCTCCGGTATGGGTGAACTTCACTTGGATATCATCGTTGACCGTATGAACCGTGAGTTCAAAGTAGATTGTAACGTAGGTAAACCTCAAGTAGCATATCGCGAAACTATCCGTAAAGCTGTTAAAGCTGAAGGTAAATTCGTACGTCAATCTGGTGGTCGTGGTCAATATGGTCACTGCTGGTTGGAATTGATTCCACAAGAACCAGGTGCTGGCTTCGAATTTGAAAATAAGGTCGTAGGTGGTGCAATTCCTCGTGAATACATCGGACCTGTAGAAAACGGTGTTAAAGAAGCTATGGAATCCGGTGTTATCGCTGGTTATCCAATGGTTGACATCAAAGTTATCGTATTTGACGGCTCCTACCATGACGTTGACTCCAACGAAATGGCCTTCAAAATCGCTGGTTCCATGGGCTTTAAAGAAGGTGCTCGCAAAGCAGATCCTGCATTGCTTGAACCATACATGTCCGTAGAAGTAGACGTTCCTGAAGAATACATGGGCGACGTTATCGGTGACTTGAACTCTCGTCGTGGTCGCATGGACGGCATGGAAGCTCGTAATGGTTCCCAACATATCAAAGCATATGTTCCATTGAGCGAAATGTTCGGTTACGCAACTGACCTTCGTTCCAAAACTCAAGGTCGCGGTAACTACTCCATGACATTCGATCATTACGAAGAAGTTCCTAAGAAAATTGCTGAAGAAATTCAAGCAAAGAAAAATGGTTAATCTTACATTAGATTAATAGAATTACTATTTTCCTCGGAGGATAATTTAAAATGGCTAAAGAAAAATTTGAACGTACGAAACCGCATGTTAACATCGGTACAATCGGTCACGTTGACCATGGTAAAACTACTTTGACTGCTGCAATCACAAAAGTATTGGCTGAAAAAGGCCAAGCTGACTTCCAAGATTACAGCATGATCGATAAAGCTCCAGAAGAACGTGAACGCGGTATCACAATCAACACTGCACACGTTGAGTACGAAACTGCTAACCGTCACTATGCACACGTTGACTGCCCAGGCCATGCTGACTATGTTAAAAACATGATCACTGGTGCGGCTCAAATGGACGGCGCTATCTTGGTATGTTCCGCAGCTGATGGCCCTATGCCACAAACTCGCGAACACATCTTGTTGGCTCGCCAAGTTGGTGTTCCTGCAATCGTAGTATTCTTGAACAAAGCTGACATGGTTGACGACGAAGAATTGATCGAATTGGTAGAAATGGAAGTTCGTGAACTTCTTTCCTCCTATGAATTCCCTGGCGACGAAGTACCTATCGTTGTAGGTTCCGCTTTGAAAGCTTTGGAAGGCGATGCTCAATATGTAGCTAAAATCGACGAATTGATGGACGCTGTAGACTCCTACATCCCAACACCAGTTCGTGATACTGACAAACCTTTCTTGATGCCTGTGGAAGACGTTTTCACAATCACTGGTCGTGGTACAGTAGCAACTGGCCGTGTTGAACGTGGTCAAGTAAACGTAGGTGACACTGTAGAAGTAGTAGGCTTGAAAGAAAGCTGACTCCTACGTAGTAACTGGTCTTGAAATGTTCCGTAAAACTTTGGATTCTGCAGTAGCAGGTGACAACGTTGGTGCATTGCTTCGTGGTGTTGACCGTAAAGACATCGAACGTGGTCAAGTATTGGCTAAACCAGGTTCCATCAAACCACACACTAAGTTCAAAGCAGAAGTATACGTTTTGACTAAAGAAGAAGGTGGCCGTCATACTCCATTCTTCTCCAACTACCGTCCACAATTCTACTTCCGTACAACAGACGTAACAGGTGTTGTAAACCTTCCTGAAGGTGTAGAAATGTGTATGCCTGGCGATAACGTAACAATGGATATCGAATTGATCACTCCAATCGCTATCGAAGAAGGTCTTCGTTTCGCGATCCGCGAAGGTGGCCACACTGTAGGCGCTGGCGTAGTAACAGCAATCGAAGGTTAATTTAACTTTTTATGCTCATCGTAGTGATACGTTGAGCACAATACCCACGACATGTAAGAGCGGCATGTTTTGCCGCTCTCGTGTTGTGTTTTCAAACTATGAAGTAGAAGGTTGCCTCTGCGGAGGAGAATTTCTATGGAGCAGTTCATTCACGAAATGGACGACAGGAGGAATTATTAATAATGGCTAAACAGCAAAAATCCGTATTCGCCTTAAGGCATACGACCACAAAGCTCTCGATCAAAGCGCTGCTAAGATCGTAGACACTGCAAAAAGAAATGGCGCTATGGTATCTGGTCCGATTCCATTGCCAACAGAAAAGAATATCTTCACGATTCTTCGTTCCGTACATGTTAACAAAGATTCTCGTGAACAATTCGAAATGCGTACACATAAACGCTTGATCGATATTCTTGAACCAAATTCGAAAACAGTAGATGCTATCACTCGTTTAGATTTACCAGCTGGTGTATCTATTGAAATAAAACTATAAGGAGGTGCGATAATGTCTAAAGCTATTTTGGGTAAAAAATTAGGAATGACACAAGTCTTCACAGCTGAAGGCCAATTAGTTCCTGTAACAGTAGTGGAAACTACCCCAAGCGTTGTAGTGCGCGTTAAGACTGTTGAAACAGACGGCTACGAAGCAGTACAAATTGGTTACGGTTCCATTAAAGAAAAACATTTAACAAAACCTGTAAAAGGTCAGTTCGACAAAGCTGGCGTAGCTCCAGTGAAATATCTTCGCGAAGTTCGCGTTGACAATGCAGCTGACTACACAGTAGGCCAAACTCTGGCAGCTGATATCTTCGCAGAAGGTGAATTGGTGGACGTAGTAGGTACAGGTAAAGGTAAGGGTTTTGCTGGCACAATTAAACGCCATAATTTCTCCCGTGGTCCTGAAACTCATGGCTCCAAATCTCACCGTGAACCTGGTTCCATCGGTCCTATGATCTCCGGTGGCGGCGGTAAGGTATACAAAGGTAAAAACTCCCTGGACAAATGGGTGGTTACAGAGTTACCGTACAACGCTTATCCGTTGTGAAAGTTGATGCTGAACGTAACCTTTTATTGGTTAAAGGTGGTATCCCAGGCGCTAAAGGTAGCTTGGTTATGGTTCGCAACACGGTTAAACCTGTTAAATAATCATTTGTCGAAAGGAGGATTATGTAATGCCTACAGTAGCAACATATAATCAATCCGGCGTTAAAGTCGGTGAAATACAGTTAAACGATGCAGTATTCGGCGTTGAAGTAAACGAAGCCGTAATGCATCAAGCCGTAGTTCGTCAATTATCTAACGAACGTCTCGGCACACATGCAACAAAAACTAGAGGTATGGTTCGTGGCGGTGGCCGCAAACCTTGGAAACAAAAAGGTACTGGTCGTGCACGTTCCGGTTCCAGCCGTTCCCCAATCTGGATTGGTGGCGGTACTACATTTGGTCCACAACCTCGCAGCTATTACAAAGCTATGCCTCGTAAGGCTAGACGTTTGGCAGTTAAATCTGCTCTTAGCGATAAGGTAAATAATAGCGATTTATACGTTTTGGAAGAAATCACATTAGCAGCTCCTAAAACTAAAGAAGTGTTGAATATTATCAATAGCTTCAATGTTGGTGATGCAAAAGTATTGTTCATCACTGAAGGTGATGTAAATGTTGAACGTTCCGCTCGCAATATTCAAGGTGTTAAAGCTTTGGCTTGCGAAGGTATGAACATTTTCGATCTTCTTCATTACGATAAGCTCTTCATTACTAAAGGCGCTGTCGCAAAAATCGAGGAGGTACTTGGATAATGCAATTACATGATGTACTAATCCGTCCGGTTATTACCGAAAAATCCACTAAGCTTATGGAAGAAGGCAAATACACTTTCCGTGTGCCTTTGACTGCAAACAAAGTGCAAATCCGTCAAGCTGTTGAAAAAATCTTCAATGTAAAAGTAGAAAAAGTAGCTACTATTCGCGTTTTAGGCAAAACTAAACGCATGGGTCGTACACAAGGTAAACGTAGCGATTACAAAAAAGCTATCGTAACTTTAAAAGCTGGCGAATCCATTGCATTAATTGAAGGTGTCTAAGAGTCTAGTTGTAAGGAGGCCCACTAATGGCAATTAAATCATTTAAACCGTACTCCGCTGGTCGCCGGTTTATGACAGTATCCGCCTTCGACGAAATCACTGCAAGCAAACCAGAAAAATCTTTGCTCGCTAAGATTTCCCAAAAGGTGGTCGTAATAATACTGGTAAAATGACAGTTCGTCACCAAGGTGGCGGTCATAAACGTCAATACCGTATCATTGACTTCAAACGTACTAAAGATAATATTCCAGCTAAAGTAGCAACAATCGAGTATGATCCTAACCGTTCCTCTCGTATCGCTTTGCTTAACTACGCTGATGGTGAAAAACGTTACATTTTAGCTCCAAACGGCTTAAAAGTTGGTGACGTAGTATTCTCCGGTCCTGAATCCGATATTAAACCTGGTAACTGCTTACCATTGATTAATATCCCAGACGGTACTCAAATCCACAATATCGAATTAAAAATCGGTAAAGGCGGTCAAATCGTTCGTTCCGCTGGTACATCCGCTCAATTGATGGGTAAAGATAATGGCTATGCTATTCTTCGTTTACCATCTGGCGAAATGCGCCGCGTACGTCAAGAATGCCGTGCAACTGTAGGTGTTGTAGGCAATACTGATCACAGCAACCAAGTAATTGGTAAAGCTGGTCGTCATCGTTGGATGGGCGTTCGTCCTGGTAACCGTGGTGTTGTAATGAACCCTTGTGACCATCCACATGGTGGTGGTGAAGGTAAATCTCCTGTTGGTCGTAAACATCCTGTTACACCTTGGGGCAAACCAGCACATGGTGTTAAAACTCGCGACAAGAAAAAAGCTTCTAATAGCTTGATCATTAAACGTCGTACAAAATAGGATAAAGGAAAGGAGATAAAATAGTGTCCAGATCTATTAAAAAAGGCCCTTTCGTAGCAGATCATTTGCTTAAGAAAGTTGATGCTTTAAACGAAACTAACGAAAAGAAAGTTGTTAAAACCTGGTCCCGTGCCTCTACTATTATCCCAAGTTTTGTAGGCCACACAATTGCTGTGCATGATGGTCGCAAACACGTACCTGTATTCATTACAGAAGATATGGTAGGTCATAAATTAGGTGAGTTCGCTCCTACACGTACTTATAAAGGTCATGGTAAGGACGAAAAATCTACAGGCAGAAAATAGGAGGAATAATTAATGGAAGCAAAAGCAATCGCTAGACATATCCGAATCGCGCCTCGTAAAATCCGTATCGTAGCTGATTTAGTGCGCGGTAAAAACATCGGCGAAGCATTTGCCATCTTGAAGTTCACTCCGAAAGTTGGCGCTGATGTAGTTGAAAAAGTAATGCGTTCTGCAATCGCAAATGCTGAACACAATTTTGATATGAATGTGGATAACTTATATGTATCCGAGATCTTCGTTGATCAAGGTCCTACATTGAAACGTATTCATCCTCGTTCCCGTGGACAAGCTTTCAAAATTTTGAAACGCACTAGCCACGTAACAGTAGTAGTTAAAGAAAGAGCTTAAGAAGGAGGGAAACAGAGTGGGTCAAAAAGTTAATCCACACGGTTTGCGTGTCGGTATCGTAAAAGATTGGGACGCAAAGTGGTATGCAGAAAAAGATTTCGCTGCTAATCTTCATGAAGACGTTCAAATTCGTAACTTCTTGAAAGAAACCCTTTTCATTGCTGGTATTTCCCGCATTGAAATCGAGCGTACAAATAAACGTATTAAATTGACTATCCACACTGCAAAACCAGGTATGGTTATCGGTCGTGGTGGTGCTGGTATCGAAGATATCAAAAAAGCAATGACTCGTTTCACTGACAAACAAGTGGACGTTAACATCGCAGAAATTAAACAAGCAGACATGGATGCAATCTTGGTTGCAGAAAATATTGCTGGCCAATTGGAACGCCGTATCGGTTTCCGTCGTGCAATGAAACAAGCTGTAGGTCGTACAATGCGCTTAGGTGCAAAAGGTATCAAAATCATGGTAAGCGGTCGTCTTGGCGGCGCTGAAATCGCTCGTAGCGAATCCTACCGTGAAGGTTCCATTCCTTTGCATACACTTCGTGCAAATATCGACTACGGTACTGCTGAAGCTCATACAACATACGGTTGTATCGGCATTAAAGTATGGATTTACAAAGGTGAAGTTTTGCCAGAAGCAAAACAACCTGCTAAGAAGGAAGAAGGTGGCAAGTAATGCTTATTCCAAAGCGCGTAAAACATCGTAAGCAATTCCGCGGCCGTATGAAAGGTCGTGCTATGCGCGGTAATACAGTGTCTCATGGTGAGTTCGGCTTGGTAGCATGCGAACCATCTTGGATCACAAACCGTCAAATCGAAGCTGCCCGTATTGCTATGACTCGTTATATCAAACGTGGTGGTAAAGTATGGATTAAAATTTTCCCTGACAAACCGATCACAGCTAAACCAGCTGGTACTCGTATGGGTTCCGGTAAAGGTTCTCCTGAATACTGGGTAGCAGTAGTTAAACCAGGTCGTGTAATGTTTGAAATGGACGGTGTGCCAGAAGCTACAGCTCGTGAAGCTATGCGTCTTGCAAGCCATAAACTTCCAATCAAATGCAAATTTGTTGTTAAGGGTAAAGAATTGGGTGGTGACGTAAATGAAGGTTAATGACATTCGCAATATGAGCGCTGCCGAAATGGAACAAAAGGTTTCCGGTCTTAAGGAAGAGTTATTTAACCTCCGTTTTCAGCTTGCAACAGGTCAATTAGAAAATCCTATGCGCATTCGTGAAGTTAAGAAGACAATCGCTCGTATTAAAACTGTACAACGTGAAGTTGAACTTAAATCTGAAAACGCATAATAACAGATTTGTTAAAGGTTGAAAAGGAGGCTTAAAATCGTGGCAGAAGAAAGAAACGTACGTAAAGTCCGCGTAGGTAAAGTTGTTAGCGACAAAATGAATAAAACTGTTGTTGTTGCTGTAGAACGTAAAGTACCTCACGCATTATATAACAAGCCAATGGTTAGCACTAAACGCTTCAAAGCTCATGATGAAAATAATGAGTGCCGTATTGGCGATACAGTAAAAATTGTAGAAACTCGTCCAATTTCTAAAGATAAATGTTGGAGAGTTGTTGAAATTCTTGAAAGACAAAAATAAGAGTGATGTAAGGAGGAATAGACGATGATCCAGCAACAAACAATTTTGAATGTTGCCGACAACACTGGTGCAAACGTATTATGTGCATCCAAGTCATGGGCGGTTCTTATCGCAAATTCGGCAATATCGGTGACGTAATCGTTGCTTCTGTAAAAGATGCATCACCCGGTGGCGTTGTCAAGAAAGGCGACGTAGTCAAAGCTGTTATTGTTCGTTCTAAAAAAGGTATCCGACGTCAAGACGGTTCCTATATCCGTTTCGACGAAAACGCAGCAGTAGTTATTAAAGATGACAAGACCCCTCGTGGTACTCGTATCTTTGGACCTGTAGCTAGAGAACTTCGTGAAAAAGACTTCATGAAAATTGTTTCTTTGGCTCCAGAAGTATTATAAGAAGGAGGAACGCAGCATATGGCTAAACTACAAATCAAAAAAGGCGATACAGTTGTTGTTATCTCCGGTAAAGATAAAGGTAAGCAAGGTACAGTAATCGCAACTGAACCTAAAAAAGAACGCGTATTTGTTGAAGGCGTTAACACTGTAAAACGTCACACAAAACCTTCTCAAGCTAACCCACAAGGCGGCATCGTTACTAAAGAAGCTGGCATCCATGTTTCTAACGTAATGATCGTTGACCCAGAAACTAAAACAGCTACTCGTATCAAAAAAGTTGAAGGTAAAGACGGTAAATTCGTTCGTGCAACTGTTAAATCCGGTACAGTACTTAAATAATCAGGAAAGGAGGAGCTACATAAATGTCTCGTTTATTTGAACAATACAACTCTGAAATTAAAAAGAGTATGCAAGAAAAATTCCAATACGGCAACGTAATGGAAATTCCAAAATTGGAAAAAATCGTTATCAACATCGGCGTTGGTGATGCAGTAGGCAATGCGAAAGCATTGGAAGCAGCAGTACATGATTTGACTATCATCGCTGGTCAAAAACCTGTAATCACAAAAGCTAAAAAATCCATTGCGAACTTCAAAGTTCGTGAAGGTATGGCGTTGGGTACAAAAGTTACTCTTCGTGGCGAACGCATGTATGAATTCCTTGATAGATTGATCAATGCGGCATTACCTCGTGTACGTGACTTCCGCGGTATCAGCGCAACTGCATTCGATGGCCGTGGTAACTACGCTTTGGGTCTTAAAGAACAGCTCATCTTCCCTGAAATCGAATATGATCAGGTAGAACGCGTTACTGGTATGGATATCATTATCGTAACAAGTGCTAATACAGATGAAGAAGCTCGTGAATTGTTGACTCAATTCGGTATGCCTTTTGAAAAATAATAGGAGGAACATATAGATGGCTAAAAAATCTATGATTGAACGCGAAAAGAAACGCGCTAAAATCGTTGAAAAATATGCAGCTAAACGTGCGGCGTTAAAAGCGGCAGGTGATTATGAAGGCTTGTCCAAATTACCAGCTAATGCGTCCCCAACACGTTTGCACAATCGTTGCAACTTAACTGGTCGTCCTCACGGCTATATGCGTAAATTCGGTATCAGCCGTATTGCGTTCCGTGAATTGGCGTACAAAGGACAAATTCCTGGTGTTAAAAAAGCCAGCTGGTAATATTAGACGAGAGGAGGTTTTTAGATTATGGTAATGACCGATCCTATCGCGGATATGCTTACGCGCATCCGTAATGCAAATGCTGCACTTCACGAAACGGTAAACATTCCTGCATCTAGAATGAAAGCAGCAGTTCTTGACATCCTTTTACAAGAAGGTTTCGTAAAGAACGTAGAAAAAGAAGAAAACACTTTAAAAGTAACATTGAAATATGGTTCCAATAACGAAAAAGTTATTACAGGAATTAACGTATTTCCAAACCTGGTTTACGTGTTTACGCGAAGAAGGAAGAACTTCCTCGTGTACTTGGTGGTTTGGGTATCGCAGTTATTTCTACATCCAAAGGCGTTATGAGCGACAAACAAGCTCGTAAAGAAGGTCTTGGTGGCGAAGTAATCGCATACGTTTGGTAATAGTAGCAATAGGAGGTAGAAATAATGTCACGTATCGGTAGAATGCCTATCGAGATTCCTGCAGGCGTTACTGTTACATATGATAACCATCATATGAATGTAAAAGGTCCTAAAGGTGAATTATCTCGCGATTTGCATCCAGATATGATCATCACTGTAGAAGGTAACACAATCACAGTAGCTCGTCCTTCCGAAGACAAAGCTCATCGTGCCCTTCACGGTTTGACTCGCGCTCTTGTTGCTAATATGGTAACAGGCGTAGCAGAAGGATTTACAAAAACTCTTGAAATCAACGGTGTTGGTTACAGAGCGGCTAAACAAGGCGATAAATTAGCTCTTACACTTGGCTTCTCTCACCCAGTAGAGATGAAAGCTCCAGCTGGTATTACAATTGAAGTTCCAGCTCCTAACAAAATCGTTGTGTCTGGTGCAGACAAAGAAGTTGTAGGCGCAGTAGCAGCTGATATCCGTAAATGGAGAAAACCAGAACCTTACAAAGGTAAAGGTATCCGCTATGAAGGCGAAGTTGTTCGTCGTAAAGCTGGTAAAGCTGGTGCAAAAGGTAAATAGTAATATCATCTATATAAATGAAAGGAGTGAATATCTTGCCTCGTAAATCTAGTAGAAACATCGCTCGAGCAAAACGTCATCTTCGTATTCGTCGCCATATTTCTGGTACGGCAACTTGCCCACGTTTGAACGTATATCGTAGCTTGAGCAATATTTACGCACAAGTTATTGATGACGTAGCAGGTACTACATTGGTAGCTGCTAGCTCTCTAGATAAAGATTTAAATTTATCCTATGGTGGTAACGTAGCTGCTGCTAAAGCTGTTGGTGAAGCAGTTGCTAAAAAAGCTATCGCTAAAGGTATTGACACAGTAGTGTTTGACCGTGGTGGTTACATTTATCATGGTCGCGTAGCAGCCCTTGCAGAAGGTGCTCGTGAAGCAGGCTTAAAATTCTAAGAAGGAGGAACTATAGACATGGCGAGAATTGACTACACCAGTCTTGATCTTAAAGAAAGAGTAGTATTCATCAACCGCGTAGCCAAAGTAGTTAAAGGCGGTCGTCGTTTCCTTCAGCGCTCTTGTAGTTGTTGGTGATGGCAACGGTTATGTAGGCGTTGGCTTAGGTAAAGCTGCGGAAGTACCTGAAGCTATCCGCAAAGGTATCGATGATGCTAAGAAAAATATCGTAAACGTAGCAATTAAAAATGGTACAATCCCTCACAGCGTAACAGGCGTATTCGGTGCAGGCCGCGTATTCTTGAAACCAGCTGCTGAAGGTACTGGCGTTATCGCTGGTGGCCCTGTTCGTGCCGTATTGGAATTAGTAGGTGTTCGTAACATCTTGACTAAATCTTTGGGCTCTTCTAACCCTAACAATATGGTTCGTGCTACAATCGAAGGTTTGAAAGATTTGAAACGCGCTAGCGAAGTTGCTGAACTTCGTGGTAAATCCGTTGAAGAAATCTATAACGCGTAATAAGGAGACAAGAAATGGCACAAGTTAAAGTAACATTAACAAGAAGCTTAATCGGTCGTCCTGAAGATCAACGCGCGACAGTTAAAGCTTTGGGCTTGAAAAAAACTAATTCTCAAGTTGTAAAAGAAGTGACACCTCAAATCGAAGGTATGCTTCACAAAGTTAGACATTTAGTAAAAGTTGAAGAAGTTTAATACTGATAAGGAGGTGCACTGAATGAAACTTCATGAATTACAACCAGCTGCTGGTTCCAAAAAAACTCGTACTCGTGTAGGCCGTGGTTTAGGTTCTGGCTTGGGTAAAACATCTGGTCGTGGTCAAAAAGGTCAAAACTCCCGTTCCGGCGGTGGCGTTCGCTCCGGTTTTGAAGGCGGCCAAATGCCTCTTTATCGTCGTTTACCAAAACGCGGTTTCAACAACAGCGTTTTTGCTAAACAATATGCTGAAGTTAACGTAGAACAATTGAACCGTTTTGAAGATGGTGCAGTTGTTGATCCAGTAGCTCTTATTGAAGCTGGTATTTTGAAAAATGTACGCGATGGCATTCGTATCTTAGGTAATGGTTCTTTGGAAACTAAAAATCTAACTGTTATTGCCAATGGCTTCACTAAATCTGCTGAAGAAAAAATCACAGCAGCAGGCGGAAAAGTTGAGGTGATCTAGTTTGCTAGATAGCCTCTCGAACATCTTTAAGATTACCGAGTTGCGCAACAAAATTTTGTACACATTGATGATGTTTGCTGTATTTAGAGCCGGCATTCATATCCCTGTACCAGGTGTAGATGCATCTGTTATTGAATCTTTGTTCACATCCGGTAACCTATTCGGTCTTTTAGACTTGTTTGCTGGTGGTGCGCTAAGTAAGTTCTCTATCTTTGCAATGAGTATTACCCCTTACATTAATGCTTCCATCATCATGCAACTACTTCAAGCTGTAGTACCACAGTTTGAAGCGTGGAGTAAAGATGGTGAGGATGGCCGTAAAAAAATTGCGAAGGTGACTCGTTATGGTACGGTTGTTTTAGGTTTTGTCCAAGCCTTTGGCATGGCTTTGCACTACGTGCAAATTCCGCTCTCGTAAATAATGATATCCTTAGTGTATTTGTTGTTGCTATTATCCTAACAGCAGGCACATGCTTGTTGATGTGGATTGGCGAACAAATCACAGCATATGGCATTGGTAATGGTATTTCTTTGATTATCTTTGCTGGTATCGTAGCTCGATTACCAGATGGTCTTCAAACCATTTACCAATATATACAAACAGGAACAATTAATATGTTCCAAGCATTCTTATTCGCTGTAATTGCTATTGCAATGATTGCTGTTGTAGTAGCTGTTACACAAGGCCAACGCCGCATTCCGATTCAATACGCAAAACGCGTAGTAGGTCGTAAAATGTACGGTGGCCACTCTACATTCTTGCCGTTGAAAGTCAATCAGGCAGGTGTAATTCCAATTATCTTTGCGTCATCTGTGTTGATGTTCCCTGTAACGATTGCACAATTTATCGACAATGATATTGTTCATAAAATTGCGGATTTATTTACATGGGGAACGCCGTTACAAACGGCATTGTATGCAATATTGATCTTTATATTTACATACTTCTATACTGCAATCTCTATCAACATTACAGATATGGCAGATAATATGAAAAAATACGGTGGTTTTATCCCAGGTATTCGTGCGGGTAAACCTACTGCTGATTATGTGGATAACGTGATGACCAAGATTACATTGGCCGGTGCTGTATTCTTAGCTATCGTCGCTATTATACCGAACTTCCTCGGTACAATTACAGGCGTGCAAGGCGTATACTTTGGTGGTACAGCTCTCTTGATCGTTGTAGGTGTAGCACTTGATACAATGCAACAAATTGAGTCGCTTATGGTAACACGCCACTATAAGGGCTTTGTAAAATAGGAGGGAAACAGAATGTATATTTTATTAATGGGACCTCCTGGTGCTGGTAAAGGCACACAGGCTGCTCGACTTATTGAAAAATACGGTATTCCCCAAATTTCAACTGGTGATATGTTCCGCGCTGCGATTAAGAACGAAACACCACTTGGAGTTGAGGCTAAGAAATATATCGATGCTGGTCAACTGGTACCTGACAGTGTAACTGTTGGTATCGTACGTGATCGTTTGGTTAAAGATGACTGCAAATCTGGATTCATTCTTGATGGATTCCCAAGAACTACAGCACAAGCTGTATCCTTGGATGCAATTCTTAAAGAATTAGGAATTTCTTTGGACGCTGTGCTTAACTTAAATGTTCCATCTGAGGAACTTGTTAAACGCATTAGTGAACGAGCAGTTCTTGAAATCGTGCTGATGATAACCCTGAAACAGTACAGAAACGTCTTGCTGTGTACGAAGAATCTACTAAACCTTTGATTGATTACTATCGTAATAGCGGTTTATATCAAGAAATCAATGGTTTACAAGATGTAGACGCAGTATTTGCTGACATCATTAAGGCGTTGGAGAAATAATCAATGATTATTTTAAAATCGCCCCATGAAATTGAATGTATCCGCAAGGCAAGCAAGCTTACAGCAGACACGTTGTCCTTGTTAGTAGAAAAGGCTAAACCTGGCATCACGACGCTTGAGTTAGATACAATTGCCGAAGAATATATTCGCAGCCACGGTGGTATACCAAGTTGTAAAGGGTACTATGGGTTCCCTGCTACAATCTGTGCTTCTATCAATGAAGAAGTTGTTCATGGTATTCCGAGCGCTAAGCGCAAGCTTAAAAGTGGTGACATCCTCAGTATTGACCTTGTGTCATCTGTGGATGGTTACCATGGTGATTCGGCTGTGACAATTCCTATCGGTCACGTCAAACCTGATGTGATGAAATTGTTAAAAGTAACAGAGGAAAGTCTGTTCAAGGGAATCGAACAAGTGAAAGTTGGTAACCGTATTGGTGCCATCGGACACGCTGTTCAAACGTATTGTGAGAAACATGGTTACGGTGTCGTTCGCGACTTCGTAGGTCATGGTTTAGGCCGTGAAATGCACGAAGATCCACAAATTCCAAACTATGGTAGTCCAGAACATGGCACTTTAATTAAGCCAGGTATGGTATTGTGTATTGAACCAATGATTACATTAGGTTCTTATAAAGTTCGTGTGTTGGGTGATGACTGGACGGCAGTTACCATTGATGGTAAACCGGCTGCTCATTTCGAACATACAGTGGTTGTTACAGAAAACGGCCCTGAAATATTAACCATGCGTGATGAACCGCGGTTAATTAAATAAACAGGTAACCGGAGGAAAAAATATGTCAAAAGAAGACGTTATTGAGGTGGAAGGTACGGTAGTAGAAGCTTTACCTAATGCTATGTTCCAAGTAGAATTGGAAAATGGTCATGTGGTATTAGCTCATGTGTCAGGTAAAATGCGTATGAATTTTATCCGTATTCTTCCTGGTGATAAAGTTACTATGGAACTGACACCGTATGACTTAAATCGTGGTCGCATCACCTATCGCTTCAAATAAGCATAGGGTCCACAAAGGAGGTACTAATGAAGGTTCAACCATCAGTTAAAAAGATATGCGAAAAAAATGTAAAAATCATTAAACGCAAAGGCCGCGTAATGGTTATTTGCGAAAAATCCAAAAACATAAACAAAAACAAGGATAATCTGATAGGAGGTGGATGATTAGATGGCACGTATCGCCGGTGTAGATTTACCTCGTGATAAACGAGTGGAAATTGGTTTAACTTATATTTATGGTATTGGTCCAACTTTAGCAGCTGAAATCATTGCTAAAACTGGTATCAACCCTGACACACGTGTTCGTGATCTTTCTGAAGATGAAGTAGCGAAAATCCGTGAATTGTTAGATGCTGATTACAAAGTTGAAGGTGACCTTCGTCGTGAAGAAGCTCTTAACATTAAACGCTTAATTGAAATCAACTCCTATCGAGGCAAACGTCATCGTATGGGTTTACCACTTCGTGGTCAACGTACTAAAACGAATGCACGTACTCGCAAAGGTCCTAGAAAAGCAATTGCTGGTAAAAAGAAATAAGATAAAGGAGGGATAAAGCGTGGCTAAAAAAGTTGTTAGAACAAAAAGAAAAGAAAAGAAACATATTGAATCCGGTGCGGCTCATATTCGTTCTACATTCAATAACACTATCGTAACTTTAACAGATACAAACGGTAATGCGTTGTCTTGGGCTTCCGCTGGTGGCTTGGGCTTCCGTGGTTCCCGTAAATCCACTCCATTCGCTGCTCAAATGGCTGCTGAACAAGCTGCTAAAGCTGCAATGGAACATGGTCTTCGCACTGTTGAAGTATTTGTAAAAGGTCCTGGATCCGGCCGTGAAGCTGCAATCCGTGCTTTACAAGCTGCAGGTCTTGAAGTTACTTCCATTAAAGACGTAACTCCAATTCCTCACAATGGTTGTCGCCCTCCAAAACGCCGTCGTGTATAATATATAGACGGCCGTTTTGACGGCCGTGCTATAATTAAACTAAGAACGTGTGTTATATAGGAGGATGTTCCTGATGAGCGAAGAAAAGAAACTTAAAATCGAGAAAGTGGACATCGCCGATGGCGGTCGCTATGGTAAATTTGTATGTGAACCATTAGATCGTGGTTATGGTATCACTCTCGGTAATAGCTTACGCAGAATTTTGCTTTCATCTTTGGATGGGGCAGCTATCACCTCTATCAAAATTGATGGGGTTCTTCATGAATTCTCTACGATTCCTGGTATTCGCGAAGATGTAACGGATATCATCCTTAACTTAAAGCAATTGTGCATTAAACTTGAAGAAGATGCAGAATGGCCATTGGAAGTTCATTTTGACTTCCAAAAGGATGGTGTGTTAACAGCTGCTGATTTAGCAGAACAACTTCCACCAGAAGTAGAAGTATTGAATCCTGAACTCGTGATTGCGACAATGGATGAAACAGCTCATTTAGTAATGGACGTAGTAATCGAACGTGGTAAAGGATATGTTCCTTCCACTAAGAATAAAGGATACAGATGTTATCGGTTGCATTCCAATTGATTCTATCTTCTCCCCAATTCTTCGTGCTAAATACGAAGTGAGTGATGTTCGCGTAGGTAATGAGATGGACTTCGACAAACTTACATTAGAAGTTTGGACTGATGGTTCCATTACCGCTGCTGATGCAGTGGCTAAATCTGCTGCCATTATGATTGGTTATTTAGGGAACTTCACTAAATTAGCGCACTCTACAAGTGTTGTTGAATTAGACGATCAAAATCTTGAAGGTGATGTAGTTGATCCTACTCCTCAAGATGTTCAAGAAGATGACGGCCCAGCTAAGATTTCCATCGATGAATTGGAACTCTCTGTTCGTGCGTACAACTGCTTGAAACGTGCTGGTATCAACACAATTGCAGATTTGCTAGACAAAACCATTGATGACTTAGGAAAAGTTCGCAACTTAGGTAAAAAATCTATCGACGAAATCGCTGAAAAACTCAGCAACCACCCAGGTGGATTTAATCTTAAGCAAAAAGGCGAATAAGGAGGAAGACGAATGTACAGAAAATTAGGCCGCGATAGCTCCGCTCGTAAAGCGTTGTTCCGCAGCATGTTAACATCTTTCTTCCAATATGAGCGTATTGAAACTACTGAAGCTAAAGCGAAAGAACTTCGCTCTTTAGCTGAGCAAATGGTAACTTTGGCTAAACGTGGTGATCTTCATGCACGTCGTCAAGTTCTTGCATACCTCATGGATGAAAGCGTAGTAAAAAAATTGTTTGATACAATTGCTCCAAAATATGCAGACCGCCAAGGTGGTTACACTCGTGTAATCAAAACTGGTCTTCGCAAAGGTGACGCTGCACCTTTGGCTATTATCGAGTTAGTTTAATCAAACTCATACGGTGTTGTAACTTCGGTTGCAGCACCGTTTTTTTATTGTCAATTTTATGGTACAATCGACTAGTACAAATATCGTTATATAGTAGCAGTTATCGTAGAAGTGAAAGTATAATTGTTAACTTTCAGAAAAAACGAAATTGACTAGAAAGATACGAGGCTATTCATGAAATCAAAAGAAACTATGATTGAGGTCAATCATTTAAGCCATCTATATATTGATGAAAATGGTAATGATGTGCGTGCGCTAGATGATGTCAGTCTTAGTATACATCGCGGAGAGTTTGTTGCTATTATCGGTACTAATGGTAGTGGTAAAAAGTACGTTGGCTAAACATTTTAATGTGCTATTACAACCTACAGAAGGTCATGTTAATGTATGTGGTTATGATACATTAGATGGGGAGCATATTTGGGATATTCGTCAACATGTAGGGATGGTATTCCAAAACCCTGACAATCAAATCGTTGCAGCCGTTGTGGAGGAAGATGTGGCATTTGGCCCAGAGAATTTAGGTGTTCCTAGTGCTGAAATACGTAAGCGTGTTGACGACGCATTAGCAGCAGTAAATATGACTGATTATGCGGAACATGGCCCTCATTTATTATCTGGTGGTCAAAAGCAACGTATTGCTATTGCTGGCGTTTTAGCAATGAAACCAGATTGTATCGTTTTAGATGAACCTACAGCTATGCTTGACCCTAAAGGGAGAATAGAGGTTTTAGAAACAATTCACAAACTGAATAAAGAAGAAGGTATAACCATTGTGCTAATTACTCATTTCATGGAAGAAGCGGTTACAGCTGATCGTGTGGTAGTCATGAAAAATGGTGTAAAACTACAGGAGGGGTCACCACGAGAAATCTTTACACAAGTTGATACCTTAAAAGGTTTAGGGCTGGATGTTCCTGTGGCAGCAGAGGTGGCCTTTAAATTAACTCAACAAGGTGTTGATATTCCACAAGATATTATTACCAATGATGAGTTAGGGAATGCACTAATTAATTATTATGCGAAGGAGGCACACTAATGGCTATTGTATTAGATAATATTACCTATACCTATGGTGTGGGAACTCCTTTTGAAAAAACGGCTTTAAAAGGCATATCTGTGACCATTGAAAATGGAGAATTTTTAGGTATTATTGGGCATACTGGTTCTGGTAAATCTACTTTTGTGCAACATCTTAATGGATTATTACATCCTACAACAGGAACAGTAACTGTTAATGGTGTTGATGTGAGCGAGAAAACTGATGAAGCTAAAAAGATGCGTCATAAGGTTGGTATGGTATTCCAATATCCAGAACATCAACTGTTTGAAGAAACTATTGCTGCCGATATTGCATTTGGACCTAAAAATTTAGGTCTTGATGAAGAAGAAGTAGATCGTCGTGTACGTGAAGCGATGGATTTTGTAGGACTTGACTATGATACCTATGCTGAACGCTCCCCATTCCATCTATCTGGTGGTCAAATGCGTCGTGTTGCCATAGCTGGTGTTGTAGCAATGGAGCCAGATTTTCTTGTTCTTGACGAACCGTCTGCTGGTCTCGATCCGTTTGGCCGTGAAGAAATTTTTGAGGAAATCATTAAATTACACAATGAAAAAAAAAAAATAACCGTTATCCTCGTGTCTCATAATATGGAGGATATTTCTAGAATGGCAAATCGTCTAATCGTCCTTGATAAAGGTAAAATCGTATTGGATGGTAAACCATTAGATATCTTTAACCATCAACGCCATGTGTTACAAGAGGTAGGGGTTGATGTACCTCCCGTATCGGTGTTGATTGAATCGCTTCGCAATAGGGGCCTTGATATATCCAACAAAGTTTTATCCGTTGATGATGCAGTGAAATCTATCTTGGAAGGAGGTCAACATGTTAAATAATATTACAATTGGCCAATTCTTCCCAGGTAACTCGTTATTACATCGCATGGATCCAAGGGCAAAAATTATAGGTACCACTATTTTTGTAGTGGCCATATTCTTAGCGAATACGCCATTGGCATATGGTATTGTGGCAGCTTTTACCATTGGTGCTATGCTACTATCTAGATTGCCATTGCGCTTGATGTGGAATGCTATTAAACCCCTATGGATTATTATTGTATTTACCATGGGGATTCATATTTTTACAACCCCTGGTAACAGCTTGATATCCTATGGGATTATTAATATTACCGATAATGGTGTGGCTATGGGCTTGCAAATGGCGGCACGATTGGTATTTTTAATCTTATTCTCTTCCTTGTTAACCTATACAACATCTCCAATACGACTAACAGATGGTATTGAGCATTTGTTAAATCCATTCCGTCGTATCGGGGTACCAGCGCATGAGTTAGCTATGATGATGACTATTGCATTGCGCTTTATTCCTACTTTGTTAGATGAGACTGATCGTATTATGAAAGCTCAATCGGCTCGTGGTGCAGATTTTGTAACAGGTAGCATTATACAACGAGCTAAGAATATGATACCTCTTTTAGTACCGCTCTTTATCAGTGCTTTTCGTCGTGCCGATGAATTAGCTATCGCCATGGAGGCTCGTTGTTATCGTGGCGGTGTTAATCGTACGCGCATGAAAGAGCTAAGTATTACTTGGGTAGATTATGTTGGCATTGGTGCTGTACTAATGGTTACAGCTATCTTATTAGCTTTATGGTGGTTAAACTAATGCGAAATATACGGCTCATTGTAGCCTATGATGGCACAGATTTAGTAGGCTATCAAAAACAATCGGCAGATAAAGGTATTACCGTTCAAGGTGCGTTGGAAAAGGCGTTATCTATCATTTGTGCCGAGCCAATTCGAATCTATGGAGCCTCTAGAACGGATGCGGGAGTACATGCTCGTTTTCAAGTGTGTGCCTTTCAAACCTCAGGATCGATACCTGTGGAAAATATTCCTAGGGCTACGATTGCTCATTTGCCAAAGGATATCGTTGTTACGGAGGCTATTGAGATACCATTAGATTGGAAACCGCGTAATAACATTTTTGGTAAGGAGTATATTTATTCTATTTATAATCGTGAGATTGCTGATCCTATAGGTCAACGCTATCATTGGCATGTAAAGAAGCCCTTAGATATTGAGTCTATGAGGCACGCGGGCAAAGCCCTCGAAGGAACACATGATTTTTCTACATTAAAAGGGGCTAATACGACACCTGTAGATCCGGTGAAGACCATTTATGCTGTTGGTATTGTAGAAAAGAATGGACACATCGATATTTCTGTCGTTGGCGATGGTTTTTTATATCATATGGTTCGGAATATAGCTGGGTTATTAGTTGATGTAGGATTGGGCCGAAAATCAGTGGCCCGAATCCCTGAACTGTTGGCCGCAAAAGATCGAAAGAAAATTGGGAAAACCGCACCTGCTCAGGGGCTCGTATTAGAGGAAATCTTCTTTACTCCAGATAGACTTAATACAGTGATTCAACGTATTAAGGGAGAATAAATATTCTATATGATTTTTGATTCGAAATAGACTGAAAATCATCAAAATTATTTATAAATGCACATAAAAGCAGTAGATATCAATATTATCTACTGCTTTTCTTTATTATATGTATTTATATTAATTTGTAATACTTAGAATTCTATGTTAAATGTTACATTGTAAAACGCCTACTATACATGTTACAATTGCACTATAAGACAGGTTTATTACTTAGCTGTAATTTATATACATAGGGTAGACTCTTGTCAGCATAGTAATTTTTATCCTAAGGAGGGTGAATATCTTGCAAAAACGTAAAGATTTTATCTGGAAAATGGGGGGCCAACAAGGTGAAGGTATCGAGAGTTGTGGCGAAATTATGGCCACAATCCTTGCAAAAGAAGGTTATTCTCTATACAGTCAACGTTTGTTTGCATCCCGTATTAAAGGTGGTCATACTACCTTCGCATTGCGTGTTGCATTAGAACAAATTATGTCCATTGGTGAAGGCGTAGACTTTTTGCTTTCCCTTGATCAAGAAACTGTTGATATGCACGGTACAGAAGTACGCGATGGCGGCTATATTATCTGTGATAGTAAAGTAAAACCAGATTTTTCTAAATTTGAAGGTTCCAAAATTAATTGTCTATCATTGCCAATCTCTGAAACAGCAATGAAACAAGGCTCTATGTTGATGCGTAACATCGTAGCACTTGGTATGTCCGTAGCTCTTCTTGGCTTTGATACTAAGATGTTTAAAGATGCTATTGCCGAAAAATTTGCTAAAAAATCTCAAGAAATTATCGATAAAAACTTGGCTGCATTCGATGACGGTTATGGCCTAGTTATGGAAAAATTAGGCGATGTGGAAATCGATACATTACCAGCTCCTGGCAAAAAAGATCAGATGTTCTTGTTAGGTAATGAAGCATGTGCACTTGGCGCTATTGCAGCAGGTTCTCGTTTTATGGCATCCTATCCTATTACTCCAGCATCTGAAGTAATGGAATACATGATTAAAAACATGGATAAATTGGGTGCTACAGTTGTTCAAACAGAGGACGAAATCGCTGCATGTATGACTGCTATGGGTGGTGTATATGCAGGTGTTCGTGGCTTTACATGTACTTCCGGGCCTGGCCTTTCCTTGATGGCAGAATCCTTGTCCATGGCATCTATGGCTGAACTTCCTATGGTTGTTATCGATGTACAACGTTCTGGTCCATCCACTGGTATGGCTACAAAGGTTGAACAATCTGATATTGATGCGGCTTGCTACAATGCACATGGCGATTATTCTGGCATCGTAATTTCTCCAACATCTATTGAAGAATGCTTCTATGAAATTCAAAAAGCGTTCAACTTGGCAGAAATGTATCAATGCCCAGTTATCTTCATGCCAGACTTGCAACAAGGCTTGAATAAACAATCGGTTCCTACATTCGACTTGAACCGCGTACCTATTAACCGCGGTAAAATGATGAAGGAAGCTGATCTTCCTGAATTGGTTCAACCTAACTACTTCAAACGCTTTGAATTGACCGAAGATGGTCTTTCCCCTCGTACAATTCCTGGCATGAAAAATGGTCTATTCCTTTCTACAGGTCTAGAACATAACGAAGAAGGTAAACCTGCTGAAGCACCTACAATGCACGTAGCGCAAACTGATAAACGCTTCCGTAAATTGGAAACTGTAGCTGACAACTATGAACCATTCTTGAATAATGCTAAATATGACGAAGCTGATGTGCTTGTTGTAGGTATGGCGTCTAGCCGTGGTGCTATTGAAGAAGCCGTAGCTGAACTTGATCAAGAAGGCGTTAAAGTTAACCACTTACAACTTCGTTTGATTAAACCTTTCCCTGCAAAACAATTGCAACCTTTCATGGATGCAGCTAAAAAAGTTGTTATTGTAGAACATAATGCGACTGGTCAATTAACTAATCTATTCAAAATCAACATGCATAAGAAATCTAAAATTTCTAGCTGCTTGAAATATGATGGTAATCCATTCACAAAATCATATGTGAAAAATGCAATTAAGGAGGTCCTATAATATGACAACAGCTAAAGATTACAGAAATGATATTCGCCCTAACTGGTGCCCTGGTTGTGGTCATTATGGGGTTCAAGCAGCCATTACTGATGCAGTAGTAGCAAAAAATATTCCACCTGAAAAATTAGCAGTTATTTCTGGTATCGGTTGTTCTAGCCGTATCGGTGGTTATTTTTATGCTTATGGTGCACATACAACTCATGGTCGTGCGCTTCCTTACGCTCAAGGCGTTAAACTTGCTAACCAAGATTTAGAAGTTATTGCATGTTCCGGTGATGGTGATGCGTTCGCTATCGGCATGGGGCATACAATTCATGCTTTCAAACGTAATGTAAACATGACATACGTTGTAATGGATAACCATGTATATGGTTTGACTAAAGGTCAAGCATCCCCTCGTTCCGATATTGGTTTTGTTACAAACAACTCCTCGTGGGGCATTTGAAACACCATTGTCCATCTGTGAAACTGCAATTGCTGCAGGAGCTACATTTGTTGCACAAGGTTATATGATTAATCGTGCAGAGCTCGTTGATTTAATTCAACAAGCAATGGATCATGAAGGCTTCTCCTTCATTAACGTATTCAGCCCATGTGTTACTTATAATAAACACAATAGCTATGACTGGTTCAAAGAGCATTTAGTTGCATTGCCAGAAGGTTATGACCCAACAGATCGTGCAGCAGCACTTAAAACTTTGGGTGAAACAGATGGTTTGGTTACTGGTCTTATTTATCAAGATAAAACGAAACCTTCCTTCGAAAAAGCTATGGCTGCAGCAAATGGTGGTCCACATGCTCGTCCATTGACTGAAGATGTAGTAAAACCAGATCAAGCTCTATTCGATAGTCTTTGCAATCAATTTAAGTAATCCTATTTAAAACGAGTCATTTATGATCTGTACCCCTCTTTACTGGAAGTCTAGTAAAGAGGGGTTTTTATAAAAATTTATAAACGTATAGGTCTGTTGTTTTACAATATGAGTCATTGAGTAGAGGAATGAGTAGCGTGTCGAATGAATATAATGAAGCATTACTAGAACCACTTAAGTATTATCGGGAAGATTTAAAGGATGCCTTTCAGCATGTCACAGAAGAATATTTCCAAGACTTGGTAAATCAATCTAAGGTAGATATAGATAAAAATAGAGAGTTAATAGATAAGTATACTACTGTATCAGAAAATCGAGATCAATCAAATACTTCATATAAACGATTTGGGATTATCAAAAAAGTTGATTTTGTTATCGGTATAGGTGCCCTTATTTATGGTGTTTATCAGTTTTTACAAGATCCTATAGATATTATATCGGTTACTGTTTCTAGTATTGTTCTTGTGCTAACTGTAGTTCTGTATCTATATTGGATTAAGCCTAATAGTAAGAGTCTTGAAGAAAAACTAAATGAATTAGAATCAACTTTAGCTCAAATGCGCCAAGAAGGGTATGAGATGCTGGCACCATTAAATAATCTATTTCATAGTGAAATGACTGCGGAGCTCATAAAGAAGGCGATTCCCTTTATTCATATGGATTCTAATTTTAATATTGAACGGTATGAACAGTTAGTTAGAGATTATGGATTTTTAGAAAAAGGGGATGTAAATCATTCAACATTAGATATTGCTTCTGGAGATATCCTAGGAAATCCTTTTGTTTTTCTTAAACGTATCATTCATTGGATGGATGACTATACATATGAGGGTACGTTAAATGTTACTTATACAGAGGAGTATGTAGACTCTAATGGTAATCTGAAAACAAGAGATGTTAACGAAACATTACGTGCCGTAATAAGACAACCTGGTCCATATTATGCAAATAGAGTATCCTTAGTGTATGGTAATCATGCGGCCCCTAATCTAATATTCCATAGAAAACCACCGGAAAAAGGATTCTTTAATCTGGGAGGGGCTAAGAGCCTTTTATCTAAAGGGATTGCTAGCATTAGAAAAAAAGGTCAGGACTCATTAGAAGGTGGTGGAAGCTTCCAAGCCTTAGCTAATGAGGAGTTTGATGCACAATTTAATGCGTTGGATCGAAATAATGAGGTTGAATTTAGGGTACTGTTTACGCCATTAGCACAAAATAATTTCAAGGATATTTTTGAAAACTCTCCATATGGAGATGACTTTGTATTTAATAAAGAATGCAAAATCAATGAGATTAAAACGGATAACTCTCAAAAGTGGGATTTTAATACTGCACCATCTCAGTATTATGATTTTTCATTCCAAAAAATCAAAGAGAAGTTCATTAATTTTAACTGTGCATATTTTGATCATATGTACTTCTCATTCCTACCAGTTTTAGCAATCCCTGTGTATCAACAAATGGCATCTAATGACTATATTTATGGTAAGTCTTATGATTTCAGATATAATGATTACATTACAGAAATGCTGGCTAATAAAATGGGACTTAATTTATTTGTTCCTCCTGATGCAGCGGAGCGAAATAATGTAAAAACAATCCTTAAGACTAGTCACCATAAAAAAGAAGGCGACTCTGAAGTGATCAAGGTAGATGCGTATTCTTATAGAACGATTGGTCATGTAGATGAGGTGCCAGTCAGAGCTGGCAATGGTAGGACTTATTATGTGCCAGTACACTGGGAGGAGTATGTTCCTGTTACAAAGCATGAATTTATAGAGGTTTCGGAAATAAAATCTGCAGGAGATGATTTCAAGCATATTAAAGGCTTGGATCACTATCAACAATCTGAAAATAATAAAGATCGTTCGTTTGCATATGACCACTTTATGGTCGGTAAACTATATCGACAAATCAATCTCTAAGCGATTTATTACATACTATTTATGAACAATTTGGAGGTAGCAATAATGGCTAATCAATTAGACGAAATGAATCCGGAAATTATGTCTGACGGCAGAGACGTGCATGTTATCGCTAAGGTGATTCCTGTAGAAACTAGTGGTTTTGAAAAACTTATTCCTACAATTCTTATGGCAATCGGTGTTCTAGGCATCGTTTTAGGAATTGTTATAGACAAGTATGCCATATCCATTATTGGCGCAATTGTACTGATTTATCCTTGGTGGCGATTAAAACAAATTAGCTCAGAATTTAATATGATGGAACAAAGAATTCAAAATGCTGCATCTGAAATCGATAACTATATGGAGCAACGTGTTGTGATTCTTTCTAATGCAGCTAAGCTTGTAGAAAAGTCCATTGAAGTAGATAAAGATATTCTCGTAGATATTGCTAAATATAGAAGTGGCAATTTCTCTGAAGAGTCTCGTAGTGATGTAAACTCACAACTTAATAAAGCTACACGAGCTATTAATGTAGCTATAGAAAATTATCCTGAATTACAAAGCCAAGATACGATTCGCGATGCAATGCAACAAAACTCTTACTTACAAAAAGAAATTACTGCAGCTAGAACCTTGTATAATGATGCGGTAAATACTTGGAATAGAGAAATATTTGAATTTCCATTTAAAAAGATTGTAGCGGCTAAAGAAGGCAGAACTACAAGAATCCCATTCATTGCTGATCAAGAAACTAAAGAAAAATCTAAAGGCGTTTTCTTCTAGTGTGTAAAAAGTTTGGCATTAGAACATGAAGGGGATACTATGAAGTCTTATGAAAAAGGGATTAGCTTGTCTATCTGGACTTTGAGTTGGCCTATATTTATCGAAGTGTTCCTACAGCTGTTAGTAGGTAATATAGACCAAGTGATGATGAGTCACTACTCTCCTCAAGCGGTAGCAGCTGTGGCTAATGCCAATCAAATTCTAAATATATTTATTATGCTCATCATTGTAATGAGCACAGCTACGACGATTTTGATAGCTCAATATTTAGGAGCTCGGAATCAGTCGAAGCTATCAGAGGTATGTACGATTAGCTTGGTGTTGAACTTTTTCTTTTCATCTGTTGCGGCCGTATTCTTTATCACTTGTCATGAATGGATTTACATGGCTAGGTGTACCTCCAGAAACGATGAGCGATACGTCGATATATACGACCATTGTGGCCGCAGGATTACCGATTCAGGCTATGTATTATGCGCTGGTTGCCGTATTTAGAGGCCATTCATTAACGCGTGTTACTATGTATATCGCGTTAGTTATGAATGTTATCCATATCACAACTAACTATGTATTAATATTTGGTCATGGTCCCATACCAAGCCTTGGTGTACTAGGGGTATCAATTTCTACCTGGTTATCTAAGGTGGTAGGCCTCGTAATTATCGGCTATACCTTTAAGAAGTTGCTTACGTTAGAGGTGAGCTTCAAATTTTTAAAACCATTCCCGTGGCATACGGTTAAGTCTTTACTGAATATCAGTGTTCCCTCTGGTGGTGAAACCTTAAGTTATCAGTTATCTCAGACAACGATTATGAAAATGGTCAACATCCTAGGGCTAGCTGTTATTAATACAAAGGTCTATGTATCGGTTATTGCCATGCTTTGCTATGTATATACCATAGCATTAGCGAATGCTTCACAAGTTATCGTTGGCTTCTTGATGGGGGCCAAACGGCAAGATGAGGTGACAAATCGCGTATGGCATTCTATGTTTTTAGCAATTGCAATTAATGTAGGGCTTGCTACATTCTTTTATGTGACCAGTGATATCGTACTATCTGTATTTACAACAGATTTAGAAATCTTAGGTTTAGCACATAATGTACTGCTGGTTGAGATTTTCCTTGAACTAGGACGCGCCGTTAATATTGTTATGGTTAGCTGTTTACAAGCGGCAGGGGATATTCGGACGCCGATGCTAGTAGGTGTCTTTGGCATGTGGCTATGTGCTGTACCATTGTCCTACCTCTTTGGTATTTACTGGGGATGGGGCCTTGTAGGTATATGGATTGCTATGGCAACAGATGAAATTTTACGAGGTTTATTATTTGTGTATCGCTGGTATAGCGGTAAATGGAAAAATAGACGGCTTATTGAGGCGTAGTTTTGAAATATTAATTATGATTAATTATTACTTGTTTGTAGAAATATATTGGGCATCACATTGGAGATTGTAAATTACTAGATATTTGTGAAAGTAGGTTTATATGAGTAAAACCGTAGGCATTATTGGATTAGGTCTATTAGGAGGCTCTTTAGCAAAGGCCTTAAAAGCATATACAGATTATGAGGTTGTTGGCTATGCTAGGCGACAAGAAGTATGTGATGCGGCATTACAAGATGGAGTGGTGAGTGCTGCTTGGACAGAAGTCGAACCATTGATTGAACACTCAGATATTGTTGTATTTTCTTTGCCACCAGATACAAATGCACGACTTTTTACGGAAATGGCACATCTGTTTAGACCTGGTCAAGTGGTAACAGATGTATCTAGTGCTAAGGAAAACTTTGTCCGTGCTGTGTATGAATCAATTCCTAAGGGGACTATATTTGTATCTGTTCATCCTATGGCTGGTTCTGAAAAGGGTGGATATGAAGTATCTCATAAAAATCTATTTAAAGGTATGGGGTGGATTGTGCTAGAGGACAAAGCCTCTGAAGTGTATAACGAAGAGGTTGCTCAAGAACTGGCGGATATGGGACGTGCTTTAGGCTCTCGTATTGAGTTTGTCGATATTTATGCTCATGATGCATATTTAGCTATGGTCAGCCATATGCTCATTTATTAGCATCTATTGTGACACAAGTATCTGGCGGCGATGAATTGGGCGAATTGCGCATGAAATTATCCGCTGGTGGTTTCCGCGACTGTACACGTGTAGCAGGGGGCTTACCATCTATGTGGTGTGAAATCATTTATGGTAATCGTCGTAATGTTATTAATGGTCTTACACAAATCGAAGAAGAAATTCAACGTGTGAAAGAAATACTTTCACAAGAAGATGAAGGTCAAGCATTAGAATCCTATTTGGAACGAAGCCGTGACATTCGTAATAAATTGCCGTATTTAACGGGACAAATTAAAGATAACTAAGGGAGATAGTATGAGTTTGTTACAAGAAACTTGTGGCGCTATTACAGGTCGCAATCAAGAGATTGAACAACATATAATTGATAGCTGGAATGCAGCATCATCTGTAGAGCAGTATGGTCGTCTTGTAAATGTGGTGGCCCAATATGGCTCTGCTACGAATCAAGAGACTTTGACAATACCAAAGCCGTGTATGATTATTGCTAGTGCGGATCATGGTGTAGCTGATATGGGTGTTAGTGCGTACCCAAAGGAAACTACCGTTGGGATGACACAGAACTACCTAATCCCTAAAGGGGCTGGTGCCAATTCCTTAGCTAATTACTGTGGTGCTCCAATGGAAGTTATCGACATGGGCATTGATGCGGATATGAGCTGGGTACCGGGCCTACGCAGTCATAAACTGGGGATGGGAACAAAAAACTTTGTGAAAGAGCCCGCCATGACACGTGAGCAAGCTGTCGAGGGAATTGAAACGGGAATTCGTCTTGTAAAAGAGAAAATTGACGAGGGCTTCAACGTATTCTTAGTAGGTGAAATGGGGATTTCCAATACTACAGCTAGTGCCCTTATGACTGCTAAGTTTGCGGGCCTCACTGCAGAAGAAGCGACAGGTCGAGGTACTAATATTTCCGATGAACGTCTTAAATTAAAGCAACGCATCGTTCATGATGTACTAGAAAAATATAAGGATATACCAAAGGACGATGCCATTGGTATTTTATCCTCGGTAGGTGGTTTTGAATTTGCTTGTATCGTGGGCGTCATCTTAGGTGCCGCTGCTAATAATGGATTGGTTATCATCGATGGTTTCAATACTTCTGCTTGTGCATTGGTGGCTAAAACCTTAGTGCCAGAGGTCATGGATTATGTGATGGCATCTCATCTATCGGCTGAAAAGGCTGCTAAATCTTCGTTGGTAAATTTAGGTCTTGAAGCCTATGTAGATTTAGGTCTTTGTCTAGGCGAGGCCTCTGGTAGTTCGGTTCAAATGGGGATGCTAGACCTTGCAGTTCATATGTATTTGGCCATAACGGGAGGTAAGGCATGAGAACTTTCAACATAGAACCATTGCATGTACCATCCATGGAAGCATGCCGTTTACGTATTGATAATTTAACAAACCTATTTATAGCCTTGCAACATTAGAAACCATAGCTGAACGTTTCGCAGGTATTCTAGCAAATCCTAAGCCAAATCATTTGCGCCATGGTGTGCTCATTGTAGCAGCGGATCATTTGGTAGATGGCCCTCAAAATAGTCAATATGGTAGTGAAAGCTACGCTGCTATCAAACGCTTCAATGAAGGTAGAACGGCTACGCAAGGCGCGGCATTTAAGTTAAATGCCGACGTACATGTTGTAAATGTAGGTCTTGAGCAAGATACTAGTGATCTAGAATATATTGATCAACAAGTTATTCGTAAGGGCTCTCATTTCTTTGGTGTAGAACCTGTCATTTCTCAAGATGAACTTGAGCGAGCTCTAGAGCTTGGCTTTACCTATGCTGATAAACTACATGCTGATGGATTACAAGTGGTAGCTATCGGCAATATAGGGGAGAGGGCGTTCCTTGACTCTCTCGTAACGACGGCTACAATTACGGGCTGTGCCTATGATGATATTCTCGTTCATACCGAATGTGGACCTACGGTAGAACAACGGGCTGCTCATATTCATTCCTTTGTAGATCGATTCAATATTGCTGTGGATGATTGGTCTGCTTTGAGTGAAAGCGACCGCCGTGATGCGGTATTGCATTTGCTTCATGTAGCAGGCGGTCTTGATATTGCATTCTTAACAGGATTTATTTTAGGTGCTGCTAGTCATCGTATGGCTATCGTTTTTGATAATGCTGTAACGGGTGCCGCTGTATTAGCTGCCATTACTATTGAGCCATTAACTAAGGATTATATATTCCCATCTGCTGCCTATGAGGAACCGATTCATAAGGAACAATGTCGATTTCTTAATGTAAAACCATGCTTACACTATAACTTACAAATTGATGAAGCCTTAGGTTCCACAATGGGACTATCGATTATCGATGCATCGATGCATATGTTAAACGATATGAAAACCTTCGTTGAAGCAGAGGTAAAAGCTGCTGAAGATGGAGCCGGTAAAGGTAGACAAAAGAATAAAGAATAGATTACATAAGAGAGGACTGGCGAAGTCCTCTCTTATGTAATTGTACGCCGAATAGGCATGACTAAACCCCCAGTTAAACTGGGGGTCGGTAAAAAATTCTTAGAGAAAAGGAAAGAACCTCCTAGTGGTAAAATGAAGTTGGTCTGGCAACCACAACATTTCAACATAGGAGGTTCAATGTCAATGAATGACGTAAAAAGCTTATCACATAGTAAATGGAGATGTAAATATCATATTGTTTTTGCACCAAAGTATAGAAGACAAATAATTTATGGTCGGATAAAAGCTGATGTAGGTAAAATTTTAAGAGATTTATGTAATAGAAAAAATGTAGAGATTATAGAGGCAGAATGCTGTCCGGATCATATTCATATGTTAGTAACTATTCCACCACATTTAAGTGTATCGAGTTTTATGGGATATTTAAAAAGCAAAAGTAGCCTCATGATATTCGATAAACACGCAAATTTAAAATATAAGTATGGAAATAGACATTTCTGGTGTAGAGGATATTATGTGGATACAGTGGGAAGATACGAAGGAGCGATAAAAGAGTATATTCGCAATCAACTGCAAGAAGATATAGCACAAGATACATTAAACTTTAAAGAATATACCGACCCGTTTACGGGTGAGCCGGTAAAATAGGCAAAATAAAAGCCCCCGAGTAGGGGGCAGCCAGTGGTAATAGAGTGGTTGTCAGATCATTCAAAGCCCTCTTTAGAGGGCTACCACTAGAGAAAGACCCTTATAGGGTCAGAGCAAACCACCCGTTCTACGGGTGGTTATGATTTTAAGAAAGTATTGTACAAGTTTTGTATCCCTGGTTTTAAATATAAATTTCTCAGTGATTTCATATAAAAACCATTGACACTATATTTGTAAATTGATATTATTATAAGGCGGTCAGGACATTCTCAATTTGTTCTTGACGACAGATTGATAATTATGTTATATTAATTATCGGTTCTGTATGCGGGAATAGCTCAGCGGTAGAGCACCGCCTTGCCAAGGCGGGGGTCGCGAGTTCGAATCTCGTTTCCCGCTCCATACATTCCTCGATAGCTCAGTCGGTAGAGCAATCGGCTGTTAACCGATCGGTCGTAGGTTCGAGTCCTACTCGGGGAGCCATTCATGACTCACTAGCTCAGTTGGCAGAGCACCTGACTTTTAATCAGGGTGTCCCGCGTTCGAGTCGCGGGTGAGTCACCAAATCTGGCCCGTTGGTCAAGCGGTTAAGACACCGCCCTTTCACGGCGGTATCCCGGGTTCGATTCCCGGACGGGTCACCAATATGGACGATTAGCTCAGCTGGGAGAGCGCCTGCCTTACAAGCAGGATGTCGGCAGTTCGATCCTGTCATCGTCCACCAAATGCGGGAATAGCTCAGCGGTAGAGCACCGCCTTGCCAAGGCGGGGGTCGCGAGTTCGAATCTCGTTTCCCGCTCCATAAATGTTCCTCGATAGCTCAGTCGGTAGAGCAATCGGCTGTTAACCGATCGGTCGTAGGTTCGAGTCCTACTCGGGGAGCCAATTTCATATCATGGCCCGTTGGTCAAGCGGTTAAGACACCGCCCTTTCACGGCGGTATCCCGGGTTCGATTCCCGGACGGGTCACCACATGGACGATTAGCTCAGCTGGGAGAGCGCCTGCCTTACAAGCAGGATGTCGGCAGTTCGATCCTGTCATCGTCCACCAAGCTAAAGCAGTTATCTTCGGATAACTGCTTTTTTCGCGTTGGTGACAAAAAAGCGACACCTAGGTGTCGCTTTCAGTATGGACAATGTAATTCGTTAGCGTGGCGCATACATGATGATATACACGCCTACGAGGCATATAAGGCCTCCTATGATATCGTACATATCTGGACGTAAGCCATCGACGAGCCAACCCCATAAAATAGAGAGGGCAATAAATACGCCTCCATATGCGGCATAGACCTTGCCAAAACTTGTTTCTGGTTGAAAGGTGGGAATGACACCGTATAAAATTAGCACTATAGCACCCGCTAATAGATATAAGGGACTTTTATCGTCGCGCATATAGAGCCAAACGAGATAGCCTCCGCCGATTTCAGCGATGCCAGCTAAGATAAAATAAAATATAGATAATAACATAAATACCTCTCATTGAATATAAATCTCATTTTAGTGTATCACGATTGTTTTGGAATGTCAGTAGATACTAAATTAAAATCCCTCATTCATCGAAGAATGAGGGATCTTTTAAATTATAATCTCGCTGGAGATTCTTGGAGGACGTAGTCCATGAATGTATGCATGGTTTCTGTTTTTGAGTTGTTCTTCTTATAGGCGAAGCATACTTGTAATTTAAATGGTTTTGCTAGAGGCAAATAGCCTGAAGTAATATTGAGGGCATCGAGGATTTGACGTGCTACGATGCAGCCAGAATCATTTTTCTGACAATAATCAATCATTGTATATGGATTTGATAAACGGCTACCTCTAATATGTAGGTTTTGCTGGCCGTTACCAACATATGCTTTTAAGGTACGATACATAAAGTATTTAGGAGGATACATTAATAACGGAAATTGTTGCATTGTTTTTAATGTGGCCTCATGTATTTGATCGATTATCTTTGGTGCATAGTAAACGAATTCATCTTCGCGCAATGCTTTTGATTCGTATAAGGACATGTCCTTATTGTTTGGTAAATAGAGAAGAGCGATATCGATACGGTTTTCGCGCAAATCGAGTAATAACTCTTCTTCTTCCATATCAAAAATTGACATAGAAAATTCAGGATGGTTTTCAAAGAAATGTGATACATATCCATTGAGGCGGATATCGCCGAGGCTGCGAAGAACACCGATATTTAAAATTGGACGTTCTACCTTGCTAGCTAAACGGATGGATTGTATAGCTCTTTCTAATGTATCCAAAACAAGTTCTGCTTCAGGCAAAAACAACTCTCCTTCTGGTGTCAAGCGGCTGCCGCGAGTAGAGCGCGAAATTAATTTAACGCCTACGAGACGCTCTAATTTTTTCATTTGCGCACTGAAAGCAGATTGTGTGATATTCATCGTTTGTGCTGCTAATGTGAAACTACCTGTTTTATTATATGTAATAAAACTTTGTAGTTCCTGCATGGTTGGTAATTCTTTCATCTCAGTACTCCGATTAAACTTAAAGACCTCATATTACTACATATTACCCATATTAATTGTATTGTAGCATAATATGAGTATTTTTTCATCTAAATCTATAATATACGATGAATTGTGTAGGTTGGATATAGATTGGTTCTTATATAATAAAATGTGTTTGCATATCTTTGATGGGTAAGTAATTTTAGTTATAATTAATCGTGGTAAAAGTATTTTCAACGGTGATTAACTTTCACAAGCAGAACTAATTGACATAGCACCGTAAGAAGTGCTATTATTATTGGGTACCTTTATGTCGTGGTACAAGTCTATATTAAACTATGAGGTGATAATCACATGGCAACGAGAAGAGAGGCTCGATTCAAACTTTGTCGTCGCTTTGGTGTGAACGTATTCGGTCACGCAAAAGCCTTGAATCGCGTCAAAAAAGACCAACGTCAGAAAAAAATGTCTGAGTATGGCACACAATTATTAGAAAAACAAAAAGTTAAAGCTTACTACAACTTGCTAGAACGCCAGTTCGTACGCTATTATGATAAAGCGAAAAAAATGCAAGGTGTTACAGGTGAAAAACATGTTGATCCTTTTGGAACAACGTCTTGATAACCTTGTATATCGCATCGGCTTCGGTAACTCCATTCGTCAAGCTCGTCAAATGGTAAAACCATGGCCACATCTTGGTAAATGGTCGTCGTGTAGACATTCCATCCTACTCCTGCAAACCAGGTGACGTTATTGAACTTCGTGAAGTTTCCCGCGACAACGAAATGTTCAAAACTAACTTCCAAGAACTTCGTTCTTTCGAACTTCCTTACATTGAAAAAGACTTGGAAGGCTTCAAAGCTACATTCACTCGTCTTCCTCAACGTGAAGAACTTCCTATCGAAGTTAACGAAACACTTATCGTCGAATTGTACTCCAAATAATTTGGCGCTATTGCCCGCAGTGCTATGCACTGCGGGTTTTTGTATATGTTGTGTTGTTTGTATTATTACTAAAAGATTGTTTTGAGTATATAAATGAGTGAATTAATTATATTTTTTCGAAATATTGATCCACAGTTTTATGTCTGTATATTTGGTCTCATTGTAACTGGAATCGGCATATATAATCCTTTATTATTGGGCTTATACTCTCCTGATAACAGTTACAATGAAAGCTCAATTATGATATTGATTTTTAGGCTTATTAGTGGGATGTTGTTTTTAATAATGGTTTTGTATTTATTATATCGGCTTGTTACAGGGACATGGTTTGGTACTCAATCTTGAGTATTTAGATTTTTCAATTAAATGAAAGTAAATATAGAATATTTCTTCTGCAGCAGAGAGAAAGCTAGAAAGTATTGGCCGTTTTAATTAAAGAGGTACTTTGGTAGAATATGTTTTTATTATCATATATTGAAAATATATCATTTAGTCATCTTATAATGATGATATCTCTAATTATTTTTCTTATATATTTTCTTATAAAAAGTATTATTGGAAATCTTAAAAAAATATGGCTTTGTAACTTATACAATAGGTCGGGATTATGCTTGGTATAATTGGTTGAGCCTTGTTAATATCTTGTTTTCGTTAGCATTCATAGTATCATCTGACTTTATTGGCTCCGTTGATTTCTTTCAGTTTACTATATCGGAATGCATACTCTTAGGTGTTGTACTATTAGATGTATTATTATCATTTAATATACATAATCACTTATTAGAATATCGAGCATATAATCTTAAAGAGATTAAACGAATAGAATATACTACACAAAGAAAACATTATGTTAGGCAAGCATCTTATTTGATAATTATATGGTTGTTGAGCATATTAGTCTTTAATATTGATTTATGGCTTTTTTGATTTAGTATTGTATCTATTATATCGGCTTGTTACAGGAATATGGTTTGGTACTTAATTTTGAGCATTTAGATTTTTCAATTAAATGAAAGTAAATATAAAATCTATCTTCTACAAAGGTGAAAATCATAGTAACTTTTAATTGACACAACCCCATAAAATCTGTATACTATTTTGAGTAAGCTTTAGTCGTGTTTCCATTAGCCCCGGAAGCAAAGGACAAGCTGATTTTGGTAGAATTATGACGTTATTAGGAGGATATGCAGCATGAAAACTACATTTATGGCCAATCCGAACACAATCGAACGGAAATGGTATGTTGTTGACGCTGAAGGTAAAACTTTAGGACGCCTTGCTGCCGAAGTTGCAAAAGTTCTTCGGGGCAAAAATAAACCAACTTTCACACCACACGTAGACACTGGTGACCATGTGATCGTTGTAAACGCAGAAAAAATTCGCGTAACTGGTAAAAAATTAGAGCAAAAGGAATACTTCCGTCATTCTGGTTATCCAGGTGGTGCTCGTTTCACTAAATTGGGTATGATGCTTGAAAAACAACCTGAACGTGTTGTTGAGATGGCAGTTCGTGGTATGCTTCCAAAAAATAAATTGGGTGCACAACAATACCGTAAATTAAACGTATACGCTGGTCCTGAGCATCCACATGCAGCTCAAAAACCAGAAGTTTTAGAAATTTCCGTACGATAATCTAGAGGGAGGAACATATAATGGCAGTAGCACAATATTACGGCACTGGTCGTAGAAAATCTTCCGTTGCTAGAGTTCGTCTGGTACCGGGCACAGGTAAAATCACTGTTAACAAACGTGAACTTAATGATTATTTCGGTCGCCAAACTTTGGAATTGATCGTAAAACAACCTTTGAATTTGACTAACACAGTTGAACAATACGACGTTATTGCAACTGTAGCTGGTGGCGGTCCTTCCGGTCAAGCTGGTGCAATTCGTCACGGTATCTCCCGTGCGTTATTGGACGTAGATGGCGAACTTCGTCAATCTTTGAAAAAAGCTGGCTTCTTGACTCGTGACCCACGTATGAAAGAACGTAAAAAATACGGTCTTAAAAAAGCCCGCAAAGCAAGCCAATTCTCCAAACGTTAATATTTGGACAACGGATATTACTCCTGCAGATATTGTCTGCAGGAGTTTTTGTATTTCTATAGTTTTTCATATCTGTGGAATCTTATTTACATCTATATACAATTCTCTTATAATGAAATTATAGGAATCGAATAATATCGATAAAATATCTTATATAGGAGAAAATATATGATTTATAATACAATTCAATACGTAGTGGACAACGGCATTGGTACGTTGACATTTAATCGCCCCAAAGTGGCCAATGGTTTTAATATCGAAATGTGCAAAGAAATCCTTGAGGTTTTAGATAAAGCGCATCATGATGAAAGTGTTCGTGCGTTGCTTATTAATGCTGAAGGAAAGGTATTCTCTGCGGGTGGCGATTTGATAGAAATGGAACGCGCTGTAAACGAAGGCGATACAGAGTCTTTGTTTGAAATCGTTGAGCTAGTAGCTCAGATTTCTATGGCTATGAAACGTTTACCTAAACCTGTTATCATGAGCCTTCAAGGTGCTGCGGCAGGTGCAGCATTTAATATGGCGTTGGCTGCCGATTTTGTTGTAGCTGCTAATAACGTACGCTTTATTCAGGCTTTTGTAAGCGTAGGTCTTGCCCCTGATGCAGGTGGTTTATTCTTATTAACTCGCTCCATTGGTATGAATCGTGCTATGCATATCGTTATGACTGGTGAAGCCGTTTCTGCTGAAAAAGGTAAGGAATGGGGCTTTGTATATAAAGTTTGTGAACCAGAGGATTTAGAAACTGCTACAAGACGTCTTGTTGAGAAATTAGCAAAAGGTCCTGCAAAATCTTATCGTGTTATGAAGGAAATGATGTGGAATAGCTTCTTAGCTGGTTGGGAAGAATACAAGAAGTTTGAAGTAGAAAACCAATGTGAATTAGGTCTTTCTGATGACTTCAAAGAAGGTGTACTCGCTTTTACAGAGCGTCGTCGTCCTAAATTTGGTCAATAGTAATATCTTTTGCATGAAATGGCATTTAGTATTACGTAGTTTATAAGAAACTATTAATATAATTAGAACCGATGTGGCTCATAACAGGTGTTACATCGGTTTTTCCTTTTCATACATTGACAAAGCGTATATAATAGAACTATTGAAATAGTTTTAGGAGGTCCATATTGTATGGCTCAAGATATAATTAAATGTTATGATGGTCCTAGTGATATCATTGCTGCATTAGCAGAGGATTTTATTGCTTTTACAGATGCAGAGATTAGCCGTACTGAAACATGTATTGTAGGTATCACAGGCGGCAGAGTAGTCAATGGTTTGTTGGAGGCCTTGAATTCTCCTGAATACATTGAGCGTGTTAATTGGGAACGTGTATTTTTCGTATGGACAGACGAACGATTTTTGCCTCAATCTCATGAGGATAATTATTTCAATCGCGTTAAACCGTTTTTGCTTTGTAAAGCAAAGGGGGCTGCACATTTTTTGCCGATTAATACAGATTCTAAAACCGTTGTTGAGGCAGCAGAGGAATATGAAAAAGAGGTAAGAAATGTTCTTAAGGCATGCAAAAAGTCTGGTCTTGATTTAGCGATTCTCGATCTTGGAGAAGACGGCCATACGGCAGGTCTTTTTGCTGGATCACATGCGTTGCGTGTCTCAGATCGCAATGTTGTGGCTGTTGAGGATGGAAAGGTGTGGGAACGAATTTCTATGACCTTCTCGTTTTTGGCAAAAACTGATGTTGTGTGGTTCACTGTGACTGGTGAAAGTAAGCGTACAGCTCTTACTAAGGTATTGTACCAACGCGAGGATTATGAAGACACAAATTGGGATAAACGTATCGGTCGTGTATTACCAGGGGCTGTGCTTTCACAAGAGGCGATGACCTGGTATGTGGACAAAGATGCGTATAATGATGTACACTAAAATGTGTAGTATTAAGTAAACTTAAAGGAGATACATATGGGGTCTATAGGAACACCTGAATTAATAGTTATTTTAGTGATTGCTCTAGTTATCTTCGGACCTGGTAAATTACCTGAAGTGGGTAAAGCGATTGGTAAGGGAATCAATGAATTTAAAGATGCTCTTACAGGCCCAAAAAAAGCTGTCGATGAAACAAAGGAAGCTGTTAAATCAGCGACTACTATCGATGTAACAGCTGGGGCTAAAAATGATGAAAAACATAAAGAAGCTAATGATTAGGAGGTATTACTATGTGTAAAGATTGCGGTTGTGGTGAAGATAATGGCGTTGTAACAAAGGTATTTACTGTACCTGGTATGATGTGCAATAACTGTAAGGAAACTGTGGAAGGGGCTACATTAGGTCTAGAGGGCGTGCTTAGCTCTGAAGTCAATTTGGCAGAAAAATCAGCTACGATTTCCTTTGATCCATCTAAGGTGAATGTAGAGGATATTACAAAAGCCATCGAACGAACTGGTTTTGATGTAGAATCCGTGGTAGATGGTGTACATAAACATAGTCATGGTTTATTAGGTACCATAAAACACCTCTTTAAATAATTAAATCCATGGAGCTGTATTGAAACATTGTTTTGATACAGCCCCTTTTTATATCGTGAGGTGAAGAGATGATACGTAAGTTTGATCCGGAAAATTTCAAGTGGGATGGCGTCGATACCTTAGTATACAAACAAGACGGGAGTCCTTTTAAAGATGTAACACGGCAAGTACTATATGATGGTGCTTATGATATTCCATGCCAATTTCGCTATTTTGAATGTTTGCCAGGGGGCTATTCCACATTAGAATACCATGAGCATACGCATATGGTTATGATTGGACGTGGTAAAGGGCAACTCTTGCTTGGTGATGAAATTTATGATGTTAAAAAAGGGGATTTTATCGAAATCCCTGGCAATACGATTCACCAATTTAGAGCTAATAAGGGAGATTATATCGGATTCTTTTGTCTTGTTAATAAGGAACGCGATAAGGTGAAGCTATTATCTGATGAAGAAATGGAAACCTTAAGAAATCACCCTAAAATTAAAGCATTTTTGGAAAGTTGTTAATCAATTTAACTGGTACTATGTATAATTTGTTCGGGAGGTTCTATGAGCACGTTTACACGAGCGGCTCTTACCGTTTTGGTGGGCTTAGTGATTTGGTTCTTGCCTCATACAGAGGCGATTGAGCCGGAAGGTTGGCATTTACTGGCTATCTTCACAGCTACTATTGTAGGTTTTATTTTGCGCCCTTGGCCAACGGGCATTATGGCACTCTTTGGAATCGTTGCAGCAGTAGCTACAAAATCTATTACCATGGTGCAAGCTCTTGGTGGGTATGCAGAGGCTAATGTTTGGCTTATCGTGGCGGCTGTATTCTTTTCTAGAGGTATTATTAATTCCGGCCTAGGTAAGCGTATTGCTTATACATTGATCCGTGCCTTTGGTACGAGTTCCTTAAAGCTCGCCTATGCATTGGCTTGTACGGACTTAATTATTTCCCCGGCCACACCGTCTAATACGGCGCGTGGGGGAGGTATTATTTTCCCAATTGTGCAAAATATTTCCCTCGCCTTTGGTTCTGAGCCTCATGGTAATACGGCGCGTCGTATTGGTGCATATTTGATGACTACGGCACATACGATGAATACAATTACTGTAACCATTTTTTTGACCGCTTGTAGTGGTAACTTGCTCATCACCTCCTTAGGGGCCAAATTATTTGGCTATGATATTTCCTGGTGGGAATGGTTCCAAGCGGGTGTCATCCCTGGTGTGATTTGTATGATCCTTATGCCTTGGTTCATTTACAAAATTTATCCTCCAGAAATTAAGGAAACCCCAGAGGCTGCCGAAATGGCTCAAAAGGAATTAAATGCACTTGGACCTATTACAAAGGCTGAAATTTCTGTTGCTATTATCTTTGTTCTATGTATCTTGCTTTGGGCGACTGCCATTTGGACTAAGCTTCATCCTACAGTAGTTGCCATGATGGGTGTTCTTGCGTGCGTTGTAACGGGCTCCCTTACGTGGGACGATATTTTAGGCGAACGCACTGGCTGGGATATCCTCATCTGGATGGGCACACTCGTTGGCATGGCCGGTCTCCTCGGTAAACTCGGTGTAGTTGCTGTATTTGCGAACTTTGTAAGTCAACATCTTGTAGGTATCGATTGGTTCTGGGCATCTTTTATTATCTCTGCAACCTTTGTATACTCTCAATATTTCTTTGCTAGCGGTACGGCGCGTATTACCGCATTATTCTCCGCCTTTGCAGCCATTTTGGTTGCCATGGGTGCGCCGATTCCATTTACCATCTTGCTCTTTGGTTTGATGAATAGCCCTGGCTGTACATTAACGCATTATAGCTCTGGTGTAACACCAATCTTCTTTGGTGCAGGCTATGTACCACAAGGGACTTGGTGGCGTGTAGGTCTCGCTATTTCTGTGGTAAGCTTTATGATTCATTTCTGGGGCGGTGCTCTTGGTATGTGGCTCTTTGGTATCTTATAATATGAAACTCCCTCGTTGGTGGTCGTTTTTCACCGCGAGGGAGTTTTAGTTTGTTGTGAAAGTTTTAAGGACCGGTTTTAGGTGGGTATAGTTTTTAGGTATGGTGAACTTCACAAAAAAACTATAATAAATCTATAGAATATTTATTGCATGAGATTATAGAAAATGTTATTATATTTTTATCGTTACAGATTATTTTAGGAGGAAACATGTTCGGTTTAGTCATTAGCTTGTTGATTATCGCGCTGGTCGTGATTATTAAAAACATTCGAATTATGAACAACAACTTAACATGTTTTGTCTTAGAAGTTCCCGCGAATGGTTTAATATACAATCAATAAGATTTGACTATATTGTTTCTTGTTTTTGTATATATTCCATGGGGTACATAGGTTTATTTATGTATGTATTGGGTTTCTGTAAACAAAAGGAATATCATTTGTAAACTTTTAAGACGATTCTTTGCAATCGTCTTTTTTTATTTGTTATGAAAGCTGTCCAAGTGGATGCTTTCAAAAAAGTGAGGAGAATATCATGAGTTGTAGAAGTGACAATTTAAAAACAGGCGTAGCACGTGCACCACACAGATCTTTATTGAAAGCTCTGGGTTTTGTTGACGAAGAAATGGGCAGACCGGTTATTGGTATTGCGAATTCTTTCAACGAAATCATTCCTGGTCATGTGGGCCTGAAAAATATTGTACAAGCCGTAAAAGACGGCATCCGCAACGCAGGTGGTGTGCCAATCGAGTTTAATACAATTGGTATTTGCGATGGCTTGGCGATGAATCACATCGGCATGAAATACTCCTTAGTTACACGCAATATCATAGCTGATTCTATTGAAGCAACGGCTATGGCAACACCTTTTGATGCGATGGTATTCATTCCAAATTGCGACAAAGTAGTACCAGGTATGTTGATTGCAGCGGCTCGTCTTAACATTCCATCTGTGTTCGTATCTGGTGGTGCCATGCTTGCAGGTGTACATAATGGCAAAAAAATCGGCTTGTCTGATGTATTTGAAGCAGTAGGTAAACATCAAACAGGTGAAATGGGCGACGAAGAATTAGCAGATATTGAAAATAGTGCATGTCCAACATGTGGTTCTTGCTCTGGTATGTACACAGCAAATACTATGAACTGCCTAACAGAGGCTCTTGGTATGGGCCTTCCTGGTAATGGTACAATCCCTGCTGTATACTCTGAACGTTTGCGTTTGGCTAAATTAGCAGGTATGCAAGCCGTAGAGGTATTGAAAGCAAACCTTCGTCCTAAAGATATTATGACTCGTGAAGCTTTTGAAAATGCAGTAGCTCTAGATATGGCTTTGGGTGGTTCCTCTAATACAGCACTTCATTTGCCAGCCATTGCTCACGAAGCAGGTGTACCATTGTCCTTGGACGACTTCGATCGCATTGCACAAAACACACCTCAATTGTCCAAACTTTCTCCATCTGGTAAATACTTCATCGAAGACTTGTACGCTGCAGGTGGTGTATCGGCTGTGTTGAAACGATTAGCTGAAAATGGTCGTATTCATACAGAGTGCCAAACAGTAGCCCTTAAAACACAAGGTGAAATTGCAGCGGTAGCTCATGTAGCAGATGAAGATGTAATCCATTCATGGGACAATCCTGTTCATGAAACGGGTGGTATTGCCGTTCTTAAAGGCAACCTTGCTGAAGACGGTTCCGTTGTAAAAGCTGGTGCTGTAGATGAAGATATGCTCGTTCACTCTGGTCCAGCAAAGGTATTCAATAGCGAAGAAGAAGCCGTTGAAGCAATTACGGGCGGTAAAATTGTAAAAGGCGATGTAGTAGTTATCCGCTATGAAGGTCCTAAAGGCGGTCCTGGCATGCGCGAAATGTTAACTCCAACATCTATGATTGCTGGTATGGGGCTTGATAAAGACGTTGCCTTGTTGACTGATGGCCGTTTCTCTGGCGCTACACGTGGCGCATCAATCGGTCACGTATCTCCAGAAGCGGCAGCAGGTGGTACTATTGCCGTTGTTGAAGATGGTGATATTATCAACATCGATATTCCAAATGGTAAATTGGAATTAGCTGTATCTGATGATGAAATTGCTCGCCGTAAAGCAGTATTGAAACCATTTAAATCCAATGTAACTGGATACCTTAAAAAATACGCTCTTCACGTATCCTCTGCAGCACAAGGTGCTATTGAAGTATTTGAAGACTAATCTTAATAGCAATATATTTTATACCAATCTTTAATAAAGGAGTATTAATGCGTAAGTTATATGATTTTATGGAGGCTCGCGAACGGTTAACCACGATTACCGTGAAAACTAAATTGCTTCATAGTGATGTGTTTTCAGACGAGTGTGGCAATGATGTATATATCAAGCCAGAAAACTTGCAAATAACAGGCTCCTTTAAGGTTCGTGGAGCCTATAATAAAATTGCAAAATTGACAGAAGAGGAAAAGGCCCGCGGTGTTATTGCCGCGTCTGCCGGCAACCATGCGCAAGGTGTAGCGCTTGCTGCAAAACGCCTCGGCATTAAAGTCACAATCGTCATGCCAAAACATACACCTCTCATAAAGGTTAATGCTACAAAACAATATGGGGCTGAGGTTGTACTACATGGTGAGATTTATGATGAAGCTTACCAAAAGGCGATGGAGCTCCAACAAGAAAACGGCTATGTATTTGTTCATCCTTTCGATGATGAAGATGTAATCGAAGGGCAAGGTACAATTGCTCTTGAAGTATTAGCAGAACTACCTGATGCGGATGTATTACTCGTACCTGTTGGGGGCGGCGGCATTGTATCTGGCATTGCAGCGGCTGCTAAATTAAAAAATCCTCGCATCAAAGTTATTGGTGTAGAACCAGAAGGGGCAGCCAGTGCTTTGGCAGCATTAAAGGCCGATCATCCTGTACCACTCGACGAAGTGGCTACCATTGCTGATGGTACGGCGGTACGTCAAATTGGTGAAACTACACTTGAATATATCAAGAAATACGTAGATGAAATAATTACAGTTTCAGACTACGAATTGATGGAAGCATTCTTGTTGCTCGTTGAAAAACATAAATTAGTAGCAGAAAATTCAGGTATCTTACCATTAGCAGGGCTTAAAAAGTTAGACTGCCAAGATAAAAAGGTGGTAGCTATTGTCAGTGGTGGTAATATCGACGTACTTACCATTTCCTCTATGATTAATAAAGGTCTCGTAGTCCGTGGTCGGATCTTCACCTTCTCTGTAAATCTTCCGGATAAACCAGGTCAATTGGTTGCGGTATCTCAAATGCTTGCTGAGGCGGATGCAAATGTAATTAAGCTCGATCATAATCAGTTTAAAAACCTTGACCGTTTCCATGAAGTGGAATTACAAGTAACGGTTGAAACCAATGGGGAAGAGCACATCCAAAGCATTATTGATACTTTTAAAAATAATGGTTACATTATTCAACGTTTAAATTCCAGCGAGATTCTATCAGAATAGCTGGTTGAAAGGGTTCCTATGAGCGCAGAAACAATCAATGGGGCACGCATTGTCCTAGAAACATTGCATCGCCTTGGTGTAACTGATATGTTCGGCTATCCAGGTGGCGCAGTCATTCCAATTTATGATGAAATTTATAGCTTCCCTGAAATTAAACACTATTTCGTACGTCATGAACAAGGTGCAGCCCATGCAGCAGATGGTTATGCACGCGTATCCGGTCGTGTAGGCGTATGCCTTGCTACGTCTGGTCCAGGGGCCACAAATCTTGTAACAGGTATTATGACTGCATACATGGACTCTGTACCTATGGTGGCCATTACAGGGCAGGTAGGTCGTCCGTTTATCGGTAAGGATTCCTTCCAAGAGGCGGATATCCAAGGTATTACAATGCCGATTACTAAGCATAACTATCTAGTTCAAGATATTCACGATTTGCCTCGCATTATCAAGGAAGCGTACTTCATCGCTGGTACAGGTCGTCCAGGTCCTGTATTAATCGATATTCCAAAGGATATTCAAACAGAAAAAATATCTATGGCGGAATACAATAAATTATACGAAGTACCTATTCATCTTGAAGGGTATGATCCAACATACAAAGGCCATCAAGGGCAAATTAAAAAAGCGGCAACACTTATCAAAAATGCAAAGCGCCCACTTATCATTGCTGGTGCTGGCGTATTGAAATCAGGCGCTATGGATGAACTTAAGGAGTTAGCTGAAAAGGCTCAAATTCCTGTGACTAATACGCTGGTTGGTCTTGGTGGTTTCCCTGGGGACCACGAATTAGCACTTGGCATGGTAGGGATGCATGGATCTGTAGCGGCTAATAACTGTACAGAGGAGGCCGACCTTGTTATAGCGGCAGGCATTCGATTCCATGACCGCATTACAGGTCATCCTGATTTCTTCTGTAAAAAAGCAAAGATCATTCATATCGATATCGACCCAGCTGAAATCGATAAGAATGTTACTATCAACGTACCTATTGTAGGTGATTTAAAACGAGTATTAACCGAGCTTAATGCATTAGTTGAACCTGTTACTCATGAGACGTGGATTGAACAAATCCGCGAGTGGCAAAAGGAATATCCTATGGTGGTTCCTGAGTCTACAAATGGTGAGTTACATGCACAATATGTATTATCTGAACTTAATAAAATCGCTAATGATGATGCCATCATTGTAACTGATGTTGGGCAACATCAAATGTGGTCAGCTCAATTCTTAACTCATAAAAAGCCACATACTATTGTTACCTCTGGTGGCGCTGGTACAATGGGCTATGGCTTGCCAGCGGCTATTGGTGCACAAGTAGGGGCACCTGAGAAACAAGTTATCCTCGTAGTTGGTGATGGCGGTTTCCAAATGACTTGTGAAGAGCTCATGATGGTTCGCCAGTACAATTTACCAATTAAAATTGTGATCATCAATAATGGCTATCTTGGCATGGTTCGTCAATGGCAACAAATCTTTAATGATCGTCGCTATTCCTATGTAGATTTGGAACTGAGTCCAAACTTCTTGAAATTAGCTGATGCATTTGATTTGAAAGCAGCTCGTCTCGATACGGTAGAAGCTTTCAATAAAGATTTCCAATCTTATATTACCTCTGACGAAAGTATCGTCTTGGATTGTCGTGTTGAACGAGAAGACAATGTATTGCCGATGATTCCAGCAGGTGGCACTGTAAGCGGTATGATGGGTAAGAAAGGGGTGCTATAAATGGCTAAAGAACATCAAGTCTTAATCATTGCAAAAAATGCGCCAGGTATTGGTACACGTATTTTGGCACTCTTTAACCGCCGTGGTTTTAACGTTACAAAAATGACCTCTGGTATTACAAATCAGCCAGGTTATGCGCGTATTACCATTACTGTTGAAGCGGATGACCGCATCCTCGATCAAGTGCAAAAACAAATCTACAAGCTAATCGATGTTGTTAAGGTTAAAGTTTTTGACGATCATGATGTAGTCTGCCGTGAATTAATGCTTATCAAGGTGAAAGCAACAGCTACAACACGATCTCAAATTGTTCAAATTGCCGACGTATATCGCGGTAATGTACTAGACATTTCTCCTACATCTATGATTATTGAGGTTATCGGCAGCGTAGAAAAATTACGCGGTTTCATCCAAATTATGGAAACCTATGGTATTCTTGAAATTGCCAAAACAGGTATCACTGCTATGAGCCGTGGAGAAAAAATGTAGGAGATGATAGTGTGGAGAATGAATTGCTCCATTATGAGAATATCTGTTTTCGACGCGATGGCAGACATATCTTAGATAATGTAAATTGGCATATAGAAAAAGGTGAAAACTGGGCTCTTTTAGGGCTTAATGGGGCTGGTAAATCGACGCTTCTCAGCATGATTCCAGCCTACCAAATTCCAACGACAGGCACCTTGCGGGTCTTCGGTCATGAATTTGGGAAATACGCATGGCCTAAGATTAAATCGAGATTAGGTTTTGTCAGCTCTGCTCTTGGGCAATTTCAATCTACCTTGGATAAACAAGTCGTCGAGGACGTTGTTATATCTGGTGCATTTAGTAGTATCGGTATATACCAAGATGTATCACCAGAGGTGCGAGAGCGGGGGATGCAATTATTTTATGAGTTTGGCCTAGGTCACTTAGAAGGTCATCGCTTTTATACATTGTCTGCCGGTGAACAGCGACGTGTATTGTTGGCGAGATCCATTATGGCGAATCCAGATTTACTGATCTTAGATGAGCCTTGCTCTGGTCTAGACCTGCCGGCGCGTGAAAGGTTTTTACGTACCGTATCTACGCTAGTAGAGGAGCAGAAGACACCAATTATTTATGTGTCACATCAAATTGAAGAGATACTACCAGCCATTACACATGTAGCTATTTTACGAGAGGGCAAGATGGTACATGCGGGGCCGAAACATACAGTATTAACCGATGAGAATCTATCTGATGTATTTGGAATTCCCGTGCAGGTTGTATGGAAGGATGATCGCCCTTGGGTGATTGTGCGGTAGTTATCAATTTTATTTATCAGAGGTCAAGAATTCGGCTTGCTGATACTAAATTAATGTACGCCACATCTTGCAAATTTTTGTTAGATTGTGTACAGTATAAATAGTCTATATTCTATTGAATATGTTTGGAGGTTGTCTAATATGGCAGGTAAAATTTTAGGTACTACAGTTTATTATGATGCAGATTGTAATTTGAGCAAATTGGAAGGCAAAAAAATTACAGTTTTAGGTTACGGTTCCCAAGGTCATGCTCATGCATTGAACTTGAAAGAAAATGGTATGGACGTAACAATCGGTCTTCGCGGTGGTTCTTCTAGCTGGAAAGTTGCTGAAGAAGCTGGTCTTACTGTAAAAGAAACTGCTGAAGCAGTTAAAGGCGCTGATATCGTTATGGTATTGATTCCAGACGAATTACAAGCTGACGTTTATGCAAATGATATTGCTCCTAACTTAAAAGAAGGTGCATACTTAGCATTTGCTCATGGTTTCAACATTCACTTTGGCAAAATCGTTCCTCGTGAAGACGTAAACGTATTCATGGTAGCTCCTAAAGGCCCTGGTCATTTAGTTCGTCGTACATACCAAGAAGGCTCTGGCGTTCCTTGCTTGTACGCTGTAGAAAAAGATCCATCTGGCGACACTGAAGAAATTGCATTGGCATGGGCATCCGGTATCGGTGGTGGCCGTTCCGGTATCTTAGAAACTAACTTCAAATCCGAAACTGAAACTGACCTCTTCGGTGAACAAGCTGTATTGTGCGGCGGCGTTACTGAATTAATCAAAACTGGTTTCGAAGTATTAACTGAAGCTGGTTATGAACCTGTAAACGCTTACTTCGAGTGCTTACATGAAATGAAATTGATTGTAGACCTTATCTACGAAGGTGGCTTCCAAAAAATGCGCCACTCCATCTCCAACACTGCTGAATACGGCGACTACCATGCAGGTCCTCGCGTAATCACTGCAGATACTAAAAAAGCGATGGAACAAATTTTGGCAGATATTCAATCTGGTAAATTTGCTGACGAATTCTTGGCAGATTCCAAAAACGGTCAAAAATTCCTTAAAGAACACCGTGAAGCAGCAGCTAACCATCCAATCGAACCAGTTGGTGCGGAACTTCGCAACTTGATGAGCTGGTTGAAATAAGAGATTGCATTAGTAATTTCTTAATAAGCATAGGCTTACTGAAAGCGACCCCATTTGGGGTTGCTTTTTTATTGAGTAATACAAGTACGTATGATATAGTTAACATAGAGTCAGTATAGTATATTTTGGTATAAGGAGAGATACTATGAGTTCTACAACTATTATTATCATCGTGGCGGTTGCAGTCATTTGGGCCATTTTGTTTGCCGTATTTATGAAGTTCAATAAAAAACGACAAGCCGGTGAACAACAATTTGTACAAGAGAATGCTAATAAAGCGATTCTTCATATTTATGGTAAATCTGTAAAGGTTGATGGTAAGGACCTTTCTACTATTGATCATAAACTGGTCAATATGGTCAAGTCATTGTGGCATTAACACCAGGAGAACATACCATTGAATCCGTATATTACACGACGGATAATGTGGGTACTAAAACAAAGAATGTTGAAACACAGCCTGTTACCATCACAATTCCAGTACAAGCGGGTAATGAATATAATGCGGCTATGTATTTCTATTCCGCAGAACAACGTAAGGCCTATTATAAAGGTGACGTTGACGATGCCGTTTTAGAAGTTGAACTAGAATTAGAATCTGGTTTTACAGCGAATACTCATGCTTATATCATCGTGTACCGTGAATGTAAATAAATTAGTATAGTAACTGTTTAATAGAGCTATCATTGTGGTAGCTCTATTTTTTATAAATCGTTGTTGGTTATTATCATATTTATTTGTGATATAATAAAAAGATATATGAAAGGAGCATAATTATGGACTATCCTCGTGATGACGCTTAAAATCTAAAATATAATCTCTTAAATGATATATAGCGTTGTTGAGCCCACTATTCGTAGTGGGCTTATATAGAAAGGAAATTAGTGAACCGTAAAGATTTAATTGATCGATTACAAGAACTTTATAAAGATGAAGATAGCCGCGTAACTATTAACCCTCATGCAGAGCAAAAGGTTGCCATTGTCTATCCAAATACATATTTCGTTGGCATGAGCAATTTAGGCCTTCACATTATCTATGAGGAAATCAATTTGCATCCATCTAGTGTATGCGAGCGGATATTCTTGCCTGAGAAAAAGGAACTAGACGTCTATGATAAGACTAAAACTCCGCTTATGAGTGTTGAAACGCAACGGCCTATGCATCAGTTTGATGTAGTGGCCTTTGATGTTACCTTTGAAATGGATTATTTCCATATTCCTCTTATGCTTCGTCATGGTCGGGTACCTGTTACGAGTGAAGCCCGAACTGGCTTTGATCCTATCGTCATTGCGGGAGGACCTTGTGCGACATTTAATCCTGAGCCCTTTGCCGATTTTATCGATGCTTTCATCATCGGTGAAGGGGAGGGCATTGTTACTGCTGTGTTAGAACGAATTCGCAAGGGTCGTGAGAATGGTGAAAGCCGAGAAGAAACGATTTCTGCACTAGCTCAAATTGATGGTGTATATGTACCTGTTTTATATACCCCTCAATATGACGATAAGGAACAATTCATTGGTTACGATATAGCAGATGGTGCCCCTAAAATTATACGACGCCATTTTGAACCTCTTACGAGCGGTGGTGAAACGGTAATTGCTACAAATTTCACCGAGTTTGGCGCCATGTATATCATTGAGGTAGCTCGAGGCTGTGGCCGCCATTGTCGATTCTGTATGGCTGGGTATTGTTTCCGCGTACCGCGTGTACGACCACTAGATATCTTGAAAGAAGGCGTCGATAGAGCAGAAAAGTTAGGGAAAAAGGTAGGCCTTATGGGGGCGGCCATTTCCGATTATCCAGAGGTAGATGAGCTCGTAACCTATATTCGATCTAAGGATATGCGCTATTCTTGTGCGTCCTTGCGCGCCGATTCCTTGACACAAGCTGTTGTCGATGGATTGGCTGAAAGTGGACAAAAGACAATTACTATTGCACCAGAAACAGGTAGTGAACGATTACGTCGTGTCATCAACAAGGGGATTAGTGAAGAAATCTCCGCACCGCTGCTCAGTTATCCGCTAAGTCTGGTATTCAACATATGAGGCTCTATATTATGATAGGACTTCCAACGGAAACGGATGAAGATATAGATGCTATCGTAGGACTGGCAGAACGTACACAAGCACACATGGCTGAGGTGGGCTGTAAAGGCCGATTAACACTTAGTATTAATCCATTTATCCCTAAACCATTCACGCCATTCCAATGGATGGCCATGGATCATCAAAAGAGTGTAGAAAAGAAATTACAATATATTAAGAAATCATTGCAAAAAAATCGTCGCATCGAGGTACTCGTTGAATCTCCAAAAGAGGCGTATATCCAAGGTGTATTAGCACGAGGGGACCGTCGTTTAGGCAAGGTACTCGCTGCATGTGCTCTAGATCGAGGTAGCAAATCCTTTAAATCTGAAATGAAGCGAGCTGGCCTCGACATGGATAATTGCAATTATCGGGAACGCAAGTTTGAGGATTATTTGCCTTGGTCTCATTTAGATATGGGTCTAAGAAATGGTTATTTAGAACAAGAATGGCAACGGGCCATTGATGAAGCGTATACACCTCCTTGCATGGAAGGGTGTAAGCGCTGTGGCGTGTGTAAATAGAGATGGAGTTGTAAGGAGTTATATTATGTGTATTGATGTATATGATATAAGACGAAAAGATAGTTTCCCCCTGGTCTTATGAAACCCCACTTTGGTCAATTGGACTACCTATGATAATGGGTGTTACCTATCGAGAAGGAGGTGAATCTTTACCTCCATATGATACATTAAATCTCGCTTTTCACGTTGGGGATTATCCTGCAGATGTGCTTGAAAACCGCAGCATTGTAGCTGATCATTTAGGTGTATCGCCAGACCGCATTACCTGTGGCAATCAAGTGCATGGACTCAATGCGGTACGCATTACAGAAGATTTAATTGGTGCTGGCTCTATGAGTTCTGATACTGCTATTCCAGATTGTGATGCGATATATACGGATATTCCCAATGTACCATTATTCTTATTTACCGCTGATTGTGTACCAGTAGGCATTTACGATCCTGTGCATCATGTGGTGGCTACCGTTCATGCAGGTTGGCGCGGTGTTATAGGCCATCTACCGGTTATCACCATAGAGGCGATGCAACGAGATTTTGGTACGCGATTTGAAGACTGTTATATCTACTTAGGTCCTAGTATTGGGCCTGAATCCTTTGAGGTCAATCAAGAGTTGGCAGATACTTTCACAAAAGAATGGCATAAAATAACCGATGCTGATAGCGATGAATTAGTGCGCTATATAATTCGAGAGGGTGCTTCGCAGCGACACCACATGTTGATTTATGGCGATTTATCGAAGAAGATTTGTTGCAACGAGGTGTTCCAAAGGACAAAATCTGTATTGGTGGTACGGATAGTATGACCGATGAGAATTGTTTTTCCTATCGTCGTGAACATGGCAAGACAGGGCGTATGGCATTATTTGCCATGCTCGAAAAGCGGTAAAGATATACATTATTGGTTAAATATTATATAATATAAGTCTATAGGACATTTATTTATATGTAGATATATGGGAGGATCATATGATTGAAGAATCCCTGCACAATATTCAGCAACGCATGGCCGATGCTATGGCCTGCGTAGGGCGCACAGATACAGCATTACTGGTGGCGGTTACTAAAAATCATCCAGTATCAGCTGTAGAAGAAGTGGCTCGGCTTGGATGTACTCATGTAGGCGAAAATCGCGTGCAAGAGGCAAAAGAAAAACAAATGCTTTATAAAGGACCTAAATTGGTATGGCATTTAATTGGCCATTTACAAGTTAATAAGGTTCGTCAAGCGGTACCGATGTTTGATTTGATTCATTCTGTAGATAGTAAAAAACTATTGGATGAAATTGAAAAGGTGGCTGCTAAGCATGATAAGGTACAAGATATATTGTTACAAGTCAATGTGGCTCGCGAGGCGAGCAAGTCGGGCATGTCCGTAGAGGAATTTCCCAGAGGTGCGCGACTATGCTAAAACTTTGCCGCATGTGCGCGTTAGGGGATTAATGTGCATGGCTCCGTTCTTTGAGAATCCAGAGGAAGCGAGACCTATCTTTAGAGTGGCATATGTTTTGTATGAAGATATGAAAGGGTATTTTCCTGAAGGAGATATACAGTATTTGTCGATGGGGATGACACATGATTTCGAGGTGGCCTTACAAGAAGGGGCTAATATCGTACGTGTTGGCACGGCCATCTTTGGGGAACGCGTATATAACTAATAGGGTAAATATTACAGTGTGAGTATATTAGGAGGAACACCATGTCTATGGGAGAACAATGGCAAAAAATTAAAAACTTTATCGGAATTAGTAACGATGACCGTTATGATTATGATGATGAGTATGAATATGAAGATGATGAGGACTATGCAGAGGACGTGCCACCAGTAGCACCAACAGCAGCTGCATCTGAGTTCCATCCACGTAAGGTAGGAGGCACATCCACTATGACACAACGTCCAACAGCCATGAAAGTAGTTGTTATCGAACCTAAAGTATTCGAGGATTCTGAAAGCATCACCCATCAATTACGTGACATGCGTCCTGTATTGATTAATTTTGAAAATACAGATCCTCACGAAGCAGCTCGCATCGTTGACTTTGTATCTGGTGCAACATTTGCATTAGATGGCAAATTGGAAAAGGTAGGCAAAGACATTTTCATGTGCGTACCTGTTAATGTATCTATTGATTATAATAATGAATCTGAAAGTGGAACAACTGAACAACAAGAATTTAACTGGCAAAATAAATAATCCGGTATAGAAAAAGTGGTGATATTATGTTGGGAAACAGTATGTATAGGCGTAGGATCCATGGGTGGTGCCCTTTTACGAGGCGCACTTTCACAAGGTATATTACGTAGAGATGATGTATCAATCGTAGTGCGTCGCCCTGAACATCGCGACGAATTAGTTGACGAATTGGGCGTTACAGGTTTTATAGAATTACCTGATATGGCGCAGTTTGACACGATTATCTTAGCTGTTAAACCACAAGTATTACCATCTGTATTGAGCCAATTAACGTCTGTGAAAGCGGGGGCTACGGTTATTTCCGTGGCAGCTGGCGTAACATTAGATACCTTGCGCAAAGCATTACCAACCGCGGTGTTGTACCGTGCCATGCCGAATACTCCAGCATCTATTGGATGTGGTATGACTGCGTTGACTGCGGATAATGGAGCTGATACAATTCACGTGGAGGCTTTATTTAATGCGGTTGGTGAAGTAGCCGTTGTCAGTGAAGCCGACCTAGATCGATTAGGCGCTTTGTCTGGTGCCGGCCCAGGATATATGTTTGTCATTTTAGATGCCTTGGCTGATGCGGGGGTCCGCATTGGATTACCTCGTCAATTGGCGATTAAGGCGGCTGCCCAAACGATGTATGGGGCTGGTAAAATGGCATTAGAATCCGGTACACATCCTGCTATATTGCGCGATCAAGTGACTAGCCCTGGCGGTACTACGATTGCTGGCATTGGAGCTATGGAAAAAGGTGGCTTGCGCAGTGCCCTACAAGATGGGGTTGTTGCTTGTTTAGCTCGTTCCAATGAATTGGGGAAATAATGGCTGATACTAGTAAATTAATTAGATATTTTGAAGCAAGCGGTAGCGGTGAAGAAGCGCGCCGTATGCTTGATTTAGCTGAACAAGTGGTAAAGGGAAAACCGTATCGCGTTTGTGACTTTACAAGTCCTGCAGGTCTTGTTATCGCGGACGCAATTAAGGCGGCTTATCCTGAATTACTCGTTCAATCCTATGGCGGCTATGAAGGGGCGGAACGCATTCGTATCGCCTTTGTAGATAGTCATTTTCAAGGTACAGTAGATATGGGTATCATTCCCTTGAAGGTATCTTGGGATCCACGATTTAGATTGTTAAATCATCGTGATGTGCTTGGTTCTTTGATGGGGCTTGGCATTGATCGCTCGAAGTTTGGCGATATTATCATGGGCCAAGGGGGCGCACAAATTCTCGTAGATAGCGCTGTAGCAGATTTTGTAGTGCAAAATTTTACAAAGATTGCTATGGTTGCCGTATCTGTAACTCCGATGGAGTTAGATGAGATAGCACCAAAGAAGAAAAGATTAAAGAAGTGCGTACTACCGTTGCATCACTTCGATTGGATGCGGTAGCAAGCTCTGGCTTTAGCGTATCCCGTACCAAATTGGTGAGCGCTGTAAATGCCGGTTTATTGCAAGTAAATTGGCAACCTGCAAAGGGGGCCATCCCAAGAGGTCAAAGAAGGGGACATCATATCTATGCGTGGTCGTGGCCGAATGAAGGTAGAGGCTATTACGGGCACATCCCGTAAGGGACGTATCGGCGTTTACCTTAAACGATTTATGTAAGCAAATAAGCAATCGGCTTGATTCATCAAGCCGATTTTTTATACCGCTTATGTATATCTATAGTTTCATATGTAGGTATACATAAGCGGTATCATCAATTATGCGAGGTTCATTATGATATCTCTAACATTACAAACTACAGCGAGTGATACCATTTTATTTGTAGGTGGTGGCGCCGTGGCTGAACGACGTCTAGCATTATGCTTAGACGAGCCCTGTCAATGCATTGTCATTAGCCCCGTTATAACAGATCAGATGAAAGCTTGGCATGAGGATAACAGATTTATTTGGCACAATACAGTGTTTAGCGATGACCATATAGACATTGTAAACAATGTAAATTATTGTTTAGCTGTACAGATAATAAAGCTGTTAATGATTATATAGAAGCTATAGCACGCAATAATGGCATACTAGTCAATCGTGCCGATAATGCTACAGCTTGTGATTTCACAGTACCATCAACAATCGATATGGGTGATTTGCATGTTGCGATTAGTGCTAATAATGGGGGACCACGTATTAATCGTCTTGTGAAACAAGATATGATGAATCGTTATAATATATTGCAAATTGCCATACCGAGACTTAAAATTATGAGGGAAGAGGTAAAGTTACTTATCCCTAGCGTAGAGGAGCGTAGCCGTTTTTGGCGCACTCATCTAGGCGAATCTGAATTTCAGGCTATTCTTAAGGGACAATGGCCTTTGATAGAGGAGAAACTACACCATGCAATTAGTGGTATTAGGACTAAATCATAGAAGTGCTGCCGTTGAGGTGCGTGAACGTTTCTCGTTTGAAAAAAACGAGGTAGAAAGCGCCTTAAATCGACTCTATGAATACGAAAAAATTTCAGAATGCGTCATTCTATCGACTTGCAATCGTACGGAAATTTATGCCGTATTAGAAGATGTACAATCTCCTAAAGCGTATATGCTCGATGTATTAAAGCATTTAAAACATGCCGATACAATTGATGAATCCGCATTTCTTCTATGAAGAGAAAGCCTGTATAGAACATCTATTCCGCGTATCTGCTAGCCTTGACTCCCTAGTGTTGGGGGAAGGTCAAATCCTTAGCCAATTGAAAGGTGCCTATATCGCTGCCTATAGTGCAGGCTTTACGGGAACCGTATTTAATATCTTGTTCCAACGCGCTATTGGTGTTGGTAAAAAGGTTCGGACCAATACAGGCATTGCAAATACACCTGTGTCTGTTAGTTACACGGCGGTTAACTTGGCGGAAGATAGCCTAGATAAACCACTTACAGAAGCCACAGTCCTCATCTTAGGGGCTGGTACCATGAGTGAGTTAACAGCTACACACTTACAAGCAAAGGGCGTAAAAACCATATTCGTATCAAATCGAACTTTTACCAATGCGGAAGCCTTAGCGAAGAAATTTAATGGGCAAGCCATTAAATTAGATCACTATGTAGAACAAGCGGAACATGCAGATATCATCATTACATCGACGGGGGCACCGCATTATATTATTGGTGAAAAAGAGGCTAAACGGATTGCCTCATTGCGTCATGGACGTCCCATCGTGATGATTGATATTGCAGTGCCTCGTGATATTGATCCTGTCGTTGCGGATATCGAAGGTGTGTACCTATTCAATATCGATGCTCTAGAAAGCGTTGTAGAAGAAAATAAACAACAACGCGAGGAAGAGGCGAAACGGGCTGAACCGATTATTCACGAAGCCATCGATGAAGTGTTAGAAAAGTTTAGTTATTTATCCGTACGCCCTATGATGGCGCTATTGACGGATAAGGCTGATCGTATTCGTCGCCGTGAATTACATCGAGCGCTGGCTAAATTGCCGGATATTTCCGATAAAGAGCGTCGCATCATTGATTCTATGAGTCGTATGATCGTTAGAAAAATGCTAAGAGAACCGATGATTCATTTCAATGAAATCGCAGGTACACAAGAAGAAGGTTTATATTGGGATTTATTCAAAGATATGTTTAATCTCGAGAAAGAAGGCTCGTAGTATGAGGAACCACATTAGAATTGGAACTCGAAAGAGTGCTCTCGCTTTATGGCAGTCAGAATATGTAAAAAGTGAATTGCAACGCTTATACCCTGGTATTACAGTGGAACTAGTCCATTTTAATACGAAAGGGGACCGTATTTTAGATAAGCCACTAGCGGAAGTAGGTGGCAAAGGTTTATTCACTGCTGAATTAGAGGCGGCTATGCATGCTGGTGATATCGATATCGCCGTTCATAGTTTAAAGGATATGCCTACGGAATTACCAGATGGCCTTACATTAGGTGCTATTTCAAAACGAGAAGTCCCTTTTGATGCTTTGGTAAGTCCTAAATACAAAACATTGGACCAATTGCCAGAAGGAGCGCGCATTGGTACCAGTAGTTTACGACGACAAGCACAACTATTGCATCGCCGTCCAGACCTACAAATCGAAGTCATCCGCGGCAATGTGCAAACCCGTCTTGGCAAGATTGAAACAGAAGGCCTCGATGGCGTCGTATTAGCACAAGCAGGCCTTAAACGGCTCGGTTTAGATGATAGAATCACACAAGTCTTTACGGCGGATGAAATGATTCCTGCTGTGGGGCAAGGTGCTTTGGCTATTGAATGTCGCAGTGACGATACTGAGATGTTAGAAATACTTTCAAAAATCGACGACGAACCAACACGCCTTGCTGTAGAAGGGGAACGTAGTTTCTTGAACCAACTTAATGGGGGTTGCCAAGTGCCGATGGGCGTATATGGAACCGTTGAAAAAGGGCAGCTCATATTGAAAGCACTCATTGCATCCTTAGATGGTAAAACTGTATATGAAGGAGAATTGTCTGGACCTGCTAAGAAAGGGGTTATGTTAGGCAAAAACCTTGCGAAAGCCTTATTTGAAGAAGGGGGCAAACACATTGTGGAAGCCCTTGTTAAGGAGGGAATCATAAAATGACAGGTTTAGTATATTTGATTGGCGCAGGCCCTGGAGATTCTAAATTAATCACTGTAAAAGGTAAGGAATGTATAGAACGCGCAGATGTTATCGTGTATGACTATTTAGCAGATGCTCATTTATTAGAATGGGCTCGTCCTGATGCTGAGTTAATCTATGCAGGTAAACAATGTAGAGAACATACTATGCACCAATGGGAAATCAACGAATTGTTGGTAGCAAAGGGCAAAGAGGGTAAAATCGTAGCCCGTTTAAAAGGTGGGGATCCCCTCGTATTTGGCCGTGGCGGTGAAGAGGCAATGGCCCTTCGTGAGGCCGGTGTTCCTTTTGAATTTGTACCTGGTGTTACATCGCCTATCGCAGCGCCTGCCTATGCTGGTATTCCTGTAACACAACGTGCTATGGCTACATCCTTTGCGGTTGTTACCGGTCATGAAGACCCAACAAAGCGGTGTCTGGCATCCATTGGGAAGGTCTTGCCACAGCAGTGGATACACTTTGCTTTGTCATGGGCGTAGGCAATTTACCTACGATTGCAGAAAAATTGATGGCTCATGGCCGTCCTGCCAATACGCCAGTGGCCCTCATTCGCTGGGGTACTAAACCTGTTCAAGAGGTGCTTGTTTCCACCCTAGAACATGTTGTAGAAGACGTGGAAAAGGCACAACTAAAAGCACCAGCCATCATCGTCGTAGGCGATGTTGTAAACTTGCGTGAACAATTGCAATGGTTCGATAACAAGCCTTTATTCGGCAAAACAATTGTAGTTACTCGTGCTCGCTCTCAAGCCAGCAAGTTCCGTGATATGCTCATGAATCAAGGAGCCAATGTTATCCAAGCAGCAGCTATTAAAACAGAGCCTGTAGAATTATTTGATGAAGATAAACGTTTATTACATGGCGTAGATCGCTATTCTTGTGTCGTATTCACATCCGCTGAAGGGGTACGCTACTTCTTTGATGCATTGTACGGGGAAGGTAAGGATGCGCGTTCCTTAGGTTATGCTAAGGTATGTGCTATCGGCAGTGCCACAGCTAAGGCGTTAACGAATTATGGCATTACGCCGGATATTATCCCTGTAGATTATAAGGCTGAATCTGTTGTTGATGCATTGAAACAGCATGTAAAAGCTGGAGATACGGTGTTATTAATTCAACCTAAGAAGGCTCGTGAAGTGATTCCTCGTGAATTGCGTCACTTAGATATTGACGTAGATATCTTGCGCTTGTATGAAACGCAACAAGATACATCTCAACAAGAGGCTTTGGTAGATGCATTACAACATGGTCATGTCGACTATATTACATTTACTAGCTCCTCTACAGTTACCAATACATTGGAGTTATTGGGTGAGGATGCACTTTCACTATTAGAACATACAAAAATTGCATGTATCGGACCTATTACGGCCGCTACGGCTATGAGTGCAGGTTTAAAGGTAGATATCATTAGTCCTGTATATACGACAGAAGGCCTTGTAGACACAATCGTGAAAGACTGCGCTAACTAATATACTGTCATTATTAAACGGAAGAAGGAAATTTACTATGTACGATTTAACCTATCGTCCTCGCCGTTTGCGCACTTCTCCAGAAATGCGTGATTTAGTACGAGAAACAACATTAGATACAACTGATTTGATTTATCCATTATTCATCGTTCCTGGTGAAGGCATAAAAAAAGAAATCGACACATTGCCAGGACAATACCATTTATCTGTAGACGAAGCGGTAAAAGTGGCGCAAGAGGCTTATGACCTCGGTATTCGTGGTGTAGAAATCTTTGGCATCCCTACCTATAAGGATGAACAAGGTTCTTCCGCATGGGATATGGAACAACCGGTACAACAAGCGATTAAAGCCATCCGTGAAGCGGTGCCAAATCTATTGGTTATTGCAGACGTATGCTTATGCCAATATACCTCTACTGGTCACTGTGGCATGATTGACCACCACGAAATCTTGAATGATGAAACATTGCCTCTATTATGCAAGGTTGCGGTTAGCCAAGCGCAAGCTGGTGCCCACATGGTGGCGCCATCTGATATGATGGATGGCCGTGTAGGTGCTATTCGTGAAGCTCTTGATGAAGCTGGTTTCACCAATGTATCTATCATGAGCTATGCTGCCAAATATGCATCTGCCTACTATGGTCCATTCCGTGGCGCCGTTAATTCAGCGCCTCAATTTGGGGACCGTAAATCCTATCAAATGGATCCGGCTAATCGCTTAGAAGCAATGCGTGAAATTGAACTCGATATCGCTGAAGGTACTGATATTATCATGATTAAACCGGCATTATGCTATTTAGATATCGTTCGCGAAGCCCGTGATCGTTATGAATTGCCATTGGCTGTCTATAATGTGTCTGGCGAATATGCAATGGTTAAAACGGCTGCAGCTGCTGGTCTTATCGATGAACAACGCCTTGTTATGGAAACGATGCTCTCCATGAAACGGGCTGGTGCTAAGATTATCATCACATACCATGCCCTTGATGTGGCACGTTGGCTTAAACAATAAGGAGTGACTATGTTACAACTAGGTAAATCAGAAAAAGCGTTTGATGAAGCAAAGCGATATATGCCAGGTGGCGTTAATAGTCCTGTTCGCTCCTATCGTAGCGTAGGCTCAAACCCTCCATTTATTAGCTCCGCTAGTGGCAGCCGCATCTATGATATCGATAACAACGAATACATAGACTATGTGTTGAGCTGGGGCCCTATGATTTTGGGCCATGCGAACCCTGAGGTCGTAGCTAGTCTACAAGAGGCTATTCCTCGTGGTACAAGCTATGGTGCGCCTACACTGTTAGAAACGGAATTGGCTAAGAAAATCCAAGCCTTCATGCCGTCTATGGAAATGGTCCGTCTCGTTAACTCTGGCACAGAGGCGACCATGAGCGCATTGCGCGTAGCTCGTGGGTATACGGGCCGCGATCGTATCGTTAAATTTGTTGGCTGTTATCATGGTCATAGTGATTCTCTATTGGTGAAAGCCGGCTCTGGCCTCGCTACATTTGGCGTACCAGATAGCCCAGGCGTACCAAAGGGCGTTGCAGAAATACTATCACATTACCATACAATGACATTGATGCGGTTAAACAATTATTCGATGAAATGGGCGATACTATTGCTTGTATTATCGTAGAACCTGTTGCAGGCAATATGGGCTGTGTGCCTCCAGTAGAAGGATTCCTTGAAACCTTGCGCGATGTAACAAAGGCGCATGGTGCCCTATTAATCTTTGACGAAGTTATGTGTGGCTTCCGGGCTAGCAGCGGTGGTGCACAAAAACTATACAATATTAAACCCGATTTGACTTGCCTTGGTAAAATCGTTGGCGGTGGTATGCCTCTCGCTGTATTTGGCGGTTTTAGCAAAATCATGAGCGAAGTAGCACCATCCGGCCCTATTTACCAAGCCGGTACATTGAGTGGTAATCCTGTGGCTGTAACAGCAGGCCTTGCTACATTATCTATGTTGCAACGAGACCCAACCATCTTTAAACAAGTGGAAGATAGCACAAAAGCATTGTGTAATGGTCTTGAAGCATTGGCTAAGAAATACAATGTGCCAGCGGTGGTGCAACGTGTGGGTTCTATGTTTACCTTGTTCTTTACAGATAAACCGGTTCACAATTTTGATGACGCTAGTGCATGCAATGCGGACCATTTCAAGACATTCTTCCATCATAACTTGAGCCATGGTATTTACTATGCACCAAGCTCTTTTGAAAGTAACTTTGTATCTATCTGTCATAAATCGGCTGAAATTGAAAAAACATTGGCTGTTGCAGAAGAAGCTTTCAAAATTATCAGTGAAACACTGTAATATTCTTTTGACGTAATCGATGTAGGTGATGAACATGCAATTTTACAAGAACTTAAAACGGGCTCGTGTACGCATGGGAAAGAGCCAAATCGAAGTCGCCAAGGCTGTAGGTATTAGTAATGCAGCATTGTCCAATTACGAGACTGGCTATAGAGAACCAGACCTCGATACACTGTGCGCGTTGGCTCGTTACTATGAGCTGACCTTAGATGAACTCGTGAATGTTAATAATGAACAGCAAGAACGCATTTATGACATTAGCACCGTTGTGAAGGATACACATATTAAGTTCAAAGGGGACTTGTATGAATTAAAAGCATCGCAAAAGAAGGTTCTCTTGCGAGAACTGGATACAGTGTTTGAAAAATTTCAACGATCTCGTATAACATCTATCAAAGAAGGTACCTCACATCGCCATCCCCATATCAATCGGGGAGGGCTGTTGGGGGCAAACCTTGCGGTGAGTCGCGGGAAAAAATGATAAGTTTTGATTGTATGACAAACGAACCTGATCCTGAGTTTCCTTTAGAAAGTCGCTAATTAAATAAAGTTTGATAGCATTAAAGCTATTATATCCAAACATATACTATTAGTTTGGATATAATAGCTTTTTTATTTATGTTACGTATATTGTTTTTGTAAAACATACAATTTATAATTTTATTAAGAGTAATATAACTAGTGAAGAATTGTATGATAATAATCGTTTTTGTGGGGTTTTTTTAGTATTCTTATATTGCATGTATTTTTATTAAAAAAATCCTTATTTTTCATTGAATAAAATATAAATTAAACGGTCGAGATATTTATTAATATCAGAGCTTTCAATGGGTGGAATAATTTTTCTTCTATACACTTTTTTTCTGGATATTCTAAAATATTTAAATTTTTTTATTGCAGTTGGAAATGGTAACAATGTGTTTTTCTAGAAATGTGGTTAAGAATTCCGGCTATTAAAGAAGATTCTAACTTATCGTCTGAAATTAAAAGCAATATTGATAAAAAAAGCAAAAAAAGATTTTTTTATTCCGTAATACCTATATTAGTTATATTGGTACTTATAATTGTTTTTAATACTATATGAAATACGGATATAACGTCTGTTATTATTGATTCGTAGGTAGTTGCTTTAGCCTTAGTACCGGAGATTATCTTATTAACGATAATTAAGCATTAGGTGAAATCAGTAATGATATACCCGCACAATTTTATTAATGGGGCATTTTGAGATAGGCTTTTGCGAATTGAATATATAGAAAGGTTAGAGAATATGAATACAACTATATATGAAGCCGTAGCTAAATATAAAAAAGATGATACATTACCATATACAGAGTATTTTAGTTTAGGTTATTTTTTGACTAAAGATTTAGCAGAAAATGCAATAATGTTAGCTAAACAACTTCCGGGATTTAGAGCGTTTTGCGATAAAAACTTTTATATTGAGGAATTTATTTTAAATGATGGAGTACCAAGAAATTATAGTGTAGATGATCCTATCAAAAACAATGAAGTTTTTATATTGTGGCATGGGTATGATGTTGATTCAATGTATACAGTGGGTGGAACTTTAGGTGTATTTAGTGACTATGAATATGCTGTATTAGCAAAAGAAAAATATAGTACTTGGGATATATTTATTGTTCATGGGTTAGACAATTTTGGTATTGGGAAGGTTGCATTAAACGAACGTCAATGGGTAGATGGCTTTGTAACAGTTTATGATTAAGTGCATATAGCAATAGAACCTATTTAAATATTTTTTAGTTTAATCAGGTTGCGTTGCTTATTATAATGAGGCTTTATACCTACTTAACGACTTTGAACAAGATTATATGAACAAGTAAAGATTTTGCTTTTGTTAGACTCTAAAAATATTACGTCATATGGAGTAATCATGGAAATATATAAGAATCTAAAGTCTAAGTTTAATCAATTGTCTTTTAGAGCTCGTTTTATATTAATAGGGTGGATTTTAATTATTACTCTGTTTTTACTATATTCAATCTTTATAGTATTAATGCATCCGATATTTTTAAATTATGTGAATAATTCAAGTGCATTGCTAGATAAATATAATGATAAAATAGTAAGCACAGAGGTTTCATACGAAGGAAAGAACAGTCAAATTGTCGTAAAAACTGTTGAGTATGAAAATCTTTCAACAGATGAGATAATTCGTACTTTGAAAGTTGATAATGTGGAGCTAGTTTCTATTAACGATTCGGAAGCTAGACTATTCGATGAAGTAAACAAGGTAAAAATAGTAATTACGACAGAGAATAATATGACTATTGTTAAGTTTTATTATTAATCATAAGACTAGTTTCTATGTTTATTTTGTCTGTTTTCATAACTAAATGATAAGACATTACTATTTATGGATTGAAACATAAAGGTGTTATATACGATGATAGCGTTTTGTACATTAGTAGAGCATTTTAAATATTACGAGTGTTTATATTGAGAAGGTGGAGATCATAATAAAATATATGCATATAGGTTTATTAAAGGAACTTGGTCCCAAATTATTAAAATATCTGCTTATTGGCATTGCTGCAGCCTTTATACTAATCGTAATTGTCGGCATCACTACTCGATATTATCATTATAATGACAACTCTTCTGCATTAATCAGATATGGATATTCTCTCTACAAAGAGGATTTGATCGATGAGATAAACTGGACTCGTGTAGGCGATAAGTTCATGGTGAAGAATTCTGACTATACTGACTTTAAGGCAAAGTATAATCAGAGTAGATTCTTAGATGATATAAATGATAATAAGGACAAAATTAGTGGAGGTCTTAATACCAATAGCATTAGAGTCCAGTTGAAAGAAGACTTTATACGAATTAAATATAAAATGGTGGATTGATAAAGATGGTTTGCGATAAGGTCGTTATTAATAAATTAAAAATAATTATATTTGTAGTAGGAATAATCATAGGTTCATTTGGTGGTGCTCTTGTATTAGAGAAAATAGATAATACATTGGAATCCATTTATTCTGGTAGACAAGCTCTTATTTGGAATGAATATAAAAGTTTTGATCATCGTGAGCATTTTACTATCAATGCCATCTATCCTTTTAAATATGAACTTGGTAGTGTTAGACCATACTTTATTGTTGATGCACTAAGTAATAGTAATATGGATACAATAGAAAAATCTTTAGCTTTAAATGGATGGCAGCAAATAGAGGCTAATACATTTCAAAGAAACTAGTGGAGAAGTATTAAAATTATCTGTAAAACCTATTAACATGAATGAATTTATGATTGTATATTATTACTAACTTTTACAAATGGAATCTATACTATTAGCTATGCGGTAATCGTAATAATTAATGAATAGTTATATAGGTAAAGTTATTCAGAAATGTATTAGTGGAGTTAGGAGAGATTATGAACGCTGGGCGTATCTTATGTAGTATTTTACTTGGTATGTATGCAATATATATTATACGGAATAATGCAATAACTATTGCAGGAGCAAATACTAAGAAAAGTCTTCTTCTTACGATGATACAATTAAGTCAATTATTGATGCTTGAATTAATGGTTATTTTTGGGGGGAGGATTTTACATAGTTTTTCTATTTTTTCGTTAATACTTGCGGTTCTTCTTTGGGGGGAAATGTTTGCACTAAAGCAAAATCTCAATGAATATTTTATGTGCAAGGAAGGAAAAAGCTATGGCATTAGTATTATAGGAATAGGTCGAATTGCTGTGTCTGTAGGGCAGAGCATTTTACTAATCTTATTAGCGATTTTTGGTTGGTAAAATTTCTTCCGTATGAGGGGGAAATTTAATTCATCTTTTGGCCGTTATAGGGATTTATAAAAAGATGATACATTACCATATACAGAGTACTTTAGTTTAAGGTATTTTTTAGTTTAATCTGGTTGTGATTGAGATATTTCGACAAAGCATAATAGGACTATTGTTAAATTTTATTAGTTAGCTTGGTAGAGAGTTTATATGAAAAAAGCTTATATTTTTATAGTGATAGCTATTGTAAGTCTTGGTATAGCTATATATCATCATTATCATCAAGTGGCCCATAATAATATAGTTGTTTCCACACAGTCTCATGAATTAGTAGACACCTCAATTGATGAATCGATTTCTAATCGAATTTTAGCAGTATATCCCACTGAATCTTACTATTACTATTTAGGCTACGATGGAATTGGTCGCTATGATATTAAAAATCATATTTTAGATGTATTAGAGTTCGAGGTTTATGGTGATGAAAGTGGTCCTTTAAAACCTATCATCCTAAATCTAAGATAGTTGTTAATAGGAAGAATAAACTATCTGATTTTTCAAAAGAAGATTTAGATAATTTTGAAAAAATGTTAATGAATTCTGAGCATGGTGCACAATACTTTAATAAACGATGGTACCGTTCTGGCTATGAAGCCACTTTTTTGGATTTAGATAATCATCTTATTATTACGAATGATGTGCGAGGTGTAAAAGATACACCTACCAAAATTTTAATATTTAATGTGAGTGGCTTTATTATCATTGATAAAGAAACCAATGATATGCAAGTTTATTTTGATGAAAGTATTGCAGGAAAAAAAGTTAAAGATTCTGCAATTTCAATATTAAAGTATATGTATGGTGAACATCTTATAGTTCTAAATAGTATAGATCAAATTGAAGAGAATGAGAGAAATATTTTGTTGCAACTAAGAGATCAATACATTAGTAAAAAATAATTTGCGTGAGCGTAGTTAGTGATAAGGTTAAATTTAGATCTAGTGATAATTATAAAGGTGTTTTGGGGATATTAAACCCCATTGGTGTAGAATGGCAACAAAGTGGTGCTATCGCAACAACTAATGCATATGTAGAATTCCAAATGGAAGTAGAGGTCAATAAGTAGATGTGGAAAAAGAGATTACTGATAATTAGTATATTAGGAAATATTCTTTCTCTGTTTTTAATTGGTGTCTATTTTTTAACTAACTCTTGGTTTTTTCATGCTGAATTAGGGAGTACGGTTGGTATAAAGCCTGATTATCTGATTCAGTTAAATAATGAAGGCGTTTTGTATGACTATAGACAAATGATAAGAATTGCCTCTGGTATAAGGTCATACAAATTGATAAACTCCTTAGAATCAGATAATTATCATATATACAAATCAATTTATAATCATCAGATTTTTTTATTGGTCAAGTTGATCAAATGCATCAAAAATATATTATTTATGATGGGTATTTAGATCACTATATATTTGTGAACCTTGAATTTGATATTGATAAAAAAACAATATGAGGATTTTATTGGAAGAATAAAGGTAATAGATGGTTATGAAAAATGTTCCTATAAGATATCGCAAGTTAATTGAAAATGGCAACTGGAAATATCTTTAATTTATTTTTAACTGGCATAGGTATATTGAATTAGGCCTAGAATTATATTTAAGAGATTTAGTAGCTAAGGGCAATTCTGCGCTTGCATGAGAGAATAAGCCTATGCTTATGAAAAAGCAAAAAAAAGATTTTTGTTTCGTAATACCTATATTAGTTATATTTGCACTAATAATTATTTTTAATACTATATGAAATACGGATATTTATGTTTTAGAAGAAAGCGGTGATAGCTATCAATTTTTTAGAATTCCTGGACATCCAGCTGATTATAAGTTGATGAGTCATAATTGTGTAACGGTTTCTGTAAAAGTCTTAGTTGATGGAAGTGGAGAGCATCCCACTTTAAATCGATTAAGAGGTGCGGTTATTCCTGGTGCTGTTGAAAATTTATTGGATGAAGATTATGAAAATAATCGCGGACTGGTATATAAGGTGGAATAAATGGGATATATTCGTAAATATCTTACTTGTTTTTTTATTATAGTTTGTATATTGGTATTAGTATATATATTGAGAGTGAAGTTTACATCTTATAATAATGTATGGAATCCACATAAAGGTGCTGTTGTAGTTCTCAATGGCTCTAATGCAAACATTTATAATCCACAAGATATGGGAAATAATTTTAATCTCGATTTATCTATGCTAAAAATTAAGAACGGAATAATCACAGACGCTTTTTTTACTAAAGATAGTTTTTTTGCTATTCAGAAAGTACAGAATGGTAAGCAAGTCGATTGGTATTTAACTAATATTTTTTTGAAGATAAGTTAGAAAAAAATTCTTATTTATACAGGAAATCAATATCATATATATCAGGTTTGGACTAGTAATGGGAACATTATTTTAAATACATCTGAAGGTTATTATCAATTAAATTTGAAAAGTGGAGAAATTTTAGAATTAGATAAAATGAATGGTATAAGTAATGAGTATCTTGTTTATAGTGAATGGCCGGAAGAGGGGGGATTTACAAATCAAAGTTTTTGCATAGATTACTCTGAAAGTGAAATATATAATTTACTTTCTAGACGATTAAGAATTAATGGCATTGTTGATAATACCGCTATTGTTCAAATTTTACCAAATACATCAAATGATGAACACGTCAGTTTAAATGCTTTTTTAGAGAGCTTAAGGTTTGGTATTAATTCCAGTGATTTTTCAATATTCTATTTGAACTTAAAAGAATCAAAATTTTTAATATTAGATTTAAGTTCTGAAGATAATCGTAAGTGGTATATGAATATTAAATATCTAAATACTGATTATAATGAACAAATATTGAATCACTTTCAAAATGTAATTAATTATCAAGATAATATACACTAGAGGTGAAATGGCGACACAATTGAATGAGAGTTAACCATCAAGCGTGTGAAGAACATGAACATGCGCATTACAAAGGATGCTGTAATCTATGTGTCGGCGAATGCATACGTGCCGGATTATAGGGTGGACAAGTTTGTCATCGAGAATATACCCTTCATTAAGTGAGTTCGTTACAAGGTTGATCATTGAATGCCAAGTGGTCATATGGCTCGTCAAAATGGCGATACGCACCAAGAAAGCTATGTACCAACGACGATTAAAGCCGCACAATTAGCACAACTTAAAGCAAAGCGAGATACTACTATTATTGGCTCTACTGTATCTGGTAAGAAAGTTGAAGTTGATACAGGTCATGATTTACATATTCAAAGCTTACAAGATGTAGATAACTTTAAAGAACATAGTAAATCTGCAGGCTTCTCTGTGTCTTCTAAACCTAACTTCAAAAATCCAACTGGTAGTATCAATGCTAGTGTAGGTCGTATTGATAGCAAATGGAAAAGCGTGACTCATCAAGCTGGTATTTTGGCTGGAGAAGATGGCTATGATATTAATGTAGGGAATGGTACTACATTAGAAGGTGCTGTCATTAAAAGTGAAGCTCCAAAAGCTAAGAATACATTGACTACTAAATCTCTTGAGATGAAAGATATTCAAAATGAAGCCGAGTATACATATAGCAATAATGGGATAGGCTATAACTACTATGGTAGTAAAAAGAAACTTGAAGAGATGAAGCGCAATGATAAAAAAGGCTATGATAAGATTTATAATAATATCGGTCTAGTTCCAAATTTAGGTGTAGGATCTAAAGGTAAAGCAAGCTCGACTACTCAATCTGCTATTTCTGATGGTATACTAACAGTAGATGGTAAAGAAATTGATACTAAGACGATTAATACAAATACTGAAAATACATTACATCAGCTAGATAAAATTTTTGATAAAAAGAAAATTGAAGAACGTCAGGAGCTAGCACGTTTATTTGCTAAAAATGCATTTGAAGAAGTACATCGCCTAAGTGATAAATATCATTGGAAAGAAGGTGGCCCAGAGAAAGTAGCTTTGCATGCTGCAATTGGTGAGATTACTACGCAATTGGCAGGTAATCCAAATGGATCAGGAGCTTTAGCGGCAGGGATTAATGAACTAGCTATTAAAAAGATTATTGATAAGGTAGGAAAGGAACATCCGGATCAAGCCCAAATACTAAGTGCTGCTTAGGGGGAACAGTTAATAAATTATTAGATAAACCATTATCATCAGGAGCGGCAGTTTCTAGTTATGGCACTAAGTGGAATTATGAAGGAATACGGGTTCCACGTGAATATCCTATTGCTGCATATTTAAATGCTGATGGGACATACCAATATGTTGATGAGTATGGTAATAAAATTAATCGTGAAGATATAAAACTTAATAATTTAGTGATTTGGGTCGAGAAGGAATATAATACTGGTATTGGATATACGATGATGATAAATCGAGATGGTAAGCCTGATGCTTATTATAATGGTTCAATAAAGGAGCAGGGAAAGGGGCAAACCTCAGGTGGTTGGGTTGTTTCTGGCAAAACAAACTCAGATATAGAAGAGTATAGAACTCTAAAGGGTAGTGCTAATCCAACCGATGAAAAAGTTAGTCCTATGGATCCAATGATATCCAATTTCACAGAAAGAAAAAAAGGAGTATTTGAGTCACTAGGATTTACTATAGAAAATCATTTAAAAGAAGCTTTAAACCCTCAAAGTGTGAGTTGGACAGGTGTAACTACCGCATTGGATTATAAAGCTAGTAAAGTTGCTGACAAATATTTGCCTATTGGTACAGTTACTAACTATGTAGGTATGATTGCTGCTGATTCCAATATTAAAAAATATGGTATTACAGGTGCTGGAGCACGAGTGAAAATGGACATTGCGTATGTAGGAGGTATGCTAGTTATCGGGAAAAAAGTAAAACCTGTTGTTAATACGATTGGTGTACACTTTGGTGATTATGAATTTAATAATGCAAAAAATGTGGTAGCACCACCTTTATCCCAAGAGGCTATACAGAAAGATATTGATGAAAGGTTTGAGGAGGCATTGCATACAACGACTATGTAATGTAGGCTTAGGGTTAATTACTTTAAATACTAAATGGAGCTATATATGAAGATTTGGGTTTCATTATTTTTTTTATGTATATATTGTTTATATTTTATAAAAAAACCCATGTTTTAGTTTAGATAATTACAAAATCAAGCGTTCTAAATTAATGTTATATTCAGAAGTGGGGATAGGGGGGCTTGTTTTTATTCTTATTAATGTTCCGTATGATGGTGATAATTTAATTCATCTTTTGGCCGTTATAGGAATATTAAATTGGGGCTTAGAATTATATCTAAGAATTTTAGCTATTAAAAAGTGATTCTTTACTTGCTTTAGAGAATAAGCCTATGCTTATAAAAAAAGCGAAAAAAAGATTTTTTTATTCCGTAATACCTATATTAGTTATGTTTGCACTAATAATTATTTTTTTAATATTATGGCTGATAATTGAAATACGTATGACTTTTTACAATTGATAATGTAAAAGGACTAGTATCAAAACAAAATATAGGATGAAATTTAAATACTTAGCAGATAGTTGATCATCTAAAATCAACTATCTGCTATTTTTATGTTCTTAATATCGAATAATCTCTATTAAAATTACCAGAATTTTACGATTTTATGAGTGTTTTATGATAAAATAAAAGGTATGAATACTTCAACAACTCGGTCTATTACCTACAATGGTGACACAATTGAATATGAATTAACAATCAAGCGTGTAAAGAACATAAACATGCGTGTTCACAAGGATGGTAGTGTCCATATTTCGGCGAATGCTTATGTACCAGATCATCGCATCGATGCGTTTGTTATTGAAAATATACCCTTTATTGAGCGGGCTCGTTTTAAATTAGAAGCATTAACGGCACAACGGATAGAGGCTTTGCAATATGTAACGGGTGAAACCGTATCTATTTTGGGTATGCCTGTTTCGCTAGAGGTGCTAGAAACATCTGGCAAACCGCATATTAAGTTTGATGGTTCTAGTCGTATGGTGATGTTCGTTAAATCTGATTACACCTATGAAGAAAAGCATAAATTAATGCAAACCTTTTGGCGACAGCTAGGGGAAAAGGTGTTTACCCATTGGGCGAAGGTCGTATATCAACGCTTTCACCAGCAACATATTGATGTGCCCATGCCAACGGTAAAGCAACAGCACATGAAGAGTCGGTGGGGTTCTTGTACGCCATCAAAGCAGCTCATTAAGATGAATATGCGTTTATTAGAAGGGCCTCAGGCCTATATTGAATACGTTATGGTACATGAGTTTGCCCATTTTAAATACTTGGATCATTCCAAGAACTTTCACAATTTAGTGGCCCAATTTTTACCAGATTGGAAAGCCCGTAAGAAATCATTAAATATCTATTTTGCACATAGACCGTAAGGAGGTGTACCATGAAGCCATTTGTACATTTACATAGTCATACGGAATTTAGTTTATTGGACGGCATCAGTCGTTTGCCGGATATGGTGCGCCGCGCGAAGGAACTGGAACAACCAGCCCTTGCCATTACGGACCATGGCAATATGTATGCAGCTATCTATTTTTATAAGGAATGTGTAGCACAAGGCATTAAACCGATTATTGGGTGTGAAGTGTATGTCACAGAAGGTAGCCGCCTTGATAAACCAGAGGGGCGCAGCCGTGAGCGATTAAAACATCTTATTTTGCTAGCCGAAACGATGGAAGGCTATCGAAATCTTGTTAAAATCGTATCGAAAGCCTCTACGGAAGGTTTTAATTATAAGCCCCGTGCTGATCATGATTTGTTGCGTCAATACAGCAAGGGAATCATCGCCCTTAGTGCGTGCATTCAAGGGGAAGTGCCTCAATATATTCTGCAAGATAATATGGAGGGGGCTCGCCGAGCTGTTGAATGGTACATTGAAACCTTCGGTAAAGACAATTTCTTTTTAGAAATTCAAAATCACGGTTTACCTGAAGAGTTACGAGCTCAGCAAGTGCTATGCCAATTAGCTGACGAATATGGCCTAGGCATCGTGGCGTCCAATGATTTCCACTATGTTATGAAAGACGACGCTGATGCTCAGGATATCCGCGTTTGTATTCAAACGGGCCGACGTCGTGCCGAAGTAGACCGTTTGAAATTCCCTAATGATGAGTTCTATCTAAAATCTGGGGACGAGATGGCGGAGCTCTTTGGACACATCCCTGGAGCCTTAGAAAATACAGTAAAGATTGCAGACCGATGTAATGTAGAATTTAATTTTAATGAACACCATTTGCCGCACTTTGACGTGCCTGAGGGCGAAACGTCTAAGACTTATTTGCGTAAGGTTTGTGAACGAGAAATACCTCGCTTATATGGTGATACATCGGAGGAGCTCAAAAAACGCCTAGACTACGAACTCGATGTTATCGGAACGATGGGCTTTGAAGACTATTTCCTTATCGTATGGGACTATGTGCGTTACGCGCGTGAACACGATATCCTTGTAGGCCCAGGTCGTGGATCTGCAGCTGGTTCTGTAGTAGCTTATTTATTAGGTATTACCGGCCTTGACCCATTACAATACGATTTGCTCTTTGAACGATTCCTTAATCCAGAACGGGTTAGCATGCCTGATATCGATATCGACTTCTGCTATGAAAAGCGGGGCGAAGCCATCGATTACGTAACGCGAAAATATGGGCAAGCTCGCGTGTCTCAAATCATCACCTTTGGTACAGAAGCGGCTCGCGCCGTTATTCGTGACGTAGGTCGTGTGCTCGATTTACCATTAGCTGAGGTCAATCGCATTGCGAAGATGATTCCTAATGAATTGGGCATCACCTTAGAAAAAGGCCTTAAAGGGTAAAGATTTAAAAAGCCTTATATGATACAGACCCTAATGTAAAAGAGTTATTTGATTTTGGCCAAAAAGCTAGAGGGCATTGCTCGTAACTCGTCCACCCATGCGGCGGGCGTTGTAATTTCTGCGGACCCTCTAGATGACCATGTGCCTGTACAAAAACTCTAATGAAGAAGGCTTTTGTCACTCAATATGATAAGGATAATATCGAAGAATTAGGCCTGCTAAAAAATGGACTTTTTGGGTCTCCGTACATTGACCGTTATGGGGGATGCCCTTAAGCTCATCAAGGCAAACCGAGGGATTGACCTCGATTTAGATGCCATTCCATTAGATGATAAAGCGGCTTGTGAGCTCCTTACGAAGGGCGATACATCCGGTGTATTCCAGCTCGAATCCGATGGGATTACCAAGCTCGTTATGGATTTGAAACCGGAGCATTTTTGAGGATTTAATCCCTCTCGTTGCACTTTATCGCCCAGGTCCTTTGGGATCTGGCATGGTGGCGGATTTTATTGACCGTCGTCATGGTAAAAAAAGAGGTGGCCTATTTACATCCGATTTTTGGAACCTATTTTGAAAGATACGTTCGGCGTTATTCTCTACCAAGAACAGGTTATGCAAATTGCGTCTGCCATGGGTGGGTTTTCCCTTGGTCAAGCGGATTTGATGCGCCGTGCGATGGGGAAGAAAAAGGAATCCGTCCTTAAGGCGCAACGTGAATCCTTTATACAAGGTTCTATCAATAATGGCATCGAAGAGTCCATTGCAAACGAAGTATTTGACTTGCTCGTTTACTTTGCCGGCTATGGCTTTAATAAATCTCATAGTGCGGCCTATGCGTATATTGCGTACCAAACAGCGTATCTCAAGGCGCACTACTTCCCAGAATTTATGGCCGCTACCATGACGAGCTTTATGCAAAATATGGATAAACTCACCTACTATATCAACGCATGTAAAAAACATAATGTGCAGGTCCTCGGTCCCGATGTAAACCATTCCTTGCGTAGCTTTGCCGTACAAGGTGATGCCATTCGCTTTGGTCTTGGTGGCATCAAGAACGTAGGGGACAATGCTATCGATCGACTCATCGCCGAACGTGAGGCTAATGGTCTCTATACGAGCATTACTGATTTTTGTCGCCGCGTAGATAGCAAGGTCGTTAATAAACGGTTGCTTGAAAGCTTAATTCGCTGCGGTGCCATGGACGGATTCGAGGAAAACCGCAATCAGTTATTGCACATGTATGAAAGTGCACAGGCTGTAGGGGCTAAGCAGCAAAAGGATGCTGCCATGGGTACTATGAGTCTCTTTGGTGAAAGTACAGATGATGTCGATATGATTCCGGTACCGAATTTACCTGATTTATCGGAAGATGATAAATTGAAGGATGAAAAGGACTACACAGGATTCTATATTACGGGCCATCCATTGCAAGGCTATAACAAGGAATTGAAAGGCCTTTTTGAACTGGGCAACTCCTAGAAAACCCAGAGCGTTTTGATGGTCAAACGATTACCTTTGGCGGTCTCATTGCTGAAAGAGGGGATAGACCTACAAAACGGGGCGATGTCATGAGTATTCTTCGCATTGAAGATTATTCTGGTTCCGCTCAAGTGGTAGCATTTCCGAAGGTATTTGCACAGAGTCAACAATTCTTGGCTGTCGATATGGTTGTTAAGGTGCGAGGTCGCGTTGATGCGGATGAAAAGGGTGTGCAGATTATTGCTGATCGCATTGCACCGTTAAAGGTAAATTACAACAATGCACGACAAATCGCTATTCATATTCGAGGTGCCTATGATACGCCAGAGAATAGCAATGCGTTGAAGGAAATACTTTCACAAGCAGAAGGGCAAGTCCCGACAGCATTATATTTACACAAACAACGAAAACGAATTAATTTATCACCTCAATTATGCTTTGCACCGACAGATGAAATCATCGAACGCATTGAAGCGGTGTTAGGTGAAGATGCCGTAGAGGTACAATAGGGTGTGCGTAGATAGGGCATATGCAATAGATTTATATCGAAAGATGTAAATTTGGTATTGGTCAAAGCTCAATGGGGACAGGTATAATTAAATTTGTAGATATATTAAATAAAATCCCTTTAGGAGGATATATGAAACGTACAAAAATCGTATGTACCGTAGGTCCAGGCACGGATAAATTCGGTATTTAGAAGATATGATGCGCGCCGGCATGAATGTGGCTCGTTTTAACTTCTCTCATGGTTCGCATGAAGAGCAAGCGGAGCGCATGCAAATGGTGCGTGATGCAGCGATAATTGTCAATAAACCAATCGCATTATTGCTAGATACAAAAGGCCCTGAGGTTCGTCTGGGACTGTTTAAAGAAGGTAAGGTGTTCCTCGAAGCGGGGCAACAATTTACATTGACTACAGATGATGTAGAAGGCACGTCAGAGATTAGTACTGTAAACCATAAAGGTTTAGTAGGCGATGTGCACGTTGGGGATACAGTTCTCTTAGCAGATGGCCTTGTAAGATTGACCATCGATGCCATTGAAGGTAATAACATCATTACCACCGTTCAAAACAGCGGCGAAATCGGCAATCGTAAACGCGTGGCCGTGCCAGGCGTAGCGCTTAGCTTGCCACCTGTATCCGAGCAAGATGAATTAGATTTGCGCTTTGGTTGCCAACAAGGTGTGGACTTTGTGGCAGCATCCTTTATGCAACGCGCTAAGGATGTAGTGGCTATTCGTCGCATCTTGGAATCTGAACAAAAGGATATTAAGATTATCGCCAAAATTGAAAATGCTGAAGGGGTTAATAATATTGATGAAATCCTCGATGTAGCAGATGGTCTTATGATTGCCCGTGGTGATTTGGGCGTAGAAATTCCGGCCGAAGAAGTACCGGTATTGCAAAAGATGATGATTGAAATGTAATCGTCTTGGTAAACCTGTTATTACGGCTACGCAAATGTTGGAATCTATGATTCAAAACCCTCGTCCAACTCGTGCCGAAGCAAGTGACGTGGCCAATGCGATCTTAGATGGCACCGATGCTATTATGTTGTCTGGCGAGACGGCTAATGGTTCATACCCTGTAGAAGCTGTTACGACCATGACACGTATTGCAGAGGTAACAGAGCAATCTGTTATTTATGATCATAAGAGTAGAACGCAGGAAAGCGATGATGTGACGACTACTGATGCGGTATGTCTTGCTAGCGTTCGCGTTGCTAGTGATCTAGGTGCGGCGGCTATTTTGACATGTACCGAATCTGGTCATACTGCGATTAGTGTGGCTCGTCACCGTCCAGATTGCAAAATTATCGCTATTACACCACATGATGAAACGATTCGCCGCATGCAATTGTGCTGGGGTGTTGAGGCTATCAAGGGGTGCGAAAATATCAACTCTGATGAAATGGTAAAACAGGCGATTACCGGTGCTCTTGGGGCGAATGCCATCAACTCTGGTGATCTAGTTGTCGTTACGGCTGGTGTACCATCTGGCTCTACAGGGACTACAAACATGATTCGTGTCCATATTGCAGGCAAGGTATTGTTGTCTGGCAATGGCATTTTGCGTAAATCCGCTACGGGTCGCGTATTTATTGCGGCTAATCATAAGAATGATTATGAAAGCTTCCAATCCGGCGATATTCTTGTAGTAGGGACTATGGAACCAGAATTGATGAATATTGCTAAACGTGCTGGCGGTATAATTTCTGTTGAAGATGGATACACATCGGATAGCGCTATAGCGGGGATTACTTATGGTATTCCAGTTATCTTAGGAGCTAAAGATGCTCATGACGTATTGCTTGAAGGTGCAGAAGTAACCATTGATGGGGAACGAGGCAAGGTTTTTGCAGGCATTGCCAATGCAAGATAATTTAGTGGCCGTATTAGATATAGTAATATAATAAACCTACAATATAGGCGTTAAATAATAGAAAATCTAGCCATCATAGATTAGACAGGTTAATTAGAAGAAGGAGTACGACTATGGATGATAAAGAATGGCGTACCTTTGTAACCGTTGTGGATGAAGGTAATATAACAAAGGCTGCTGAAAAACTATTTCTTTCGCAGCCGGCTTTGAGCTATCGACTGCGTCATTTAGAGGATAGCGTAGGGTACTCCTTGCTGCTTCGTACCACAGAAGGTATTACATTAACACCGCAAGGCGAGATTTACTATGATTATTGTAAACGTATGTTGCATGATAGAGAATCTTTAGAACATGCGTTAATATCCTCTACTGGTAAGATTCAAGGTACCTTGAAGATTGCATCATCCATCAATTTTGCGGACTATGAATTGCCGCAATTATTGCAGTCCTTTAGAGAGCAATATCCAGATGTGCACATACAGGTGAAAACAGCTTTTAGTCATCAGGTAGTGAAGATGTTTAATACTGGTGACTGTATGGTTGCCTTTGCGCGCGGCGGCTATGAAGTATCCGGTACCTCGGAATTACTATTAGAAGAACCATATTGCTTGGTATACAAAGAGCTAGTACCACCAGAATCGTTAGAAAAAGTACCTTTCATTAGGTACCAAACAGATGCATCGGTTTCAAATATTATTGAAAATTGGTGTGCCGAGCATTTTGAAGAACCACCTATTGTGGCCATGGACGTCAATTCTATGAGTACGTGCCGTCACTTTGTGCGGGCCGGTCTTGGGTGGTCTATTTTGACCTATATGGGACTTGGATCCTGTAAGGATAAAGACATTTATGTAAGTCCATTGCGCAGTAAGGACGGCAATTATATTACGCGCGATACCAATATGGTGTACGCCAAAGATGCTACTAATCTGATTGCGGTAAAAACATTTATAGAATATGTACGTAATTACTATAAAGAACATACCGTAGTGGATGATAGTATTTTTAGAGAATATAAAGCATAATCTGTTATGCTATTTCTGTATTGGTAAATTTTAATATAATGAGCCATACTATAGATGTATGAGTACGTAAAGCATGTAAGTGCATGTATATATCCATTTTGGGTGTATGCATGCACTTTTTTCATTTTACTAGGCAAAACTATGCTAAAAATGCATAAAAGGTATGAATAGTAGGTATAAAAGTTTTTATGGCCCCTATAAAGGTAATCTATTTTTCATTACAATTTTGAGCAATTATAATGAGTGTAGACAATAACTCCTAGAGTTCAATAGATGATAGTCGCGTATCACGAATTTCTGGGGTAGTGTTAGGATGATTACATGCCTATGTTTTTAAGAAAGGAAGAAACATGGAAAAATTCTTAAACTAGCACTTATTGTGCTAATCCCTGTTGTCCTCTGGTTTACAACTCCACCAGATGGGCTCACTGATACGGCGTGGCGCCTTCTAGGCTTCTACATTGCAGGTATCGTAGGTTTGATTTTAAAACCATACCCAATTCAAATTATTTTATTAGCTGTATTATCTGCATCTGCATTATTCTTAGACAATGCAAAAGATATCTTAGTAGGTTATGGATCCACTGCATTGTGGATGATTATCGCTGCGTTCTCCTTGAGCGTTGCATTTGGTAAAACTGGTCTTGGTCACCGCGTTGCATACCATTTGATTAATGCATTCGGTTCTACTGTATTACGTCTTGGTTACGTAACAGCACTTCTTGATTTAGTATTATCCCCAGCAACACCTTCTAACACAGCACGTGCGGCTGGTATCGTATATCCAATTAATTTATCCATCGCTGAATCCATCGGTTCTTATCCTGGCGATACTGCCAAACGCGGTGGTTCCTTCATCTTGATGAATGGTTATTTCGTAACAAAAATTACATCCTTCATGTTCTTAACAGCTATGGCTCCAAACGTGTTGGCTTTGGACTTTGTTACTAAAATCACTGGTCTTAACATGACGTGGGCTGAATGGGCTTTGGCCTTAGCTCTTCCTGGTCTTGTAATGTTGATCTTCGTACCACTTGTAGGTTACTGGATTGATCGTCCTGAAAATGTTACTATCGATAACAAGAAATTAGCTGCTGATGGTCTTGCCAAATTAGGACCTATGAAAATGTCTGAAAAAATCTTAGCAGTTGTATTTATTCTTGCTCTTATCGGTTGGGCATTGCCTTCCATCGGTTTTGACTTGAGTCCAACAGCAGTAGCATTAGTAGCTATGACTATTGTATTCTTCGCTGGTATCATCACTTGGGATGACATGGTACAAACTAAAGCTGTTTGGAACACATTCATCTGGTTTGGTGCGATTCTTGGTTTATCAACTGCTTTAACAAAAGCTAAATTCTTCGCTTGGCTTGCAGCATACATGCAAGCAAATTTGGCGCTCGATGTGTCACCACTTGTAGTTGTAGTAATTCTTTCTGGTATCAGCGTTGTAATTCGTTACTTGTTCGCTTCCAGTACTGCATACATTGCATCCATGCTTCCTGTATTCTTGACTGTAGGTATGGCAGCAGGCGTAGATCCAGTTATGTTTGGTCTCGTATTACTTGCAACAAATGCATTTGGCGGTCTCGTAACTCACTACGGTGCATCCCCTGGTCCAATCATTTACTCTGCAGGTTATAATAACTTAAAAGATTGGTGGACTGCTGGTGCTATCTTAGCCGTATTGAGCTGGGTTCTACTCTTTGTAGTAGGTATCCCTTGGTGGACTTTCATCGGTATGATTGGCTAATCATATAATTTTATAATCATCATTGTTTTTACGGTACGGGCCAGACATTCGCGACACGTCTGGTCTTTGCCATTTGATATATTTATTAGTGAAAGGATGCAACATGGCACAATTAGTGAAAGCTGCGCAAGCTGGCTTCGACGAAAAAAATGATGCATTAGTAACGGTTGAACCGATTGCTAGCGGTATCGAAATCGAATTGACTTCCAAAGTTATGCGTCAATATGGCGAACAAATTAAATCTGTTATCTTGAATACTGTAAAAGAAGCTGGCTTTGACGGCGTAAAAGTAACGGTACAAGATAAAAATGCTTGGGATTATACAATCAAAGCTCGCGTGTTGGGCGCATTAGAAAGGGGGAGCAAAGCATAATGGCTAACGATAAAACATTTCCAGAAGTAAAAACTAATCCGCTTACAGAAGCGGCAAAAAAACGCTTATCCCGTTCCATGATGTTCGTTCCTGGTAACACACCTAAAATGATTAACAGCGCTGATATTCACGGTGCTGACTCCATCATGATCGATATCGAAGATTCCGTGCCTATTACAGAAAAAGATACAGCTCGTCTTTTAACTGCAGAAGCATTGAAATCTCGTAAATTCCGTGCAGAAACAGTTGTTCGTATCAACCATCCTACACAAACTCCTTATGGTTATGACGATCTTGATGTTATCGTTCCAGCTAAACCTGATATGATTCGTTTGCCTAAAACTGAAGATGTATCTGAAGTTGAAATCGTAGCGAAGAAAATTGAAGAAGTAGAAAAAGCTAATGGCTGGCCAGAAGGTACTATCAATATCATCGTAGCTATCGAATCGGTTCGTGGCTTGTACAATGTTCGTGAAATCTGTCATGGCCCTCGCGTAGTAGCTATCGCACTTGGCGCTGAAGACTATCGTGCCGATCTTCGCACAGGTAAACATAAACCAGCTGTTGAATTGTTGTTCGCTCGTCAAACAATTCTTCATGCAGCACGCGAAGCAGGTATCCGCGTAATCGATACTGTATTCTCTGACGTAAAAGATCCTCAAGGGTTCCGCGAAGAAGTTGAGTTCATTAAAGCATTGGGCTATGACGGCAAATCTTGCATCCACCCAAGCCAAATCAAAATTATCCACGAAGTATTCACTCCTGACGAAAAAGAAATCGCTCACTCCGTTAAGGTATTGAACAGCTACGCAGATGCATTGCGCAACAATAAAGGCGTAATCTCTGTAGATGGTAAAATGATCGATGGTCCTATCGTAGTTCGTGCACAACGAGTAGTTGACAAAGCACGTGCAGCAGGCATTAAAGTTGAATTAGAGGAAGGAGCAGAATACGATGTTAAATAAAGTAGGTCGCGATATCCCAACAAATATCCCAGCACTAGAAGGTCGCGAAGTATATCAAGGTGAATTCGCTATTGAACCTAAAGCTCATCGCGCAGGTAAACCTGTACACATGAGTCATGTTGGTACTAATAAAGTTCTTGCTTCTATTGATGAAGCAATCGAAAAAGCTGGCGTAAAAGATGGCATGACATTGTCCTTCCATCATCACTTGCGCAATGGCGACTATGTAATGAAAATGGTTATGGAACGCGTACAAGCGAAAGGTATTAAAGACATTACAATTGCGTCTTCTTCCTTGTCTCCATGCCATGAGTTCTTAGTAGAAATGATTCAAGATGGTACTGTAACAGCTATCGAAACATCTGGCTTGCGTGATCGTCTTGGTAAATTCTTAACGCAAATCCAGGCGTATTGAAACGCCCTGTAATCATTCGCTCCCACGGTGGCCGTGCTCGTGCTATCGAATCTGGCGAAGTTCATATCGACGTAGCTTTCATGGGCGCTCCTACAGCTGACCCACGTGGTAATGCTACTGGTCGTATGGGCAAATCCGCATGTGGTGCACTTGGCTATGCTAAGGTTGACTCCCACTATGCAGATACAACTGTTATCATCACAGATAACTTGGTTGACTATGTACACAACTATGCAATTCCTCAAACTGACGTAGATTATGTTGTTGAGGTTGAAAGCATTGGTGATCCAGAAGGTATCGCTTCTGGTGCGGTAGGTTTCACTAAAAACCCTATCCAAATTAAAATTGCTGAATTAGCTGGTGAATTCCTTGACCAAGCTGGCATCATTAAAGATGGTTTTGTATTCCAATTGGGCGCTGGTGGTGCTCCATTGACTGTGGCGAAATTCATCGCTGAAAAACTTCGCAAACGCGGTGAAGTAGGTGGCTTTGCTATCGGTGGTGCTACAGGTATCTTGACTGGTATGCTTGAAGAAGGTTTGATCCGTGCAATTTACGATACTCAAACATTCGATACAACTGCAGCAGCCTCTTTAGATAAACCCTGCACACATCGAAATGTCTGCTTCCATGTACGCTAACCCATGGACAGACTGCACTACAAACTACCTAGACGTAGTATTCCTTGGTGCTACTGAAATCGACCTTGATTTCAACGTAAACGTAATGACTGACTCCAACGGTGTATTGATGGGCGCTTCTGGCGGTCACTCCGATACAGCAGCAGGTGCTAAATGCACAGTTATTACTTGTCCATTGATCCGTGGCCGCTTACCAATGATCCGTGACAAAGTAGCAACTGTAATTACACCAGGTTCCTCCGTTGACGTACTCGTTACTGAATACGGTATCGCAATCAACCCAGCTCGTACTGATTTGATTGAACGCTTCAAAGATAGCAACTTGCCTATCTTCACAATTGAAGAATTACAACAATTAGCATTTGATTTAGTAGGTAAACCACAAGATATCCCTGTATCTGATAAAGACGAAGATATCATCGCAATCGTAGAATACCGCGATGGCTCTATCATCGACGTGGTTCGCAAACCTCTATAATTAAAAAGACCCTCTCTATGGTCCTCGGACTCATGGAGAGGGTCTTTTATGTATATAAAATATTGCTTGAGTAACTGTACTACATATGAACATCTGATATACTATAAGGTAAAGAATGTATTTTATATTACATTTTATCTATAGGAGAGAGTATATGAGCCAAGTATTTAAACAAGATCTAACAGATAATTCCGTTCGTCCTGGCGGTTTGTTTTTCGTTGAGTTATTAATGCCGAAGCAGTGTGATATGCCTAGCCGCGATACAATGGTAGAGGTATTTACAAAGCATTTAGGCCCTGTTGATTGCTTTAGTTATGGAGCTGAGTCTGCTGGTTTTGCGCCTCAGAATTATAAGGTTCATTATGAAGATAATGATGCCGATATCTCACCGACATTGATGGTGACAAATTGTGAGAAGATCGATAAACCTGTATTAGATGATTTTGAACGTAGTCAGGTGTGGGATTGTCCAAATGTAGACGATTTGCTAGATGAGTGCCAATATAGAGTATTTGCTACAGATATGTTAGCTTCAGGTTTAGAACCTAAAGAACGAGCTGATATGCTCGTAAAATATGTAGATGCATTACTAGAATTATATCCCTCTTGTAAAGCCGTTGTATTTGGACCATCTCGTAAGTTCTTAAGTCGTGAATCGATTGAAAATCATCCTGATAAAGAGGTGACTCGTTTTATGTATTATGCTGTAAATGTGCGTTATTTTAGTATTCAAGGTACCAATGATATGATGGTAGATTCTGTGGGTATGAGTACATTATTTTTACCTGATTTACAGTATCACTTTCACGGTGTAGATCCTAATCATGTAGTATTTCATGCTTATAATGTGTTGAATTATATTTTTCGAACATGGTATAATCCAATAGGTGATGGGGAAACCATTGCGGGGTTACAAAATGGCGAGATGAATCAGGATATTCAGTGGAAGGTTCAATACGAGGATTCTTTAATCCAGCCCGTTCGAGAGGTTCTAGATATTAATATGGGTGAATACGCATCTGGAACTCGGTAGTTGTTAATCAATGAAAGGTGTGAGCATTATGAGTGATCAACGTGTTTTTGATATGGAACTTGTGAAAGTTGAAAGTTTGGAGAACGCTGTTAGGACGCCATTTTATCAAACTGATTCCACAGGTGGTTCAGTATGGGTTATTAAACCTGGTCAAATCTTACCAAAACATTATCATCATCACTCTGATGATATATGGGTTATATTGCAAGGCAAGGGTGTATTTTATCCAACGCCTAATACAGAGGTGCCTTTTACAAAGGGGCAAGTTATAGTATCTAAAAAGGGTGAATGTCATGGTGCAAAAAATACTGGAACGGAAGATATTGTCTTTGTGAGTATCGTTGCTCCAGTGCCTGCTGATTATGATCCTGTTAGTAGTAATTAATATGAAAGCTCTTTTAGAATAAATTGAAGTCAGTTGAATTTATAAAAAATAGTTTGATACAATGTATTTTTGTGGCGTAGAGTAAGAATTTTTAGTATAATATAGAGATAGATAACGAAGTATATAAACTATAAATAGCAAGGAGGTTCTTATGAATCCATATATGACACAAACGCCAAATGCTAATGATGTAGCACTGGTAGAAAGTATTGTATCGCAACGATTAAAGGGTTCCATCTTATGGATGGTTGTTGGTTTATTAACGACACTAGGTATTGGTGTTGCAACGTTAATGAATCCCTCTTGGGCACGTTTTGCAGCTAGTAATTTTAATATCTTATTAATTGTAGAATTAGCCGTTGTATTCTTATTTAGCATGCGCACCTATACAGCTAATGTTATGTCTCTATATGCAATGTTCTTTATCTACAGCGCATTGAATGGCGTTACGTTATCCCTTGTATCATATGCGTATGGTATCATGGACGCTGCTGTACCAGCATTGATTGGTGCCTTAGCATTTTTCGTGGCTTTTTCTATTGTTGGTCTTACAACAAAGAAAAATCTATCTGGCTTCGTACCTTATTTGCTTGCCGCTGTATTTGGTATGATTATTGTGAGTCTCGTGTTCATGGCTGCTTCTTATTTCTCCATTCCATATCTTAGCTCTATTAGCTATAGCACTGTGAGCCTTATTCTTGGATATGTTGGGGTAGTCGTATTCTCTATTTTTACGGCTGTTGACATGAATATGATTAAAAACAGCGTAACTCAAATGGCATTGTCTGAAGACGAAACTATATTAGATCGCATTGAAATTGCTGGCGCTCTTAGCTTGTATCTCGATTTCATTAACTTGTTCTTATCCTTGTTGCGTATCTTTGGTAACAGAAGATAAGATTTCTAGTAATTGAAAACTATTTTAGTAATAATTTTATATGGTTGAATAATTAAAGCCACACTTTATAGTCTGCAACTAGTATTTATTAATAAATTTTGTAGACTATAGAGTGTGGCTTTTTATTTTAGTACTGTTATGATTGGTATAGTTTTTTTATCTATGAAATTAAAACTACATAAAAAAATCTTCTCAAATAAATTAATATGTCTTGTTTAAAAATTTAGGATGAATATAAAATGAATGTAAGTGTAGTTGATTAAATATAATTTTGTATATATTTTTGAGGTAGTTATATGTCTAACAAAAATTATTGTAACACCTAATTGGATAGGTAAGATTTTGGGAAAAACTGAAAAAGTCTTACAATAATAGATAATTTATTAAATATAGAGTTCAGTAATGGGGATAAGAAAAAAATATAGAAGTTAAAGATTTTTTTGGGATAAGCCTATATTAAAAAGAATACTTTTTGGGGAGTCGACTTTTGTCTAAATGTTAGAGGAGTAATATTGACTTTTTTTCATTTTTTTAAATGGAAAAAAACTCAAAAATTTTTATATGATGAATTATCTAAAAACTTGGTTTATTAATAATGAAAAAGTATATAAAAAAATTACTAATAGATTTTATGATTTGACAGAAAGAGAGTTTTTACGAGATTCAAATATTGATGAAGTAGGCGGATTAGTTAATAAAAACTAAGGATTTTATTGATAAGTATAAAGACACTGTACTAAGTGGAATGAATATGGAGGATACTAATAGAATCAATTTTGTTCTTAATCAATATCCTATATCACATGAAAAAGTAGAAACACTTCGAAAGCTTTATGAGACATTAAAACTAGAAGAGAGGGAATCTTTTTTTGATACTGTTGAAAAAAATCCGTTAACAGAGAATCAAAGACTGTCTGTAATACGTAATAATGATATAAATCTTGTATTAGCTGCTGCAGGTACAGGGAAAACCTCTGTTATGGTAGCTAAAGTGTTGGATTTAATAGACTCAGGGTGTGCAAAGGCTGATGAGGTTTTAGCTCTTGCATACAATAGAGATGCTGCAGTAGAAGTTAAGCAACGTTTTGACGAGCGTAAAAAGTCTGCTGGATTAGCATTTAAAGATGTTCCTAGAATTTCTACATTTCATGCACTAGGCCTACAAATTATTAAAGATTGTGGTAGAAATGTTACTATATCAAAGATGGCAACAGATGAAAAATTATTGATTGCTTGGTTTAAAGAGTGGTTGAAGGTTTATTTGTTACAGAATCCGGATAATTTAAATGAATTTATTAAGTTATTATATCAACCTGTAGATGCATTTACTTTTTCAAACAAAGAGGAATATGATTCATATATTAGAGATAATGAGTATAGATCGATTAATGGTGAGAAAGTAAAAGGTTATCAAGAGTTATTAATTGCTAATTGGTTTACGATGCATAATGTTCAATATCGTTATGAAGAGAAATATGTTCCTAAAAGACGAGTGGAAATAGGATTTGACTATAGACCTGATTTTTACTTAGGTAATGGGATTTACCTAGAGCATTTTGGTATTAATCGTGATGGTACGACACGGGCAGATATTGATGATAAGGAATATAATGAAACTATATTAAAAAAACGTGCATTACATGAGGAATATGAAACAACATTATTAGAAACATATCATTATAATTGGGTAGAGAATCAATTGTATGAGAGATTAGAATCTCTGATGATAGAAGCTGGAATAGAGTTGAGAGAAATAGATGGAGAAGAACTATTAGAGTGTTTAAATAAATCGGGTCTATTCGAAGAGGCTAGTAACCGATACATCAAATGTTTACAGGCTATAAGAACTGAACGATTATCTAGGTCAGATGTAAAGAAACGTTTGGAAGATGCTAAGATAGTATATGCAGAGGAATATACTAAGTTTTTAATGAGCGTACACGAGGCTTATATAAGTAAACTACAAAGTGAAAATGAAATTGATTTTGATGATATGATTATATTGGCAACAGATCTCGTTAATAGTGGTGAATTCAAACCTAAATGGAAGCATATTCTCGTAGATGAGTTTCAAGATATTTCTATGGCTCGATTGGAATTTATACAAGCTATATATAATAAGGGACCTAGACCTATATGGACTGTAGTTGGTGATGATTGGCAATCAATTTATAGATTTTCAGGTGGTAAGCTAGAGATAACAACTCAATTTGAGAAGAAAATAGGAAGTCATACAATAAGTATCTTGGATAAAACATATCGATATAATAATAGCATTGCTGATACAGCAGGGACTTTTATAATGGAAAATCCTGAGCAATATGAAAAAAATATAGAAACACATACTAAGGTGGATTCATCATGTATTTATCTTTATGATACATATGTAGAAGACGGTGAAGATATTTTAAATAGATTAAATAAGTCTATTAATAAAGCAAAGAAAAAATATAATTATGTTTTGGAGAAATCTAAAAGTGATAGTGATGAGGAATTTGAAATTACAGGAACTAGTTTACGGGCTTATAAAATAGCTAAAGCGATTAAAGCAAAAAATCCGAAGGCTAAAATAGCTATTTTAGCTCGTTATAATTATATATTAAATAATGTAAAAGAAATTCTTAAAGATGAGGATATACTTTTTTGGACATTTCATGGGGCAAAAGGTTTAGAGGCTGATTATTGTATTTTATTAGGTTTTTTTAGGGGTAAAGTAGGATTTCCTAATGAGAATCATGATGATGCCGTTTTAGAGGCTTTGCTACCATCATTGGATGATTATCCTCACTCTGAGGAAAGACGTTTATTTTATGTAGCATTAACTCGGGCTAAAAAAGAGAGTCATATAGTGGTTAACTCAGATGAACCATCTGTATTTATAGAAGAATTGCTTAGTTCAAAATATCAAGTTAATATTGAATCTTCTAGACTATATGCTAAAAATAGGAGTATTTATAAATGTAATCATTGTACAACTGGTTATTATATTTTACATGATGGTCCATATGGTAAGTATTATACCTGTTCTGCTAAGGTAAGTTGTCCTTCACGACCGCGTGTTTGTGATATATGCGGAGCCCCATCTATTGATTATGAAACTAAAAGTATATGTCAAAACCCTAAGTGTGGACACACAATAGAAATTTGTGATGTTTGTGGTAGACCAATGAAGATTAGAAAAGGCCTTTATGGAACGTTTCTAGGATGTACTGGATATGGTGTTAAAGGAGAGCATTGTACTAATACAAGAGCACTCACCAAATAATTTAGAATCAAAAATTGAATCCTTTTTACATTACATAAATATATTTTCATAAGTTTATTAGAGAATAAACTTTATTACTTCTATATTCTATATAATATTATTGACAGAGGACATTTGTTTTTTTAATATATTATGGTAAGTATCATCATAGTAAGTAGAAAGGAATCTTATGAATTCATCATCTGTAACTGAGTCTCAAAGTGAGGCTATCGATTTTAAGGATTTTACGAGTCGGCGTATGCTCCATGTAGTCCTACCATTATTTATTGTTTCTATCATTGCCTTTTTAGACCGTGTAAATATTGCCTATGCGGGACTAACAATGAAGGAAAATTTACCGTGGCTAACACCAGAGGTTTTTGGTATGGGCGCCGGTATTTTCTTTATTGGCTATGTATTGTTTGAGGTACCTGCATCGTTGATTGCTGCGCGCTGCAATGCAATGCATTGGGTAGCACGTATTATGTTTAGTTGGGGGATTGTATGTGTCCTCATGACTACGATGACCACAGAGTGGGAATTCTACTTGTACAGATTTCTTTTAGGCTTATGTGAAGCGTCATTATATCCAGTAGTATATTCACTTTTGATACCTAACTGGTTCCTACCAAAAGAACGGGCTAAAGCAATTTCTTTGATGCTCACATCCTTGTTGTTCTCTAACATCATCGGTGGACCTTTAGCGGGTGTATTACTAGATACAACATTCTTTGGCCTACATGGTTGGCGTACATTGTTTATTGTGGAGGCCTTGCCTGCCGTTATATTTGCTTTCATTTTCGCATTCTGGATGAAAGAAAAACCAGAAGAAGCATCTTGGGTAACGGATGCTGAGAAGGCTTATATGAAAGAAGAGCTTGCTAAGGAAGAGGCTCAAAAACAAGCGGTGAAAAAATATACTACATGGCAAGCATTAAAGGATCCTAAGGTATTGCGTTTGTCCTTAATCTATTTCTTGTGGGTTATTGGGTTCTGGGGCTTTAGTTTCTGGATGCCTCAAGTTCTTAAAAGCTTATCTGGTTGGCCACCAAGTGTTGTAGCCTGGTCTATTGCGATTCCGATGACGGCGGCATTACTTGTTCAAGTATATTGTGGTTATTCCTCTGAGAAACGCAATGAAAAACGTTGGCATGTTGCTACCACGTTGTTTATTGGTACGATTGGTTTCCTTGCAACACCACATAGTCCATCACCAGAAATCAGTTTGTTGTTTATTTGTTTAACAGCTGTTGGAGTGTATGGTGGTATGGGCGTATGGTGGACAATGCCAACTACATTCTTATCGGGTGCAGCTGCAGCAGGCGCTATGGGACTTATTAATTCCTCTGGTAATGTAGGCGGTTGGGTAGGCCCTTACATGCTTGGTTTTATCAACGGACATACTGGTAGCTTTGCAATGGGCTACTATGTAATGGGCGCTTGTATGTTCCTCGCAGGTCTATTGATTTTAACATTACCAAAATCAATGGAACATAAGGATAACTAAATATAGAATTAATTGGCAAATAAAAAGAGCTATATCTTTAATACACTTATACACATGGTACCAGTGCTATCTATAGATATAGCTCTTTATTCTATTTCTTTACATCGGGCACTTTTCCAGGGTTCATATCTAGGTTGAGATCTGTCGATTTCAAAGGGTTAGGATTCCCGTCAGGAGGAATTACCTTGAGTTCTGGATGTAACCATTCTAATTGTTTGAGTTCCCAGTCATATCTGGCGCCATCATTTTGTAATTGACGGATATATGTTTCTAGTTCCTCAATTTGATCGGCGTGTTTATTGGCCATACCTTCTAAAATATAAAGTCGACCAGCGACACTTTCGATAGAGGATCCATCATGATCTTCATCAACGCGCCATTGTAATTCTGATATTTGGATTTGCTGAATAATGATAACAGTGATTAGAATCAAAATAACAGCCCACATAGGCGTTTCTTTAGCTTTCAAAAGGGCCCGCAATTTAGTTGCGAGCCCAGATGGTTTGTTCATTATTTATGAGCCTCCAATTGTAGACCAGGTAATGGTAATTTGGAGTTTACAAAGTCTAACCACAAGCGAGAAGCGTGGGAGAGGTAATGACCTTTTTTCCAGATTACATATAATGTATGGATGATTTCTGGAACAAGAGGGCGTACTACAACCTTGGAACCAACCTCTGTATTTTCACCTACCTCAGGACAGAGGCGAGATGGTAGTAAGGCGATGGCAAGATCAGCACTAACAGTTTGTAACATGAGATCACGTTGGCTCGTTTCAAAAACGATATGAGGTTGGAAACCTGTGTGTTTACAAGCTTTGATAATTTCATCATGTAAATTGAAATCGTCTTTATGGAGAACGAAGGATTCCTCTGAAAGCATTTCTAAACGAATTTCCGGTTCTTTAGCTAGTGGACTAGTTTTAGGAAGGATTACGGACAATGGATCAGATGTAAGATAAAAAGCTTCAAATTCTTTAGGATTTGGTTTTGTACAGATGATACCAATATCGATTAGACCTTCTTGAACACTGATTTCAACCTTCTTAGAACCTTGTTCGTATAATTCTAAATCAATTTGTGGATATACCTTTTTAAATTCGCCTAATAATTGTGCAAAAATTGGTGCGTCCGTAATAGGAGGGATACCAATACGGATGGAACCTTGCTCCAAACGAAATTCGTTTTCAAAATCTGTTTTTTTAAATGTTCAAACATGAACACAACACGTTTTGCATGAGTTAAAAAAAGATGGTACCACCATCAGTGAGTTCTACGGATTTGGCATTACGCATGAAAAAGGACAACGCCTAATTCATCTTCTAATGCTTTTTATCGTGCGGCTAATCGCGGATTGTGAGATATGTAAATTTCTTGCTGCTTTACTAAAGCTCTTTTTGATCAGCTACTTCTACGAAGTATTTTTAAATGGTGAAAATCCATAACTAACCCCCTGTAAATAAAAAGGACGTGATATAAAGGAAAAACTTTAAATGAGAATAGTTATTACTGAAATGCAATCAGCTATTACATTAAGTAAAGTATGGATAGCGATATTGGCAAGGTACCAAGCGCTGTATGTATTGCTTTGATATAGCTCGCCACGTTATAATGAGTTTATAGGGCTATATCAAGTTATGATATTAGGAATTATGGTTGTGCCCACTACAAAATAGTTTGTACTTCATAATGCCATATTTATATATAACATATATATTATTGCATTATTTTTTTCATGTACGCAAGTTTGTAATGGTTGTTATTCCTAAACATAATGATAGATTAAGCAAGTGTTCTATTTTTGCTAAATGCTTAAGGAGGCAATAATCACATGAGTCGTAAATTTAAAACTATGGACGGCAACCAAGCGGCTGCTCACGTTTCTTATGGTTTTACAGAAGTTGCTGCGATTTACCCAATCACACCATCTTCTCCAATGCCAGAACACATTGACGAATGGTCTGCTGCTGGTCGTAAAAACATCTTCGGTAACACTGTACAAGTTGTAGAAATGCAATCTGAAGCAGGTGCCGCTGCCGCATTCCACGGTTCCTTACAAGCTGGTGCATTGACAACAACTTTCACATCTTCCCAAGGTTTGTTATTGATGCTTCCTAACTTATACAAAGTAGCAGGCGAATTACTCCCAGGTGTATTCCAAGTAGCTGCTCGTGCATTAGCTGCACATGCATTGGCTATCTTCGGTGACCACCAAGACGTAATGGCTGCTCGTGCAGCTGGTTGCGCTATGCTAGCTGAATCCTCCGTACAAGAAGTAATGGACTTGTCTGCAGTTGCTCACTTGACTGCTATTAAAACTCGTGTACCTTTCATCAGCTTCTTCGACGGTTTCCGTACATCCCACGAAATTCAAAAAATCGAAATCTGGGACTATGAAGATTTGAAACCATTAGTTGATATGGAAGCAGTTCAAGCTTTCCGTAAAAACGCTTTGAACCCAGATGCTCCTGTAACTCGTGGTACTGCAGAAAACCCTGACGTATACTTCCAACATCGCGAAGCATCCAATAAATTCTATCTAAATGTTCCTGACGTTGTAGAACACTACATGAACGAAATCAACAAATTGGCTGGCACTAACTACCAATTGTTCAACTACCATGGTGCTCCTGATGCAACTGATGTAATCGTAACTATGGGTTCTTCCGCTCAAGTAGTACAATCCACTGTTGATTACCTCAACAAATTGGGTCGTAAAGTTGGTTTCATCAACGTTCACTTGTTCCGTCCATTCGCAACAGATCGTTTGTTGAAAGCACTTCCTCAAACTGTAGAACGCATTGCAGTTCTTGACCGTACAAAAGAACCAGGCGCTTTGGCTGAACCATTGTTCTTAGACGTTCAAGCAGCTGTAGTTGACGGTGGCCGTAACGTAAAAGTTATCGCTGGTCGTTATGGTTTGAGCTCTAAAGACGTTATCCCTGCAGACATCGTAGCTGTATTCGATAACTTAAACGCTGAAAATGGTAAGAAATTCTTCACATTGGGTATCAATGATGATGTTACATTCTTGTCCTTAGATCGTGCTGAAGGCGTAGAAGTTGAAACTCCTGGTTTGACTGAATGTAAATTCTGGGGCTTCGGTTCTGACGGTACTGTAGGTGCGAATAAATCCGCTATCAAAATCATTGGTGACCACACTGATATGTATGCTCAAGCATACTTCGATTACGACTCCAAAAAATCTGGTGGCGTAACAATGTCTCACCTTCGTTTTGGTAACAACCCAATCAACTTACCTTACTTGATTACTGAACCTCAATTCGTAGCATGTCATCGTCAATCCTATGTACATGAATACGACTTGATTCGCGGTATCAAAAAAGGCGGTACATTCTTATTGAACTGTACTTGGTCCCCTGAAGAATTGAGCGAACATTTACCTGCTAAATTACGTCGTGAAATCGCAGAAAAAGAATTGAACTTCTACATCATCAACGCTGCGAAAATCGCTTCCGAAATCGGTTTGGGCGGTCGTATCAACATGGTAACTCAAGCTGCATTCTTCAAATTAACTGAAATCATCCCTGTAGATGATGCTATCAAATACTTGAAAGAATCCGTAGTAACTTCCTACGGTAAAAAAGGTCAAAACATCGTTGACATGAACAACGCTGCTATCGACCAAGGCGTTGGCGCACTTGTAAAAGTTGACGTTCCAGCTGACTGGAAAAACGCTGTTGATGAAGGCGGTCACGCAGTTAAACCTGGTTGCGAATCTTGCCCATCCTTCGTTCAAAACATTGCACAACCAATCAATGCACAAGCTGGTTATGATCTTCCTGTATCCACATTCGCTGGTTACGAAGATGGTACATTACCTGCTGGTACTGCTAAATACGAAAAACGCGGTCCTGCATTGTTCGTTCCAAAATGGTTACCAGAAAACTGTATCCAATGTAACCAATGTTCCTTCGTATGTCCACATGCTACAATTCGTCCAATCTTGGCAACTGAAGCAGAAGTGGCTGCGGCTCCAGAACATTTCGATACAATCCCTGCTATGGGCGCTAAAGATCTTCAATTCCGTATCGCAGTATCCCCATTAGACTGCTTGGGTTGCGGTAACTGTGTTGATATCTGTCCATCTCCAAAAGGCAAAGCTATCGTAATGACTTCCATCGACACTGAAATTGAACAAGCTGAAGCTTGGAATTACGGTGTTAACCTTCCTGTAAAAGAAAACCCTATGAAGAAAGAGACTCTTAAAGGTTCTCAATTCGAACAACCATTGTTCGAGTTCTCCGGTGCTTGCGCAGGTTGTGGTGAAACTCCTTACGCTAAATTGTTAACTCAATTATTCGGCGACCGCATGATGATTGCCAATGCAACTGGTTGTTCCTCCATCTGGGGTGCTTCCATGCCTGCATCTCCATACACAACTAACCAACAAGGTCAAGGTCCTTCTTGGGCTAACTCCTTGTTCGAGGACAATGCTGAGTATGGTTATGGTATGTACATCGGCGTTAAGAAAGTTCGTCAACAATTAGCAGAAGTGGCTGCGAAAGCTGCTGAAACTGCTACTGGCGAATTGAAAGAAGCTTTAGAACAATGGCTTGAATTCGCTAACCTTGGTGCGGCTACTCGTCAACGTTCCGAACGTTTAGTAGCAGCTATCGAAGCTGAAGGTGCTACAACTCCTGAGTTAAAAGAACTTCTTGAGAAAAAACAATTCTTGATCAAACGTTCCCACTGGATCTTCGGTGGTGACGGCTGGGCATACGATATCGGTTTCGGTGGTGTTGACCATGTATTAGCTTCTGGCGAAGACATCAACATCTTCGTATTCGATACTGAAGTATACTCCAATACTGGTGGTCAAGCTTCTAAATCTACTAACATTGCAGCAGTAGCTCAATTCGCGGCAGCTGGTAAACGTACTAAGAAAAAAGACCTTGGCATGATGGCTATGTCTTATGGTTATGTATACGTAGCACAAGTAGCTATGGGTGCAGATAAAAACCAATTGATGAAAGCTATCACAGAAGCTGAAGCATATCCAGGTCCATCCTTGATTATCGCTTACAGCCCATGTATTAACCATGGTATCAAAGCTGGTATGGGTAAAGCTCAAGAAGAACAACGCAAAGCAGTTGCTTGTGGTTACTGGGATCTTTACAGATATAATCCACAACTTAAAGAAGAAGGTAAAAACCCATTCTCCTTGGATTCTAAAGAAGGCAACTACGAAGAGTTCCAAAACTTCCTTAAAGGTGAAGTTCGTTACGCTTCCTTGGCTAAAGCAGCTCCAGACGTTGCAGAAGAATTGTTTGCTAAAACTGAACAAGACGCTAAAGAACGTCGCTTAAGCTATGTTCGCTTACAAAAAGGTTTCGAAGACATTAAATAATTAGTCTCTTCAAACGGCATATAATAATAGGCATCCTCTTATGAGGATGCCTATTTTGCGCTTATCATGCTTATCAATAAGGGATAAGGTGTATAAATGCATGATTTTGGTATAATAAATAGTATATGTGTATTATCCATATGTTATTTATACGATACATGTGCATTTAAATATAGAGGACATTATGACTACAAATACAAATGACGTACAACAAACAATTTATAGTGAATTAGGATATAAATCCATGCCTTTCCCATATACGACCCCTGCTACGCTTGAAGCCTATGCAGGATTGCTTGGAGTTTCTGCGCCAAATCCAAAAACTGCAAGGGTATTAGAATTGGGTGCAACCTATGGTGGCAATATTATTTCTCAAGCCTTATTTAATCCTGAGGCGACATTTGTAGGTGTTGAACTTTCACAAGAACAAGTTGAAAAGGGCAATGAAGTGATTGCCAATGCAGGTCTAACAAATATTTCCTTGATTCAATCTGATATTGCATCTATTGGTAGTGAATTGGGGACATTTGATTACATTATTGCTCATGGTGTTTATTCCTGGGTGGATAATGATGTAAAGGATGCATTACTACGCCTTATTGATGAACATTTAGCAGAGGATGGTATCGCTTATGTATCCTATAATACCTATCCAGGATGGCATACAATGGAAGAAGTCCGTCAATTGATGCTGTTTAGCAACCGTGATAAAGCACAATTTAACCATAAGGAAAAGGTACTTCATGGTAAAACAGTGGGGAGTATTGTAGGCAGCCAAATCTTAAAATACGATAATCTAAAAGAGCGAAATAGTAAGTTCTTAGGTGCCCTTCGTTCTGTTATGCAAAAGGACGATTACTATGTTGGTCATGACCATTTAGAACCTAATAATGATCCTGTATATTTCTATCAATTTAATGATCATTTAAAGCGCATAATTTAGCATATTTATGTGATGCTGATTTAACATTATCCATGGTGCGTAGTTTTGATTCTGATATTGCAGATATATTAGAGAAACTTGCCCCGAATGATCATGTAGCTCAAGAACAGTATTTGGATTTTATGTTGGATACAACATTTAGAAAATCTATTATCTGTAAGGCTAATCACGGACAAACTGTATCCTATGATATGGGAAACCCTGAACTTGTAAATTCAGTACCTATGCGTACCATTATTAATAGTTTTACCTATACTATTCTCTTTGATGAAGAAGTTCTATCCATGTTTGAGAATGATATTGTGCGCGATACATTCCAATCTATTATTAAAGATGGTGGCCAGTTCAATATGATTGAGGCGTTAGCGATTGTGAAAGCTGCTAATGATGCTGCCAAGGGTGATGATGAAAGTCTAGAAACTGCTGTTAATGCATTATATGTTGCTATGGCAGAACATATTGTACGAGGTGGCTTACGTTTCTTTAAACATCCATATGTAAAATCCTTCTATATGGAGGGGCAGTCCTTCGTACCTGCTAGATTTACAAAATTTGTGAAAGCCATTGTTGAAGGTGGTTCAGAGCTTATGTATGGTGCAACCTTCGATAATGATGCGGTAGACAATTTATCCGATGAAGATTTGATATTTATGGAGATTCTAAATAAGCCAAAGGCAAAATCTACCATTATTAATACTATTAAAAAGAATATTTTCGGTGGTAATCAAGGTGGGCAAGCGAAAAATCAAACGGCTATGGCCGAGGCTTTTTATACTGAATTGACTAAACGTATGGAAACAATAGGATACTTAGAAAATAAAATTAAATAAGTAATATGTATAAAGACCAATTCTTACCATTAAGGATTGGTCTTTAATTTTTATTTTTTTATATTTTCAAATTATTTTTATAAATATTACATTTAGTTATGATAAGTTGCTAAAAAAATATAGGAAATATGAAGAAATATATGAAAAAAATACATGAAGTAAAGATGACTTTTGTGATATACTTTGTATGAGTGATTTTGTGTACATGTATATAAGATGTGGTTGTAATACACCATGTTTTATGTTGTTAGTAAAAGTATATTGTAAAAGGAGTTGTTCCCATGGCGTCTAAAAAGGCGGTGCTAGTATATATACTAGAAATCCTAAGAGATGAAACAGATGCAAATCATACGCTCTCCCAAGAAGAGATACGTAGCATCTTAGCAAAAAAATATGAATTGACGGTAGATCGTAAAACTTTGGGCCGTCATCTAAATGATTTATATGAATCTGATAATTTCAATATTAAGTGTGAAGAGTCTGCATTAGGTGCAGATGGCTCTATTCGCCGCACTAATTTTTATATGATTCATCCCTTTGAAGAAGCAGAATTACATCTGCTAATTGATGGCTTATTGGCATCTCGTCATATCAACCCTAATCAGCGCCAAGATTTAATTAACAAGGTTTCATCATTAGGTAGCCGTTACTTTAAATCTCATGGAGGGCAAATTAATAGCACTTCTGGCTATCTCATGAGAAGTCAGGAGTTATTCCTAAATATTGATCTCATTGAAAAAGCAGTTACGGAAGGGAGAAAGATTTCGTTAGTATACTATCAGCCTGATGTAGATAAAAAACTTCATCCAAATCTTGATGCAACAGGTAACGAACGGAATTACATTTTTAACCCATACCAATTAGTGGCCAGTCGTGGTCAATATTATTTGGTTGGAAATCACGATAACCACGATGATATGTCTACGCTTCGGGTGGATAGAATTGGACAGATTAATGTACTAGATATACGTCGTAAGCCATTGCGAGATATTCAAGGTTATCACAATCAAATACCTTCAATGTGCAACAATACATGAATGAACATATTTATATGTTTGGTGGTGAATCAGTAACCGTATCCTTTGAAGCGAAGCGGAGTATTGTAAATCAAATCCTCGATTGGTTTGATGGAAATGTAACATTTACAAAGGTGACAGATCACAAGGTGGAATGTCGAGTTCATGTTAATCGAGAAGCATTTAAATATTGGGCACTACAATATATGCAAAGTGTGAAAGTGTTGTCACCTTCATCATTAGTGTTTGATGTACGTGAAGCTATTCGAGATGGATTAGCACAATATGTGTAAAAAAAGGAGCTATTGAGTAATCAATAGCTCCTTTTGCATGCTCTTATAGAACATGCATTTTTTCTGCTTCTTTATAATCTTTTAATACAGAACGTGGAGGTAATTTGTCTAAGATGCTAACAATGTAAATCGCAATAGAGGAGAAAATAAATCCTGGTACGATTTCATAGAGGCCTAAGAAGGCAAATTGTTTCCAGATTAAAACGGTAAGACCACCTACAACGATGCCCGCAATACAACCACGGCGTGTCATGCGTTTCCAAAACAGGGAGAAGAGTATGGCCGGACCAAAAGCGGCACCAAAGCCAGCCCATGCATAAGCAACCATCGTAAGGATGAGGCTATCTGGATTTAATGCTAAGAAAATGGATATAGCAGCTACCAACAATACAACAATACGGCTTACAAGCACGAGTTCTTTGTCGGTTGCCGTTTTGTGAATGATATTAGCGTAAATCATTAGCAATAGCAGAGGCTGTTACTAATAGTTGAGCGGATGCAGTACTCATGATAGCTGCTAGTACAGCGGACCAGATAAGGCCAGCTACAAATGGTGTAAATAAACGTTCAGTCATAACGAGGAAGATTGTTTCTGCATCAGTGCCAACTAATCTTTCTGGTAACATATATACATTGCCGATGAGACCTACGAAGATGGCAGCTAATAAGGAGAGGATAACCCAAACCATAGCAATATTCGTTGATTTTTTTAATTCCTTAGCATCGGAAATGGCCATGAAACGTACTAAAATATGTGGCTGACCGAAATAGCCAAGGCCCCAACCTAGAGACGAAATAATACCGATAATGAGTGCAAACATATCGCTCGTATTACCAAATAGGTTTAAACCTTGTGGGAATTCGCTTTGAATCAGTTGCATCGTTTCAATCGGTCCGCCTAAGTACATGGCTGCAGTAATCGGTACTGCTAAGATAGCAAAGAACATTAAAGCACCTTGAATGCAATCTGTCCAGGATACGGCGAGGAAACCTCCAAGGAAGGTATAGAAAACTACGATGCCTGCTGTAATAAATAGGGACAATGTGTAGTCTAAACCAAAGATGGTGTTAAATAATTTACCACCTGCCACAAATCCAGAGGATGTGTAGATAAGGAAGAAGATTAATATAAACAATGCGGAAATAACAGCTACTGAATGAGATTGATCGTGGAAGCGATTCTTTAAATAATCAGGTAGCGTTAAGCTGTCACTAGCTACCTCGGTGTGGTTACGCAATCTACGGGATACGAATTTCCAGTTAGCCCAAGTCCCCAAGGTAAGGCCTACGGCAATCCAAGGCCTGAGATACCTGTCGTATAGGCTAAGCCAGGTACGCCCATAAGCATCCAACCACTCATGTCTGATGCCTCGGCACTTAGTGCGGTAATCCAAGGCCCTAGTTGGCGACCGCCCAGTATATAGTCCCCAATACTATTAGATTTGCGATAGTAATAGATGCCAATGTACATCATCAGTCCTAAATACAAGGCAAAGGCGATTATAATCATTAAATTGTCTTGTGTCATGCCTATATAAAACCTCCTTAAGATTGTATCATCAAGATTGTATCATCACGTTAAAATACATAATAGTTATTGTACCATAAATTATGATTCTATAGGATAAAGAAATAAAGGAATTTATACAATGGTCATGTAAATTTTGCTAAAAATGAATGAGATAAATCGATGATATTAAATGTAAAATGACTAAAAAAATGATACAATATATAGATATAATAGTTTGTTTTCTGTAAATTCTATGCTACATTAAGTATATTTTTATAGTAATGATAGTGAAAGGAGGAATACGATGGTGACTAATAATCTACGTAACCGTGCCTTGCAATTATTGCAAACCTACTTTGGGTATACCTCTTTTCGCCCAGCTCAGGAGGCACCGGTAGCATCTTTATTACAAAATGAGGACGTAGTAGCTATTATGCCTACAGGCGCTGGGAAATCGATATGCTTTCAAATTCCAGCCCTCTGTAAATCGGGCATATCCATTGTGTTTCACCCTTAATATCGCTTATGAAAGATCAAGTAGATAGCTTGGTGGATCAAAATATTCCAGCTGCCTTAATCAATAGTACACTAACGCAGACTGAATTTAATAAAACGATGTACGAGGTGCGTAGTGGAAAGATTAAATTACTATATATTGCACCAGAACGACTAGGATCTAATTTCTTTTGTAATGTATTACGCTCTATGCCGATTTCCCAAGTTATTGTCGATGAAGCACACTGTATTTCACAGTGGGGCCATGATTTTAGACCGTCCTACAGATTGATTGGCGATTGGCTATCTAGTTTGCCTAAACGTCCCGTAGTAGGAGCTTTCACAGCGACTGCTACGAAGGCAGTAGAAAATGATATTAAAAATTATTAGGCTTAGATTGTGCAAATGTGTATGTTACGGGATTTGATAGGCCTAATCTATCGTTTTCTGTGGTGCGCACATCTAAGCGTATGGATTATGTAGTCGATTATGTTCGTCGTCATAGTAATGAAAATGGTATCATCTATTGCTCTACTCGAAAGGATGTAGAGTGGGTCTATGATAATTTGACGCGTGCCGGCATCCAAACTGGATATTACCACGCCGGTTTATCCGATGAGATGCGCCAAGATATGCAGAATAAATATGCCTTTGACCAATTACAAGTTATGGTTGCGACGAATGCATTTGGCATGGGAATCGACAAGAGTAATGTGCGCTATGTGTTGCATTACCAAATGCCGCGCAATATGGAGTCCTACTATCAAGAGGCGGGACGTGCAGGGCGCGATGGTGCACCGGCGGAATGTATATTGCTCTATAGTGGGCAAGATGTGCGCGTTCATAAGTATTTGATTGAACAAGGTCATCTAGAACCACAACGTGAGCAGGTAGAACTTAGAAAATTACAATCTATGATTGATTACTGTTTCTGTAGTACATGTCTAAGAAAATATATGCTCGCCTATTTTGGTGAAATCGTTCCGTGGCTCGAATGCAGTAACTGCAGTTCTTGTAATACAAAAGGGGAACGTGTTAATGTCACGAAAGAGGCAAAGGCCATATTCCGTGCTATCATAGCTACGGAAGAGAGATATGGGGCCTCTATGATTTCCTCCATTGTGCGTGGTGAACGAACAGATCGAATTACACGAGCTAGACTCGATGCATTATCTGTATTTGGTTATTTATCAGATATCGGTGATAAGGAAATAAAAGGGCTGATTCAACAATTTGTAGCCTCTGGCTATCTGCGGAGCTCTACGGGGAAATACCCCATTTTATCTGTTACAGCTGGCGCAGAAGAGGTGTTAGCTGGACATAAAGAGGTAGAAGAGATTCGACAAGAGGTCATTGTACCTTCTCGTAAAACAAAGAAGTCTGTATCTATATCTCGCTCCGAAGTGCATCGGTCTGGCTCAGGTGGCTTATTTGAACATTTACGACAACATCGTAAACAACTAGCCTCACAGCTAGGGGTACCGCCATATATTATATTTCCAGATACGGTACTTATCGATTTAGCCAATGTACGACCAAGTACATTAGGTGAATTCGGCAATATAAAAGGCGTAGGGGAAGCAAAATTGAAAAAATATGGACTTTCATTTTTGGCGGTCATTTCACAATATAAGGGATAGTAATTGGGCGTTTCTATAACGCTTATTGATTGATTTTAATATGATTAGGGGGAAACAATGAGCTTAGCAGATACACAATATCTCAATATTATTGAGAATATATTAGATCATGGTATTTATGGTCAAAATCGAACTGGCATCGCTACCTATAAATTGCCACAACAAATCATGCAGTTTGATTTACAAGAGGAATTTCCAATTTTAACCACAAAATTTGTGGCTTTCAAAACGGCTGTGAAAGAATTGTTGTGGATTTGGCAGATGCAGTCTAATGATGTGCGTAAATTGCAAGACATGAATGTCCGCGTATGGGACGAATGGATGCGTGAAGATGGCACTATTGGCAAGGCATATGGATACCAAATCGCTAAATATAAACAATTGGATAATCTCATCAAAACCATAAAGAAGATCCAGATAGTCGCCGCATGATTGTTACCTTGTGGAATATTGAGGATTTGCCAGATATGGCATTGCAACCTTGTGCGTATGAAACCTTGTGGGATGTAGGTAATGGTTATTTGAACTGTATGCTCATTCAACGCAGTGGCGATATGGGCCTCGGTGTTCCGTTTAATACGGCTCAATATGCAGCTCTTGTGTGTATGATTGCTCAAGTAACGGGCTTGAAACCGGGAAAATTCACACATGTTATTAATAATGCACATGTTTACGAAAATCATGTAGAAGCATTGCGTGAGCAGTTGGCTCGTCGTAATCAAGCGTTACCGGCACCGACAATTCATGTAAATCCAGACATCACCGATTTTTACGATTTTACACCAGAAGATATCGTGTTAGAAGGGTATGAACATTTAGGCAAATTGGCTATGACCGTAGCTGTTTAGGGGGATACTATGTTAGCACTTATCGTAGCGGTGGCACATCATCGCGTTATCGGCAAGGATAATTCTTTGATTTGGCATTTGCCGAATGATTTGAAATTCTTTAAGGAAAAAACGACGGGCCACGTTATTATTATGGGCCGTAAGACCTTTGAAAGCTTGCCCTTTTTATTGCCTAATCGAGAACATTGGGTGATTACGAAAAATAAAGGCTTTAATGCACCGGAAGGGGTACGTGTATTCTCCTCCCCAGAGGCTGTTGTAGAGGCTGCTAAAGAGATTGATGTGGCCTATGTTATTGGGGGCGCACAAATCTATGAAGCTTTTTTACCTTATGTAGATGTAATGCACATTACGGAGGTCGACCATGTATTTGAAGGGGATGCGCATTTCCCTGAATTCGATGCATCAGCTTTCACCATTACCTCTGTTGTAGCGGGGACTGTAGATGATAAAAATAAATACCCTCATCGATTTGTAACCTATGAAAGAAAAGGACATAACTAATGGAATCAATGTTTGCCATTATCGCAAAGGAATTAGGCGTTAAGACCGGTCAAGTAGAAGCTGCGGTTACTCTATTAGACGAAGGAAATACGGTGCCGTTTATCGCTCGTTACAGAAAGGAAGTAACAGGCGAACTACAAGATGAACAGCTGCGAACTGTTGAAGAACGTATTAAATATTTGCGCAATTTAGAAACACGACGCCAAGAAATCATCAATGCCATTACGGAACAAGACAAGATGACTGATGAATTGATGGCATCTTTGATGAAGCCGTAAAATTACAAGAATTAGAAGATTTGTATTTACCATATCGTCCTAAGAAACGCACACGGGCCATGATTGCTCGTGAACGAGGTCTTGAGCCATTAGCGGAAATGATAGTAAACGATACAGTAACATCGGGCAATCCATTAGATTTCGCAAAGGAATATATTTCTGAAGAGGTGCCTACGCCAGAGGATGCCATTCAAGGTGCATCGGATATCGTTGCAGAAATCGTCAGCGATAGTGCTGATTTCCGCGCTACCCTTCGCAATCGTATGTGGAAGGAAGGTTTTATCCAAGCTGAACTCGTTGAGGATAATGAGCACAAGGACCAATTCCTTCAATATAATGAGTATGCTGAACCAGTACGTCAGATGCCGTCCCATCGTATCTTGGCGGTTAATCGAGGCGAAAAATTAGGGGCTCTTAAATTGGCCCTAACCGTACCCGATGAATCCTATATTCAATATATGGTGCATGGTATTACTAAAAATGAACAATCTATTTTTAGTGATGTGAAAGCTAGCGCCGTAGCAGATGCGTATAAACGCTTGATGTTCCCTGCTCTTGAACGGGATATTCGCAATGAATTAACCGAATCTGCTGATGAGCAAGCAATTAAGGTGTTTGGCGTAAATCTTAAAAACCTCTTATTGCAACCACCATTGGCAGGCCATGTCATTATGGGCCTTGATCCTGGGTATCGTACGGGTTGTAAGATGGCTATTATCGATGCACAAGGGAATGTACTCGATTATGGTGCTTACTATTTAACAAATAGTGAAAAACTAAAACAAGAAGCACAAAAGAAATTAGCTGAGAAAATTCGTAAATTTAATGTGACGCTCTTGTCTATCGGTAATGGTACGGCCTCTTATGAAACAGAACAATTTGCGTCTAAGATGATTGAAGAGGAAAAATTAGATTGCCACTACATCATTACTAATGAAGCGGGTGCATCTGTATATTCTGCATCAAAATTGGCTATTGATGAATTGCCAGATTTAGACGTAACGATTCGCGGCGCCGTATCTATTGCACGACGTGTACAAGATCCATTGGCAGAATCTGTTAAAATCGATCCTAAGTCTATTGGGGTTGGTCAATATCAACATGATGTTAACCAAAAACAATTAACTCATACATTGGATCAAGTTGTTGAATCTGTAGTTAACCATGTGGGGGTAGAGCTTAATACGGCATCTCCGGCGATTTTGCAGCATATCGCAGGTATTTCTGGTACGGTAGCAAAAAATATTGTAGCATTCCGTCAAGAAAATGGTGGGTTTACTAGTCGTAAGCAATTATTAAAGGTGCCACGCTTAGGTCCTGCAGCATTTACTCAGTGTGCCGGTTTCTTGCGATTAAATGGTGCTAAGAATCCACTGGATAATACATCTGTTCATCCTGAGTCTTATGAATTAGCGGAACGTATCATTGGCGAGCTAGGTTTTACATTAAAGGATTTACAAGATAAATCCCAACTTGAAGCATTACAGGTCAAATTACCATTGGTTGATGTAGATAAGATGGCGCATAAGCTTGATGCGGGTATTCCTACTGTGCGAGATATCATTGCAGCTCTTGCTAAACCAGGTCGTGACCCTCGTGAGGATTTACCAGCACCTCTGACACGTAAACATGTAGTAAGTCTTGAGGATATCAAGGTTGGTACAGTTGTAAAAGGTACGGTACATAATGTGGTAGATTTTGGTGCCTTCATCGATTTTGGTTTAAAAACCAATGGTCTATTACATCGTAGCGAACTATGTAAGGCAAAACAACATCCTTCTGATGTACTTGCGGTAGGTGACATTATTGAGGCAGAAATTATTTCTGTTGACGTAAAGCGAAATCGTATCGGATTATCCGTCAAGTCATTGAGAAATAAAGACAAGAAAAAGGCGTAATCTCTTTGGGGTAATTCGTAAAACTTTATACATGTCAAAAATGTGCATGATTAAAAGGAGTCCTTTAGGTAATAAAGGTCTCCTTTTTTATAGTTAGAGTTATCGTAAAAAGTGATAAGCATATCGATTTTGATATAGATTAAAGCTATTGAGAATGCACTAAAATCGTTATATCGAAAATAATAAAATAGATTGAAAAAATTAGATGTTAGGTGTATGATGAAGCCATAGAAAGTAATTAATAGTCATTATCCATTAAAGGAGGATACTATGAGTTTAAACATTAAAGAAAAATATGGTCTTTTGATTAATAATGAATGGGTACCAGCATCTGATGGTGCTGAGTTTGCCGTATATAATCCTGCAAATGGCGACCAACTCGCTATTTGTGCAGAGGCTACACAGGCCGATGTTGATAAAGCTGTGGAGGTTGCAACAGAGGCTTTCAAAACTTGGAAACATGTATCTCAAGTAGATCGTGCTGATTATTTATTGAAAATCGCAGATGCTATTGATGCGCATAAAGAACATTTGGCACAAGTTGAAACCTATGACAATGGTAAACCAATCCGTGAAACATTAAACGTGGATATTCCACTTGGTGCAGACCATTTCCGTTACTTCGCCGGCGTACTTCGCGCAGAAGAAGGTTCTGCACAAGTATTTGATGAAAATACATTGAGCCTTGTCGTGCGTGAACCAATTGGTGTAGTTGGTCAAGTGGTACCTTGGAACTTCCCGTTCCTAATGGCTGCTTGGAAATTGGCACCAGCTCTTGCGGCAGGTTGTACGGTTGTCATCAAACCTTCTAGTCATACATCTCTTAGCCTTTTAGTATTAGGCGATATTTTGAAAGAAATCTTGCCTCCAGGCGTTGTAAACATTATTACGGGTAAAGGTTCTAAATCTGGTCAGTACATCCTAGATCATCCTGGTTTCAGTAAACTTGCTTTCACAGGCTCTACAGAAGTAGGTCTTGATGTATATAAAGCGGCATCTGAACGCTTGATTCCTGCTACTTTGGAATTAGGTGGTAAATCTGCGAATATCTTCTTTGACGATGCGAACTGGAAACAAGCTCTTGATGGGGCAATGCTCGGCATCCTCTTTAACCAAGGTCAAGTATGCTGCGCTGGATCCCGTATTTTCGTACAAGATACAATTTATGATAAATTTGTAGCTGAACTTTCTAAATTATTTGATAAGGTAAAAGTTGGCTTGCCTTGGGATGAATCTACTCAACTGGGTTCCTTGATTTACGAAGATCAAGTTAAGAAAGTACTTAGCTATGTAGAACTAGCTAAAGAAGAAGGTGCTCGCGTCGTAGCAGGTGGTGTACGCGTTACCGATGGCGAACTTGGTAAAGGTTGCTTCGTAAGACCTACACTTATCGTAGATGCTACAAATGATATGCGCGTAGCTCGTGAAGAAATCTTTGGTCCGGTGGCAGTAGTGATTAAATTCCATAGCGAAGACGAAGTAATCGAACAAGCCAATGATAGCCTATACGGTCTTGGTGGTGGCGTATTTACACAAAATCTTAACCGTGCTATCCGTGTAGCTCGAGCAATCGAAACAGGTCGTATGTGGGTTAATACATATAACTCCATCCCAGCAGGCGCACCATTCGGTGGTTACAAACAATCTGGTATCGGCCGTGAAACACACAAGGTTATTTTGGAACACTACACTCAAATGAAAAACATCATTGTAAATTTAAGTGATAAACCATCTGGGTTTTATGATTTAGATTAATAATTTAATAGATTTTCCTTTTACTTATATTTGATGAGAAGGCACCTCGAAGAGGTGCCTTTTTTGGCATAGCTTGAGGCCAGTCTTTTATATATGGATGTATACCATATGTTATAATTAAGGGCATATAAGAGTGTACTGTAGAAGAGACTGGAGAGACAATGAAGCATATTCCCTTCAAAAACTGTATAATCCCCAATATGATTTATTATCTATTAAGGATAAGGAAGAATTATTAAGTCAAATCGGAAAAATATATAATTTAGAGTTACTATGTTTTGATGAATTTGATGCATTTGGTAAATCCACCTATACGGCAATATATCGTTCATATGATGGCATAGATTTTGTATTTGTTCCTGGGGATACCGTTAGGCTCGGTCTTAATTTTGACAATAAAAAGTTGCAAGATATTTTTGATAAAGAAAGCTTAATGGATCTTGTCTATGTATTTTTAGATGGTTACGAAGATGAAATTTATAGTGAAGAGGGTATTTTAACTAAGATTAGCGAAGCACTGGCAGATGAGGCAATAATATCTAACATAGAAAATTATCTTACGCATAATTTTACCCAAGAGGGTGAATTTATAATACATCCGCTTTTAGTACAAAAAACGTATAGTGAAACCTGTTGGATACCTATTTCCGAAGAGGAACTTATACAAAATAAAGAGTGGCAAAATATGATTAAAAAAGCCGAGATAAAAGGCCTTTCTGAAGTTATGGTTCACAACACAGTTTGCTTATATAAAACAGATGATAGCAATTGGTGTGGCAAATATTATGAAGTCACCACATTTAAGAAACTGTTACAAAACATAAAAGATAATGGATACTCTCTTCCTACACAAAGAGAATGGGAGTATTTATCTGGCAAGGGGTGTAGAACTATTTTCCCTTGGGGAAATAATATAGATTTCTCTATGAATTTAAAACATATGGAATGGATGGATAATGATGGAGAGTATACATTAGAAAAGGAAAACTTTTTTGGATTGATTATCGGTGATGATCCATACTGCAGAGAAATCGTATATGATGATGAGGGATTTTCCTATAAAGGTGGAGATGGTGGCCGTAATATATGTGGGGGATTAGGTGTTGTTTGGGGTTATTTTCCGGTTTCGCCATACTTTAAAGATAAGGAATTATCAATAGGTGATTATATAAATGGTGGATATGATTTCTTTAGGAGGATTATAAGAATTGATGATAGGTGAAGCTCAAGGAGGACATTTAATTGCAAAGATATTTAATGGTTCTGGTGATAAAGCTACAATGACCAATGAACTGCTCATAGAAAAGATAAGCTAATAGCAGATTATGACTCTTCGCTAGAACAATGGCTGAGTGCTGCTGTAGGTGGTTATACTTTACATGTTATTGGTATTGAAGCTGGTGCACATATATCTGTAAATCAAACCATGGTTAAATTCGTAGGATATCAAAATCAACTTTAGAAGGGAAGAGAAATAATGTTTGTTAATCCATGGCAGTTTTGCGTGGCAATCGTTCTTATGATTTGGGGGACATATTTTATTACATATCGTTTCTGGTGTCGTCGAAAAGGTATTTCTGTAGAGATTTTGTCAGTTAAGCCTAGAATTATTAAAGAACTTCCTAATTTCACAGTTATTTATGGATATGATGTTAAGTATCTATTAAATGGTGTAGAATATACAGCTCAAAGCCTAGAGTTTTACATTACAGTATTGGTTCCAGGGCCGATGATCCCTTATAGTATGACGGGAAAATTGTTACAGAATGGAAAGGTAAGTCTTGATAAAGTAAAAACAAATATGACATATGGCGTTGTATTGTGGGTGTTTGCTATTATTTTCTTGGCTGAGTTATATTAATAGTTATTTATCTAATCGAATAGAGGTGTATTTATTATAGAGGTGTATTTATTAGAAATGGATAAACATGCCTCTATTGTGTATTTAGACATATTTAACTATTAATTACTCTAACATAGATAAGGATTATATTACATCCTTATTTATACATGTCTTTCAGCTCATAATACAATATGGGGTGTATCTTCAAAACTAAAAGCCTATATAAGATTATAAAAACTTATTAATCATAGGTGTTTTATTGTTATTCCAATAATGATGTTATAGTAAATACACGGTTAATATCATATGTGTATTACATATGATTACCACCTTAATTATATTGTCAGTGATGAAATCAAAATTATACTTTTTTATATCATCATTTTAGTACATTCTTAGAGTATCATTCACAAGAAGTTATAACTTTATTGGGGGCAGTAAAATCAAGGTTTGTATTTTTTTATCAATACATTTTGTCCTATAACCCCAATTTTTGTGTTTCTTATATTATAAAGGGGCTGCAACTAGAATGCGGAAAACCGCATTCTGTTACAGCCCCTTTCGAGTTATTCATTATAATTTTGTTTCCATAGCATTAGAAGACATTTTTTATGATGTAGTTGATCACGATGAGTGGAACGATACTAACTACTAAGGTTATTGCTGTATCGCGTACAGACATATTGTATTCTGCAATACATAGTTTTAATAAAGCAAATGCGGTCCACCCATAAACTAAAACATTTAAGATGAATATAACTGTTCTTACTAGACCATATGGGAATGTGGCAGTATAGATGCCTATCATGAACGGCATGAGCACGATATTTTGAACTAACACAAGTAGAGCATATACACTTACACCATACATGAATTGTTTAATTGTATCTGGTAAGTTTACGTTTACTGTAGGATATGTACGCTGACAGTAAAAATTAAAGATATAGCTTGCTAGTAGAGCAGGGATGATAGCTTTCAAAAGTCCTTTAAATATAAGACCCAATAAGGTAGTGAATGAAAAAATGGTAAAGAATTTATAGCCTACAATGCTTGTTGTAATGCAAGCTAAGATATAGGTTAATATTGCCATTGCCAGATACGTAATAATACCCATTGGTAGGGCTTCACTAAGGGTGCCCGTGTTTTTGAGTTCATTGCTACCTTTTTCAGGGGATAAGGTGAGTGTTAATAGATGTGTCCAATTGATTCCGTCCATAATTTCCTCTCTCTCTAAATTAAAATGAATATATATACTGATTATTATAATTAGGTATATGTATATTAAATGAAAGAGAAGCAATCGTTTTATGAAAATCCTTTTAAAGCACTATTTAGTTTTGTTGACGTTAAATATTTTTAAATGTTCTGGAAGGGTAGGTGAACCATCAGCTGATTTTACTTCTACACGAATATTCATTGTTGTGTTGAACTGAGGATACATATTTTTACATTCCTCACAAAGTTGCTGGATGCGAAGAAAGAGCTTTTGAATATCATGATTGTGGACCGCATCATATGGAATAGTGAGGCTGAAACTCCAAGCATCTTCTCCAAAAAGGTATCTCCTATAAGATACATAGTTTAATTCTTCATCGGTGAGATATTTTTGAAATAAAGGGTATATGGTTACCAAAGGAATATTTGTATAAATGAATTTATCTGTAATAGGGATGCCGCCACCATCGTAATTTACATTTTCTTCCTGTATTAATATAGGTAGATTTGGATAGGCGTCGAAGATTGCGGTCCAGGTGTGGTTAATGTGTTTTTCTATGGTGTAAGGCATATGAGGGTAGTTTTGCGATATATATTCTTTTACTTCCTCAGTAGAATAGTGTGTGAATAGGTGGCATCCAGATGTGGTGAGTAGTATAGCGAGAAACACCATAGTTGTAAAGGCTTTATGCTGTATTTTCATTTCAATGGATCTCCTTCGATTATAAAGGCGTATTCATTACAATAGTATTATACTTAACATAATTTCTTTATTAATATTGGGATAAGCGGAATATTTTTTTCTGTACTCTTCCGGTGCATCAGAACCATCAGACGGTTTTATGATGACTCTAATATATTTTTTTCTTTGAAATCTGGATATGTTGCAGCATATTCTTTGCAGAATTGATCCATTCGATTGTAGAAATTTGTTACATCATGGTTTTCTATGGCTGAATAGGGGATAGGCATTTCAATATACAAAGTAGATGTATCGTATGTAGCATAGGATAATTCTTCTGTTGTTAGATAGTTTTTCATTAATGGGAATGCAGTTATTAACGGGATATTGGTTATCAGTATTCGCTCAACTTGTGGCACAACAGGTGCAGAGGTGTGCAAGACTTCAGATATTTCAATGGGCATTTGTGGATATTTGTCAAAGGTGATTTGCCATGTATTGCCCCTTCGTGACTCTAGGTGATAGGTCAGATTAGGATAGTTCTTATTTATATATTGGTGTACCTCATCCTCACTGTAATGGGAGAGAAGATGACAACCTGTTGTCATTATGAGAGAGAATATAATTAATGGTAATAATACAAATCGTTTAAGAGTAAGTGGTTTCATTGTATGTTCCTTTTATAATGCTCTTGAATGTTCAGTAAAATTGTAATATCTTAAAAGGCATTGCTTTATTATTGGCGGAATTTTGGGGTATATTATATTAATTATATTATACCTAAATTATATGTTTACTCATATAGTTGATTAATACCATACAAGTCTCCAATAAACCATAACAAAGAGGGGCCTTTTTTGTGCTTAACAATCGCCTATTATATATGAAAGTTTACGGTATGTTATAATTGTAGCTATATGAAATTGTGTTGTTTTTGAGTGGGATCATTTGTAATTATTTATAGAAATTAAAAAAATGAGCAAAGGAGAGTATAAACTATGATTCATTTAGATTATCTATTAGTTATAGGAATAGTACTTAGTATTTTACTCTTTCTTTTAGTTGGAGTCTTTTACTATAGTAAATCTAACCTTTTAAAGGGACTCAATATTTGGTTCTTAATAATACTTAGCGCTCTTTTGAGTTATTTATTATATCCTTTATATGAATTGACAGATTATAGAGAAGAATTTACGTCAATCGTTATAATCGCTGCGATAATCATTAAAATAATTATCAACTTATCTATATTTATGATAGCGGATAGAATAACAACAAAATGGATTGCTAAATTATTATTAATTATATGGGTTGTTCTTGTTGAATGCTTGTATACTCCTATTCATTTATCATATATTGTTTTCTTGTGTGTTTCAGGTGGAATTGTTCTAATAGAACAGTTAAGGGGGAGAAGAAAGCCTATTTAGTTTAGATTTGTAATTACTCTTATAGCGCTCACCCTCGAAATATGATATACTATTCTAACGCGCATAATTCGTGCGCGATAGGAGGAAACACATTTAGATGTTAGAAAAATTTGAACAATTAATGATTAGCGAACCTGTTCTACGTGCGTTAAACGATATGGGCTTTGAAGAGCCTACGCCAATTCAACAGGAAGCTATCCCAGTTGCCATGAGCGGTAAAGACATGATCGGTCAAGCTCAAACAGGTACTGGTAAGACAGCGGCCTTTGGCCTACCTGTATTGGAACGCGTAGACGGCAGTAATCGTCACGTTCAAGTAGTGATTTTGTCCCCTACACGAGAATTAGCTATTCAAGTAGCAGAAGAGCTTAATAAAATGGCTCAGTATACGGATATTACGGCATTGCCTATTTATGGTGGCCAAGATATTAACCGTCAATTCCGTGCATTGAAAAAGAATCCGCAAATCATTGTTGCCACACCAGGCCGATTGATGGACCATATGGACCGCGGTTCTATTAAATTTGAAGACGTTAAGATTGTCGTTCTTGACGAAGCTGATGAAATGTTAAACATGGGCTTTGTAGATGACATCAACAAAATTTTAGGGGCTATCCCAGAAGATCACCAAACATTGCTATTCTCTGCAACAATGCCTAAGGCGATTCGCGAGTTAGCAGAAACATACCTTACAGAACCAACGTTGATTCGTATGAAACCTACGCAAGTAACGATGGATCTTATCGAACAATACTATATCGAGGTACAAGATCGTCAAAAATTTGACGTGTTGTGCCGTTTGTTCGACTTACAAGCGCCAGAGCTGGCTATCATCTTTACACGTACGAAACGTCGTGTTGATGAAGTAACAGAAGCTCTTAAAAAACGTGGCTATATGGCGGAAGGTATCCATGGTGATTTATCACAACAAAAACGTGATAGTGTAATTCGTCAATTCCGAGAAGGTACAATTGACATTCTTGTAGCTACTGATGTGGCTGCTCGTGGCCTTGATATTTCCGGCGTATCTCATGTATATAACTATGATTTGCCTCAAGATCCTGAAAGCTATACGCATCGCGTAGGTCGTACAGGCCGTGCAGGTAAGGCAGGCGAAGCATATACATTTGTTATCCCTCGTGAAATTGAACACCTTCATGCTATTGAACGTTTAACGAAACGCAAAATTGCGAAGCGTCGTGCACCGTCCTTAGGTGAAGTTTTGGAAGGCCAACAACGTATTGCTGTTGAAAGTTTAGTTGAAATGGCAGGCAATGTAGAAGAGTTGGCGCCATTTAAAGTAAGTGCTGAAGAGTTGCTGAATGATACTGATTCTGTTACATTGTTGGCAGCGGCTCTTAAGTTGTTAACTAAAGAACCAGATACAACACCTGTCAATATTACGGAAGAAAAACCTTTACGTGTACGTCGCCGCCGTGAAGGTGGTCGAGGTGATCGCCGTCGTCGTGATGGTGACCGTCGCAGAGATGGGGAACGCCGCCGTGACGGAGATCGTCGTCGTGAAGATCGTCCTCGTCGCAATCGCGATGAACGTAGAGGTGAGCGTCGTGATAGCCGTCGCCGTGATGACCGTCGTAGTGAACGTCCTAAAGCAGATCGTAAACCACGTCATCAAGGTGAAGGATTTAAACCATATTTTAAAGACTAATTACAGTGTGAATTTGGTTTAATACAGAGCTTGAATACAGATTAATAGTAAATATGAGTTATGAGAAACGTGGGTTGTATAAATCCACGTTTTTTATTGCTTAAAATCTACTGGAATGGTACAATAAATAATAATTATTGTTTGAAAATGGACGATAGAGTACCAATATGTTTCCAAGTGGAGAAAGGTAGATTATTATGGATATCGCACAAATTTTGCGAAGCGAAGGGTTTAAGGTAACTCCTCAACGAATTGCAATTTATGATGCTTTGCGTGGTCACCACAATCATCCAACGGCAGAGATGATTTATCATAGATTGCGTCCTATGCATCCAAGCATGAGTTTAGCAACAGTATACAAAACAATGGAAATTTTTGAAAAAATTGGCCTTGTTAAAGTGTTGGAAGTAGGCGATGAACGAGCTCATTACGATTGGGATACGACTGCGCATGCTCACATTCGCTGTATTCGTTGTAACAAAGTAGAAGATATGATGAATGTCGATCTTCATGCTATTTCCGATATTGCTGGAAAAGCTAGTACTTATCAAATTACAGGACAACAAATTACATTCGAAGGCGTATGCCCAGAATGTGCAAAAAAAGAAAGTCACTAACAGACGCCCCCTGCGTATAAGATGCAGGGGGTTTTTGAGTAAAAATAGAGTGGAAGGGAAATTTAATGTTTATTATAGGCTCACATTTATCAATATCAAAAGGGTATTTACATATGGGAAAGGAAGCCACCAAAATTGGTGGCAATACATTCCAATACTTTACGCGCAATCCTCGTGGTGGTAGCATACGTGCTCTCGATGTGGAGGATATGAATAGCCTTAGTGCGTATATGAAAGAACATAACTTTGGTACCTTGTTAGCCCATGCACCTTACACGTATAATCCATGTGCAGCAAAGGAAGATTTGCGCGCTTTTGCAAAACAAGCCATGACAGAAGACTTAGAACGCATGGAATATTTACCAGGCCAGATGTATAACTTTCATCCCGGCAGTCATGTAAAGCAAGGTGTTGACCAAGGTATCGAATACATCGTGGAGTGCTTGAATGAAATCTTATTCCCAGGCATGAAAACAACGGTTCTTTTAGAGGTTATGGCTGGCAAGGGCACGGAAATTGGCTCTCGTTTTGAAGAAATTGCTCGTATTATTGACGGTGTAAAATTAAAAGAGTACATGGGTGTTTGTGTAGATACTTGCCATATTCATGAAGGTGGTTATGACATCGTTAATAATTTAGATGGTGTTATCGACGAGTTCAATCGTATTGTTGGTCTTGACCATTTGAAAGCTATTCACTTGAATGATTCAAAAAATCCTATGGGGGCACATAAAGATCGTCATGAAAAAATTGGGGAAGGTCATATCGGTATCGATGCAATTGCCCGCATTGTAACACATCCTAAATTGACGAATTTGCCATTCTACTTGGAAACGCCAAATGAATTAGATGGTTATGCTAAAGAAATTGCTATGTTGCGCTCTATCGTAGAGAATCAATAATTAAGCAAAACTGTAAATTTAGTTATATAATAATTGGTATAAACTAAATTTATATAAGGTATAGGAAGAACTGGAAAGGGGGATGAAATGCGTTTTTTACATACTGCAGACTGGCATTTAGGGCGTATATTTTATGGTCAGTATTTAACGGAAGACCAAGCTCATGTATTGGAGCATCAGTTCTTTTCTATTTTGAAAGACGAAAAAATCGATGGCATATTGCTTGCAGGGGATGTATTTGATCGGGCGGTACCACCTATAGAAGCCATTGAATTATGGGATTCCATCATTACTCGTCTCGCTATGGATTATAAGATGCCACTCTTTGTAGTGAGTGGCAATCACGATGGAGCGGAACGCCTTGAAGTGGGACGGTCTATGCTAAGTGAATCGGGCATTCATATTTGGGGTTCACCTCATCACGCGTTACGTCCCTTTGAATTTGAAAGCTCCGATGGTAGGGTGGCCATTTGTCCTATGCCGTTTAGCGAACCTCGTCGTATAGGTGACGCTTTGGGACTGAACTCCAGTGAATCAAAACCAGTTGATACGGATATGACTGATGATACTTTATTTTCCTATGTAGATGATAAGGATCAAGAAGAGGTCGCACTTAATTTACATAATTATGACCAAATGTATCAGGCTTGGAGTGATTATCTATATAAACAAGTGCCAAAACGGATACGTAGCATTGCCATTAGTCACGCCTTTGTAATGGGGGGCGAAGTAGGTGGTTCGGAACGAACATTGTCTGTAGGTGGTAGTGAACAGGTGAGCCCTCACGTTTTTAAAAACTTTCACTATACAGCTCTTGGACATTTACATGGACCGCAACGGATGGGGGCAGACCATATTCGCTATAGCGGATCGCCTTTAAAATATTCCTTTGATGAACATGAGCAGAAGAAATCTTTTACTATTATTGATATGGATACAAACGGGAAGGTAGATATTAGTACCATTCCTGTAGAGCCAAAGAGAGATGTAGTTATTTTAGAAGGTTATTTGAAGATTTACTAAATAATAAGGAATTACAGGCTAAGCATAAAGACGATTATGTGCAGGCTCGATTGCTCGATACGATGCCTATAATGGATGGGATGGCCAAATTGCGCCAAGTGTATCGTTGCTGTATGACGATTGACCTAGTAGGTCGTGTGGCAGCGCCTATGGCTGACATGGGGGATTCCGTATTTAAAGAGCTAAATGAACGTCAATTGTTTAATCAGTTTGCAGAAACCGTGTGGAAAGAGCCATTAACAGAGGCGGAACAGTCATATATCGACTCTGTGTGGGACCGAATTATCAAGGAGGACTAGATGAAGCCTATATCTTTAACTATAGAAGCCTTTGGTCCGTATCGAGATTCGGTTACCTTGGATTTTAGTGCACTCCAAGACCATTCCATGTTCCTTATCTCTGGTCCCACGGGGGCAGGTAAAACATCTATATTAGACGCCATGGTATATGCCTTGTATGGCGAGCCAAGTGGAGAAGTGCGGAAAACCGATGCTATCCGCAGCGATTTTGCGGAACCTGAGCGCATGACGCGTGTAGATTTTTCCTTTGCTATCGGAGATGCTCAATACCGTGTTGAAAGATTACCAAAACAGATGGTAGCCAAAAAACGCGGTACAGGTATGCGCGAACAGAACGCTAGTACCACTGTCTATGAAATGAAAGCTGGTGAGTGGAAGGTTATCGCCACCTCTGCGGCTGCCATTCGTGATACGATTCAACGAATCATAGGTTTTCGTAAGGATCAATTTTTACAAGTGGTTCTATTGCCACAAGGGGAATTCAGAAAACTCCTTGTCGCCTCTACAAATGAACGGGAGGAATTACTACATACGCTCTTTAGAACAGAGTTATATCGAAAACTACAAGAGGCTCTTAAATCAGCTTATGATGACGAAAAAGCTGGCATTGAAGAAAATTTGATGAAACAAACGGCGTTGATACAGTCTATTCCTCACGATGAAGAGACTCCAGTGCTAACTGTCGAACATGTACGTGAACTATTATCTAATCGAGTACCACATCGTGATGTACTTGTATTAGAACGAGATAGGGCTGTTAATGAGGTAGAACAATTTAATGCCTTGCGTAAGGAGTGGGCCCTATATAATCAAGCGCAACAATCTCTTGTAGAGGCTACATCTAAATTGGACTTGGTAAAAGCTAAAGAACTTGAGCGCACACAATTGCGTGAAAAGGTTCAATTCCTCAATTCCTTATCTCCAGTTCATGCATTGTATCAACAATACATTGATAAACAGTCTAGTTTAACAACATTAAAACGGGCACTGTCCGATGCAGAAAAAAGTGTGGACACTGCTACTCAACATGAGACTAACTGTATAGAGGTTCATGAAGCGTTAGAATCTCAAGCTGAGACGATACAATCTAAGAGGACTACTTTGGCTCAACTCCAACAACAGTCTGAAAAGTTTGATGAGTTAGGATTGTTGAAAAAAAAGATGTCTACACTACGTGGTAATGTAAAGCAATTGGATAGTAAAAAGAGTGAAGCTGACCTAGAGATACAACGCCAGCTCATCAAACGGATAGAAGTAGATGTTGAGGGTTTACGTAAACGCTTTCAAGCGAATAGTACACTACTGGAGCAGGTTCCTGTTATTCAAGAACAGCTTAATCATGTGCACAGATATTCTGAGTTGGTAGAAGAAATTAGTCAGGTTCAAAAAGAAATCGACATTAAGGATGAGACCTTAGCAGCTCTTGATAAAACAGTGAAAGAGGCGAAGGTACATTTAGAGCGGCTAGAGCATTTAATGCAAGAAGGGCGCGCGTATGAACTGGTTCCTTTCGTGAAAGAAGATGAGCCTTGCCCAGTATGTGGATCTATAGAACATCCTCATTTAGCAACTAAGCCAGAATTATATCCTACTAAGGATGAGGTTGAAGCTGCTCGAGGCCTTCGTGATAAAGCGTTACAACAACAAGCGAATGAAGTTGGTCAAAGGGATGCGTTAGTGGGGCGGATGCATGAATTATCTAACCATATGGACGCACAAGTTTTGATTCTTCAGTCCTCTATAGCTGGTTTTTCTAAGGAAAATTTTGCATCGCTTCAACAAGTTCTGTTATCTCAAATGGAACGATTCAAAACGTTACGTGGTGAATCTGAACAGCTAGGTAAGACTATTTCTGATGCGGAACGTAGGTTAAGCACCGCTAAGGATACGTTGGCTAAATCAGAACTTGCGCATAATGAATTGCTTAGAGCATTGCATGAACTAGAGATTAGTATCAGTTCTGTACAAGCAAAAAAATAGATTCCTTGTCAGAGTCGTTGCCTACTACGGATATAGAGTTGTGGCGTAATCAAGTGACATTCTTAGCATCAGAAATTAAAGAGTATGATGCGCAGTTAACGTTGACTACAAAACAATTAGAGGAGGCTCGAGGGCAGCTAAGTGCTAAACGAGGTCGACTAGAAATCTTATCTTCTCAAGTAAAAGAAGAACAAAAGAATCTTGATTTTCTCCATGGGGAATATATACAGTCATTGCAATCTATATCGTTAAGTGAAATTGATTTTGTAGAAGCATTGAGTGACTTTAATGCGTTAGAGGATTTTAAATCTAAGTTATATGACTTGGAAGAGGCCTTTAGTACAGCACAAGCTGTATATGATGCGGCACTAAAGACTACGGAGACCGTGGTTAAACCTAGCGATACTGTTTCGGATGAAGAATATGATGCAGCGGTAGAACGTCGTGATACATTGGTGGGCCATTTAGCGGCTTGGGATAAAGAAACACAGCATATAGAAACTACACTTGCTTCACTAGAGGAAATTGAATCAGCTATGGGTGAGGCCAGAGAGAAGGTAGCCTTCTTAAGTCGATTGAATGATCTCGCTAATGGGGGGGAACAAGGTTTTAAAAATGTCACCTTTGAGCGCTATGTATTGGGGGCCATTTTAGATGAAGTTGTGTATGCAGCCAATTTACGTCTTCAAAAGATGAGCCGTAGCCGTTACTCTTTGGAGCGGTCAGACTATACCGGCGGCGGCCGTGGTAAGCAAGGCCTTGATTTGGCCGTAATGGACGCTTTCACAGGACAATCAAGGCCAGCGAACACCTTATCTGGTGGTGAAACGTTCTTAGCATCTATGGCCCTTGCATTAGGTCTAGCCGATGTTATCCAAAGTTATGCCGGTGGTATTCATATGGATACGATGTTTATTGATGAAGGGTTTGGTACACTTGACCCTGATACATTGGAGCTCGCTATGGAAACATTGGTACAACTACAATCATCGGGGCGCCTTATCGGCATGATCTCCCATGTACCTGAGTTAAAGACGCGGATACCTGCCCATTTAGAAGTCACACGTGGTGATGAAGGTAGTACGGCAAAATTTGTTATTAACTAGCTATAAATTTACAAAATGTGATACTATTAAAAGAGGATAATTCCTACAAACATACTGTATTTACATAAGGAGGTCCTATGAAGTTTTCATTTGCTCATAATAATATAAATGTTAAGGATCTTGATAAGAGTTTAGCCTTCTATAAAGAGGCTTTACTGCTTGAAGAAGCTCATCGCCTGGAAGATCCAAGTGGTGCATTTATACTTGTATATTTAAAAAGTCCATATACAGCACATGAATTAGAACTTACCTGGCTGCGCGATTGGGATCGCCCTTATAATTTAGGGGATAATGAATTCCACTTGGCATTTTATGTAGATGACTACGAAGCAGCTCTAAAAAAACATAAAGAGATGGGTGTTGTAGCCTATGAAAATGCCGACATGGGTATTTATTTTATCGCTGATCCTGATGGATATTGGACAGAAATCATTCCGGCGGGTAAATATTAATGGAATATATGTTAACTCGTTTAGAGTGGTTGGTTGGGCCTGATAAAATCCAAACATTAAAGGATACATCTATTGCGCTCTTTGGTGTTGGTGGTGTCGGCGGTGGGGCCATCGAGGCTCTAGTACGTGCTGGTGTAGGGCGCATCGTTATTATTGATGGTGATTCCATTGCACCTAGCAATTTGAATCGTCAAATGATTACGACACACGATACCATTGGAGAACGTAAGGTTGAGGTCGCAAAGGCGCGAGCTCTTTCCATTAATCCTGATGTAGTGATAGAAACTCACGATATTATGTATACTGAGGAGAACTATCCTGGATTTATTCAAAGCTTGAACGTTGATTATGTGATCGATGCCATTGATATGGTAACGGCAAAACTCAATATTATCGAGGTTTGCCAACGTGAAAGCATCCCTGTTATTTCCTGTATGGGCGGCGGTAATCGCTTTTACCCAGAAAAACTTATGATTGCAGATATCAATAAGTCTCATACATGCCCGTTGGCACGCGTTATGCGCCGGGAACTCAAGAAACGGGGTATAAAAAAACAATTAGTTTTATTTTCTACAGAAAAACCGACAAAACCACAGTTCCGCGGCGAAGCAACGAGCCCAGGAACATGTAGTTTTGTGCCACCAGTGGCAGGTTTTATATTAGCAGCACATGTGTTGCGTACAATTTTGGAGGTACCTAAACAATGAAACAAGCAAAAATCCATATGGCTGACGGCGGCGATATCGTAATTGAATTATTTGATAAAGAAGCTCCTGGCACAGTACAAAACTTTGTAGACTTAATCAACAAAGGCTTCTACAACGGACTTCGCTTCCACCGTGTAATCCCTGGCTTCGTAGCACAAGGTGGTTGTCCTAATGGTAACGGTACAGGTGGCCCAGGCTATACAATTAAAGACGAATTAGTTGGTAATCCACATAAACATGAACGTGGTGCATTGTCCATGGCTCACCGTGGTCCTAACACTGGCGGCAGCCAATTCTTTATCGTATATGAACCACAACCTCATTTAGATGGTGTTCATACAGTATTTGGTAAAGTAATCGAAGGTATGGACGTAGTTGATGGTATCCACCAAGGTGCTATCATGGAAACTGTGGAAGTAATCGAAGGTTAATCTCATGAATGATGTATCTATTAAACATCCAGAATGGCTATATATCGATGTAAATGGTAAAACATCATATGGGTATGACCAAGAGTGGTTCACTGATGAGTGGCAACGCTTGTCTGGTTGTGGTCCTACATCGGCATCACAAGTATTGGGCTATTCATTATTTAGGGATGGCTTATTAGATCTGGAAACCACATCCGATAAAACGCTAGCTTTAGAACGGATGAACTTAGTTTGGAAATATGTGAAGCCACGCTTTGGTGGTGGCGTATATAAAACGCAATGGATGGAGCGAGGCCTAGTTCGTTTATTAGAAGACGAAGGCTTGTCATATGATGTACATATGTTAAATGTGTCTCCTTTCTGTGCTTCTCGTGTAGAGATAGAGGCAGCATCTCAGTTTATTCATGATGCATTGGCACAAGATGTACCTGTGGCGTTTTTGAATCGTCATAAGGGTAAGGAAAAGGCCCTTTATACCTGGCATTGGGTTCCAATTCACAAAATATTTATGGATGGCGATGATATTCGCTGTGGCATTTTTGATGAAGGAGAGATTCGTGATTTCTCTTTGGTTAATTGGTTGCAAGATACTATTCTTGGTGGTGGATTTTGTTATATAACCAAGAAATAAGTGTGAGGTTATAAGAGCGATGGTGAAAGCTGTCGCTCTACCTATATAGATAGGAGGCTATTATGAGTCAATGGATTACCGAGGAGCAAACTCCTCATTTACGCCTTAGTGCAGAGGCTGAAGAAGTACTATATTCTGGCGAATCTGAATTCCAAAAAATTGAAGTCTTTAAATCTAAAGAGTATGGCATGATGCTCGCTTTAGATGGTGTGTTCCAAACATCTGAACGAGAAGAGTTTATTTATCACGAAATGATGAGCCATGTTCCTTTATTTTTACATCCAAATCCTGAACGCGTATTGATTATCGGCGGTGGAGATGGGGGCGTAGCTAGAGAATGTGTACGCCATGATTGTGTAAAAGAAGTGACTATGGTAGAAATCGATGGTAAAGTTGTAGAACTCGCTAAACAATACTTACCAACTATTGCGGAAGCAATGATTGAAAAACACCCTAAGTTAACTGTAAAAATTGGCGATGGTATTGGCTTTATGGCAGAAGCAGAAGATTATTATGATGTAATTATCGTAGATTGCTCTGATCCAATCGGTCCTGGTGAAGGGCTCTTTACTGAAGAGTTCTATAAGAATACATTGAAAGCTCTCAAGGCTGACGGTCTATTTGTACAACAAACAGAATCCCCTATGTTGCATCAACCTTTAGTGGAAAAAGTATTTGGTTATGTAAATGATCACTTCCCAATTGCTCGTCTATATACAGCTTTTATTCCATTGTATCCAGCAGGTATGCATTGCTTTACATTGGGATCCAAAACATTTGATCCATTAACATGGACTCCGAACCGTGAGCAAAACTTTGAAACTAAGTACTATAATAAAGAAATTCAAAAAGCTGCTTTTGCATTGCCAAATTTTGTAAAAAACTATTTGCCAAAAAAATAAATAGTATGTATAATAGGAAAGCACCATTCGTTAAAAATCTATTTAACGGTGGTACTTCCTTTTTATTAAGGATATATAAAAGGGTTTTGTATAAGGAGTATGCAACGAATTGACTTCAAAACTAAAGGATAAATGAAGTTAAAAAAAGTTGTTGACACAAGCTTCTAAAACAGATATAATCTCTTTGTTACGAAGACGATGTCTTCGGTACCTACAAGGTGGTGGGTATGGTGAAGCGGTTAACACGGCGGATTGTGGCTCCGTTACGCGTGGGTTCGATCCCCACTACTCACCCCATAACCTACACATCGTAATCACTGTAGGGGTGTCGCCAAGTGGTAAGGCAACGGACTTTGACTCCGTTATGCGCTGGTTCGATCCCAGCCACCCCTGCCAACATGACTCACTAGCTCAGTTGGCAGAGCACCTGACTTTTAATCAGGGTGTCCCGCGTTCGAGTCGCGGGTGAGTCACCAAATTAAAACTCACAAACGAAAGTTTGTGAGTTTTCTATCTCTAATTTGAGGAAATTTGGTTATGATGGTAAGTATATTGTGGTAACACAGTTAGTCAAAATAAAACAAAACTTCTTAAAAAAGTGGTTGACGTTTTAAATGATGACTGATATACTTTAAAAAGTCGTTAGGACCGAGTAAGTTCTAATGTACAGATCTTTGAAAACTGAACAATGATAGGTAATCAATCATATGATTGAACATATGCCAGAGTGCGGGTTTTGACTAAGTCAAAACCAACCATAATTCAAAGTTACATACATGTAACGACAACAAAAACGAATGAGCTATTCAAATAGCTTCAAGATATCTTGGAGAGTTTGATCCTGGCTCAGGACGAACGCTGGCGGCGTGCTTAACACATGCAAGTCGAACGAAGAGCGATGGAAGCTTGCTTCTATCAATCTTAGTGGCGAACGGGTGAGTAACGCGTAATCAACCTGCCCTTCAGAGGGGGACAACAGTTGGAAACGACTGCTAATACCGCATACGATCCAACCTCGGCATCGAGGATGGATGAAGGTGGCCTCTATTTATAAGCTACCACTGGAGGAGGGGATTGCGTCTGATTAGCTAGTTGGAGGGGTAACGGCCCACCAAGGCGATGATCAGTAGCCGGTCTGAGAGGATGAACGGCCACATTGGGACTGAGACACGGCCCAGACTCCTACGGGAGGCAGCAGTGGGGAATCTTCCGCAATGGACGAAAGTCTGACGGAGCAACGCCGCGTGAGTGATGACGGCCTTCGGGTTGTAAAGCTCTGTTAATCGGGACGAAAGGCCTTCTTGCGAATAGTTAGAAGGATTGACGGTACCGGAATAGAAAGCCACGGCTAACTACGTGCCAGCAGCCGCGGTAATACGTAGGTGGCAAGCGTTGTCCGGAATTATTGGGCGTAAAGCGCGCGCAGGCGGATCAGTCAGTCTGTCTTAAAAGTTCGGGGCTTAACCCCGTGATGGGATGGAAACTGCTGATCTAGAGTATCGGAGAGGAAAGTGGAATTCCTAGTGTAGCGGTGAAATGCGTAGATATTAGGAAGAACACCAGTGGCGAAGGCGACTTTCTGGACGAAAACTGACGCTGAGGCGCGAAAGCCAGGGGAGCGAACGGGATTAGATACCCCGGTAGTCCTGGCCGTAAACGATGGGTACTAGGTGTAGGAGGTATCGACCCCTTCTGTGCCGGAGTTAACGCAATAAGTACCCCGCCTGGGGAGTACGACCGCAAGGTTGAAACTCAAAGGAATTGACGGGGGCCCGCACAAGCGGTGGAGTATGTGGTTTAATTCGACGCAACGCGAAGAACCTTACCAGGTCTTGACATTGATGGACAGAACTAGAGATAGTTCCTCTTCTTCGGAAGCCAGAAAACAGGTGGTGCACGGTTGTCGTCAGCTCGTGTCGTGAGATGTTGGGTTAAGTCCCGCAACGAGCGCAACCCCTATCTTATGTTGCCAGCACTTCGGGTGGGAACTCATGAGAGACTGCCGCAGACAATGCGGAGGAAGGCGGGGATGACGTCAAATCATCATGCCCCTTATGACCTGGGCTACACACGTACTACAATGGGAGTTAATAGACGGAAGCGAGATCGCGAGATGGAGCAAACCCGAGAAACACTCTCTCAGTTCGGATCGTAGGCTGCAACTCGCCTACGTGAAGTCGGAATCGCTAGTAATCGCAGGTCAGCATACTGCGGTGAATACGTTCCCGGGCCTTGTACACACCGCCCGTCACACCACGAAAGTCGGAAGTGCCCAAAGCCGGTGGGGTAACCTTCGGGAGCCAGCCGTCTAAGGTAAAGTCGATGATTGGGGTGAAGTCGTAACAAGGTAGCCGTATCGGAAGGTGCGGCTGGATCACCTCCTTTCTAGGGAGACATACACCGAGCCAAGAGCTTGGATGTCACTTAGGTCGACACTTTGGCACCTAACATTGTTCGGTTTTGAGAGATCTGTAAAGACTCTCAAATCTACAGATATGGGCCTATAGCTCAGCTGGTTAGAGCGCACGCCTGATAAGCGTGAGGTCGGTGGTTCGAGTCCACCTAGGCCCACCAGTTGGCTCATATTACTTGAAATACATATTGTGTAGAGTACAGACAAAAAGAGCTAATTATAGGTACAACTTTAAAAAGATAACGGATTCTTCGGAATGGATTATCGAGAATAAAGCGTAACCACTCATGGGGGCGTAGCTCAGTTGGGAGAGCACCTGCCTTGCAAGCAGGGGGTCAGGAGTTCGAATCTCCTCGTCTCCACCATTTAGTATTTGACAGCTTGTCTGCCGTATACTAAAATTGTTTGTTCTTTGAAAACTGCATAGAAGAATTAATATATATCTGTAAGGTCATCTCTTAGAATTTCTAAGTAGGTTGACCCGAGCACATAGGAAATAATTCTCTGACTTAATGGTGACGTACATGAAAATGTACGGCTACAAAATAAACGACAATGTATCTAATGCATGTCAATAAAATCTAAGATATAGATTATTGTCAGAATTCAATGCATAACGAGGCGTGCCAGTGAGGTGCTGTCGCCGCGTACTCATGTACGCAAGACAAGCCGAACGTAGCACAACGAAGTTAGGCGTGAATTATGGCAAGTAATTAAGTAAAGATTTTAAGGGCGTACGGCGGATGCCTTGGCGATATCAGCCGAAGAAGGACGCGGTAAGCTGCGATAAGCTACGGAGAGGTGCAAGCAACCTTTGACCCGTAGATTTCCGAATGGGGGAACCCGGCAGTGGTTATGCACTGTCACCCATACCTTTGAGTATGAGGAGGGCACCTGGGGAACTGAAACATCTAATTACCCAGAGGAAGAGTAATCAAACGAGATTTTCTTAGTAGCGGCGAGCGAACGGGAAAGAGGCCAAACCGGAGCGGGCAACCGCACCGGGGTTGAGGACAGTCATCAAGTGTAAATGAGGTAGAAGAATCATGCTGGAAAGCATAGCCGCAGAAGGTGAAAGCCCTGTAATCGAAACCTTGCATACATGGGACTGTATCCAGAGTACCACGAGACACGTGAAACCTTGTGGGAAGCAGGGGGGACCACCCTCCAAGCCAAAATACTGATATCGACCGATAGCGCATAGTACCGTGAGGGAAAGGTGAAAAGAACCCCTGGCGGGGAGTGAAAGAGAACCTGAAACCGTATGTCTACAAACAGTCGAAGTCTGTATATATATCAGGACGACGGCGTGCCTATTGAAGAATGAACCGACGAGTTACTGTTGCTAGCGAGGTTAAGTGGAAAAACATGGAGCCGCAGCGAAAGCGAGTCTGAACAGGGCGTTCAGTTAGTAATAGTAGACCCGAAACCGTAGTGATCTATCCATGGCCAGGTTGAAGCACAGGTAAAAATTGTGTGGAGGACCGAACTCGTGAGCGTTGAAAAGCTTTGGGATGAGTTGTGGATAGGGGTGAAATGCCAATCGAACACGGAGATAGCTGGTTCTCCCCGAAATAGCTTTTAGGGCTAGCCTCGAGGTTGAGAGTATAGGCGGTAGAGCACTGATCGGGCTAGGGGCCATACCGGTTACCGAACCTAGTCAAACTACGAATGGCTATACTTATACTCGGGAGTCAGACAGTGAATGATAAGGTCCATTGTCAAGAGGGAAACAGCCCAGAACACCGACTAAGGTCCCCAATGTTACACTAAGTGGCGAAGGATGTGGAGTTTCAAAACAACCAGGATGTTGGCTTAGAAGCAGCCACCATTTAAAGAGTGCGTAATAGCTCACTGGTCGAGAGACTCTGCGCCGAAGATGTCCGGGGCTAAAGTGTAAAACCGAAGTCGTGTCATATGCAGCAATGTATATGGGTAGGGGAGCGTTCTCATCGGGCTGAAGCAGTACCGTAAGGAGTTGTGGACTGATGAGAAGTGAGAATGTCGGTATGAGTAGCGAAAAGAATGGTGAGAATCCATTCCACCGAAAGCCTAAGGGTTCCTGAGCAACGATCGTCGTCTCAGGGTAAGTCGGGACCTAAGCCGAGGCGGAAAAGCGTAGGCGATGGACAACAGGTTGAAATTCCTGTACCGGTGTGAATCGTTTGATCGAAGGAGTGACACAGTAAGGTAGGTCAGCACGCGATTGGAAGTGCGTGTTTAAGCATGTAGGTTGAGCTATAGGCAAATCCGTAGCTCTAAAAGCTGAGATGTGATGACGAGCTGTTTACAGCGAAGTGATTGATCCTACACTGTCGAGAAAAGCTTCTAGGTAGAGACACATCGCCCGTACCAAAACCGACACAGGTAGGCGGGGAGAGAATCCTAAGGTGCGCGGGAAAACCCTCGTTAAGGAACTCGGCAAAATGCCTCCGTAACTTCGGGAAAAGGAGGACTCATGTAGTGTGAAGGGCAGTAACGCGTGGAGCATGAATGAGTGGCACAAGAGAGGCGCAAGCGACTGTTTACCACAAACACAGGTGCCTGCTAAAGCGAAAGCTGACGTATAGGTGCTGACACCTGCCCGGTGCTGGAAGGTTAAGAGGAGGGGTTAGACTTCGGTCGAAGCTCTGAATTGAAGCCCCAGTAAACGGCGGCCGTAACTATAACGGTCCTAAGGTAGCGAAATTCCTTGTCGGGTAAGTTCCGACCCGCACGAAAGGTGTAACGACTTGCGCACTGTCTCAACGAGGGACCCGGTGAAATTGAAGTACCTGTGAAGATGCAGGTTACCCGCGACTGGACAGAAAGACCCCATGGAGCTTTACTGCAACCTAAGATTGAACTTAGTTAATGAATGTACAGGATAGGTGGGAGACGTAGAACCTAGGACGCCAGTTTTAGGGGAGTCACTGTTGGGATACCACCCTTTCATTAATTGATTTCTAACGGGCCGAGTAACGACCGGCCGGACAGTCTTAGGCGGGCAGTTTGACTGGGGCGGTCGCCTCCTAAAGAGTAACGGAGGCGCCCAAAGGTTCCCTCAGAGCGGACGGAAATCGCTCGAAGAGTGTAAAGGCAGAAGGGAGCTTGACTGCGAGACGGACAGGTCGAGCAGGGACGAAAGTCGGGCTTAGTGATCCGGTGGTGCCGAGTGGAAGGGCCATCGCTCAACGGATAAAAGCTACCCTGGGGATAACAGGCTAATCTCTCCCAAGAGTCCATATCGACGGGGAGGTTTGGCACCTCGATGTCGGCTCATCACATCCTGGGGCTGAAGTAGGTCCCAAGGGTTCGGCTGTTCGCCGATTAAAGTGGTACGTGAGCTGGGTTCAGAACGTCGTGAGACAGTTCGGTCCCTATCCATCGCGGGCGCAAGAAACTTGAAGGGGGCTGCTCCTAGTACGAGAGGACCGGAGTGGACGAACCGCTGGTGTACCAATTATCCTGCCAAGGGTACAGTTGGGTAGCTACGTTCGGGACGGATAAACGCTGAAAGCATCTAAGCGTGAAACCAGCCTTGAGATGAGGTTTCTCATAGCATAAGCTAGTAAGATCCCATGTAGACGACATGGTTGATAGGCCAGGTGTGGAAGAGCCGTGAGGTTTGGAGCTGACTGGTACTAATAGATCGAGGGCTTTACTTAACTAAAAACATTAAGCAGACATGTGCAACAAATATATATAACTTCTATGTGGTTTTCAGAGTACAAACTCTGACAGATTCAGTGGCGATAGCTATGAGGGTCCACCTGTTCCCATCTCGAACACAGTAGTTAAGCTCATAAACGCCGAAAGTACTTGGCTGGAGACGGCCTGGGAGGATAGGAAGCCGCTGATTGACTAAAAGAAAAAGGTCTACCTAAAGGTAGGCCTTTTTCTTTTTGCTAGTCTTCGACTAGCTTATCCTGCTAGAGACGGCCCCAGCCAAGGTTGTACAAGTAGTAAAACGTCGCACTGGTGAGACCATTGATGTTAATGCAGAATGCATTAAGTTACTTGAGCTAGTAGGGCTTAGCGAAGATTTCTTGTATCGCTATCCGCACCAATTATCGGGCGGTCAGCTACAACGTGTTTGTATTGCTCGGGCTATTGCTGTCTGTTACATATCTTTGCGATCGAGTGCTATTCCTGTATAAAGGTGTGGTAGAGGAGATTCTACCAGTGGCGAAAAATTAGTGAAGCAAAAAGTGAATATGCTCAGAAACTACTTCATTCTATCTTAGATATTAAGCATGACTAAGCATGGTATGCATCCGTTAAGGATTAATACATAATTAATGAATCCCCTTATAGGCTATTTATATAAATTTTGAATGACCTATAAGGGGATTTTTATTGAAACTAAAGGTTGCTTATGGTATTCTCAAAGAGTATGAAATATAAATGTTAAATGAAGTAAGAAGGTTCTTAATTATGCTGTTAGCCGTATGTAAACGTATATTATATGTAATTATCGCTTGTATAGCGGTGCTATTTATTACGTTAGGAAGTATGTATTGTTTGTCATCAAATTACAAAATCTATGGTGTTCCTGTTTTAAATTATCACCAAGTAAATGATAAGTATCATTCTGCATTGACACTTGATGTTGCTGAATTTACTAAGCAAATGGAATATTTACATAAAGAAGGATATCATACGATTAGCTTAGATGATTTATATGCGTATATAACTGAAGGAAAAGAATTACCAGAAAAACCAATTGTTATTACCTTTGATGATGGTTATATAGACAATTATGAGGATGTATTACCAATTTTACAGTCCTACAATATGCAAGCTACTATTTTTATGATTAGTGATGCTATTAATACAGACCGATTTGTATCTGCAAATCAATTACAAGTCATGAATGCCCATGGCTTTACTGTAGAAAGTCATACTAACCATCATCGGATGTTAACTTTTGTAGATCCATCCACCTGGGTAGATGAAATTAAAGGTGGTAAGGATACACTGGAAGGTTTTATGGGAAAACCTATTAAGTATTTGGCTTATCCAGGGGGCTTTAATAATGCTGAAATTCAACGTATAACTAGTGAAAGTGGATTTAAAATGGCTTTCACAGTGACACCGGGAACAGTAAAGCCAAGTGATAATCTCTATGCATTACCAAGATTAGCCATTTTTCAAGGTGATACACCATATTTATCATTTTGGTTACGCCTTCATTGTGCACCATTCATCACCTATACATGGCAATTGCGCGATACATTACGCGATAATGGATTTACGACATTGGCTGATTTAATGCTATTATTCTAGGAGGATATATGTCTCAAGAAATTATAGAAAGACCACTGAACGTGGCGGTATTAACCGTTTCTGATACACGAACAATGGAAACTGACAAGGGTGGAAATAAGGTTCAAGAATTACTAGAAGTTGCAAATCATAATGTAGTAGTTCGTAAAATTGTAATTGATGATTATGATGAAATTCGTAAGGCTATTATTCCTTGGTGCAATGATAAAGATGTTGACGTAGTCATTTCAACAGGTGGCACAGGAATTGCGATGCGAGATGTAACTATTGAGGCCGTAAATTCTTTATTTGAAAAATCAATACCAGGTTTTGGCGAAATTTTTAGATACCTTTCTTTTACGGAGGATATTGGTACCAAAGCTATTGCATCTCGTGCAGAGGCAGGTGTAAATTCAAATACATTAATTTTTTCTATTCCTGGTTCGGTGGGAGCCGTTACTCTTGGCATGAGTAAATTAATTATTCCAGAAATGCCTCATTTGGTGCGAGAAATCAATAAATAGATAGGCACGCACTGATTTACTATGCTATAATTGTATTATAATTATAGAGGCTAACAGTACTGTATCAGGAGGATCTCCATGGCTTTTAAATTAAAAGGAAAAGAAGAAAAGTTTTTTAGTATTTTAGAAAATCATGCTGAACTTACCTATGAAAGTGCGGAAATGATGGAACGCGTCTTCAAAGGCGAAGTTTCTAAAGAAGAAGCATTCTTGGAAATTGATACAAAGGAAAAAGCTGCGGATGAATTAGTTAATGAAACAGTTGATCGTTTGCGTAAAACATTCATTACACCGATGGACCGTGAAGATATCCAATTGTTGATTGATCAATTAGATACAACACTTGATAATATCAAAGAAATCATGGATAAAATGGTTATGTATCATGTAGGTAAACCTAGTGATGGTGCCATTCGCATGAGTGAAATCGTTGTTAAATGCGTTAAGCATATTAATAAATCTATTGGTTATATGGGTAGCCTTAAAAAGGACCATGTAAAGGTAGAAGGCCGTGTACACCAAGTATTGAAACTTGAGTCTGAAGCGGATAATATTTACCACGAAGAAATGGCTAAACTCTTTACTGAGTGTACAGATCCTATTGAAATTATCAAATGGAAGGAAATCCTTAGCGCCATGGAGGATGTAATCGATGGTTGCGAAGATTTGGTTGGTACATTCCGCCGGGTAGTATTGAAGTATGCTTGAGTCACATTACTTAGTTTGGCTAGTCGTATTTCTAGCCCTAGCATTTGACTACATCAATGGCTTCCACGATACGGCGAACGCCATTGCTACATCTGTTTCGACCCGTGCTATTGAGCCTAAAAAGGCAATTATGATGACTGCGGCACTCAATTTCTTGGGGGCCATGGTTAGTACTGGTGTTGCTAAGACTATCGGTGGTGACATCGTCATGTCTGCATCTCTAATCAATAGTGGTATCATTTCTGCAGCCCTTATAGGTGCTATAACGTGGAATCTTTTAACCTGGTATTGGGGAATTCCTAGTTCCTCATCCCATGCACTTATCGGTGGTATCATCGGTGCCGTAGGTTGGTCTGTAGGCTTTGATGCGTTAAATGAGGCTGGTATCTTAAAAATCTTCTTATCCCTCATTTTATCTCCAATTATAGCCATGATTGGTGGCTATATTGTGATGAAGTATTGTTACTTATCTTTGGTAGATTTTCTCCAATTACATTGAATGATCGATTTAGATCCATGCAAATTGTATCTGCCATCATGATGGCCTTTTCTCATGGTTCTAATGATGCGCAAAAGGCGATGGGGATTATTACCTTAACATTACTTAGCGGTGGCTTTATCGATACATTAGATGTACCATTATGGGTTAAAATTTGTTGTGCTACGGCTATGGCCATGGGGACAGCAGTAGGCGGTTGGAAAATCATCTCTACTATGGGGACTAAAATTTTCAAATTGGAAACTATCAATGGTTTCGCTGCTGACTTAAACTCTGCCATCACTATTTTTACAGCTACATTCTTACATTTACCTGTAAGTACTACACACGTTGTAAGTGGTTCCTTGCTAGGCGTTGGTTCCTCTAAACGTTTGAAAGCTGTTAACTGGGGCGTAGCAAGATCTATGGTATTGGCGTGGTTTGTAACGATTCCATTATCTGGTATTGTTGCAGCAATTGCTTATGAAATAGGGCATCTACTTTTTGGATGATTTTATAAACTACATACATAAATGAGAAGGACTATTAGTAATATACTAATGGTCCTTTTTTTGTGATAAAATTTACTTTTTTACAAAACAATACCATTGCAGTATTGTTTTCTATCGTATATACTAAAAGTGGTAATACGTAGACGTTGTTTTGGAAAAGGAGTGCTTATGAAACTAAATCAAGCCACGGACTATGCGTTTCGCATGATTTTACACATGGCAATGTTACCATCTGGACAGAAGGTGACAGGCGGTGTATTGGCTGAGCAAGAAATGATCCCAGAACGTTTTTTGCTTAAAATAATGCGCAGCCTAATTGCCGCAGGAATCATGAAATCATTCCGCGGGGTGGATGGTGGATTTGCATTAAATCGTGAGCCTAAAGATATTTCCATGCTCGATGTGATTAGAGCCGTTGAGGGGGATACGTATTTACAACGTTGTTTGTATGATGTTGGTTCTTGCTCTAAAGCATGTATGGGCCAGTGTGCAGTTAACGAAGCCATGTCTGTTATTCAAGCTGAACTTGTGAAACAGATGACAAGTGTAACTTTTGATAAATTAGCTGCACGAGAAAAAGAGAGATTTTTAGAGACCATAAATCCTTGTGTATCTCATGCGTAATGATGTAAGACATTCATCAAGTGTGTATTTTTTTGAGTCAATTCTAAGGAGGAAAAGACATGTTTGAAGCACTGGATTTAGCACGATTACAGTTCGCGCTAACATCTATCTATCACTGGCTATTCGTACCGTTCACATTGGGGATGACGGTTATCGTAGCTATTTTAGAATGGACCTTTGTAAGCACCGGTAAAGAAGTTTACCAAAAAAATGGCAAAAATTCTGGGGTAAATTATTCTTGATTAACTTTGCTATGGGTGTTGTAACAGGTATCGTTCAAGAGTTCCATTTTGGTATGAACTGGGCTGAATATTCTCGTTTTATGGGTGATATTTTTTTGGTGCCCCACTTGCCCTTGAAGCATTAATGGCATTTTTCTTGGAATCTACATTTATGGGCGTTTGGATCTTTGGCTGGGGTCGATTATCTAATAAAGCGCATGCTGCTGTGGCAACATTAGTTGCATTAGGTACCAACTTATCCGCATTCTGGATTCTCGTAGCAAATTCTTTTATGCAACATCCTGTAGGCTATGTAATCCGTAATGGCCGTGCAGAAATGGATAACTTCGCGACTATCGTTTCTAATGGTTATGTACCTGGTCAATTTGCTCATATTGTATTAAATGGTTCTATGACAGCAGGTGTCATTATTATGGCTATCAGCGCATGGCACTTGATTCGTAAGAGCAATGTTGACTTCTATAAAACCTCTGTGAAATGGGGTATGGTAATTACTTTAATTGCTGGTACATTAGGTGCTTTTGCAGGTCACCATCAAGGCCAATATATTACTAAAGAACAGCCTATGAAAATGGCAGCTATGGAAGCTCTTTGGGAAACTCAAGATCCAGCTCCATTCTCTTTGGTAGCTAATATCGATACAAAAGCACAACAAAATACAGGCGCTATTGAAATCCCAGGCGGTTTATCTTTCTTAACACAAAACTCCTTTACATCGGGTAAGGTAGAAGGTATTAAAGATTTACAAGCAAAATCTGAAGCTCAATATGGTCCTGGTAATTACATTCCAGATGTACCTGGTATTTTCTGGACATTCCGCATCATGGTAGCTGCTGGCTCCATTATGTTGTTAGTTGCTTTTATCGGCTTGGTATTAAATGCTAAAGGTAAACTCGTAGAGAATAAAACATTCTTAAAAATTATTTTCTGGATGTTACCATTACCTTACATTGCTCAATCCACTGGTTGGTTTGTTGCAGAAGCAGGTCGTCAACCATGGCTTGTATATGGCCTTCAATTGACTGCTAATGGTGCTTCTAAATCCGTTACAGCTCCTGAAATCATGACTACTATCATTGGTTTTACCGTTATTTACATCTTGGCTGCTATTGCTGCATTGTATTTAGCTGTAGAGCACATTAAAAAAGGTCCTGATGGACAAACAATTTACCATGTAGAAGAAAGAGGAGGCAAGATTATGGAACTAATTATGAATAACCTTAATGTGATCTGGTTCATCTTGCTTTGTGTATTGTTCGCAGGTTTCTTCTTATTAGAAGGCTTTGACTATGGTACGGGTATTCTTCTACCAGTCATTGGTAAAACTGACGTTGAACGTCGTCAAATGATTAATGCATTAGGCCCTATTTGGGATGGTAATGAAGTATGGATGATTACTGCTGGTGGTGCATTATTTGCATCCTTCCCTCATGTATATGCTACATTATTTAGTGGTTTCTACATGGCATTGTTCTTGATGCTTGCTGTACTTATTATGCGTGGCGTTGCCTTTGAATTCCGTTCTAAGAGCCCAAATCGCACATGGCGTAAAGTATTTGATTACTGTATTTTCATCGGTTCCATCATACCTGCATTATTGTGGGGCGTAACAGTAGGTAACTTGATTCAAGGTACTCCTATTGATGAAACAATGACTTATGTTGGTACATTCTGGGATTTGCTTAGCCCTTACACTGTATTATGTGGTGTAGCCTTCATTTTAGTATTCACATACCATGGTGGCTTGTTTACATCCCTGAAAACAGCTGGCCCTGTATCTGAACGTGCTCGTGCAGCAGCTCTTGTGACTGGTGTACCTACAGCAATTGGTGTGATTGCATTGATTATTGCATCTTATGTATGCACTGATTTGTACAATTCTACTTTAGCCATTGTTTTCTGTGCACTTGCTGTTGTATGCTTCCTAATTTCTTGGGGCGCAACACGTACTCGTAATACAAAATGGGGTTTCCTATTTAGCTCCCTTTCCATTATCTTGATTACTGCAACATACTTCGCAGGCCTATTCCCACGTATCATGGTTTCTTCCTTGAATCCAGCTTGGAGCTTGACGATTACAAATGCGTCTTCCTCTGAATATACATTAGCTTTGATGACTGCTGTTGCAGCTGTATTCGTGCCAATCGTTTTGGCATACCAAATCTGGGTATATTGGATTTTCCGTCACCGTGTAACGGAAAAAGACTTACATTATTAATACGAATACTTTTACAATTAGTGAAAGTATGACTCCTTTTATGAGGCGTGCTATAGCGGCACGCCTCATTTTTATGGTAAGATGAATGTAATATTGATAAAATTAGATTTAAAGGGGATAGACATGATACAAAAAACGGCACTTCGGGTCATTAAGGGAAAAAAGAGTGTATTGTTGGCACTTATTATCACTAGTATCTTACAAAGTCTCACCATAGTAGGACAAGCTTGGTTTTTTGCTATATTGATTAATAATTTTATATTTCTTGATCACTCGTTGGTGGATGAAACATATACCGTTATATGGCTTTCAATAATGATCATATTACGATTAGTTTTTTCATATTTGCAGGAGCATTTATCTTCTAGTTTAGGACATACTGTAAAATCTATTTTGAGAAAAGAGGCGCTTAATCGTCTTTTTAAGCTAGGTACGCAGCGTGGTGAATCACAAGGGGATATGATTCACCTCATTACTGATGGTTTAGAGCAAATAGATGCATATGTATCTAACTATATTCCACAAATGTTATATGCAATTATTACGCCTCTCGTTATGGGGATTGCTATTATCGATACAATGCCTATTATTGGGGCCATCCTTGTTGGTACAGTACCATTAATTCCGCTCTTTATGATTCTTATTGGTAAACAAGCGGAGAAGATGAATCAAGAACAATGGGAACGGATGAGTTTATTATCAGGTCATTTTTTAGATGTGTTGAAAGGGATTACTACATTAAAGTATTTGGTCGTGCCAAGGATCAAATACAGGTCATTAGTCGCTTATCCAATGAATTTAAAGACTCTACATTACGTGTATTACGGGTAGCGTTTTTATCTGCTCTTGTATTGGAATTAGTAAGTACCATCAGTACGGCAATTATTGCTGTTTCACTTGGTTTAACATTATTAGAAGGGGACTTAGATTTCTTTTCGGCCTTTTTCATTTTACTATTAGCACCTGAGTTTTATACTCCTTTTAGACAACTGGGCGCAGCCTTTCATACAGGAATGTCAGGTAAAACAGCACTTGCTAAATTTGACGCTTTTATGAATTTACCTCTTACCTTACCAAAAGGGGGGACTCAAGTTGTAAATGAAAATATTCATACCATTTCTGTACAGAATCTTACTTATACTTATAAGGGAACAAATAATGGGGTTAGACATATCGACTTAGAGGTACATCGAAATAAACCTATTATGCTTGTTGGTGAAAGTGGTGCTGGGAAATCAACTATTGCACATATTATAGGCGCCTTTTTAGAAGCGCCACCTCATAGTGTATATATTAATGACACGGATCTTTCCACATGTTCCATGGATTGGTGGCGTGCACAGGTTACTTATGTTTCTCAAAAGCCACATGTTATGAATGGTACATTGCGAGATAATATTGCTTTTGGGCAAGCCGTAAGTGATGAGGACATTCTAGCGGCCTCCCATCTAGCTGAATTACAAGATGTAATTCATGAAAAAGGTTTAGATTTTGTCATTGGTGAAGGCGGTATAGGTCTTAGTGGAGGCGAGCTACAACGGATTGCATTGGCACGTGCTTTTTTACATGGTGGTCAAGTTCTCATATTAGACGAAGTGACATCTCATTTAGATATAAACGGAGTCTCAAATTAGTCGCGCTTTGCAACGATTGATGAAGGATAAAATCGTTATTCTTGTAGGTCATCGCATTCAAACGATGCAATGGGCTTCTAAACTATATGTATTGCGATTAGGAAAGATTATTGAACATGGAACCTACGAAGAATTACTAGCTTACAATGGATATTTCAAAGCACTTGTAGAGGCTGGTACAGGGGCCTTCGTAATGGATGCGAATGAGGGCCTAGCTGATACTTTGAAACGCTCTGAAACTGTTGAGCCAGAACGTATTAGTATAAAGCATCTACCAGAACTGAATGGTGTTAATCAGCCTACTAATAATGATATAGAAGCTTGGAAATTATTGTTCTCCGTGTTAAAGCCTGCAAGGTGGTCTTTAGTACTTGCGCTGATATTCACTTTTTTAACTGTATTTATGAATGTTGGATTATTAAGTGTATCTTCGTGGCTTCTTGCATCTGCTGCATTACAACCTGGGATTACATATTTGAGCCTTGCTATCGTAGGGGTTAGATTTTTGGAATTAGCAGAGCCGTATGTCGTTATTTTGAGCGATACACATCTCATAGAATGGCCTTTCAAGGATTGTATGGATTGCGTGTATGGTTTTATAAATATTTAGAACCATTAGCACCTGCTATCTTTCACCGATGGGGGGCTGGTGATATGCTAGGCCGTATAATGGCGGATATTGAAGTACTGCAGTTTTTTTATTTGCGCACATTAATCCCTCCCGTGGCAGCGATTCTTTTGACCATATTGGTATCCTATGGTGTTAGTCTTGTAGATGCTAGGTTATCTGTCCTCGTATGGACCGCTGCATTGGTGACCGGTCTTGTTATACCGTATGCAGTTTATCGGTATCATCGCTCATCATTAGACTCTATTAGTCAGGTTCAAGGGCGCTTTAAAGCAACCTTAAGTGATGCCTTAGAAAGCATGGAGGATATCATCAGCTATCGTAATGAATCTCTCATTATGAATCGAATGCGTGCGGCTATTGATGAGGTAGAATATCATAAGCATCGTATTTCAAAGGGCATGAATCTAGGGACTACCATGTTTCTTGGAATTGTACAAATAGTAGTTATTATGGCTGCTATATTGGCTAGTGAGGTCCTATCGGGGCCGTGGGCGAGTGTTATGGTTGTAGTATGTGCAATAGGTATACAGGCTTGGTTTGAAGCATTACAGCCTATGATTGTATCCTTTCATCATGGTTATGAAAGTTTAGTAGCTGTGCGACGCCTTTTACAGATTAAAAATACTCCAATACCTGTAAGAGATGAAGGTCATATTGCGGTTGACTCTATGAAAGATGTTGCTTTTATGGATGTTAACTTTAGTTATGATGGTATTTTGCCTATCTATAAGGACCTAACATTGAGTATAGAAAAAGGTCAAACCATAGCTATTGTTGGTGCTAGTGGTTCAGGTAAAACAACACTATTTTCTCTATTGGAGCGATTATATGATTATAATGGGCGCATTACTATCGGTGAGGATGAATTAAAGCATGTATCCGTTGATTCTTGGCGTAATAGAATAGGTTCTATTACACAAGATACCTATATTTTTCATGCTACATTAGAGGATAATATTCGACTTGCCAATCCCAAAGCTAATTTGGAAGAGGTTCGGACTGTTGTAGAACGTGCGGCATTGGAGGACGTAGTTAATCGTTTGCCTAATGGCTTAAAAACCGTTGTTGGTAGCGGTGGTATTGGTCTTAGTGGTGGCGAGCGTCAGCGTGTTGCGTTAGCTCGATTATTTTTGAGAAATCCTGAGTTTGTACTCCTCGATGAACCATTGGAAGGATTGGATCAAGTAACGAAACGAAAGTTACATAATGATATTATTACATTCACAAAAGAAAAGACCGTTTTATATATTACCCATCAGTTGGAAGGGTTAGAATTGATGGATCGCATTATATTTATGGAAAAAGGCCAAATTGTAGAGGATGGTACCTTTGCTGAATTAATTGCATTGAAAGGGCATTTCTACGAATATTGTAGACTGACTATGGCAAGTGTTTAAGTGTTGTTTGAAGAGAATATGATTTGTATCTATGTATCAATCTCGATAAAATGTGTATTTTATGATATAATTATACTGTTTAAGGGATATAATTAATGTGTAGTGTGCATAAATTGGAGCGACTATGACAAAAATCTTCACCAAGTTACGAGCTTTGGTGGATGACGCATTAAATGAACGTTCGCCTATTATTGAACAGGATACAACGCTTATAACTGCACCTGTGGAGCGAGAATTATTTGATCATCGTATTCTTTATATTGAAGAAGATATGGTTAATCGAATGCTCCGTGCTGCGCTTCGAAATCACTGGTTATTATATTCTGTAACCTTTGAATTTGAACCTAATAATCAAGTGTTCCTCTCCATTATTACAAAATGGGGGAATGTGATTAATGTGGAATTTACCATTGAAGATGTGTGGTTTGATGACTATTCATCTTCCTTTGCTATACGGTTAGATACCGCTAATATAGATACAGGTGGGTTTATTTTGAACTCGATTCTCCACCTTTTAGGCAATTGGTGCCTCAGTTTATTTGGCATCTTCTTTAATCCTATTGCTATGGGCAATCAGGGGTCAACCGTACGGTTTGAAAAAAAAGGAATTATTCAATTTGATTTAGTTCCTACTTCTAGAATTAAGAAATTTATTCCATTACCTGAACGTCATGTAGGGAGTGGAGGCCCTATTCTATTAGGGAATCCTAAAACAGGTCAGTCTGTATTGCAATTAGACTATTATGCATTTCATGACCCGGTAGATACGTTTACTGTTCCTGATGTGCCTACCCGTACAAGTTGGCTTAGATCTATTGATATTGCAGCGGTACTATTGCTGCCAATTGGCGTATGGATTACATTTCTTATTCTCCACCACTATTTGCCTACAGAAACCTTAGAGTTTTCATTTTCTACGTATTTCTTAATCTCTTTAGGGATTTTTATCATATCCTTCTTGGTGATGAATATTCCGAGATATGTGTATATGTATGTGGATTCTCGAAAACAATGGCAAAGTGCATTTGTACATAATAATATTAAAATTCAGTTGCGTAAGTTGCATCGTAGGATTTTTATGCAGCAAGCTTCTTTGACAACAGATTGTGATGAATGTGTGGCGTCTCAAAGTCAGGAACGGATTAAGCAATTATTATTACAAATACGGGATAAACGTTTTCTTGCTAATCGTTTGAAAATTGCTGATGATGATCGTGCTAGAAAGCAAAAGGTTAAGTTTATTATTGCCTATATCGGTTGTACATTAATTGAATTAATGTTGTTGATGAACTAACTATATAATGCAAAACGAAAAGGCTGAGCCCAGAGGCTCAGCCTTTTGTGTTATCGTTTTTTACGTCGTTTACGAACCTTTTTTCTCACCTCTTGTTCAGCGGGAGTTGGTGGTTGCGGTTCAAAGTGCTCTTGCGAATGTAATGGTTCTTGATGCATGAATGGAGGGTATCCGTATTTATTCGGTTCCGGTTGACCTGGTAAAATCCAGAATAGGAATCCAATAATCCATACAAATAGGTCTAATAAATAGTTTAATGGCGATACGGCTATATAGGTATTGATGAAAATGATAATGGAAGCCCATAAGATACCTGCCCAGCCATTAAAGCCAATATCGTGGATACGTCTTGCGAATAGGACACAACCAAGTGGAAAGAGCAGTGCTTGAAGTAATCCTATCAAGATACGTGTAGCCCAATATGCTGGGAGTGTAACGATATAGTCAAATAAACGAGCTTCGATGACGTCTACGGCATAGAAAAGTCCCATTAATCCCATAAAGAGTATAAAAAATTGTAGTCTATTAAATCGCCCATATAGATTAAATATAGTATAGCCCCTGCGTCTTCCCTGATAAGCTATGCCAAAACCTACTAAGCAAATTAGTACAGTTCGTAGAACTGGATATAATAAATCCATGAAATCCCCTTTTTAAAAATAAACATATAGCATATTTTCTATGTGTTTTAGTATATCATGAACGGCCTATTTGGACAATTTAGTTAATTCTGGTAATACTAGTTCAAAAGCTATGCCATGCTTCATAGATTTTACAGTATCCACCGTAGCTTGAATTGATTTTGTTGTAAAGTTCATAGCTAATTGAGCTGCTTCGTGTACAGAATAGCCACGCATAATGGCTCCAGATAGGACAGATGTAAAAATATCACCAGTTCCTGTTGCTTTTACAGGGATAAGGGGAATAGAGTAGGTTGATACTTTATCAATGGTTCCCTCGTAGACTGCAATGGTAGCATGTGTTTCAGATGGAACGCTGGTCATGATGACCAGTTCTGGTCCTAATTGATGAAGTTTTCTACACATATCCTGTAATTCATCATTTGAAATAGGATTTGTAGAATATGGTTTATCTAATAAAAAGCAGGCTTCGGTATAATTTGGTTTAACGATATAGGCTCTGGAAATAAGATGGCGCATGGCTTTCACCATTTCTGGTGTGTAAATGGAGTAGAGCCGTCCATCATCTGCCATAGCAGGATCGACAATTACCATTTTATCTTTGCCAAATCGATTAATTGCTTCCTCTACGAGGTGGATTTGTTCAGGTGAGGCTAAAAAACCACTGACAATAGCGTTAAAATCGATGTTATTTTTTTCCCAACAATCCATAAAGGTCGTTAGATGATCTGATAAATCGACAATTTCAAAATATGGATATTCTAAATGATTACTCAATACGGCTGTTGCCAAAGGTACAGCTTGGCATTGAAGTGCGCTGATGATAGGTAACATTACTGTTAAAGAGCAACGGCCAATGGAGCTCATATCTTGTATTGTTAATATTCTTGGTATTGTTGTCATAGAAACCTCCCAATATAGTATGCTTGTATTGTACTGTATTCCTTAAAACCTGTAAATCAAGAGGAATTATAGAAAGCACTATTTTTACATGATATAATGTGAAGAATAGATGAGTATCAAATAGATGAAATGTAAAAGAAATAAATAAAAAATAAAATTTTTATTACAATAATTGTGATTCACCTTTAAATTTTGATACAAAATATAGTATAATAAAATAGAAATTTTATTGTATGGAGGAGATTAGAATGGCGAGGTATGTTTTACGGCGCATAGGTAGCGCTCTCGTAATACTATGGGTAATTATCAGTATTACCTTCGTTTTAATGCATGCTATACCTGGTGGACCTTTCACAAGTGAGAAAAAATTACCACCTCAAGTAAAGCAAGTATAGAGGCAAAGTATCATTTGGACGATCCATTATGGAAACAATATACTGATTATATTGGCAGTATTGTTACTGGGGATTTAGGTCCATCTTATAAGTATGAAGGTCGTTCTGTTAATGACATCATTGGTGAATCATTCCCTATTTCCGCTCAATTAGGTTTACTTGCACTGTGTGTAGCTGTTGTTGGTGGCATTGCGGCTGGTGCTATTAGTGCTATGAGGCCTAATGGAATGATTGATTATGCGATTACATTTATTTCCACATTAGGCATTTCTGTACCAACATTTATCATAGGTGCAGTTTTGGTGTATGTAGTGGGCTTTGAAATGGGTTTATTACCCGTGGCGTTATGGCGTGGACCATCGTATATGATTTTACCGGTACTTACATTAGCGGCTCAGCCTATGGCTTTTATTGCACGATTAACACGTAGTGGGCTGCTTGATGTATATCAACAGGAATATATACGTACTGCTCGTGCTAAAGGACTTGGTTCATGGACTATTTTATTTCGCCATGCTTTGGGAAATGCTATTTTACCTGTCATTACCTATATTGGACCATTGGCAGCAGGCCTCTTAACAGGCAGTTTCATTGTTGAAACCATTTTTGCCATTCCTGGCTTAGGTCAATATTTTGTAACATCTATTTATAATCGTGATTACACTGTTATTCTTGGTGTTACCGTATTTTATAGTACATTAATAGTAGTATTAAATATTATAGTTGATATGATTTATCCGATTATCGATCCTCGGGTAACAACAGAGAAGGAGCGTGCGTAATGGATAGAGAAGATTTTTTACCTATTGAACGCGATACGCATATTCGAGAATCGTCCTTTATTGTGAGACCTAATTGGTGGCAACGATTTAAGGTAAACCGCTTAGCTGTAATTGGTGCAGGGATTATTGCTGTTATGATTGTACTGGCTATTTTGGGCCCTATAATCTCACCATATACTTACGCAGATCAATCTTTGATTGATGCTAATCAAAGTCCGAGTTTATCACATTGGTTTGGTACCGATACGTTGGGACGTGACATATATACTCGCGTTATGTATGGTGCGCGTATTTCTTTAACAATTGGCATTGTAGCAGCACTATTAAACCTGGTGATTGGTGTTATTTATGGCGGTATTGCAGGGTATTTTGGCGGCAAAGTCGATCGTATTATGATGGCTATTGTAGATGTATTATATGGTATTCCATTGTTGCTCTACGTTATTTTGTTAATGGTTGTCATTGGGCCTGGCTTAACGTCGATTTATTGCATTAGGTATTGCATACTGGCTTAATATGGCTCGTATTGTGCGCAGTCAAATTGTGAAAGTTCGTGAAGAAGAATATATTATTGCCGCAGAGACAATGGGGATTCCTAAATGGCGTATTTTGTGGCGCCACATTTTGCCAAATTGTGTGGGACCTATTATTATTACACTAACATTGGCCATTCCCGATGCTATTTTTACAGAAGCCTTTTTGAGTTTTATTGGCCTTGGCGTAAATGCACCGATGGCTAGTTGGGGCGTTTTGGCATCTGATGGAATTAGCAGTATGAGATCATATCCATTCCAATTGATTTTCCCAGCATTGGCAATTAGCATTACTATGCTTGGATTCGTATTCTTAGGGGATGGTTTGCGCAATGTATTTGATCCAAAGGAAGGGGATAGATGATGAACGATATATTAGTAGATGTGCGTAATCTATCCATTACTATTGATACATTTAGAGGACCTTTGCGGGTGATTCGCAATCAAGATATTATGCTTAGAAAAGGTGAAATTCTAGGTGTTGTAGGTGAATCTGGATGCGGTAAATCGGTTATGGTTAATTCTTTGATGGGATTATTACCGGAAGGTCGAACTAAAATAAAATCAGAAAAATTTGAAATTGATGGTGAAAATTGTCAAGAATATGTGGAAGAAGATTGGAATGAATTGCGTGGTACAACTGTAGCCATGGTGTTTCAGGATCCTATGACCGCATTAAATCCAATTTTAACAATTGGTGAACAAATTTATGAAGTTATTCATCGTAGCAATGCTTATGGTGATGATTATGATGAAAAGGCTATAGCCTTAGACTTATTGAAAAAAATGGGCTTATCAACACCTGAAAAACGATTGACCCAATATCCCCATGAGTTGAGCGGTGGTATGCGTCAGCGTGTATGCATTGCTATGGCTGTAGCAGGACGCCCTAAATCTTGATTTGTGATGAGCCAACAACTGCATTGGATACAACTACAGAGGCGCAAATTTTACGCCTTATGCAGACCTTAGCTGTAGAAGCTGGTATAGGTATTATATTTATTTCTCATAACTTACGTGTTATAGCACAATTATGTGACCGTGTTATGGTTATGTATGCGGGAAAATGTGTAGAGTCCGCAACTGTTGAGGATTTATTTAATGATCCACGCCATCCTTATACAATTGGTTTGTTGATGTCCTTGCCTCAAGGTAAATGGCATGGTGAATTGACGGCTATTGATGGACAACCGCCTGATTTATATGATCTTCCGCGGGGCTGTGCATTTAATCCGCGTTGCAAATGGGCAATGCGCATATGTGGAAAGCGTATACCTATGGTATCAAATATCGGTAATAATCATGAGTATACATGTTGGTTAGCGAAGTTGGAGGGACTTTAATGGGATATATTTGGGAAACAGACAATCTCGTTAAAAATTTTACCCTTTCTGGCGGATTGTTTAGACCGAAACAAACGGTACATGCATTACAAGGTGTCAGCCTTTATCAGGCTGAGGGGGAAACCTTGGGGATTGTTGGCGAGTCAGGATGTGGTAAATCTACATTTGGATATACTTTGATGGGTATTCATCAAGCCACATCGGGTTCTATTTACATGAATGGTCGTCAAGTTGATCCTTATGTACAACGAGATACAACGAGAGATATGATGCAAATGGTATTTCAAAATCCTTATGCATCTCTTAATCCGAGACTAAAAATTAACACAATCTTAGAAGAACCATTAGAGTTAAATCCTAATTATACGCCTCGTGATCGTGTCATTCGCGTTAAAGAGGTGCTGGAACAGGTTGGCTTGGATATGGCCTTTGGCGAACGTTATGCTCATGAACTTTCCGGTGGGCAGCGTCAAAGAATTGGTATTGCACGAGCTCTTATTATGCAACCGAAATGCATTATTCTAGATGAGCCAATTTCTGCATTAGATGTGTCCATTCAGGTGCAAATTATGACCTTATTGGAGCGTTTACAAGCATTACATGGTATTTCATACCTATTTATCTCTCATGATCTACCAATGGTACGTTATATTAGTCATCGCATGGTGGTTATGTACTTAGGGGCTGTCATGGAAGAGGGGCCTGCTCTTGATATTTATGAGTTCCCACAACATCCATACTCTAAAGCGCTTACGACGATGGTGGGACAAGTTGTACCACGAGCTCCAATCGGGGCGCCATTGCGTGGTGAACCGGCAAGCCCATTGCATCCACCTAAGGGGTGCTTATTTAGTGACCGTTGTCCAGAGGTTGATCGTAGATGTCTTGAAGAACGACCACCACTTCGTGAATGGGCAGATCGAAGAATTGCATGTTGGCATATATAATGGGGTAAATGATGGAAAAAGTTAATCGTCGGGAAATCCTTAGAAACACAATTATCGGCTTTGTTAGCAACGTTACCTTCTGATGCTATAGTATCGTATATGGTGACGCGTCTTAATGAGGGGAAGAAGCGACAATAGTTGCTTCCTCTAAGAAACACAAATCCATACTGGTGCAAGTATGGTAAAAACATTGATTTTAGAATATGTATTTCATTTAGCGGCCCAAGAGCAGTTAGATATTAATGATACAATTGCATTGAGCCGTAGCCCTCGTGTTGAAGGTGCTGGTGCTTTGATGGAATTGGTAGGTAATCACAGCTTTAGTTATTTAGAACTTTGCCGACTAATGATGGTACTCAGTGATAATTGGGCCACTAATTTATTAATTCAGGCATTAGGTATGGAATATATTAATGCTCGTGCAGAGCAAATAGGACTAGAGCATTTTGAAATCAATCGTATGATGATGGACTTTAAGGCTGTAGAAGAAAATCGGGAAAACTATATTACCGCTTTAGATATGGCTAAATTATTACACCATATATATGAATTGCGTCAGACCGTATATGGTCATGAGATGTGGAATATTTTAGGCCGTCAGCAATATAGAGATATTTTGCCATTTCATTGGGGCGAAGATGTGGTATTCCATCATAAAACGGGATCACTAGATTGTGTTGAGCATGATGCGGGTATTATAGAAACGATGAATGGGGACTTTTGTTTTGTATTGTTGATGAGCCGTTTACGCAATGATGTAGCAAAACAATTAGGAGCTCAAATGGGGCTCATTATGAAAGAATTTGTAGAGGATGCATTACCATGATGGATAAACGTACTTTGCTTAAGCTCGTGGTATTAGCCTTTGGAGCAAGTATACTATTACTTGTCTTTGGGTATACAAGTGGGCCTAAGATTGTTGATGAGCATACCATACGATATGTATTGGAGCAAGAACCATCAACATTAGATCCGGCTAAGTCTAGTACCTCGCCAGAGGCAACCGTTCAGTTACAGTTGTTCGATGGTTTAGTTCGTTTAGATGATAAAGGCGAACCAGAGGCTGCACTAGCTAAGAGTTGGACCGTGTCAGATGATGGCACACGATATACATTTCATTTACGACCTAATTTGAAATGGTCGAATGGAGAGCCTTTAACAGCACATGACTTTGAATATGCTTGGAAAAGAACGTTGGATCCAAGCACCGGTGCTGATAGTGCATATATGTTATATGTGCTTAAAAATGGGGAAGCTTTCAATAATGAAAAAGCAGATAGAGATGATGTTGGTGTAGAGGCAATCGATGATGATACACTGGTGGTTACCTTAGAACAATCAACTGCATATTTCTTAAAATTGTTAGCATCTCATGGGTATTACCCTGTTAATAAAAAGGTTGTAGAGGCAAATGAAAATTGGGCTAATAATGCAGAAACACTAGTTTCTAATGGTCCATTTAAGCTATTGGGCTGGCAACATAATGGGGAAATGAATTTTGTAAAAAATGAACACTATTGGGATGCTGATGAAGTTGTAACAAAAACGATGAATTGGCCAATTAGTGAATCTCAAAGTACGCGACTCACCCTTGTCGAAGGGGGCGAAGCGGATATGATGGTAGAACCTCCTGTAGCTGATCAACAACGATTAGAAGAAGCAGGATTGTTACATATTGGACCGATGCTTGGTAACTACTATTACTTGTTTAATGTGGAGGCGGAGCCTTTCACCAATCCTGATGTGCGCAAAGCATTCTCCATGGTCATTGACCGGAAGGAAATTGTAAAAAATATCGTTAAAGGTGGTAAGGAGGAAGCCTATGCCTTTGTTCCTTATGGCATGCTTGAAAGCAATGGTACAGAGGATTTCCGTGAATCTGGTAGTTATCTTGTGTATGAAGATGTTGAGCAAGCAAAGGACCTCATAAAAAAGGCTGGTTACGATGCAAAGCACCCATTACCACCAATTACGATTTTGTATAATACTAGCGAAATGCATAAAGCAATTGCAGAAGCTATTCAAGCAACTTGGCACAAAGCATTTGGCGCTGATGTGCGCTTGCAAAATCAAGAGACAAAGGTATTCCTTGCTAATCGTGAGGCTGGTAAATACCAAGTGGCTCGTGCATCTTGGGTTGCAGATTATGGTGATCCACAAAACTTCTTAGAAGTGTTCTCCGCAGAGGATAATGACAGTCAGTACCATAATGAAGATTATAATGAGTTAATTGCTCAAATTCGTAGCACTCCAGATGGTGCAAGACGGGATGCGTTGATGCATAAGGCGGAACAAATGATTTTTGATGAGTCCTTAGTTATGCCGTTGTATTTTACAACGCAACCATATGTTTCTAATGGAACGATTCAAAATTATTTCTGGACTGTACTTGGTCAAGTAGACTTTAAAAAAGCATATAAATAAGATACACTAAAGACGTACAAATAGTACGTCTTTTTTGTATGCTTATATTCACCTGAGTGAATAGTGATATATTTTGTGAGGGCTTATGGCGTGGAAATATCCAACGTGTTTAAAAAGGGGAATGACCATTGGATGTATAGCACCTGCTAGTAGCAGTGACGAATCCTTGAACACGATACAACAGATATGTAGTGAACATGGTTATAACATTATATTTGGGGAATCCTGTTATCGTACTGGCCTGTATGGAGGCAGTCCGGAGGAACAAGCGGAAGAATTTGAATGGATGATGACTAAGGCGCCTTGTGATGCGGTGTTAGCTTTACGAGGTGGCTATGGAACGATGCGATACGTAGATCGCATTGATTATGATGCTATACGTAAATACGGAAAACCTTTTATAGGCTATAGCGACTGTACAGCATTACATATGGCTATTAACCGATATAGTCGTCTCGTTACCTATCATGGACCGATGGGTGTAGATTTTACAAAGGCACGGAAGCAGGATATAGTCCATCTATTTGAAGCGTTAGAGGGGCGCCTGCGTGTTATTGAGCCATTACCGGAGCCACCGCGAGGGGCTATTGGTACAGAATTAGGGGATGGCATCTTGCGTGGCGGCAATATGACAATGCTTTCCATGTTATGTGGCACACCTTATTTTTTAGAGGATGATAGCATAGAGGACACGATTTTATTTTTAGAGGATATAGGCGAAGCTCCATACAAATTAGATCGTATACTACAACAGTGGCGATTATCCGGTTTGTTAAGCCGCATAAAAGGATTGATGCTTGGTACCTTTACAGACTGTAAAGGCGATGAGGATGAAGCAGATTATGACATCGGTTATGAAGTACTGCGATATATGGAAGAGAATCGCAAACGTCATTTACCAGATCCATTTGTATGTTATGTACCAACGGGGCATGGTACGCCACATCAAACATTGCCTCTAGGGGGGCATGTTCATTTTCGATATATTTCTAATACAATTGTATTATCGCCTTATACAAAGTAACATAAATCATAAGATGCATGAGGAAATCTATGAATTTAAAGGAAAGGGAGGCTCAAGTGTGTACCATAATTGATGGTATGCAAGATGAGTTGAAATCGATTTCCCTATTTTTACATAATAATCCAGAACTGGGGCAACAAGAGGTACTGGCTGTAGATAAAATTAGTCAATATATGATGGACAATGGTTTTGATACGACCGTAGGTCTAACAGAACGTTTAGAGTTACGCACTGCCATGAGATGTGATATTGGTACAAATCGTTTACATAAAATAGCTTTTTTAGGTGAATATGATGCTTTGCCAGAATTGGGTCACGGTTGTGGTCATAATTTGATTGCTATTATGAGCATGGGAGCCGCTATTGCCTTTAGTCAAACATCACGCGAGACATGGGGGACAACCTTTTTTGGTTGTCCTGCAGAGGAAACAATTGGCGGTAAGGTGTATATGGCTGAAGAAGGCTTGTTTAAGGGCTATGATGGGGCTTTGATAATACATCCAGGCGGTGAAAATGAAGTGGGTGGGACGTCATTGGCAACGCATCCATTAGAGGTTACTTTTCGTGGTAGATCCTGCCATATTGCATCATTAACTGATTCTGGTATCAATGCATTAGACTGTGCGGTTGATCTATATCAATCTATTAAACAAATGAAAACTAATACCTTTCCTAAGGGGGCTATAGTAGGAGTTGTCTTTACACAAGCTGGCACCGCGCCTAATGTAGTGACCGACAAGGCTACGTTGCGTATGACCGTGCGTGGTGCTACAGTAGCAGATTTGGAAGATTTGATTTTGCCTGCTATTAAAGCTGAGTCGAGTCGTATTGCCACAAATTATGGTGCTACAGTTGAGATGCATCATTATGAGCCTTTATTTAAGGATATGAGACAAGATAAACGTTTACTATCTTTATTTAATGAGGTTATGACTGAGTTTGGTGAAAGCCCACGCCAATTACCACCAGATGAGGCAGATGGCAGCACGGATGTAGGCAATGTTTCTTATGAAGTGCCAACGGCTCAACCGACATTGACGATTGGCAATCGTCTAGAAGCACATACGCCTGAATTTGCTTGTGCAGCAGGTTCTGAGTATGGATTGAACCAAGCTATTAAGGGGGCTAAGATTATGGCTGTTGTTGCCTTGCGTTATGCGGAAGCATTAGAAGCGTAAATTTTGACATATTTAGTGTAATCAAGGTACAATAAATATATTAATTAGTGTGAACTAAGCCGTCTTAAGCAAGACGGCTTTTATTCCGATGGAGATAGATAATGAGTGTATTAACAGTATCCCATGTGACTCATGGCTTTGGGGCACGACAAATATTAGATGATGCATCGTTTCGACTGTTAAAGGGGGAACATGTAGGTTTAATAGGTGCTAATGGGGAAGGTAAATCTACCTTCTTAAATATCATTACAGGAAAACTGCCTCCTGATGAAGGTAAAATTGAGTGGTCCAATCAAGTGACCGTGGGCTATTTAGATCAACATGCGGTCCTTGAAAAGGGTATGACAATTCGCGATGTATTGCAACGTGCCTTTGATGATTTGTATGTTATGGAGTCAAAAATCAATGATGCATACAGTAAAATGGGTGATGTGTCAGAGGATGAAATGAACCATCTCTTAGAACAAGTCGGTGAATGGCAAGAAATCTTAGAACAACGTGGGTTCTACGAGATTGATGCGGTTATTGAAAGAACAGCACAAGGTCTGGGTCTTATGGATATCGGTTTAGAACGAGATGTATCTGAACTAAGCGGTGGTCAACGTACAAAGGTTTTACTGACGAAACTATTACTTGAAAAACCGACCATATTGCTACTAGACGAACCAACAAACTATTTAGATGTAGAACATATTCATTGGTTGCAAAACTATTTGCAAAATTACGAGAATGCATTCATTCTAATCTCTCATGATATGGAATTTTTAAACTCCGTAGTCAATGTCATCTATCACATTGAGCAGGCTGTCCTTACTCGATATACGGGGGATTATCATCAGTTCCAAGCTGCTTATGAAGTTCAAAAGGCACAAGCGCGTAAGGCTTACGAACGACAACAACAAGAAATTGAGCGTATGGAGGATTTTATTCAACGCAATAAGGCACGTGTGGCTACGCGCGGTATGGCAAATTCTCGTGCTAAACGATTAGAAAAAATGGAAATTCTTGAAAAACCAAAGGAGTATATCAAACCATCTTTTGGATTTAAAGAAGGCCGTACACCTAGTCGCTTTATCGTAGAAGCCTTTGGACTTGAAATTGGCTATGATGAACCGTTAACTAGACCGGTGGACTTTCAAATTGAACGCAATAAAAAAATTGCCATTCGCGGTGTCAATGGTTTAGGGAAAACAACCTTATTAAAGACTATTTTAGGTTTATTAAAACCGGTGAGTGGTGAATTAACAAAAGGTGATTTCCTTGAGGTTGGTTATTTTGCTCAAGAGGATGCACCATCTAACTCGGAAACTGCATTAGACTATATTTGGAATGAATACCCCGCTATGACAAATGCGGAGGTTCGTGCAGCACTGGCGCGTTGCGGTTTGTCAAATGAACATATTACATCTCAGATGCGCGTTTTATCCGGTGGTGAAAATGCGAAGGTAAGACTCTGTAAATTAATGCAGAAAAAATACAATGTTCTCATTCTTGATGAACCGACAAATCATTTAGACATACACGCAAAAGATGAATTAGCACGAGCATTGCGTGACTTTAAAGGCACCATTGTTCTCGTCAGTCATGAACCAGAATTTTATGAAAGTTGGATCACCGATATTTGGAATATAGAGGATTGGACAACGAAAATCGTTTAGGAGGGCCTATGAATCAACTTGCTAAAGAAGGGATAGAACAGTTTTTGCGCGCTCTATCCGTTGATACAAAGGCGCCAGAATTAGAAAAAACACCAATCCGTGTAGCCGAATTATATGAAGAGCTATTTTCTGGTGTAGGTAAAGATACAAAGGAGTTATGGGGAGAGCTGTTTTCTACGGATTATAATGGCTTAGTAGCTGTTACAGACATTCCGTTCTACTCTATGTGTGAACATCATCTATTGCCATTTTTTGGCACTGTAGATGTAATATATCAACCACATAGTGGTTGTGTAGCTGGCTTAAGTAAGTTTAATGATGTAATAACGGTATTAAGTAGAAAACCACAATTACAAGAACGATTGACTCGGGAAATAGCTGATGCTATCGAACGAGATTTATCGGCAGAAGGTGTTTTTGTACGTCTTAAAGCGACACAATTATGTATGTTGATGAAGGGGACTTTGCAACAAGGCTCGCAAGTGGTAACCATAGAAAGCAGAGGCTTATTAAGGGAGGCTGGATCTTTGCGAGACGAAGCATTGGCTATGTTAGGAGGCACAAATGTATAAACGTAGACAATATACTTGGAGTGATGGAAAATCATTACGCTTATTTGACCATACATTGATTATGGGGATTTTAAATGGTACGCCAGACTCTTTCTCTGATGGTGGATTGCATAATACACCCGAAGCAGCGGCAGAGTGGACTCGTCAAATGATTCTTGACGGGGCTGATGTGATTGATTTAGGTGTTGAATCAACGCGACCTGGATGCACACCATTGACAGCAGATGAAGAAATTGAACGACTTAGTGTATTGATTGATCCTGTATTAGAGGCCTCTACTGTACCTGTATCCATTGATACGTATCACGCTAAAACAGCTGATTATGCATTCTCTAAAGGAGCGCATATTTTAAATGATGTATGGGGATTACATTATGATCCAGATATGGCGGCCGTAGCTGCAAAACATCGCGTGCCGATTATCATTATGCACAACAGCAATGATACAAATTACGATGATATCATTGAAGATATGAAAGCCTATTTCTTCTCTGCTGTTGATAAAGCGTTAAAAGAAGGAGTACAACCACAAAATATTTGGCTTGATCCAGGTATTGGTTTCGGGAAAACAGAGGAACAAAATATTGAGGTTTTACAACGTTTAGGTGAAATTACAGCTTATGAATACCCTGTATTGTTAGCACCTAGTCGAAAGCGCTTTATTGGCTCCATGCTTGGTGGACTTCCTCCAGAAGAACGTGATGAAGGTACTGTAGCAGCTTGTATTACAGGAGTTTTCCAAGGTGTTGATATGGTTCGTGTGCACAATGTATTAATGCATAAACGTGCTCTTGCTGTAGCGGATGGTCTACTTCGCGGCGAATAAGGGGGTTACTATGGATAAGATCGTATTAAAAAACATGGTTTTTTACGGATATCATGGTAATTTAGAGTCTGAAAAATCTCAAGGGCAACGCTTTTTCGTAGATGTGGAGATTAAAACTGATTTAACAAAGCCTGGTCAAACTGATGTTTTGGAGGACTCCATCAATTATGTTGAGGTTTATGATATGGTGGCATCTATTATGACTGGTGAAAGTTGCAATTTACTTGAATATATTGGGGCATTAATTGCAGATTCACTATACCAACATTTTCAAGGAATTATTGGTTTAAGCGTAGCCGTTCGCAAACCATCGGTACCTATTGCCGGTGTATTAGATTATGTAGAGGTTGTAACGACTCGAGGACAAATTTAATGTACACATACTATATTAGTGTAGGTTCTAATATAGGAAATCGCCGTCAGTTTATTGATGACGCATATCATGCACTTTCTATACATCCAGAGGTGCATAGCATTACCAGTTCAACTATTATTGAAACAGAGCCATGGGGCTATACAGAACAAGATGTGTTTTTTTAAATGCTGTTTGGTGTGTATCTAGCTCATTAGAACCTCACGATTTACTCGATGTCTTACAGTCATTAGAATGTGAGGCTCAACGTAAGAGGGATATTCATTGGGGACCAAGAACACTTGATTTGGATATTGTATATGCCCTATCGGATGATGGTGCGTGTATGTATATCAATGATGCTCGATTAGTGATTCCTCATCCCTATTTTTGGGATAGACTATTTGTTTTAGAGCCCTTGATGGAGCTAGATAAAACGTTTACATATAATGGGGAATCCATAGGTGATAGGATTCAAACATTAAAGAAATAATATGAGATGTGTATTCATAAGGGGTTAAGATGAATGCAAAACGACTGGGATTTATCTTTATTGCCATTCTTCTAATGGGGTTATCTTATTGGGCGATGTCGATGGTTAATAATGATGTAAAGTCTGTTAAGGTAGATCCTGAACAGCATACTTTGATGGTTATATCAAATGATGCAGTTATATCTAAACGTATATTAGGAATGAAACAAATCGGTGATGACGTATATTTTTTAGGCTATGAAGGCTATGGTATTTATAATGTAAAAGAAAATACTATTCGTCTCAATGCAATCCAATTTAAAGGTAACCATATTGAGCCAGGGCAATTAAAAAATTATCATAAAGGTGTACGTTACGTAGAAACTATAGCGAACTTTCAAGATTTTTCTGCTGATGAACAACGTAACTTTTCAGATTTGCTCAATGCTACTGATAAAGGAGCTCATTATATAAAGCCTTATTACCAATCTGGTTATGAATCTTCGCTCATCGATTTAGATAAGAAATTTTTTATTACTAATAATGTAAAGTCTCTTAAGCAAGGGGATTCAAAATTATATATTTTAGATGGCTCTGGATTTATCATTATTGATCGGTCAAAACAAGAAATTCAGGGATACTTTAACACTCGTATTCTAGGAGAGGGTACGAAAGGTGTTCCTGATAGCTTGAAAGGTCATTATGGATTACAATTTATACGGATTTATGCATTAAATAAGATAGAACCAGATGACTTATCTATTTTGTGGAATTTACGTAAACAATATTTAGAAAAGAATAAAATTGATGTACAGGAACAAAATCTATTTTCTCTGGAATTAATTGATGTACATCAGTAGGAGGTATACATGCTTTGGTCCATTATTGTTGGTGGTTTTATTGGTTTCGTAGCAGGACGTATTACTAAGAAAGCGAAAAGCATGGGGATTATTCTTCGTGTTGTAGCAGGTTTAGTTGGGGCCTCTGTGGGTCAAGCTTTACTTGGTACATGGGGACCTAGTCTTGCGGGTATGGCCTTAATTCCATCCATTGTAGGTGCAGTTATCGTTATTGCTGTAGTGAGTTTCTTTTTTGGAAGAGACTAACAATATATTTAAAAAAGGACTATTATAGTAAGTGGCTATAATAGTCCTTTCAATTATTTATAAACCAAATGGTATTGAGGAGGCCCTTATGAAATTACGTAAAGTAGGTATTATCGGAACTGGACATGTAGGCTCGCATGTAGCCTTTTCTTTAGCTTTGCAAGGCGAAGTTGATGAGTTATATATGATGGATATTGATGAAAAGAAAGCTAAAGCACAGGCTATGGATGTTAATGATGCGGTTAGTTATATCCCTCATCGTGTAACGGCTACATCTGGTCCGATTGAAGAATGTGGTGATTGTGATATTCTTGTTTTTAGTGCGGGTCCACTACCTAATTTATATCAAGATCGCCTAGAAAGCCTTGGTGATACAATCGCAGTACTAAAGGATGTTAGTCCTCGAATTAAAGCATCTGGGTTTAAGGGCTTTATTATTTCTATATCTAATCCAGCAGATGTAGTGGCTACGTATTTATGTAAACATTTAGATTGGAATCCAAAGCGCATTATTTCGTCAGGTACAGCGCTAGATTCTGCAAGATTGCAAAAAGAGTTAGCTCATATATTCGATATTAGCAATCGAACTATTACTGCTTATTGCATGGGTGAGCATGGCGCAAGTGCTATGGTGCCATGGTCACATGTGTATGTACAAGGCAAGCCGTTAGTAGAATTGCAAAAAGAATTGCCTCATAGATTTCCAGAACTAGATCATAAACAAGTTTTAGATGATGTTAAAATTGGTGGATATCATGTGTTGGCAGGCAAAGGCTCTACGGAATTTGGTATAGCAAGTGCCACCACAGAGTTAATTCGCTCTGTATTCCATGATGAGAAAAAAGTACTGCCATGTTCTTGTTATTTAGATGGTCAATACGGGGAAACAGGCGTTTTTGCATCCGCACCTGCTGTCATTGGCAAGGATGGCATAGAAGATGTTCTTGAATTACAAATGACAGAGGATGAATTGACTTTATTTAAGAAATCCTGTGCGGTTATTAGAGAATATGCAAAAAAAGCAGAAACTATGTAATGTACCTTAAATATATTTCAAAATAAATCTACTTTTATACAATTTTCTACCTATAATTTCCTAGGGGTTCTGTGGTATAATTTGTTATTATGTATATAGTTAATACTATTTTTGGGGGCGCTACATGAAACAATCTGAACATCGTGAAAAACCGATAAAGCGTAGACGGGTGCAACGAAATCGACGCGCTGAAGATCGTAAGATTGTCATTATGTGGGCGAAGCGTATTGCAGTTGCAGTAATGGTTATGCTTTTACTTGGACAAGCATATCGCTTAGTAGCTATATATCAAGAAAAACAACATATTGAACAACAATTGCAAGAATTGCAACAAAGAAATGATGAATTAGAACAAGAAAAAGCAAAGCTACAAGATCCTAAGAATATTGAAAATGTAGCACGTGAGCAATTAGGCCTCGTTAAACCGGGTGAAGTGCCATATGTAAAATGATCTTGTCATCATTGGTGTAGTTTTAGTTTATATTTTGAGGTTTTATTAGGAGGTTGCATGGCAATCGAAGTTGGTAGCGTTTTAAACGGTACAGTTTCCGGTATTACAAAGTTTGGTGCTTTTATCGATTTAGGTGATAAACAAACAGGTTTAGTTCATATTTCAGAAGTAGCTCATGGCTATGTAGAGGATATTAACGATGTACTAAAAGTACAAGATGCAGTGAAGGTAAAGGTCCTATCTGTAGATGGTAGTAAAATTGGTCTTTCCATTCGTCAAACTCAAGAAAAACCACAAGTAGAGGAACGCCGTCCAGAGCGACGTGTACAAAGTCGACAAAGTGCAGAGTCTTTTGAGGCAAAGATGAAATCATTCTTGCGTGATAGCAACGAGCGATTACATGATTTAAAACGCAATACAGAAGGTAAACGTGGTGGCCGTGGCGGTCGTCGCGATTAAAATAAAGAGATGGTTTCGGCCATCTCTTTGTGCATATACTTTAAAATTGCAATTATAGTGGGTAATTAATAGAGGAATAATAAGGAGGGGCGGCTATGAAAGCTGCTATTATCGATGTAGGTTCTAATTCTATTCGATTATTACTAGGAACTTATATAGATGGTCAATGGCATAACGAACCAAAGCGGTTATGGACAACGCGATTAGGCAAACGAAATGAAGATGGATCGTTAACGACAGAATCGATGGATGCATCTTATAAAGCGTTTTCTGAAATAGCCACTCTAGCGAAAGATTATGGCGTAGAACATTGTCTTGCATTTGCAACGAGTGCCGTTCGAGAAGCATCAAATGGCATTGCGTTTATGGAGCAAGCCATGACTTATTGCTCCATGACGTATCGTATCTTAAGTGGTGATGAAGAAGCAGTTTATGGATTTAAAGGCGCTTTACAAGATCGTTTAGCTGACGGATTACATTATGCAACCATTGATATTGGCGGTGGTAGTACTGAGTTGGCGCTCGGTTCTAAAGATAGCATCTATTGGAGTCGTTCGTACCCTGTTGGAGCAGTACGTCTTCGCCCACTTTCAGATGAAGGCCCACAACGAGTATGGGAAGAAACACGGTTTTTATGGGACCCTATGATGATAGAGGGCACGTTTGGTGACTTTATTGGCATAGGTGGTACTATTACAACCTTGGCAGCTATTGATTTAAAAATGACAGAATATGATGGTCATAAGATTCAAGGTCATAAATTATCAAGAGAGTGTGTGGAAGGCATTATTTTACAATTGCGTTACATGAGTCGTGATGAGCGTTTACATGTACCAGGACTACAGCCTGGGCGTGCAGATATTATTGTAAGTGGTGCAGAAATACTAACATCATTTATGGATGCTTATGAGGTGCCTCATATTTTTGTGAGTGAACAAGATGGGATGGAAGCATTGCAACAAGAATTGTTTGAAGGTTATGATGAGCCAACACAGTAAAACTACTCCAAAAGCAATTAAACAACTACATAGAACTGTTAATAAAACCTTAAAAGATGCTGATTTATTTCCTAAGGAAGCACGTATTTTGATTGCTTGCTCCGGTGGTCCAGATTCTATGGTCTTGTTAGATGTATTGCAATATTTAAATTATCATAGGAAAGCCCAGTGGACTATCGGCGTTACAACTATAGATCATTGCATTCGTAGTGAAGGTGATACTGAATTACAGCTAGTGGAAACTATTGTAAGGAGAGAAATATACCTTTCTGGGGGATAAAAAGGGATGTTCCCGCTATAGCTAGGGCGCGAAAAGAGTCCGTAGAGACCATTGGTCGTTATGAGCGTTATGCGTGGTTTAATCAATTAGCAGAGCGTGAAGGCTATGATTATATCGTTACCGCTCATCATAAGGATGATCAAGCGGAAACTATTTTGGCACATATACTGCGTGGAACGGGGGTTAAAGGCCTTATAGGAATGATTGTGGTGAGTCATGATTATACGGTTCCCGTTGTTCGACCATTATTAGAAGTGACAAAATCTGAAATATTGGAATATGCTCAATTACAGAGAATTGTTTATTGTATAGACGGTTCTAATGAGGATGTACAATATAATCGTAATCGCATACGCCATGAAGTAATTCCTGTCTTACAAACAATAAATCCCAATGTAGTAGATGCACTATGTCGACTAGGAAATATTGCTCATGTTGATGAGGCTTATATATATGGTGAAAGTAGACGTTTATTTTCACAACTAGTGATGCTGACTCCATATGGATATACTGTGTCACGACGTGCTATGAGAGCATTGCCACTAGCTATGCAACGCAGACTGTGGCAGTTGATGATTACTAGTGTGTCACTATCCTTGTTACATCAAGAGCAACTAGAGCATATTGTGAAATCAGGAGAACCCAAAACTTTCACCATTCAAAAAGTTACAATTAACGCACAATATGATACAATACATGTATATTGCAAACATTAGATATAGAGCCGGGAGGTCTTTTATATGCATCAAGATGTAAAAGAGATTTTATATACTCAAGAACAATTAGCGTCTCGTATTCGTGAATTAGGCGCTACCATCAGCAAAGATTACGCAAACGATTCGGTTGTACTTGTAGGTGTATTGAAGGGTGCTATTGTTTTCTTTACTGATTTAGCACGTACTATCGATGACACCGTAGATGTGTCCTTTGATTTTATTTCTTGTTCTAGCTATGGAGATGGCACAACCAGTACTGGTGTAGTACGAATTTTAAAAGATTTGGATCGTTCCGTAGAAGGCAAGCATGTATTAGTCGTAGAGGATATTGTAGATACTGGTACGACACTTCACTATTTATTAGATAATTTAAAAGCACGCGGTGCTAAGAGTGTTCGTCTTGTGGCGCTTCTTAATAAGCCAGAGCGTCGTAAAATGGACGTTGATGTCGATTATGTGGGCTTTACTGTGCCAGACTATTTTGTTGTTGGTTATGGATTAGACTATGCTGAACGATATCGTCAATTACCGTATATTGGTATTTTGAAAGAATCAGTTTATCAATAAACGACAAATATATGTTAAACCTAAATAATGGCGAGTGTTTGTTCGCCTTTTATGGTATAATATAATAATGCATATCATTATGCATTCAAATTAAATAGATTATACATTACATGTGAAAGGAGTAATTTTTTGAGTCAATTTAGTAAAAAACTCGTCCTTTACTTACTTATCATTGCAATTGCCGTTTTCGCTATAGATTCACTTGCAGGGCAAAACAATAATAAAGCTGAAATGAGTTATACCGGTTTTGTACAACAGGTACAACAAAAAAAGGTTGAGTCTGTAACGATAACAAATGACCATGGTATCAAGGGGAAATTAAAAAATGGTACGGATTTTGTATCCTATGCACCATCTGATGATACATTGATTAAAACCTTGACAGATAATGGTGTTGAAATTACAGCAGCACCACCAGAACAACCTTCTTGGTGGGTAAGCCTATTAGGTTCTGCTATTCCAATTATTATCCTAGTGGTTGTATTCTTTTTCATCATGCAACAAACCCAAGGTGGTGGCGGTCGCGTGATGAACTTTGGCAAAAGCCGTGCTAAGATGATGGGCGACGGAAATGTAAAGGTTAAATTTAACGATGTAGCTGGTGCCGAAGAGGCAAAACAAGAATTGACCGAGGTCGTTGAATTCTTGAAGGATCCAGGTAAATTTACAAGCATTGGTGCTACTATTCCTAAAGGTGTATTGTTAGCAGGACCTCCAGGTACAGGCAAGACTTTGTTAGCAAAGGCTGTAGCGGGTGAGGCTGGTGTTCCATTCTTTACCATTTCCGGTTCAGATTTCGTAGAAATGTTTGTTGGTGTTGGCGCATCTCGTGTGCGTGACCTCTTTGGTCAAGCGAAAAAGAATGCACCATGTATCATTTTTATTGATGAAATTGATGCGGTAGGCCGTCAACGTGGTGCGGGCCTTGGTGGTGGTCACGATGAACGTGAACAAACATTAAACCAATTGCTCGTAGAAATGGATGGCTTTAGTGCCAATGAAGGTATTATTACCCTTGCTGCAACCAATAGACCAGATATTTTAGATCCCGCGTTGTTGCGTCCAGGTCGCTTTGATAGACAAGTTGTTGTTGGCCGACCAGATCTTCGCGGTCGTGAAGCAATTCTTAAGGTTCATGCACGCAATAAACCGATGGCCGATGATGTGGACTTAAAAACAATTGCGAAAAAGACACCTGGTTTTACCGGTGCTGACTTGAGCAATTTGTTGAATGAAGCAGCCTTATTGGCAGCTCGTTTAAATAAAAAAATCATCACTATGGCTGAACTAGAAGAAGCTAGTGAAAAGGTTAGCATGGGCCCAGAACGCCGTAGTCATATTGTTAGCGAAAAAGATCGCAAATTGACTGCTTATCATGAATCTGGTCATGCTATTGTGGCACATTTGTTGCCACATGCAAATCCTGTTCATAAGGTAACGATTATTCCTCGTGGCTATGCCGGTGGATATACAATGATGTTACCTAAAGAGGAACATGATTATAAAACAAAAGCTCAATTATTAGCTGATATACGCGTTTCTTTAGGTGGTCGTATTGCAGAGGCTCTTGTACTAGGTGATATTAGTACTGGTGCATCTGGGGACTTACAAACTGTAACAAGTACAGCGCGCTCCATGGTAATGCGTTGGGGCATGAGTGATACATTGGGACCAATCGTATTTGGTGAACAACAAGAACAAGTATTCCTTGGAAAAAATATCGGTCATGAACGCAACTTCAGTGAAGAAGTGGCAAGTAAAATCGATGTTGAGATTCATCAGATCGTGGATGAAGCATATCGTGATGTAGAAAAATTGTTAACAGACAATATGGATTTCTTACATAATATGGCCAATGCCTTATTAGAAGAAGAAACAATTGATTCAACAGCAGTTGAAAATCTTCATAAATACGGTACTACTAAGGCTCCTGTCGAAACAGAAGATACAAACATAGAGTCCGTGGAAGCAGTTATTAGTGCACCTGAATCTATGAATGAAACAAAAATTGATTCTACTGAATCCGATGTACAATCTTAATAGATAATCAAAAGAGGCTACCTTGCGGTGAATCGCAAGGTAGCCTCTTTTATTGTCCGTCAGAAGCATGGCGTGTGGCCATGAGTTCTTGGATGCGTATTTCTTTTTGGCGTTGTAGATATTTTTGAGCTAGTACATTTGGAATTGCTACACCAACGGCAATAGCTACGATACAGAGTACACCAGTAGTACCATTTTGAGCCATATACAATAATCCTGATTCATTTAACTTGTTGATGTGTAATATATCAAATAGGAATCGATATAATAAAATACCTGGCATGAGTGCAATGGCGGATGGGACAACCAATACCGGTCCTGAGGTTCGAAGCCAAGAGGATAATTTAAGAAAAATAATACTCATTGTAGCTGCGCCTATGAAGGTGGCACCAGGAAGAGAAAATCCATAATGTACAAGTACGAGATTTCGTACACTGACGCAGACGACACCGCCCAATCCAATATAGAATAATGAACGTACAGGCGCATTGAAGAGGACTGCAAAGGATGCAGCGGCCATAAATGCACCAATCATTTGTTCAATAGTGAATACATGAGGTTTAATATCTACAAAACTAAAAGGCAGGTACAGGGCTAAAAATAAAGGGCCATTGCCATACCAAGTGTCATGCTACCTACGATGAGAAGTGTACGAATCGCCCTTGTTATACCTGATAAAAATATGATTGTTAATAGTGTCCACAACAGAATTGATTAGAGGTACACCAGGAATCATAAATAAGGTACAACAAACGAGTACATATAACAGTGAACCTAGTTCAATATGGAGGTAGAAACCGTAAGCTATAAACATGGCTGTAAATGAACCTAAGGCTATACTCATATATTCATTAAAAACCTAGTTTGTGAGATAAGCTACGCGTAAAAATATCCACATAATGAACAGATAAATGTAACTAGTAATGCAATAATATCGCCGCTAAATAAGAATGCTAACCCAGATGAACCTAGTGCGCAAGCAATACCTTTTATCCAATTAGGATACACAGAGATTGCATGTGGAAGTTTCGTTATCAACATTTCATAGGTAGTCAATGAATAGTGACGCTCGAAAGCTCTCCACGTTAATTTAGAAACGGCATTAATCATAGCCATATTAGGAATGTGACTCGGTGTTTTTCTGAATACCGTAATAGATCGTTCTTCGTGGAAGATATTAATCATAATAGTGGTATAACTAATATGTATATTAAGATATTCATGAGGTATGCCCATAAATGTGGCAGCCCTTAAAATTTCTGAGGTTATGCGTCCCGTATCAGCACCCGATTCCATCAATAGTTTTCCAATACTCAATAAGACATCTAGTTTTCGATGGATATGAATAAAAGGTGTTTCTAAGACTTCGTTTTTCTCAGCTAATGTGAACTGTTTCATAGATACTCCTTAGAATTATCATAGTATATTCATTATACTATTAATGGATTATAATATCATTCATAAATCTATTTGTCTACCTTAGGGGGTATTAAAAATCAAATAACTTGCATTTTTTTGAATGATTATTTATAAAATTGATAAATAACACTTGCATTTTCAGGGGTCCACTTGTACAATCGAATTGTAAACCGACAGGAGAAGGGGGCCTTATTATGCGTGATGAAGTATTAGAATTTTTACGACAGAATCAAGGCGGTTTTGTATCGGGGCAAGATATGTCAGAGGCATGTCATGTGTCTCGGACTGCCATTTGGAAGCATATAAAAGCACTACGACAAAAGGGCTATAAAATTGAGTCCTATACAAAGCGTGGATATCGTTTGTTGGAGGAGCCGGATTTGTTAAGCCCATTAGCGATGAAACAAATATTAAATACCGATGTATTTGGTAAACGATATGTATATATGGATACTACTGAGTCTACTAATTTAGAGGCTCGTCGATTAGCACAACAAGGTGCTGAGGAAGGTACTGTTGTTGTTACAGAGGAACAAGCTGCAGGACGAGGTCGTTTGTCTCGTGGTTGGTATTCTCCGTTTGGAAAAGGTCTCTGGTTTAGTCTTATTCTACGTCCTGACTTTCCTCCTGCTGAGGCTCCTAAATGTACATTGATGGCTGCTGTAGCATTGACAAAAGCCTTTCATAAAATGGGGCTTACAGATGCTGGTATTAAATGGCCTAATGATATTTTGGTCAATGGTCGTAAATTGGTAGGTATCTTAACAGAAATGTCCGGATCAATGGAAGAGATTTCTCATATTGTGATGGGAATTGGTGTTAATATTAAAATTAAACAAGAGGAATTACCTGAAGAAATTAAACAAATTGCTACATCACTCTTGATGGAAGGAATCGAAATCGAACGGACAGAAGCTTTCAAAATCATCTTAGAAGAATTAGAGCATCAATATTACGAAGTGTTGGATAGCGGATTTGATGATACTTTGAATGAGTGGCGTAAGTTAAGTGTAACTTTAAATCAAGAAATTGAGGTTAGAGCGCCAGGTAATACATATGAAGGGGTGGCTACTGATATTGATAATGATGGTAATTTATTGGTAAAAACATCCACAGGGGATATTAAGAGGGTTGTTGCTGGTGACGTTTCTATACGGCCACGAAAATAGGAGGAATGCATGTTATTAGTAATTGATGTGGGAAACACCAATATTGTTCTCGGTGTATATGACGATAAGGATCTTGTGGGACACTGGAGAATTTCTACGGATCGCGTGCGAACCACGGACGAATATGGCATGTTGATGATGAATCTATTTTTTCATGATCGCAAGGTTAATGCAAAGGATATTACGGATATCATAATTTCCTCTGTAGTACCTCCGATGATGCCTACGCTTGAACGGGTATGTTTACGTTATTTTAATGTAAATCCAATTATCGTAGGACCTGGTACAAACAGGTATTGCTATTAAATATGATAATCCGCGCGAAGTAGGGGCTGACCGCATTGTAAATGCAGTAGCAGCTAATGCAGTATATAAAGGCCCATTAATTATCATTGATTTTGGTACTGCTACAACCTATTGTGCAGTCTTAGGTAATGGTGATTATATTGGAGGTGTTATTACACCAGGGGTAACAATTTCAGCAGAGGCACTATTCCAACGAGCTGCCAAATTACCGCGTATTGAAGTAAAGGATCCTGGACAGGTGATTAATCGTAATACCGTATCCTCCATGCAATCTGGTATGTTTTATGGCTATGTTGGGCAAGTAGAGGGCTTAGTGTCTCGTATGAAAGCCGAAATGGGCGGCGATGTAACAGTTGTAGCAACAGGCGGTTTGGCACAACTTATCAGTAGTGCTACCGACTGCATTGATCATGTAGAACCGATGCTTACTCTAGAAGGTCTTCGCCTCATTTACGAACGAAATAAATAATGGTACTATAATAGAGTTAGTTGTAATTATAGTGTACATAACAGGTACGGCTTAGGCTGTACCTGTTTTATTAGGTGAATCATAATGAAAGAAACATGGGCTATTGGTAATGTACCCATTCATGGTAAGGCTATTTTAGCACCTATGGCAGGGGTTAGTGATATTGCATATCGATTATTAGCTAAAGAACATGGCGCATCCATGGTTTGTACCGAGATGGTTAGTGCTATGGGCATAAAATATAAAAATGAACGCACTCATGAATTGTTGCGTATGGAAGAAGTTGAACATCCCGTATCAATGCAGATTTTTGGTTCAAATCCAGAAGCGATAGCACTAGGGGCGAAGGTTGTGGCTGATGCAGGCGCGGATATTGTGGATATCAATATGGGATGTCCTGTTAAAAAGGTCGTTTCTAGCGGTGATGGTTCTGCGTTAATGAAAACTCCAGATCTGGCTGCTCGTGTGGCCGAGGCTGCTGTAAAAGCCGTAGATAAACCTGTTACGGTAAAAATGCGAATCGGTTGGGATGCGGAGCATATTAATGTAGTTGATTTTGCTAAACGCATTGAAAGTACTGGTGTTGCAGCCGTGGCTGTTCACGGTCGAACTCGGGAACAAATGTATACGGGGCATGCAGATTGGTCCTATATTAAAGCTGTGAAAGAGGAACTATCTATTCCTGTTATTGGCAATGGCGATATTTGGACACCTGAAGATGCTTTTAATATGATACAAGAAACGGGCTGTGATGCGGTCATGATTGGACGAGGTGCACAAGGTAATCCATGGATTTGAGCGTATTAATCAGTATTTAGCTACTGGTGAAAGTAGTCCCGCACCTACGTATGTAGAGCGATTGGATATGTTGCTTCAACACTTTGAACTACTATGTCAGTATAAGGGGGATGCCCTTGGCGTAAAAGAGATACGGACACATGCAGGCTGGTATATGAAGGGTATGCCTGAATCTGCGTATTGGCGAAATCGGGTAAATACAATTCATACACCTCAAAGTTTTAGACTTGAGCTTTTAAAATACCGAGAACTGTTAGAGGATTGGGGCTCGCATTGACAAAAACAGGGGTTCTTAGTATAATTGATTAGAAAATTTAAAGATGCAAGATAAGGTGTCATCGTACTGTGACACTTTTTCTATTATTTATATGTAGAAAGATTGGGAGAATCCATGGTAGACGTAAAAGAAACATTACTTACAGCCGAAGGTTTGAAAAAACTTGAGGATGAATTAGCATATTATAAATCTGTGCGCCGTATCGAGGTGTCACAACGTATTAAAACCGCTATTGAATATGGCGACATTAGTGAAAACTCTGAATATGATGATGCTAAAAATGAACAAGCTTTCATTGAAGGTCATATTTCTGAATTAGAAAATAAAATTAACACTGCAAAAATCATCGATGAATCCGTTAAGGGTGATGTTGTATCTGTTGGTAGCAAGGTTACTGTTTTAGATACTATGTATAATGACGAATTAGAATATGTTATTGTTGGTTCCTCTGAAGCGGATCCTTTCAATAATCGTATTTCCAATGAATCCCCTGTAGGCAAAGCTATTTTGGGTAAACGCAAGGGTGATGAAGTAGAGGTTTCCACACCAGATGGCCCTGTTACTTTTAAAGTGTTAGCAATTCAATAATTTACATTCCAACGAAGAGGCGATAACATGAGTGAAGAAATTAAAAATGTACAAGAAGAATTAAATGATCAAATGCAAATTCGCCGCGACAAATTGGCTGAATATGAAGCTGATGGCATCTATCCATTTGGCCAACGTTTTGTTGTTAAAGATCATGCAAAAGATATTAAAGATGACTTCTTGAACTATGAAGACCAACCTACAGTGATTGCGGGCCGTCTAATGACAATCCGTTCTCATGGTAAGACTGCATTTGCGAATATTCGTGATAAATCCGGAGATATCCAAGTGTATTTCCGTAAAGATGCATTAGGCGAGGAAAATTACAAATATGTAAAAATGCTTGATATCGGCGATATCGTAGGTATTGAAGGCCATGTATTTAGAACTCAAAAAGGTGAAATTACTATCAAAGTAAGTAAATTGACACTTTTATCTAAATCCTTGCGTCCATTACCAGAAAAATGGCATGGTCTTAAAGATACAGAACTTCGTTATCGTCAACGTTATGTAGATTTAATCGTAAATCCAGAAGTGCGGGATACATTTGTAAAACGATCTCAAATTGTTGCAAAAATTCGTGAGTACATGATGCGTGATGGCTTCATGGAGGTTGAAACTCCTATGATGCATGCTATCCCTGGTGGTGCTGCGGCTCGTCCGTTCATTACACATCACAATGCGCTTGATATTGATATCTATATGCGTATTGCACCTGAATTGTACCTTAAACGTTTAATCGTTGGTGGTATGGACCGCGTGTTCGAAATGAACCGTTGTTTCCGTAACGAAGGTATCGACAATCGTCACAATCCTGAATTTACTACTATTGAATCCTATCAAGCATATGGCGATGTAGAAGATTCTATTCGTTTAACTGAAAATCTTGTATCCTATTGTGCTCAAGAAGTACTTGGCACACAAGAAATCACATACCAAGGCACAGAAATTAATTTAACACCACCTTGGAACCGCATCACCATGTCTGAAGGTGTAAAAAAATATACTGGTGAAGACTTTGATGCAGTGACTACAGTAGAAGAAGCACGCGCTATTGCAGATCGTTTAAATGTAGAATATGCAGATAGTGATGGTATTGGTAAAATCTTGAATGCTTGTTTCGAAGATTATGTAGAAGAAAACTTGATTCAACCAACTATTGTATATGGTCACCCAAAAGAAATTTCCCCTCTTGCTAAAGCAAGTCGTGAAAATCCCTTGGCTACAGAACGTTTTGAAGCCTTCATCTACGGCCGCGAGTTAGCAAATGGCTTCTCCGAGTTGAATGACCCAATTGACCAAAAACAACGTTTCTTGGATCAATTGAAAGAACGTGAAGCTGGCGATGATGAAGCTCATCGTATGGATGAAGATTTTGTCAATGCTCTTGAATACGGTTTACCGCCAACAGCTGGTTTAGGTATTGGTATTGACCGTCTTGTTATGTTCTTAACAGACTCTGCATCTATCCGCGATGTATTGTTATTCCCATTGATGAAACCAGAAGTATCTTCCGCACAAAATTCTGAAAATATTGAAGAATAATATATGATGTAAGTAGTACAACCGAAAAACGATGAATTCGTATTTTAGTTAAGACTCATGCAAAATATTAAAACCAAGAGTAATTAAAGCTTATACATGTTTAATAACGGTTCTATAATAAATGTTGGGGTGACACCACTACGGTGTCACCCCAACATTTATTATAGAACCATGGTTGAGGGCTTCTTTCTATGATTTTAAAAATATTCCTTATTAGAGTATAATAAAATAATATAGGTATATAAGGGGATAATTATGGATATATTAGCTGCAAGGCGTTCAATAGAGCAACGATTATTAAAGCAATCCGTTGCATTAATGTTGTTGGTGGCCATTAGTGGTACTATTATGGGCGTAATTACTGGTTCTAGTGCCGTACTATTAGATGGTATATTCTCATTTATCGATGTAATTATTAAAATAATGATGCTTATGACAGCAAAGTTGGTAGCGCGTGAAACTAGTAAGCGTTTCCAATTTGGGTATTGGCAATTTGAGCCTCTCGTACTCGTTGTTGAAGGTTTCTTTATACTACTAATCGTATTATACGCATTGATTAGTGGTATAGGAGATTTACTCAATGGCGGTCGCCATGTTGATTTTGGCATTGCCATTTATTATGCTATTTTCTTTACTATAGCTGATACAGCTTATTATTTTTACGTACATCGTATTAATAAAAGCTTACAATCAAATCTAATCAAGTTTGATAATGTTAGTTGGTCCGTTGATGCATGGCTAGAGGCGGCTATTCTCATCAGTTTTGTGGTTGCCCTTTTGTTAGAGGATACAGCATATAGCTATTGGGCTGTTTATATTGACCCTATCGTTTTAATCGTATTAGCATTGCAAATGATTCCGTCAGTTATTAAGATTCTTATACCTTCTACAAAACAAGTTTTGGGTTGGGCCCCATCATCATTGCATGATGAAGTGCAAGAGATTATGGATCGATTCATGGAAAAATATTCATTTAAAGATTATGTAACTAGTGTGCAAGCTTATGGTAACTCACGTATTATTGAAATCGATATTTTGGTACCAAAGAATTTTCCTTACCAAACAATTGCAGAACTAGATGCAATTCGAAACGAAATTGATGGAGAGCTAGGCGGTAATCCTACAGAAAAATGGGTCACTATTTCCTTTACAGGTACTCGTAAATGGATGGCTAAAGATTATCTTATCGATGAAGAAGATGATGATTAATACTATATTTTATGGTATACTTAGGTGTATTAAAATACTAAATTGTACGACATGATAAAAGAGGCTGATACTATGTTAGATTTAAAATTTGTCCGAGAAAATCTCGAGCTAGTAAAACAAAATTTAGACAACCGTCATACAAAAGGTGATATTGATACTTTTGTAGATACATATGATGAACGCAAACAATTAATTCAACAAGTAGAAGAATTAAAGGCATTGCGTAACTCTGTAACAGAAGAAATCAGCCAATTAAAACGCAACAAAGAAAATGCAGATGAAAAAATTGCTAAAATGAAACGCGTTGGCGATGAAATTTCTGAGTTGGATGGCCGCATTCGTGAAGTAGAGGAATCTTTGCGTAATGTAGCGTTGATGTTACCGAATATGTGTGACGCATCTGTTCCTGTTGGTGCTGATGAAGATGAAAACGTAGAACAACGCAAATGGGGCGAACCACGTCAATTTGATTTTGAACCAAAAGCACATTGGGATATTGGTGAAGAATTAGATATTCTTGACTTTAATCGAGCTGTAAAAATGTCTGGGGCTCGCTTTACCGTATATAAAGGCCTAGGTGCGCGCTTAGAACGTGCTCTTATTAATTTTATGGTTGACCTCCATGTTGATAAACAAGGTTACACAGAAATGATGACTCCCTATATGGTTACTCGTGAAACTTTGACAGGTACAGGTCAATTGCCTAAATTTGCTGAAGATATGTATCATGTTGAGGATACAGAGTACTTCTTGATTCCGACAGCAGAGGTTACATTGACAAATTACCATAGTGGTGAAATCCTAAGTGAAGATGAATTGCCAAAATATTACACAGCATTTACAGCATGTTTCCGTGCAGAAGCTGGCTCCGCAGGCCGTGATACACGTGGCTTAATTCGCCAACACCAATTTAACAAGGTTGAAATGGTTAAACTTTCAAAACCAGAGGATTCCTTTAATGAATTGGAAACATTAACTGATAATGCAGAAGAGGTATTACGTCTATTAGAATTGCCATTCCGCGTTATTACATTGTGTACAGGCGATATGGGCTTTGGTTCTGCTAAAACGTATGACGTTGAGGTATGGATGCCTGCACAAAATAAATATAGAGAAATTTCTTCTTGTTCCAATATGACGGACTTCCAAGCTCGTCGTGCAAATATTAAATTCCGTCGTGGACCTAAAGGTAAACCTGAATTTGTTCATACATTGAATGGTTCTGGCCTTGCAGTAGGTCGTACCGTAGCAGCAATTTTGGAAAATAATCAACAACCAGATGGTTCCGTTGTGATTCCTAAGGTGTTGGTTCCATACATGGGCGGCGTAGAAAAAATTACACCTGCCAAATAAGGAGGTCCCATGAAATTCTTTATAGATACAGCCGAATTTAGTGAAATTAAAGATGCTTACTCTTATGGCTTTATCGACGGGGTAACGACAAACCCATCCCTAATTGTGAAAGCTAAACGCGATTTAAAACAAGTAATTAAAGAAATTGCGGATTTTGTAGAGGGCCCTGTAAGTGCAGAGGTCATTGCTAGTGATGCACCGGGTATGATTGAAGAAGCACATGAGCTTGTAAAACTGGGCTCTAATGTGGTTGTTAAAATTCCAATGACTCCAGAAGGCTTAAAAGCCGTTGCAGTGCTTTCAAAAGAAGGTATTAAGACAAATGTAACATTGATTTTCTCTGCTAATCAAGCATTATTAGCGGCTCGTGCTGGTGCTACATTTGTGAGCCCTTTTGTTGGACGTATTGACGATATTAGCATGGATGGATTGACCTTAATTCAAGACATTGCGGATATCTTCGCTATTCACGGTATTAATACTGAAATTATCGCTGCTAGCGTACGTACACCATTGCATATTTTACAATGTGCGAAAGCTGGTGCCCATATTGCAACAGTGCCATATAAAGTGTTGTTACAAGCTATGAAACATCCATTGACTGATGCGGGATTGGAAAAATTCATGGCCGATTGGAAACAAGCTAATCAATAAGTAATATAAACATCTTTTTAAGGAGGCCCTAAAATGGATCGTACTTTATCTTTAGAATTTGCTCGTGTAGTCGAAGCAGCTGCACTTCGTAGTGGTCGTTTATTAGGTCGTGGACAAAAAGACGAAGCCGATGGTTTAGCCGTTGATGCAATGCGTCAAGCTTTTGATTCTGTTCGTATTTCTGGTACTGTTGTTATCGGTGAGGGCGAAATCGATGAAGCACCTATGTTATATATTGGTGAACATGTTGGCGCTGGCGGTCCGGAAGTAGATATTGCAGTAGATCCAATTGAAGGAACTAATTTGATTGCTAAAGGTCAAAATGGTGCTATTGCTGTTATGGCTATCGCTGAAAAGGGTGGTTTATTACATGCCCCTGATATGTATATGGAAAAAATCTGCGTAGGTCCTCGTGGTGCTGGTGCTATTGATATTACCAAGTCGTTGACAGAAAATATTCAAAATGTAGCTGCAAAAATGGACCGTAAGGTTGAAGAAATCAACTTGGTTATGCTTGATCGCGAACGACATTATGGTTTAATGCAAGAAGCTCGTGATTTAGGTGCTCGTATCATGCTTATTTCTGATGGTGATGTGAATCCAGCTATGGAATGTTGTATTGAAGGTTCTGGTGTACATATGGTTGTTGGTACTGGCGGTGCACCAGAAGGTGTATTGGCGGCTGCAGCACTTAAATGTGTAGGCGGCGATATGCAAGCTCGCTTGAAACCAGAAACTGATGAAGAAATTCGTCGTTGCCATGAAATGGGTATTGCTGATGTAAATCAAGTATTGACATTAGATGATCTAGTAAAAAGTGATGATGTAATCTTTGCAGCGACTGCCATTACGCGCGGTAACTTGTTAAATCCAATTCAATACTTCCCAGGTGGCGCTCGCACTCATACTATTGTGATGCGCTCCAAAACGGGGACTGTACGTTTCCTTGATACGATTCATATGGATGATAAATTAAAAACATTAAAAGTTCGTTAATTCTATTACTTTTACTAGTAGAGTAACTTAGAACCCCTAAGACTATATTGATAATCTTAGGGGGTTTTACTTGATGAGAAAGCCTAAAAAATAGTATAATAATCGTTAGTATATAACAGTGTGACGAATAGGGTTGTGAATTGTTACAACCTTTCTAATATAGGATATGTAGGAGGAATTCTTTTGGAAAAGCTCGTTATTCAAGGCGGTAATCAGCTGAATGGTCGCGTGCGTGTTAGTAGTGCGAAATGCGGTATTGCCTATTATTGCAGCTACTTTATTGGCATCAACACCAAGTAAATTATTGGAAATTCCAAATTTAGAAGATGTTGGCACGATTTCTCAAGTAATTGAATCATTGGGGGTTAAGATTACTCGGAACGAAGCTGATGATGAAATTATCTTCGATGCCTCTATGTTGACAGCTACAGAAGCACCTTACGAATTAGTTCGTAAAATGAGAGCGTCTTTTCTTGTGATGGGACCATTATTGGCGCGTAAAGGCGAAGCTAAAATATCCATGCCTGGTGGTTGTGCTATTGGTGCACGTCCTATCGATCTTCATTTGAAAGCATTTGAAGCATTGGGTGCAAAAATTGAAATTACTGAAGACTATGTATATGCTCATGCCCCAGAAGGCCTTACAGGCACTCAAATTTACTTAGACTTTCCAAGTGTAGGCGCTACGGAAAACGTAATTATGGCTGCTTCTATGGCAAAGGGTAAAACCGTTATTGAAAATGCTGCAGAAGAACCAGAAATCGTTGATTTAGCAACATTCTTAAATGCGATGGGCGCTAATATTCGCGGTGCAGGTACTAATGTAATTCGCATTGAAGGGGTAGAATCCTTGCATGGTGCTATTCATACTGTTATTCCAGACCGTATTGAAGCTGGTACGTATTTAATTGCAGCGGCTATGGCTGGTGGTGATGTATTTGTAGAAAACGCATTGCCTGAACATTTAAAACCAGTGGTTGCTAAGCTAAAAGAAGCAGGCGTTACTGTTGAGGAAGATATTGAAGGTATTCGTGTTATCAGTACCGGTAAAGGATTAAAAGCGGTGGATATTAAAACATTGCCATATCCTGGATTCCCTACAGATATGCAAGCTCAATTCATGGCGTTTACTACAATTGCAGAAGGCACAAGTACTGTGACTGAAACAGTGTTTGAAAACCGTTTTATGCATGTTGCTGAGTTACGCAAGATGGGGGCTCATATCGATATTGATAACCGACAAGCTATCGTTGAAGGTATGCCATCATTGCATGGTGCCGTTGTAAATGCTACAGATTTACGTGCAGGGGCTGCGTTGGTTTGTGCAGGTCTTGCAGCAGCAGGTACAACAGAAATAGGCCGTTTGCATCATATTGACCGCGGTTACGATGATTTAGTGGGTAAATTGAAAAGGTTAGGTGCCGATATTGTTCGGGTTAACGAATAAGAACAAAAGGCCAAAACTGAATACGAAGAAACGAAGCCGGCGAAAACAAGTGCCGGCTTTGCGTCGCAATCAAGAGAATGATACGAATGGTAAGAACGAAACTATTGTAGAGCGTACCTCTCGTGCGGCCATGGTGAAGGTAACCGAAATACGTCGTAAGGAACGTCGTCAAAAGCGGACTAAACCTATTGCGAAAACAACGCCAGCCATGACGTTAAAACGTATTGTTTCGCCTAAAAATGTGGGCTCCACAGTATCTAAATTTGGTCGATCCCTTACCTTTGATTTAGGCATCGATTTAGGGACAGCTAATGTACTTATCTATGTTAAAGGAAAAGGACTAGTTTTAGATGAACCTTCTTGTGTGGCTAAAGATACGCGCACCGGTGATGTGTTGGCCGTAGGAGAAAATGCTCAGCGTATGATTGGTAGAACACCGACTGGGATTGAAGTGATACGACCGGTTCAAGCGGGGGTTATTGCAGATTACGATATGACGGAATTCATGTTAAAGTATTTTATCCGTTCCGTAGTTCCAGCATCACGGCTTATGAAAACACGTATCGTTGTTTGTGTGCCATCGGGAATTACGCCTGTTGAAAAACGAGCGATTTTAGAGGCTCTTTTACGCACCGGCGCTAAGAAGACTGTTCTTATTGAAGAACCCCTCGCGGCTGCAATGGGGACAAATCTCAATGAGGCAGACCATGTAGGGGCTATGGTGGTTGATATTGGTGGTGGTACTACTGATATTGCTGTATTATGTGATACAGGGGTTGTAGTGAGTGAGTCTTTACGTATAGGTGGAGATTCGTTTAATGAAGCCATTATTCAATATGTACGACGAAAGAAAAAACTTGTTATTGGGGCGTTGACAGCTGAAGAAACTAAAATTTCTGCTGGAACGGTAGACCGACGCTCAGAGGAGCGAGAGGTAGAAATTAGGGGCCGTGATGCCATTACTGGTTTGCCTAAAATGGTGACGCTTCACTCATTAGAGATACAACGTGCTTTAGAATCTCAGGTTATGAGTATTTTAGAGGAAATCAAATCTATTTTGGAAAAAACGCCTCCTGAATTAGTGGCAGCTATAGCTGATCATGGTATTATTCTTACCGGTGGTGGAGCGTTAATTAGTGGATTAGATCGCGTAATTTCTCGCTCTATCGGCATTGCCGCATATTTAGTTGAAATGCCTAGATATGCTGTAATTAAAGGTGTTGCTAAAACACTGGATGAGATGTCGACATTGAGAGATACATTAGAAGAATTACAATAGTATAAATTAAGCCGAGGATGATAAAAACCTCGGCTTTCTTTGTATTCTTTTTGAAAATAGTGTATACTACAATAAATAGATTGTATAAAATCAATAATGAGTAATAGAGTAGCTTTCATCAATAAGATTATGATTTACATGAGAAGGCTAATCGTCATTAAATATCATAAAGGAGTTCAATTATGGTGCGCCTTAAAATTGCTGCTATAGCAGCATCGATTATGACAACTACGTGCTTGACAGCTTATGCTGGTGATCTAACCGGTGTTCGCGTATCGGATTATGATGGAACCAGTCGTATCGTCTTTGATATGTCTGAATTACCATTGTCCTGGACTAAGTCCTACAATGCTAGTCAAAATACGGTTACATTGAATTTAGCTAATACTACTAATAAAATTTTAACTGCTGCGGAGCGTACAACAAATAAGGCTGGCATGTTGAAAAGCATGTCATTTCAGAATACGAATAATGGAGTGCAAGTCAAGTTAGCCGCCAATCAAGCCGTTAATTATCATGCCTTTACACTAGCGAATCCAAATCGTTTGGTAGTAGATATATTCTCAGATTATAGTCAGAAAACAACTAAACATGTAGGCTCGTCGATTCAGACTGCAAATATTAAAACCTCTGTTAAGGAAGGTCTGATACAAGCTTATGCAATGACTGTAAATAGTGATGCGCCAATGGTTGTATCCTCTCTATCCGGCGGTAAGACTTTGGATGCTATTGCACAGCCTCATATCGCTTCTGTAGGTTTGACTCTACCTGGTAAAAGCTTTAATCAACCTTATTCTGTTAGTTCTAATGGGGAAGTAGATTTAAGTCGAATTCAGTCGGTAGGGGTCCTACGTTATACCCCAAGTAGAGGCTATTTTATAGAAGAGAAAAAGCCTTTGTTACTGGCGAAAACTCCAAAAACTACGTTGGTGATTACTGCTGTTAATGGTCCGCGTAGGAATAATGCGTTGACCTTGTATACACCAAGTTATGGTGAAAGTACAAAAACAAATGACTATGGTTATGAAGTAACGGTCAGTGCAGGCAAGATATTGAAGGTTGGTACAGGGAATTCCACATTAGGTACGAATCAATTTGTTCTGTCCGCTCATGGAGAGGCTATCCCTTCTTTAAAAGCTTTAAAGGTAGGAACTCCTATTACTTTACAACCTAGATCGGAGTTGGCAAAGGTTGATACGGCTGGTGGAGCTATGGTCGAAGGTGGTACATTAATTTTGTATAATGGTCGTTTTGTGGGACCTGATAGTTCGACTAATAGTCGACGCAGTTTTATTGGAACCACAAAGGATGAAAAACTTGTAGTAACTACTGTAGATAAACAGAATGCGTCTTCTGTAGGTGTCACTTTGGAGGAAGGGGCAGATTTACTTAAATCCTTAGGTGCTATTAATGGATTTGAATTATCCAACCAAGGAAGTGTTGATATTAACGTTGATGGTCATTATGTTCATAAGGAAAAGGAAACACCGACAGCTTATGAAAAAATTTTGATTATTAAATAATGAGTTGCATACAATTTTGTTTGAAAAAAATAGTTAAATTTAGTATAATAACTTTATGTATTCTATTGTAAAAGGAGGGATCGTTATGAAAGATCTTATTAGCCTTCGCTGCGTTAACAGCTTTGGGCATTACTTCTGTAATGGCGGCCCCTGTATCATACCAAAGTGTATTAACAGGTAAAGTTGCCTCTACTGTTGCTGTTGGAACTTCTGTTACAGAAGGTCAAACACTAGTGACTGTAGAAACATTGGCAGGTCCTATGGCAGCAGCTAAATCCACAGTGAATGGCACTGTGACTGCAGTTGATGTCACAGTAGGTTCGGATATTTCTCGTGATCAAGTCGTTGTCACTGTAGAAAGCAAATAAAGGAGATAGGAATGAAGTTTTCTCATTCTTGGCGTCGGTATAGAAAAACGATACTGGCGCTTTTCTTCTGTAGTGCTCTATCATCCGCACAGGCAGTAGATTTTATGCCTGTTCAAGATGTACAGATTGGTATGGAAGGTATAGCAAAAACAGTAATAGTAGGGGATACCATATCTAACTTTGATGTCAAGGTATTAGGGGTCATGAAGGATAAAGGCCCATCGGGACATTTGATTTTAGCAAAATTCTCTGGTCCTGTTATGGAACAGACTGGAGGTATTGCACATGGTATGAGTGGTAGTCCAGTATATATAAATGGGAAACTCGTAGGTGCCGTAGCGTATGGTTGGGGCTTTGCTGATGGCACAATCGGCATGATTACACCTATTGAAGATATGGTGAAATTATGGAATATACCATACGAAAAGAATTTGACTAACACATGGTCTGATAAACAATTAATTCCCATGAAAACACCATTGATGGCATATGGCTTTGATAAGATGGCTATGGATTATTTTAAATCCAAATTGCCACAATATAATTATGAAACCTATGACACTGCTAGCTCTAGTAGTGATGATATTGAAAAACCATTAGAAGCTGGTGGCTCTGTAGCAGCATTACTCGTTGATGGCGATTTAAAATTAGGGGCTATTGGCACTGTTACCTATGTTGATGGAAAACAGATGGTGGCCTTTGGTCATCCGTTTTTAAAGCATGGTTCTGCTAATTACTTTATGCATAATGCAAGTATTTTTACCGTTGTTAAAAGTTATGAATCTGCTTTTAAACTAGGTTCTATGGGTCGTGAAGTGGGCACTGTTACAGAGGATCGTGGTGCAGGCATCGCTGGTGTTTCAGGAAGTATTTCAAGCGGTATTCCTGTACGTTTCCATCTTAAGGATATCGACATGGGACGCGATAAGCGCTCTAATGTAAAGGTCATTGAAGATAAAGAGATGACCCCTACCTTGGCGGCTACAGCATTATATAATATGCTGAATAAAATCTTGGATCGTAGTGGTGAAGGGACTGCTAAAATTACCTATACCATTACACCAAAAAATAAGGAACAAAAGCCATTAACGCGGACGAATATGTTCTATAGTTCTGACTCGATTAGTGAAAAAACTGTTGATGAATTTTACAATGTTATCGATGTACTTATGAATAACCGTTTTATTAACTATGAAATCACAGATATTAATGTTGAAACAGAGATTACACAAGATAAGAAAACCGCGAAACTGGTAGATGCATCAGCATCATCGACCATCGTATCACCTGGTGATACAATAGTAGTTGATGTTACATTGGAACCTTATCGTGGGGAAAAAATTAACAAAGAGGTATTCTTTGTGGTACCAAAAGATCAACCACTCGGTAAATACACCTTAGAGGTTCGTGGTGGCGGTGAAATCCCATTACCATATATTTTGGAAAAACAAAAATACAACTTAACCGATGAAATATTGCGTCGTTTAAAAGTTTACAAAGATTTTGACGATTTGTTTGATGAATTACAAAAGACAGATACAAATAATCAGATTGTTGTAGAAATTTTGGAAGATGGCATTAGCCTTGTCAACGAAGAAGCGTCTACTAAATCCGTGAAAAAGGCAAAACTTCAAGGTGTTGAAGATAAGCCAAGTCCGGGAGACGTTAAAAAGAAAAAAGATAACGAAGACCTTGGGGATGGCAAGGATGATGATAAGAAAAACGATAAAACTGCTGTAGACACAGAGTATATCGTGCAAGGTGATGGTCAATTTACTATTCATGTTATGAGCGTTAAAGATCGTGATAAAGCACTGGCTAAACGTGCTAAAGAACAAGTTAAGATGGAACATAAGTTGGAATTAGAAGATCAAAGTAATAAAAAACCTACTAAATCTTCTCAATCTACAAAGGATAAACCATCGAAAGAAAAACCTTCAAAGGAAGATCCATCTAGTAATAAACCATCTACAGACAAACCTGCTAATGATTCATCAGAACAAGAGGCATAGGAATTAAAAATAAGAAAGGGGGACTGTTGTGAATTGGCTTGAGTCGATAGGCCGTAATGTGATAACGGGGCTATCTAATGTGGGAACGGCCATGTTACTTATATGGCAAACCATAAAACAATTAAAAATGCTTAATATATGGCATGTTCTACAGCAAATGGCTCATTTAGGTGTAGATTCATTGCCTATCATTAGTCTTACCTTGTTATTTGCCGGCGGTGTAATGACACTACAAATTACTGATGTTCTTATTACATATGGAGCACAAAGTACGGTTGGTGGTCTTATGGCGGTAGCTATGGGACGTGAACTAGGACCAATTCTTGTAGGTGTTGTCTTAGCTGGTCGTGTGGGGGCAGCTATTACAGCAGAGATTGGAACCATGAAGGTAACAGAACAAATCGATGCATTGCGTGTTATGGCTGTAGATCCAATCGGCTACCTAGTGGTACCCCGTGTTGTAGCTTGTATGATTATGGTGCCAATTCTTGCCTTTTACGGTGTTGTAATTGGCATTGCAGGGGGGTATTTTGTAGCTACAGCTATAAAGGGGTTAGCCCCTGCTACATATTTAGATTCGATACAGATTTTTTCAACTGTTTCTGATTTTACATTAGGCTTAATTAAATCTAGTGTTTTTGGGGCGGTTATTGCCCTTGTAGGTGCTTACAAGGGGATGCATACCAAGATGGGGGCAGAGGCGGTAGGTTTTTCTACTACTAGTTCTGTTGTGACTAGTATCATATTGGTGTTTGTATTAAACTATTTTCTATCGACACTACTCTTTTAATCGATTATCTCAAACGAGGGCTATATGATTGAATTACGTGATGTAGTTGTAGCATATGATACACGGGTGATATTAGATTCTGTAAATTTAACTATTCAAGATGGAGAAACACTCGTTATTTTAGGCGGTAGTGGTAGTGGTAAAAGTACCCTATTGCGTCTGCTCATAGGTTTACAACGACCAACATCAGGCCAAATTATTGTTGATGGTGTAGATGTCACTACATTATCAGAGGAAGAATTTAATAAGGTACGCCAGAAGATGGGCATGGTATTTCAATATTCCGCACTTTTTGACTCTATGTCGGTAGGCGAGAATGTAGCTTTTGGTCTCAGAGAGCATACGACATTAAGTGATGATGAAATTATGCGAATTGTTAGTGAAAGACTCGGATGGGTTGGGCTAAGCGGATATGAATCCTATATGCCTAATGAGTTATCAGGGGGGATGAAAAAGCGCGTCAGCCTAGCTCGTGCGATTGCTCTTGACCCAACGCTTATCTTGTATGATGAGCCATCATCAGGCTTAGATCCTATTACATCTGGTACAATTAGCATGCTTATACGAGGTATGCAAGAACGTTTAGGATGTACATCTATTGTTGTCACCCATGATATGCAATCGGCTTTTTATGTAGCTGATCGCATAGCATTACTTGATAAAGGACAGTTTATTGAGGTATCAAAAACAGAGGACTTTAAACATTCACCTAATCCTAAGGTGCAACAATTTATTCATGGTGAAGCGGAGGCTATTGATATCGTAACAAGGAGAGACATATAATGAAGTGGACGACGGAAGCTAAAGTAGGGGCTTTCACAATTGTAGGGGTTGTGTTGTTTATAATGGGCATCCTATTTGTAGGGCGCGTTGATATATTTACAAAACCACAAATGACAATAACAGGGGATTTTGCTCAGGTAAATGGTCTAAAGAATGGTAATCAGGTTAAATTTTCCGGTGTTGCTATCGGTAGCGTTTCCGATATCGAGATTACTCCTTCTGGCGTTGTGGTAAAGATGAAAATTGATGATAAGACACAAATACCAAGTGACTCAAGGTTTACCTTGGGATCTGACGGATTTTTAGGCGATAAGTATATTCAAATCTCACCAGGTAAATCTACTGTATATTTACAAAATGGAGATTCTGTTAAGGGTGAAGGCGTTGATGCGATGGACCAAGCCATGCAAAGTGCTCAAAAATTAATGGCCGGTACAGAGCAAATGCTACAATCCATCAACAATATAATTGGAGACCCTAAAACGCAAGATGCATTAAAGCATTCTTTGCAATCTACAGCTATTATGGCTGATAATGCAGTAGCAATGACACAGAATATGGCGGATGTAACAGCTCAGTTGAACCAAGCGGCTCAACAATTCAATGCCGATGGCAATGCTGGGGAGGATATGCGTCAAATTCTAACAAATATAAAACAAACTACAGAGCGTGTAGATAATATGGCTCGCTCTATGGAAGGCACTGTTACAGATCCTAAAGCACAAGAGAATTTAAAAGAAACGTTGCATAATACGGCGCAAATTTCTGCGCGTGTCAATAAATTGATGGGTGGTAAGGCATATCAATCCGATGCAACATATAGTGGCTCGGAGGTAAATACAGCTGAAAAAAAGTCATCTATTAAAGTAGAACCTTCGGTGGATTTGCTTTATAATACAAACAAAGATGAAGCTCGTGTCAATGGTCGTGCCCGTATTTACACAGACAAAGGAATGGGCGAGTTTGGACTTTCCAATATTGGCGATGACACTAAATTTGATCTAAATGGTGGCAAATATTTTGCTTCTAAATGGCTAGTACGAGGTGGTATTTTTGAAAGCAAGCTCGGATTTGGCATAGACTATAATCCTCGTGGGCCTTTTGCTATATCTGCTGCTATGTATGATTTAAATCATCCTAAATATCGACTTCGCTCTGATATACGCTTACATAATAATACATATGGTGTTGTGCAGATGACACGTCCATTTGGTTCTTCCAATGGTGGCACCTATTTTGGTATTAAACAAGTCTTTTAAAACACATATTGTGTGGAGGTATACGTATGAATAAGAAGGCCTTTTCTTTAGCCGTAATATTATCTATGGCTACAACAGGTGCATTCGCAAGTGACGTTGTTTCTACATCTGTCAATAATGGTGATAAACTCACTAAACTTCAAAAAGAAGCCATTCAATTAACTCAAAAACAATTAGCCCAAAAATCAGTACAAGATGCACAACGCTATGAATCCTCTATTTCTTTAAATGAAGAAAGTACTGTTGATTTAGCATTGGCAAACAATCGTACTGCTAAGCAAACTATGTGGAGCTATCAGGCAGCAAAAGCAGCCGTAAGCACAGCTGCTGCTGGTAAAAATCCATCTCTTGCCTATAGTTGGGGTGGCAAACGCTCTGGTGGCGATGCAGGTAGTAGTAAAAATGGTAATCATAACTTTACGATTTCTGCGCCTGTATTTAGTCCGTCTTTAGATGCTAGTATTGATGCTTCTAGATATACGCGTGAAGGCGCTGGTGCTGCATATGAAGAATCTTTACAACAAGCTAAATACGATGCTATTAATGCTTATTACTCCTTGATTATGTATCGTAATAAGACCGCTGTAGCAAGACAAGCTGTTAAGGATTACCAAGGTCATGTAGATAATGTTAAAGCTCAATATAATGTGGGTTTAGTAGCTAATTCTGATGTATTAGGTGCAGATACAAGCTTGGCAGAGGCTCAAACTAGTCTTGTAAAGCTATGAATGCAGCTGATTTGGCTGAGGCTAGCTTGAATCAAGTTATTGCATACCCTGTACAAACAGCTATTACTACGGCAGAAGAAAGTTTACAATATAAACCATACGATGTGTCTTTAGAACAAGCTAAAGCGTATGCGATGCTTCATCGTTCTGCGCTAGTTCAATCTGCTATGGCAGTTAAGGCGGCAGAAGAAAACTTAAAAGCTGCAAAATCTGGTTACTTACCAACGATAGGTGTAGAAGCTGGCCGTGGTTATACTGATCTAAATGGGTACTTTGGTACCGATGTTAAATCCTGGCATGTCAGTGCATCTGCAACTTGGAAACTCTGGGATGGTGGTGCTACACAAAATAAAATCAAAGGTGCTTATGCAGATTTAGAAAAAGCTAAAGAAGCTAATTTGGCAACTGTAGATAAGGTAAATCTTGCAGTGCAACAGGCTTATCTAAATTTACGCACTGCAGAACAAACAATTCAAAGTACACAAACTGCTGTTAATGAAGGACAAGAAAACTTCCGTATTGCATTACTTCGTTATAGAGCAGGGGTAGGCACTAACCTTGATGTACTTGATGCGGAATTAAAATTAACACAAGCACGTAATAATTATGTTGATGCTCTTTATAGCTATAATGTAAGTGTTTCTGCTCTTGAACAAGCTACAGGTGTCCCTGTTGATACTCCAGTTGGTCAAGGTGCAGCTATTATCGCTAATAGTGGTGCAGAAGCACAACTAGCAGCTTTAAGTGCTAGTGCAAAAAAATAAAACCCAAAAGAATGGCGATTGCTTAGGTAGTCGTCATTTTTTATGGATATAGATATTTATATTTCATAAAATTTATGCATCATATACTATTGTAATATTATTGTTTATGGTAAGATTGATGTATAAATTATCGTATTTTTTTAGGTGTGGGGTTTCCTATGACAAGGAAAAAATGGTGTCTTATTGGTGCAGCTGTTTTAGGTCTGGGCGTAGCAGGAGTGGCTACGACAATCAATCCTATTGCACAACAATATGTAGCACCCATGGTACAGGAACAACTACATAAAACAGTAAGAGGCACCATCCAATACGAATCTATGCATATAGCATGGAATGGAGATGTGGAACTACAGAATGTTACAGTTCGAGATGAACAAAATCATTTGGTCGCAACCGTTCCAACAATGGCAGTGTCTTTGAAATGGATATCAATACCATCTATTCTACAAGGGTCTTCTCAGGGATCCGCTATCGTGTCCACAATTACTATGGAACGACCTGAAGTTCACGTATGGCAATTAGCCGATGGAACTTGGAATGTAAATTCTTTAGTTGTGTCGACGCCTAAGAGTAATAAGAAATCCTTTGATGGGAACATTGTTGTTAATGATGCTACAGGTATCATTCGATTTAAGGATGGTAATGTACATAGACTTACAAAATTGGATGGCAATGTTGCGTTGAATTTAGATGGTATGTCAAAAGGGGCTTTGAATGGTTTGCTTGATAATCATTCCTTTGCTCTTAATGGTTCTGTAGATATGAATAAAACAGAGGATTTTGATCTTTTCGTACAAGCGGATATGGTTGATATCTCTGGCTTTATGAATCTTGTGCCAATAAAGAAAAATATATCTATATCTAAAGGTATATTGCATGATGTGAAAACCCAAATTAAAGGGCGAGATGGGGCCTATACGATGGCGGGAAACCTCTCCTTTGATGGTGTTAACGGATCCTATAAAGATGGAGCATCTACGTATACGATTACCGAAGGGAATGGACGTATATTTTTCCAAAATAAAAATATCTTAATCAGCCAAAGTAAATGGAATGTAAACAATCAAGCTGTAAAACTTAACGGCTTGGTGACATTAGATGATAAAGTAGGATTAAATCTTAACGCTGTAGCAGATTCTGTAGCATTAGAGGCTTTCACGGAAAATCAAATTAGTGGTACTGTTGGCGGACGTGTTCATATTGGTGGTACTAGTGTTGACCCTTATGTGTCTGGCACTATTAAGAGTAGTGGTTTTTCTTATGGGGACTACCATATTGATAGCGGAGATGCAAATATTGCTTATTATAATAGTACATTAGATATCCGTGATGCTACATTATATGTTGGTCGCGGTAGTGTAAAAGCTAAGGGTCAATATAATTTTGATAGTGGTGATTTTTCTGTGGATAGCACCATTCACGATGCAGAAATTGCTTCATTTACACAGAATTTATCGTATCCTGTATCTGGTGTGATGAATGGTAGAGTTCTTGTTAATGGTAAAAATAGCATTATTACTGTTATAGAAGGCGATGTTAGAGGTTCTAATATCGTTTCCAGTGGTGTTGCAGTGGACTCAGCACAGGCTACGTTCCGTAAGTCCGGCAATCACACTGATGTGGCTGTTGTTGGTGATATGGGAAATGGTAAGATTAGTGGCTATGGCACTATAGAAGGAAATCAGTTAAATTTATCTTTATCCGCAGATTCCATTGATGCAACTAGCTTTAATGGTTTTATTGGAAATGGTTTAGCTGGCACGCTTACGGGCCATGCACTTGTAACTGGAGATATAGATAATGTATCGGTAGAGGGGCGCATTACTAGTCCTGAAATAATTTATAATGGCAGTCGTTTGAACTCGATTAATGCGGGCTTTACAATAAAAGACCATGTTTTAGATTTGCAAGATGCCTCTATTGGTGATGGCGATGGTGCTTTCACAGTTAATGGTACTTTGAATTTGAAATCTAAAGCTTTATCTATGCGTGCCCGTGCAAAGGCAGTTCGCATAGAAAATCTTATTAGGCCATTTAGCAATATACCGATTACAGGCTGGTTTGAATCTGAAAATGATATTCATGGCACCTTAGATAATCCATATATTCAAGGTCATTCTCGTTTATATGATGGTTCGTATAATGGCAAATTAATTAGTGACGCTAATTTTGACTATACATTAAAAGATAAGGTACTTACACTATCAAACTTTACCGTTCAAGGTTATGGTGCTATTATTCGTGGCTCTGGTACCGCATCAGAGTCAGTCTTAGATATTAATTTAGACGGTAAGGATATAGATATAGGTCGCTTGTTAGTCAATACAGATTATAATGTGAAAGGTTATGTACAAGCAAAAGGCCATATTGGCGGTTCCTTATATAATCCTAATTTTAATGGAACTGTAACCTCTAATCTGCTCGTAATCAATGGAGAGGGGATTAGCAATGTAGATGGCACGATTTATGCGGATAAAACCGTTATCAATCTAGAAAACTTTGGTTTTGATGAAGAAAATGGTGGCCGATATACGGCACGGGCAGGTATGTCGCTCGTAGGGGATAAGCGTCTATTCGGAACTTTACAAATTACCAATGGTCGTGTATCCAATCTTTTGGCATTACTTGGTAAACCAGTAGATACATTAGATGGTTCTTTGAGCGGAACCGTTGATTTAGGTGGTACTTATAATAATCCGAACATTAATGTAGTAGGTTCTATCAACAATGTATCTATAGATGACAAAGTGGTAGGAGATGCAAAAGTTGATGTAGCTTTAGAAAATCGTAAATTTAAAATTCGTACATTAAAGTTACCTGTTGATGATGGTCTTGTTGCAGCGGGCGGTACAATTGATTTGGATGGCGATGCAGATTTACAAATTGCTGTTCGCGATGTTGATATCAAGCCATTCTTGCCTCTTATCGGTAAGGATATTAAAGCTACTGGTTCCGTTACAGGCGTTATTAATATGACAGGAGCTACGAAAAATCCTAAGGTTGAACTCTCTGCAAGTTTAGCGAACGGATCTTATAATGGGATTGACATAGATCAAGGCTTTGTATTGGCTACCATGCAAGATCATGTTATCAATGTCCAACGTATTCAAGGTGCAAAAGGGGATTATAAGCTAAGTGTTTATGGAAGAATCCCGCTAGCTGCTTTATATACTACAGGATATCTTGATGCTAATGATTCTAAAGCTATGGATATGACTGTTGATTTCAATGAAGCAGGTATGGCTGTTATCCCACTCGTTACTGATACTGTTCAAGATGCAACAGGTGCGCTGAAAGGTGTCGTTCATATAACCGGAACTCTAGACCAACCACAGGCGTATGGGACTGTATCTGTTCGAAACGGTACCATGAAGATTAAGAGCCTTGGCAATGACATTAAAAATATTGATGGCGATTTGATTTTCTCAGGTCAACAAGGTGACTTCCAGTCTCGTATATCTATGGGGAAAGGTTCTGCAGGGTTAGCGGCTAAGATTAACTGGACAGGACATACGATGACTAGCTATCGTATGGCGGCTCAGTTAGAAGGACTTAATATAGCCAATGAATATGTTGATGGACCTTTAAACGGTGAACTCTACATAGCAGAAAAAGATGGAATTCCAACACTTATGGGGAATTTAAATTTAGAGAATATTAAATTTAAGATTCCATTGGCTCTTGAGTCTAGTGAAAGTACTCGTAATATAGGGATTGATGTTAATGTTCACGCTGGTAAAAATGTGCGTCTCTATGACAAAACCTTGTATAATATGCAAATTAAAGGAGATGTTCATTTTGGAGGCTCTGTTTTCGAACCTTCTGCTAGTGGTCAGTTTAATGTGGTGAGTGGTACCTTTAAATATCTAAGTCATACTTTTGATATTAATAAGGGGACCGCTACCTTTGCAACAGGGTCTTACTTGCCGATGCTTCAAATTGAAGCCGATACAAATGTGGGGAACTATAATATTAGCCTGGGTGTAAAAGGCACTGTGGACCATATGGACTTAACGCTTAAGTCAGAACCAGCACTATCACGGGAAACAAATCATTTCCATGTTAACCTTTGGTCGTGGCGAGCCTTCGAATAGTAGTACTATTACAAATGAAGATGCGAATGCTTTGGCTGTGGCTAGTGCGCAAATGTTTGCTTTTGGCTATGTACAAGATGCAATGAAAAATGCATTGGGCCTAGATCGTGTGAATATTACAACAGGATCGATTGATCCTAATGAACCGACTAGTAAGGAAACTGCGGGGAATTATAACATTGAAATTGGCAAGTATGTATTGCCAAGAACGATGATTACCTATACACAGGGAATCAATAATAAGCAAAACAAATATGGTATTGAATATTCGTTAAGACGAAGTGTTAAATTTAATGCTTGGCATACATCACAGGGTAGTACATACATTGGTGGTCGTTGGACACGCGAGTTTTAACAATGATGACTATAATGGAGAAACTTAATAAGGGCCTTCATTATAGTCATTTTAATTTCATAAAATTGAATTATAGTAGTACTAATTCCCAGTATTATATGATATAATAATAAAGATTTAATACTCTTTAAGAGGGATAGTTTAGGAGGATTTTATGTTAACAAGCAAAGCCTATAAACGTATGCTCGCAGCATCCGTGTTGACTGCCGTTATGGGTACTGGCAGTGTTTTTGCTGCGGAAGTGCAAACGGGCTATACACCAGTTATGAATGCATCCACTACTGCAGATGCAGCGACTACTGAAGATACAACAACAAAAGCAGCTGTATATAATGCAGGTACTGAAAAAGGTGCTAATACACAAGATGATACTGATGCGGCTATTTTAGCAGCTCGTGGTGATACTACATTATCTTCTGATGGTACCGTAGTACAAGGTTCCGATGGTACTGTAACTGTTAATAATGCAGCGTTAAAGACTGATGATAAACAAGTTAAAATGATATCCAAAACAACAGCCGGCACAGATTTGGATAAGGTTGCTGAAAATGGTCAAGCACAAGCTGTGACATCTATTGAAGCACAATTTGTTTCATCTGCTAGTGCAGAAACTGTAAATCCATATGTAGGTAAAACAATTACAGGGCTTTCTGTTTCTGGCGTATCTCCTGAGTATGCTGCTCAATTAATGACCTTGCTTTCTGAAAGAGTAGGCGATGCTGTTTCTGTTGATGGCGTTTTTAAAGATATACAAAGCTTGGGTAATAGTGGTTATCTTTCTGAAGTTAATCCTATCTTCACAACGGTTCCAGAAGGCGTAAAAATCGACTTTGCTGTTGTAACTAATCCTGTAGTAAGCGGCGTTGTATTCGAAGGTAATTCCGTTTATACATCTCAAGTATTGACTAACTATATGGCGATTCCTGAAGGTCAAATCATGAACTCCGTATATGTAGGTCAAAAAATTCAAGGTATTAATGCAGCTTATGCTCGTGATGGCTATATGTTAGCTCATGTAGATGGCATTGCTGTAGATGATAATGGCATGATTCATGTTCATATCGTAGAAGGCATTGTTGAAGCGATTGTACCAGCAGGTAACAAAAAAACTCGCGATAAGGTTATTACTCGTGAATTCGTACAAAAAACTGGTAAACCATTCAATAAATTCTTGGTGCGTCGTTCCGTAGAACGCGTATATAACTTAGGTTTCTTTGATGATGTAAACGTACGTATGTTGCCAGGTGATAAAAATCCTAACAACGTAATCATCGAAATCGACGTATTAGAACATAAAACTGGTACTATTACATTAGGTGCTGGTTACTCTAAAGCTGATGGCTTAATGGGTATCATTGAGTTTGGTGAAGAAAACCTTCGTGGTACTGGTGACAAATTCAAAGTTCATTGGGAAATCGGTGGTAAGAAAAAATATAAAAACTATCAAGTTTCTTACTTGAAACCTTGGATTGACCACAGAGGCACATCTCTTGGTTTCTCCTTCTTCAACCGCGAAGACGAATATACTGATTACAACAGTGATGGTAGTGAAGTTGCAGAATACAATAAAAAATCTAGAGGCTTCAATATCTCCTTTGGTCGTCAAACAGGTGAATATACACGTGATTACTTAACATTAGAATCCCGCAAGGATACTTATAGATTTGATCCTGATGAAAATTCTAACAGCTTGTATCGCTATGATATGGATGGTACTTATGGACCAAATAATGGTATTGATTTCAAAGGTATGAATTATGTTGGTAAAAACTTTGGTACTATTAACTCCATTACATGGCAAAGGTATACGATTCCCGTGATAACATTTATGAACCAACTCGTGGTCGTCGTATTTCCTACACTGCACAATGGGCTGGTCATGGCTTAGGCGGTGACTTTGATTTCTATAAATTCACAGCTGAAATGCGTGCATACAAAAAAATCGGTTCCAAAAATGTATTAGCATTCCGCGCACGTGGTGGCTTTATCCAAGGTGATGCACCTTATAGCCAATTATTCACATTAGGTGGTGCAGATACATTGCGTGGTTATGAAGATGATCAATTCCGCGGTAAGAATATGTATAATGCGACATTGGAATTCCGCTTCCCTATCGTTAAAAAGGTAAGTGGCGCATTATTTACAGATATCGGTGATGCATGGGATGCACCAAATGTTCCATGGTATAAAAACACTAAGAGCTTCAACTATGGCGTTGGTGCCGGTGTTCGTATCACTACACCAATCGGTCCAGTTAAACTTGACTATGGTGTTGGTAAAGATAAGAAGAAATTCCACTTCAGTTTTGGTACACAATTCTAATATTGAGACATATTATGGTGAAAGCACCTTCCTTAGAGGGGGCTTTCACCAATATCTCTATTATGGCACTCGTAGTGCTTACATTAACAGAAATGAGGAATGTTCATTATGATGAGAATGATGAATAACAAGACGAATGTGAAAATATTCTCTATTGTTATTGCTGCAGTTTTTATTATTGGTATTGGTGCATTGGCGTATACACAAATGGCCACACCAGGCAGCAGCGCTGCTAGTAATGTTGGTATTATCGACATGAGCCGATTAGATAATCCGGAAAATCCTGTATATGTGAAGGCCGCAAAGGAATTTACTGATTATCGCAGTCAAGTAGCAGCTGATATGCAAGCAAAGGTAGATGCCGCTCAAGATGATGCGACTAAAGCAAAAATCAAACAAGAAGCACAAGCTAATGTAGAAAAGAAAATGGAAGAAATGAATAAACAGATGGCTAATAAAACAATGGAAGCTGCTAAATCTGTTGGCGATGCTAAAGGTTTATCCGTTGTTCTTCCTAAAGAAGCTGTTCTTTATGGTGGCGTAGATATTACAGATCAAGTACTTAAGAAACTTGCATCAGATGCAAATAATAACGATACACTAGTAATCGGATAAGGGTGAGCAGTATGGGGCTAAAAAAACGGTACATAGGATTATTTCTGTTTTTAGTAGCTGCACTGATTGCAATGTATGGAGCCTATGGATTTATTACTAATCGACAATCTTCGAATGGACCGTCTATTGGGGTGGTACAAATTGAAGATGTACTAGAGTTTAATCCGTCTTATGAAGATTATAAGCTTGCAAAGCAAGAGTTAGAACAATTAAGGACTCAATATGCTTTGGAACAAGAGGCATTAAACACTAAATCTGAGATGCAGGAAGAACAACTAAAATCATTGTCTCTAGATACAACTTTGTCGGACGCATTGAATGTGGAATTGCAAACACGTATTGCAACGAAACAAAATCAACTTAATGCACAGCTCGATGCAAAACGGGCTGAGTTAGTTAAGAAATATATGGAAGAACTTAAGTATTCTAACAAGGGTTATGACTTGGAAATCGTAAACTTGCAATTGCAGTTATATGCTTTTGAAAGTCGGATTTTTATTGATGAGGCTCAAAAAGAGGCTGCACTAAGTCAAAAAGCTAAAATAGAAAACCGTCTTCAAGAGTTATTGGCTAAACGCAAACCGTCAAATTTTGATCTAGATTCGATACGATCTAAAGTAGATGCAGAATTAAAACCTATCCGTGATGCGGCGGAACGAGAATTAAAGCAGTATGCAGAGTCTGTACAGGCGGAATTAGCTAAAAAACGTGATACAATGATGCAAAATCAAGCAAAGGCTATTGTGTCATCTAATAAATTGCCAGTTCCTCAAGAGTGGAATGATAGTTGGGCTAAAAAATTGTCAGATAAAGAGGCAGAAGTAAATGCACTGCATGAAGCGATTTAGAGGATGTGCGTATGCGTGTTGCTATTATTGCTCAGGAACGTCATTTAGATCTCGTTTTGATTGATCATGGTGGAAATATCAAGGGACTTGATATAACGGATGCTGTCAAAGCATCGTATCGGGTTCAGTAAGGAGTATATGATGAATAAAAAAGTAAAATCTTTAATTTTAGGTGCTACAATGATTATGGCACTACCAATTATCGGTGGCTGTGGTGGCAACAACATCGGCTATGTAGATTCTCAAAAAATTATGACGCAAACATCTAAGTCTATTGAAATTAATAAAGAAATCAATGCAAAAGGCAAAGAACTACAAGCTAAGGTTGATGCTGCTGATGCAGAAGCTAAATTGCAAGTTATGACTGAAGCAAAGCAAGATTTTGATGCTTTCAGTGCATCTAAAACTCAAGAGTTGAAACAATATGTGGATCAACAAGTCAATGAATTAGCAAAAGAGAAAAAATTAGATGTAGTACTACTTAAAGGTGCAGTTATTGGTGGTGGCGTAGATGTAACCGATGATTTAATTAATAAAATGGGGAAAGCATCTGATGAGGATATTAAAGCCGCTGAAGCAGAAGTGAACGCACAAGACGCTCAGCAAGGTGAAACTCAACAAGCTCAACCAGCTGAAGCAGCAACAGCACAATAGTCATTAATACTTGGGGGGACTTAATCGTGGAAAAGACTATACGAGAGCTAGCACAATTGATCGGTGGTAAGGTAATCGGTGATGATTCTGTTGTTATTACAGAAACTCGTGGTTTTGAACAAGCTGCTCCACAATCTATTACCTTTGCTATTGGCGAATACGTAGAACATATTCATTTATGTAAGGCGGGTGCTATCATTCTCGAAGCCGAAGTGACTAATGCACCGATGCCACAAATCATTGTAGATAATGCAAAAGCCGCATTTGCGCAGGTGTTACAATTATTCCATCCACCTGTAATAGTGCCTCGTGAGGTACATCCTACAGCGATTATTGGAGAAAATGTTACATTGGGGAATAATGTTGCTATAGGTGCTTATTGTGTAATCAATGATAATGCTGTAATTGGTGATAATGTAACAATTCGTACGTACGTTTATATTGGTCATAATACTCGTATTGGTAATGATTGTGATATTTATGCCGGTGCCATCGTTCATGAAAATTGTGTGCTAGGCAATCGCGTTGTATTACGCGCGAAAGCTGTAATCGGTGGTGAAGGATTTGGATTTGCTACTGAAAATGGTGTTCATACACATATTCCACAAGTGGGAAATGTTATTTTAGAAGACGATGTAGAGATTGGCTCTTGTACGACTATTGATAATGCTACAATGGGATCTACACTTGTTCGTAAAGGTACTAAAATCGATAATTTAGTTCACTTAGGTCATAATGTTGAAATTGGTGAAAACTGTTTCCTCATTGCACAAGTTGGCATTGCAGGTAGTACAAAATGTGGTAATAATGTAATTTTTGCAGGACAAACTGGTTGTACAGGTCATATTACAATTGGTGATAATGCAAAATTTGCTGGTAAAACTGGCATTACTGGTAATGTACCAGCGGATGCAGTTATGGCTGGCTATCCAATGCGTCCTCATAAGGAATGGTTAAAACTGTCTGCATATGAACATCGTTTGCCAGAGATGGTAAAAACTGTAAAACAGTTGCAGAAAGAAATCGATGCTTTAAAAGCGCAGCTTAAGGAGAGCTAATACATCTATGTATAGGTTTATGAAGTTATTCAGTGCATTTATTTGTATGTTGCCGCATAGTATACAATATGCTATAGGTGCATTACTTGGTGAAATTGCATGGCTTGTTGTTCCACCAAAGCGAAAGCGGTTAGCTATCGGTCAGATTTTATTTTGTAAAATCACTGATGATCCAGTAGAAGCAAAACGTATTGCCAAGGCAAGTACGACACGTTTTGGTCGTATGATTATAGACGTATTACGCTACCCTGAAATCAAAGATGGCGATTATCGAGATATGGTTACTTTTATAAATCGTGAAATACTCGATGAAGCTTTGGCTGATGGCAAAGGTGCTATTTTGGCAGCTGTTCATAGTGGCAACTGGGAGCTACTTGGTGGCGTATTAGCGTCTGAAGGGTATCCTCTTATTTCGGTGGCTATGAAGCAGAATGGTGATGCGGATAAGTTTATCAATGAATATCGCGAAATTATGCATCAACATGTGATGTACAAAACTAGTGTACGCGATATGGTGAAAGCTTTAAAAATGGAGCCTTCTTAGGGTTGATTATGGATCAGGATCCCGGTGAAGACGGTGTGTTGGTACCGTTTTTTGGGTATGAAACACTTACTGCAGATGGCCCCGCTGTTTTAGGGCGCATGCAGGAGGTGCCTATCATTTTTGTTACCATGCATTATAGTCCATATTCTGGTAAGCATGAAATCGAAGTGCATCAACCTTTATATGTTGAAAAAACAGATGATAAAAAGCGAGATATTGCAGTTACAACGATTATGCTCAATGAATTTATTGAGGATTACATTCGACGTTATCCGGAAGATTGGTTCTGGTTACACAATCGTTGGAAATGGACTCGCCGATATTATGGTGAAAAAATAGAAACTCCTCCAGATGTATTTCATTAAAAAAATATAAAAAGTATAATCGGCGTTGCAGATGTTTTTTAATAAAGATTTGCAACGCCGAATTTTTGTGCTCTCTTAGTTGATAAGTGGTCTTATATTCTTGTAACAGCTATGCAAATAGGGTATAATACAGTATGGTGTATAGTAAACATGGAATTAGATTATGAAAGGACAATCTTATGAGTAAGCCACAACAAACAATTAAACAGGCTGTTTCATATAAGGGAATTGGCCTTCATAGCGGAGAGCCTGTAACCATGGTTTTTAAACCAGCACCTGAAAATACAGGAATTGTGTTTGTGCGCTCTGATATTGAGGGAAACCCTTCTGTACGAGCACACATTAATAATGTGACGAACACTATGCGCGCTACTACTTTGGAAAATGGGGAAGCAAAGGTTTTTACCGTTGAGCATGTAATGGCCGCATTCAGTGCTATGAATATTGATAACTGTTTTATTGAAATGGACTCACCAGAACCTCCTGTAGGTGACGGGAGTAGTGCAGTATTTGTTGATTTAATTCTTCAAGCGGGGATTGAGCAGCAACAAGCTGAGCGTCGTGTGTATAAGGTTATGCGGAGTCACTCAGTGTATGATGGGGATAGGTTTATTCTTATTGTACCTTATGATGGATATCGAGTTACCTTTACATCTATTAATCCACATCCATTACTAGGAACACAACATTGTGATTTGATGTAACACCTGATTACTTCAAAGAACATATTGGTTCAGCTAGAACCATAGGTTTTCTAAAGGAATTAGATCAATTGAAGGCGATGGGATTAGCTAAGGGTGGTAGTACTGATAATGCACTTGTGTATGATGATGAAACTTGCTTATCAGTGCCTCGTTTTGATGATGAATTGGTACGTCATAAAGCTCTTGATGTCATAGGAGACTTATACTTGTTAGGTCCTATTGAGGGGCATGTAATTGCGTTGAAATCGAGCCATGAGCTTAATTCTCGTTTGGCTCGTAGTATAATGGAAGAAATAAGGGAGACACAGCAATGATTCTTAACCACGAAGATATTTTAGAAATTTTACCACATCGTTATCCTATGCTTTTGGTGGATCGTATTATCGAATTAGAACCGATGAAACGTGCTGTGGGTATTAAAAATGCTACATTTAATGAATTATTCTTTCAAGGTCATTTCCCAGGCAATCCGGTTATGCCAGGCGTATTGCTAACTGAAGCAATTGCTCAAGTGGGTGGGATTGCACTATTGTATCCGGAAGAAAATCGTGGATTAACACCTATGTTTACAGGTATTGATAAGGTTCGTTTCCGTCATCCTGTAAAACCTGGTGATGTTGTACGTATGGAAGTTGACATCGTAAAGATTAAAGGCCGTATGGGTAAGGTTGAAGGTCGCGCTTATGTAGGCGATAAGCTTTGTGCTAGCGGTGAATACATGTTTGCCCTCGTATAATAGACTTAAGGAGTGATTATAGTGATAGTTGTAGGCATGGAAAATGCGGAATCCAACATTCATAACACTGCCATAGTGCATCCGAATGCTAAACTGGGTAAAGATGTTATCATTGGACCTGGTGCCGTCATTGGGGAAAATGTAGAAATAGGGGATGGCACTCAGATTGGTGCGAATGTTGTTATTGGTGGTTGGACGACTATAGGTAAACGCTGTGAGATTTATCCGGGCGCATCTATTGGTTTAGAACCGCAAGATTTAAAATTTAAAGGCGAAAAGAGTTATTGCTATATTGGTGATGAAACGGTTATCCGTGAATGTGTTACGATTAGTCGTGCGACTGGAGAAGGCGAAGAAACTCGCGTAGGCAATAATTGTTTATTACAAGCATGTACGCATGTAGCCCATAATTGTATTGTGGGGAACAATGTAATTATGAGTAATTGTGCAGGTTTAGCAGGTCATGCTATCGTTGAAGACCGCGTTGTTATAGGTGGTCTTGCTGGTGTTCATCAATTTGTGAAAATTGGGCGTAATGCAATGGTTGGTGGTATGGCTAAAGTTGTACAAGATATTCCACCTTATGTCATTGCAGATGGTCAGCCAGCTCGCGTTATTGGCTTGAATTCTGTGGGGCTATCTCGTGCAGGTATTTCAGAAGAGGTGCGTCGTAACTTGAAACAAGCATTCCGTATCATTTATCGCTCTGGATTTAGTTTGTCTAGAGCAATCGAAGAAATGGAAATGCAGCTCGATTCCTCTGTGGAAATTGAAAATCTACTACGTTTCTTGCGCAATGCTGATCGTGGCATCATGCGTACGCGACGCGATTAATAAGAAACTCTACATTATGATTATATAATGTAGAGTTTTTTTGTGTTATTTTATACTCTTTTTAAAGGTCGGTTTTAAGGGGGAAAGATAGGAAAATACTGTATTTTAAAAGCTAGAAATACACTGAAATTATAGTAAAAATACGTGATTTATAGTACAATATATTGTATATGAGTGTGTCTTAAAAAATATACTTACAATAAATGATTTAGTGAATTGTTGTGGACCGTTTGCGGCTTCACATAGGAGGTATAGTCGTGGCAAAGGTAGGTTTAATTGCAGGTATTGGCGTTTTACCTGTTGAGTTCATGCGTGCTGCTCATATGTTGGGGCATCAAGTAGTAGTCATCGGTGTTGTGCCGGATACTGATCCAATATTAGAACAAGAAGCAGATGTCTTTTACCATATTGGCGTAGCTAAGCTGGGTAAGATCTTTAAGACCCTAAAAAAAGAGGGTGTTACGGAAATAACCATGCTTGGCAAGGTAACAAAGGAAATTTTATATAAAGGTTTAACATTTCCAGATTTAAAAACATTAGGCGTACTTAAACGGTTGAAAAATCGTAAAGATGATACGATTATGCTCGCCATTGTTGATGAGATTGAGCGGGAAGGATTTACCGTACTAGATCAAACGGTATATATGAAACCTTTTATGCCAAAGGTGGGGGTATTAACAAAACAACAACCAACAGAAGAACAGTGGCAAGATATATGCTTTGGTTTTGAATTAGCAAAGCATATGGGGGCTCTTGATATTGGGCAAACTGTTGTAGTAAAGAATAAGGCAGCCATGGCTATTGAAGCAATAGAGGGGACAGATAAATGTATCCTTAGAGGTGGAGAACTTGGTAGAGGAGAGTCTGTTGTTGTGAAAACAGAAAAACCAAATCAAGATGTTCGTTTCGATGTTCCTGCTGTTGGTATTAAAACATTGATGTCTATGATTGACAGTGGGTGTAAGGTTCTTGCCGTAGAGGCTGAAAAAACGATATTTGTACAACAATCAGACGTACTCGATATGGCAAATCGCCATAACATTGTAATTTGTGCTGTAGACCAAGCATTTGTAGATGCTAGAAAGGATCAATGATGAAAATTATGTTTTCTGCTGGCGAAGCGTCCGGTGATACTCACGGCGCTAGCGTAGCCAAAGCGCTTTCACAACTCGATTCCAGTGTCGAAATGTTCGGCATGGGCGGCACCTTGATGGAACAAGCCGGTGTTCGTATCGTTTATGATATTAAAAATCTTGGCGTTATTGGTATTGTAGAAATCATAAAATCATTGCCAAAGTTCTTTAAATTACGGAGCTTTTTAAAGGAAATCATGATAAAAGAAAAACCAGATGTTCTGGTTTGTATTGATTATCCGGGTTTTAATATGAAGTTGGCCGAGGTAGCTCATCAATTGGGCATCCCTGTGCTATATTATATAGCTCCTACAATTTGGGCATGGCACAGTAGTCGTGGTAAGACAATTAAGAAGTTTGTTACAAAGGTAGCTTCAATTTTTCCTTTTGAAGCTGAAGCATACCGCAAGTTTAATTGTGATGTAGAATTTGTAGGTCATCCATTAGTAGATATTGTGCATCCTACAATGACTAAAGCAGAAGCCATGGAATATTTTGGGGCTCGACCTGAAGCTAAACGTATTTTATTGATGCCTGGTAGTCGTAAACAAGAGGTGCTATCACTATTAGATGTGATGCTTGAAAGTGGAGAATGCTTAATGCAGTCCCATGAAGATGTTCAGTTCTTTTTACCTCGTGCACATACGATTGACCGTAGTGAATTAGAGGCTTTATCAAGGAACGAAAGGTTCCTGTAACAATCACAGAGAATCATACTTATGATTTGATGCAAATCTGTGATGTATGTTTAGCTGCATCGGGGACGGCTACTTTAGAAACGGCTATGATGGAGTTGCCTACAGTATTGTTGTATAAGGTGTCACCTATTACATATGGTATTGGTAAAATGGTCGTAAATCTTACACATGTAGGTTTACCAAATATTGTGGCAGGGAAGGAAGTCATACCTGAACTACTACAAGGCGATGTTTCTGTCGATGCTATAGTAAACACAGTGTTACCTTTGTTAGATGATTTACATATAAACCAAAGCATGCGCACAGAATTGCGTGGCGTAAAGGAAAAACTAGGCGAGTCGGGAGCTGTCAATCGCGTGGCTCAATTGATTTACGACTTAGGTAAGGAGAGAATTAATGAATAGTTACTCACGTTTGTTGTACTTTGTGAGACCCTATTATAAGCGAATGATATTTGCTGTCTTTTGCATGATTGTGGCTGCTGCAGCATATTTAGTAGTACCTTGGCTCATTAAAAATGTGGTGGACCAAGTATTGCAAGATAAAAATATGTTTATGCTAAACCTCATCGTAGGGGCCATCATTTTGATATTTTTAATTCGTGGCTTTGCTACATATGGTCAAACCTACAATATGTCCTATATTGGCCAACGGGTTATTATCGATGTGCGTGAAGCAATCTTTAAACATCTACAACGATTGTCTTTGTCATATTTTGATCGTCGTAAAACGGGCGTTATCATGAGTAATCTCACAAATGACGTAGCTGCATTGCAATCGGCTGTGGTAGATAATTTGATTTCTCTCATCACGGAATCTGTAACCTTAATTGGTTCTTTGGTTTCCATGTTGTTAATCGATTGGAAATTGACTTTGGTTACATTTATAACAGTTCCAATGGTATTGATTATAATCAATGTATTTGGTAAAAGATTACGTTTAGCAGGACATGATGTACAAGGACGTATAGCTGATATTACAGCTCTCCTACAAGAGGTTATTTCTGCTATTCGCGTTGTGAAATCATTTGCTCGTGAAGGCTTTGAGATTAATCGTTTCGAAGTTGAAAATCAGCGTAACTTTGATGCTGTAATTAAAGCTACTAAATTGACGAGTTTATTAAGTCCAATGGTTGAGTTCTCTGCAGCGATTGCAGTGGCTGTAATTCTTTGGTATGGTGGCTATTCCGTAGTTACAGGCACGATTACAGCAGGTTCTTTGATTGCGTTCTTAATTTATGCTATTAATTTATCAAACCCTGTTAAGCGTTTGAGTCAAGTGTATGGAAACATTCAAAAAGCATTGGCTGCAGCTGATCGCGTATTTGATATTCTCGATACAAAGGCTGATGTAGTAGAAAAAGAAAATGCAATTACTTTACCAGATATTAAAGGGGATGTGGAATTTCAACATGTCGATTTTTCCTACGATGGTGAAAAAATGGCGTTATGTGATTTTAATTTATCCGTTAAGGCTGGTGAAAGTGTTGCCTTGGTAGGCCCGTCTGGCGCTGGTAAAACAACATTAGCCAATTTGTTGCCTCGATTCTATGATGTTACTGGCGGCTCTATTACCATCGATGGTACGGACATTAAAGATGTAACCTTTGCTTCATTGCGTAACCAAATTGGTTTAGTACCGCAAGAAACCGTTTTATTTAATGCATCCATAAAAGAAAATATCTTGTATGGCCGCTTAGATGCCACTGAAGAAGAAGTTTATGAAGCAGCTAAAGCAGCAAATGTCTTAGAATTTGTTGATAAGATGCCAGATGGTCTAGATACTATCGTAGGGTGAACGAGGAAGCTCTCTATCTGGTGGTCAACGTCAACGCGTTGCTATTGCACGAGCTATTTTGGAAAAAAATCCCTAAGATTCTGATTCTCGATGAAGCCACATCGGCACTTGATACAGAAAGTGAAAAAAACTTGTACAAGAAGCACTGGATCGCTTAATGGAAGGGCGTACAGCATTCGTAATTGCTCATCGCCTAAGCACTGTACAAAATGCGCATCAAATCGTTGTGTTAAATCAAGGTAAATTGGTAGAAAAAGGGACACACCAAGAATTGTTAGCCTTGGAAGGTGGTTTATATAACCATCTTTATTCCGTTCAGTTCTCTAATAAAGGATAAACATGTACTGGATATATAACGTATTGCTCATATTCTATTGGATTGGCCTTATACCGGTCATCTTATATCGCCTTGCTTTTTGAAGAAGGCTTTTATGAGCGTATAAAAACAAAGTGCAGGATATATGCCTGCAACACTATTGAAAAAAATAGAAGGGCGTCGTGCTATATGGATTCATGCTGCATCTGTAGGAGAAATTGTTGCGACAAGTCCATTGGTAAAAAGAGGTTAAACGAGAATTTCCAGAAGCTGTTGTAGTTGTATCTGTTGTTACTGCTACAGGTCATGCGATGGCACATCGGATTATTCCGGAGGCTGAAGGTATTATTTTTCTTCCCTTTAGATCTACCGTATTTAACACGAAAAAAATTTTGCATATCATAAAACCTATTACTATACTGTTAGTGGAAACCGAGATATGGCCAAACTTCTTGCGCATCGCTGAGTCTGAAAAAGATTCCTGTTATGATGGTGAATGGACGTATTTCCGACCGCAGTATGAAGCGCTACCGTTATATTAGTGCTTTCACCCGTGAAATGTTGAGTTCTATTGAACGATTCTGCATGCAGTCTAGCTTCGATGCGGAATATATATCTCGGCTCGGTGCCAATCCTGATGAGATTACCGTTACAGGTAATATGAAATATGATCAAACCTATGCAACTGTATCTGCTGAGGAAAAACAAGTTTTACTAGATGAGTTTGGTTTTGGTCATAATCATCCGATTATTGTTGCTGGTAGTACACATAAGGGTGAAGAGGAAGCACTGTTTGATTCATTTAAACAAGTGTTAGTGGAGTATCCTCATGCAAGATTGTTAATTGCACCTCGTGAGATATATAGAGGTCATGATGTACAATCATTAGCAAAACGCTATGGTTTAGAATCGATTTGTCGAAGTGATATGACAGAACCTGTTCATAAGGAAATTCCTGTTGTTGTACTCGATACGATTGGTGAATTAGGTCGTTTATATAGCTTAGGGGACATCATTTTCGTAGGTGGTTCACTTGTAAAAACAGGCGGTCATAATATTCTTGAACCAGCTGCTCATGGCAAACCAATTATTGTTGGTCCTCATATGTTTAACTTTAAGGAAATATTCAATCTCCTAAGTTCGAGAAATGCATGTAAGCAGGTTAAGAATCAAAAAGGTTTGACTAAAATGATTTTACATCTTTGTAAACATCCTGAGTTAGCGGAAGAAATGGGACAAAATTGTCTTGATATAATTAGTGAAAATCGTGGGGCTACACGTCGTAATACACAGGAACTACGTCAATTATTTGAATCACATCATATTATTCCGTAATAGGAATTTATAATAATCTATACGGAGGGAGGTGCCTACTATGAATGGTGAAGATATGTTTAAGAAAATTATGAGTGGTGAAGATCAATCAATTCTTGGTGATATAGCTAGATCTGGGTTGGCCTTGCTCAGCAAAGGCTACGAAAAAGCTGTTACCATGCGGAACTCGAAATTTGATGCTCATAAAGGCGTTGAAAAGGTATCGGTACCTGTAATTAGTGTAGGCAATATAACGGCTGGTGGTACTGGTAAAACCCCAATGGTTAGACTTATATGTGATATTTTAGGTCAGAAAGGTTTTCATCCAACCGTATTGAGTCGCGGCTATAGAGCTAAAGATAATAGCCAAAATATAATCATTTCAAAACATGGTTCCATTTTAGTAGAGCCAGAAGAAAGTGGCGATGAGGCTTGGTTATTGGCTAAGGTGTTACCAAATCGAGTGTTATCATTGGGCGTAAACGCGTAGATTCTGCACATATAGCGATTGATGAATTAGGTGCTGATTATCTCGTGATGGATGATGGCTTTCAACATCGTGCTCTTTATCGGGATAAGGATATCGTTTTAATCGATGCATCTAATCCATTTGGATACGAGCATGTATTGCCTAGAGGTTTACTAAGAGAACCTTTACACGGTCTTGAACGGGCTAGTATCATCGTTCTCACAAAGGTAGATCAAGTAGATCCAGGAATGGTATCCGCTCTGAAAAAACGATTGGCTAAGATAATACCTCAAAAGCCTGTGTATGAGACGGTGCACAAACCATGTGCTGTCTATACCCTTGATGAATGGGCTAATGGTGCTGAAGGAAGTCCGGTCGGTACTCATAATGATCTTCCTATTATGGCTGTAAGTGGTATTGGCAATCCTCAATCATTTACCAAAACATTGGAAGGTTGTGGCTATAATGTGGTTCATACCATGGGTTTTGGTGATCATCATGATTTTACAGATGATGATATTGTTGATATTTGGACGCAAGCTTTTGCGCATAAGGCTCAGGCTATCATGATAACCGAAAAAGATGCGGTTAAATTAAGTCAATTGCATACAATTGAAGATTTAAAAATGCCTGTATTCGTGCTATCTATAGGGATTGAGTTCCTTTCCGGAAAGCAAGAATTCATAGAAAATTTAGAGATTTAGTGTATAATAATAAGATACGCAAATAAAAGAAAAGGGGTTTTATTGTGAAGATTGGTTGCGTGATTCCAGCTCGGTTTGGCTCGACGCGATTGCCAGGTAAACCATTGGCAGATATCGCAGGTAAACCTATGATTCAACGTGTATATGAACGCGTAACAAATGCTAAAAAACCAGAGGTATTCATTGTAGCTACCGATGATCAACGTGTGTATGATGCGGTGCAATCCTTTGGTGGTACAGTGGTTATGACGGATGCTAATCATCCAACAGGAACTGATCGACTAGCTGAGGTAGCACAACAATATACAGATTTAGATGTTATCATTAACGTACAAGGTGATGAACCGATGATCGATGCTAATTTAATCGATCAACTGGCAGAACTCTTTGAATCTGATGACGTACTCCAAATGGCTACAGTAGCCACCCCTTTATTAGAAGAAGAATATGATGAACCTTCTGCTGTTAAGGTTATTTTAAATAAGCGAAATGATGCAATGTATTTTTCGCGCTCCTTGATTCCGTATCCACGACATGATTTTGTAAATACTCCGTTAAAACATATTGGCATATATGCATATCGTCGTCAGTTTTTATTAGACTATGCAAAAATGGAACCAACTGCAGCGGAACAAACAGAATCGTTAGAACAATTAAGAGCGTTAGAAAATGGATTTGCTATTCGCGTTATTACTACAGATAAACGATTTGTCGGTGTTGATACACCAGAAGACTTGGCTCGTGTAAATGCTATATTCGAGCAAGAGGAGAAATAAATGAAAACAGTACAAGTTGGCAATATGACAATTGGTGGCGGTAAAGGTCTGTTTGTATTAGCCGGTCCTTGTGTAATCGAAGATTATGACCGTACCTTAGCCATCGGTAAAGAGGCTAAGGCTATCTGCGAACGCCTTGGTGTTCCATATGTATTTAAGGCATCTTTTGATAAAGCTAATCGTTCTAGCTTTAATTCCTTCCGCGGCCCAGGTTTAGAAGAAGGATTGAAAATTTTAGCATCTATCAAAAAAGAGTTAAATGTTCCGGTCGTTAGCGATATTCACTCTATTGAACAAATTGAACCTGCTGCTGAGGTATTAGATATTTTACAAATTCCTGCATTCTTATGCCGCCAAACAGATTTAGTATATGGTGCTGCTAAAACAGGAAAATGTGTAAATGTTAAAAAAGGCCAATTTATGGCTCCAAAGGATATGGAAAATGTCCTTAATAAAATGAAGGAGTCCGGCAATGAAAATCTCATGCTTACAGAACGTGGTTTTAGCTTTGGCTATAATAATCTTGTTGTAGATATGAGATCATTCCCTATTATGCGTTCCTTTGATTATCCAGTGATTTTTGATGCTACACATAGCGTTCAATTACCAGGTGGGGCTGGTACAAAATCTAGTGGTAATCGTGAGTTCGTGCCGAATTTAGCGCGAGCAGCTGTTGCTAGTGGGGTAGACGGTTTATTCTTTGAAGTGCACGATAATCCAGAGGAAGCGCTTTCCGATGGTCCGAACATGGTATATTTAAATCAATTCGAAGACTTATTAAAAGACTTAGTAGCTATTGATAAAATAGTAAAACGATAAGGGGCGATAGTATTGGATATTTTAGAACAGGCCGCTCAAGTGCTTCATGAGGAAGCACAAGCGATAGAACAGTTAATAACAACATTAGATCAAAGTTTTGTAAATGCTGTTAACATGATTCTTGCATGTAAAGGTCGTGTTGTATGTACTGGCATGGGCAAATCTGGACATATTGGACGTAAGATTGCTGCTACATTAGCGAGTACAGGTACACCAGCATTATTTATGCACCCAGGGGAAGGTGTTCATGGCGATCTAGGTATGATTACTGAAGATGATGTGGTACTAGCCTTTTCTAATAGCGGAGAAACCGGTGAAATTATTAGTATTTTACCGTCCTTACGCCGCATCGGTGCTAAATTAATTTGCGTTGTAGGAAAACCTGAATCTACATTGGCTAAAAATTCCGATGTGGTTTTATTGGCTCAAGTTGAGCGTGAAGCGTGTCCACTTGGATTGGCACCAACTACAAGTACGACTGTAGCATTAGCATTAGGCGATGCTTTGGCTGTATGCTTATTAGAACGTCATCATTTTACTCCGGAAAACTTTGCTGTTTTCCATCCAGGTGGTTCTCTTGGTAGACGTTTGCTATTGACCGTAGAAAATATCATGCATGGTGGTGAAGATAATCCGGTTGTGCATAAAGGGGCAACAGTTCGTGATGCTCTATTTGTCATGACTGAAAAAGGTCTTGGTGCTACAAGTGTTGTGGATGAAGAAGGTCACTTAATCGGCCTTGTAACTGATGGTGATGTACGTCGTGGCCTTGATTCTGGTAGTAATTTCCTTGAATGGCCTGTGGAAGATATGATGACTAATATGCCACGCACCATTACGAAGGATAAATTAGCTGCTGAAGCTCTTCATGTAATGGAAAAGAATCAACCACGTCCAATTACCGTATTGCCTGTAGTGGATGCAGACGGTCATGCTTTAGGCATCGTTCACATTACAGATTTACTTCGTAGAGGCATTGTGTAATGGATATTAAGTGGATTATTCTCGATGTAGATGGCGTATTGACTGATGGAAAACTAATCTATACATCAAATGGGGAAGAGGTCAAAGAATTTTCTGCAAAGGATGGGTTAGGATTAGCGGCTGCTCATAAAGCAGGCCTTTCTCTTGCTATTATCACTGCTCGTGTATCTCCTATGGTAGAACGACGTGCTAAAGAATTGAAATTCGATGCCTTGTTGATGGGGCATGCCAATAAAACGGACGCATTGCGCTCTCTTTGTGAAAGCCATCACATTGAATTAGAAAACATTGCCTATATGGGTGATGACTTGAATGACTTAGGGGCTCTATCTCTTGTGGGATTACCAATGGCACCACAAAATGCGGCGCCTGAGGTAAAGCGAGTTGCTCAATTTGTATCGAACTATAATGGCGGTTCTGGTGCTGTGCGAGATGCCGTTGAATATATCTTAAAATCACAAAATATGTGGGATTTAGTTGTACAAGACTATACTATGGAGGCTCATAATCATGGGCAATAAAGGAGGTGAGCAGAATGAATAATGAATGGCAATACCACGTAGTAAAGGGGATTAGTTGGCTCGTATGTCGTTTGCCGTATAAGCTCATTTTGCTCATAGGTGCTAGCTTAGGTCCATTGTATGGAATCATTGCGAAGAAGCAAAAGCTAAGAGGCATTAAAAATATTAAAATTGGTATGAATATGAATGATGAGCAGGCTGAGGCTTTAATTGAAAAACTCTTTAAGAACCTTGGCCGTAGCGTCATGGAAATTTTATACATGCCAAACTTAACAAAGAAATTTATTAATGAGCATATTGAAATGCGTGGTATAGAGTATTTAGATAATGCTATTAAAGAAGATAAAGGCGTTATTGTTCTTACAGGTCATGTAGGTAACTGGGAATGGATGGGCGCGGCTTTAGCGTCTTATGGGTATCCTTCTACGACTATCGTAAAGAAACAACCTAATGCACAATTCACGCGTTTTATGAATGAGTATCGTGAAATGGTGGGGCTTGATGTTTTTGCCAGTGGTGGTAATGAAATTGTATCAGCTGCTAAAGCCTTGAAAAAGAAAAAGCTTTTAGGCTTTTTGGCTGACCAAGATGGCTATATTCATGGTTTACCAGTACCGTTCCTAGGACAACCCTCATCGGCTGTTGTAGGGCCTGCTACATTTGCAAAAAAATTTGACTCTCCAGTAGTTCCAATTTTTGCTTCCCGTAAACCCGAAGGTGGGCATATAGTTCATATATTGCCACCATTACATTACAAACATAGCGGTGATGATGATGTAGATATGTACACTCTTACAGAAGAATGTGTACGTGTTACAGAGGACTTTATCCGTGAACATCCAGATGAATGGATTTGGTTCCAGCATCGTTGGATGACTAAGATGAGCGAGATCGTTGATTACGATAAGAAATTAGAGATAAGGGAGAGGGCGCATGAAAAACAATAAAAAAATGATTGCTATTGTCGCAGCTATCGTCATTGCTCTCATTGGTCTTATCGCGTATATTTTACATGATTCTGGCGATTCAAATTCTCCGAAAACAACGGCTACAGGTCAATTGGTTAACTTCCAAGGGGCAGAGCTACAAGAGGAGAAGGATGGTAAGTTGGTGTGGGCCTTATCTGCTGAAAAAATCGAGTATGACCCGCGTTCAAAATCAATTGTACTTACTAATTTAAAGGGCCTTTTCTATCAGGATGATGTGACGACAACAATTACAGCACCTCATGCTGTATTATCTGGGGATCACAACTCGCTAGATGTTGATGGTGGTGTTACAGCATCTAATACTGAAGGCGCTAGCTTTAAAACTGATGCATTACATTTTGATAATAAGACAAAGTTACTTACTTCAAAAACTGCTTTTACATATGACTCAAAAGATATTACATTGGTTGGTGACAAGCTAGAAGGCAATATGTCTTTAAAACAAATTAAAGCAACTGGCCATGCTAAATTAACGAAAAAGTAAAGTTGAGGAATTGCGATGAATAAGAAACAATATATGGGCTTAGCTGTTATTTCAGCGATGATGTTATTATCTGTTACAGCTTGGGCTGCTAATGAAGGGCCTTTAACAATTAGTGCAGATACATTATCTTATGATGGTAATACGGGCCGTGCTGAAGCATCCGGCAATGTTGTTATTACACAACAAGATAAAACGATAACGGGCGCAAATGGTTGGTATAATACTAAAACTAGAGAAGCATCTCTCGATGGGGGTGTTTCCTTGATTGGCAGTAATATGGCTATGTCCGCACAATCTGTACACAGTATCAATGATAATCAATTTAGTGCTACCGGTGATGTTCATTTGCAACGGGATGATCGTCAAATTTGGTGATTCTGTTGAATACAACTCTGATACTGAATATGGTAAAGTGCTAGGTAATGCAAGATTAATTGCAGAAGGCACTACATTAACAGGTAATCAAGTAGAAGGTTGGTTGAAAGAAATCCGCGCTGTAGCACAAGGTGATGTAACATTTAATAATCCAGATCGTAATGTATCTGGCTCTGCTGATCGTGCTACTTACACTCAAACACCTAATCAAAATGACGGTGTTGTATTGCTTACTGGTTCTGCACATGCTGTACAAAATGGCAATGTGTTGAATGCACCTGAGTTGAAATTGTACTTGAATGATAACTCTGCGGAAACATTAGGCGGACGTAGTACATTAGTTATCTCACCTAACTAATAAGGATTAATTTATGTATATAGAAACTAAAAACCTAGTCAAAACATTCGATGGCCGAAATGTGGTAGACGGTGTTAGTCTTCATGTTGAAAAAGGGCAAGTCGTAGGTTTGCTCGGTCCTAATGGGGCAGGTAAGACCACATCGTTCTATATGATTGTAGGCATCGAAAAACCGACATCAGGTATTATTACAGTTGATGGCAAAGACATCACTATGTTGCCAATGTATAAACGTGCAGCGGAAGGTATTGGCTATTTACCACAAGAGGCATCTATTTTTAGAGCTATGACGGTAGAGGAAAATATTCGTGCCATGTTGGAAACGACAACTAAAACAAGTGATGAAATTGATACGATTGTAAATTCCCTAATTGATGAATTTAATATTGGTCATGTTCGTGAACGAAAAGGCATGCAGTTGTCTGGTGGTGAGCGTCGTCGTGTTGAAATCGCCCGTTGCTTAGCATTAGAGCCTAATTTTATCTTACTCGATGAACCTTTTGCGGGTGTAGACCCAATTGCGGTAGCCGATATTCAGCAAATTATTTTGCATGTAAAAAAACGAGGAATTGGAATTCTGATTACAGACCATAATGTGCGTGAAACATTGGGCATTGTTGATAAGGCGTATATCCTTAGCAGTGGTAAGATTCTTTTGGAAGGTACTCCTGAAGAAATTGCTAATGATCCAATCGCTCGTGAACATTATTTGGGTAACAATTTTAAATTATAGGAGGGACCATGCGCTTATTAGATACATATATTTTAAAAGCCTTTGTAGGTCCATTCCTATTCGGGGTATTTGCCTTTACCAGTATTTTTGTTGGTACAGGCACACTATTTCGTATTGCTCAATATATAACAGAATACGGTGCACCGTTATTGCTCGTTATGAAGGCGTTCTTCTTGGCTATGCCGAGCATTATTTTATTGACATTTCCTATGTCTGTATTACTGGGTTCATTAATGGCTTTCAGCAGACTAAGTAGCACTAGTGAAATCGTCGTTATGCGTGCTGGTGGTCTTAGTTTCTTGCGATTAGCTATGCCCGTATATATTTTGGCATTGGTTATTTCTATTGGGGCCGTTGCATTTAATGAATTTGTAGTACCTCGTACAAATAATATGTATCAAACCATAGTACGCGAAGAAATCATGAAAAATGCGACACCACAAACACAAAGCCATATTGTGTTAAAATCTATGAATGGTGATAATCTTAGCACCCTAATGTATGCTAAACACTATGATAGTGAAAGCAAACAACTTAGCATGATTACAGTACAGCAATTCAATGATAAAGGCGAATTGCAACAAGTAGAGAATGCTGAAAATGCTGAGTGGAATGGTCAAGTGTGGGTAATGCATAATGGTATTATCTATGATGTATCTGCTGGTGAAGGTGTAGAACGGACTATGCGATTTAAAGAGCAAGTTTTGCCAATTAAGTCTAGCCCTAGTGAAGTACAACAAGATCGTCGTAAACCAGAAGAACTAACTATTAAGGAGTTGCGTCATCAAATTAAGGCGTACAAAGCGGCATATACAAATACTAGCAAATTAGAAATGGAAATGTATCAACGCTTTACAATTCCATTGGCCAGCTTTGTGTTTGCTCTTGTAGGGGCCCCATTGGGATTGCAAAAACAAAGGTCTAGCTCATCCATTGGTTTTGGTATCAGTATTTTGATTATCTTCATCTACTATGGTGTCATGACCTTTGCTGGCGCGCTTGGTAAGGGTGGTGCTTTACCGACTTGGATGGCAGCCATGATTCCTGATGTATTGGGGATTATCGCAGGTTTATATTTGAATTGGCGTGTATCTCGATAAAGATTATATGTCATTAGGGTGTTAATCAATAAAGAAAGGAGGGCGTCATGCTTGTAGGTTTAAAAATTCTCTTTATTATCGCTATTATGGGCGGACTCATTGCCTATATGGGGGATAAATTAGGAACAAAAGTTGGCAAACACAAGATGTCCCTCTTTGGATTGAGACCTAAGCATACTTCAATTATCGTAACTATTGTGACGGGGCTTCTTGTTGCGGCTACTACGGTTGGGGTTCTTACGATTACATCGCAAAGTGTGCGAACTGCCCTTTTTGGGATGGATCAGTTGCGAGCCGATATGAATCGTTTAACTGCAGAGGTGGCTGCTAAAAATGCGGAGCTTGAGCGTGGTAAAGCCTTATTAGAAGCTAATAAGAAGGAATTAGCTGATCGTATGTCCGAAATCGAAGAGATTCGTAAAGAGGTAGAGCAAAGCCGTCAAGAATTAGCCGATGCAGAAGCCGCTAAATATGCTACAGAAGCAGAATTATCTGCGTTGCAAGCTTCCTATGATGCAGCATCTAAAAAACTAGCTGCTTTAGAGGCTACTCGTGCTAGCATGGAAAAACATATTGCTGAATTGCAAAAAACACAAGAAGAGTTGAAAACTGGTATTATTCATCTTCGTGAAGGTACTATTTTATTCCAAGTAGATCAATTATTGACGCAAGCTGTTGTTCGCAATGGTTTGAATCATAACGATGCACGTGAGGCGGTTAATAATATTATTGAAGACACCAATAAGCTAGTATTACGTCGACTAGGCGTTGAAGATCACGGTGAAACTGTTGTCTATGTGGATCGTCAAAATGTTGAGGTAGCCATCTCTAAAGTGGAAGAGGCTAAACCCCTATGGTTATTCAAGTAGTTGCTGCTGGTAATATTATTTCTGGTGAGTCTGCCGTTGCTACAATTCAGGTATATCCGCAACAATTTATCTATAAATCAGGTGATGTAATTTCTACAGCCGTTATTGATGGTGGTAGTAATGCACAAGTTAATATGCTTAGATTCCTAAAGCAAGTTAATGAACAAGCTAAGATGAAAGGGGTAATTCCTGATTCCTTATCAGGAGATATAGGGACGATACCTGGTGATGAGTTATTTACTGCTATTCGACGTATCAGCATGATGCATGGCAAAGTGCATGTAGAGGCTTATGCAGATGGTGATACCTATTCATCAGGTCCAGTACACATTAAACTGCGCATTACTCAAGTTACAGATACAGGTAAACTCATAAAATCAAATTAGTTTCTATATGAAAAGATCTATGTATTAATATTTAATACATAGGTCTTTTATTTTGTGATAAAATATAACTATTGTATTGAGGAATGAGGACAATAGTATGAATAATATATCGTATATAGCCGCTATCGATCCAGGGAATGAAAAGACAGGTGTGGCTATACTTTCACAAGCCGGTGAATTAATACATCGCACGATTATTGAAACTAAAACGTTTAATAGCTCTTTTGAAAGTTTAGTAAGCACATATCGTGGCATCAATCATATTGTATGTGGCAATGGGACTAATCATAAGCATTTGTATCCATCAATCCAACAAATTGGTCGCAACCACAAAATTACAACCAGCTTAATTGATGAATCGCATAGTACGGAAGATGCACGTAAATTGTATTGGCAATATAATCCACCTACTGGTTGGCGTAGATTCGTACCAAAAGGGATGCAATTTCCTCCTGAACCAGTTGATGATTTAACGGCCTATGTCATCGGCATGCGTTATACAAAGCAGCTTAAAGAGGAGCCTGTACTAGAGGTTAAAAAGGAAGAAAATTTGCAAGAATTAGAGGCTAAACGATTAGCAGCTTTTAAAAAATTATATAATGAAGGAGATACGAATGAGTGATGTCGTAAAAAAAAACACATTGGTCTAGTATACTGCTGAGATGTGTTTGGATGATCATAGGGGCATTGATTTATACAATTGGTCTTGATCTGTTTTTAGTACCTAATAATATTATCGATGGTGGTGTGGTTGGTATATCCTTGATGGCAGCTGAGCTTTCTGGTATATCGTTTAGTATATTTGTAGTTTTGCTTAATATACCATTTCTGTATGTAGGCTATCGTATTAATGGCAAGACCTTTACTATATCTACACTGTTCTCCATCGTCTGGATGGCTATATTTTCAAAATTTGCCCATGATTTTATACCGATAACGACAAATCCTTTTCTGGGGGCCATCTTTGGGGGGATTATTCTCGGTATTGGTGTGGGCCTAATTATACGAAATGGTGGCTGTCTTGATGGCTCTGAAATTGTAGCTATTATATTTGATAAACGCACCACCTTTTCTGTTGGTGAAATCGTAATGGCCATGAATTTAGTTATCTTAGGTGCAGCAGGTTTCGTATATAGTTGGGATAGTGCTATGTATTCTTTGGTGGCCTATTTTATTGCATATAAAATGATTGATGTAACGATTACAGGCCTTGAGGAATCCAAGGGTGTTATGATTATTACAGATGCAGATAATTCTAAAAAAATTGCAGATGCATTGAATGCTAAATTGAACAGAGGGGTAACGATTTTATATGGTGAGGGTGGCTATTTAAACACCTAAGCACGCTCTCTATTCCGTAGTAACGCGTTTAGAAATCACACGATTAAAGGATACCGTATATGAAGTCGATCCATCGGCTTTTATAACGATTCAAGACGTGCATGATGTATTTGGTGGCCGTTTTAATAAGAATGGTCATTAAGGGGGTTCTAATGAATAATAAATTTGTAAAAGAAACGTTAGACTGGATATATGCCATTGTGTTGGCTTTGGTTATTGCCATGGTAATCCATATTTTTCTCGTACAACCAACACGTGTATCTGGCGAATCGATGGATGATACACTTCATAATGGTCAATACTTAATCGTTACTAAATGGCAACATATTATGCGTGATATGCCTGATTATGGTCAAATTGTTATCATCGATAGCCGTGTTAACCGTGAACGCACATGGGTTGATGATGTAAAAGAGCCATTAATGAACTATGTAAGTGTAATCGATAAATCAGCTCAAACTAATGACGTATGGGTAAAACGCGTCATTGGTAGACCTGGTGATACATTAGAATTTAAAGACGGCCATGTATGGCGTAATGGTGAGCAATTACAAGAGCCATATACAAAGGATACAACTATGAATTATAGTCGTTCTACACCTGTAGTGGTACCGGAAGGTCATGTGTTTGTCATGGGGGATAACCGAAACCATTCTAGTGATAGTCGATTCATTGGTTCCGTACCTGTGGATCATGTGCTAGGCTTTGTAGAGTATGCTCTTTAAAGTTATATAAAACATAAAATCCAACAATAAGATCTATTCATGGAATAGGTCTTATTTTGTTTTATAATTAAACTGTCTATTATAAATAAGTAAAAAAATAATTAATTGTCGAGAAAAATTAGTGGTTAAACAAATTCTTTTTTTAGATATATAAAATGAAATTTCATACAATATAATTTTTAAGAAATATAGATAAATACTGGGTTTTATTAGTTAAAAATATTTCATGAAAGAAGTTTCATCATATTTAATTGCATAAAAATGCTTTTACAAATTTTGGAGGGAGTTGTATATTGACATCACAGAAAGACAACACAACAAGTTGTGGTGATATACAAGAATAGAAGAAGAGGAAACGTGGATACTCTACATGATGTTCTTATATAAATCATAACAAGATGTAAAGTCTTCTGATAATATATATTTTTTCTAAGTCTAAATAAAAAGACATTATCAGAAAGAAGGAATTTATTATGAAAAAACAATTTGCAACAGTATTAGCAGCAACAGCAGTTTTAGGTGTAACTACAGCATTCGCAGCAAACCCATTCTCCGATGTAACTCCTGATTCTTGGGCATACCAAGCAGTATCTCAATTAGCATCTGCTGGCATCGTTAATGGTTACCCAGATGGTACTTTCAAAGGTCAAAATGATATTACTCGTTACGAAATGGCACAAATGGTAGCTAAAGCAATGGCTAACCAAGATCGTGCAAATGCAGAACAACAAGCGATGATCAATCGTTTGGCTGATGAATTCTCCAACGAATTAAACAACTTGGGCGTTCGCGTTTCTAAATTAGAAGACCGTGTAGGTAATGTAAAAGTTACTGGTGATGCTCGTATCCGTTACCAAGGCTCTGAAGATAAAGGCGTATATAAGGACGGTAGCAAATCCTTAACTGATGGTCGAGCTCGTGTTCAATTCAACGCTAAGGTAAATGATAAGACTGACGCGGTAGTTCGTGTTAAAGGTGGCTATGAATTTGGTGATTCCACAAACGGTACAACTGCAAAAATTGATCGTGCTTATGTAGATCACAAATTTGGTCAAAGCGTATCCGCTAAAGCTGGTCGTTTCAATCAAACAATTGGTGGCGGCTTAATGTACGATGATACATTCGATGGTGCTCAATTGAATGTTGGTAATGATAAAATCCAAGTACAAGGTGCTTATGGTTATATGATGGAAGGCGCTGCAGCAGACAATGCTAAATCTGATAACCCATCTGTATCCTATGTAGGTGTTAAAGGTAAAATTGGTCAAGAATCTTCCGTTGGTGGGTTCTACTCCAGATTATCTAGTGGCAACTTAAATCACAATGGTGCTACCGTAGCAAATGATCACCAAACGTATATGGCTTCAATGCGGACTTCCATAAAGATAAAGTATGGGTTGGTGGTGAATGGTTGAAAGCTTCCGATGTTTCTAACTCTCAAGCTTGGACAGCTGGTGTAGGTTATGGTAATTACGACATCGCTAAAAAAGGGACTTGGGATGTGAAAGGTCAATACTTCAACCAAAAAGTTAATGCACCTATCGTAAGCTCCACTTGGAATCAAGCATATGACTTGACTAATACAAACAATGGCTACAAAGGTTACATGGCAACAGTTGACTATGCTGTACAAGATAATGTTGGTTTAAGCGCTGGTTATGGATTCAATTCTAAAGACCAAAGCGGTAACGATTTATCCGATTTCTACCGTGCAGAACTTAACTACAAATTCTAATGAGTAGTAAAAAAATATATAACACTATTTTGAAAACCCTCTCTTAAAGAACATACAATAGTATATATAAAGGGAGCCCTCCTTGAGAGGGCTCTTTTTGTATGTAAAATTAGAGAAATGCTATATGTAGTATGAGTATAAAAATGACGCAATAGATAGATGTGATTAGATAAAAAAAGATTAATGATTATGTAATTAATTAGTAAAAAGTTAATAATTTTGGTGAGAATGAATATCATTAAAATAAATATTGAATAAAAAGTGTAAAAAAATTGATTTTTTTAGAATATACAAAATGTATAGATAAAAATCTAAGTTTTTTTATGGGTATGAAAATAAATTTATGATAAATGAGAATGTAAGTGAGAAAAAAGGGTTTACATCAAAAATACTTCGTGCTAATATCATGGCAACAAGAGGCGATGAGCAAGACATACTGAAATCTCGATGAAGAATTATGGCGAGGAAACGTGGACACTCCCAAGAGAATTCTACACCTAGAAATTAGAATGAATTGTGAATCGTAGCTTGAAAAACAATTTTATTCTTATTTTTCAGAAAGAAGGAATTCAACTATGAAAAAACAATTCGCAGCAATCTTTGCAGCAACAGCAGTATTGGGTGTAACTACAGCTTTCGCAGCTAACCCATTCTCCGATGTAACTCCTGATTCTTGGGCATACCAAGCAGTATCCCAATTGGCAGCATCTGGTATCGTTAACGGTTACCCAGATGGCACTTTCAAAGGTCAAAATGACATCACTCGTTACGAAATGGCTCAAATGGTAGCTAAAGCTATGGCTAACCAAGACCGCGCTAACGCTGAACAACAAGCTATGATCAACCGTTTGGCTGATGAATTCTCCAACGAATTGAACAACTTGGGCGTTCGTGTAGCTCGTTTGGAAGACCGCGTTGGTAACGTAAAAGTTACTGGTGATGCTCGTCTTCGTTACCAAGATAAAGAACACGGTAACTCCAAATTTGACGCTCGTGCACGTTTGCAATTCAATGCAAAAGTAAATGATCGCACTGATGCAACAGTTCGTTTAGTTGCTGGCAACTTCGAATTTGGTAATGCTACAGCTGACACAACTGTAAAATTTGACCGTGCATTTGTTAACCACAAATTCGGTGAACGCGTATCCGTTAAAGCTGGTCGTTTTGGCCAAATGTTAGGTGCTGGTTTAGCATATGATGACGCTTTTGATGGTGTTCAATTCAATGCTGGTAACGAAAAAATCAACTTCCAAGCAGCTTATGGCTATGCAGTTGCTGGCGATGCATTCAAAACAAAGACAACTAATGATAACCCTGAATTAGTTGTAGCAAACTTGAATGGTAAAGTTGGTAAACACACTAACGTTGGTGGTTTCTACACTCGTGTAAATGGTGAAGATCTTCAACTTGGCGGTAAAGCTGTTAAAAATATCTACGGCTTCAACGCTGATGCTAACTTCGACAAAGTTTGGGTTGGTGGCGAATGGTTGAAAGCTTCTAACGTAGAAAAATCCCAAGCTTGGACTGCAGGCGTTGGCTATGGTAACTACAAACAATCTAAACAAGGTACTTGGGACGTTAAAGCTCAATACTTCAACCAAAAAGAAATGCTCCAATTCTTTCCACTACTTGGAACCATGTTTATGGTGCAGACTCCAAAGGTTGGATGGCAACTGTTGACTATGCATTGCAAAACAATGTTGGCTTGTCCGCTTACTATGGTTTCGGTTGGGAAACTCAAAATGGTGCTGATCAACCAGACTTCTACCGTGCAGACCTTAACTACAAATTCTAATTTGATAGTTACGCATATGAAAGAGACTCCTTCGGGGGTCTCTTTTTTGTTTGTAAAATTTCGACATATAGTATAGAAGAATTATTACTAATTAAAATGAAGGTGTATATAATACAATATAAATTCTTATAGCTTATACTTGTTTAGTATAAATTTTTAGGCATAAGAGTCATGCTATCGTTTGTATTATATATGTATATTGTAGAATAATAGATAATTAATTTGCGATAAATAGAACAATATTAATAAGTTGAACTTAATAAAGTATGTAGTAGTAAAAAGAGAAAAAAATAGTAAAAATTTAGTTTAATATATATATAAATTAATTTTTATATAATGCTTGAAATACATAGATAAAAATCTAATATAATCATATATTAAAAGAAGTAAAATTTTTTTTCAATGTGAACGTGAATGAGAAATAATAGTTTACATGAAAAAAATACTTCGTGTTACTATCACGGTAACAAGGGCGATAAGCGAATCATACTGAAATCTTAGTGAAGAATTATGGCGAGGAAACGTGGACACTCCCAAAAGAATTCTACACCTAGAAATTAGAATGAATTGTAAATTGCATCTTGTGAAACAATTTTATTCTTATTTTCAGAAAGAAGGAATTCAACTATGAAAAAACAATTCGCAGCAATCTTTGCAGCAACAGCAGTTTTGGGTGTAACTACAGCTTTCGCAGCTAATCCATTCTCCGATGTAACTCCTGATTCTTGGGCATACCAAGCAGTATCCCAATTGGCAGCATCTGGTATCGTTAACGGTTACCCAGATGGCACTTTCAAAGGTCAAAATGACATCACTCGTTACGAAATGGCTCAAATGGTAGCTAAAGCTATGGCTAACCAAGACCGCGCTAATGCTGAACAACAAGCTATGATCAACCGTTTGGCTGATGAATTCTCCAACGAATTGAACAACTTGGGTGTTCGTGTAGCTCGTTTGGAAGACCGCGTTGGTAACGTAAAAGTTACTGGTGATATGCGTCTTCGTTACCAAGATGCTGAACATGAATCCTCTAAATTCGACGCTCGTGCACGTTTGCAATTCAATGCAAAAGTAAATGATCGCACTGATGCAGTTGTTCGTTTGACTACTGGCAACTTCGAATTTGGTAATGCTACAGCTAACACAACTGTAAAATTTGACCGTGCATTTGTTAACCACAAATTCGGTGAACGCGTATCCGTTAAAGCTGGTCGTTTTGGCCAAATGTTAGGTGCTGGTTTAGCATATGATGACGCATTTGATGGTGTTCAATTCAATGCTGGTAACGAAAAAATCAACTTCCAAGCAGCTTATGGCTATGCAGTTGCTGGCGATGCATTCAAAACTTTGACAACTGATAAAAACCCTGAATTAGTTGTAGCAAACTTGAATGGTAAAGTTGGTAAACATACTAACGTTGGTGGTTTCTACACTCGTGTAAACGGTGAAGATCTTCAACTAGGCGGTAAAGCTGTTAAAAATATCTACGGCTTCAACGCTGATGCTAACTTCGACAAAGTTTGGGTTGGCGGCGAATGGTTGAAAGCTTCTAACGTAGAAAAATCTCAAGCTTGGGTTGCAGGTATTGGTTATGGCCACTACAACATGAAAAAACAAGGTACTTGGGATGTTAGAGCTCAATACTTTGACCAAAAAGAAAATGCTCCTATCCTTTCCACTACTTGGAATCAAAGAGACACAACTAATGCTAAAGGCTGGGTAGCAACTGCTCGCTATGCATTGCAAAATAATGTTGGTTTAGCTGCTTACTATGGCTTTGGTTGGGAAAAACAAGACGGTACTGATTTACACGATTTCTATCGTGCAGACCTTAACTACAAATTCTAATTTTATAGTTACATACATGAAAGGGACTCCTTCGAGAGTCTCTTTTTTGTATGAAATTTACTGTATATATAGGACGAATTTTTATTAATCACGTGCTCAAATTTATGTAGTATGAAGATCCATAGTTATATATTGAATCTATATACTATAAGATTACTAAAAGCAATCTATTTGATAGTATTATGAAAAAAATATAGGTATATAATATAGTTACTAATTAATAATTCGATATAAAAACACTTGCAACTAATAAGTAATAATTATTATATGGTGTGATAATAACAGTGTTCAATTATAAATTTTGGATAAAATTACATATATATTCAATTTATTCGATATTAAAAACACATAGATAAAATCTAACTTTGTTATGCTTTTTATAATTAAAAATAATAAGTGAGAATATAAGTGAGAAAAAAAGGTTTACATGAGTTGCGGTTCATGCTACTATCACGATAGCAGGTTGCGATACATGAAACATAATGAAATTTGGATGAAAAATTATGGAGAGGAAACATGGACACTCCCAAAGGATTCTACATCTAGAAATTAGAATGAATTGTGAATCGCATTTTGCAAAACATTTTTATTCTTAATTTTCAGAAAGAAGGAATTCAATTATGAAAAAACAATTCGCAGCAATCTTTGCAGCAACAGCAGTTTTGGGTGTAACTACAGCTTTCGCAGCTAACCCATTCTCCGACGTAACTCCTGATTCTTGGGCATACCAAGCAGTATCCCAATTGGCAGCATCTGGTATCGTTAACGGTTACCCAGATGGCACTTTCAAAGGCCAAAATGACATCACTCGTTACGAAATGGCTCAAATGATTGCTAAAGCAATGGCTAACCAAGACCGCGCTAACGCAGAACAACAAGCTATGATCAACCGTTTGGCTGACGAATTCTCTAATGAATTGAACAACTTGGGTGTTCGTGTAGCTCGTTTGGAAGACCGCGTTGGTAACGTAAAAGTTACTGGTGATGCTCGTCTTCGTTACCAAGATGCTGAACATAGCAAATCCACTTTTGATGCACGTGCACGTTTGCAATTCAATGCAAAAGTGAACGATCGCACTGATGCAGTTGTTCGTGTAGTTGCTGGTGATTTTGAATTTGGCGATGCTACAGCTAATACAACAGTTAAATTTGACCGTGCATACGTTAACCACAAATTTGGCGAACGCGTATCCGTTAAAGCTGGTCGTTTCGGCCAAATGTTAGGTGCTGGTTTAGCATACGACGATACATTCGACGGTGTTCAATTCAATGCTGGTAACGATAAAGTTAACTTCCAAGCAGCTTATGGCTATGCTATTGAAGGTGTAGGTACTGTTGGAACTAAAGAAAACGCTCAACTTACTGTGTTAGGTTTGAACGGTAAAGTTGGTAAACACGTTAATGCTGGCGGTTTCTACGCTCGTGCAAACGGTGAAGATTTAAAAGCTCCTGTTGCTGCTAAATCTTACAAAAACATTTATGGCTTCAATGCTGATGCTAACTTCGACAAAGTTTGGGTTGGCGGCGAATGGGTAAAAGCTTCTAACGTTGAAAAATCTCAAGCATGGGTTGCAGGCGTTGGCTTTGGTAACTATGACCAAGCTAAACAAGGCACTTGGGACGTAAAAGCTCAATACTTCAACCAAAAAGAAAATGCTCCTATCTTGTCCAGTACTTGGGATCATGAATACACTGCAGGTTACAAAGGCTGGATGGCAACTGCTGACTATGCATTGCAAGACAATGTGGGCTTAACTGCTTACTACGGCTTCAATTGGAAAGATCAAGCTGGTACTGATCAAAACGATTTCTACCGTGTTGACCTTAACTACCAATTCTAATTTGATAGTTGCAAATACAAAAGAGACTCCTTTGGGAGTCTCTTTTTTGTCTCTAGAATTCATTGGTAAAATCTATCTTTGTTAAATATTTAAAACAATCTATATAAAGTAAGAAAAAGAGTTTACATGATAGCTACTTCATGTTACTATCACAATAGTTACTTCATGTTACTGTCACAATAGTGAGTTTTGATGTATGAAATAAACTTAAAGCTAGCTAAGGATTATGGGGAGGAAACAAGGAAACTCTCAAAGAATTCCAATTCTAGAATAAGGAGTGAATTGTACATCGCGTTTTGAAAATAATTTTATTGTTAGAGAGAGGTATTTAACTATGAAAAAACAATTTGCCGCAATTTTTGCAGCAACAGCAGTGTTGGGTGTAACTACAGCTTTCGGAGCTAACCCATTTTCTGATGTAACTCCTGATTCTTGGGCATACCAAGCAGTATCACAATTAGCAGCATCTGGTATCGTTAATGGTTATCCAGATGGCACTTTCAAAGGTCAAAATGATATTACTCGCTTTGAAATGGCTCAAATGATCGCTAAAGCTATGGCAAACCAAGACCGTGCTAACGCTGAACAACAAGCTATGATTAACCGTTTAGCTGATGAATTCTCCAATGAATTGAACAACTTGGGCGTTCGTGTGGCTCGTTTGGAAGACCGTGTTGGTAATGTAAAAGTTACTGGTGATATGCGCCTTCGTTTTTTAGGATCTCAAAATAAAGATGGTGTCTACGCTAATTATTATGGTGACTATAGTAAATCATCCCAATTCGATGGTCGTGCACGCTTACAATTCAATGCAAAGTGAATGATCGCACAGATGCAGTAGTCCGTGTAGTTACTGGAGACTATGAATTTGGTGATGCTGATACTTATAGTTATACAGGTGTTAATTTTGATCGTGCATATGTTAACCACAAATTTGGAGAACGCGTATCCATTAAAGCCGGTCGTTTTGGTCAAATGATGGGTGCTGGTTTGGCATTTGATGGTACCTTTGACGGTGTTCAATTTAATGCAGGCAATGAAAAAATTAATCTTCAAGCAGCTTATGGTTATGGTGTTTCTGGTAAATTAGAAGGTAAAGACACTAAAGGAAACCCTCCACTTGTTGTATTGAATTTGAATAGTCAACCTAATAAGCACGTTAACTTAGGTGGTTTCTATACTCGTATAAATGGTGGAGACCATTCTACTACTCCATTTGCTCCTGGTGGCATTGGTGTAGCTTACAAAAACATCTACGGTTTTAATGCAGATGTTAAGCTCCACAAAGTTTGGGTCGGTGGTGAATGGTTGAGAACATCCAACATTAAAAACTCTCAAGCATGGGTTGCAGGCATTGGTTATGGCAATTATGACCAAGCTAAACAAGGTACTTGGGATGTAAAAGCTCAATACTTTAATCAAAAAGAAGATGCTCCAATCCTAGATACTACTTGGGATCATATTTATACTGCTGGTTATAAAGGTTGGATGGCAACTGCTGACTATGCACTACAAGACAATGTGGGCTTAACTGCTTACTACGGTTTCAATTGGAAAGAATATAAAGATAATGGTAAAAATCAACCTAATTTCTACCGTGTTGATCTTAACTACCAATTCTAATTTGATAGTCAATATAAAAAGAGACTCTTTTTGGAGTCTCTTTTTTGTGTAAAATTTATATATTTCTATGATAAATGGTATAATAAAGAGTATTATAATTTCTATTTAAAGGAGGTAACTATGGATCCTTCTTTTTCTCATATTCAAATGGTGGCTATCGATTGTGATGAGACCTTACTACGCAGTGATAATACTGTGTCAGAGTACACAAAGGATGTACTGCATCGACTGCAAGAGAAAGGTATTCGTATAACCCTTGCCACAGGGCGCATGTATCAAACGGCAAAACCAGTAGGTATGTCTCTTAATCTGGGAAATGTACCGATGATATTATTTTCTGGTGGCCTAATACAGGAATTAGAAACGGCACACAAGGTATTTGAACGCACTGTACCTCGAGCAGCGGTACAGCGTATTTTGCAATTAGCTCGAGAATATGATTGGCATATTCAATCTTATATAGATGATAGATTGTTGTGTCATCATCGGAATTGGCAATCGGATTTGTATGAGGCTCAAACTGGTGCAAAGGCTGAGTTCCTAGGTGATTCCTTGTATGAACTTTCACAGGAACCGAATAAATTAATTGCCATTGATAGGGTAGAAAATATTGATAGAATCATAGCTTCTTTGACACCTCTTGTTGGCGATGAGTTACCTTGGTTCGCAGTCAAAAGGATTTTCTAGAAATTATTGCCCGCCATGTGTCTAAAGGTGATGCACTAGAACAGTTAGCGCGCCAGTATGGCATTGGTATGGAGCATATCGTTTCTTTTGGTAATGCAGAAAATGACATATCTATGTTATCGAGGACTGGTTATGCGGTTGCTGTTGATAATGCAGTGGAGCATGCGAAATTAGTGTCTCGTGAGGTGTGCGGTCATCATAATGATGATGGTGTGGCTCGTTGGATTGAAGAACATTTATTATAATGGAGTAAGGGTATGGAAGCATTTCGTTTATTAATCGTAACTGGCATGTCTGGTGCTGGAAAAACACAGGTATTACAGGCATTAGAAGATATGGGATATCTCTGCATAGATAATATTCCGCCTGTATTGATTCCTAAATTGAGTGAAATTTGTCGCCAAGGGGGGGGGATCGTACAAATCGCGTGGCCCTCGTGGTAGATATTCGGGGTGGAGAATTTTTTGAAGCCTTGTCTACATCTTTAGATAACTTGAAAGAGATGAAGGTTGATTATGAAATCGTATTCATGGATGCTAGCGATGAAACATTGATTCGCCGTTATAAAGAATCTCGTCGCAGTCATCCATTGGCACCTAGCGGTCGTCTCACAACGGGCCTAAAAAAGGAACGGCAAATCCTCGATTCTGTGCGCCATAAAGCAGATTATATTATCGATACGACAGATATGAAAACGGCAAATCTAAAGGAGTATTTGAAAAAACGATTTACTCAAGTTGCAGAAAAACATGGCATGACTGTAACGGTGGTAAGCTTTGGTTTTAAATATGGATTGCCTTTAGATGCAGACATGATTTGGGATGTTCGTTTCTTGCCGAACCCATTCTACATTCCAGAATTCCGTCATAAAACAGGGCGTGTACAAGTTGTAAATGATTATATTCATTCTTTTAAAGTGACTGATGAATTTAAGAAACACTATTTTGATACCTTAGATTTCCTGGTTCCTAATTATGAAAAAGAAGGAAAGGCTCAGTTTATTGTTGCTGTAGGCTGCACTGGGGGGATGCACCGTTCCGTAGCAATGGCAGAGGCTTTGTATGCTCATTTATTAGAAAAAGGCTATCGTGTCACTGTTGAACATCGAGATATGATGAAAAACAATGTGGAAGAAGATTTTAATCCACATCAAGCAGATCTAGGGGATTAAAGGGGTTTTTATGTTACGAAACGTTGGTTCCGGTGGCTAATTCCGGGCCTTAATATTAAGCGTTGGCTTGCTCTCTATAGCTTAGGGGTAGGCTTATTAATCATAGGCATTTCACTATTGTTTAACTATCAATGGTTATCCTATATAGAGGATATAGTTCTTGCCTATTCCTATTCCTTAACGGGATATTATAATTACAATGTACTAATTTTGGTAGGTACTATTTTAATTGTTATCGCAGCCTTATTGATACTACTTGGTACAAGTAAGGTTATTAAAACTATTATTCGTGCCGTTTTACCAGATCCGTCTAGCAAGGTGTCGGATATTATTTTTCAAAATATTCGCCTCGATAAAGGTCCTAAAATTGTTGTAATAGGCGGTGGTACCGGTTTATCTAATTTGTTGCGTGGGTTGAAAGATCATACATCTAATTTGTCCGCCATCGTTACCGTTGCCGATGATGGTGGTTCATCTGGTCGTTTACGCGAAGATTTTAAAATGATTGCTCCTGGAGACTTGCGCAACTGTCTTGTAGCTCTTGCTGAACAAGAAGGTGTAATGGAAAATTTGTTCCGCTATCGATTTGATGGGGATAATGAGTTATCTGGTCATAGCTTTGGTAATCTCTTTATTACCGCTTTGGCACAGGTTTATGATGGCGATGTTGAGGAGGCCCTCGAAGCGGCAAGTAAATTGTTGCGCGTTCGTGGTCGCGTTATTCCGTCCTCCACAGAATTTATTCAATTAAGTGCTGAATTGGTAGATGGTACTATCGTTAATGGTGAAAGTAATATTCCTCATTCAGGACAACCAATCAAGCGTGTGTTTAGTACACCGGCCTTGCCAAAACCAGAAGGTGCAGCGCTACAAGCCATTGATGAGGCTGATGTTATTATCTTGGGGCCTGGCAGTCTCTATACGAGTATCATACCAAATCTATTGACTGATAAGATTGCGGACCATGTACGTGCTAGTAAAGCCAATAAAATTTATATTGCTAATGTTATGACACAACCTGGTGAAACGTCGGGCTATTCCTTGGCCGATCATGTACAAGCTATTATTGACCATAGTGGAGTTGGTATTGTAGATACCGTTCTTGCTAATGATGGTCCGCTGCCAATTCAAATGGTAGAACAATATAGCGCCGTTGGTTCTGAACCAATGGCAATTGATTCAAAACGCTTGCAAGAAATGGGGATACGTACGGTTCGTGCTACATTAATCAGCCAAGAAAAACCTGCTGTTCATGATCCAGAGCGTTTGGGTAAGGTTCTTATGGATATCATCTATGCTATGAAATCTGATATGGAACCAAGAGTATTAGAATATTACTTGCGTCGTGCCGATCACTAGGTCTACTGTTGTAGTTTGTCATTATATAAGATTACAAAATATTAGTTCCATAAGTTAAGGAAAGGAGCCTCTATGTCTTTTGCAGAAGATGTGAAAAATGAATTATGTGCCTATGAGCCTGAAACGGATACCGATGTGGCCATGAAAATAGAAGCATCTTGTTTATTGCGCATGGGTGGTTCCTTATTACTCGGTATGAATGGAGCGATTGGTGTACGCCTAGCCACTGCTAATAATGCGGTGGCTAGACGTTTGCTTGGTATTTTAAAACGACAATATGAATTGCCTACACATGTTTTAGTTCGACAAGGTCTAAATTTGCGTAAGAAGAATATGTATACATTAACGGTCGACCCATCTCAAGAGGGGCGTAGTGCTTTAGAGGATTTGGCTTTGTGGCCCGTTACAGAACAGTTACCGCGGAAGTGGCTAAACTCGATGGAGGCACGTCGAGCATTTTTACGTGGCGCTTTTTTAGGTGGTGGGTCTGTTAATAAACCGCAAAGTGATTATCATCTTGAATTTATGACAGGCAATGAGTCCTTTGCGCGAGAAATTATATATGTTTTAAGATTATTTCATATTCATGCAGGGCTGACGGAGCGTAAAGAGGAATATGTGGTATACCTGAAAGAAGGAGATGCTGTTACAAATTGTTTGCAAATCATGGGTGCTCAATCGGCATTGATGGAATTTGAAAATGTACGCATTATGAAAAACTGTGCGCAATCAGATTAATCGGCAAGTAAACTGTGAAACGGCAAATTTACAGAAAAACAGTTGATGCGGCTGTGCGTCAAGTAAAGGCTATCCGTATTTTTAGATGAACATATTGGTATCGATACATTGCCGGATAAATTAAAAAGTTGTTGCTAGATTACGTTGGGAAAAACCCAGAAGCTAGTTTAAAAAGAATTAGAAGAAATGATGAATGGTTCCTTGTCAAAATCGGGTATTGGCCATCGTTTAAAAAAGTTAGAAGCATTGGCCCTTACATATGATCCTATGGGGCTGGAAGAGGTTTAATTATGTTATGTAAGAAAACATACAAGCTAGCGACTATGTTAGCCGTTATGGGCGCATTGACAGGTCATGCTGCAAGCGATATAGATTTTAACTCCATAGGATATTTCTCGTTTACACCGTTACCTGCGCAGCTTGAGGCTCAGAAGGATACGTTACTGTTATCTGATAGTCCTGAGTACGTTGGGCCTGTAGGTGGTGTCCTTAGCGCGGGCAGTATAAATGGTAAAGGACGTATCTATTTCTATCATGTAAATGAAATGGCAGAGCCTCATAAGATTGCTATCGTACTGGAGAATACAGGTGATGCGCCGAATGGTATTGCTATTTTTCGTGAATTGAAATCCATTGCTACACCTGACTATTTTGCGGCCGGGCGTGATTTATCGCGGAAGGAGTTAGAGCAACCTTTATCGGATAGACAACTCTACTCTTTTGTAATGCCTCCAAAGAGTCGTCAATTGGTGTTTACCGATTTGGAGCATACACCAATTCCAAAGGATGCACTATTTACAGGTATTGTAGATTTGCAGACTAGTGCGCCTGTATTTGCACGGGTTATGATGATTCCTATGAGTCTTAACTCTATTGAAGCGTCATACTGGGTAAACAATTTGCCTATTGACCATGTGCGATTGCGTGGTACTTTCACCGGTGCTGAAAGAAAAATGGCTGTTTCTAAAGAATACAACACGACCTTAGGCGGCGCGTATGTGGAATTGGGTAATGATAGAGAAGACCGCTTCGTAGAAGGCGTCGATGAAATGGATAATAAGGCTTATGTAAAGGATTCTGGTAACTACGGTATTTCCTATACTGTAAAAATCCCTACGAGTGGAGAAGATCCATTCCGTCTGTACTTTAACCCTTTAGGTGGCGGCTATTCTGGTTCCTTTACGGTGAAAGCACAACGACGTTGGCAAAAGGTGCCTAGTGAAAGCATGACCTATCACGTTGGTGGTGATGATGGATTGATGGCATTAGGACACAATACGGTAATGGATTCTCGTTACATGGGTAACTATTATGGTGGTGATACATTAACCATTGAATTCATGCCTGCTGGGGCATCGAATTTACCAGTTCGTTTTTTACTCGTGCCTGAAGCGTTAGCCAATCCTCAATATGCACGTGTACTAGCTACTAATGAAGCGGGTCAACGTGCATTAGAGGCGGAAGCTCAAAAAGAAGCGGCGGAAGCAGCTAAAAAAGTAGCTATAGAAGAAAAATATGTAGCTGCAAAAGCTCAAAAAGAAGAACAAGCGCATCAATTGGCAGAACAAGCTAAATTGGCTGCTGAAAAAGCCGCAGCAGCTCATAAGGCCGCACAAGCAAGACAAGCAGAACTGGATAAACGTGAGGCTGAGGAGCAAGCTAAAATTAAAGCTAAGGCTGATGCAGCTGCTGAAAAAGCAAGAGCTAAAGCAGAAGCAGAACGCCAGTTAGGTGAACAAAAAGCGAAGGCTGATGCTGATAAAGCCGAAGCTGCACGCATAGCAGCAGAGCAAAAGGCTAAGGATGATGCGGCTAGAGCTGAAGCAGCACGCTTGGCAGCAGAGGCAAAGGCTAAAGAGGATGCTCGTATTGCGGCAGCCAAAGCGGAACAACAACGTATTGCTGCAGAACAAGCAGCTCGAGAAAAGGATCAGCGAGAACAAGCGGCTCGAGAAGCAGCGGAGAAGAAAGCACAAGAATATGCAGCAAAACTAGAAGCACAACGCTTAGAAGCGCAGCGTAAGGCTGAAGAAGAGCGCATTGCAGCAGAACAACGAGCAGAAGCTGCACGTATTGAAGCAGAACGTAAAGCTGCAGAACAGGCGGCTAAGACTGAAGCAGAGCGACAAGAAGCTGCTCGTAAAGCCGAAGCAGCTCGACAAGAGGCGGCTCGTAAAGCGGAAGAAAAACGGAAAGCAGCAGAGGCAAAAGCAGAAGCAGAGCGTATTGCTGCAGAGGTTAAACGTGCAGAAGAGGCTAGAAAAGCAGAGGAAGCTCGTCAAGAAGCATTGCGTAAAGTTGAAATGGCACGTCAAGAAGCAGCCCGTAAAGCTGAGGAAGAGCGCCTAGCAGCTATTGCCAAAGCGCAAGAAGAGTCGCGTAAGGCTGAAGAACGTCGTATTGCGGCAGAGGCGAAACGTGTAGAAGAAATGCGTAAAGCAGAAGAAGCTAGAATTGCAGAAGAAATACGTAAGGCAGAGGCTGCAAGACATGCTGAAGCCGAACGTATCGCAGAAGCAGCTAGACTTGCTGAGGAAGCGCGTATCCGTGAAGAAAATCGTATCGCAGAAGCGGCACGTAAAGCTGAACGGGAACGCATTGCTAAGGAACAAGCGGAAGCAGCAAGAAAAGCGGAAGAAGCTCGTCAGTTGGCAGAAAAACGATATCGTGAATATGAAATCGCGCAAGCTCAAGCTAAAGAAGCGCGCCGTCGTGCTGAAATTCAACGAGAAGCTCAGAAGAAGGCAGCACAACGAGCTGAAGAAATCCGCTTAGCAGCACAACGACAAATTATCGCTAAGCGTAATGCGGAAATTGCTCGCCAAAAAATTGCAGAAGAGCGAGAAGCAGCACGTATTGCTGCACAAGGTGGTAAACGTCGTAGTTTTTCAGAGCTAGATGATGTAAATACAAATGTTGATCAAGAGCAAGATAATGCACAAGACGCAGTATCTATCGAGCAATTGACAAGAAGACGAAACTAAGAGTTCGCAACTAGTTTTACTATATAAATAGGATGTCCCTCGGCACATCCTATTTGTGTTTCTTCATTGGAATTACATTGACTTTCGTCGGTAATTTCAGTACAATGATAAGAGATAAATGCATTGAGCAGTACGAGATGCTGTAGCATTACAAAACACCTTTTAAATTGGTCCAGAGAGGCTAATAAAGGACATATAGTTGAAGCGCCCTCAAGGGCTTCTTTGTGCAAACTATTCGACCTTTTGCCCTGGGCAGAAGGTCTTTTTTGTTAAGTGAGTTAGGAGGCAATCATGGGACAAGTGAGCTTGCATGGCAAACATTTGTTAGGGTTACAACATGCTACACCAGAAGAAATTAAATTGATTCTCGATGTAGCGAAGAAGATGAAGAAGGTTGTTTTGTCTGATGACAAAAAAATTCCTTACTTGAAAGGTAAGGCAATCATCAATCTATTCATGGAACCTAGTACACGTACGCGTAGTTCTTTTGAACTAGCAGGTAAATATTTAGGGGCTGATGTAATCAACATTACTCCAAGTGGCTCTTCTATGGGTAAGGGTGAAAGTTTCCGCGATACACTATTAACATTATCCTATATGGGAACTGATGCGATTGTTATGCGTAGTAGTGCAGAAGGTGCGCCACTCTATGCGACAAAGCCGTTGACCCTATTATTATCAATGCTGGCGATGGTGCCCATGAACATCCAACACAAGCATTGCTCGACATGTTCTCCATTATTGAACGCAAAGGCTCTTTAGAAGGTAAAAAGGTTGTAATCGTTGGCGATATTATGCATAGCCGTGTAGCTCGATCCGATATTTATGGTCTTACTAAAATGGGGGCTGATGTACATTTAGCAGGTCCACGTACCATGCTCTATCCTGAGCTTGAAAAAATGGGTGTTACCATTCATCACGATGTGCGTGAAGCTGTGAAAGATGCAGATGTTGTCAATGTGCTTCGCATTCAATTAGAACGCATTCACTCTGCTCTATATCCAACAAATCGTGAATATGCACGCATTTTTGGTATCAATAAAGACGTATTAAGTCTTGCAAAAGACGATGTTATGGTTATGCATCCAGGTCCAATGAACCGCGGTCTTGAAATTTCCCCAGATGTAGCCTATTGGGATCAATCTGTAATTCAAGAACAAGTACGCAATGGCGTATCCGTTCGTATGGCTGTATTGTACTTAACAATTCATGGAGGTGACGGTAGTGAGCTTGCTTATTAAAAATGGTACGGTAGTCAATCCGGCAAAACAACAACATGAAGTAGCAGACGTTCTCGTGAAAGATGGTAAAATTGCAGCCATCGGTCAAAATTTAAGTGCAGACGGTGCTGAAGTATATGATGCTACAGGTCTTATCGTAGCGCCTGGTCTTATTGATATTCACACACATTTACGTGAACCAGGTCAAGAGGCTAAAGAAGATTTTCATTCTGGTACACAAGCGGCTGCTGCTGGTGGTTTTACGCGCGTTGTAACAATGGCCAATACAAATCCCGTTGTAGATAATGCAGCTCTTGTAAGAGGTTTGAAAAAACAAGCTGAACTTACTGGCGTAGTTAAGGTTGAATTTATCGGTGCCGTTTCAAAGAACTTGGAAGGTAAAGAATTAGCAGAGCTTGGCGATATGGCGGAAGCAGGTGTTGTGGCTTACTCTGATGATGGACACTATGTAGAAAGTGCTGCTTTCATGCGCCGTGCATTGGAATACTCGTCCATGTTCAACAAAATGGTTATCGATCATGCCGAAGATATTAGCTTAACTAAAAATGGTCATATGCATGAAGGCTTTGTATCTTATGAAATGGGTGTTATCGGCCGTCCAGCAGTAGCGGAAGATGTTGCGGTAGCCCGTGATATTATGTTAGCTGAAATGACAGGTGGTCATATCCATATTGCTCACGTAAGCAGTAAAAATACGGTGGATATGGTTCGTCGTGCAAAAGCGAAAGGCCTTAATGTAACTTGTGAGGTAACAAGTCAACATTTATCTTTTACTGATGAATACTTACGCGATTATAATCCAGCTTTTAAAATGGCGCCGCCAATTCGCTCCGAAGATCATCGTCAAGCATTGTTAGAAGGCTTGAAAGATGGCACCATTGATGCGATTATTACAGACCATGCACCTCATGCATTTGAAGAAAAAGACCATGAGTTCTGCTGTGCACCAAATGGTTTTAGTGGCCTTGAAACATCGTTGGCAGCTGTAATCACAAATGCTTATGGTCCAGATAAACTCAGCATCGACCAAGTTGTGTACTATATGAGTACTCGTCCAGCTGAACTAATGCGTCTAGATGCAGGTGTTTTAGAAGTAGGTAAAGCTGCGGACATTACAGTATTCTCTACTACAGAACAATGGACTGTAGACAGAAATAAATTCTATACAAAAGGTAAAGTTAGTCCATTTGATGGTATGACTGTTACTGGTAAAGCAAAACTTACCGTTGTAGACGGTAACATCGTTATGAAGGAGGGCGTAGTCCTATAATGAAAGGCAAATTAGTACTAGAAGACGGTTCCATATTTGAAGGTTCCCTATTAGGCGGCGCTCCAACGGTGGGTGAGGTCGTGTTTAACACGGGCATGACTGGCTATCAAGAAATCTTGACTGACCCATCCTATGCGGATCAAATTATTACATTAACATATCCACTCGTTGGTAACTATGGCACACTAAATGCTATTACACAAGGTCCTAAACCATACTGTAAAGGCTTTATCGTAGGCGAATTATGTGATTTCCCATCCAACTGGCAAAATGAAGGTTTATTTAGCGAATACCTTCGTTTACACGGCATTCCTTGTCTCTATGATGTAGATACGCGTGCCATTACTCGTACTATTCGTAACCATGGTGTTATGAAAGGCGTACTTGTGCGTGCTGATTATCCAATGGAAGATATTCAAAAACTGTTTAAACAAGATTTGCCAACAGACCAAGTTATGCGCGTCACTACAAAATGGCAAGGCATGCGTGGCGATAAAAATGCAGAGTTCCACGTTGCTGTAATGGATTATGGTGTAAAAGAAAATATTCTTCGCTCCTTAGAAGCGGCAGGTTGCCGTTTGACTGTATTTCCAGCAGATTCTAAGGCTGAAGAGGTATTAGCGGTAAATCCTGATGGTATCTTCTTATCTAATGGCCCTGGAGATCCTCAAGATCTTGGCTATGCTGTAGAAGAAGTGAAGAAAATGTTTGGTAAAAAACCAATCTTTGGTATCTGCATGGGTCACCAAGTATTGGCACAAGCGTACGGTGGTTCTACGTTTAAATTGAAGTTTGGTCACCGTGGTTCTAACCATCCTGTACAAGATCTTCGCACAGGCCGCGTATACATTACGTCTCAAAATCATGGCTTTGCAGTAGATGATACCACTTTGCCTGATTATATTGAAATTACACATCGTAGTGTAAATGATGGCACTGTAGAAGGAATGCGCCATAAAGAATTGCCTATCTTCTCCGTACAATATCACCCAGAAGCGTCCCCTGGACCTACTGATAATTTATATTTATTCGACGAATTTGAAGACTTGATGAGAAAGGGAAAATAATATGACCACAGAAGCAAAAAAAGTACTCGTAATTGGTTCTGGTCCAATTATTATCGGCCAAGCAGCAGAGTTCGACTATGCTGGTACACAAGCGTGCCGTTCCCTTCGTGAAGAAGGTTATAAGGTAGTATTGGTTAACTCTAATCCTGCTACTATCATGACTGATACAGATATTGCAGACCGCGTATATGTAGAACCTATTAGCCTTGAATTCGTAACAGAAGTAATCAAAAAAGAACGCCCTTGGGGTTTATTGGCGACATTAGGAGGTCAAGTAGGTCTTAATATGGCTGTTCAATTGTCCGAAGCAGGCGTATTAGAGGAATACGGCGTTCAATTGCTTGGTACAACTCTTGAAGCCATTAAACAAGCAGAAGACCGCGAACTATTCAAGGAAGCGATGAAGGAAATCAATCAACCAGTTCCTGAATCTGACATCTTCAATGACCTTGAAGAAGCCGTAGCCTTTGCAAATCGCATCGGCTATCCTATCATCATCCGTCCTGCTTATACATTGGGCGGTACTGGTGGTGGTATTGCACATAACGAAGATGAAATGTATGAAATCACGCGCCGTGGTTTGAAACTTTCACCAATTCACCAAATCCTAGCGGAACGTTCCGTAGCAGGTTGGAAAGAAATTGAATATGAAGTAATGCGCGATAGTGCAGATAACTGCATCATCGTATGTAACATGGAAAATATCGATCCTGTTGGCGTACATACAGGGGACTCCATCGTAGTGGCACCAAGTCAAACATTGAACGATATTCAATACCAAATGCTGCGTACTGCATCTGTGGACATCATTCGCTATTTGAAAATTGAAGGTGGTTGTAACGTACAATACGCATTGAATCCAGATAGCAATGAATATATCGTTATCGAGGTAAACCCTCGTGTATCTCGTTCTTCTGCATTGGCATCTAAAGCAACTGGTTATCCAATTGCGAAGGTAGCGGCAAAAATCGCAGTAGGCATGACATTGGATCAAATTACTAATGCTGTAACAGGCGAAACTAAAGCATGTTTCGAGCCTACTCTTGATTATGTGGTAACTAAGTTTCCACGCTGGCCATTCGAAAAATTCAATTTGGCGGACCGTACATTGGGCACTCAAATGAAGGCGACTGGTGAAGTTATGGCCATTGACCGTTCTTTGGAAGGTTCTTTGTTAAAAGCCATTCGTTCTTTGGAAATTGGTTTAGATCATATTGAACTTAAGAAAATCGCTCATGAGTCCATGGAGCAGTTGATTGAACGCTTACATCTTGTAGATGATGAACGTATTTATGTTGTAGCCGAAGCACTTCGTAAAGACATCAGTGTAGAGAAGATTCACTACATTACAAAAATTGATAAATTCTTTATTGAAAAAATCAAGAATATTATCAATGTGGAGAAAGCATTGGCAGAAGAAGGTATTACTGAAGAAGTATTGCGTAAAGCAAAACGCTACTCTATTACTGATTCTGTTATTGCTCGTTATGCAAACACAACCGTAGAAGAAGTTCGTGCAAAACGCAAGGAATGGAATATTGTTCCTACATATAAATATGTAGATACTTGTGCTGCCGAATTCGAATCTAAAACTCCGTATTACTACAGTGCGTATGCGCAAGAAGATGAAGTTAAACCACTAGGTGAAATCCGTTGTAGTACTTGGTTCCGGTCCAATTCGTATCGGTCAAGGTGTAGAGTTTGACTACTGCTCTGTACATTCCTCTTGGGCACTTCGTAAAGCGGGTTACCAATCCATTATGATTAATAATAACCCAGAAACAGTGTCTACAGACTTTGATATTTCAGATTCCTTGTACTTCGAACCATTAACAGTGGACGATGTAATGGAAATCATTGATAAAGAAAAACCAGCTGGCGTTATTGCTCAATTTGGTGGTCAAACAGCTATCAACTTGGCGGGCCCATTAGCAGAGCGAGGCGTAAAAATCCTCGGTACTTCTGTAGATAGCATCGATATGGCAGAAGACCGTGAACGCTTTGACGAATTATTGGCAAAACTTGGTATCCCTCGTCCAGTAGGTGCGCTTGTAACCTCTGATGAAGAAGCACAAGAAGCCGCTAAAACCTTGAAATATCCATTGATCGTTCGCCCTTCCTACGTATTGGGGGGGCGTGCGATGGAAATCGTATATAATGATAAAGAACTTGATGTATATATGAAGGAAGCCGTAGTTGCATCCAAGGAACATCCTGTTCTTATCGACCGATACATGGTTGGTATGGAGGTAGAGGTTGATGCTATTTCCGATGGTATCGATGTATGTATCCCTGGCATCATGGAGCAAATCGAACGCGCTGGTGTTCACTCTGGTGACTCCATGGCGGTTTATCCAGCACAACATTTAAGCCAAGAAATTATCAATCAAATCGTAGATTATACGCGTCGTATTGCAATTGGCCTCAATGTAAAAGGTGTACTTAACATTCAATATATCGTGGCTGATGGTGAACTTAATGTAATCGAAGTTAACCCTCGTTCTAGTCGTACTGTTCCATTCATTTCTAAGGTTACAGGCATTAACATGGTAGAATGTGCCACACGCATTGCTCTTGGTGAAAGCTTAAAAGATTTAGGCTTGCCATTAGGTCTTGTACCTAATAAATCATATGTAGCCGTAAAAGCACCTGTATTCTCATTCTCTAAAATGGGTCTTGTAGAAATTGCTCTTGGACCTGAAATGAAGTCTACTGGTGAAGTTATGGGTATTGGTCGTACATACTCTGAAGCATTGTTCAAAGCTATTAACGGTGCCAACATGCGTATCCCAGAAGATGGCACAATCCTCATGACTGTGGCAGACCGCGATAAAGAGGAAGCTAGCCAATTGGCAAAAGGCTTCATCGAATTGGGGTATCACATCGAAGCGACTGGTGGTACAGGTAAATACTTCAAAGAACATGGCGTTGACTGCAAGGTGGTTAACAAAATTTCTGAAGGTGATGACAACTGTGCTGATCACATTCGTCAAGATAAAGTGGACCTTGTACTCAACACATTGACTGCTGGTAAACGTCCTGAACGTGAAGGTTTCCAATTGCGTCGTCTTGCTGTTGAAATGGGTACACCATGCTTAACAAGCCTAGATACAGCACGTGAAGTATTGCGCGTTGTAGCAAATCGTAAAAATAATGCAAACTATAGTGTAGAAGCATTACAAGATTTTGAATTGGAGTAATACCATGAGTGGCTATGTAGAACAGGGCGAAGTCGTTCGCAATGAGCAAATAGGCTCAGATGTGTGGATCATGGATGTTCACGCACCAAAACAATCAGCAGAAGCAAAGGTAGGGCAGTTTTGTAATGTTCGCGTATCGGACTCTACGTCTCCACTATTGCGTCGCCCTATCAGCTATGCTGGATTTGATGCTCGAAAGGGTATTATTACCCTTTTGTATCGTGTCGTAGGTCAAGGGACTGAGGTTATGACTCGTCTCGTACCTGGTGATACATTAGATTGTCTAGGTCCTTTGGGGGAACCATTTGTAACATCTAGGAACATGCTTCTCGTTGGAGGTGGTGTCGGTATTGCACCGATGTTATGTATTGCCTCTCATTTGCAAGATGGAGAAGAAGCGCAAGTTATTCTAGGTTTTAGAAATGAAAGTGAAACCTTCTGGGCAGATTTATTCAAAAATACGCCTGTACAGGTTCATATCACTACTGATGATGGTAGTGTTGGTACAAAAGGCTTCCCTACGGCTATTATGCCTGATCTAATTAATGCTAATACGTTTACCTCCGTTATGACTTGTGGTCCAACACCTATGATGAAGGGGGTTGCACAAGTTGCTAAAGAGCTCAATGTACCTTGCCAAGTATCCTTAGAGGAACGCATGGGCTGTGGTACTGGTGGTTGTTTAGGCTGTGCTTGTGATGGTGCTGAGGGTAAACGCTATAAAGTTTGTAAGGATGGTCCTGTATTCCCTGCTGAGGAGGTGTTCTTTTAATGAGTGAACGCGATTTAAATAACACCGTTACTCCTAATCCAAAACTTGCCGTTGATTACTGCGGCATTAAGATGAAAAATCCTATTATTGCTGCATCTGGCACCTTTGGTAATGGTCCGGAATATGCGGGGTACTTAGATCTTAGCAATGAGGTAGGTGCTATTTCCGTAAAAGGCTTAACACCAAAGGGCCGCCATGGTAATCCTGGTCCTCGTATTGCAGAAACGCCATCTGGTGTATTGAATTGTATTGGTCTTGAGAATCCAGGGGCAGAGCATTTTGTTACGGATATTTTGCCAGAACTTAAGAAATATGATGTACCGCTACTAGCTAATATGTCTGCTGGTACAGTAGAGGAATTTGCTTGGATGGCAGAAACACTATCTGTGGATGGTATTGCAGGCCTTGAAGTCAATGTATCATGTCCAAATGTAGAGTGTGAAGGCATGGCGTTTGGCGTAGACCCAAAGGTTGTTGAACAAGTAACTAAAGCGGTTCGTAAAGTAACTGATAAACCTGTTATCGTAAAATTATCACCAAATGTAACAGATATTGTGGAAATCGCAAAGGCTGTAGAAGCAGGTGGTGGTAATGGGATAAGTCTTATCAACACCTTGTTGGGTATGGCTATCGATATCCATCGTCGTAAACCTCTATTGGGGAACACGTACGGAGGCTTATCTGGTCCAGCTGTAAAACCTGTAGCATTACGTATGGTTCATCAAGTCTATAAAGGGGTTACTATTCCTATTATAGGCCTTGGTGGTATCATGAGTGGTACAGATGCTATCGAATTTATGATGGCTGGTGCTCAGGCCGTACAAGTTGGTACAGCTACGATGGTAGATCCAACAGCTATTTCTCGTATTGCTCGTGAAATGGGCGAATATGTAGAAACACACAATCTTAATAGTATTATTGATATTGTTGGTGCAGTGCATCAATAAATATCTAAATAGAAAAAGAAGGAAATTGGCGTGGCCAATTTCCTTCTTTTTCTTATATATGCTATTGTTAAGTTTTTATTATTGGTAAATGTATTACACATAGGCTTTATAGAAATCTATAAACTGTTGAGCCACAGGGGAGAGTGCATGTCCTTTTAGGGTGATAAATGCTTTTTTAAAGTCTCCAGAGAACTCAGGTAATTTAATACGTGACATTTTTCTGTGGTTTACCATTTCCTTAGCGTCCATTGGAACGAGTGCAACGGTGCGACCAGAAGAAGCCCATTCGATAGCTGATGTTTTTGTGGTTGTAATAGCAGTAACATTGAGATACTCCATATTAGTTAAAGAGGATTGCATAATCATCCTTACAGAGCCACCAGATAAAGATAGAGGGCATTGTTTGATATCTTCCCAAGTGATTGTATCATGTTCACGATCAGTCCAGAATACGTCACGTCTAAATAGGGCATATAAATGTTCCTCTTGAGTTAATAGAATATCAAATTTATCTGTATCTACCATTTGAATATTAGCGATACCGATTTCCGCACTACCATTAATGAGTTGATTTACCACATTTGTCATAAGTCCTTCATAAATTTCAAAATGTACAGATGGATACTTCATGGAGAATGCTGGTAAATATTGCTGTACGATTGGTGTAGAACGGGAGGCGGATGTGGCAATACGTAATGTACCTTCAATTCGTGAATTTAATTGCTGTACCGCATTGTAGGTAGATTCTTCAATAGAGCATAATTGCTGTGCTTTCTCGTAGAAAATCTTGCCCGCATCAGTTAATTGTAAATTGGAACCACGTTGTCCCCGCTTAATATTGATTAGTTGAGCACCGAACTCTGCTTCTAAATATTTTAGCTGCTTACTTAAAGCTGGTTGTGTAATGTGGAGAATTTCAGCAGCTTGTGTCATATTACCCGTTTGAACTAGAGTTATAAAATTGTGATAGTACGATGTGTCCATAAAATCTCCCTATTATACACAAATTAAGATAATTAAAATTTATAACTATCAAAAGAATGGTTATTTCACTATTGGTAAAAAGTCATATATACTAAACACATCAAGAGATGTAAAACGATTGAAATTAGTTTTAATAATCTCATCAAATTTTTTGATATAGCATCAGTGACTAAGAAAGTGTAGGTACTACTATGGGCGTAGTAAAAAGAACATTAAGTAAAGCAATTCGTAATTGGGAAGCACGTAGATTAATGACAGCACATAATGCTGGTGTTAGTCGTAAAAACAATTAGAACGCGTATGGCCACATCCATTGACAACTGAAAAACGTCATGAAATGAACCAAGGCATTACTGGTTTAGTTCATAATGGCAACTAATTAGTTAGTGTACGAAGTGATTGAACACTTAATCTAGTGGTAATACCACTTCGATAGCATCTAATACATTACAAGTAGCAGCTCCATGACTCATGTCTTGGAGCTCTTTTTGTATGCGTTCCACATCGTTTGGTGCTACTAATATTGTTAGCGTAATTTGTTCTCCAAATGAAGCCTCATAATGTAGTTGAGCATCTTGTAGATAACGTTCTACGGCACCATATAATGCATAGTCAATGGTGGTTTGTAACTCTGTCCGGATGGTATGCAATTCCTTGGGTGCAAGACGCAATGTTTCTGCAACGGAGTGAGAATATGCACGGATTAATCCACCAGCCCCTAATTTAATACCACCAAAATAGCGTGTTACAACAACAGCAATATTGGTAATTCCCGTCTTTTTTAACACTTCAAGCATAGGCTTGCCAGCGGTTCCCGATGGTTCTCCATTATCAGAGGATCGTTGTTGCTCTTGTTTAGGACCCAAAGCAAAAGCCGTACAATTATGGCGTGCATCCCAAAATTCTTTGTTAATGCGGCCAATAAAAGCTTGTGCTTCTTCTTCAGTACTACATGGATATACAGTGGTAATAAATCTAGATTTCTCTACGACGTACTCATGGCGAAATTCATTGGCAATAGATATGAATTCCACAGTAGGGCTAGGTGTTTCAGGCATTTTCTCACCTCCTTTCTTTTTACTACTATTTTATTTATTCATCATCATCACTTTATTATAAGCTATTTATAAACATAATGTATAGATTATGAGCAATAATGTTTAATAATATATGCATAACCAATATAGACTTTATAAAGAAAATGATGAATTTATTAATTCCCTTGTTTTAAAGGAATAACCCTGTAGTTTTAGTAGGATATTGACGTATTGAGAATTTATGTTACTATAGAGTGTAGATAGATGAATAGGTACTTATGTAAAGGTGTTCATATATTGTTACAAATAAGAATACTTTTGATAATGTTTTATCCTATATAAATGTATTGATTGAGATGTCTTTAAAATAATATAGAAAGAAGTATATATATGAGCGCTAAAAAACAAGAATTTGATATTACAGGCATGCATTGCGCGGCCTGTGTAAAACGTGTTGAGAACGTTGTATCTAAAGTTGATGGAGTAGCCTCTGTAAAGGTGAATCTATTAACACGTAAGGGCAGCGTTGAATTTAAAGATGGTTCCACTGTTCAACCACAACAAATCATTGATGCCATTACAAATATTGGCTTTGGTGCTGCGGAAGCAGATGAAACCAAGAAAGAAATAGAAAAGGTTAATTTAAGACCTCATATTACGCGTCTTATCATTGCAGCTTGTATGGCTGTACCGATGATGATTAATATGACATTACATCGCTTTGGTATTCAAGCCTTGCCAGTATGGGTAGAGTTCATTCTTGCTACCATTGCTCAGTTCGGTCCGGGCCTTATGTTCTATAAGAGTGCGTGGAGTGCGGTGAAGAATGGTGCCCTTACCATGGATGTTCTCGTTGTAATGGGCACGACTGTTGCTTATCTATTCAGTATTTATAATTGGCAGTTCCATCCAGAGCTTGGTCCTCATGGTATTTACTTTGAAACCTCTGCATGGCTTATTACATTTATCCTTCTTGGTAAACTCTTAGAAGAAATTGCAAAAGGGCGTACCTCTGAAGCACTTCAAAAGTTGATTGCCTTACAACCTGCAACGGCTCATGTGTTGCGTGACGGTGAGTTTGTAGATATTCCTACGTCTAAAGTAGTAGCCGGCGATATTTTACAAGTTCGAGCAGGCGAAAAAATCCCAGTCGATGGTACAATTACTGACGGCTATTCTACAGTAGATGAGGCTATGCTTACTGGTGAAAGCTTGCCTGTAGAAAAACAAGTGGGATCTGATGTTATCGGTGCGACTATTAACTTGAGCGGTGCTTTCACAATGGAAGCAAAACGTATCGGATCCGATACAATGCTCTCTCAAATTATTAAAGTCGTAGAGGAAGCTCAAACCTCTAAAGCAAGTATTCAACGTATTGCAGATATCGTTGCTCAATATTTTGTGCCTACCGTTATTGGCCTCGCTGTATTGACTGGCCTTGTATGGTATTTTATTGTAGGCGATTCTGTTAATGTAGCTCTCATTAATGCTACAGCAGTGCTTGTTATCGCTTGTCCTTGTGCACTTGGTCTTGCTACACCAACATCTATTATGGTAGGCTCTGGCTTAGGTGCGGAGCATGGTGTTCTCATCAAGAGTGCGGAATATCTTGAAAAAGCTGGTAAACTCGATGCTATCGTTATGGATAAAACTGGCACTCTTACACAAGGTGTTCTCGATGTAACGGCTTTCAAAAACTATAATGGTGATGAAAGTAGAAATATGTCCCTTATGATGGCCCTTGAAAGTGGTACATCGCATCCAATTGCAAAGGCTATGGTTTATTATGGCGAAGATCATGGTTATAAAGGTAAAGCTGTAGAACTTGAAAGCTTTGGTGATGTGCCTGGTAAAGGTTTACAAGGTGCTTATCAAGGTGTATCTGTACAACTTGGTCATAGCCGTTGGATGAGTGAACTCGGTTATGATTTATCTAAGGTGCAAGATGATATTCAACATTTTGAAGAACAAGGTGCTTCCGTGTCTGTTCTCGCTGTAGATGGCGTTATCAGTGCATTATGGGCTGTAGAAGATGAATTACGTCCTGAAACTATTGAGGTTGTAAAAGAACTACAGTCTCAAGGCATCGACGTATGGATGCTTACCGGTGATAATCGCCGTACAGCTCAATATATTGCTAAACAAGCAGGTATTACTCACGTTATTGCAGAAGTGTTGCCTCAAGATAAAGCTAGCAAGGTAAAAGAGTTACAAGATAAAGGTCTAGTAGTGGGCATGGTTGGTGATGGTATCAATGATGCACCAGCTCTTGTAACGGCAGATATTGGTTTTGCTATCGGTAGTGGTACAGATATTGCCGTAGAGGCCGCAGATATCGTTCTTGTAAGAAATGATTTACACACACTAGTACAAGCAGTACGCCTCAGTCGTAAGACTATGACTAATATTAAACAAAAATCTATTCTGGGCATTGATCTTTAACTGCATTGGTATTCCATTGGCTGCTATCGGCGCATTAAATCCTATGATTGCAGGTACAGCAATGGCATTCAGTTCCGTTACAGTTGTGGGTAACTCCCTTCGCTTGAAACGAGCTAAACTCTAATTATATATGAGATAAAATATAGAACAGCACCTATAGAATGGTATAGGTGCTGTTTTTGTATTTTCTTCATTTTTATTGCTAATATTTTAATTCCTATAAACTCGGTATTTTTATAGTACTTATCATCTGATATACTGAGTATAGTTCTTAAGAAAAGGGAAGGAGTTTATTATGAAATTAAAGACTCGCGATATTGTATATATTGGATTTATCGCTGCCTTATGTGCAGTAGCAACAACGATTCGCATTGAAATACCAGGTGGGGCCATGGTTCATTTAGGTTCCGCGGCTCTCTTTACCACATCGATTCTCTTTGGTGGTTTATATGGTGGTTTAGGTGCGGCTATTGGTTCCGCATTATTTGATCTTTTTGGTGGACATACGCAATACATTGTATTCTCTTTCTTTATTAAAGGTATTGCAGGTCTTATCGTAGGTGGCATGACAGCTGGCTACTTGCCTCCATCTATCAATAAACCGACAGCATCTTTTGGTCGTATTTTAGTAGCTCTCATTATCGGTGCTATTTGGACTGCTTTTGGTTACTTCATTGCTTGGTGGTTTGTTCTTAACAGCGCGGCTGTAGCAGCTAGCAAGATCCAATACTCCTTGATTACCAGTGCGGCTGGTATCATTGTAGCTATTGTGTTAACACCAAAACTACAAAAGATAGTACGTAGATTATTTACAAAAACTAATAGAGAATAATTTAAATCGCATCTTATTTCTCTAAATAGTCAAAGGGCGCTCATTAGCATATATATTAGCTAATGAGCGCCCTTTTATTTTTCAGTATATATCAATTGTTTATTGATTTTGTTTATGGCATTAAAAGTTGCAAAGGTCGTTTAGGTTCTCAGCCATGGTAGGATGTGTAAAGATTTGATTCTTGAAGTATGTATATGGAATGTTGTTGTCCATAGCCATTTTAATGAGATTAATCAACTCTTCAGCACCTTGAGAATAAAGTGTAGCACCAAGGATTAAATTGTTTTCTTCATTTACTACAATTTTAAAAGCACCTTTTAAATAGTCGTTTACATGAGCTCTTGGCATGGTAGCTACGAGCATTTCTTTAGTTTTAACTGTATAGCCTTTGTTGATAGCATCTTCTTCTGTAAGACCAACACGAGCGAGTGGAGGTGTTAAGAATGTTGTGTAAGGAATATTTTTGCGATCTTTTAATGTGTATTGGCCATTACCTGTAAGAGCACCAAATACAATGCGGAAGTCATCGAGAGAAATATACGTAAATTGAGGACCACCGTTTACATCGCCTACTGCATATACGCCAGGAACGGAGCTTTCACACGTATCATTCACTACGATAGCACCGCGTTCGTTAGTAGTGATATCCGTATTTTCTAAACCGATGTTAGCTGTATTTGGTTTGCGACCTGTAGCATATAAAACGGCATCAAATGTATAGTGTTGACCATTTGCAGTAATAACAGGTTTGTTGCCATCATTAGATACAGAGTTTAATGTTATATCGTTAAGAATAGTAATACCTTGCTCAGTCAAGTACTCATTAGCTAATTCTTGTACGATCGGTTCCTCCCGTTTTAAGATGCTAGATTCAATATTAAATACTGTTACCTTTGCACCTAGTTTAGCGTATAAGCTGGCAAATTCAAGGCCGATAGGGCCCGCGCCGATGATGCCTAGTGTACTTGGTTGAGGCGATAATTGTTGAATTTCTGTGCTATTATAGAAGCCTGTTGCTGCGCTGATGCCATCAATGTTAGGCTTAATCGCTACAGCACCAGTGTTAATGATAATTGTTTTACCACATAAGATGATTTTGTCTTCCCCAGCTGTAATGGCGATTTCTTTATTACTAATGAATTCACCATGTCCAGTATATACATCGACATGTTCATTAGTGTCTAGCATACTGAAGTTTTTATTGCGTAAACGAGATGTAACTACCTCGCGTTGGTTTAATACTTGATCGTAAGATAAGCCTTTTGATGCGGCTATAATCATCGTTTTAGTTGGGATACATGCAATATTAATACATGTGCCACCATACATAAGTGGGTTTTCTTCAATCATAGCTACGGCTTTGCCCATGGAGCCAAATTTAGCTGCTAATGTTTTGCCGGCTTTGCCGAAACCTAGGACGATAAGATCATAATGTTTGGTATTCATACAATACCTCCTATATTTTATATTGAAAATATTAGATGTGTTTATTATAACATATTACAGTAGATATAAAAGTAAATATGAAAATAATTCTCTATAATTTAGATGTTAAGTATTTCTACTTGACACATCTTTTTTTATGCTGTAGTATATGTAAAGTAATATGACTTGACAGTGATGGAGGTGGCGAAATGGAAGAACGAGTACTTATAAGTTTGCTCTTAGATTTCTATGGGCCATTATTGACGGACAAGCAACGCATGTCCTTACAACTTCACCACGAAGACGATATGTCCCTTGGCGAGATTGCTGAGGAATTAGGCGTATCACGGCAGGCTGTACATGATAATTTACAGCGTGCTCGACACATTTTAAACGATTACGAATCTAAATTACACTTGGTAGCACAATATGAACAGCGTGAAGGACTGCTTTCACAGTTGAAAGAAACCTTGCCTAAAGAGGTGTTAGCTGAAAGTAAGGTACAACAAGTATTGGCGCAAATGGAGGGATATTATGGCATTTGATAGCTTGTCAGAAAAACTGCAAGAAGCCTTTCAATCCTTAAAGGGGAAGGGCAAAATTACAGAAGAAGATGTCAATCTTGCGTTGCGTCAGGTACGAACTGCTCTCTTAGAAGCGGACGTAAACTTTATGGTGGCGAAGGATTTCGTTAAATCCATTAAAGAAAGGCCCTTGGTGAAGAGGTGTTCGGATCCTTGAACCCAGCTCAAACGGTTATTAAAATCGTTAATGATGAGTTGACAGCGCTCCTAGGTGGTACGCAAAGCCGTATCATGATTTCCAGTAAGCCTCCAACAATTATTATGCTTGTTGGTTTACAAGGTGCTGGTAAAACGACTACGGCTGGTAAATTGGCTGTATACCTTCGTAAACAAGGTAAACATCCGATGCTCGTAGCCGCCGACGTATATCGTCCAGCAGCGATTAAGCAATTGCAAGTTGTAGGTAAACAAATTGATATCCCTGTATTTGCTGATGAAACACCTGGTGCAAATCCAGTAGATATTGCGCGTCGCGCTGTAGAGCAAAGCACGCATATGTTGAAGGATGTAGTTATCATCGATACAGCAGGTCGTTTGGCTATAGACGAAGTCCTCATGGACGAGTTGTCCAACATTAAAGCTGCTGTTCGACCTCATGAAATTCTACTCGTTGTAGACTCTATGATTGGTCAGGACGCGGTGACGACAGCACAAACGTTTAATGAAAAATTAGGCGTTGACGGTGTTATCCTTACTAAACTCGATGGCGATGCGCGCGGTGGTGCTGCATTATCCATTAAGGCTGTAACCGGTTTGCCAATCAAGTTTACGGGTGTAAGCGAAAAAATGGATGGTTTCGATGTATTCTATCCAGACCGCATGGCTTCTCGTATCCTCGATTTAGGGGATTTCAAAACTCTTATTGAAAGCGTACAAGGCACTATTGATGAAGAAGAAGCTCGTGAAATGGCGCAAAAAATGGCGAAAAACAATTTCACCTTAGATGATTTCTTGAAACAGATGAATCAGGTGAGAAAGTTAGGGCCATTGCAAATATTATTGGTATGTTGCCAGGTATGGGTCAAATTAAGGATCAATTAAAAGACCTTGATTTGAATAGTAAAGAAGTACGTCGCATCGAGGCTATCATCAAATCTATGACGGCTGCAGAACGACAAGATCCAAATATTTTAAATGGTTCTCGTCGTAAGCGTATTGCGATGGGGTCAGGTACACAAGTACAAGACGTCAATCGCTTATTAAAACAATTCGAAGAAGCGCGGAAGATGATGAAGCGTTTACAAGGATTGCGTGGCGGTAAGGGTGGCTTCCCTGGAATGCCAAAATTACCGTTTATGTAATACATGGGCAGGGGCGCTGAACCTGTCCAGCACATCATTATAAGGAGGTGAATCCCACATGTTAAAAATTCGTTTGACTCGTTTAGGTGCTAAAAAAGCTCCTTTCTACCGTATCGTAGTTGCTGACGCACGTGCTCCACGTGAAGGTCGTCCTGTTGACACAATTGGTCAATATGATGCTACTAAACAACCAGCTATCGTTAATGTAGACGAAGAAAAAGCTTTGGCTTGGTTAGCTAAAGGTGCTCAGCCTACTGACACTGTTCGCTCCTTGTTCAAAAAACAAGGCGTTATGCAAAAATTTGCAGACGCTAAAAAGTAATTAATAGAGAGGCATACTGTGATGATAGAATTAATTTCATTAATTGCGAAATCATTAGTGAAGCAGCCTGATGCCGTTTCTGTTACCATGGTCCAAAAGGGCAATGTTGAGGTGTATGAACTTCATGTAGCTCCAGAGGATATGGGTAAAGTCATCGGAAAACAAGGTCGAATTGCAAAAGCAATTCGCTCTGTGGTGAAAGCGGCGGCTATTAAAGAGAACAAAAAGATATCTGTTGATATTGTTTAAAAGGGAGTATTCCAATGGAAGAAATGACATTACGTGTCCCTGTAGCAGTAAAAGCAAAGGTAACAGAAGAGTTGAAAAACAAGATTGTTACTGATCTTGAAGCTCGTCTTGATATGGTGACTAAAGATTTAGAAGCAATTGAATTTCAAGCTCAACGTATTTTAGCTGATGCAGCTAAAGTTGACGCTTCTAGTCTTACGGCTATTCGTCAACAAATCGACGAAGAGAAAAATAAACGCTTGGCTTTCAAAGAAGAAGTAACAGCTAAATTGAAAGACGCTCAAGGTTTGGCTTTGGGAACTGAAATTCCTCAAGGTACATTAGAGCAAACAGTTACCGTTAAAATCGGGGATAATTTGGATGCCATGATGGGCGCTGAAATCCTATTAGAAGACGGTAAAATCGTTGCGTTTCGTCAATAATGAAGCCTAACGATTTCATCACTATAGGTGTTATCATCGCCCCGCACGGCGTGCGGGGTGATCTTCGTATTATGCCTCAAACCGATTTTCCAGAACGGTTTATGCATATGGATGCCTGTTACATCGATGGTAAAGAATACCACGTTGCATCCGCACGATTTCATAAGCAATTTGTACTAGCATCCTTTAAAGAAATTCCTGATCGTAACACAGCTGAATTATTCAGTAAGAAAGAAATTCAAGTACGCCGTGAAGATTTGGTAGAATTACCAGAAGGTCGTTATTACATCTTTGATATCATTGGTCTTGAGGTACAAGATACTAAGGGTAATGTGCTTGGCACAGTTACCGAGGTTTTGCAACCTGGTGCTAATGACGTATACGTGGTTTCCAAAGATGGGGAACCAGATCAATTATTTGCAGCCATTGAAGAGGTCGTTAAAGACATCGATGTGGAACATAAATTGATGATCGTAGATCCGCCTGAATGGATATAATCCTTTGGGCGGTTTTCTTTTATCTACATATAGGTATATTATGGTAAAAGTTATATAATATAGCTATATGTAGATAATGCTAATGAGTTAAAATGATTTAATTAGAGTTAATAAGTACAGAGGATGGTCTATGCGTATCGATATCGTATCTTTATTTCCAGAGTTTTTTGATGCTTTTTTTAGTCATTCCATCATAAAACGCGCTATCGAGGCGGAACGCTTGTCTATGGACGTAACCAATCCTCGTGATTTTAGTCATAATAAACATGGTCAAGTAGATGATACGCCGTATGGTGGTGGTGCGGGTATGCTTATGATGGCACCTCCCATCTTTGAAGCGGTAGAATCTGTTATTGCTCAATATGATAGCGATACTAATAGTGCCTATTCTATAGATGAGATGTGTGATGAAATGAGCCTCATTGGTAATCCTGGTGAAAGTATACGTCGTCGCATTGTATTTATGGGTCCTGCGGGTCAACCTTTCACACAGGAAAGGCTAGAGAACTAGCAACTTATGATCAACTGATTCTCGTATGTGGCCATTATGAAGGTGTTGATTATCGCGTAGAGGAACATTTAGTAGATGAAACCATTTCCATTGGTGACTATGTGTTAACAGGTGGCGAGTTGCCAGCTATGGTTGTAGCCGATGCAGTGGCTCGAATGATTCCCGGTGTATTAGGCGCAGCTAGTGGGGCCCAAGAGGATTCATTTTATGAACCTTTATTAGAATGTCCTCAATATACAAAGCCTCCAGAATTTAGAGGCTGGGTTGTACCAGATGTATTGCGCAGTGGTCATCATAAAAACATTGCTACGTGGCGACAAAAGGAAGCCTTAAAGCGGACACGATTGTTGCGGCCCGATTTATTGGAACGACCATTAACAAAAGAGGAAATTAAACTTTTAAAAGAAATTGTTGAAGAAGAGTCTAGGCTATGAATTTTAAGTGTTATGATGTTGTAGAGATTCAGGGAAAGAGATACGTAGTTATTGAAGTTATCTCCTATCAAGAATTCATCATAGAAAAGACAGTGAATTATACTCTTAATGATGAAATGTATAATAATGAATTAGGTACTCATAAAGGGGCTAAGAATTGGACCGAATATGGTATTATGCCAGTCGATACCAAAGATAAAAATAAAAAATGGCTCACCATTGTAAATGGGGAAAAAGACTATTGTACCTTTTCAGAGACTATTTTACGTTCAACGCCGCCTAAAGGATATAAACTGTACGATAAAGGCTTACAACGCGTCATGTCTGTTGAGGGCGAAAGTAAAGCTAGAAGCGGTGATAAGGCCGATTATAAAGAATATAGATCAATTAAAAAGGATAAAACCTATGTATTCTTTATTGAGGACTGGCACGGAGGTTTAAAGGATCAGGCTCAAGGTGAGCGGATTCGTTTGTCTGATGTACATCGACGGCGAGATCAGGCTGCTCAAGCAGTGAGTAAAAAAATTCGTAATGCAGCTCGCAGAAAAGAATGGACACGATTGGGTCTGAGTTGGGGAATCATTTTATTCTTTTTGGGATATTTGTTTATAGGAGATATGACTTGGCATGAATTGCGTGATGAAGTAGGATTCCCATATACCATGAAAGAGCGCATTAAAGATTCCTATTATTATGAACCGCAAGGCACAAAAGACGGTTTGATGGTATATACGTCAAAGCAAGATCCAAATGCAACGGCTATCGATCTTATCGATGCTGTGTATGGCAAGGTTTATACCATTAAACAAGATACTAAGTCCCCTGAGCAGTGGATTGTAATTTATACGACTAAAGATGTATCTGTTATTAGTGTGGTCAATGGCACTACGTATGTTGAAGTGGGGGAATTAAAAAACTTGTCAGATTCGGAGAATACACGCATAGCGACTATTAGAAATGACAGTGAAGTATTGTTACGATATGCGTATATGGTGGAATTAAAGAATAAGCAGGGACGTAAGACATTATCAAATATAATAAAAGATTGATATAGTATTGATTTCAGTTACGAAATCAAACGAAGGAATATTATATGTATGAACCAAGTAAGAATACTGTTTACATAGCCATAGCGTTTACATCTATAGCAGCTCTAGTAGGCGCTTGTTCCTATTGGGACGATATTAGCTATGCTCTATGTGATGTGGTCAAACCAGAATTAAATAATGGTGAAGTGCGGCTCGTTGATGATGAAGGTAAAAGCTATACCTTGATTAATCACGGTGATGGAAAAGAAACTGCACTTTATGATGATGCTGAAAAATCTGTTACCTTTCATCGTGATGAGAAAGGCAATATTATATGGGATGCAGGCTTAGCCAGTTTGATTCCGACTTTGGCGGTAGGTTACTATGCGTTCCATGGCTTTTCAGCTCCAACGGCATATATGGATGCACCTAGTATGACCTATCGCGCTACATCACCTCTTACCCCTTTTGATGCAAGTACAGGCGCTAGTAAATCTAATAGTGCAAGAGTGGCTAGAACTATTAATGAAATGACTAGAAATCGTTACAATACTAAAACGAGTAATCGAGCACATAGAATTGGTGAAAAGTATGGCTTTGGTAGTGTAGGGGCTCGAACTTCGAGCGGTGCCTCTTAATGAAAGGATGAATAATGAAATCCTATATTGATGAGCTTGATAGAAATATATTTAATTTCGTGGAATATGAAGGATATGATGATCGGTATCCTTCCTTGTCTATGCAGGCCTTTTCATCCGACTTTTACGATGAAATTCGCCATGCTTCACGTAGATTATTTCAAATATTTTGTAAGCTGCAAAAGTATTTCAAATGGCACCAGATGACTTTGCTCGAAATATGGATATGCCAGACAATTTAATTCCTTATTTACATAAGTCGAATGCCTTAGGGTTACCGACGTGGTTATCACGCTTTGATTTTGTTCTCGATGTAAATGGCAATTTGCGGATGGTAGAACTTAATGCAGATACGCCATGTTTTCTCATTGAAAGCTATTATGCCAATGAAGTGGCAGCTAATTATGTAGGACGAAAACATCCTAATATAGAATGCCGAAAAGAATTACATACATTTTTAAAGCGTATGTATGATGCTGTTTTATCTGCTAAGTATGGTAGAAACCAATATGAATCTATGCGGGCAAATAGAGAGAGCCTACCTAAGAATCCCTTTGTATTCTCTTGCTTTCATGATTATTTTGAAGACTACGGTACAACACAATTCCTTATGAGGGAATTAAAAACAGCCTGTCCTGAGGCAGACACGCGATTCATATCCTTTTATGATATGAAGATTGATGATGAGGGCATTCCTTTAGAAGATGGTAGTCATGCGACCCTATTGTATCGATTGCATCCCATGGAGCTTTTAATTGATGAACAAACACCAGATGGCGAACCTTTGGGTGAAATGTTCTTAGATTTGTATGAGGATGATACATTCGCTCTTTTTAATCCGCCAGAGTCCATTATTCTACAAAATAAATCCTTTATGTCCTTAGTATATGCATTGTATTTAACAGATCAATTTTTTACAAAACCAGATCGAGATATCATCGAGCGTTATTTGGCACCATCCTATTTTGAAAATGATTTTTCAGCTCTTGATGATGGCCTTTATATTCAAAAGGAAATTTGGGGCCGTGAAGGACGGCATGTACAAGTTATTCAAAAGCGTGGTGATTCATCTGAGCTTTACATGGAAAAGTTAGTTGATAACTATGACGATATCGTTTGTCGCAATAGTAAAAAGGTGATGTATCAAGACTTTATACAGCAGAAACGTTTTACTCATACAGTTGATTGTGGAGTGAAAGATGGATTTTTAACCTTATCCTGTTTTATGCTTGGCGATCAAGCTTCTGCGGTAGGATGCCGTTTTTCCCCGGAAGAGATAGCTGGTACAGAAGCATACTTTGTACCATTACTAATAGAGTAAGAGAAATACTATGTAATTTTTGACCATATAGAGTATGGTTAAACGAAGGATAATAGGTGTACTTCGCAGCAGTTGTGGTTATGTCTACTTTAGAGAGGGTGCGTATGGAGTTTAATTGTTATGATGTCTTAGAGGTTCATGGCAGCCGTTATGTAATCACTGAGAAAATTAAATATATAGAGATTATTCCAAAAGCAGATAAGGAACAATCCTATAGGGGCCAGCCGTCTATGACAAAATCACCTGGTGATTATTGGCATGAATATGGACTAGAGGCTGTTGAGGGAATCGATAAAATATGGTTAACCATTGAGTATAATGATAATGAATGGTGTACCGTATCTAGAACATCCTTTCATACACGGCCGGGGAAAGATTTTACATTACATCAAATCGGTTTAGAAAAGGTTGTTGATGTGGATGGTGAAAGTGGTGCCTCCGTAGGGGACCGCGCAGGATATCGAGAATATCAGCTACCTTGTGAAGGCGGTGCTAGTGTATTCTTTGAAGAAGAGTGGTTTGAAGGTAAAAAAATGTTTGCCGAAGGATCACGAGTGCCCTTGGTGAACATTCGTCTTTGTAATGATGCAGCCGCTCAAGCTATTAAGCAAAAGATGCGTAACAAATCAATGAAAAAGAGGTTTGGATCTATTGCTGTTGGCGTGGGGTATGGTGTACTATTTTTACTATTTCTATTTTGGTCGGACAATGATTTGTCTTGGCATAGTATACGCGCTATGTTTGGAGTGCCTTACACGGCAAAAGAACATATGCATGACACATCTGCATATTATACAAAAACAGATTCGGATAGCGACTATGTATACACGTCTACACTAGATCCTGTTAGTACCGCATTAGACTTGATTGATTCTGTGAATGGTGATATTAAGAATGAGCGGGATAACTTAGAAGAGGGACATGAAGTTATTGTATTTTATTCTGGGGACTTGGTGTATCTCATCACTAATTCGGATGGACAAACTAGGGTTAAGGTATGTGAACAATCAAAATTAACACAAGAGGATTGGAAAATTATTGATCGTACATTAATCAGCTCTCATATACTCGATAACTATGCGACCATGGTTCGACTAGGGGATAATACAGGACGTGAACGATTGTATCCTACCAGCAACTCTAACAACACATCCAATACAAAATTATATTATTAGGAGGCTTATTATGATTTATATACCAGATGTATTATTGACAATTTTTTATGCTTGTTTGGCATTATGCTGATGTTGACAGCGAACACGGTTATCGATTTCTTCGTGCCTGGAAAATTTAGTGAAGAAATTAAGCGTGGTAACTGTGCTGTGGCGTGGCTTTCAGCGGGATCATTTATCGGTATCGGTGAAATTTTGCGTTCTGTTATTATGTCACCAGCCGTGACTACGGCTGATACGTCCCTGTTACATGGCATTGTAGCCAGCGTTGTATACGCTGTGCTAGGTATTATACTATTTGTAACGGGCTATATGTTTATCAATATTTGGCATCGTAAATATAAATTATCCGAAGAAATTATGCGTGGTAATACAGCGGCCGGTATTCTTGTATTTGGCATTTTCGTAGGTCTTGCTCTTGTTATTAGCGGTGCTGTGCACTAAGGGAGCGTTTTATGTATAAGCCAAGTAAGAAAACCATATACCTTACAGGTGCTTTCGCCGCAGTTGCTGGTCTTGTAGGTGTGTATTCCTACTGGAACGATATCTCCTATGCTGTGTGTGATAAGGTTTATCCAGAGGCAAATGAGGGGGAGGTTCGATTAAAGGATAGTCAAGGTAATCGGTATTCTCTTTTAAACCATGGCGATGGAAAAGAAACCGCCTTGTATGATGATAATCGTTCAGTTACCTTTCACCGTGATAATGGTGGAAACTTAGTGTGGGATGCTGGTTTGGCAAGTTTGTTACCAACTATTGCAGCTGGGTATTATATATTTCATGGGTTTAATCCTCCTACGGCACGTATGGATGGACGGACTATGACGTATCGCGCGGTATCGCCATTAAAACCGTATGAACAACCTAATGAATATACGTCATCAGGATCAACTATACATGGCTATGGAGGTGGAAGAAACTTTCGTAGTTATGAGAATAATAGAAGTAAGAAAGCATCATCTATAGGGCAAAAGTCTGGTTTTGGTAGTGCTGGTGCGCGGTCTAGTGCTTCGTAATGGATATGGTGGTACTATGTATTGATAAAAGTTGTTTAAGATTTAGGAGATTTAGCATTGGCAAATTTATATATTGGGCTCGTTCATTATCCGATTATGAATAAGCATAAAGAGGTAATAACGACGGCCATTACCAATTATGATATTCACGATATTGCGCGCGCATCTATCACCTATGATGTGTCTAAATATTTTGTGATTCATAATATACCAGCTCAACGAGAGTTAGCAGCTACCATTATGGAACATTGGAAATCTGGTTTTGGTAGTACCTATAATCCGGACAGAAAAGATGCTTTCACAGGCGTTGAACTTGTTAATTCTATCGCTGTGGCAGTGCGTACTATCGAGGAACTGGAAGGGGTGAAACCCATCATAGCAACTACCGATGCTCGGACCTATGATAATACAATTTCCTATGCACGGATGCGTGAACATCTTGAAAATGAGGGCCGCCCTGTGTTAGTATTATTTGGTACCGGTTATGGTATGACAAAAGAAACGATGGAAAGCTTTGACTATATTTTAGAACCTATATATGGCCATGGTGAATACAATCATTTATCTGTGCGTAGTGCCGTTTCAATCATCTTAGATCGGTTGCGGGGCGAGGCATGGTGGAATAAATAGGAGGCGTCTATGTCAGGACATTCAAAATGGGCAAATATTAAACATAAAAAAGGTAAAACTGATGCGTTGAAGGCTAAACTAGCTACGAAAATCGGTCGTGAAATTACCGTTGCAGCACGCATGGGTGGTGCCGATCCAACAGGTAATATGCGTTTGAAATTGGCTTTGCAAAAAGCTCGTGAAAACAATATTCCTAAGGATAACATTCAACGTGCTATCGATAAGGGCGTTGGTGCTACGGATATGAACGCATACGAAGAAATCGTATACGAAGGTTATGGCCCTGCAGGCGTTGCTGTTACTGTAGAGGTTATGACGGATAATCGTAATCGTGCAGCTGCTGACGTGCGTCATGCCTTTCTAAACAAGGTGGTAACCTTGGTGAAAGCGGTTGTGTAGGCTGGATGTTCAAATCCAAAGGCGTATTCGTTATCGATAAAGAAGGTCATGACGAAGACGAAGTAACTATGCTAGCTCTTGAAGCTGGTGCAGAAGATCTTAAATCTGAAGATGATGTATTTGAAATTTATACAACTCCTGAAGATTATGATGCAGTAGAAACAGCCCTTGCTGATGCGGGCATAGAAACTGTTGTGGCAAAAATTACCATGATTCCAGATACAACTATCGAATTATCTGGTGACGATGCTGTAAAAATGCAAAAAATGCTCGACGTATTGGATGATCTTGATGATGTACAAAACGTATATCATAATGGTATTTTGCCAGACGATGAAGAATAATAAAGTTAAGGAGTACTCTTGTGGTACTCCTAATTTTTTTTATTGCATTAAACTATATCTAATGTAAAAAGGTAATAAAATTATCATTATTTCATGAATTTCGATGTTCTAATATGCTATAATAAAATAGATTATGATTCAGAGGTAGGCGATTGCTTATCTCATTTTTAAGCTAAGGGGGTTGGAGTGCGAATTATAGGAATCGACCCAGGTACGGCAATTTGCGGGTATGGCATTATTGACGTAAAGGGGAGTAAACTAACGCCAGTAGCCTATGGGGCTATTACGACCCCTAAGGAATTGACAGACTCACAGCGCTTAGAAATATTATTTAATGATCTAAGTGATATTTTAGAGGAATACAAACCAGATAAATTTGGCGTAGAGGAACTTTTTTTTAATCGTAATGTAACGACGGCAATTAAGGTGGGGCAAGCTCGTGGCGTTATTTTACTCGCTGCAGAGCAACAACAAATACCTTTATATGAATATACGCCATTGCAAATTAAACAGGCTGTTACCGGTTATGGTAAGGCCGATAAAAATCAGGTCATTTATATGACTATGAACATTTTGGGGATTCGTGAGAAAATTAAGCCTGATGATACGGCTGATGCATTGGCTGTAGCTATTTGTACGGCGCATAGTTCTCACCAAGATAGATTGATGAGGTTAGTTAAATGATTGGGTATGTACGAGGCATAGTGACACATCTATTCAAGGAATCTTGTTATATAGATGTACATGGTGTAGGGTACCGTGTATATGTGCCAACCACTACACGACAACAATTAATAGAGGGAAAAGAAGCCACTTTGTACACCTATCTCAATGTCCGTGAAGATGCGATGCAGCTGTATGGATTTTGGACAGAAGATGAATATGAACTTTTTATTCTCCTTATATCTGTATCTGGCATTGGACCAAAGGTTGGCTTAGGTATTTTATCCGGCATGACGCCAGAGGCTTTCAAACTGGCTGTCATTAATGGACAGGTACAACAATTAACTAAACTACCTGGTATAGGTAAGAAGTCGGCAGAACGTCTTGTTCTTGAATTAAAGGATAAGCTGGTGAAGATGACACACATTAGCGTTGAGTCGCCAGATGCGATTCAGCCTATTGGTGTGATTCATAGTGGCCCAAGCGGCGAAGCTATTGAGGCCCTTGTATCATTAGGGTATGCACAAAAAGAAGTTGAAGCATTGGTTGAATCGCTAAATGATGGTGCAAAAGATGTGCCAGCCTTAATCAAAGCTTGTTTAGTTGAACTTGGGAAAGGACGTTAGCCATGAACGAAGAAGTGCGCCTTATGGGCGGCGGCGATCGAGAAGAGGATATATGGCAATACAGTCTACGACCTAAGTATTTTAATGAATATATTGGGCAACGAGAGGCTAAGGATAACCTGAATATTTATATTCAAGCGGCCAAGCAACGTGGGGAGGCATTAGATCATGTTCTTTTGTATGGCCCACCAGGGCTTGGTAAGACTACCTTGGCTGGGATTATTGCTAATGAGCTAGGGGTTAATTTTCGTATAACATCTGGGCCAGCTATTGAAAAGGCTGGTGACTTAGCTGCCATTTTAACTAATCTCGATGAACACGATGTTTTGTTTATCGATGAAATTCACAGGTTGTCACGAAGTGTAGAAGAGGTATTGTACTCTGCTATGGAGGATTATGCCTTGGACATCATTATTGGCAAGGGGCCTAGTGCTCGCTCCGTTCGTATTGATCTCCCCAATTTACATTGGTTGGTGCTACGACGAGGGCGGGGGCTCTAGCAGCGCCCTTGCGTGATCGATTTGGTATCGTGAGCCGTTTAGAATATTATAAGCAAGATGAGTTAGAGTTTATCGTGACTCGTGCTGCGGAGATTTTAAATATTGGTATTGAGACAGCTGGTGCTAGTGAAATAGCACGCCGCTCAAGAGGAACACCGCGTATTGCGAATCGATTGTTAAAACGGGTTCGCGATTTTGCACAAGTTGTGGGGAATGGTGTTATCACTGCAGATATTGCAGATGAAGCGCTTAAGCGTTTGCATGTGGACAAGATGGGACTTGACCGCATTGATAGACGAGTGTTGAAATGTATTATTGATAAGTATGACGGTGGCCCTGTGGGGATAGAAACAATAGCGGCTGCTGTTAGTGAAGAGAGAGATACCATCGAAGATGTGTATGAACCATATTTGATGCAATTAGGCTTTTTAGGTAGAACGCCGAGGGGGCGTGTGGCTACAAAATTGGCTTATGATCATCTAGGTATTTCGCAAACAGGGAAATAAAATGAAAACGAAACAATTACCATTAATGATTATGACAACTTTATTGTTGGGTATTCATAGCTTTGGAACAGTTGATGCTGCACAGGTTGTGGGAAAATCTGGAACAAAACCTGCTGTATCCAAATCTTCAACAGGTGCTACAGGCAAATCTTCTGTGAAAGCGGTGCGTGGAACTGTTGGTAAATCAACATTTAAACCTCTCGTTACCAAGCCAGCATCTAAACCGGTTATAAAACCAAAGGCGGCACAGGGGACTACACCTAAAATGACTGCTTCTTCCACCGTTTCTTCTAAAGTGACGGCAAATACATCTGTAAAGCCGAAAGTAACAGCTGCTACTGCTACAAAACCTAAGGTTACAGTTGTGGCTACTGCAAAGCCTAAGGAGACAGAAGTAAAATCTGTTTCTAAAGCTACGGTGATAACTGATAAGAAAATGAATACATCCTCTGGAGCATCTCGTACGACAGCTGCTGTAGTTACAAAAAATCAAGTTGAACAGGCTTCAACGCGGGTATGTGTAGAAAATACACCAGATGTACGCGTTTTATTGGGCAGTCGTCGTCAAGATGCTTCTGTATCCAGTTCTAGTGGTGTAACTGTTCTTAATAGCGCTAAAGGTAAGATAGAAAATCATAAGGTTGTATCTGTAGGAATTCGAGGCAATAAAATTGCTGTTAATGGAAAGGCTATTGACTCTGTTGTTACATTGAAACCTGCTAGTGGTGATATTTTTACCTTTGAAGGAAAATCATACCGCGGCGCTCTTACATTACGAGCGAATAATGGGACTATGATGGTTATTAATGAAGTGCCATTGGAATCTTATTTATATGGTGTTGTACCACAAGAGGCAATTCCATCGTGGCCGGCTGCAGCTTTAGAAGCACAAGCAGTAGCGGCTCGTACGTATGCACTTCATACGATGGAACAAAACAAAAACCAGCTCTATGATGTGAGTACCTCTACAGACCATCAAGTATATGGTGGTGTGAGCGGTGAAACACATAGCACTACAGCTGCTGTTAATCATACGAAAGGTATTGTTATGTTGTATAACAATCGTCCTATCAATGCATTGTTCCATTCTGATGGGGGCGGTTATACAGAGGATAGTGTTAATGTATGGGGAAATGATATCCCGTATTTGAAAGGCGTAAAGGATTATAGTAATAGTAGCTCCAGTGCATCTAACTGGACGGTATCCACAAATCGTCATGCCTTAGAAGGTAAATTAAATGCCGCTAGTAAAGGGGTAGGAAAATTGAAGAGCATTCAATTGACACCATTAGGTAATCCTGGTAAAGCTACATCAGATAGAGGTGTATCTGGTCGTATTAAATCGGCCACCTTTGTAGGAACAGCTGGGAAGGTAACCTTAAGTGGTGATGATTTACGCGGTATTTTAGGATTAAAATCAACATTGTTTGATTTTTATGTTAATCATAATCCAGTAAGTTCAACAGGTAAGTCCTACCATACTTTCACAGGTAAAAATGATACTGTATTTATCAAAGGTTATGGTTGGGGACATGGACTTGGCATGTCTCAATGGGGTGCCGCTGAAATGGCAAAAAAAGCTGGTTCAGGGGATACTAATTACTATCAAACAATTTTAAAGCACTATTATAGTGGTATTACATTGAAAAAAATGTATTAAGGAAAAGAATGAAAGTTACAGATTTTGATTATGATTTACCAGAGGAGCTCATCGCTCAACATCCAGTAGAGCCACGCGATACATCGCGCTTGCTTACATTGGATAAAATAACTGGTGAATATACACATAAAGAACATTTACGAATTACTCGATGAATTGCAGGATGGTGATGTTCTTGTATTTAATAATACGAAGGTTATTCCTGCTCGATTGTATGGTTATCGTGAAGGTTCTGGCGGCAAGATCGAAGTATTGTTGTTAACACCATGTGGTGAAAATCGCTGGGAATGTCTTGTTAAGCCAGGTAAGAAATGTCCAATCGGCCAAGTCATTGTGTTTGATGAACGCTTAAAGGCGACTGTTATAGATAAGACTGATTTTGGTGGTCGCATTGTTGAGTTTGCTTGTGATGGTGTATTCGATGATATCATTCAAGATATTGGGGAGATGCCACTACCGCCTTATATTCACGAAAAATTAGAAGATAAAGATCGGTATCAAACGGTGTATGCAAAGGAAAAAGGTTCTGCCGCTGCACCAACAGCTGGGCTACACTTTACACCTGAATTATTGGAGAAAATTAAAGCTAAAGGTGTAGAGTTAGAGTTTGTTACACTTCATGTAGGCTTAGGCACCTTTAGACCTGTATCTGTTGATATCATTGAAAATCACGATATGCATAGTGAATTTTACAGCGTGTCTGAAGATACGGCCCGTCGTATTAATGAGGCGAAAGAAAAGGGCAAGCGAATTATTGCTGTAGGTACTACATCAATTCGCACCTTAGAATCTGCTTCTACCGATGACGGTGTATTACATGCTACTAGCGGATGGACTAAGATTTTTATTTACCCAGGTTATAAATTTAAAATGGTAGATGCATTGGTCACAAATTTCCACTTGCCACAATCTACATTATTAATGCTTATTAGTGCATTGGCTGGTCGTGAACATTGTTTATCGGCTTATGAGGCTGCTGTAAAAGAACGGTATCGATTCTTTAGCTTTGGCGATGCCATGTTTATACGTTAGGAGATTCTATGCCGAGTATTACATATGAACTACAGAAAACCTGTCCTCATACGGGGGCTCGCGCGGGTCTGTTACATACGCCGCATGGCACGTATGAGACGCCTATGTTTATGCCCGTAGGAACACAGGCTACAGTAAAAACAATGACACCTGAAGAATTAAAAGTCATTGGTTCACAGGTGATTTTAAGCAATACGTATCATTTGTTTTTAAGACCCGGTCCTGAACTCGTAGAAGAAGCAGGTGGTCTTCATAAATTTATGAATTGGAATCAAGCTATTTTGACTGATAGCGGTGGATTCCAAGTATTTAGCTTAGGCGATATGCGTAAGATTACGGAAGAAGGTGTAACCTTTAGATCTCATATTGATGGATCTAAACAATTCCTTTCTCCAGAGGTAGCCACAAAAGTTCAAGAGCAATTAGGTTCTGATATTGCGATGGCTTTTGATGAATGCATTCCATATCCTGCGGACCATGATTATGCAAAACGGTCTACGGCGCGTACTACCCGTTGGGCTCATCGTTGCCAAGAGGCTCGTCGTGCTCAGGACCGACAAGGTATGTTCGGCATTGTACAAGGCGGTATGTATAAGGATTTACGCAAGCAAAGTGCAGAAGAATTAGTGGCTATGGACTTTGAAGGTTATAGCATCGGTGGTTTATCTGTAGGTGAACCTCACGATTTGATGAATGAAATTCTCGAATATACAACACCTTTGTTGCCAACGAATAAAGCTCGTTATTTGATGGGCGTTGGTACAGCAGATTGTTTGGTAGAAGGTGTAGCACGCGGTATTGATATGTTTGACTGTGTATATCCAACACGGGTTGCGAGAAACGGAATGGCCATGACATGGCATGGGCGACTCAATATTCGCAATGCTCAATTTGCTCATGATTGGGGTCCTTTAGAAGAAGGTTGTCAATGTTATACATGTAAAAACTATTCTCGTGCTTATTTACGCCACTTATATAAGGCGGAAGAAATTTTAGCATTGAGACTCGTTACATATCATAATTTATATTTCTTATTAGAGTTTATGCGCCAAATGCGCAAAGCTATTTTAGAGGATCGATTCCCTCAATTTAGAATGCAATTTTGGGATAACTTTAATAAATAATATAAAAAAACTAGTCAAATTCATTTTGAATAGATATACTTATAAAGATAAGATGAATTTTAGTGAGGAGGATTACCAATGGGTGATATCGAACAAATTTTACAAACCAGCTGGCCAATTCTTTTAATGGTCGTAATTTTCTATTTCTTGTTGTGGCGTCCACAAAAGAAACAACAAAAAGAACGTGCTAATCTTCTAAGCAGCTTGAAAAAAGGTCAAAAAATTGTAACTATTGGTGGTATCTATGGCGAAATCATCGAACTTGATGATGAAAAGGTTAAGGTACAAGTAGCGGAAAAGGTTGAAATGACTTTTGCTCGTACTGCTATCGCATCAGTAGTTTCTAAGAAAAAATAAGGAAGCTAGTAATGATAACCAAAGAAGCAGTGCGCCAGGCGTGCAAGTCCCAGCGCGCTGCTTTATCTATTGCAGATTGTGCATCTTGGACCTCTAAGTTGTACCAAGAAATTCTCCAACTAGAACAGTATGAACATGCACAATCAATTATGGCTTATTTAGCGATGCCTAAAGAAGCCAACTTGGATGATGTTATAGAACATGCTTTACATGCGGGTAAACGCGTTTATGTACCTGTTTGTATTGATAAGACAACGATGATTGCCGTACGTTTACATAATCTTGATGATGTAGTTCACGGTGTTCTGAATATTCGTGTACCTAAAGAACCATATGAAATCATAGATCCTAAGGATATAGATTTGATTTTGGTGCCTGGTTCCGGATTTGACCGAAACGGTGGTCGTATGGGTATGGGGAATGGTTATTATGACCGTTTCCTAAAAGAACTTTCACCATCTAACTACATCGCTGTTGCATGGCAAGCACAAATTATGGATAAGCCCATACCTATGGAACGCTATGACCAACGTATGCCCGCTATCGTTACAGAACAGGGTGTAATTCATGTCAATTAGAAGGGAGCAATAATTTTGAGAGGCAAGGCTATAGTTAAATTCTTAGTCGTTATTGCTGCTATTATTGGTTGTTTTGCGTATTTTATTGAACCCTTAGCAGGTTCATTAAAACAAGGCCTTGATTTGCAAGGCGGTACGCACATTGTGCTAGAAGCAGAGGATACTGAACATGGCACAGCCGATAGTGATGCGGTAGAACGAGCAAAACAAATCCTTGAACGTCGTATTAATGAAATGGGTTTGTCAGAACCTATCGTGCAACGTGAAGGGGCAAAACGTATTATCATTGAATTGCCAGGTGTTAAAGATCCTGATGAAGCAATGAAACGTATCGGTAAAACAGCGGTCCTTGAATTTAAGAATGAAAAGGGCGAAACTGTTATGACCGGTGATGATCTTAAAGATGCAAAAGAGGAAATGGGTCAAAACAAACAACCTCTAGTTGCAATCGAGCTTAGTGATGAAGGTGCAAAGAAATTTGCTGATCTAACATCTAAGAATATCGGTCGGCACATTGCAATCACCCTTGATGGTGATGTGTTGACAAATCCTGTGGTTCAACAAGCTATTACTGGTGGTAAAGCTACAATTTCTGGTAGTCAATCACTAGAAGAAGCTAAAGATTTAGCAATCCTTTTACGCTCTGGTGCATTGCCTGTAAAAATCAATGTCCTTGAAGTGCGTACCGTAGGTCCTTCTTTGGGGCAAGACTCTAAAGATAAATCTGTAGTTGCCTTTGGCGCTGGTATCGCTATGATTATGGTCTTCTTGCTCGTGCTATACCGCTTATCTGGTTTCGTTGCCAATGTGGCGTTGCTCGTATATGTTATGCTGTTATTGCTCGTATTAGGCAAAGGTTTTAATGCGACTATGACATTACCGGGCATTGCGGGTATTATCTTATCTATGGGTGTTGCCGTAGATGCGAATATCCTTATTTTTGAACGTTTTAAAGAAGAGGTTTTCTCTGGTAAATCCATGCGTGTTGCTATGGAAGCTGGTTTCAAACGTGCCCTTTCCACCATTACTGATGCGAACGTATCCGTTATTATTACGGCGGGGATTTTGACTCTATTAGGGTCTGGGCCGGTAAAAGGCTTGCTATCAGCTTGGGCCTTGGTGTTGTAGTAAGTATGTTTACTGCTATCACTGTGAGTCATTTCTTACTTCGTTTATTGATTGATTGTAACTTTACCAATCATCCATTCTGGTTTGGTGCTAATATCTCACCAAGTAAAAGTGCTGATGTCTTTGCACCGAAATCTTTGAAAGGAGGTAAACGCAAATGAGTTTCAACGTAATTAAACATCATCGTTGGTGGTTTGTGATCTCCTCCATTCTTGTAATCGCTAGTTTAATATCTATTTTCTCAAAAGGTTTTAACTTTGGTATCGACTATACTGGTGGTACTATTGTTGAGGTCGTATTTGATCAACCTGTGGAGGTTAGTCAAGTGCGTGACGTTTTGAAGGAATATGGTCTTGAAAGTGCACAAATTCAGCTTTCAGGCGATACGACTGCTGAGACATCTGGTAAAGATGTAATGATTCGTACTCGTAATCTTGAGCCTAGCGAAAGTGCAGCTGTTGTAGATTCTATGACAAAAACTATTGGGACTAATACTGTTAAACGTATTGAAACCGTAGGTGCTGTTATCGGTTCTGAAGTAACACAACATGCTTTATTAAATCTTGTCATTGCCTTGCCGTATTGGCTCTTTATATTTCTTATCGTTTTGAATATAAAATTGCTATATCTGCTTTGGCAGCTATTTTTCATGACTTGATTATGGTATTAGGTGTATTCTCCTTCTTCCAATTGGAAATTGATGCATCCTTCTTAGCGGCTATCTTAACTGTTGTAGGTTATTCTATGAATGAATCAGTTGTTATCTTCGACCGTGTCCGTGAGAATGCACATACACATAAACGTACCGATACATTTGCGGATTTGGCAAATGCATCCATTGAACAAAGTATTCATCGTAGTTTCTATACATTAGCTACAGTTATGTTTGCCTGTGTATCTCTATTCGTATTTGGTGGGGATACAACGAAGAACTTTGCTCTTTGTATGATTATTGGTTTCTCCAGTGGTGCGTATTCCTCTATTTGCGTAGCCACATCCTTATGGGTGCTTTGGAAAAATAGAAATAAGAACGACATTCGCAATCAATAATTTGATTGTTATGTTGAAAGTTAAACCTCCAGTTGCGTGTATCGTGATTGGAGGTTTTCTTATGCAAGTGTCCTTGTATTCTATAGAAATTGAGCGTACAATGATAGCATTATGAATTGATGTCTAGTTTAGAAAGTGTGATATTGTGAATCCTAATAGATTATGGAGCCCTGCTTTTATTACTTTCATCCATATTATTCTTCATTATAATGGGATTGTTTAATCTTACAACATCGCTTGAGACAATCTTTGTACTACGTGGATTACATGGTGCTATATTTGCATTAGCAACTACTGTTATGGCTGCCATAGCCGTAGTAGTTTTACCAGCAGCCCGTAAAGGTGAAGGTATCAATATGTTTGCTGTATTTTCTAATATTGCCATGGTATTAGGACCGGCTGTAGGTTTATATGCATTACAGGCATATGGAAGTTCTATATTATATCTTTTCTTAACCATTATGACAGGTGTGGCTCTTGTGTTAAGTAATATGATTCGTTTACCTAAAGAACTAGCAAAACCAAAACACAAATCTAAGAAGGGATGGCACATATCTCAATTTATTGAAAAACGAAGTTTACCTTGGGCAATGATGGGTTTATTTATTGGCTTTACTTATTCGGGGGTCCTTGTATTTATCCCTATAGAATTAAATAGTATAGGAGCTGGTGTATGGGGAAGTGTATTCTTTGCACTATTTGCGTTGATGATTATAATAAGTAGACCTTTAGTTGGTAAGATATACGCTCGATATGGATCGCGTTTTGTTATTTATCCTGGCATTATCTTATTTATAATGGGTTTGGCTATACTTGGAATAGCTGATACACCTGTTGGCATTATAGGTACCGCACCATTACTTGGTCTAGGTTATGGAGCTGCACAACCGGCATTTCAAGCTTTAGCAGTTCAATCGGCACCTATTGAAAGAGCTGGTGTATCTACGGCAACCTATTTTCTAGCACTTGATATTGCAGTAGGTGCAGGATCCATTATCTTAGCTATGATAGCTAAAGCATTGGGTTATCAGTATTTATATCAAATTACAGCACTTATTATGGTGGTTGCTTTAGGGTTATATCATTTTATCATTAAAGGCTATTCAAATTTTGAGGTGTAACAGTTATTGTAGAAGGAGAAGCATATGAAACCTCTGTTTATAAAGATAGATTTACTATTGTAAGATGTACTATAAGTTACAAACGGTGCTCTAATATGAGGTATTAATGAAATTTTATAAAACTAGTAAAAAGATGTTGACGTATTTTTCGTTTGTGATATACTAGTTAAAGTCGTTAGGACGCAGCGTAATTTCGAATGATAGCACCAATTAAAACCAATGAATTTAATTCAAAAAGTTTTGAAAAAGTGCTTGACGAAATACTCTGAACTTGGTATTATAATCAAGTCGCTAGCACACGAATGTGGTTAGCAAACAGATCTTTGAAAACTGAACAATGATAGGTAATCAATCAATATGATTGAACATATGCCAGAGTGCGGGTTTTGACAAAGTCAAAACCAACCATAATTCAAAGTTACATACATGTAACGACAACAAATAATGAGCTATTCAAATAGCTTCAAGATATCTTGGAGAGTTTGATCCTGGCTCAGGACGAACGCTGGCGGCGTGCTTAACACATGCAAGTCGAACGAAGAGGCTTGGAAGCTTGCTTCTAAGAATCTTAGTGGCGAACGGGTGAGTAACGCGTAATCAACCTGCCCTCAGAGGGGGACAACAGTTGGAAACGACTGCTAATACCGCATACGATCCAATCTCGGCATCGAGGATGGATGAAAGGTGGCCTCTATTTATAAGCTATCACTGAAGGAGGGGATTGCGTCTGATTAGCTAGTTGGAGGGGTAACGGCCCACCAAGGCGATGATCAGTAGCCGGTCTGAGAGGATGAACGGCCACATTGGGACTGAGACACGGCCCAGACTCCTACGGGAGGCAGCAGTGGGGAATCTTCCGCAATGGACGAAAGTCTGACGGAGCAACGCCGCGTGAGTGATGACGGCCTTCGGGTTGTAAAGCTCTGTTAATCGGGACGAAAGGCCTTCTTGCGAATAGTTAGAAGGATTGACGGTACCGGAATAGAAAGCCACGGCTAACTACGTGCCAGCAGCCGCGGTAATACGTAGGTGGCAAGCGTTGTCCGGAATTATTGGGCGTAAAGCGCGCGCAGGCGGATCAGTCAGTCTGTCTTAAAAGTTCGGGGCTTAACCCCGTGATGGGATGGAAACTGCTGATCTAGAGTATCGGAGAGGAAAGTGGAATTCCTAGTGTAGCGGTGAAATGCGTAGATATTAGGAAGAACACCAGTGGCGAAGGCGACTTTCTGGACGAAAACTGACGCTGAGGCGCGAAAGCCAGGGGAGCGAACGGGATTAGATACCCCGGTAGTCCTGGCCGTAAACGATGGGTACTAGGTGTAGGAGGTATCGACCCCTTCTGTGCCGGAGTTAACGCAATAAGTACCCCGCCTGGGGAGTACGACCGCAAGGTTGAAACTCAAAGGAATTGACGGGGGCCCGCACAAGCGGTGGAGTATGTGGTTTAATTCGACGCAACGCGAAGAACCTTACCAGGTCTTGACATTGATGGACAGAACTAGAGATAGTTCCTCTTCTTCGGAAGTCAGAAAACAGGTGGTGCACGGTTGTCGTCAGCTCGTGTCGTGAGATGTTGGGTTAAGTCCCGCAACGAGCGCAACCCCTATCTTATGTTGCCAGCACTTCGGGTGGGAACTCATGAGAGACTGCCGCAGACAATGCGGAGGAAGGCGGGGATGACGTCAAATCATCATGCCCCTTATGACCTGGGCTACACACGTACTACAATGGGAGTTAATAGACGGAAGCGAGATCGCGAGATGGAGCAAACCCGAGAAACACTCTCTCAGTTCGGATCGTAGGCTGCAACTCGCCTACGTGAAGTCGGAATCGCTAGTAATCGCAGGTCAGCATACTGCGGTGAATACGTTCCCGGGCCTTGTACACACCGCCCGTCACACCACGAAAGTCGGAAGTGCCCAAAGCCGGTGGGGTAACCTTCGGGAGCCAGCCGTCTAAGGTAAAGTCGATGATTGGGGTGAAGTCGTAACAAGGTAGCCGTATCGGAAGGTGCGGCTGGATCACCTCCTTTCTAGGGAGACATACACCGAGCCAAGAGCTTGGATGTCACTTAGGTCGACACTTTGGCACCTAACATTGTTCGGTTTTGAGAGATCTGTTATCTACAAGATAATAAATTTCTCATATATTAAATGGGCCTATAGCTCAGCTGGTTAGAGCGCACGCCTGATAAGCGTGAGGTCGGTGGTTCGAGTCCACCTAGGCCCACCATTTAATACATGGGGGCGTAGCTCAGTTGGGAGAGCACCTGCCTTGCAAGCAGGGGGTCAGGAGTTCGAATCTCCTCGTCTCCACCATTTAGTATTTGACAGCTAGTCTGCTATATACTAAAATTGTTTGTTCTTTGAAAACTGCATAGAAGAATTAATATATATTTGTAAGGTCATCTCTTAGAATTTCTAAGTAGGTTGACCCGAGCACATAGGAAATAATTCTCTGACTTAATGGTGACGTACATGAAAATGTACGGCTACAAAATAAACGACAATGTATCTAATGCATGTCAATGAAATCGAAAATCAATAGATTTCGATGAGTATCAAGGAATACCAGTAAGGCGTAGTCGCCGCGTACTAGTGTACGCAAGACAAGCCGAACGCAGTATGACGCAGATAATCGCGAAATATATTGTATTTTAAGTAAAGATTTTAAGGGCGTACGGTGGATGCCTTGGCGATATCAGCCGAAGAAGGACGCGGTAAGCTGCGATAAGCTACGGAGAGGTGCAAGCAACCTTTGACCCGTAGATTTCCGAATGGGGGAACCCGGCAGTGGTTATGCACTGTCACCCATACCTTTGAGTATGAGGAGGGCACCTGGGGAACTGAAACATCTAATTACCCAGAGGAAGAGTAATCAAACGAGATTTTCTTAGTAGCGGCGAGCGAACGGGAAAGAGGCCAAACCGGAGCGGGCAACCGCACCGGGGTTGAGGACAGTCATCAAGTGTAAATGAGGTAGAAGAATCATGCTGGAAAGCATAGCCGCAGAAGGTGAAAGCCCTGTAATCGAAACCTTGCATACATGGGACTGTATCCAGAGTACCACGAGACACGTGAAACCTTGTGGGAAGCAGGGGGGACCACCCTCCAAGCCAAAATACTGATATCGACCGATAGCGCATAGTACCGTGAGGGAAAGGTGAAAAGAACCCCTGGCGGGGAGTGAAAGAGAACCTGAAACCGTATGTCTACAAACAGTCGAAGTCTGTATATATATCAGGACGACGGCGTGCCTATTGAAGAATGAACCGACGAGTTACTGTTGCTAGCGAGGTTAAGTGGAAAACATGGAGCCGCAGCGAAAGCGAGTCTGAACAGGGCGTTCAGTTAGTAATAGTAGACCCGAAACCGTAGTGATCTATCCATGGCCAGGTTGAAGCACAGGTAAAA